>FLOH01000049.1_pt1 | contig 395791 bp, 403 predicted proteins | sample 756751 | NCBI WGS metagenome assembly FLOH01 (sample SAMEA4026879, study PRJEB14308) | marine metagenome | biome: coastal water; material: water | depth 74 m
GTAATGGGCAGCGAGCGTGTTGACAATACGGTCAGCCCCGACTTCTTTTGGGTTGTCAGTCAGAATCGGGACGCCTGTCTTGATTCCTGGCTCGACGATCACCGTGGGAAGGTCACTGAAATAGCGATCGATCATGAGTCGCATTTGATGAAGCACCGCAGGAACTGTGCTGCACAGTGCAACTCCACTAGCCGCTGGTTCATTAGCCAAAAGCCCTTTGTATTTCAATGCGAGTTCGTCGGCGGTCTCAGAAGAATCTGTCTTGATTCGCCAAGACTTATGCAGCACGAGTCCCTCATATAGCCCAATCACGGTATTGGTGTTTCCTACATCGATCGCCAACAGCATCAGATTGTCTCCATTCGAAGGTCTGCACCAATATCAAGACTCGGAGCCGAGTGGGTGATCGCTCCCACGGCAACGTAATCAACACCGGTATCTCCTACGGCTTGAGCTTGATCAAGAGTGAAGCCACCGCTTGCTTCAAGCTTGGCTCGGCCTTGATTAATACGCACAGCTTTGGAGAGTTCGTCAATCGTGAAATTGTCCAGCAGGACTAAATCAGCTCCCACCTCGAGCGCCTCGGTCAACTGGTCGAGTGAATCCACTTCAACTTCAACAGGTAAATCTGGAAAACGTTCCTTTATTAATTCAAAGGCCTGGGCAACGCCACCGGCAGCCACCACGTGATTGTCCTTAATTAGTGCAGCGTCGGAGAGATTCATTCGGTGGTTGATTCCTCCGCCACAGCGCACCGCGTACTTGTCAAGAGTTCGCAGCCCCGGCGTGGTCTTTCGAGTGTCTCGAACCTGAGTGAGAGACGTTTCAAGAGCGACAACCCATGATTGCGTCGCAGTAGCAATAGCGCTCAAGTGACTCAGTAGGTTGAGTGCTGGTCTTTCCCCTTGAAGCAAGACTCCGGTTGGTCCGTGAACACTGAGAAGTACCGTCCCAGCAACTACCTGTTGTCCATCGGTCGAAAGCATGTCAATCAGAACTGAATTTCCACCAAGTACTGCGAAGACGGCGGCCGCGACGGGGATTCCGGCGACGGTCCCTGGAGCCCGAGCTACCAGGTCCAATGTTGAGACTTGATCGGGTGGGATCGTGGCAGCAGACGTCACGTCACCGTTAACATCACAATCTTCGTGTAATGCTCGAAGCACTACCTCTGACACGTCGAGTGGATTCAGGCCAGCAGCGATCAGTTGGTCCGCTAACTCCCGCTTTATTTTGTGCGACTGCATCAGGTACCTATTCCGGTTGTCGTAGTGATCAATCCGCCTTCGGGTGAACGGTGAGAAACTAGCCGAACCTCGAAATCAGTCATGCTCTCGGGGTAGTCCTCGCGCCAATGCGAGCCACGTGTTTCCTGCCTTACAAGGGCATTGTCAATCAAGACCTGAGACACCGTAAATAGGTTGGCGCTCTCCCAGTCTTCCGTGCACGCCTTCGCACCCGTTCGTTCGAGCTTGTTTAGCCATTTTTGTGCGTGTAAAAGCGAGGCCTCACTTCTTAACACCCCGGCATTACGGTCCATGACACTTTGCATGTCTCGCCTAAGTCGGTGCGGGATTATGTAGGAATCCTGTGGGGAGCCAACAACACTATCTCTCCTTTCAAGTGAATCCATGTTCATCGCTTGCATGATCCTTCGCGAATACACTAATCCTTCCAGGAGTGAATTTGATGCGAGTCGATTTGCGCCATGTACACCCGTACATGCGACCTCACCTGCCGCATAAAGCCCCGGAATATTGGTGCGACCAAATAGATCTGTCACGACTCCGCCAGACACGTAATGTTGGGCTGGACCAACGGGAATCAAGTCGGTGACCGGGTCGATACCCCGAGACCTGGCACTTGCCAAGATCGTGGGGAACCGGCGAACCCAGGTATCGGCGCCCAATGTGCGGCCGTCAAGCCAGACGTGAACGGATCCTGATGCACGCATCTTTTTCATGATCTCCTTGGCAACAACATCTCGAGGTGCTAGGTCACCAAGTTCATGAATATCGGCCATGAACGGTTGCAGGTCAGGGTCAAGGAGTCGAGCACCCTCACCGCGAACCGCTTCACTCACCAACGGTTGTTGTCCTTGCGCGAGTGGTCCCAACCACAAAACTGTCGGGTGGAACTGTACGAACTCAAGGTCGGCAACTTTGGCGCCTGCTCGCAACGCTAAGGCGATTCCATCCCCTGTTGAGACGTACGGGTTCGTGGTCTGCCCAAAAACTTGGCCGAACCCGCCTGTTGTCAAGATCACGGCTGGCGCGAGTGCTGCCCCAATCCCGTCCCTCTGACCCGAACCCATTACGTGCAGGGTCACGCCTTGTGCCGCTCCAGTGTGATCGGTCAGTAGGTCAAGGGCCAAAGCGTTCTCAATTATTTCGATTTCCGGGTCGTTGAGCACCGCCGAAACCAATGCACGCGAAATCTCAGCACCTGTTGCGTCGCCACCGGCGTGTGCAATTCGATCGCGGTGGTGTCCCCCTTCACGGGTGAGCGAAATTTCTCCACTGGGCTCTAAATCAAAATTTGCACCAAGTGAAATCAAGTCTCGGACGGCCTGTGGCCCCTCCGTGACCAAAACTTCCACCGCACTCGGATTGCACAGACCTGCACCAGCACTCATGGTGTCGTCTCGGTGCTCAGATGGTGAGTCATCCTCTGCCAATGCTGCCGCGATTCCACCTTGGGCCCAACGGGTTGAACCTTCATCGATATGGGCCTTTGTCAAAATCAAGACTCGATGTCCGGTGCGTCGCGCATGAATTGCAGCCGACAAGCCAGCGACGCCGGAACCGATCACAATTACGTCGGCTTCCACCTGCCAACCGGGTGAATCCGAGGTGAGCCAGCGGGGGATACGAATTTCACTCACGTGTCACTCTCAATCCCGATTGCCATGTTGTCAATTAACCGCGTATTGCCCAGAACCCCGGCATAAAGTAACCGACCCGCGAAGGCTACTTCCCCGGGGTCATACTCGCGCACGAGACCTTCCGACATTGCGACCAAATATGAAGTGTTACCAACTCCTCGTAGCACTGACTCCGCCGTGTCGATCTTTTCCCTAATGGTTCCCTGTACCTGCTGTGCGGCAAACAAGGCGCGGGAAATCGTGGCAGCTTGCTCTCTCTGTTCGGAATTAAGAAATGCGTTACGAGAACTCATTGCGAGGCCATCAGGCTCTCGTCGTGTGGGAACTCCAACAATGTCAACCGGAAAATTCAATTGTTGAACCATCTGGGAAATAAGGGTGAGCTGCTGGTAATCCTTTTCGCCAAAGAACGCACAATTGGGTTGAGCAATATTCAGGAATTTGCACACTACGGTCAGAACTCCCGCAAAGTGCCCTGGTCGATCAGCGCCTTCCAGAACGGAACCAAGTGGGCCTGGCTGTACTGAAATCGAATGTGGGGATCCGATCCCCTCGGGATACATCTCACCTACAGTGGGCGCGAAAACAACGTCGACCCCTTGTGCCTCGCATTTTTCGAGATCAGTTTCAAGCGTCCGTGGATATTTTTCAAGATCTGCGGGGTCTCCAAACTGTGTCGGATTCACAAAAATAGAGAGAACCACCTCTCCCGTTGGTCCAACTTTCTCGCGGGCCGCATTGACTAGGTCAAGGTGTCCCTGGTGCAGGGCTCCCATGGTTGGCACGAGCGCCCTTCGCACTCCCGACAAACGAGTCAGTTCACGGACATGGTGGATCAACTCGGTCACGGACGCTCACTCAGTTCAACAAAAAGTTCCGTCGCTTGATCGATAGAAAGTAGTCCAGCGCCTAATGCTCGGTCTGTGGCAAGTTTCGCAAGTGCCCGGTATGCATTCTGTGAACTTGGTCGGTCAGCCAGCGCCTCAAGGTGCTTGTGAATCACCTCGGTGTCACCGCGGGCAATTGGACCTGTCAACCCTTTGTCCCCTAGCCGTAGAGCGTTGTCAAGGGATGCACTCAACAACGGTGCGAGCAGACGTTGTGGGTTTTCCATTCCAGACTCGGCGAGCAGCGATACTGCTTCGTTGACAAGGACGTTCAAGTAGTTCGAACTGAGCACCATTGCGGTGTGGTAAATAGCTCGCGCCTCCTCTGGAACCCAGATCGGCTCACCGCCCATTTCCACAACGAGCGCCTCAGCGACCGGTCGAAGTGTGTGGGTCGTGGTAACCCCAAATGGTGCGTCAACGATTCGGGCGAGATCAACGCTAGTCCCCGTGAACGTCATGGCCGGGTGAATCGCCATTGGGGAAACTTCTGGTGCTGACTCAAAAACTCCAATTCCATAATTCCCTGAGGTGTGCGCCACGAACTGTCCCGGAACAAATACCCCACTGACCGAAAACCCACGGATCAATTCGGGGAGCACACTGTCGGGCACTGCCAGGACAACCAATTCGGACTCGGCCACGACTTGATCGGCCGATTTAATCTCGACATTTGGCAGAAGCGCTTCAGCTCGAAGCCTGGACAGGTCCGAAACCGCACTCACCCCAACACAATTGTGACCGGCGGCCCGAAGCGCGGCGCCCAAGACTGCGCCAACCCTGCCAGCGCCGATTACACCAATGCGTAAGCGCGGAGGCGAGTCCATGTCGAAAGCCTATGGGTGACTACCGTGATGTCCCGTGTCCCCTTACATTTCTTGGCTTAACGCATGGGAGTCGGCAGCCTTTGGTCCTGACAGCTTCTACGGCGAGTTCGGTAAAGGCGGATCCAACCCCTATAACCACTTTGACACGGCGGTCAAATCCGACCCGGATTTGGCTGCGAAACTATTTCCCTATCTCCAAGAAGCTTGTGTCAAGTCCGGTTCGCCCAGCAACTTCTTGATCTTGGACGCAGGTGGGTCAGACGGTTCACTAATCAACGAATTAAAGACTTTAATCTCACAAAACAAACTCAATTGGAAAACTCAAATTTTCGATGTCTCAAGTGGTGACGTCAGGAAAATCCCAATCCGCGAGCAATTTGGTGTCGTTATTGCCCACGAATTACTCGACGACATTCCGTTGAGTGTTGTGGAGTACGACGAGGACATGACTGCCCGAACGGTTTTGGTCGATCCTGACACGGGCCACGAAATATTGGGTGAACCAATATCCCAAGCGGAGTCAGAATGGCTGCAAAACTGGTGGCCACCGACCGTGGCACATGCGCGACGTGAAATTGGAATCACACGAGATCACGCTTGGTCCAAACTCACGCAGGTTTTTCAAACAGGTCGAGCCATAGCAGTTGACTACTCCAATAGCCGCGAACAGAGGTCTTTGGGAACCTTTGACGCGGGAACGCTCACCGGATTCCAACGAGGGAAGTCGGTCCGACCCATTCCCAACGGTACGGTCAATATCACGGCTCATGTCGCATTGGACTCGTGCGCCTATGCCGCCAGCGCCGTTCGCCCTGACATCACGGCGACACAATTCATTGAGTCACCTTCAGACGTCAATGATTTTAGTTGGCTTATTCAAGACCTCAGGCTTCAACAGTGAACTCAACCCGTGAAAAGGTATCCCAATGCGTAGCGTGACTGCCGGAATCGGATTGGCTCCCGGTGACATCACAATCGATCTCGGAGAGTTCCATCCGAGTGCCCAAGGTGGCTTTCAACTACAACTGACCCTCGAGCGCGAAATGATCACGGCCGTTCAACCGCGTATTGGGTTCATGCACCGAGGTGCCGAAAAACTTTTTGAGGTCCGCGACTACCGGCAAATCATGATGCTGGCGAACCGTCATGACTGGTACGCGCCATTTACTTCTGAACTTGGAGTTGCGCTCACGCTGGAGTCTGCAATGGGTATCCACCCGCCAGAGCGGGCAACCTGGATACGCATGCTTCTCGCAGAGTTCACACGAATCTCTGCGCTGATCGCCTTTCTGCCCTCCGCTGGGTCAACACAACTTCGCAACCAAATTGCTAATTTATTTGAATTGATCACCGGGAACCGGGTGCACCCCATGTTTGCCCGGATCGGTGGGGTGGCCCACGACCTACCAGCAGAAGCCACGAGCGAAGGGGTCAAAGTAGTGGCTCAATTGGTCACATTGCTTCCCAAGCTTAGGGTTGACTTAAACGCGGATGAACTGCATGGGATTGCGGTTTTAACGAAAGCCGACGCCATCTCTTTCGGAACTAGCGGTCCCGTCGCCTGGGCAAGTGGACTCGACAACGACCTGCGCTTTGACGGTGACTACCTCAACTACCAGCAACTGCGAATTTCTCGGCCAAATGCGTATCACGATGGCGATGCATACTCTCGATTTTTGGCACTGTTAGACCAACTTGAACTCAGCGTTCAAATAATCGAGCAAATTTGGCCGCACCTTGAATCCACTGTCGAAGCAGATGTCAACGTTGTTCTGCCAAAAGTTGTTCGCGCCCCCGAAGGCAGTTCCTACTCGTGGGTTGACGGTCCTACGGGAATCAATGGCTGGTACCTGGTGAGCGCCGGGGACAAAACACCATGGCGATTGAAACTGCGATCTGCTTCTTTTAATAACTTCCAAGCCCTGGTCCCCACGTTAAAGGGACTGCGTGTTGATCAACTCCCCGCAGCGATCAGCAGCATGTTTTTGGTTATTGGTGACTTGGATCGTTAGCGCGAATATAGGTTGCAAAGCGAGCGGTTAATAGCGCCTGCATTTCCGGATTCAATTCACCATGACCGAACATTTCCTTCGTGGCACGGACGGTTTCAATGAATGTTCCACCGATTGACCCTAGGTCGCCGCCCTCACCTTCAATGGCCACCATGCCGGGCATGTGAGAAAAAACGTCTGTGAAGAACCCAATATCAAGTTTCTTTTCCGCTAAGTGAAAAGCCTTGTGTCGAAGTTCGTCAAATGGCAGGTCTTCCAGCATGGATTCGCTCATGGGTGCACATTACTTTGATTACTGTTCCGGTGTCGTGCCTGGATCGCGAGCGACACATAAACTCTCTAACCAGAGCGAAGAAATAGCCAGCAGTGCGCCGCCCAATGCCGCAAGAAAACCATTAATCGTTGCGCTCCAGCCGGCAGGCGTGCTCATACTGCTCACCGAGGCAGCCGCGACCCCAGCGTAAAAACCTGCGATCACGGCGCCCGTCCGACTTCCCGCAAGCGCTAAAACTGCAATTCGCGCCGAAGCCAGCGGAGGAAACGGTTTGGTTCCCGGTTCACGTTTAAGCCGAGGCCTTGCGAAGTAGGTCCAAATCCCAAACCCTCCACCCAGAATCCATAGGGCTCCTGCCGCCATGGCGGGTACAGGCAAGGAACGTGAACTCTGACCCATGAGTATGGAAGTAAATGCAAATCCAATAGCGCCAAGGATTACGGCGATGACAACCAGTTGTGAAACTCTCGTGGAGCGCATCAGGAATCAAGCCTGCTCTCAAGTCGGGTGATTTCCTCATGCGATGACGCCAACCCGGCAACTTCACCGAATCCAGGAAGCTGCGACAAACTGCCTTCGAGTCTCAACTCTTTCCATGGGGCCGTGACGAAAACACGTTCCCACGCGCGCGGGTGCGGTAACGTCAAAACCGGATCCTGACTTATTTCAGGTATTCCTTCGCACCAGAGCATGATCATGTCTAGGTCAAGAGTTCTTGGTCCCCAACGGACTTCGCGTGTTCGCTCATGAGCGTTCTCCACTTCGTGGAGCCGTCCAAGAATCTCAAGCCCCGTTCGTTCACATTCAAAGAGTGCAACGGCATTGATAAAATCGTCCTGTTCCACCCCTCCAACGGGAGTGCTTCGGTAGAGACTTGACGCCGCTACAGCTGTCCATTCTTTCGACAACTCCTGAAAGGCTTCAGTGAGCGTCTGAATTGGGTTGCCAAGATTTGCGCCGAATGCAACCAACACGGACTTGATCATGCGAACTTAGCGCGGGTAACTACGACGTCCTCGAACTCGCCCTCGATAGGAGCATCTGGTTTGTGAACTCGGATCTGCGCATATGCGACCTGTGGGAACACCAAGCAATCTGAGGCAATTGACTCAGCGAGTTTCTCTATCAGGTCAAACGGTTCTCCCGCGATTCGAGCTCGGATCGCGTCAGCGACCTCCGCGTAATTCACTGTGTCGAACAGGTCGTCCGTCTGGGCAGCATGTGAGATAGAAAGACCTAATGTTGCATCAACGCTAAAGAACTGACCATTAATCCGTTCATGTTCGAGGACCCCGTGGTAACCAAACTCGCGCAAACCCACGATTTCAATTGAATCAACTGCTGGATTGGGGTTTATGGCTGAGAGTGCCGTATAAGCGTCCGTTGTTGCTTGAACCTCGTGCACGCGAACTCCCCAAGCGCCACGTTGCAATATATGCGCGGCAAGAACGGCTGAAGCTGTATCCCGATCACTAACATCACGTGGAACTCCACTGGGATCTGCGAGCATTGCACCAAGAAACTGCTTTCGGGAAACGCCAACGAGCAAGGGGTAACCGATCGCTAGCAGTTCATCAAGGTTGTGCAAAAGTTGCCAATTGTGTTCGGCTTTTTTCCCGAAGCCAATACCCGGATCAAGGATTATGTCTCCACGTGGAATTCCTGCTGCAACTGCCGCGACCGCCCGCTCTTTCAATTCAACGCTGACCTCGGTGAGCGCGTCAACGTAATGAACGTTTTCCTGCATGGTCTTACTGTGCCCACGCCAATGCATTAGGACAATCGGAACACCCAATTGAGCCACTGTGGAAAGCATCTCTGGATCGGACAAACCGCCACTTACGTCATTAACCATCTGAGCCCCTGCGGCAACAGCCGCTTGTGCTACTTGGGAGCGCATTGTGTCGATACTGACGTAGATTCCCAGTGAATCAAGAGCTCGAATAACAGGAATGACTCGCTCAAGTTCCACATCAATTGAGATTCGCTCCGCGCCGGGCCTAGTGGACTCACCCCCAATGTCAATAATGTTGGCACCGGCTTCCACCATAGATTTCGCAGAATCCACCGCCGCCACTACCGAGTCAAACTGGCCACCGTCAGAAAAAGAATCCGGGGTGAGATTCAAAATCCCCATGACGATCGGGGGATGAACAAACATGACCGCTAGCGACCCATGATTAGTGTCATGGCTTCCGCGCGGGTGACAGCCTCGCGCAATGAACCTCGAACGACACTTGTTGTTGTTACAGCCCCGGGCTTACGGACCCCACGCAAAGACATGCACATGTGCTCGGCTTCGAGGATCACAATGGCTCCGCGTGGCTCCAATATCCCCATGATTGAGTCAGCGATTTGGCTAGTCAGGCGTTCTTGGACCTGCGGTCGTCGCGCGAATACGTCGGTCACCCGAACTAATTTCGACAGCCCGGTTATTCGGCCGCTCTCGTTGGGAATGTAGCCAATATGTGCGCGCCCGTGAAATGGCAACAAGTGATGCTCACACATGCTGTTGAAGCTAATGTCTTTCACTATTACTAATTCGTCGTGTCCAAGATCAAATGTTGTTGTGAGAACTTCCTCGGGAGTTTGGTGTAGTCCGCCAAAGATCTCTGCATAGCCACGTGCCACACGAGCAGGAGTGTCTTTGAGCCCGTCACGATCGGGGTCGTCCCCGATTGCAATTAACAACTCGCGAATTGCCCGCTCGACACCGGCGTGGTCATAAGGCGCCTTCGCATCCGGGCTCGCGATACTGATCGGATTGATGTCATTCATTACGTAATTAAACTAGACGTCAGACTTTGCGGGATCAAGTGCGGGAACTTCAATGGGTCCACTGAGATCAGGGGTTCTGCGGGCGGACCCGGTCCAGGCGTCACGTGGTGCGCGAAGATTAAGTTCGGCAAAGATTTCTTCGATCTCTTCCTTTTGCAGAGTTTCACGCTCCATTAGTGCGACGACTATTGCGTCGAGCGCTTCCCGGTTAGCCACAAGAAGGTCATAGGCCTCCTGGTGGGCCGCTTCAATGAATGCGCGAACTTCTTCGTCGATGGCGGCTGCAACCTCCTCAGAGAAGTCACGAGTGTGCCCCATATCGCGACCCATGAATACTTCACCTTGCTCTTGGCCGTACTTGATCGCACCAAGCCGTTCGGTCATGCCGTATTGCATGACCATTGCTCGAGCAACCGCGGTTGCCTTTTCGATGTCATTGGACGCACCCGTAGTGGGGTCATGGAAAATCAATTCCTCAGCTGCCCGACCACCGAGCATGTAGGCCAACTGATTCAGCATTTGACTCCGAGTTGTCGAGTACTTCTCTTGATCAGGCAACACCATTGTGTAACCCAATGCTCGACCACGCGGCATGATCGTAATTTTGTGCACTGGGTCGTTACCGGGCAGAGCCGCAGCAACGAGTGCATGACCCGCTTCGTGGTAGGCGGTGATCAAACGTTCTTCGTGATCCATTACCCGAGTGCGCTTTTGCGGCCCGGCCATAACCCGATCGATAGCTTCGTCCATGATCACGTTGTTAATCTCTTCTGCACTCTCGCGCGCAGTGAGCAGTGCCGCTTCATTGAGTACGTTGGCAAGGTCAGCTCCGGTAAACCCGGGAGTCCGCCTGGCTACATTCATGAGGTCCACGTCTTCGCTGAAAGGTTTACCTTTTGCGTGCACTTTAAGAATTTCAAAGCGACCTTTTAGGTCAGGGCGTTCAACAGCGATTTGCCGGTCAAAGCGCCCTGGTCGCAGTAGAGCCGGGTCAAGAATGTCGGGGCGGTTCGTTGCGGCGATCATGATCACGCCACCGGAGACGTCAAAGCCGTCCATTTCCACCAGCATCTGGTTCAGTGTTTGCTCGCGCTCGTCGTGGCCGCCACCCATACCCGCACCTCGGTGTCGACCGACAGCATCGATCTCGTCCATAAAAATAATTGCTGGGGCATTCGCTTTTGCCTGCTCAAAAAGATCACGAACTCGGCTCGCGCCAACACCTACAAACATTTCCACAAAGTCAGATCCGGAGATCGAGTAGAAGGGAACTCCAGCCTCCCCAGCGACCGCGCGAGCCAGCAGAGTCTTTCCTGTTCCAGGTGGACCGTAGAGCAAAACACCCTTAGGGATTTTTGCTCCGACCGCCTTGAACTTTTCAGGGTCTGCCAAAAAATCTTTGATCTCTTCAAGTTCTTCGACTGCTTCGGCGGCACCTGCGACATCGGCGAAAGTAGTTTGCGGCATGTCTTTTGAGATCAGCTTGGCTTTTGACTTGCCAAACTGCATGAGCTTGGAACCGCCACCTTGCATTTGAGAAAAAATGAAAACCATGATCAGTACGAGCAAGATAAATGGGATCAAAGAAATGATGAGCGTGAAGAAAATATTTTCCGATGGAACAACGACGTTGTATCCGCCTGGGAGGGCACCGGAGTCTGCCTTAACCTGAAGGATTTCCTGCAACACGATCCCTTGGCCGGAAACGTATGTGCTTCGAACGGTGTCACCATTTTTCAGGACTAGTTCGAGAACCTGATCGCGATCGGTAATGGTCGCAGTATCAACGCTGCCACTTTGAATCTGGGAAATTGCCACGCTGGTGTCGACTTCTTCGGGTGCTCCGACCCCTGAGATCAAGCTTGAGCCAATGAGCACAAAAATAACTGCAATTGCGATCCAGAAAATTGGCCCGCGCAGTATTCGCTTAAAATTCACCTCTCCACGGTACTACGCCAACGACTGAAGCCAATCCCCTGCGGTGTCACTTATGCCTAAGGCGAAACGGTCAATGGTGAACGTCGATTAGACCTTGATAGCACTGAACGCGAACGCGAACCCGGGTGAAGGCCCTCGCTAGATCGCCACCTCAAGTCGTGTTCAGGATTCGTACACGTGTGGTGCCAGGGTGCCGATTGATCGCAGGTTGCGGTAGTTCTGGTCGTAGTCCAGGCCGTAACCAACCACGAACTCGTTGGGAATGTCGAAGCCAACGTATTTGGCATCGACTTTCATTTTCATGCCTTCAGGTTTGCGAAGCAGGGTGAAGACTTCAAGGGATTTGGGTTTGCGTGAGCCAAGGTTTTTCAAGAGCCAGCTCAAAGTGAGACCCGAGTCCAAAATATCTTCGACGACCAAAACATTTCGACCAACAATGTCAGTATCGAGATCTTTGAGGATCCGAACGACACCGCTGGAAGTCGTCCCTGAGCCGTAGGAGGAAACCGCCATCCAGTCCATGTGAGCTTGACGCGGCAGGGCACGGGCAAGGTCGGCCATGACCATTACCGCCCCCTTGAGCACGCCAACGAGGAGTAATTCCTCGTCTTCGGGGTAGTCAGCGGCAATTTGGTTGGCCAGTTCCTCAATTCGGGTGAGAAGTTGTTCCTCGGAGAGGAGAACATGTTCTAGCTGTCCTTCAATGTGCCCTGAGTCCACGCGCTGCTCCTAATTGCCTGTTTCGAAATTAACTATTTCGAATTGAATTTCACTTCGCTACCCCGTGTCAGGGTTAGCCTTCCATATTCCCTCTTCGCGGACACACCCAATGGCAAAGCAACCTCACCCTGACCGTTCCAATTCGAGACCAGCGCCTCAACACTCATGACATGTTGGTGGGTGAGGGGTGAACTTTCCCGGGTTCCAGAGCTAAATTCATCGAATAGTAGTTTGATTAGGCGGGTACGAATCGCTAATGGAACACTTTCCAAATTATCGATGGGCAAACTGGCTTGACTTCCCGCAAGGTCCGCCGCTTCAAAGTAACCACAAGCAATTGAATCGAGTGCTTGGTCGTCAGCCCGCAACATTTCCGCACTTCGCACCAACCCCGAAACTATTGCCGGGCCAAATTCACTACCCATTATTTCAAGATGTTTGCGCATCTTGACGCGTGAAAAGTCGTCAACAAAATTATGTGGGTCCTGCCAAGGCGTAATGCCTAATGGGCCCAGTATTTCGTCAACAGCGATGTCAATATCGCTTCTCAGGTGTGTAAGGAAAGGTCTATGCCACGGGTCAGTGCACGCTGACATGGCAGAAAGACTGTGGGCACCTGAACCTCGAAGGAGCCGTAGTAAAACGGTTTCGGCTTGATCATTGGCCGTGTGACCGAGCAAAACAGGGCCACCCTGTGCGGCCTTTAGGAGCGCTGTGCGACGCGCGGTTCGGGCAGCCATCTCCATGCCGCCTTCGGTACCCACGTCAACTTTCATAATCTCAATGGAGGCTGCACCGAGCATGGTTGCTGCAATTGCGGCATTGGCGGCAACCTGTTCGGATCCCGGCTGCAACCCATGGTCCACGACAACAGCGTTCACCGTGAAACCGGAACGCTCTCCCACCCACACCGCGGTTGCGGTGAGCACCAAGGAGTCTGCCCCGCCAGACAAGCCCACAAGCACCGACTCGGTACCTGTAGGGACACAATTCTTCACGCTGGACCGCAAGGCAACAACGGTTTGGGATGACGGTTTGTTCATGACGAGAGCCGGGTTAGCGGATGTGCCTATACATGTGAACGGAGAATTCTCGAGCGCCATTCCTGCGGGTTTTCAATCTCGGACATGGTTGGCAAATTTTCTGGAGATTCCCATACAACGTTAAAGTCCGAGATTCCCATGTCAGCAACACAGTTACTGACAAAAACTTCACCTTTGCGGTACTGCAAGAGTTTTTCGTCCATACCTAAAACTCTGGTAAGCAACTTCTTATTGGAATCCCGACGCACCTCAAATTTACTTCGAATCTCAGTGACACTGGGAACTAGATCAGGTCCACCTTGATCCATGACGAAATCCGCATGACCTTCGAGCAGGGTTAGTAGCGCAGTAATTTTCCGGTAGATGGCGACCTGCTCTTCGCTTTGCACCATCTCGATCAAACTCGCGCCGTCGTCACGGATCAGGGAGTTGATCACTTGAATAAATCTCCATGGATAGGTCCTGCCAGGCAAACCTTGAGCAGCAATCATTTCCTTAATCAAGCCAATGAAGTAACCCTGCATCCACGCAACAGCCCCAAACTGAAGCCGGTGCGTTTCTTCATGCAGGCACACCCACAACTGGAAGTCACGTTCGTCAACATTGAGTGCCTGTGCAACCTGCGTGATGTTCGGCGCCACAAGCAGCAGGCGTCCAGGATTGGCGAGTGCCTCGTACTGACCCAATACTTTGCCCGAGGCCCAGCCCAAAACCAGACCCGTTTGAATTGCGCCAGCTCGGTCGAAAAGCGGGCTTGAATCTTCGTCATCTACCTTCGCGATTTCAGCGATTAACCCCAATGCGTTCATATTTGATTCAATCCAACCGGCCCGGTCCACCACGACAGTTTCGTGGGTCACCGGCGCTTCAAGCTGTGACACCGCGGTGATTTCACTCGTAGCAACCTGGGCGAGCTCACGAAGGGAAACAACCGTCGCGGCAGCGTGATCCGCACTCACCATGGGCCCAGCGGGCATAGTCCGACGCGATGCCCTCCGAATTAGTTCAGCATGCGGGATCGTGGTCATTGGCAGCCACACTTGGCAAGTTTGGCTGCCAACAGGTCCATCGAGTCCCGAGCACTAGTGATCGAGCCCACCTTGTTTCCCATCATGACAAAGACCAAGAGACGGCCACTCTTATCTAGCACCGTTCCCGCCAATGCTGAAACGCCTGTGAGCGATCCGGTCTTGGCGCGGACTACGCCGGCGCCAGCCTTGGTTTTTTTGGTGTCGAAGCGCGAATCCAAAGTTCCGGTTCGCCCGGCGACCGGGAGACCCGTGGCAATTGCCGCCCACTCCGGTTGATCACCGCGGACCATTTCCGTGAGGACGTCTGCGACGGTCTCACTCGTTACTTTGTTCTGCCGGGACAATCCGCTGCCGTCAAATATTGACAGGCCAACCGTTGACACACCGCTTTGAGACAGAATCAATTTCGTCGCGCGAGCACCACCTTCAAAACTTCCCTCGCCAACTGTCTTTTTACCAACAAGGTGAGACAGGATCTCGGCAACATCGTTGTCTGAATCACGCAACATTTCTTCAACGATCACACTCACCGGTTCAGAGGACACCGAAGCTAGACGCGAGGCACTGCTTGGAGCGATCCCTGACTTAACGCTGGTCACCTTAATGCCGAGTTTCTTCAATCTCTTGGCAAATAGTTGTCCCGCTTGTCGTGCTGGATCAGCAACGCGAGCAACCGAACCCGCCTGCACCCGGGCGCCACCAACACTGAGTGCGGAAACCGGTGCAGCAACGCCGACTTTCGGGAAACTCGATTTCCAGCCCGGTCCCAATGTTGGACCTGTGAACAGGGAGGCATCATAAAAAAGTTTTACGCTTGTCACGTTTCTGGATTTAAGTGAGCTTATTGTTTTTAGTGCCAAAGACTTGAGTGAATTAATGCCTTTTGCCTTGGTCATTAACGGGTCACCTCCACCAATGAGATACAGGTCCGATCCATTGAGGGTGGTGCGAGTGGAGAGTCGGGAATTTGGACCTAATGAACTCAAGGTGGCGGCAGCGGTAAGGATTTTGGTAACCGAGGCAGGAATGCGAGCTTTATTAACTTGATCGCTGAACACCGGTTTTTCGGTAACCGGGTCGACCACAAGCATAGAAAATTTGCCCAGTGTTGGACTCTGTGTAAGTCTGCCCACAGAACGATCTAGTCCAGTGATACTCGGAACCAGCGCTGTACTGCTCAAAGGGCGATACACACTGGGTACCGGTCCGCTAGGCGGAGCAGCTAAGACTTGAAGCGGAACTGCCAGAAGTCCTAAGGCCAAAGAAAATGTACCTACGGCAATGCCAACGCGCTTAGCCATTTGGGTCCCATTGATGTGCATCACTCCTACTGTAAGTCACCACCACAGCATTAATCGGCAGCGCCCGGCTACTGTGCGTCCATGGATCCACTCGTATTTGACGTGACAATTGAAATTCCCGGTGGAAGCCGCAATAAGTATGAGGTCGACCACGATAGCGGCCGAATCCGCCTTGATCGGATGCTTTTCACGTCAACCCGCTATCCGCACGACTACGGATTCATAGACGACACTCTTGGCCTCGACGGTGACCCCCTCGATGCCCTCGTCCTCGTTCAGGAGCCAACATTCCCCGGTGTCGTGATTTCGTGCCGCACGGTAGGTATGTTTCGTATGACCGACGAAGCTGGCGGGGACGACAAACTACTCTGCGTGCCGGCCGGGGACCCTCGCATGGAGCACCTACGTGATATTCACCATGTTGCCGAGTTTGATCGCCTTGAGATCCAGCATTTCTTTGAGGTCTACAAGGATCTTGAGCCGGGCAAGTCCGTTGAAGGCGCCACCTGGACCGGCCGCAAGGAAGCAGAGGACGAAATTCACCGCTCATGGGAGCGCGCCAAAACCCCATAGGGAAATTGCCCTAAGGCAAGGACCTTCGGCCCTAAAATAACGGCCGCTTGGCGCTGATCCTGTTCGCATTTCCGAGCTAACTTGGAGTTATGAAAAAACTCTTAGTTCTCGGTGGGGGAACAGCCGGCACAATGTCGGCAAATCGATTGGCCAACCAACTCAAAGACTGGAATGTCACGGTTATTGACCGCGATGACAATCACAGGTACCAACCGGGGTTTTTATTTATGCCCTTCGGGACCTACTCCCCCGATCAGGTGACCCGCTCGCGTAGGGAGACCCTTAATAAGAAGGTAGATCTGGTTCTTGGCGAGATTGATCGGATTGATGGAGAGGCGAATAAGGTCGTCCTTGAAAACGGAACCGAATTCGCATACGACTACTTGATCATTGCGACCGGAGTCGCCCCACGCCCAGATCAGACCGACGGCTTAGCAGAGGGCATGCAATCCAATGACGCTGTCCACGAGTTTTATAGCTACGAAGGGTCTACCGCTCTCGCTGAAAAGCTCAAGCATTTCGACGGTGGGAATGTTGTGATCAACATTGTTGAAATGCCGATCAAATGCCCTGTTGCCCCTTTGGAATTCGCATTCCTTGCAGACGACTACTTCACATCTCGCGGGATTCGTGACAAGGTCACCATGACGTATGTCACTCCGCTCGGTGCTGCCTTTACTCAGCCCATTGCCGCTCAAGCCTTTGGTGCGACCGTTTCGCTGAGTGAGACCTGTAATGGCACAAATGTCTGCAGCCTGATTGGCTCAGGTATCGGGGTAAGTCCATAGGTCTCGAAGGATCCTTGACCCGACAACCGGATCAAGAATTGGACGGTAGAAAGCGGCAGCGGGTCTTCAGGTGTGTTGCACACCATTGCATGGGCTGTCCCTAAAATTGGCCAACCAATCAGATCCGCTCCTTCGGCAATGACAACCTTTGAAGCCGCCAGGTCGAAATTGCCTTCAATTGGAACGCCGCCTGTTGCGGGCGTGGCCGTGAGTGAGCCTGGAGCTACCGCTACTTCAAGGGCGCCAGAGCCCACCTTTTGCAACTGAGTGTCGTCAGGGTTGATTACGACACCGTTCACCTCTGTCGCAGCCATCGGGATCACGTTATTAATCGCTTGGACGATCGGGAGCACCGCAACAGCGCCTTCCACCGCGATCATTTCACCGATTAGATCAGCTTCCGTTGCAAATTTTTCTCCAAGTTCGAGCACGCCTGACACACCGGAGGGCCACAACTCGGGTACTTCAGCAGTGAGGTAACTCGTCATGGCATCGACTGAACCGGTAGGCGTCTCAACGCTCATAACTACGATTTCGGGCAGCCCTGAAAGGTCGTATCCTGAATTGTCCGCGGCTATTGCAGGATCGTCCCACATCGTGATGCTCCCACTGAGAATTCCTGCAATCACCGTTGGGCTGAGGACCAATCCATCAAGCCCAATAATGTTGTAGGAAAGCGTCACACCGTAATTGAAGACTGGGACCGTAATGACTTCACCGGTGCACTGCTCAGTGAAGTCAGCAATCTCGATAGTTGTTGGAGCAGCCGAGGTCACCCGAACACCAGTTGGCATGTCCGTGGTGGTTTCGGTGACGGATTGCTCGGGACACACGCCACTCAAGGTTACATTCACAATGTCAAAACTGCCCATGAATTCTTCGGGGACTGCAACTTCCTGGGATCCGTTTTGGCAGTTAATTTGGTTTTCTAACTGTGCCGCGAGTACGTCTGGTGGCATTGGCGGCGTACACGCACTCACCAGCAACATTGCGCTGAGCGTAGATACGACAGTGAGGGCAACGCCCCAGTGTCTGTTTCGAGACTGGAACATTGCCCTCACCTTAATTTTCGCTTTTACTTATTTGATGTTGTTGACGAGCGTCTTAGCCTTTGCAAGTACCTTGCCGCCTACTGGAACGTAACCCAGTGAGGACGCACGCTGTGGACCACACTTCTGGAGCAGGTAGTCAGCGAATTGACGAACACCAAGTCCATTTGGTCCCTTACCGTCGGTGCGTGCAAGTAGGTAGCTAAAGATCGCAACGGGGTATGCGCCCTTAGCCTTGACCTTGTAGTTCAAGCTCACTAGCCCATTAGCCGCAACGTTGGTCTGATTAGCAAGGTTCTTTGAAGCCGAGGCAGAGGATGGTGCGACAAACTCTCCCATTGCATTCTGCACCCGGGCTGATGGGTAACCCTTGGAGTCTCCAAGATCGACATAACCAATGGCACCCTCGGTGGCGATCACGTTTGCCATGACACCGGCATTGCCTTTACCGGCAATACTGTTAGCGGGTGGCTTGCCACCTGGGAAGGCTGTCGAGAAATCGTCTTGAACCTTAGAGAAAATTGATGGCGCCCACGAATTCAAGTACTGAAGCGTGTTATTGGATGTACCCGAGTTGTCTGAACGGTAGGAGACCGTAATCGGAGTAGCCGGGATTGAAGCCGCAATTCGACTATTGCTCCTGAGAATCTCTTTGTCATTCCACATCTTGATGTTGCCACCAAGGATCTTGGCAAGTGTGGTCTGCTTCAACTGAATGGACGAGCCCAATGTGCGGCCTGTCTTCTTGTTCTTCAAATTAATAGGGAAGGTGACAGCTCCACCAATATTAGGGATGTACTCCCAGCCAAATGATGGTTCACCGCTGGAGTACTTGCTGTCAGTTTGGGCATAATCAAAAACTCCCTTGGTGAAGTTTGATTTGCCGGTACCCGAACCGGTGCTGGTGTACTGGATTGTGAAATTATTCTGTGAAGCGTTGAAGTCCGAAGCACATGCTTGGATCCATGGGTATGGGAATGAGGCTCCACCGCCGCTGATTGTTTCTGCCGCATTTGCCGGAACGGCGCCTACGAGCGCTGACGCAGCCAGTGCAGTAACACCAGCAACGCTTCCTACGAGTGCATTAATTCGACGCGCTTTACGCACTGTGTCTCCTTCATTTGATGGGAATATTTGCTTACATTCAGAAGTTATTCGGCCAATGTGACCTGCTCTAGTCACTTACTTTTCTATTTATAAACATTTAGGTGAACAGTGCATGTACTCAGACACCAGTGGAAACTCCTGTTAACCAAACCGACCATTCACGTAGTCCAGCGTTCGGTTGTCGCGCGGGTTGCCAAAGATCTCCGTTGTCAATCCTTGTTCAACAACGAAGCCCGGCTGGTTTTCCTCTGCGAGGAAAAATGCCGTGTAATCCGAGACACGCACAGCCTGTTGCATGTTGTGAGTGACGATAATGATCGTGATGTCCTTTGAGAGTTCCCTGATCGTCTCTTCGATCTTTAATGTTGATGCAGGGTCAAGCGCCGAACAGGGCTCATCCATGAGGAGTACATGTGGATTGACCGCTAGGGCACGAGCAATAACCAGACGCTGCTGCTGCCCCCCTGATAAGTCTCCAGCCGGTGCGTTAAGTCGATCCTTGACTTCTTTCCACAAACCTGCCGAGATCAAAGTTTGTTCAACAAGCTCGTCGTGGTCCTTGCGCTTGAGGCCAGAGAGCTTCAGGCCCGAAAGCACGTTTCCTCGAATTGTCATTGAGGGAAAGGGGTTCGGCTTTTGGAACACCATGCCGATTGCCAGACGGATGTGCACGGGGTCCACATCCTGTCGGTAGATATCGTCGCCCTCGTAGAGCACCTCACCCGCCAACGCGGCGCCTGGAATCAATTCGTGTAAGCGGTTCAATGTGCGAAGAAAAGTTGATTTACCGCAGCCGGACGGACCGATCAAGGCTGTGACGGTCTTCTTAGGAAAATCAATGTTGACGTTTTCCAAGACTTTGCGCTTTCCAAACCACACGCTGACGCCGTTGGCAGACATCTCAATTTGCTTTGGAGCTTTCTCGGTCCGGGCGATTTCTGCATCTAGCGCTTCCATTGCGATTACTGTCTCTTCCATTTGATTGCCTTTCGAATTGATCACTTGACTATTTATTTGTTCATCGAATTGCGACCGGAAAGCAATCGCGTGAGTGTGAATAGCACTGCAACAATCACCATAAGGACCAACGCCGCGCCCCAAGCCCGCGTTACCGCATCAGGATAAGGCTGGGCAACGTTGTCAAATATGAATGTGGGCAGTGCTGAAATCGGATCGGAGAACGGGTTCACGACTGTTTGATCGTTCTTTAACGCCGTTAACAAAAGTGGCGCCGTCTCACCCACGACACGAGCTACACCCAAAAGCATTGCTGTAATCACACCCGTGCGAGCCGCGGGAAGGACCACGTTGAAGACAACTCGAGATCGCGTGGAGCCCAAAGCCAACGCACCTGTTCTCAAATCTTCGGGAACAAGGCGCAAGACTTCTTCCGCTGTTCGGGCAACCGTGGGAAGCATCAGGATCGCGTAGGCAATCGCGCCCGCTAGTGCGCTTTGCCGCATGACTCCGGTGAGAATGAAAACCGTCAATACGAACAGGCCTGCGACGACGGAAGGGACCCCGCTCATTGCCTGAACAAAGAATCTCACATAGGGCACCGCGCGGCCACGAATTTCCGTTACATACACGGCGGTGGCGATTCCCAGGGGAACAGAAATAATTGTTGCAATACCTACAATCAAAAACGTTCCAACAATCGCATGGCCTACGCCGCCGTAATCAAGGGGAGTGCTGGGACTGATGTACACACTGTTTTGAAAAATAAATGATGGCCTTAGTGCTTCAAAACCCCGAGCAATAATCGTTGCGAGCATGGACCCCAATATGACCGCGCTCAGAATCGTGGATCCAATGGCAAAGACTATGAGACCGGAATCCAAGATCCCATGCTTTCCCTTTGCCACGTAGCCCGCTACTCCAGCGCTCACTAGCTGAAGTGGAAGATAAACGACTATTAGCAGAAGGGGAGCTGCAATTTCTGTGGTGAAGTACAGCACTCCCGCGAACGAAAGCGGAACCGCGGTGCCCAAAAGTGCCGCTAACCAGAAAGAGGTCGGGCGTTTTGACCAAGGGCGTTGTGGCACCAAGTCTTGCTCCCGAATCTCGGGTGCCTCACTCATCAGCGTTGTCATGACTTTAGCCGTTCTGTGCGTCGAACAATAAGGTTCGCCAGCATGTTGACCACAAGGGTCATGAGGAAAAGGAAGAAACCAGCCGCGAGTAGGACATCAACTTCAAAGTCACCCGAAGTCTCACCGAACTTGGACACGATCAAGGTGGCGACGGATCCACCACCTGATTCAATAATGTTGAAGAAATTGATGTCGAAAACAATTTTCAGGACGAAGAACACCGCGATTGTTTCACCTAATGCGCGTCCAAGCCCCAGCATCACGCCTCCAACAATCCCTCCTCGCCCAAATGGCAGCGCCACGTATCGCAACATGGTCCACATTGAGCATCCGAGGGATTCGGCAGCATTGATTAGCTCGGGTGGTGTTCGCTTGAGAACTTCGGCTGTAACCGATGTGACAATCGGAATCATCATGATTGCCAACACAACACCTGCAATGAAAGGGGTTCCCGTGAAATTTCCTGATTCGTTGGCAAATATTGGGATCCAGCCCAGATATTGGTTGAGCAGGGACTGCCATTCTTGTGCCGGGGGTACCAACACATAAAAAGCCCACAGACCAATGATCACCGACGGTATCGCCGCCATCAGGTCAACGAGGTTGGTCAGAAACTTGGACACCCGCGTTGGTGCAATAAAAACCATGAAAACTGCCAAGAAAATACTGACCGGCACAGCGATCACGAGTGCGATCACGGCCAGCAAGATTGAGCCGTAGAGCATCCCAGCGATTCCGTATTCGGGCGGAACGCCGATGGTGTCCCAGACCGTTGTCGTGAGAAAGGACAGTCCTTGGTCTTGGATGACGGGGACCGCTTTCGCCCCAAGGAAAATAGTGATTCCAGCCAAAATAATCAATGAAGTAAACGCGGCGCCCGTGATAACCCGGCTGAAAGCCCTGTCAGCTCTATTTGCCTTTTTGCTGTTGCTGAGATCTCTCAATGGGGTTTCTGCGGCCACGACAGGAATCTGTCACTTATAGGTGGCCAAGGAGACCAGATCACATGAATGCTGGAAACTGTTTTGGTGAACGCCAGGTGAACTAGTGGTCGGACCCTGCAATTTGCTCAAGTGCATGAATCACAATTTCACCAAGAACCGCAGCTGCATCTTTTGCGCCACCCGGCGAGCCAGGAACATTCACCACCAGGGAGTTGTCTAGTTGACCCGCAATCCCTCGTGACAGAGCAGCAGTGGAGATTCCGTTTGCGCGGCCATAGTGTCGAATGGCCTCGGCGATCCCGGGAACTTCCCGGTCAATTACTCCCCGAGTGAACTCTGGAGTTTGATCACTGGGTGAAATACCCGTGCCGCCGGTAGTGACTACCAGAGAGTGTCCTGAATTGACGGCGGCCTTTATTTGGGTGGCGACCTCCGGACCATCGGGGATTATCACGTTGGGAGAACACACGAAACCGAGTTCAGTAAATGCCTTGAACAAGATTTCCCCTGAAGTGTCCGCTCGAATCCCTTGTGCACCGCGAGTGGACACGGTAATTATTTGAGCCGTGAAATTACTCATGCTCACTTCGCAACCAGTGGCCCGAACGACCACCCTTCTTTTCCAGTAGCTCAACGAATTCGATTCGAGCCATTCGGTCAACACCTTTGACCATGTCAATCAGTGTCAATGCGCCAACAGATGCTGCCGTAAGGGCTTCCATTTCGACACCTGTTCGATCTGCGGTCTTAACCGTGACGGTGATGTGTGAACCCGTTTCATCGAGTTCAACACTTACATCGACACCGTGAATCGCTAGCGGGTGGCACAGTGGAATCAGATCACTTGTTTTCTTGGTCGCTGAAATTGCCGCAATCCGCGCAACGGCCAGGGCATCCCCTTTCGGCATGTCACCCGCATTAAGTCGTTCAATGACTTCAGCGCTCAATGAGACCCTCGAACGAGCGGTGGCCGACCTTTGCGTCACCGTCTTCGCGGTCACGTCGACCATGTGGGCGTCACCCTGTTCATTGAGGTGCGGGAATGTGCTCACGCTAAATCACTCCTTAAATCAATCACTGAAACGTCGCCATGGTTGGCAACACGGTCAACTCCCACCGGAATCACGATGAGTGCGTCCGCCTGCGCAAGCCCGCCGAGAACATGTGAGCCTTGACCCGTTCCCACTGGTTCGACCTGGCTGTCTTCCACGAAGCGCGCCCTAGCGAATTGCACTTTGTTGACCGGTGAGCGCAATTCACCTTTCAACCTTGCACTTGTTCGGGGACGCTCGAGTACCTTGAGCCCTCGCATCTTGCGAATTGCCGGACGAATGAAAGTCTCAAACGAAATATAGGCGCTCACCGGGTTCCCGGGAAGGGTGATGATCGGGATAGCTGACTCCCCACTTTTCCCAACACTGCCAAAACCTTGGGGCATGCCCGGTTGCATGGCAACCTTGTGGAACTCGGCTGTGCCCAGTTTTATGAACGCCGCCTTGACCGGGTCGTAAGCGCCCATGCTGACTCCGCCAGTAGTCACGATCAGGTCAGCTCGGTGAACTTGATCCTCCAAGATCTCAATCAAGGTGTCTTCATCGTCTTTTGCCGGGGGCAGCCTGAACGCATCTGCGCCACTGTCATTGGCTACCGCGGTAATGAGAAAGCTATTCGAGTCTGAAATCAAACCGAATTTTAGTTCGGTTCCTGGTTCCACCAGTTCACTCCCGGTGGCCACTACTGCGACACGCGGCTTGGGAATCACCGAAATGATTCCGTGCCCAACGGCGGCAATCAAAGCGATCTGTCGTGGACCAAGGGATATTCCCTTTTCCAGAACGATTTCACCGGCCTTGACGTCTTCGCCCTCGTGTCGAATACAGCTTCCCAATTCAATTGGCGAATGAATTGTCACAACTTCGCTTCCACCGTCGGTGCTTTCAATTGGGATCACGCTGTCCGCGCCTGCAGGCATGGGCGCTCCGGTCATGATTCGAATTGCTTGACCGCTGGCAAGAGTCTCGAGTGACTTAAAGCCTGCGGGAATGTCGTCAATCACGGGAAGGATCACCGGTGAAATCTCACTGGCCGCGATTAAGTCTGATGCGATTACCGCGTAACCATCCATTGACGAGTTATCAAATGAAGGGAGGGGCCAACGGGCGTAAATATCTTGGGCAAGAACACAACCGTTCACTTCGGAGATTGGTAACTCCATGGGCGGAAGTTCACTCACATTGCCGAGAACTAGTTCAAGGTATTCCGAGACGCTCAGCATGCCGTAACCCTACGCTCTGAAGCGCCCGAGATCGCGGCCATCACGTCATTGAGGGCATTAATGGAGTGACCAGAGACAAATGTGTCAACGAATGGCAATGCTGCGGCCATTCCACCGACCAGTGGTTGATACGAATCAACAGCTTTGCGCGGGTTCACCCAAATAACGTGATGGGACAGCCTGGAAAGGCGAGCCATGTTGACTCCCAAAATTTCAGGGTCTTCAATCTCCCAGCCGTCGGACACGATCACGATCACGGCTCCTCGAGCAAGTCCACGCCGCCCAAAGTCGTCAATGAATGTCTTGATCGAGTTGCCAATTCTGGTGCCACCAGACCAGTCCGTTGCCGATTGCGCTGCTTTCTTGTATGCGATGTCAGGACGAGATGTTGCCAGCGGGCGGGTCAAGCGGGTCAAGTGTGTTGCAAACACAAATGCTTCAGCACCTAACGCCTGCACCGCACCTCGCATTAAATGTAAATAGACGCGAGCGTACGGTTCCATGGACCCGGAAACATCCGCGATGAGCACTACCCGTCGTGGCTTTGTTGTGTTCATTCGATTAATCATTCGGATCGGCTCACCACCTGTTCGATGTGAAGCGCGCAGGGTCGCACGGAAATCAATCCGGTTCCCCTTGCGCGCCTTCCTGCTTCGATGCCGAGTCTTTCGAGGAGGGACCATCGGGAGTTCGTCAACCAGACGTCTGATTAGTACAAGTTCTTCGGGGGTGAGCTGCGAGAAATCCCGATCATTCACACGCTCCTGCATACTGACTGCGGCTAGGACACTTATTTCACTTTCGTCTTGATCTTCGACACTGGGAGTGCCGGGTGTTGCGCTCGTCCCCTTGGGACTTGACTCACTTGATTCGGATTCACGCCTATCCCCTGGGTTTTGCTCACCTGACGTTGCGACAGGCACCTCGGTTGACTCAATCGAATCGCTTGCGAAGTCGGAAAAGTCGAACTCTCCACGGAAGACTTGGTGAAAAACCCGATCAAATATTTCGTATTGCCGCACATCACTGCACATGGTGACCTTCGCCAGCCAGTACAAAGCTTCGACCTCCCTGGGCTGGGTCAACTCGATTACACTGGCAAATCTTGCACTTCGTTCCGGGGTTACCGGAATCCCAGCGCGATGCAGTTGATGACCGAATGCTGCACAGAGTTGGGCGAGTGGGGCCTCACTCACCGGAAATCCAGGCCAGCCCTTGCTCGCGGGCGATTTCTTGATCATCGCGGTACTTCAGAACCGAACCCAGTGTTTGGTTCGTGCTTGATTCATCAAGCGTGGTGACGCCAAGAAGCACTGCCGCTTTCACCCAGTCGATCGCTTCAGCCACCCCGGGTGGTTTCTGTAAATCCAGGGTTCGAACCCGCGCAACTGCAGCTGCAACTTGCTCGGCTAATTCCTTACTGGCTTGGGGCGCGCGTAATTTCACAATGTGAGTTGCGTGCTCCAAACTCGGATAGTCAATCCAGTGGTAGAGGCAGCGACGCTTCAGTGCGTCGTGCAAATCACGTGTTCTATTCGACGTCAAAATGACTATGGGTGGCTGTTTCGCTTTGAGGGTTCCCAGTTCAGGAACGGTGACGGTTGATTCCGCCAACATTTCAAATAGGAATGCTTCGAACTCCTCGTCGGCACGATCAACTTCGTCGATTAACAGCACGGCTGGGTTGGGTCCGTCGTGTTCCAACGCCTGCAGGAGCGGACGCTCGATCAAAAACTCTCGACTAAAAAGTGAACTCTCTTCCAGTGACCTACCCTGTGACTCGGCCATGCGGATGCTGAGCAATTGCCGGGGATAATTCCACTCGTATAGGGCTTCCGAGGCATCGATCCCTTCAAAACACTGCAAACGGATGAGTGGGGTATCAAGGAGAGTTGCGAGTGCTTTCGCCGCTTGGGTTTTCCCAACGCCAGCTTCTCCCTCCAACAAAAGCGGTTGAGGGAGTCGTACCGCACAAAATAATGCGGTGGCAAGCCCTGGCTCAGCGAGGTAGTCAGCCTGTGCCAACTCTTGAACCAATTGTTGTGGAGACTCAATCTCACTTACAGTTGTCACAACTCAAGCGCTAACTCTTCTTTTTCCGCGCGGTCAACAGCAAGATAATTCCCACGATCAACGCAACGGCGATTGCCACGGGCAATGCTCGTTTCAGGATCGGTGCGCCTGCGGTCTCAAGTAGATTAATACTGTCCGCCGCCATGATCGGGGCAGGTCGCGGCGTTTCATTTTCTGTGTCAACGACTTCCACACGGGATGCAATTAACTGCTCCAAGTTTTGAGCAAACTGGGTCACCAGCCGCCCGGCAACGTCCTGCATGACACCGCGGCCAAACTGTGCTGCTTTGCCAGTTATGACCAATTCCGTTGCCACGTCTACACGAGTAACCGAATCGCTTTCTGCCACCAAAACAATGGTGACATTTGCTTGTGCGGTGCCTGTTCCACGCGCCTCTTTGCCGGTGCCCTTAATTACCGCAGTGTGGACGACCGGATCTTTGCTTAAGAACTGTGCCTGGCCCCCGTAGGTCATGGATACCGGCCCGAGTTTCACCTTGACGTTTCCAGTGAATTCGTCTCCGTTTACCGACTCGAGCTTGGCCCCGGGCATACACGGGGCAATCGCCTCAACGTCAAGGAGCGTATTCCAAGCAGTGTCAATATCTGCTGGGACGGTAAAAGAATTCTCTAGATCCACGGTTCTCCCTATTCGAATGTCGAATCAAAGCGTGACAAACTTATTGAATTAGCACAAGCGGTTTAAGGAAATGGAATTAGAGTTAATCCACCATGAGAGAAGTAATTCACGAACTTGTCGCTCCGCCCCCAGACCAGCCGGTGCCTCAAGACTGGTCACCTCCCACGGGGAAGCGGTGGGAAGTGACAGCGGTGGCTACATCAGTGCAATGGGTTCGAGAAAAGCCCACGAGGATCGATTCACCCAGGAGCCTCGGGTTGAGCATTGCTGTCAATCTTTATGCAGCCGCCCGCTATGCCGCGTAGACAAGTTCTATATCCAGGGAGTCCGCTGATTCTGCGAACAACGTCAGGAATGTCGCGACGCAACAATGGCTCGCCAGTGGTCAAGCGAACCTGGGTTATTCCCGAATCGTATTTCTTGGCCTATGGGGCAATTTGCCTACCAATCCAATTGTCTCCCTGACTGCGCAGGCTTCAGTCTGCTGATACCCTCAATGAAGGCACTAACCTAGGGAGAAGTCAAATGTCAGTCGAAAGTGAAAAAGCAGCTGAGGTACTACGTACCGTGTGGCAAGGAACTCCTGGATCTCTGACTGAAATGGATGAGGAATGCACGCCAAACAAGGTGTGTCGGAACATGAAAGACGTTTCATTTGATGGCTTCGCCGAAGAAGGTGTAGACACTGCAACAGCGTGGAAGAACAAGTTGGCGAGGGAAGGCAAACTTGGTTCGACCTCGCTTGGTGACCTCGTTCTGGGCCAAGCGGACTAATTTACATGGCGTTCGAAGAACTCACAGTTTCTCAGCTCACCACCGATCTGGCGGATCGTGGCTACATCGCCGATCGTGGTCTGGCTACATCACTTTTACTGTCACTCAAACTCGGTAAACCTTTGCTACTTGAGGGGGAAGTTGGAGTTGGTAAGACTGAACTTGCTCGCACTGTTTCAGCGATGCTGGGCCGAGATTTAATTCGGCTGCAGTGCTATGAGGGTATTGACATGCACCAAGCCCTCTACGAATGGGACTACGCCCGTCAAATGCTCTTCGTGCGATCCCTCGACACCGATAATGCTTCTGACGAACAGCTTTTCGGTCCGCGGTTCCTGCTCGAGCGACCACTACTTAAGGCAGTTCGATCTGGGGATCAATGTGTTCTGTTGATCGATGAAATCGACCGCGCAGACGACGAATTCGAAGCATTCCTACTTGAATTACTCGGCGATTTCCAAGTTACTATTCCCGAAGTGGGAACGATTCAAGCGCAATCCCGTCCAATAGTGATTCTCACGTCAAACCGCACTCGGGAACTCCACGATGCTCTCAAGCGCCGTTGTCTTTACACCTGGATCGGGTTCCCAGAAAGTGAACGCGAGATCGAGATTGTGAAATCACGCCTCCCCCAGATTGGTCCAGCTCTCGCCGACCAAGTGGTCAATGCTGTTAACCGACTTCGCTCGATGGATCTCGAGAAACTTCCCGGCGTCGCAGAAACTATTGACTGGGCAGAGAGTGTCAGCGCCTTAGGTGCAAAAACCCTCACCGCTGAAGTCGCAATTGATACCCTCGGTGCTGTCGTCAAAGATCGCGATGATTTGGAGTTTACCTCTCGAAGCATCCAGGATGTCATCTCTTAGCGGGTTCGACGAACTACTCGTCGAGTTTGGTCAAACACTCAGACACGCAGGAATATCAATTGGTTCCGACGATATCTTGACTTTCTGTTCAGGAGTTTCCCAACTTGATGTCAGCGACCTCATGGATGTCTACTGGGCTGGCAGGGCAACGATGGTACGGCGACAAGATCAAGTCCCGATCTACAACGCAGTCTTTAAACTGTTTTTCCTTGACATCGATGAATCTAACGCTGACCCTCGAAAACTCACCCTAAAATCATCGTCTACCGCTGGTGCCACCATCGAGATTCCGAACACTGAAGAGGGTATTCCCGGTGATATCAGCCCCGATGAAGTCAAACTAGGTTACCTGGCGAGTACCTCCGACGTGTATCGCCTAAAAGCCTTTTCCGAATGTTCCGACGAAGAAATCCGCCAGCTACGGAAACTAATTTCCCGAATGCGCGTTACTCCTCCTGTGCGGCGGACTCACCGGACAACGCGAAGTCGCAAGGCCGCCCGACTAGATCTCCGACGTATGGTGCGCGAGAGTATGCGCAAACTTGGCGAGCCCCGCGATCTTGCTTATAAAAAGAGAAAAGAAAAACTGCGACCATTGGTGCTGATCCTTGACGTTTCGGGCTCGATGGCTGACTACTCCCGCAACCTTCTGCAGTTTGCTTACTCCGCGCGGCGCGCAAATGCCAAAGTTGACGTGTTTTGCTTTGGCACCCGCCTCACCCGCATCACACGATCTCTGGATCGTCGTAACCCTGATGAAGCCATGCGCCTTGCAGGTGAATCTGTGTTCGATTGGGACGGTGGTACCCGAATTGGCGACTCGATCAAAGCATTCACCAAAGATGCTCGCCGGTCACGGCTCGGCCGTGGAGCGGTGGTTGTCATTTGCTCTGATGGACTGGATCGGGGTGAACCTGCGGCCTTATCACAGGCCATGGAAAGCCTTTCACGAATTGCCCACAGAGTTATCTGGGTCAATCCGCACAAAGGCGATGTCGTGGATTACGTACCTGCATCACTCGGCATGATTGTTGCAGAGCCTTTTATAGATGAGGTGTACTCAGGCCACAATCTTGCTAGCCTTGAACGCTTAGCCAACCGACTCTCGAAAGTGGGGTAATTGTGAAATTCAGTGTCTCTATCCATGTAGAGGGTGACCGAGAAGTCACTCTCGAAGAAGTCGTTGAACTAGCCGATGCCGTAGCAGGATTGAATGGAATCGCATCGGGCTACGGCACCATGGGTTATGGCGCACAAATCGTTGTGGAAGCTGATGGATCTGACGAAGCCGTCGACAAAGCAATTCAGCAGTTCACCCAAGCGGTAGAAAAGACCTCACTTCCTTTGTGGCCGGTTACCCGAGCGGAAACCATGAGTGAGGACGATGACTACGGCGATCTAGATAGTGAACTGCAGTGATTCGACTCGGAAGTTTGGCCGGTTACGCCTTCGAAGGTCCCCGAACCCTTGCAGGTTGGACTCCACCAAAAGAGCCTGCTGTTTATGCCATCCTCACCAAGTCAAAGCCCGAGCCATCACAGGAATTTTCGGTGATCTATGTGGGACACGCCGACGACCTCTCACAAGTTGGGTTTCCGTTCAAACACAAGAGGGCAGCCGCATGGTTGGAGCGCGCCGGTGGCAAGTTCAATCTGCATGTGTGCTGGCTTAATGCACCCGGAGGCAACCGGTCACACAGGGAGCAGATAACACGTGACCTCGCGACGGTTTACAACCCAAGTTGCAATGAAGAAAAGTTTGACAAAGCGTGGAAAGCCGAGTGGATTGGAACTTACAACGCGCCCGTCACCGACCCGCTCACGACCGGCCATAAACCGAACTAATCCAATCCAACGCCCATGGCTTCGATCATCCGCGAACGCCTGACACCCATTGCGGGACGGTTGACACCATCTGCTTCATGTTCTTCATGAACAAAGGTGGCTCCAGTAACGATTCCTTCGCCCATGCCGTACAACAAGGGAAGTGCCCCAGCGACAACACGGCCAGTACTGTTTATAGAAGTGAGGCCCGGCTCAATCAGTGCAGCATCGTTCTTAATCGCCCATACTAAGTCAGCTGACTCTTCGAGATTAATTGCAACTTTCTTCAATTGGGATCCTACGATGAATAAGTAGATCGCTAACCCTGCGATAAGCAGAGCTACGTTAATGACTGACCACCACTGCAATGAACTCATGTGCGCACCTTGTCCAATACTCGTCCGAGGAATAAATGATGTTCAAGACCCTCAGCCAACACAGCTTCCACTCCGCCTGCAGTTACACCAATGAGGGCGGTGTCAGCAGTATTTTCCTTTGTCGCTTCGAGGGTGGCCTTAATCTTTACGACCCTTGAATGAATGCGATGTACGAATATCACGAGGAGTGTAAGTAGTGCGGCTACCGCGACGACAACCACACTTCCTAAAACGTTTGCGATCATCCATAGCTGTTCTGTTTGGGCATCTACATCCATGTCAGCCTCCTAGCCTTGTACGGCCGCGCTTCAGTCCAGCGATGACTGCTAACGCAGATGTGATTGTTTCGTTTAGGCCAGCAAGTCCAGCAGTATTCACCTCAGCCTGCTCCAAGCCTTTGAGAATCTTGTCAGCCTGAGTACCTATTCGCCATGCAATTACCAGAATTGGAATAACGAGCGCAACAACAACGAGTACAACAACAAGGCCAATAATGTATCCGATTAGCCAACCTTCATGCCCAGCGAAATCCATGGATCCTCCTTAAATCGAATTGGCAAAGTCGCGGACAGGGGCCAAACTGGCATTAACTGATCCGACAACCGGAACAACGGTCGAGGTTTGGTCGGCAATCACCTGGACGCCACCATCGAGTGTGTCCAAGGTCTTCTCGGTCGCGGAAAGGTGACCGATCGCGCGAGAGAGACCGATTGCGGCGGCACCGATAATAAGTGCTCCAAGAATGAGCGTAATGACTGCGTCAATTGGCATGTTTTCTCCTATCCCAGCAACTTAGAAACCGGACCGGCATAGCGCACCGCACCGTTGGCCACATCTTTTATGACAACATCTGTGTTTGCTAGCAACTCTGGTGTGTTGTGCAACGCACCAATGAGTGCAACACCCCCAGCTAGGGTGTCTTGCGCTGCAGCTCGGATTTGTTCTAGCGCTGCGAGTAACCGGTTGAGCAGGGTCACAAGCAATGGCACTACGACGATGAGGAGAATTAGGTTTCCAAACATCCACAGACTCATTTAATTTACCTCCGGACTAACGGCTCGGTGCCGATTGGTAGGGCAGGAAGAACCTTGCAAATACTCGTTTTACCGCCATGGAAAATGCACTGAAGCCAATTGCAAGACCACTCGCTGCCTTTGGGCCCCCGACTGACATCGGATCACGGCCTTCAGCAATAGCGGTCATCCGCATTTTCATGGATCCTGCGGTTTGGGTCACAAGGACCCCGGTGAAGTCCTTAACTAGTCCGCGACCGTATTGAGCCGCAGCACCAGAAATTGCAAGATCCATGCTCATGTTCACTCTCGTCTGGCCACCTAGCGGAACAAGCGAGATGTCGAGCAATGCATTAGCTGATCCTCGACCCTTTTTATCCGCTCCTGAAGCATCAAGCACGATCACCTTCTTGGCGTCATCACGACTTTCGATTTTGACTACTCCCGTGAACTCCAATTTCACCGGACCTGCCGAGATCGTGACGTCTCCGCGGTATTCGTCGTCGCTCACCTTTTCAGTCAGATCGGCACCTGGAATACACGCGGCAACCAGTGGAATGTCATCGAAGAAATTCCACACTTCTTCGACTGGCTGATCCATGTCGAAAGTTTGGGTAATTAACACGTAACCTCCCGCTTGATGAATTTTTCTGGATCTTTTTCAAACGCAACCCGACACCCGGGTGCGCAGAAGTAATACGTGACATCGTGATAATCAAAAGGCCGGTTCTCCGGAACTGCGGCAACCGTCATGTTGCAGACCAGGTCAATAACCTCTTCAGGTTCCACCTTGGTCGACACCTCGAATGATCCCTGTCGCAATTCTCCCGCTGCACGCCTTTGAACCAACTCGCCGAGGATCGCCACAGCTATTTCGCGATGCGTGGTGTGTCCTAGGTCAAGGCCAACAGGAACGTGAACGGTTGCCAATTTTTCCGGTGAGACGCCACGATCCGACAGGTAGCCTCGAACCGCTTCACCACGCTTGGCCGAGGCCACTAGCCCGACAAATGCGGGGTTGGCGCCAAGGGCGGTCTCCAATGCTTCTTCGTCGCCGTGACCCTGTGTTGCCACAATCACAATACTGCCAGAATGCATCAGGTCAGAGGTGAATGCTGAACCATCAATTAACTCGCCATGCCAACCAACACCGCGAACCAATTCCAATAGGGTCATGGCCATGGGTGAGCGTCCAACTATCACCACTTCCGGTGCAACAAGAACAGCCTCAATGTATAGCTGCAGTGCCCCTTCGCTTTGGCAAGACATAGGAATTGTCAGGACCCCCTCCGGGACATGCATTCCAGCAAAATCAGCATCTTGACCCAGCCAGATCAAAGTAGGTTCCCCGGTAGCAAGAACTTTTTTTGCTTCCCGGATCACAACTGGTTCAGCGCACGCGCCACCAATCCAGCCGTGCAGTTCCCCATCAGAGGTGATCACCGCTTTTGAGCCATGTTGACCAGACGAAGGTGGCTTACGCCAAACAACCGTTGCCAGCGCGTGAGACTGACCAGCACGTGCCAGTTCAACCGCTAGCTCCATGATGTCCACACTGCCGTTAGTTTCATTCATGTTAGTCGCTCAGCACCGGTGGCATTCCCGAAACATTTTTTCCTGTTTGCAATGCTTCGTAGACTCGGTTTGGCATGAGAGGCATGTCTACGTTGCGCACGCCAGTGTGTTCAATAGCGTTCATCACAGCATTCACGAACGCGGCAGGTCCCGCCACTGTTGCGCATTCACCTACGCCCTTAGCCCCGATCGGATGGTGCGGGCACGGAGTGACCACTTCATGCAGCTCGAAACCTGGAGTCTCCCACGAGGTGGGCAGCAGGTAGTCCATGTAGTTGGCTCCGATGCAGTTGCCTTCTTCGTCGAAGGTGATGTACTGCATATTTGCCATGGCGTAGGCCTCGGTGAGTCCGCCCATGACCTGTCCTTCGACAATCATTGGGTTGATGCGTACACCACAGTCGTCAACGGCTACAAAGTTCAAAACATCCCAGACGCCTGTTTCCGCATCAACTTCCACCTTGCAGAAATAGGCCGCGAATGGCCAGGTCAAGTTAGGCGGATCGTAATAGGAAGTGTTTTCCAATCCTGGTTCCAAACCGTCTGGCATATTGCTGTAGGCAGCGAGTGCACAGTCCTGAATCGTCACACCGCGCTCTTGATTGCCTCGGACGTAGAAACGTCCAAGTTCCCACTCAATATCTTCTTCAGATATTTCCAGAAGGTGGGCCGCAATTTTGCGTGCTTTGGCCCGAATTTTACGCGAGGCCATGGCAACGGCAGCACCTGCGACCGGTGTTGATCGGGATGCATAGGTGCCCATGCCGAAGGGCGCCGTGTCAGTATCGCCTTCTTCGACAACAATGTCATCGGCAGGTATTCCGAGTTCGTGGGCCACGATCTGCGCCCACGTTGTCTCGTGACCTTGACCTTGAGATTTCGCGCCCGTTCGCAGGATTGCTTTGCCTGTCATATGTACGCGCAATTCAGCAGAGTCAAACATCTTGATACCGAGGATGTCGTACTCCCGACTATTTCCTGCACCAAGTGGCTCGGTCATGGTCGAAATTCCGATACCCAGCAGCTTTCCGCGCTTACGAGCCTCTTCTTGCTCCCGCTTAAAAGTGCTATACCCGATTGCTTCCATGCCAACATCGAGGCATTTCCCATACTGACCAGAGTCGGTCAGGAAACCAAAAGCGGTCCGATAAGGGAACATGTCGTCACGCACCAAGTTCAAGCGACGGAACTCAGCCTGATCCATGCCGAGGTCATTCGCCGCTGCATGCATCATGCGTTCTTGGAAGAACATGGCTTCAGTGACCCTAAATGAGCACCGATATGCCACACCCCCAGAACCTTTGTTTGTGTAATAACCCTCGCTGAGGAGGTGTGCCGTAGGTATGTCATAGCATGCAAATGTTGAGTGCATCAAACCAATTTTGAATTTGGTGGGTTGGGCATCGGCAAAGAAAGCGCCATGATCCGAGATTGTATGCATTCGCATTCCCAGAATTTTTCCATCTTTTCTAAGAGCTAACTCCCCTTCAAGATAAACATCGCGGCCAAAGCCGGTAGAAATCAAGTTACTTGATTTGTCTTCAACCCACTTGACGGGGCGTTCAGTCAGGATTGACGCGAGAATCGAGATGACATAACCGGGATAGATAGGAACTTTGTTGCCGAAACCTCCACCAAGATCGGGGGCAATGATTCGGATCATGTGCTCGGGCAATTCAGCAACCATGGCTACTGCAGCACGAACAATGTGAGGTGCCTGCGAGGTCATGTAGACGGTCAATTTCCCGGTGGCTCGATCGTAATCGGCGATCGAGCCGCAGGTTTCGATCGGGGATGGATGCGAGCGGGGGTAGTGCAGATCAATCTTTGACACTACGTCTGCTTCAGCAAAAGCCCGATCCGTCGCTTCCTTGTCGCCAATTTCCCAGTCGAAGATCTTATTTGACGTTTGGTTCTCTTTGTCGTCGCGAATGAGAGGTGCGTCGGGGCTCTGAGCCTGTATTGGATTGACGATCACCGGTAATTGTTCGTATTCAACCACGATTTTGTCGAGTGCATCTCGGGCGATGTACGGGTTGTCGGCGATAACCGCTGCTACTTCTTGCCCTTGAAACCTAACCTTGTCCGTTGCGAGCACCGCTTGAGTGTCGTACGAGAGGGTTGGCATCCAGGCTAGGTTGCGAGCAGCCATGGTTTCACCGGTAATGACCAGTCGAACTCCGGGAACCTCCCAAGCAGCACTGGTATCAATGGATTTAATGCGGGCGTGTGCGACGGGGCTGCGCAGAATCTCCATGTGCAACATTCCGGGCAGCACAATGTCATCAACATAACGACCTTTGCCCCGGATAAAGCGGTTGTCTTCTACACGACGGCGGCTCGCGCCCATACCGCCAATTTTGAGTTCGTCTAGCGGCGCCATCATGCCTCCTGGTTTTGTTCGCGCATTTTCTTTGCAGCCCAAAGTACTGACTTAACGATGTTCTGGTAGCCGGTGCAGCGGCACAGGTTGCCAGACAAGGCCCAACGCACTTCGTCTTCGGTTGGATCGGGATTGCGTTCGAGGAGTGCCTTTGCCGAGAGCATCATGCCGGGCGTGCAGAATCCGCACTGGAGTCCATGCTCCTCTTTGAAGCCTTCTTGAATCGGGTGCAATTCGCTTGCGGTAGCAAGACCCTCCACCGTTTCGACTTCTCGACCATTTGCCTGAACTGCTAATACTGTGCAGCTTTTAACGGGACGACCATCCATCAGCACAGTGCAAGCGCCGCAACTAGTTGTGTCGCAACCCGAGTGAGTTCCAGTGAGTTGCAATGCTTGACGCAACAGGTGCACAAGTAAGAGTCGGGGCTCCACGTCAACCGTTCTATCAACACCGTTCACATTGACCGCAACCCGGCGGACTTCCACTCCTTCAGCCGGCGCTTCCTGTACTTCGTCAAAGAGGCTAGTCATGTTCATGCTGCTTTCTGTTCGCTATTGGCTATATTGGACAGTATTCGAGTGACGAATGTCTCCACGATATGACGCTTGTATGAGGATGAACCTCTATGGTCGGTGCGTGGCTCCGCAGCAGCAGCTACTGCTTCAGCCGCTTGTTTGATGCTCTCAGAGTTCAAAGATTTACCCACCAATACTGAGATCGGATCGTTTGCATCGATGGTCCGACCGCCAACGCCAGCAAGTGCGCATCCGGCACGGGTCACAGTGTCCCCGTCAACGTCTAGGGCCACTGCAACCGAGGCGGTCGCAAAGTCACCAACACGACGCTCCAACTTCAAATAACCGCCAAGAGCCTTACCCTTTGCAGGCGGAACGATTGCCTCCACGGCGACTTCATTGAATGCGAGAGCATTCACAAACGGGCCAAGAACGAAGTCACGGACTTCAATTTCCCTACGACCCTTTGGTCCCTGTGCGACGATTTTTCCGCCTAGGGCGATCATGGTTGCGGACCAGTCACCCTGTGGGTCAGCGTGGCACAGCGAACCAACAAAAGTTCCACGTGTTCGCACGATTGGATCCGCGACAAGGGAAGCCGCCTGAGCCAGTGTGGGGAAATTACCAAGAATCGTGCTGAATTCGAGATCTTCGTGTCGGCACAATGCCCCAATTCGCAAGGTACCGTCGGGATCAATGCGATGGTATTCCAGTTCAGGAATACCATTGATGTCCACCACGCGGGCAGGAGATGCGAAGCGAAGTTTAAGCATGGGGATCAGACTCTGGCCGCCGGCCATTACTTTTGCCTCTCCACCACTTTGGTCAAGTATTGCAATAACTTCTTCAACTGAATTTGGTGCATCATAGGAAAACCGTGACGGGTACATTTGTTCCTATTCTGATCTAGTGACCGGTATCGGGGACTGCGGTTGGCATGGAATCTGCATCAGGATCGGGTCGTGGCTCTTGGTGTGGCGGCCAAGGGCCTTGAACTGGTTGACCCGCAACTCTCAGGAATTCAACGAACTGTGGGAAAGCCCACACAGTTGGACTCTCGCCAGTTTTCGGTGAGTTTTCAATGAGGGCGAACATGCGCGGATTTCCGCGTTCTTTCCCTGAGGATTCAACCGGCATGACTTTCCCCTTCCGCTGACTTACCCATTGGGTGCCTACTGCTCTTGTTTGGGTGTCTACTGCTTTTGTAACGTAACACACTAGACCCGAGGATATTCCGCAAATAAGGGGATCGCAGGCAAATTCAATATTTATTAAGCCCGATGTACCGCAATCGCTTCGGCCACGATCGAGACCGCAATTTCTTCGGGGGTGGCCGCCTTGATATCGAGCCCGGCCGGTCCATGAACGCGCGACAAGTCCATGACGTCACGGTAAGCGAGCCAATCGGCACGCGAATTCTGCATTGCCACCGAACCCAAGGCGCCTATATATCCGGCGTCACTTTCCAAAGCTGCCATCAGGCACCCTGATGAAACTTCGACGTCATGGCCCATTACGACCACGGAATCGACCGGGGACAAAGTGGCAGATAGCCCTGCAACCGCATCGGGGCGCGGCTCAATTGCAACCTTCCATTTCATCAAGGCGGCCTGCGCCGCGAGTGCTTCGGCGATCGGACCTCCTCCCGCAATTATTAAACGTGGGGTTGGCACGAGAACCGTAGTGATGGAGTCACGTTCCACGTTAACCAATGGCTGGGCATCCACGCCGCTAGCCTCAACATTTATGGCCGTGACCATGTCTTCTGACATTGATGCAAGAACGACCAGTGTGCTGTGGTCAAGTAGGAGTGACCAAGTCTGGGATGGAAACTGTTCAGCGGGGACCACGAGGAACTGGACAGCCGTCCCTGCCGGGAGCTCACAAATGGGGCTTTCCAATTCGCTCACCACATGATTTACCAGTCGACCCGTGGACAGATGTCGGGCTGCGGCGTCGGTCAACAATCCATCAAAGGCTCCAAACGCTAACCGGCCGATTCTTCCTCCACCTGGGGTTAAGGCCAATGCTTGATCGGATGCAATCGGTGACACCATCCAGGCAACATCTGCCCGTGTGCCCGAACGAACACATGCCGCGACACTCAAAGCGATGTCGTACAACGCAATCACCTTTTCCAGATTTGATTTTCATGCAGACCGTTACAGAACAAGTGGATGATAGCCAAGCACCCGCACATTACAAGTAGTTTAAAAAATCTGATCGAATGGTCCTAGACTTAGACCACCATGCGAGAAGTAATTGACGAACTCTTAGCGGCCTACCACGCAGGCGGCGCTGCCATGGCGACCGTTGTCCAGACTTGGCGCTCCGCCCCCAGGCCAGCTGGGGCATCAATGTTGGTGACCCCCGACGGCGAAGCAGTTGGCAGTGTCAGTGGTGGTTGTGTCGAAGGTGCACTTTTTGAGGTAGGAACCGAGGTTCTCTCGGACGGGACTCCTCGATTCGAGCATTACGGGGTCAGCGACGACGACGCCTTCGCGGTCGGCCTCACCTGCGGCGGGATCCTCGAGGTGTTCGTAGAACTGGTAAACAATGAAACGTGGCCAGAATTGCCCGAAGTCGCTTCAAGGATCGAATGCGGTGAACCCGTAGCCATTGCCACTATCGTGAAAGGTCCGCACCATGTCGGGCGGCATTTGGTTATTGCTCCAGATTCGACCTTCGGTTCGCTAGGGACCGCACGTCTTGACGACACAGTTCGCGAGGACGCATTAGGCATGTTGGCGGCGGGCTTAACGGGAACAATTGAATATGGCTCAGAGGGCGAGCGCTTGGGTGAAGGGCTCAGTGTTTTTGTAGCCAGCTTCGCTCCCCCAGCGCAGATGTTCGTATTTGGTGCAATTGATTTTTCCGCCGCATTGGTGCGAGCTGCAAAAATGCTCGGCTACAACGTGACCGTGTGTGATGCTCGCCCGGTATTCGCGACAACGAAACGTTTCCCCGAAGCAGATCAAGTCGTTGTCGACTGGCCGCACCGCTGGCTCGAGCAACAGAACGTAGATAGGCGCACCGTAATCGCGGTTCTCACCCACGACCCGAAGTTTGACGTGCCAGCTTTGAGAATCGCACTTGGAACCGACGCAGGGTACATCGGTGCAATGGGCTCGAGAAAAACCCACGAGGATCGAATCCAACGATTGCGAGAAGCTGGTGTGACCGAATCAGAGTTGGAACGCATTCATTCACCGATCGGTCTTGACATCGGTGCCCGTACGCCAGAGGAAACGGCAATTAGTATCTGCGCCGAGATTGTTCAGCACCGCTGGGGTGGGAGCGGTAGATCACTCACCCAAACCTCTGGACCAATTCACCCAGGAGCCCCGCGTTGAGCATCACTGTCAATCTTTATGCAGCCGCTCGCCATGCCGCGAAGACAAGTTCTATATCCGTTGACGCGGCCACACTCAGCGAACTCAAATCGGAACTGATTAAGCAGGCACCTGATCTAGCAGCTGTGCTGGCTCAGTGTTCGTTTATAGTCGATGGACTTTCAATGGGAAAAGATCGAGACTGTGACGTGAATTCGGAGCAACGGATTGACGTTATGCCGCCATTTTCCGGAGGATAAAATTACCCGCCAATTGCACTCATGGGTCGATCCGGCTTGACAAAATCTGGGTCGTTGATTCCGTGACCTGGTAATTTCGATTTTGTCACGGACTCGATAATTGCTTGAACTCCTGCATCTATTTCAGACTGGGGAAGTCCCGATCGAAGTACCGCACGCACATCAGTTTCATCTCGCGCGAAGAGGCAGTTACGAAATTGGCCGTCGGCGGTCAACCGCAAGCGATCACAGGCCGCACAAAACGGTCTGGTCACACTGGCAATGATTCCAACAGTGGCCGGTCCGCCGTTGACATAGAACTCTTCGGCTGGAGCTGACCCACGACTAGGTACCGGGGTCAAGTCGAATTCACGCTCGAGTTCTTTCTGGATTTCGTCAGCGGTCACCATGACCGGACGCGCCCACAGGTCACCGGCGTCAAGTGGCATTTGTTCAATAAAGCGAAGATTCCAGTTATTAGCCAGCGCGTGACGCAACAGTGGGATCGCTTCGTCGTCATTTACGCCTTTGAGCAAGACCGAATTAACCTTTAACGGAGTGAGCCCTGCCGCTTGAGCGGCTTCTATTCCAGCGATCACGTCGTGGAAGCGATCGCGATGCGTCATCTCTTTGAATCGTGTTGGATCAAGGGTGTCCAGGGAAACATTGACCCTCGCCAGCCCGGCATCTTTGAGCTCATGTGCGACTTCAGCCAAACGAAGTGCGTTTGTCGTTAGCGAAATTCGGGGCGGCTTAGGGAGTTCGTTGATTCTGCGAACAACGTCAACAATGTCACGACGCAATAGCGGCTCACCGCCCGTCAAGCGAACCTGGGTAATTCCCGCATCAACGCAGAGGCCGATTACGGTAACAAGTTCTTCAGTGGTCAGCAATTTCTCGTTGGCAATCCAGTCGGAGAAGTCGGCCGGCATGCAGTAGGTGCAGCGCAAGGAACAGCGGTCGGTCAACGACACTCGTAAATCACGATGCACACGGCCGTAGGTATCGACTAACTGCTTTGTTTCGCTCACGCGCAATTCACCCATTCATCTGTTCCATCGGAAAAAAATTGGTGCTTCCAGACCGGAAGCTTTTCTTTGATGCTATCAACCAAAAGACCTGCCGCGATGAATGCGTCACCCCGGTGCGAACTCCCAACCGCAACTACCAAAGCGGCCTCCCCGATCGGAATCTCACCAACCCGATGAACGGCCGCTATAGACGTTACATCTGTTGAAGCGGCAAAATCGTTGACGACCGATTCGAGAACTTCTTGAGCTGTGGGGTGTCCTTCATATGTCAACGAGTGAACCGAACGCCCATGATCGTGGTCTCGAACGTCACCGCTAAACAACACAATGGCCCCCGTCGTCGAGTCACTCACCAATGACTTCACTTCTTCGGCGTTTATTTGCGCCTGTGTAACTTGGGCGAGGTGGACGACTGCTGGCATAGTCCTCTCATTATGGTGGAGCATGGCCGATAAGTCACCCCCTGCCTCGCAAGTGCTTGATCCGGGCAGTATTGCCGGTTTGGTACTCGCTGCAGGTAGCGGCACAAGATTTGGCGGACCCAAAGCACCGTTTGTCTATGAACAGGAACGACTCGTGGACCGCAGCGTCCGCTTGCTACACGAATCAGGGATTCCGAACGTCTACGTGGTTCTGGGCGCCTGGATCGGGCTGGTTCCCAATGCCGCAGTCATTAACAATCCGGATTTTGAGAGCGGCATGGCCTCAAGCGTCCGAGCTGGCCTTGAGCACCTACTCAATAAAACCCCCGCAATAGACCGAGTCGTGATCACACTCGTGGATCACATTGGACTCACCACACCGGCGCTCATCGAATTGCTAAGCCACGAAGGTCGTCTTATTCAATCGACGTACGAAAAACAAATCGGTCACCCGGTAGTAATTGGGAACGAGCATTGGCAACCCCTCATCGAAGAATTGACCGGGGACATCGGCGCCAAAAACTACTTGAGGACGCATGGTGCATGGCAGGTTGACTTGAGCGAATTGGCTACTGAAACAGATTTAGATCTCAGACCATAGTGTCGCTTAGCGCACTACGGTGTTCTTTTTCCCTTTTGCACCCATGAAAACAGTCAGTAATTGAACGCTGTCTTCTCCCTTGTTAATGCCATTGTAATTTGTTTTTAAGGCTTGCATTGTTGAGCTACCGGCCGGGAACTCTTTCGTCACTCCCGCTTCGTACTCAACGGTGTAAGTCCCACTGAGGACATATACAAACACGGGAACCCGGTGCAGCCGCCAGCCCGTCTCCTGACCAGGTTCAAGAGTTGTGATCATGCTGGAAACTTGCGCCACGCCTTTTTTCGGAAACACGATTTTCTGGTCTAGCACAGTAATTTCTTGATCAATCATGAGTTGCTGTGTACCGGTGACCTCTGCGGTGGTTGGATCATCAGAGCCATCCGCAGCGGGGTCATCGCCTCCCCCACAAGCGGTCACTAGAGTTCCCACCAGTGCCAAAGCAATAAGTCCCCGTGCAGTCGGTCCTAGTTTCTGTAACAACACGGTAACAATCTAACCCACATTGAAAGATTACGAAACAAAATGGCTTTTTTACCCGGATTCCTCACGCCTTCGCGAACCGTCCCCGTCACGCGTTGGCGCTCGGATTCACGTTGGAGTTCCAAGCCAAGCACGCTAGCAATTCTTATTGGGGGCCTGTGGCTATTTGGAACCGGCGAAGCTTTACTCGTAATCGCCGACCTTGGGGTGGGACCGTGGACGGTCTTTGCCCAAGGTCTGACCGCGAAGACCGGACTAGATATTGGCGTCACAACTTTCATAATCAGTATTTTTGTACTTCTTGTTTGGATTCCGCTTAAAGAGCGACCCGGTCTGGGCACGATCGCGAACGCGATAGTGATAGCCACTGCCCTTCAAGTTATGAGCACAATCCTGCCGCACCCAACACACATGGCTGTGCGATTCCTCGCAGTCATAGTCGGAATCGCTTGTGTGGGAATTGGCAGTGGCCTCTACTTGACCACAAACCTCGGCCCAGGCCCACGTGACGGCATGATGACCGGAATCCACTTCAGAACGGGTTGGCCAGTGGCACGGGTGCGACTTGGGATTGAAGTTGCTGCCTTAACAATCGGCTGGTTCCTAGGTGGGACTGTCGGCCTTGGGACCGTCCTTTTTGCACTTTTGGTCGGACCATTTGTTGCTTATGGCCTCAAGGCAGTTGGCGTTCTCGCCGGGGCTACGAGCACCATTGACACTGAGCAAGAGCCTGAACTCGACGCCTAAATGCAAGAAGCGCCGTAGGAAAAATCCTACGGCGCTTCGATACAGATTTATGACGCAAGTTTGTTACGCAAGATCGAAGCGATCAAGCATCATGACCTTGTTCCACGCGGAAACGAAGTCACACACGAACTTGCCGTGCGCGTCGTTGCCCGCGTAGACCTCCGCGATTGAGCGGAGCTGCGAGTTTGACCCAAAGACTAGGTCAACCCTGCTACCCATCCACTTGAGTTCACCGCTTGTGCGGTCAGTGCCCTCAAAGAGATCAGCACTTTCGGCGTCCTGTGCGTCACCAGAAGTTGGAGACCACTTAGTGCTCATGTCGGTCATGTTGACAAAGAAGTCGTTGGTCAACGCTTCTGGCGTTCTAGTGAGTACCCCGACTTTGGAACCGTCGAAGTTTGCATTCATGGCGCGCATGCCAGCAACAAGCACCGACATTTCTGGGGCACTGAGGGTGAGCAGGTTCGCCTTGTCAACCAAGAGTTTTTCTGCTGGGCGCTCTGAGCCTTTACCCAAGTAATTACGGAAACCGTCAGCGACTGGCTCAAGAACCGAGAACGAATCAATGTCAGTTTGTTCCTGGGTTGCATCGGTGCGACCCGGAGTGAATGGAACGATAACGGTCGTCTCGCCCGCATTGCTCGCTGCCTTTTCAACTCCAGCGCAACCAGCAAGAACAATTAGATCTGCCATTGATACCTTCTTGGAACCAGCGTTGAATTCTGCTGCGATTCCTTCGAGGGTTCCAAGCACCTTGGTGAGTTGGGCTGGGTTGTTTACGGCCCAATCGCGCTGGGGCTCAAGGCGAATCCGTGCACCATTTGCGCCACCGCGCTTGTCGGTTCCACGGAAGGTGGAAGCTGACGCCCACGCAGTCGACACGAGTTCGGAAACACTGAGTCCACTTGCTAGCACTGACGCCTTCAAAGCCGCGATGTCTGACTCGTCGATCAAAGCACCTTCAACTGCGGGTACCGGGTCTTGCCAAATAAAGATTTCGGCCGGAACTTCAGATCCCACGTAACGGGAGATCGGTCCCATGTCACGGTGTGTCAACTTAAACCAGGCCTTGGCAAATGCGTCAGCGAACTCTGCAGGGTTGGCCTGGAAGTGACGCGATATTTGTTCGTAGATCGGATCTACGCGCATTGCCATATCGGCAGTTGTCATCATGGGAGCGTGACGCTTTGCTGGGTTGTGAGCATCAGGGACGTCGTCTGCTGCGGCGCCGTCCTTCGGGGTCCACTGCTGGGCACCCGCTGGGCTGTGGGTGAGTTCCCATTCGTGACCGAAAAGGGTGTCGAAGTAGGACATGTCCCACGTCGTGGGTGTTGGGGTCCACGCACCTTCGAGCCCACTGGAAATGGTGTACTCACCGTTCCCAGTACCAAATGAGTTGGCCCACCCAAGTCCCATTTCTTGCAAAGGTGCACCTTCTGGCTCGGCACCCACATACTTGCCGGGATCGCCAGCGCCGTGCGTCTTTCCAAATGTGTGCCCACCTGCTGTCAGGGCAACAGTTTCGTAGTCGTTCATTGCCATGCGGGCAAACGTCTCGCGGATATCGCGGCCCGAGGCCATGGGGTCTGGGACTCCATTGGGTCCTTCTGGGTTGACGTAGATCAGGCCCATTTGGACTGCGGCCAGTGGGTTTTCAAGTTCACGGTCACCCGTGTAGCGGCCATCAGCCAACCATTCGTGCTCTGAGCCCCAATAGGTTTCGTCGGGCTGGTAGACGTCGACTCTTCCACCACCAAAGCCAAAGGTCTCAAAGCCCATGGACTCCAATGCGACGTTTCCGGTCAGAATGAACAGGTCGGCCCACGAAAGATTCTTGCCGTACTTCTGCTTGACCGGCCACAAGAGTCGACGCGCTTTATCCAGGTTCACGTTGTCGGGCCAGCTGTTCAACGGCGCGAAACGCTGCATCCCGTTGCCACCGCCACCGCGACCGTCAGAGGTGCGGTAGGTGCCGGCCGAGTGCCAGGCCATGCGAATGAAGAACGGACCGTAATGCCCGTAGTCTGCTGGCCACCACTCTTGTGAGTCGGTCATGACCTTGGTGAGATCTGCTTTTACTTCCTGAAGGTTCAGAGTCGCAAACGCCTGCGCGTAGTCAAAGTCTTCGTCCATTGGGTTGCCTGAGGGTGGGTTTTGATCTAAGACTCGAAGGTTGAGTTGGTTGGGCCACCAGTCGTCATTCTGGGTGCCGCCAACGCCTGGGCCGTGCATTACTGGACATTGTGCCTCTGTGGTCATAGAAAATCATTCCTTTACAAATGGGTTATCCACATTGTCGTATAAAAGATTGTATAAGTCTAATGAATATTTGTTTGGGTTGGATAGTCTGACGTTATGGACTTTGATCGGCGCCAGTGGCACCCGAGTTATCCGCAACTCAAAGCCTTCGCTGCAGTCACCCAGGAACGCAGTTTTGGGGCAGCCGCGAGTGTTTTGGGAATCAGCCAGCCCGCAGTCAGCGTTCAGATCAGAGACTTAGAGCGATCCGTGGGTTATCCACTTTTTCAACGCGGCCCGCGCGGGGTCGAACTCACAACTGTGGGGACCGCATTGATTCCATTTGCCCGCCGCGCACTTGATGCCCTCACCGACTTCACCCTCGCGGCCGCTCCATCTGGTGTCGAGTCTGTTGTGCGCTTAGGCGCAATTCCAACACTCGCGCCATACCTCCTCCCAAAAATTGTTGCCGGACTGAGCCCTGAGATTTCCCTGCAACTTTCCGAGCAAAGAACCGACTCACTACTTAATTCATTACGCGAACACTCAATTGATTTAGCGCTGCTGGCATTGCCGGTTTATTTGCCGGATATCGAAACCTTCGAATTATTCACGGACACGTTTCATTTAGCTGTGCCCGTAGATCACGTGTGGGCTGGGGAATCCGGGATTGATTTGGGAGGTATACAAGACTTCCCAGTTCTATTAATTGAAGATGGTCACTGCTTAAGAGGCCAGGCAGAAGAAATCTGCGCGAGCGCCAAAATTTCGAAGACCGTTGACGTCGGTGCCGCAGGCCTTGCCACGGTGTGTCAAATGGTTGCAGCGGGCAATGGCGTAACCCTCCTACCCGATTGCGCTGTTGAACTTGAGGCCCGAACGGGAACTGGGATTAGCATTGCAACTCTCATGAGCCCGCAGCCCTCTCGCACAATTGGACTGGCATGGAGTAAAAATGCGGTACAGAAGGACCGACTCATTGAACTCTCTGCGAGTATTAAACAATTAGTTTCACCCAGAATTAAACCTCAGCCAACCGCCGCACAACCAGTCAGGAGTTCACGTGGAAAAAGAAAATGAACGACCTCGGACTGACTTCAAGACTCGCGAGTTACGCAAGCTCCGCTTCTCTTCGGTTCTGCAAATTTTTGCAGCAATCTTTTTTGCCGGCGCGGCTTTCGTCGTCGGCTCAAACCAAGGTTGGGGAATTTTGTCCGCAGTATTTATCGCACTCGCCACCGCAAACATTGTTTTCTTCTTTTATGTCAGAAAAGCCATGAAAGCACTCGCCTCAACAGATTAACTCGATCAGGAATTAATCGCGAGCAGTATTGCGGCGCTCAAAGCCATGAAAACTCCAACACCTTGAACACGATTCATGCGTTCCTTTATGACCACTCTGGCAAGTACCACGGTCGCCACCGGGTAGAGGGATCCCAATACGGCAACAACTGACAACAATCCTCGTTGGCTCGCAAGTTGAAAAAGCCCGTTTGCGGTTGTGTCGAGAACTCCTGCAAGAATTGCGATCATCCAGGGGAAAGTTTTTCGGTCAAAGGAACGCACAATCACCAATACAAATGTGATCATGATTACAGTGGAAACCCAGCGACCCAAACTGGCGACCCACACCCCAGAGTTTTCAGGTGCTGAACCAAGAACGGTCAGGTACACACCTATTGCAAAGCCTGATGCCACAGCTAGTGCAATTGCCGACAAAGGTGTCCGGCCATGGTGCGCGGCGGACTCGCGACTGACGAGTACGACAGCCAAAACCGCGAGGCCCATCCCGGCAAATGCAAACCCGGTGACTTCCTCACCGCGAAGTAGACCAACAACCACCGGGACCGCACCACTCATGACCGCTGTTATCGGTGAGACAACGCCCATCTGTCCACGAACCAACGCGGCATACAGCAAGGCAATCGCAATTGATCCCACAATGCCCGTTAGGACTGAGATTCCCATGAGGTCTGTTGAGAGTTCTCCCGGAATCACAAAAAGTGCGAGAAACGTGATGATTACAGCGCCCGAAGGGTAGGAAACTGCTAGTACTTGAGCAGAACCGGCCCTTCTTGCGGCCAGACCACCCATGAAGTCTGCGACTCCCCAGGAAAGGCTGGAAAGAAGTGCGAGCAGCGCAGCCACACGCACCTGCCTTTCCCGGTCAAATTCTTTCGATTTTCGTGTGCCGGGAAAGGCTAGTGCAGTGCTATCGCCTTATGCGGATGGGCTTACTCAGGGTTGCGACCGGATAAATTGTTGACTGGTTCGCACGCGGTGTGTACACGGCTTTCAACGTGTAGAAGCCCGGAGCCAAGGTGTTCTTGATCTTCTTTACTTTCTTTGCCTTACCCGTTTTATTGATCCACTTGCCCTTGGCAATCACATACACCTCAACACCCGCTGAGTTGACGATGCTCATGCGGACCTTGCCCTTCACGGCGCGATCAGACACGACTACCCGGAAAAGCCTGCGGTCGCCAATCTTGACTGTCTTAGCCCCCTTAAGGGTTGCGGTCACACCTGGAACGAGCTGAACGCTTTGGGCACCGACCACGGGTGCTGGCGGAAGTTTGGGTGGCAGTCCGTCAATTGCCAAACGAGCACTCACCGAAGGGACTTGCCCAACACCGTTGAGGTTCACTCCAGTGACATTGGATTGAAGGAATTTGCTCGCATCAGCATCTGTTAACACGTATGCGGCTTGTGTCGCTCCAGGAATGTCTACACACGAATTCGCAGTGTTGTCAGCACACCTTTGCCACTGATAGTTATATGAAGTCGGTGAGTACAACCAGTTCCCATTGCTCGTTGACACGGTCGACCCTGTTTTGGTGCTGGTTGCGGTCAATGTGGGACTACCTGTGGTCGCGCTGGGTGTTACTCCGGTCAACAAGCGATTCAAAGTGTTCGTGTTTTTTGAAGTAAACCACGTGTTTCCGTCAATTCCAGCAACAATCCCTGACGGACCGTTATTGGCTCCGGGTAGAACAAACTCAGAAACACTGCCGCTGTTAGTGATTCGGCCAATTCGATTTGTGAGCGACTCGGTGAACCAAAGTTGACCATCAGCTCCCAACGTGATCTGGTCAAGTCCCGCATTCGCGGTGGGTAAACCAAACTCCGCGAGCAGTCCCTTGATCGACATTCGACCTATTTTGTTACCGGCCGACTCTGTGAACCATAGATTTCCAGCCTCGCCCACTGTGATGTCGGTCGGTTTGGAATTGGCATTGGGAAGTGCGAACTTCGAGACTGTTCCTGAAGTTGTTATTCGACCGATTGCATTGCCGTCTTGCATTGTGAACCACAGGGCACCGTCGGTTCCTGTAACAATTGAGGTTGGTCCTGAATCTTTATCCAGACCAAATTCGGTGATCTTGCCGGCATTAGTAATGCGGCCAATCTTGTCTGCGGCGTATTCGGTGAACCACATAGCTCCGTCGGGCCCAGAGGTGATTCCTGTCGGTGCAGAGTCTTTGGTCGGTAGATCGAAACCTGTGTATTGATTTGAAAGCGTGTCAAAGTAACTAACCCGGTTCGCAGTTGTTTCCGTCAGCCACATTCGATTCTGAGATCCCAGAGCCAAACTTGACGTTCCCGCCTTTGCCGCACCGTTGGGGATTGCGATTGTGACTAACTCACCGGTGGGAGTTGCCTTGGCAACCTGGTCCAGAGCGGTCAGGCCGATCCAAAAGTTGCCGAGTTGGTCCAGAGCCATCGGACCAGGTTGAGAGTTGTTAAGAGGAATGGGAAAGGACGTGACGTCTCCTGTTGCGGCACCAGCGGGGCTCACAGGGGTCACTGCGGTAAGACCCGCAGCAACCACGCCAATTGCAGCAGTAATGCCTACAAATTTTCGAGGGACAGATTTTCGGGGAAGTTTATACATAACCGCCACGGTGCCACGGATTTACCGAAGGACAAAAAAACAGAGGATTTGCTCGTGTCTTCTCATGCACCTCACCCTTATATCAACACCTACATATCAACACCTCACCGAGAAACTCGCCGCCGAGTGGTCTGCGGTGTGGAATCCCACGCAGAGTGAAAAGTGAATCACCATCTCTGCGCCAAAAATAGAGAGGGCCAACGGGAAACGTTTCAACGCACCGCGCAAGATTGGGACAACGAGACCAAATCCTAAAAGAACCGAAAGCAGGAGTCCGATCAGAGAAATGGACCCGGCAGCAATTGTGTGTGCTCCAACACCTAGCCCAACCAGGACTGACCCAATGAGGGCAAGTTTCAGTCGAGAGGACACCCTAAAAGCAAATGCGCTGCAGAATACCTTTGGCAATCTGCAGCACATATTGGTCCCAAGTGCAGTGAGCTTGTAAAGAGTGGACTACATGTGGACAGCGGCCTCTTGATCCCCTGCTGCCATGTCTCGTTTGGTGATTCGAACCAGCGTTACCCAAATTATTCCGGCGACCGCCAAGATCCCAGCACCCCACATGAACGCGTCCACATAACCTTCTACTTGCGCATTTGGGTTGAACGGATCCACGTTATTTGCAACTACATAAGCAGCCGTGGCGCTTGTCGCGATTGTGTTCAAGAAGGCGATGCCGACCGACCCACCAATCTGCTGGCTGGTGTTAAGGACCGCCGAGGCCACGCCGGCATCATGGTTTCCAACCGCAAACAGCGCCGTGGCCGACAGTGGCACAAAGATCAGCCCCATACCGAGGCTGATGATAATCAGTGCGGGCAGAATATTTGACACGTATGAGCTCTCCGGAGTAATTCGCGTAAGAAGCAACATTCCACCTGTGGCCAAGATAAAGCCGCCAAATGTGACATAACGTGGACCAAATCGAGGTAACAATTGGCTGGTAATTCCAGCGCTAATAATAATTCCGGCCGAGAACGGCAGGAACAGAAGGCCAGCCTTCAATGGTGTGTAGCCCAGCACGATCTGGAAGAAGTAGGTCAGGAACAGGAACATTGCGAACAGTCCAATACCAAGGAAGAAACTGGCCAGGTAGGCGCCACCACGGTTCGTATTCTTAATGATCGCAAGGGGCAGCAGTGGGTGCGTTGATCGCTTTTCAATAAAGAAGAAAAGGGCCAAGAGAACCAGGGCAATACCGATGAAAGTCAATGTCGAAGTTCCAGTCCAACCGTCTGACTCGGCCTTGGTGATTCCAAAAACTAGGGAGACCAAACCAAGCGTTGCCGTGATCGCCCCAGGGATGTCGTACTTGGTGTCTCCCGTTGCCCGACTCTCTTTCACGTATGCCAATCCCAGGAACACGGCCAGAATCGCAATGGGAACGTTGACCAGCAAGGTCCAGTGCCACGAGGTGTATTCGGTGAGAATCCCACCAAGTACCAAACCAATTGCTGCTCCTGCACCAGAGAGCGCACCGTACACACCAAAGGCTTTTGCCCGTTCCTTCGAGTCGGTGAATGTCACCGAAATCAAACTCAGCGCCGCAGGTGCCAGTAGCGCTGCAAAAACACCTTGCAAACCACGCGCTGCGAAGAGCATCTCTGCGTTGACGGACATACCACCAAGTGCCGAAGCTGCGGCAAAGCCACTCAGCCCGACAATAAACATCCGTTTGCGTCCCTGGTAGTCAGCAATCCGACCACCAAGCAAAAGTAAACCACCGAATGCGAGCGTGTAGGCCGTAACAACCCATTGACGGTTAGCATCACTGATACCTAAATCCTCTTGCATGCTGGGAAGCGCAATATTCACGATCGAAGCGTCAAGGACGACCATCAATTGAGCGATTGCGATAACAACGAGTGCGCGCCAACGATTGGGGTCCGGTGCGGAAAGTTCGGAGTTGATCGAATGTGAAGGCGCAGCAGAGCTCACGCAAATCTCCTAGCAAGAGTGTTGAACCGACTTGGCACCCCCGAACCTTACTCAATGATTGAGCCCTCAACTACCAATGGGTAGTTGAGGGATCACTGCTTATTAGTTGAGCTGACGCTCACTGCTTATTAGTTGAGCTGACGCTCAAAAGCAGCAAGGTGCTTGTAGGAAGCGTTCAACAAGTTGGTCAGGACGCGATCCACCGCTGCCGGTTCGTTGCCAGCAATAACCTCTTTGAGATCGGCGATATCAGTTTCCTCTACGAGCACACCAACTTCGAGTGCATCCTGCAAGGAAAGCATTCCCTTTGCCACCAAATCGTCATAGAGCTTCTGCAACTTCGGGTCGTCGAATACGCCGACCTTGTCGCCAAGAGTTGGATTCTTAATCCCATACTTGTCCAACAACCTTGCTACCGCGCTCTGATGCTGCGTCTCACTTCGTGCGATGTTGGTGAATACACGCAACCCATATTCATCTCCCAAAGTTACATAAACATCGTGTGCCAACTTCTCCTCAGCAACCATGTATTGCAGCGCCGCTGCATCCGGCTTTGCTGCCGCTTGCGCTGACGTAGCAACCCCTCCAAGAACTGATCCTGCGATTAGGACTGCTCCGAGTCCAGCTACCAATTTCTTCGAACCACTCGTCATGTTCCTCATGATTTTCTCCTTTTCTGTTACTTCAATTGCACCAGAAATAAAATCCAGAGTCATGCCCACAATGTTCGAGGAATGTAAGGGATGCAAAAAGCCCAATAAATAGTACGTTTTTGGGACCTAGGTCCCGGTTGGCCAAGTATCAGCAACTCGATAGCCAAGCGGCCAGGGGTCATGTGGGTCAACATAGAACTGGCTCGTGCCATAGATAAAACCTTGTCCACTGATTGTTGGAATAATCGCGGGGATTCCACCGACATGCGTTTCTGAAATGATTTGTCCACCAAATTCTGAACCGATAATACTTCGACCCACAAATTTTTCACCCGTAGCTAGGACCCCACGGGAATGCAAGACAGCCATCAGCGCACTCACGCCTGTACCCGTCGGTGAACGATCCAACTTCCCAGGATTAATCACACATACATTTGTCGAAGTAAGCACGCCTGAGTCATTACGTTCAAGTTCACCCATGAGGTACGCAAAAGAATAATGCTTCCAGTCGGGCAGGAACGGGTGCGTGAATTCCAGTTGCTCGTTGGCTGCCGCTCGCAACTTGATACCGAAGCGAGCCAACTCCGCAGCTGCACCGGGCACTAATTCAAATCCAAGTTCGCGTGCATTGGTCATGACAAAACTGTCGCCACCAAAAGCTGTTGTCACGTTAACGCTTCCGTAACCCTCAACTTGAATGTTCGCGCGATCCTGCACAACGAAACTTGGGAGGTTTTCCAGTGTGATCGCAGTCGCCTTGCCATGTGAACAGGCCGCAATAACTTTGACTAAACCGCCGGGCGCTTCCAAGATCATTTCTGTCACGGGTTCCACCATTGGGACAATTCCCGTTTCCAGTAACACGGTCGCCACGCATATTGTGTTGGAACCTGACATAGGAGGAGTGTCCGCTGGTTCCATGATTATGAATCCCATAACTGCCCGGGGGTCCTTGGGCGGGACTAGCAGGTTGTAGTGGCGGAACACGCCACCTCGAGGTTCATTGAGAAGAAATTGTCGCAATGAGTTATCGCTTGCGATAAATCGCGATTGCTCCCAGACGCTCTGCCCCGGTAGATTCGCCACGCCACCAACAACGACATCGCCAACCTCGCCCTCGGCATGAACATGAACGACGTGTACTGCGCGTGATGTTGCGACCACTATTTCCTCAACTTCCAGCTACCGACTCCCGTAACCGACATGTACTTGGTGCCACGCGGTAAAACTATTTTTTTCTTTACTTTGCCACTTGTGCTGACCACTGGAAACCCGCTCATGCCCCGGGCTGAGATAGGGAAGACAACTATTTCGCCATCTCCTTGAAAGATAAACGTCCGAGTGGAATCTCCCTTAAGCGTTTTGGGGAGTTTAAATACAAGTGGTGTCGAGCCTGAAGAGACTTTGGGGGCACTTGAAAGTGGAACCACCTGCAATGTCCACTGATCTGGCGCAACCACTTTCGCACCAACTAGCGCTGCTGAATGCTTCTCTGAAAACACACTGCCGCGCAAGGGTGCATTTGCCTTCAGCCACGGAGTTGGGCTCTTACCTTTTGCGTACACCGGCGAGATCGCAAATGGACTAGTGCCGGTGGTGGTGAATTTCACGATCACCGAATTCTTATTGGAACCCAAATCTGCTACGCCATTGCCTGAACCTTCAACAGGTGGACCTGCGCTGACATGTGGGGCGAGCAATAGCGGCCCGAGAAGTATGGTGACAACTGATGCAAGAACTAAACGCGCGCGCATGACCTCAGTCCAACAGAGGATTCAGTCCGGTGTCAATTATTTCCTGGAGTTTTGCCTCATCCACTTCGTATCCTGCGTACTTCGTTGCGTTTGTTAGCGTCTTGGCGCGCGCTTTGTCTACGTCCTGCGCTGGCTTGGCGTTGGCTGCGGCCCAGTCGCGGTAAAGCTCCCACGCTAGTTCGCGTTGCCGCAGTGCTTTATTGACCCGGACCATTTGCTTTTCGGTCGCATGCAGTCGCCAGGTTTCACGCAGCGCGTCGGGCAAAACAGCTCGGTAATCGTGACCACCCTGTGCAAAAGTGCCAGGAGTGGGAACGAGCGCGTTAAGCATGTCTAGGAAGGTCATCAGGAAAGTAGAAATTGGCACCCAATAGGTTCCCTGAGGCGCGCCAACCTGTCGAATCTTCTCAGGTCCCAACCAGTCGGGCTTGCGCCAAAGGACTTGGGATCCAAACTTTGGAATCGGGTCGTCACCATTTTGCAGGAGAAGGTATTTGATGGCAGAACGCTGCTCTTCATCGAGGTTTTTCCAGTCATTCAGCGTCCGTGGGAGGTAGATGCCAGCTTCGTTCACCTTGGGCGGATCGGCCAGCAAACTCGTTCCCCAGATTTCGTCGCGCCACTTTGTCGCTGCGGGGGTTCCGATCCACAGGGCCGCGTCAATGTCGGTTCCCTGCAGGCCCATCGAGCCCAGTCCTCTAAACATTTCTTCACTTACTTGCGAACCAAGGCTTTCTCCAAATAAGAAAAATTTTGGGCGCTTGGATTTTGGAATCGCGAGTAAACGCTCAACGATTCCTTGGACCACCATCCGGGTTTGGTAGCTGCCTTCGTCGACTCGAGTGAGGGAGAGCGCAGAGGGCAGCACGGAGTATTGAATTGCAGCAGAGGCGCAGTCACCGTGCATTAAGTATTCAAATGTTTCATTCGCAACGTAGTTCACGTAACCCGAACCAGTCGGCGAAAAAATAGCAAATGCCTTACGCTCCAGCGCTTTTGTTCGATCAATTTCGCGCAAAAGAATTTGAGCTCGCTCCTCTTCTGAACTCGCCACCTCCAAGGATGCGTAGACACGAATAGGTTGCTTAGCGGTCGAAATTTGCATCACGCTGTTGATCGTGGTTGGCGGGAGCGCCATGCTCAACCAACGAGCACCTTCGCGCGTTTGCTTATTCCACGGCAATCCTGACTCGGCCGAGCCGGTGACCTCGGGCGTTGTCGGTGCCTTCTCAAGACCAGGGTCAATTCCGCCACCGCTTTTGCCGAGGAAAGTGTCAGCTTGGGCAATCGCGTACCAACCCACACCGGCAAATATCGCGAGACTGGTCGCCCGGCCTACGAATCTGTGATCCTGTGGCTGGCCGCCTAAAAGAAAACTCGCACCCTTTGAGGTTGCATCGGTTAATGCGGATTCCACAAAGGAAAGCCCTAGAGTCAGTGCGGCAACCCCAGTACCAATCACCGCCGCCTTTGCCGGTGTTACTTCCCGAACTTCGTCTTCAAAGAAGAACTTCCCCTTGAACTCGATCGTCGTTGGAGTTTCACCATAGGTCGCCGAACCAGGGACTGACTTCCACGGTTGCGTTGTCGCCCAAGAACCAAGCCCTACCGCCGTCGCTGCAGCGACATGCGGCCAACCTGGGCCACTTCGCTGATCTCGCGAAGCCACAGTTGCCACCACACTGGCTCCAGCGATCAGCCCAAGTGTCTGTGCGGCTAGGCGCCCGATTGCTCTCAGGTCGGGTTCGTGCTCGCGCCACCTCAAAGCAAATGCGGCTCCCGCACTCACCGCGCCAGCAACTCCTGCCACCGCAAGTCGCCTGGAAGCATTTGGTTCATCGGATCTACCCAAACGGGATGCAACCGAAGTGACGAGTGCGTCACCTGCGCTGTAGGCCTGATAAGCGATCGCAGAGGAGGCCCCCGTGATGATCGCCTGGTCTGTTGACCCTCTGGTCAGCAAGTTCGGTTGAAATGAGCGGCCAATTGCCATTGCTGCTCCAACTATTCCTGCGCTTGCGGACCTGTCCATGCCCGAAGTCTATATATACGTGATGTCGAAAAATAGGGCTTCTACCCTAAAGCGCGAACTTGAGTTCCTACCGATGCATGCCATCGGTTTCAATAGCGAGGTCTAGCAGGTCTTGAATCCCAGTGAGCTCACCGTGACCTGAACCCGGGTCATGTCGATGTTGAAAGTTCCAGTTGCAAAGTCCATGCGCAGCAGCCCATTGGAGAGCCGGTGCAGCCAAACTGCATTACGTCAGCCGGTTGAGTTGGACAAAAACCCGAGCAAGAAGCGCTTTTATGTCAGACTTTCCCAGGAACTGGGAAAGTCTGACATGTAGTGGAGCTGAGGGGATTCGAACCCCTGGCCTTCTCATTGCGAACGAGACGCGCTACCAACTGCGCCACAGCCCCTAGTCGAAGCAGATTAGCAGTGCTAAACCCGAGAGTACTCAGCCGTTTGCTGCGCGCGCTTGGTAGGAAGAGTTAGCGCGAATAATGGGGATTTCCGTTGTTGCATCACTGACGTTGTTGACGGGCTCGCGAACCAGATCATTGTGTTGAGCGGCCCGTGACTGCGCCACCATGTCAACCATGGACTCCCCCGACCAGTCGCCGTTGCGCTCAATATTGCGTGGGACAGCGGTCGCTCGGGGTGCGTTCACGTAGCTGGGCAGAGTCTGGGGAACGGCATCCCAACCGGGCGTCTCTTCCTCGTCCCACGGATCCCAGTTGGCGAAGTCATCAAGTTCCGCTTTCTGAAGTTCTGCACGAGTCAGAGGACGTTCGTAGTCAACTACCTCACGGGGGCTCTCGACTTCGTGGAATTCTCGGTAGGCCCGAGCAGACTTACGAACTGGGGCTTGATCTCGCTTGGACGCTGTGAGCATTGTTGTGACGAGAAATGCCGCGAGCAAGACCCCTGCGCCGATTGGTACAAATGCTGGGATAAATCCAAGGACCGTGCCGATTAAAGCTAAAGCCGTAATGCTGGTGAGCGCAGCAAGGATGAGCGAACGTCGTTTGGCTGCTTGAGCGCGGGCACGATCCCGCGGTGAGGTGAAATCGCGGACGTGGGTTTCTGACTTACCCGACTTGGTGTCTGCACGGTCACCGAGAGAGCGCATCGCCGAGCTAAAGCGGGCGGTTGAGCGGACTTCACTGACCTGGTCTTGACGTTTTAACCAGATCGGGATCAGGACGGCGGCCCAGAGCCCAATGATCACCACATAAATCAATCCGGTCACATGCAAAAGATTAGGTGCAGGCTTCTACTTCCCTTGGCATTGCAGGTTTTTCAATTTGGCGTGTCGCGGAATTTCACAAAGCCAATGTGATCTCTCCAGTCGCCATCAATATGTAAATACCGTGGCCTGTATGACTCTTCGGTGAATCCTGCTTTTATTGCAACCCTTCTCGAGGCCGCATTTTCTGGACGAACATTTATTTCGATTCGATGCAACAGCATGGTTTCAAGGCAATAGTCCGCTGCAAGTTCAACGCACTGTGTCATGAGTCCACGTCCAGCGACTCTTTCGTCGATCCAGTAACCAAAGAATGCACCGCGAGATGAACCGCCCCAAATTCCACCGACAGTGATTTGACCGACAAATTTCCCTCCGACCTCAATAGCGAAGGGAAGTGCTCGCCCTTCCCGCGCTTCCTTTTTCATGATTCGCATCATTGCGTTGTAAGTGGGCGGTCTTTGTCCATCGAGTCGACCTTCTGGGGGCATGGTTGCATCCCATTGCTGCAGCCATTGCCCGTTCCGTTTGCGAACCTCGCGCCACGCCCTTCGATCAGAGAATCGCATTGGGCGAAGGGTTACTTCCCCATTGGTTAACGTGACCGGCCAAAAACCAGAAACCGTCATTGCTTCTAGTCGCCAGCGATTTCGCGCTGACAAAAATTGTGCAACCAATCCTTGAGTTCAGGACCAATGTCTTCACGTTCGCTCGCGAGAGTGATTACCGCCTGTAAATAACTGAGTTTGTCGCCAGTGTCATAACGGCGCCCGTCAAATACAACGCCACGAACGCCACCTCCTTGATCCGGTGGCATGGTTGCCAGTACCCGCAATGCGTCGGTCAGTTGGATTTCCCCACCGCGACCCGGGGCCGTTTCTTTCAGGACCGCGAAGACCGCTGGGTCAAGAATGTAGCGGCCAATAATTGCCAAATCACTCGGTGCACTCACTACATCGGGTTTTTCAACGAGGTCGGTAACCGTGACTACCCCGTCGACGGGTTCGCCTTCAACGCTGACACACCCATAGAGGGAGATTGTTTCGCGGGGAACCTGCATGAGGCACAGAACTGATCCACCGAATTCGTTGCGTATTGCGATCATGCGATTCAAAATCGGATCCCTTGTATCGATGAGGTCGTCACCGAGTAAAACCGCAAATGGCTCGTGCCCGACATGGTGACGTGCCACAAGAACCGCGTGACCTAACCCGAGTGGGTCTCCTTGACGGACATAATGAATCCGAGCCAAGTCACTTGACTCACGAACGAGAGCTAAACGCTCGAGATCGTTTTTCGACTCAAGCACCTGCTCGAGTTCGTAATTGCGATCAAAATGATCTTCTAGCGGGCGCTTACTTCTCCCGGTCACAAAGAGAATGTCGTCAAGGCCCGCTGCAACGGCTTCCTCAACCACGTATTGGATCGCAGGTTTGTCGACAACCGGCAGCATCTCCTTGGGGGTTGCTTTTGTGGCAGGCAGGAATCTTGTTCCAAGTCCTGCCGCCGGCACAACTGCCTTACGCACTCCCTCGAAAGCCATGGGGAGACCCTACGCCAATTGCGCACGCATATATTCGTGCACACACAAACTCCAACCCAACCGTTCACAACTCTGGCTATAACGGGATCATGGAGACATGACCGGGGAAGATCTCGAATCCAAAATCGCGCTACGATCTAAATTACGAGCGGCCCGCAAATCCCGCGATACGACGGATTCCAGCCACAACGACTCGGTAATCTCTGGACACATTTGGGACCTGTTGGAAACCATCCCGATAACCCACGACAGTGTGATTGCAGCGTATGTCCCGATGCCCTTCGAGCCGCCGGTCAATGAAGTGAGATCTCGCTTGCGTGAGTTCGGTTGCACAGTTCTGATTCCAATCGTGAACGGTGACGACCTACTCTGGGCTGCCGACGGTGACGAGCAAACATGGGAACACAATTCATTTGGAACCCTAGAGCCTGATGCAAGTGGAGCCATACCGAGTTCACAGGCACTACCGGCATGCACAGCAATTATTGTTCCGGCCCAAGGGATTGACCAGCAAGGATTTCGCATTGGGCAAGGCAAAGGTTTTTATGACCGCGCATTGTCTAAATTGGCTGGAATGGAAAATCCACCGTTGCTCATCGGTGTCACCTACGAATCCGAATTCTTATTGCACGTACCTACCGAGTCCCACGACCTTGCCGTTGACGTGAGTGTCACCGAATCAACCGTCCGTTGGTTTAACACTCCTGACTAACAAGTAGGTCATTCACTCACTGTTTGCCGGCACCAAAGTCAGCGTGTCAACCGTTGCAGCGCCTACCGCTTCACTACTAAATGCCCAGTCGAATTGAGTTCCATCACGCCACGCATCAATCTGATTCGAATAGTTCGAGTTGTAGGCGTGTCCGCTATTTCCAGTCAGATTGACCCATGTTGAATTATTAAAGTCTGCAAGGTCAATGACTTGACGCATGCTGGGGACCCAGGAAACCTCGTAACCTTCCGAAGGCGTCCAGCCTGTTGCATTAACAATGGAATCCCCACCGGAGACTTCAATGGGACCTCGGTTAAAAATCCGCTCAACCGGGCCAACACCGCTGGTGCCCAATGTTTGATTGGTGAGTGTCAGCGTGTGAAGTCCGCCCCAGTTCCATCCATTTGGATCACCGCCTTGTAAACCCTCTAGTTCACTCTGGGCTGCGAGCATGGCGGTTTCCAATAGTTGATCACGATTCTCGATGACCGGGGTGGACTTGTCATCCCACCAAAAGTCTTCTGGGGTGTCCCAGATTGTCTTGATCACCTCCCAGAATCGATCACCACCGCTCGCCGTGATTGATTCGCTATCTGTTGCCGCGTCAAACATGCGCAGAACCATTTGTTTCCACATCGCGTTGAAGTAGGCCGCGGGAGCACTCTGCTCCGGCTGAGTGAAGTCCCAGTCAGAGAAAAGTGCGACAGCACTTTCCACTGCAGCGGGAATCGGCACGTCTATGAGTTTGGGAACGATGAATGCCGCAAGATCGTTATGGGAATCCATTTGGATTGATCGCATGCGTTCGGGGGTGAGTGCCGCACCGCCTGCGGTGAACGTCTCTATCAGGTCAACGATTCGCTGACTCCGTGAACCATACGCCCAATCGTCGGTTAGGAAATACTCATATTCTGGACCGATCGCGGCTTGATTGGCGGTGACGATCCAATTCTCTGGCGGATTGGAAACTGCCGGTAACGCTTCAAATGGAATGAACCCTCGCCACTGGTATTGCGAAGTCCAACCGGGCACCGGCCACTTGCCGTCATATCCATTTCGAATCGGAATAACGCCCGGTGCTTGGTAACCGATCACACCCTGCTTGTCGGCATAAATCAAGTTTTGGGCGGGGACGCTCAGTAGTTTGGCGGCACCTTGGAACTCACCCCAGTTTTGCGCGGTATTGAGTTCGTCGAATGCGTCAAAAGTATTGCGTGGTGTGAGCGCCGTCCAACGCAATGCCACCGCGTAACTTTCCCCACGCGCTGGCACAACCGAGTCGGCCGATGCCGAACCCGGCGCCGGGACAGGTGCGTCTGCTCCCACCTCGGTGAACGTCTCTATTCCTGTTACATCGGAAATTAATGGACCGTCAATTGTTTCTCTGATCGTGATCTCGACCGAATCACTGCCAGCAATTTCGATAGTTTCCTTCCGGGTGATCATGTCGACTTGCTTCCCGTCGAGTAAATACGTATCCCCGGTGACCTTGTGTAGAACAAGATCTGTTACGTCGGGGCCAAGGTTTGTGAAACCCCAGGCAATGTTGTTGTTATGTCCAATAAAAACACCGGGCAGTCCAGCCATGGTCCAACCCGACACGTCGTAATTGCAATCGGGTGAGAATTGATTGCAACGCAAACCCGCTTGGTACCAAAGGCTTGGCATTGCAGGTGCGAGATGCGGGTCATTAGCGAGGATCGGCATCCCTGACTCGGTTTTCTCACCTCCAACTACCCAAGAATTAGATCCGATTCCATCTCCTGACTTTCCCAGCCAGTCGCCCAGACGTGCACTTAGCTTGGCCACGGATTCCAACGCCGAAATTTCATTGTTCCCGTATCGAACGCTCGCACCACTGCCACCTTGAACCGGCTGCGCATCCTGGTCAAAAACTCCGTCAACGACAGCACCGATTTCCACGATCGGACGGTGCTGCGCGAACGGGTAGTCGGGGTAAAGCTTTTCGGTTTCCTCGACACCGACGGATGCGCTCATGATCGCCCGGTAAATCTCCTCTTCCATATTCCCGCGTAAATCCCAGGCCAAAGCTTTGAGCCAAGCAACTGAGTCTGCCGGCACCCAGTCTTCAACCGTGTAGTCGGGATTCTGAAGACTTAGCACCGCATACTCCAAGCTGATCTTGGATCCCTGACGCTCAGCAAGGTACGCGTTCACGCCAGCGCTATATGAGTCAAGAATTTGCAGTGACTTTGGACTCAAGAGCGTGAGTTCTTCTTCCGCGATTTTTCGCCACCCCAACGTGCGCAGAAACGAGTCTGTCTCCAGTTGGCTTTCACCAAACATTTCCGAGAGGCGGCCTGAAGTAATGTGCCGGCGAACATCCATTTCCCAGAATCGATCTTGAGCGTGCACGAAACCTTGCGCATAGAAAAGATCACCAATATTTTCCGCGTAAATATTGGGCACCCCTAGACCATCACGTTTGACGTGAACTGAGCTAGTGAGACCTGCAAGCTCCACTTCTCCCGATGTGTGCGGGTAAGACTCCCGGACAGTGTGAACGCCGAAGAAAACCACGCCACCAAGCGCCAGAACCAACAGGAGCACAAGGGCTCCGAGAATCCGCTTGATCATCGGATCAAAATACTCACCCTCGTGCGTGAGTGGGGACTAAAACAGTAATTCACTCACAAAAAAGCCAACCCAAGCGGCAAGGACAGGGATGGCGATGCCTACGAGAATAACTATCGCAAGCTTCACGAGGCGATTGACAAATTCCGCCCCCGAGTCTGTCAACCTCTCGGAGTAGTTGCTCATCGCTAGTGCCCAACCCGAAAATGTTGTGAATGCCCCTGCGGCACCCAGTACGAGGAATAGGCGCAAATCTCCTGTGAAGGCACCGATGCTGAACCCCGCCAAGAGTGAGCCAAGTGAATTGATCAAGAGCAAGGTTGCAAGTGGAGATCGCACTCGGCCCACAGTTTGCTCAATGAGTGCCCGCAAGGGAGCGCCAATGAATGCCCCTAAAGCGATTGCGAATACTGCCGTCACGGCCTAACCGCCTTGCGAGCGAGAAGCATTCCAGCCCGAACCGCAAGGAGTCCGGCTCCCACCGTTACCGACAGGTATATGAATGCGGTGAACCATAACTCTTGGTCAACTAGGTCGCCTACCTCAAGTGCCAGCGCCGAGAAAGTAGTAAACCCACCGAGAAAACCAGTGATCAAAAATGGGCGTCGGTATCCCAAAGCTTCCCCTGCCAGTGCAATAGCAAGGATCCCGATCAGTAGCGCCCCCAGAATATTGACTCCCATTGTGGCCCATGGAAACACGGCATTCCCGTAATTCAATTCAACACTCGGACTCCCGAGTAGGTTCGATACTCCGGCTCGACTCAGCGCTCCCAACGCACCACCGATGCCGATCACGGCAAGTCGGCTTACTTCACGCATGAACCCAACCCTAGAGCGCGGATCTTGCGGACTTTTGCCCTGCATTCGCCACCGCAACCAGGACTAGGGCACAATTGGCCCTCCGCCAAGTTGAGTGCCAACTTTCTCGCGGACCGGACAACTGGAGGATTGCGTGCCGACCTACGAGTATTTGTGCACCGAATGCGGCACGAACCACGACATTGTGCAATCAATGGCGGACCCAACCCTCACGACCTGCCCTGACTGCGGCAAAGAAACTCTCCGAAAGCAGTTCAGCGGAGTAGGCGTCATGTTCAAAGGGTCCGGCTTTTATCGCACCGACTCGCGGGAGAGTAAGACTGCCACCACACCTGCGACTCCCAAGACTGATTCCTCCGCTGCTACTTCAACCCCTGCACCGGCAGCGACCACCACGGAGAAGACTGCTGCCCCAAAGAAATCCGAATCGAGTTCAGGATCAGCTTCTCAGTCTTAGCAATTAGATCTAGGTGTAACCATGCTGCTGGCCTGTGGATATTCATTGGACGTTCAACGTTTTCCCGCCTAGATTCCAAGCATGCAGGCTAACCCGCTCCTACGACTTCGCACACAACTCAATCGACACCGGCGGATCCTGGGTTCGGTGTCAGCCGCGTTGGCGGTACTCCTCATTTTCGGCTCCATGTCCGCACCGGCCCCAGCAAGTGGACCGGACGTGGTCGTATCTGGCTTGCCTGAGGGCGCAGTTGCCGTTCCGGTCACTCTTCGGTCCGCAGCGATTGCCGGTGCCGTCCGTGTTGGCGACACAATTGATTTGGTGGTGCCCACGCAAGCAGGAACACCCCGAGTGATCGCAACCAACGCTTCGGTCTTGGACCTGCCGAATAATTCGGGATTCGGAGCGGCAACGTCAACGGTGATTCTTGTCAGTGTGGAGAAGTGGCAAAGCGCAGCACTTGCAGCCGAGGACTCCAACCAGATTTCACTAGTGATCAATTCGCGTTGACGTTAATGGCATCTCACACGCCGTGGTGTGGTGGAACATTGTCCAAAAACTCTCGGTCGCGCTGATCCCCTCTTTTGTAGGCAATGGGAGTGACCTCTTCTACCTGTTTACAGGTTGAACCGCTATCAATCAATGCGGAATCAACCAGCCTTGCAATAGAGCGAACTTGATCGCGCTGTGAAAGTGAACCCAATTTTATGGTGATTACGTGATCAGTGAGACTAACGGGGATACCGACAAGGCTTTTGGTGATCCACTCGACCGTAGCCCCAGGTATGGATTCCTTGAGCACCACCACTACCGTTGCATTCTCGACATAGTCGATTTCAGATATATATTCATGTTGCGCTAACGGGGTGAAAGCCGCCGCAATTTCAAGGCGCATAGAACTTGGCTCAGACACATGTGAAGGGTACTGGCAAAATACTTTTCTATGAACCGCCCGCTCACACCACAACAATGGCGAGCAGCCCAGTCCGAGCACCAACTAAGGGCCAAAACCTTGACACAGGCTCGGCGTGAGCGCCGGCAACGTGGCGAACGCGAGCCTGTTGACGACTTCATGTTCGAGTATTACCCCTACACCCCAACCAAATTAGAAACTTGGTTTCCCGGGGTGGGAGTCTCCCTCGAAGTGGATCAGGATCACACGTTCGATTTGCCCAACTACCTCTCTAGCTCAACCCAGTGCAATCTGGACCCTGCCTATGTTGACAAGCACCAATCCAGGATCGATTCAACGCTTGAGTTACTGCGGAACACGTCCGGGCGCGAAGGGACCTTTAACTGTTTTGGACTGCACGAATGGGCAATGCTTTACAAGCAGGACGACTCAGAAATCCGCCACTTAGATCCACTGCGGGTCAGCCAAAGCGAAATAGCTGGCTTGGTTGAGGAAGTTGGGTTGAGGTGCACCCACATTGACGCATTTAGATTCTTCACCGAAGCGGCAGCTCCACAGAATGCCAATAGGTTCAATCTTGTGCCGACCCGGGAGAATCAAAAATTGGTTGAGCAACCGGGTTGCCTGCATGCGAACATGGATTTATATAAACACTGCATGTGGTTTCAACCCATGATTACAGGTGACCTAATACTGGACTGCTTCGTGTTGGCCCGTGATGCGCGGACCCTGGACATGCAGGCAAGCCCTTATGACCTGCTCGCCTACGGCTACGAGCCGATCAGAATCGAAGAAGGCGCCGGCCGCGCAACTTATGTTGCACGCCAGCGCCTAATCTCCCAACGATCAGATCAACTCAGAAACCAGTTGATCTCGGTATTTGAATCTACGCGCGCCCTTTCAACATGAAGTTCCAATAGAGCGCAGGTAGTCCGGTTTTTTTGAAGTGATTAAATTCTTTAATCTCCTTCTTCGTGTTAATGAGTGGCAAGCTTGGCTTGGGTTCCATTGTGTAATCGAACTCGCAAAGTAGTAATTTATTGCGGCTTGTCGTAATTGGACAGGACGCGTAACCGTCATAACTTCCTTTGAGTGACTGGCCCGCAAGGGATGCGGTCAAGTTAGTCACGAGCACGGGCGCTTGTTTGCGAATTGCTGCTCCAGTCTTGGAGTTTGGTGTATTTGTTGCATCACCCAAACCAAAGATTTCGGGGTACTTGGTGTGCTGCATCGTGTTCTTGTCGACACTCATGTAACCAAATGGGCTTTCTGGGTCTTCGAGCCCAGAGTCTTTGATCCAGGCGGGGGCGCCCTGTGGTGGGGTCATGTGGGCAAAGTTGTACTCGATTGTTTCGGTTTCGCCGGTTTCATTGTTCTTGATCTCCATGGTGGTGTCCGTCATGGAGGTGACCTGCGAGTTGAAGCGGACTTCAATTCCATAGCGAGCAGCAACCTTGACGAGTTCGTCGCTCCACACCTTTACACCAAACATACTTGGGGTTGGCAGAACCATGATTGTGCGAATGTTTGTTAAGTCTCCCTGTTCACGCCAGTAGTCGCAGGCGAGATAAGCAATCTTTTGTGGTGCACCAGCACACTTGATTGGGCCCATTGGCTGGTGGAACACGGCGGTTCCACCCTTGGTGCGTTGAACATTGGCCCAAGTGAGCGGTGCCAGGTCATAAAGGTAGTTACTGGACACGGTTCCCTTACCCAAGTTTTCGCTTAAGCCTGGGATTTTCTCCCAGAAATATGAGATACCCGGTGAAACAACAAGCCGGTCGTAACCGACCACTTTGCCACTCTCGGTGGTGACCGTTCGATCTGCAGGATTCACCCGAGCAACTTTGTCCTTTATCCAGGTGACCCCTTTGGGAATCACCGAGCTCATGGGGCGGCCGCTTTCCGCGGCACTCGCGCGTCCACCTCCGACCAAAGTCCAAAGTGGCTGGTAATAGTGCGTCTCACCCGGTTCGATCAGGGCCACGTCTGCCAAACCAGCCCGCTTAAGGCGAGCGGCCACAGTGATGCCTCCCGTTCCGCCACCAATGATGACTACTTGATGCCGCTGATCTGGTTTCAACATGACTTCCCCATTCCGCTTGCTTTACATGTACGGATGTACGTACAATTCGATTAATTCCTGTCCGTGGAAGAAATACTAGGCACAATCTGACGCACATGAGAGGGAAATTGATGCATTCGTCGAATTTTCCCGGGCCACTAGCCCCCAGTCGGACCCACCCGCTCCCACTATGGGCCCAGGTCAGTGACGATTTACGTCGCCGAATTGATATCGGTTCTTTCGTGTCAGCCTTTCCCGGTGAGCATGAACTCACCGAGCAGTACGGGGTAAGCCGCCACACAATCCGCGAAGCCCTTCGGGTCTTGCGCGTTGAAGGACTACTCAAAAGCGAACGAGGTCGCGGAACCACGGTTCAAGAAGCGAGATACTCGCAGAAACTCGGGACCCTCTATTCACTTTTCACCACGATCCAGGAACAAGGTGTGTCACAAGACAGCACAGTTCAACGGCTGGCAATCACGGTCAACCCCACGGTTGCAGAAGAGCTCAACGTCGCGCCCGAAAGCGAGTTCGTAGTTATCGAACGGATTCGATTCGCCGGTGGCGAAGCATTTGCCTACGACACTGCTTGGCTTCTTGCTGACATTGCGCGACCACTTCTTGAGGCTGACTTTGGCCACACCTCCGTATACAAAGAACTGCGGGACCGCTGCGGGGTTGAAATGGACTCAGGTGGCGAGAGAATCTGCGCGCAAGTCGCATCGCACCACATCGCGACCGCACTCGAACTCGTACCGGGCTCACCTGTTTTTGCACTTGAACGAATAGGTGCAAGTGGTAATCGCGCAATTGAATGGCGTGAAACCTTTATTCGAGGAGACAGGTTCACCCTCGAAGTTGATTTTTCTGATTCGGCGAATATCTCGCGTGGGCGTTACGTAAAGGGAGCAGCATGATTGTCCTAGCAGCATTTTTATCAGTCTTTATTGGTGGAGCCGTTGGTCTACTCGGTGGTGGCGGGTCGATCCTGACCACACCGTTGCTGGTGTACGTGCTCGACTTCACTCCCAAAGAAGCAATCACCGCAAGTCTTTTCATTGTCGGTGTGACATCGCTATTCGGTTTAATTAATCACGCACGCGGTGGCCGAGTGCAGTGGCGCACCGGCCTGATCTTCGGAGGCGCAGGCATGACCGGTGCGTTCATCGGCGGTCAAGTCGGCAGCCACCTCCCTGGCGCACTTCTTTTGGGCGCCTTCTCCGTCATGATGGGGGTCACAGCCGTTGCCATGCTGCGCGGACGTAGAACGGTTGAGGGCTCTCACCACAAAGGGCTTCCTGTTTTTAGAATTATTCTCGATGGCCTGGTGGTTGGCCTGGTAACCGGACTCGTCGGCGCCGGTGGCGGATTCCTTGTTGTTCCAGCTCTCGCGCTCCTTGGCGGACTTCCCATGCCAATCGCAGTTGCCACCTCACTGCTTGTTGTAGCAATGAAGTCATTTGCTGGCTTCGCTGGTTACGCCCTGCAATTTGGCGACGGGAGTTTTGTCTCGCTCAACCCCGAGACAGAGATCAATTGGGGTGTCACCTTGATTGTTACTGCCGGAGCAATCATTGGTGCACTAATCGGGAGTCGCATGGTGGGCAAGATCCACCCGGACAAGCTGCGCAAGGGCTTTGGGTGGTTCGTCCTCGTCATGGCGGTCTTTATTCTCAGCCAACAAATAGGTGGGGCTGTCCTTGAATTCGCCGAATCCGGGACCCTGCAACTCCTGGAAGTGATCCTCGGGGTGGGGATCGTCGTGGCATTCTTCACCTGGGTGATCCGCAGACCTGCAAAAACCCCGGCAATCGCGGACTACGACGAACCAGAGGCGATCACCAAGAAGTAGACAATCTCGCATTCATGCCGCAGAATCAATGTATGAAAATGCGAATCCTTTCCCTATGCATCGCCCTAATGCTCCCACTTGGCTTAGTCGCCCCAAGTGCTCTCAACGCCGCACCCAACACAACCAAAAAGATCAGCGTCAAGCAGATTAAGGCCAAGAACACGGCCACTAACTGTTGGAGCATTGTGAACAAAAAGGTGTACAACCTCACGGACTGGATTAGCAAGCACCCCGGTGGTTCCAGTCGGATTATTGGAATGTGCGGCAAGAACGCCTCCAAAGCATTCAATTCCCAGCACACTGGTCAGCCGTCCCCAGCATTTAATATCTCGCAATACCAGATCGGTGTAGTCAAAAAGAAAAAGAAAAAGCGTTAATGCTTGACACTATTAACGGCCTGCCAGCTCACCCACTTTTTATCCACATTGTTGTGGTCCTGCTTCCCCTCAGTGCTATTGGCATGATCGCCTTGGTTGTGATCCCACAATTTCGTGGCACAGTTCAAAAGTATTTTGTCGCCTCAGGGGTGGTTATTTCCGCAATCGGCGCCTTTATTGCAAAAGAAAGTGGGGCCGCTCTGGAACAAACCCGCGGTGTAACCGATGAGCATCATGCTTGGGGTAACCGTACTTTCTACTTGGCCATCGCACTCACCGTCGTCAGCGCACTCTGGTTGTGGCTCGACACCAAACCAAAATCAAAGACAAAACTGGCGACCGGAATCATTGTTGTTCTCGTCTCACTCGCGGCGATCACTTCGACAGTGTTGGCTGGAGACTCGGGAGCAAAGGCCGTGTGGGAAACACGCACCAGCGAGCCTGCGGCTGCAACGGCAGACCCAACCGTTGACCCCAGCGAGGTTGTTACTGCCATTCCCTTGAGTGAGGTTGCCCTGCATTCAAGTGGCGACGACTGCTGGTCTGCTGTTGACGGCAATGTCTACGATCTCACAAAGTGGATCAGCGAACACCCCGGCGGGAGTGGACCAATTGAGTCTATGTGTGGCATTGATTCAACCGAGGCCTTTACGGGTCAGCATGGTGGGCAGAACAAACCCGAACGTGAACTTGGCAAATATAAAGTTGGGGTTCTTGGCTAAGGACGATTTGGAGGGCCACCGGGAGGGTTGTCCCGTTTCATTTGTGCGACATATTCTTTCCACGCAATTTCTTGCGGGTCACTTGGAGCCTCTTCAACCGCAGGGACTTCAGGCTCAAGCGACTCGAATCGTTTGGCTCTGTCCCGGAAGTATTTACTAATCGACTTGGTAATGCTCCCATGCTTGCGGTACCGATTCCACACAACGATTGCAAAAATTCCAATTATTGGCCATTGAAACGTGTAGACCCACGCTCGAGTGATCCCCTCCTGAGCGCGGGTGAATTCGATCATGGTCGCGTAGGAGCAGAAGGCCAGCACCACCACTAGTGGGATATGTAATTGCCAGAAATCCTTACGCCGTTGTTTGGAATCACTCATGCTGAAACCTCGAGGACTTCGACACTCTCAATTTCAGTCGAGGTCTTTTCCTCCCGCATCACATTCAACACAAACAGCATGGCTGTTGCGGTGAGAGCCCAAAACGACCAATGCAGCCCACCCTCAACATCGCGCTCCAACCACCAGCCGACCACCGGGAGCCCGACCAGAGCAAAAACTGCGGTCGACCAATTTCTATTGGCCTTAATGGCCGTCAACATTTGATAACCCAAATAGATAGTTACCACCGCACCAATTGCAGCGAACCACTGCCCACCAATGGTCTGGGTAATGACTTCCGAGGGTAAGAAAGTAATAAACAAGTAGAGCCAGATGAGAAACGCAATTGCACTGACATCAGGGTATTTCTGAACAAAGGGAATGGTCGCCATATTTCTTGGTAATAGATACACCAAAGAAAATGGAATAAATAGCCCTAGGCCAAGCAAGGCAGCCCACGCGGCTTGATCCCCGGCTTGGGCTTGCGCCGGTGGAGCCGTGCGTGAGAGCGCAACCGAGAGTCCCAGGACCGCGCCCATCCATAGGAATTCACGTCCGGCAAGTAGTGCGATTCCCGCTCGCCCCAGTGAACCAGTATCAGCTCGCTCGCTGATCACCTTGCGAATTCGCCAACCAAATGAAATCAGGACGATCAAAATACTGATTTTTGCAATCAGGATTGCTCCATAGATTGATGTGATCATTGCGATTGGACCATCGAGGCGCACAGACGCATTGAGTAGGCCTGTTTCAGCGAGCGCGACCACACACACCAGCGCGAGCGTACTGAATCGCCGGATCACCTTTCCTGGTTCAGCCCCTGCTCGCAGCAGGTACACGACTAATGCAATGAGGCCACCGACCCAAGCGGTCATCGCAACAATGTGAAGACCCAAACTAATCGAGGCGCCATTGTGTTCGTCGATTAAGCCTGAGTGGCCGGTTAGCCCGGGTAGGAAAGCTGCAGCCATTGCGATGAGTGACACGATCACGCCGGTCAATCGATCTAAAACAACCCATCCCAACAGGATTACGAAAATGAGCAAAATGGCTTGGACCAGCATGACCTGTCCCACGGTCGTCTGGGACAGTAGAGACCACCACACACTCAGATTGAGTGAGTCTTTCACCGAGAACGCCAGCACTTCCGACACCGTGAAAACAGACTGCGAAATAATTGCAATAAACCACACCAGAGCACTCAAAGAAGTAACTCTGCCTAGGAACGCGTCGGGCTTAGGAGCTAAAACCCCGCCTATCAATGCTGCTCCCACGGTGAGGGCCATTGCCACGTCACGGATCAGAATACTGAGCGGAAGCCCCCATAGTGTCAACTCTGGGACGGTTGGTAATCCGACAATCTGATTTTCGCTCAAAGCTCCAATCATGGCCAGAACCATGTACATACACGTTAGGGCCACAAGCCCAGCCAAGAGGATGGACGAACGTGTTGAAATGTTCGCGTCGGGCTTTATGTGAAGCATTGGGTCACTGCTGTTTAAACGTGCCAAATATCGCTGGATCCACATTGGGGCTTTCCACCATAAAGGTGGTCAGGATTGCGCCCAAGAGGAACGCGATGCACACCCAGGTCATGTAGTAACTGGCGGCTTGGGCTTGGTACCAATTGGTTTTGTCGATAAGACCCTTACGTGCTCGAGCAAAAATTCCCATGCCAATGAAAATTAAGAGGAACAAGTGGAAGATATTGCTCGCGCACAGAAGAAGAACAGCAGAAGCGTAGGCGCCGTCACCCGCACCGAAGGGGAAAGTGCTCATTTGAATCCATTGGAAAACCAACGCTGCAACGGAAACAACCAATGAGAGCCCGGTGCCAACAACTAACCCAGCGTGATGGCCACGACGCGCACTTCTATACCCGAACCACATAAGAACCGTTGCGACCACGACCACTAGCAAAATCACCCAGAAGGGCCACTCAACTGCAAAGCTCGCCTTTGGGTCACTTGGAATCGTGCTATCGGTTTCATCTGCGGTCAATGTTGAGCCGGGAGGCGCCCAACCACCATTGACGTTCAGCGACCACAAGTAGGAGTAACTAATAACAAGTGCGATTGTCCCTGCAACGTCGGCAACAATCATGAACCAAAGGCCAACCCGACCCCGCCGCGCGATTGTCGTGATTGGCTCACCTGTAGTCGGTGAAACCGGAAGAGTTGAGGTGCTCACTTGACACCCGCCTTCTCCGTGAGGTCTTGGTCTCGGGCATCGAGTTCCGCTTCATAAGGATCAGGAACCCCGTAATCGTATGGACGCTCGGTCACAACTGGCAGGACGGGGAAATTCTCAAGTGGCACGGGTGTTTCTGTCTGCCATTCGAGCGACTTGGATCCCCACGGGTTACTGCCAGCAATTGCCCCTGAACGCCAGGAATTGATGATTGCCGCTAAGAAGATCAACATTCCGATCCCGATTATGTAGGCACCGATCGTGGAAATCCAGTTTGAAATATTGAACTGGGAGTCGAATTGGAGTACTCGTCTTGGCTGCCCCTGAAGCCCAGCCACGAACATAGACATGAACGTGATTTGGAATCCGATAAATGCAGTCCACAAGCCAATTGAGCCCACTCGTTCGTCGAGGATCCGTCCGGTCATTTTCGGGAAGAAGAAAGCTATTCCCGCCATGGCACCAAATAGACCTGCACCCATCAACATGTAGTGGAAGTGAGCCACTACGAACATACTGCCGTGGAAGTACTGATCTACAGGGACATCTGAGAGGTAGATTCCGGTGACCCCGCCGATTATTTTGTTAAAGATCACTGCATAAATCGCCATGAGGGGTAGTCGCGTCCAAGCAGTGCCCCGCCAAAAAGTTCCAATCGCCACCAACACTAAGAATCCAACCGGAATTGAGATCATCTCGGTCGAAAGCATGAACGGGTAATTGGCGGCAGGAGCCCAGCCGGTCATGTACATGTGGTGAGCCCACACGAGTCCGCTCAGCGCCACGACCCCGACGATTCCAGCTACCGCAAAGTTAAATGAGAACAATGGTTTACGAAGGAATACTGGCATGAGTTCAAGTGCTACCGCCGCTGAGGGAATAATGATTACGTAGACCTCAGGGTGGCCAAGAAGCCAGAAAAGGTTTTCGTAGAGCCACACGCTTCCACCATTGAGTGGATTGAAGAACGAAGTGTTGAACACTCGATCAGACAATCCCAATATCTGTGAGTATTGGAAGAACGGGAATGCGTAGAGTCCCATAAGGGATGCCGCGAAGATTCCGTATACAAAAATTGGGGTGCGTGACCAGGTCATACCTTTTGCCCGCATGGTCAAGATTGTGGTCATGAGGTTAACGCTGGCAATTGCCGTGGAAATTGCAAAAACAATAATTGTTAACTGGTATCCGAGCATTCCGACCGGGGCCTGCGAGGCCAGCGGCTGGTACACCGACCAGCCGTCTTGAATTCCACCCATAAACATGGAACTGATCAACATGGGTATAGCGGCAACAAGCAGCCACAGCGACAATGCGTTAAGCCGCGGGTATGCCATGTCTCTGGCACCGATCATCATGGGAACAATGAAGTTTCCAAGGGGTCCACTGGTCACAACGATCATCCCGATAATCATTGCGATTCCGTGGGTACCGATCATGCTGTTATAGAAAGATGGGGAAAACAGTTCCGCCCAGGTCATGCCGAGCTCGGTGCGGATCAGCATCGCGAGCAAACCCGCGAAGCCGAGAAGAAGCATGGTTGCAATTAAGTACTGAATCCCAACGACCTTGTGGTCTGTCGTGTACTTCCAGTAGCGAGCGCGCCCTAGGTCTTTTCCGGCCATGTATTCCGCGTCGTCGTGGGTAATGTCTCGACCCACCACCCACCGGAGCGGGCCAACAAATGCGCCGATGCCCAACATGAATCCAATTACCCAACCCAGGAGAACTGCAAGATAGACGTAGGTCGGCTCCATTGGGGCGAAGGTGTCATTGGATGCCGAACTGGGGGTAACAATTGCGGTCACCCACCCGGCGATCGTTGCAAGACCGATACCGCCAATTAGTCCGGTGCCGAAGTTAAGCCGGCGCATGATTCCGCCCGACGCTCCGTACTGCTTGGGCTGAGGAACCTCGGCGCCAAATACATGTTTTGTTTCGATCGCTGTGTCAACACTCATGACGTCTTCTTCCCTCCGCTTTCACGGACCCATGAATCGAAGCCGTCCTGTTCCAAGACTCTAATTTCAGTTTGCATGTAAGCATGGTGCATTCCACACAGTTCGGCGCACCGCACGTTAAAAGTGCCAACCTTGTTCGCGGTAACCCCTGTTTGGGTGATGGCGCCGGGGTTTGCATCAATCTTGATGCCGAGCTCAACCGCCCAGAAACTGTGAATCACGTCCTTTGACGTCACGTTGAAATACACCGGACGATCAAGTGGCATGTAGAGAACGTCAGAGGTGAGCCCGTCGTGCTGCGGGTATTCAAATGTCCACACCCATTGCTGTCCGGTCACGTTAATAATCTCAGACTTAGGTTGACCCGGCTGTTCGTCAGCCGAAATTGATCCATATGAGTTCGCGGTTATTTGAGCCAACTCGATGAGCCCCCACACCACCAGGAAAAAAGCCAGCAGACTGGAGACGCCGGTCCACAGGACCACACCAATTGTGTTGGTGCGAATCGCCGGGCTGTCCTGCATGGGTGGCTCGTCACCGGTCACTCGGCGCCAACCAAGCAGGCTATAGAGCAATACCGCAAAAACAAATGCGGTGATTGGAATCGAGACCAACGTGAAAACAAAGATTGTTTGTTCGATGTCTTTCATAATGTCTGACGCGGGTGCGCCAGTTTGGTTCATTGCTGCAAGTAATAACCAACACAAGGGCAGAAGCAGGAAACCAATCAAGACGGTCAGGATTAAGACCTTGCGAGCGTAAGGGCGCTGTAACCACAGCTTTATCCGTCGCATTGATGGTGGACGGTTTGTGGGCGCTTCAGGTTCTTCAGGCGTCAGGGTTGAAGCATTCGTGCCGCTCATACTTCGACCACGTCAAAGGTGCCGGCCATCCAGCCTCGGGTTTGCATTGGCCCACCAAATTCCTGGTACATGTCTCCGCACGGGAACTCGCAGTTCCAGACGTACTCCCCAGCCTCACCGGTCATGAACGTCACGCTGATGGTTTGTGGATCCACCGGGTACCCCATTTTGTCAGTTTTTGCATTGGCTTTATTCATGGGAAGCGGAATCGACATGAAGAAATACGGCTGATTCGATTCTGGGTATTGATGGACGGTAAATGTATGTCCAACTTCGTCAGGCTTGACCCCTGTGACAACATCGCCATTCCACTTCATGGTTCCGTCGACGGTTCCGTGAACGTCTGCAAAGTATGGGTTGTAAATCTCCCCTCCACCGTCGTATTGGCGGAAATGGATGGTCACGAGTGAGTGTGCGGGAACCTGCAAACTTGTGGACGGGTGGTAAAACGGTTGACCGTCTAACATCACGCGATTAATAGGAGATGGTGTATTGGGCGGGGGCACCTGAGAGGAGCTGTTGGGATACACGTCTAAATACAGTTCCGCGTGCGGCATTTCCTCGCCTGAGGGAGCTTTTTTCGTACCCACGACATTGGCAACCAACACGGGTGGTTCTTCCTGTCGAACAGCGTTGAAGGCTCCAACCCCGGCCACGATCGCCACGCCTACCATCACGGTCAGAAACGTGACGAGAAACTTTTTCACAAAAAACCCTTCATACTGCCCGCTTATCGGCGCTGAGCCGCGGCCCACACCCCGCTCTTACGGATCAAACACTAACGTATCTGGATCGAGAATCAAGGAAGAAGTAGAAAAATGTTCCATGACATATCCGGGAACCTTGGACATAATTTGTTCAACTAACCTGAACCCATGCAAATAGTTCCCAATGGCTTAGCGTTCTGGGAGCCCGACTATTTCGCCCTGGTCAATTTGGTGGGTCTCGCGATTCTTTACCTGTGGGCCGCCGCACGCAGCCGATACATCACCGGTCAATCATGGTCGGTTTTTAAGACCATTTCATTTCTTGCTGCGATGACTATCATGATCGCGACCTATATCGGTCCATTTACTTCTTGGTCACACGATGCATTTTGGCCGCACATGATGCAGCACCTTGCCATCATGATGGTCGCGGGACCCCTCATTATTCTTTCAAATCCGATCACTTTGACGTTTGTCAATCTCGGACCGCAAGGACGACGCAACTTAGTCAAAGTCCTGCGCAGCCGACCGGTCAGCTTTGTCACCAACCCCTATTTCGGCTGGTCCTTCTTCGCATTTGTTCTTCTGGGCACCCACGCAATCTTTGTCATGGAGTGGATTCTTAACGACCACGACGCGATGCTCTTTATTGAACGTCCAATTTTCTTAGCCGCTGCACTGTTGTTCTACTACCCACTCATTGGCAACGACTTAATCGCAAGAAGACCAGCACCTAGTGTGAGACTGGTTTCACTTGGATTAATGATGATCCCCGAAACAGTCCTCGGCATGGTGATCCACTTCGCCCCGATCCCGCTTTACCCAACCTATGTCGAAGCGAGCCTGACAACCGGGCTTGATCCCCTCACCGACCAAAAATTCGCCGGCGCCCTCATGTGGGCATTGGGCATGGTGCTTGACGGAATCTGGATGATGCTCGCAGCGATTGAGTGGTGGCGAGACCAAGAAAAGGAAACCGACAAACTCGAACGCCAAGAAGCGTTAGAAGCACAGCAAGCACAACAGCTATGAATAAGCTTGTCCTGCTCATGTTTATTGCATTGACCCTTACTGGCTGCGGGAACTTTCTTTCCTCAAGTAGCGACACCGCAATCATGATCAACGAAAGCGACTTGGGTGACTCCTCCGCGCAGCAGGCAACAGATATCGGCTTGACCTTCATCGCCGCTCCAGACCGCCAACCGATCCCGCCAATTGCTGGTCTAGATCTCGACCTAGAACCCATCGCATTCTCCGACTACCTGGGCAAAGTCACCGTTGTTAATGCCTGGGCTAGTTGGTGCACACCCTGTATCGAAGAAACACCCGAACTCGTTGCCACCCAGGAGGCCACTAAAAAACTTGGAGTCCAATTCCTCGGACTCAACGTCAACGACGACCTTGAGTCAGCGCGCAACTTCGCTCAAGCAATTACCTACCCCAGCATCGCCGACCCCGAAGGCCGGCTGCTCTCACTCGTTCCAGGTATCCCACCCAATGGTCTCCCCAGCACCCTGGTCGTGGACAAGGACGGACTCATTGCAGTGCGAATAATTGGACCGATCACCAAGGAAGTGCTGACCGCTCTCATTACCGAAGTCGCAGCGGAGTGATATACCTGCTTCATGTCTGAAACCACCTACACGGAAGTAATGCTCGGCGTTGCACATGGATTTGAAATTGTTGCCACACTCGTCATATCAATTGGCCTGATTTGGTCAACGTACTTCTCCGTTCGGACTTACATTCGAACCAAAAAGGGCGATGTTGCATACAAGGCAATGCGCCAGACATTTGGTGGAGCGCTGCTTCTCGGACTTGAGATCCTTGTCGCAGGAGACTTAATCCGCACAGTCGCCGTCGAACCTAACTTGGACAACGTGCTGGTTCTGGGAATAATTGTGCTGATTAGAACGCTTTTAAGCTTTAGTATCGAGATTGAAATTGATGGCGTCCTCCCCTGGCGTAAGGCGTTGGTGAGCGGGGCGACTGTAATGAAACGGGCTGCTCAGCAGGCTGATTCTGTCGAGAAATCCAATTAAGTATTTCTACGGTGCCCTGCGGATCGGAGAGCATAAAGTCGTGACCGCTTGCGATCGTGTGCATTTTCCACAATCACCGAACTGACGTCGTCGAGGTGCTCAGCAACAGGTTTCCAGCACCAGCTGCCGTGCATTGCCCCGTGCACTAGAACAAATTCGCTCACTTCCTCAATCTAGTAGGACACGCATTAAACTCCGTACATGCTTTCAGGCTTCAAAGAATTTATTACAAAAGGTAATGTGATTGATGTTGCTGTCGGTTTCGTTGCCGGTGCAGCCTTTACCGCTCTTATCAGCGGTGTCACCGAGGCGGTGATCACCCCGACTATCGGTTTACTTTCCGGTGGAGGGATTGACGCGGGAGTGATCACCATTAACGGACAAATCTTCGACATCACCGCAATCATCAACGCCATAATCACGTTTGTGCTGACCATAGCGATTCTCTACTTTGTCTTTGTTGCGCCTTTCAACCGCTGGCGCAAAGCAACCCAGCCAGAACAATCACCCGAACCCGCACCCGCCACTGATATTGAACTTCTCACCGAAATCCGCGACCTACTGAAAAGGAACGTAACATGATCACAGCGATCTGTTTCATCAATACAACTCCGGCCCACATCTCAAGTGCAGGGAACCTAATCGCCCAAATTGATGGCGTGCGCAGCGTCTATTCGGTTACTGGAAAAATTGACTTAGTCGCAATTATTGAGGTCGCGGATCACGATCAAGTTGCCTCCGTTGTCGCAGATCAATTGGGAAAGATAGACGGCGTCACCTCGACGGAAACCCACATAGCATTTCGCACTTACGACAAACGAGATCTGGAAGCAGGGTTTGCAATCGGAAACTAGTTACCCAGTGACCGCTTGACAACTGCTCAGCCGTTGGACCGTGTTCGAATTCCTCTCTGCGAATCAGTGGCTACGGTCAAAACTCTTTTTTCTCTGGTTTCATTCGTTTTTGCACTATGAATCCACCGGAGAATATTTCTGCGAGTTGATGGAGGAAATGAATCAAAATTCTCTCTAGCGTTAATGCTTTGCGCCAGCGCAATTTCCAGGTCATGGGGAATCAATAACTGATCTACACTCTGCATGTCTTCCCACATCCCACTTGCCTTAGCCAAATCAATTGACGCTTGTCCTGGGGTGGCCATTAAACCTTCGCTTATCAAACGTTCTGCCCGGTCTTTGTAACTCTGAGCCCAAGGTTGAGTTCGGCGTGGACTCACGAACTGTCGAGTCCGAGTATCATCGAGTTTGCGTCTAATGCCGTCGGTCCACCCGTACGCCACAAGTGAATCAAGCACTTCATCGGTGGAAATGTATTTTGCGCGTTCAACTTTCTTGAATGTGATGAGCCAAATTCCTTCTTTGCGGGAATGATTGTGATCCAACCACTTAAGCAGTTGTTCACGTGATGCCACCTCAAGTTCAAAGAATCGGTCGCCAGAGATTTCACCCACGGCGGCAGCCTAGTCATTCACGGTAGGCTGAAGTAGTGTCTGGATTAACTGGTTTCTCGCGTGTAGGAAGTATCGCTATTCTCACCGCTGCATTGCTCTCAAGTGGCGTCAATAGCGCAGTCGCAGACTCTACTTTCATTGCACCCAACTATCCCTCCCTGGATTGCACTCCAGTCGTTGGCGGCTCAACAAATCTCGGACTTGCACCCCAACAATGGAATTCAAGTGTGGGCTTGCCACTTACTCCCGCCGGCACCCCATTGGTACAAAAAATTGTGATTGGGGAGTTCGATCAAACGGCGAACGTGGACGCGGTTAATCTTTTGCTTGCCCAATGCGGCCTTGACCCAATTGTCATGGCAACTCATGTGAACTCAGGTACAGCCGGCGCGATTAATGCAGGACTTGAAGCCACCCTCGATGTTGCTGTGGCAGCTGCAGCGCTTCCGGCTAACGCGAGCATCACACTTGTCAACTCGCCCACCGGATCAGGCTGGTACGGGCTCTTTGTAAATATTGCTGAAGCTTGTGGGCTTGAATTTGCCGGAGATCCATGGACCGGTCTACGGACCCTCTCAACAGGATCTGGATTTCCCACTGGCGGTTGCATTGCCAGCGTGAGCTACGGACAATCCGAGGCTGGACCCGGTGGCACCGACGAAAACGACGCGGACTGGGTGATCGACCAACTCGCTGCAAACGGTGTTGTTGTGGTGGTCTCAGCCGGTGACGAAGGGTCAGGCGGTTGCATCAGTGCTTCCGGAACAAATTTCGGTGACGCAACGACAATTGCACTAACGGGCTTTGAAGTCACCTCACAAATTGCTACTTTGACGAGTTCAACCAACCATGGTTTTATCGTCGGCCAAAATGTGTATCTGGGTGCACTTTCCCCCAAATATGACGGTATGTATCGAATTCTTTCCACACCGAGTCTCACTACATTCACCGTGGCAATGATCTACCCCGATCAGGCCTCGACCGTAGTGACGTCGATCGCGAGTGTGAATTTCGGTGGACTCGTTCCTTCATATCCTGCAACGAATCCCAATGTCTTAGCGGTGGGTGGAACCCAGTGGGATTCGCAATCTGATTCGCTGAGCAACGGGCTGAATATTTCGTACACCGCAGGCGCAGTTGTTGACAACTATGTTTGGCGTGACAGTTCCCCCAACTCCAACTGCGCGAACTTACCCAATTTCCCAACTACCGGTGGCGAGGGAACCGGTGGCGGAGTGAGTTCCCGATACACCATGCCTGAGTATCAACGGGCTGCAGCAAGCGCGAACTACCCGTCTGCTCCTGCCATGCGGATGATGCCTGATCTTGCAGCACTTGCTGGTTGGCCAACCTACGCATTGGCCAACCCTGGGATAGCGATCAATGGAGCCGAGCTCCAATCAAATGTGGCAAAGCTCTACTTCGAAGAATCACACGGAGTTTCAGTTGGTGAGCTGGTCAGCACCACTTTGCTTCCAGCACCTTTTAGTGCTCTGAACGTCGTCAATAGCACCGTGAGCGCGGTAACCACGAATACCGTGTCATTCGCACTTACCGGGGTTGATCTAGCTCCGGCTTATGTTGACTCAGGTCAACTATCTCAATCATGTGTAGCGCCATGCAGTGCGAGTACGTTTCCTTGGTACCCCGTTGTCGGGACTAGTGCTGCGACACCCCTTACCGCGATTGGGATCGCCAATGTCAATGCGGTTCTTTCTGCTCGAGGCTTGGCGCGAATAACCAATAGCGGCAATTCAATGGATATCCACTCGCTCGTGTACTCCAATTCAATGTCGAGTGCTTTTACCGACGTAACAAACGGCAATAATGACATTCAATCCTTGGGCAACTACTCAGCTCTTACTGGTTTTGACATGGCCACCGGTATGGGTGTTCCAAATTTTGCTGTGCTTGCGAGTCTGCTAGTTGCTCAACTCACTCCCTCAGACAATGGCGGCGCTTCCCAACCGAGCGTCACTACCCCTGCACAAGTTGGCGACCCCGTTGTTTTGGAACCAGCAAATATTGACCCGGCACCGTTGAGTCCAATAGCCCTTCCTTCGGTCACGACATTGGGTTCAGGAATCACAATTTCAGTCGGTCCAAATGTGGGAAATACTCAACGTGTCTTGATCAAGAAACAACTTCCTCAAAAACTACGTAAAGCCCCAATCACATACGTCAAGGCAAATAGGTGGCGCGTGCCTGTTGTCAAAGTCTCACTCAACTCAACTCCATTTGCCGCGCAGCTGCGCATCAACGGAAACTGGAAATCCATCGGCACATTCAGCTCCAATGAAAGGGGCAGAGTGACACTTCCTTCAATTCGAATTGGAAAAAAGCGTACGGTCGCAATTCGTTTGATCAGCAGTGAAAAGCAGACATATTTTGGGAAGCTTTCGACAAGGAAGAAATATTCAAACCCCTAGCGAAGCAAGGATGGCTCCATGGACTATCGCCCCGCTCACATTCCTATTGCGGTTGGCTTGGCCCGAGGTCAACAATTCTTTGAGTTAGTTGACGCCCGGCGAAGCGTGCGCATGTTCAGCGAGGAGCAGGTGCCGATTGAAGCAATCGAATTGGCAGTGAAGGCAGCTAACACTGCGCCCTCGGGCGCCCATCAACAGCCTTGGACATTTATTGCAACCAACGATCCGACCATCAAACACCGAATTCGCTTGGCAGCCGAAGAAGAAGAGCGCGAAAATTACGAAGGCGGAAGACTCCCACCAGCGTGGAGAAAAGCAATTGCTCCCCTGGGTACGAATTCCGATAAATCATTTCTTGACACTGTGCCCTGGATCGTCGTGGCGTTCGCCCAAAAATCGAGCAATCTGCCTGACGGTTCCGTGCAGAAAAACTATTACGTCAATGAGTCCGTCGGAATTGCTTGCGGCCTATTCATTACTGCACTGCACACAATGGGCCTAGCTACTTTGACCCACACACCGAACCCCATGGCGTTCCTGACTGAAATATTCGAGCGTCCATCAACTGAACGCCCCTACATTCTTTTTCCTGTTGGCTATCCAGATGAATTCTGTTCTGTCCCTGATCTTGTGCGCAAACCACTGGATCAGGCTCTGATCCGATTTCCCGCGGGCTCCACAGAGTGAGCATGTGAATGGCCCCGCTTTCGCGGGGCCATTCACATGCTTATCGTGCGTTAGATTTTCTTCCACAATGAGGGTGCGTAAATCCAGTTGGGGTCTCCAACTCCTGTGTGGCTCTGCACTGCTTGGTAGTCCACTCCACCGCTTGTCACCCGGTCACCGACCGTGTAACTCCCCGTTGAACTCCATGTTCCCGCGGGTGCAGGTGCTGGGTTCGGAACAGGAGTTGGTGCAGGTTCCACCGGCGCGGGCGAGTTTACCGGGGCCCAGAGTGAAAGTGCAGTGATCCAATTGGGGTCACCGACTCCCTTGTGAGATTGAACAGCTCGGTAGGTCACGCCGTTGAATGTGACCGTATCCCCTTTAACGTACGCGGCGAGTGAATTCCAGTTTCCGCTGTCTATCGGTGCAGGAGTAGGTGCATTCGGTGTTGTCACGCCAAGAACATTGCTGGAAGTCGATTCGTTTCCTGAAGGGTCGACTGCACTCACCGAGTACCTATAGTTGTTTCCAGCGGATACCGCAGTGTCCTGCCACATTGTCATTTTGGTCGTTGCACGTAGATATCCATCGCGGTAGACCTTGTAGGTGACATCTGCGGAGGCATCAAAGGATTCGTTCCACATTAAGTTGATGCCCGAAGCGCTCACTTTCATGGTGTGGAGATTTGCAGGAACCGTAGGAGCGGTTACGTCTGCGTCGTTGCTTTGGGAAACTTGAACCACCACGGTTGCCTTCGTTGCTGACTGGTTTCCACTAGTGTCACTAGCGGTAACCGTGTAAGTGTAAGCGGCTCCCGGAGTCGCCTCAAGGTCAACAAAACTCGTGCCATTGCTCTTACCAACTTGAACACCGTCGCGTGAAACTGCGTAACTCACATCGGCTCGATCACTATTGGAATCTTCCCAGGTTAACTCAACTGCACCGGAATTCAATTCGCTTGCGACTAGCGCCTTCGGTGCGTTAGGTGCTTCGGTCACTTCGCCCGCACCGTTCACATTCACGTCGATCACGTTGTAGAAAGCATTTACCGTATCGGCGATATCCCATACTGCAAGAATCACGTGATACCCATTTCGATTTGCGGGAACAGTTATCACATGATCGGGGTTAGTTGAAGCTTTTGAACCATCATGGTCAATGACCGCGATCTCTTCAAACTGGGAACGAGTCAATGGAGAATTAGGGTCCCAACCCGTTTTGGTCATGTAGTAGGACCAGCCATCGGTTGAGTGAGGGGCGGTGTAGGTCCAGTCCATGAGAAGGGGGCCAGAAGTTATCTCCGTCTTTGCCCAGCGAGTACTGGATTGTTGATCAAGCAGGCCACCGAATTGGCCGTTTGCTGAAGCAATTTTACCGTCGGCCGGACCAGCTTGGGGGAACCCTTTGAGGTACTCCAAGCTTTGCGGCTCATAAACCACCGATCCACAATTCGTGTTCACACCCTCTTTGCACAGCAACGCCCGTGACTTTGGTCCATCAACATAGCCGTGAGCAAATATGGGAGTCGCTGTTGCGAACGCCCCTACTGCAAGTCCGGACGCAACGCTCAAAGTTGCTATTTTCTTTGCGAGTTTCATCTAGTACTCCTTCTCGGCCAACTTCGCCGGCCTGCCGTCGATCCCCTTGGTGATTTCGGGTATAGGACGAAAGGAGTTCCTACTTCGTTCCACTTATTAATAATTTTTAACCTCTTCGAACACTAGGCATTCGAACCCTACGTAATAGACCTACCAACTCTCACTATGTTGATCTTTACGCGATCCAAACATGTGATCAAGTTCAGAAAGCGCCGTGCTCACGGCCGTTTCGCTCAGCAATCCCTTAACAACGAGTTTGATCGGTCCCGGAACTGAATCAGCATGTATGCGAGATAGTCCTAACTTTCTTTCCCACGGACCTTGTGTCACACGAAGAGATTGAATGCGCGCATGCGGGGCTGCGCTCAACCGACGAGTGAAAGCTCCGCCTCTGACCATAAATAAATCGGGGGTGGTACTCACGGCCAGCCTGTCAGACTGCCATGGGAAACGTCTTCTTGCTCCGGCATCAGCCGAAAACCAATCAGGATCGGGTTCTAAGTTCCACGTTGGTAGGACCCGTTGAAGCAAATCAAATACCAGCTCTTGGGAAACGACCGGCATAAGTACGCGAGGACCAGATTTCTGACTCCCCTGATCCATGCCGGCTACGTTGATATCAACCTGGTACCAGCCAAATGGTCGCCATGCAATTGGTTGCACCACTGAAATGGCTTGAATCCGAATCGGGGACACGGTGTAACTCGCAGTGGTAAACAGTCCATGTGAGATCGCGATTCCGCGTTCGGTCGTCGAGATAGTGAAATTGAATAATGTTGTGAACCGGCTGATTAATCCGATTCCCGCTCCACCGACTGCAATCGCTAGCGCAATAAGCCCCGTTCCTCCAAAAGGGTCTGCGATCGCCAAAGCGACTGAGGCGACCGTACCGATTATCAAGAAGTAGGTCGAGGAAGTCAGCGCAAGTGATGCGACCAGTCGCCCATTGGGCACCTGCCACTTCCAACTCTCTGTAGGAGCAGAAAGTGGATCACCGGGTGCGGAAATAAGCTCGCTCTGTTCAACGTTCTTCGCTCGCGACAATATTTCAGTTCTCAACGCTTCAGCGTCGTTAACGCGAAGGAAGGAAAGTAGTACGCGCGAGTCGCCAGTGCCCGCGACTTCCACCTTCACGCTCGAATACCCCGATAGTCGAGCTACCAGCGGGCGCATAATGTCAACCGATTGAAGCCGCGAGATGCGTAGTCGCCGCGTTCGACGGGAGAACACGCCCGAAGTTACTTCGAGTTCGTTTTCCTCATTGATGCAAAAGATCCGCCTACGCCACGTCAGCCACAAACCTAACCCGCCAAGAGCAAAGAAAAACAGCATGATCAAGGCAATCCACCACACCATACCTGCAACCACAAAGGCGACAATCAGTCCTGGAGTGGCGTTAAGAATCTGCAAAAGAGGCGTCAATTTAGCCGTACGACGCCGCTGCGTAAAGTCGGTCATCACGGTCACGCCACTCATAGGCCTGCCGTGGAACTGTGCGCGGTCAATGCATCGCGTAACTCAGCCGCTTGCTGCGGGTCAAGCCCTGGGATTGTCGCATCGGTGGATGCTGACGCCGTGTGCAGCTGCACGCTAGCTATCGAAAATGCGCGCTCCAATGGCCCCGCGCTCACCTCAACGAGTTGCATCCGAGCAAATGGGACGCTGACCACTCGACGAAACAGAATCCCGCTACTGACCTTGAGTTCACGTTCTTCGATCCGATAGCCGATTGAGCGAACCCTGCGACCAATCAGGATCCACATCCAAATTCCCAAAATAATCACGAGAACGGCGATCCCCAGAAAAATAGAGCGAACAAGCTCCACCTGCCATGTGAAAAGAAGAACTACAGCGCAAGTGGCCAACAAGATCGCAATCGCGATTGCGGTTAACGTGTGCCAATAGGTGTGCAACTTCGGACTGACACGAAGCCAGCCAGGAGATCCTGCACTAAATAGTTCAGCGATATTCATAGTTCATGGTAACCATTACCTAGAATTCGCATATGGTCACGCTTCCGACGAAAGCCCACATCGGTAAGAGATTGACAATCGCTCTACGCGATTCCCACGGAAACACTCGTGAACTATTGGGCATACTGCTCGACCCGAAAACTATTCGAACACGCGATGGTGCCAGTGAGTCATTTGATCCTGACGCAATCACGAATTGGCGTGTTGTCTCAGAGGTCGCAACAAAGGCGGGTCGGGGTGCGCCATTGAGCATGCGCGTTCGAGAAATTGAATCGGTACTCACAAACACGTGGCCCCGAGTTCACAGCGCGCAAGATGGAAACTGGAACTTGCGATTCACAGAGCACGACAGTGACTTTGCCAACAGCGTTCTACCCACCGGAGCACGCCCATTTGGAGAACCCGATTCTGAACTTGATCAAGCAATCGCTGACGCGGTCACTTTCTACACACTGCACAATCAGATCCCTGCAATTGCAATCCCCCTTGCGATCTACCCGCAACTGGACAACTACCTCGACTCCCAAGGTTGGCGCATTGCTGGCGAAACCGACATCATGGTTGCCGACACGAACGACTTTCCCAATTCGCCCCAGCACACCTCGGTCTCACAATTAAAGGGAATTAGGTGTGAAACTCTGGAAGTTCCAACATCAAGTTGGTGTGATTTTCAGGGTGCGACTCCACTCATAGAAGTGATCAATCGCTATCCGGCCTATTACCTTTCAGTATTTATCGATGAACAGCAAGTGGCCGCGGCACGAATCGCAATGAACAACGGTTGGGGGGTGATCACACGGGTGAAAGTGCAGAGTGACCACCGACTCCAAGGGATCGGTAGGTCGCTGATCCAAAAAGTGGCTGAAGTTTCCAGCGGGCACAACTCCTACAAACTCGCCCTGCAGGTGGACAGCTCCAACTCCAATGCGCTTACCTTCTTTAGGTCAGTTGGCTTTCGGTCTCACCACCGCAATCGTTATCGAGTCCCGGCAATTACGAATTGAGGATCAGGTCAAGGTGTGTCAGGGACAAACTCATGTGGTAGCCCATTCCCCTGCTCGGGAGTGATTCCAATGTGGAACAAACAAAGTTCATAAATCCCTATACGTATGCCCGCAATTGTGAACTTAAAGCGTGGACTCGGCAATTTGTTTAATTGCCGCCAATGTTTTCGGGATACCACTTCGTGCCTGTTCGGTGCGATCAGCAATCTGGGCTGCGGCCTCGCTTCCGTACCTCTCTTCAAACATGGCAATCCCTTCAGGTAGGAATTCCCAAGTCTCAGTGAGAATCGTTCCACTATCAACTCCGGCAAAGGTGTACCCCCAGCGGACATATTTGCTGCCAACCAACCATGAGAACTCCCGACCGGGTTCAGCAACGACAACTTGGGAGCGGGACTCCCACGTGCGTTCGGGGAGGACATTGCGCCCGGTAAACCAGGCTCCCACTTCGCCAGCCGTAGTCTCGTCATCCCACCAGCACGCTGTGCAAATAGGGCTCCACTCACCAGTGCGCCCGATGTCAGAAACTAAGTCATACAACGTCTGCGCAGATGCTTGCACAGTGATTGATTCCTGAAAACTGCGGACACCACTATGACTCATGGTTCTACATTATCGCTGACTCCCGTGATGGGTGTCCCGAATCATGTGAGACAAATAGGCACCCATCGAAATAAGGCTACGCGGCTGTTCAGTTATTAATAGTATCCGCTGTGTCGAAAGTGGAAGCTGGGCCACTGGTGGGGACCCTTACTACAACGACTGAATGCCGGTTTATAAACCTTCAACGAAGGAACTTGACATGACTATTGCTGTTGGCGATTCACTTCCCGAGGTGGAACTCCGGACAATGCTCGATGGAGTTCCGGTGACGGTCTCAAGTACCGAGATTCTAGGGTCCGGTCGAGTTGTACTCTTCGCCGTGCCGGGTGCTTTCACCACGGGATGTTCCCAGGTTCATTTTCCCGGATACGTCGAATTGGCGGCAAGTATTTCTGCAGCAGGAGTCGATGCGATCGCGTGTATCTCAGTTAATGACGTCTTTGTAATGGATGCCTGGGGTCATGCTCAAAATGCCGGGGACATCTTGATGTTGGCTGATCCAGATGCCGCATTTGCCAGAGCGATGGGGCTTGAAATCGACGCATCTAGCTTTGGCTTGGGAATTAGGTCTCAGCGCTACGCGCTCGTTCTGCAAGATGGCGAAGTGATCACCTTTCTTCCTGAAGAAAATGGCTTAAGCATTCTGGCCAGTACCGCAGCCTGCGTCCTAGCAGAGCTTTAGCCCTGCGCCTATTACTCGTTATTCTTAAATGCACTTTCGACAAGAGGTTAACTGCACGGAATCAGCCACACGGTTATGCATCAGATTTTGCACACATCGGCCCGGCACATCAGCGCACAACCGGATCTCCAACTTCAACAACTCGAAATCGTCTAAAAACCCTTCAAGATGATCAACCTTGTCGCGGGCCTTGTTAATCCGATACATCGAACGCAGCAACACCAGGGCGTCGCGTGTCATGTCAGAACCCAGAGTGAACTTGTACTCCCGCGGAAAATCCTGCGTCACCGCGAAAACTCGCAGATCCTGAAACACCACCACCGGCGCACACCACCTTCAGGATAAAATTCGTGGCCGCCCTGCGGGCGGCCACCTAAAAACCTGAGAAACGAGAGAACAAAGAGATAAATAGGTAAAGGGATAAATAGCTAAAAAGCCCTGACAGGCCGAACGCGGTTGGGGCCGTCCTTGCCGGCGGACGCGAATCCACCGCCGAAGCGCTGGGGCTCCGCGTTAAGCGCATCGAACTGCGAGGGAGACCAGTAGTTCTCAGCAGCGAACCCGCCACCCCTGTAGAGCTTTGCAGCCCACGCATCTGGGTTTTGGTTCTTGGTCGACCTCGCTGGCACCGAATTACGTCAAATGCTTGCAAGAAAATCCCCTCACCCTGCCAATAGCTTGTCCGGCAGTAACGCCCTGAGGTTATGCACACGGTTATGCATTAGGTTTTGCACACACCCTCAGGCCCCGTAGCTCAGGGGATAGAGCGTCGGTTTCCTAAACCGTGCGTCGCAGGTTCGAATCCTGTCGGGGCCACCAGGTCGTTGCGGCCAGTCAATATCACCCACATCCTGAGCCGTCTTACATATACATGTACCCCGGGTCGGTTGTTAACAATCCCCGGGTCAAGTTAGGGAATTAAGGTTAGAAAAGTGCGAACATTTTGGGTGCATGTGCGCGCGGAGTCTTGTGTGGCTGCGGGAAGAATTAGAAAGATTTTTGTTGAGCATGGAACTATTAGTGCCCGTACAGTCCTCTAATAAGGTTAGGTTGCCTTTAGTGGCCGTACATGTTTCCTCAAGCACCTCACAGGGAGTGTTAATGTCGATTGTTTCTGGTAAGTCCATGGTCGCATTTGCCGCGTCACTGGTGATGGCGGCGGGCGGGTTAACTGTGGCATCGGGCCCAGCGTTTGCGGCAGAAAAAGATGAGAAGCCGCAGAAGGTCAGTGTGTTATTCGCTTTTGATGGCCGGGCAGCTTTCATGACTGCGGTAAATGGCTCCCAGCGCATGTATGACTTCGTGATGCCTCTGACATGTACGAGTGCCACCGAATGTGAGGAAGTGATGTGGTTCACGGACCGTCCAGCTCGGGATTCAGACTCGATGAGTTTTGAGAATCTTGCGGGATTATGGGATGTGAAAGGAAGCAACGGTTTCGCTTCCGACCCACCAAATATTGCGATCGTCACTCAAAACGGTGAATCACGCGGCACGATTATTGCGGACATGCGTAATCCGCGGATAGCAACAACTGCAGACGGGCAGAAGTACTTCACTGCCCGAGTGCGCACCGAGACGAAAAATGCGACTACCCAAATCGCTAAAAGCGACAGTGCCCTCGCCCGTCACGCCAAAAACACCACCAACACACCGATTCCCAACATCCTCGGACCCACCAGTATCTTCATTGACGCGTTGGAGATAAATGAAATTGATATAAATATAAAGATAGATCCGTCTTCCATCGATTGCAAGCCTTGGATACCTGGGCTGGCGAGTGGATGTCCGTAGGTTTTAGCAATTGGACGGGGGAGTTCGACACTGTGAGTGCGCGACAGCATCTTCATTGAAAGCGGCACTGGGGTGCTGGCGATTGATCTGAAATACCAAAACCGATTCCCAACAACTATCGGGAGGCACCAGCGTCTTCATTGACAGCATTAGCGTGAGACAGGCTAAACCCAACCCACACCGGCAACATTGAGCGAAGTGTTCATCGTGCGTGGTTGGGTTGATTCGCTACAGGGCCCGGGGGCGGTGCGTACTTGCTGTGAGCGGCCGGGGGTCACTACGAGGGTCTGCAACGCACTTGTCTTGCATAGGTCCTTTGTAGGCTTTCTGTATTGACCCTTACAACACCCCGTGCACCATCTCCACTACGAGCGGGTTAGCCGTATTGTTCCAGGCACGCCACACAAGCGGCGTAGTCATAAACGGCGAGTGAGCTCCTACTACTAGCTCCGCCTCCCGCCACGGCTTCAAGATCCATATCGCTGAGATCAGCGTCAGGGTCGCGTAAGGCTGGCAGGGTTATGGTCAGTTCGATTGCATCTCCTTCACGTGCACTGACTGTGAACCACTCTGGTAAATCCAGCCCCGCGGCGGCCAGTACTGCTTTGAGGTCAGCAAGGAAACGTTCACGAGCATTCGCATCCGTCACAGCAGGGGTAAGCGCTGCTAAAAGACTTTGAGCATCCATACATCCTTCAATTGATAACTCCAATTGATAATTAGCAATGCGAAACTATCTCGACCAAGTCAGACCCGACCACCGTGTTTCCACGGTAATTTCCCCACCAGGGACCCATTCCAAGGAAATATCACCCACAACCTGAACCCGCTCACACATATACGTACCCCGGGTTTGTTGTTAACAACCCAGGGTCAAGATTGAACGGATACTCCGACAGGAATTTTTCGTGGCAAATCCGTGGCACGCGTTAGTCGTTCCCCCTACAACTGCATGCCACCAGGTATTCCTGTTTCCTCACAACTCTTCATCCTCATCCTCGACTTCCTCACAAACGACCGGGTTTCCTAAACCTTGTGGCGGAGGTTCGAATCCTCTCGGGGCCACCAACTTTTTCCCCTTGCTGACGTGGGGCCTTATGAAGGGCGGTCGAGCCGGTGCCTGCGACTCTTGGATGCCAGTCACATCTGAGTCACTTTCCTCCACCTGGACGAGGAGTTCCATCCGGTCGGCGACGATGTCAAGCCCACGATCCGGACCGGGTGGACTGACGTAGTTGACGTGATAACCCATCGCCTTGAGCAGCGCTGCTACCAAGTCCTGGAACTCGTACGGGTTCATATTGTCAATGAACGTTGTGATTTCGGTCCAGGCGGCTTTTTCAGCCTCTTCGCGCGTGGTGACCGGTGTCAGAGCGTCCTCGTCATCGACTTCGTCAGGCTTTGCTGCCTCGGGACGGGACGTGACCCACGATCTTCCATCTCGCCTTTAGCTTGACGCGAACCATCTTCGATGCTCACCCAAACGACTGTCGGCTCGTTACGGGACAATTAATCTTGCTGTCGCTGAAATAACTTCTTCTGGATCAGGTAGATCAAGGTTCTCCCGGAAGGTCAGGTGTTCCGCACTCGCACCTAGACGTCAGGGCATGATGGACTCAATCAGATGCACGTTCAGCACGAGAGTAAGGAGTTCCATGCGCAAGTCAAGACCCACTTCGCGTAGCGAGCATCCCACCACATCCCGGTATGACGCTTCGTTCCGAAACGATGCTGTCCGGCGAGTGACCGTCGACGGCGAGACTCAAGTGGTCGTAGCGCGCGAAATGGGCGTGGGTGAGAGCACGTTGCGTCGATGGGTCGCAGACTGGCGAGTAAGCCGACCGACGGATAGCCCCCGGGCGGCCCCTCGCACGATTTCTCATGGCCGACATGAGTTGGTCGAGGCAGCCGTGCGGGTGGTCTCGCGCGGTGGACTAAAGGCAATGACCTACCGGTCTGTCGCTGCTGAGGCAGGCATGTCCCACGGGCTGGTGCGGCACTACTTCGGAAATCTGGACGAACTGCTTGTGGTCGCGATGGAAGACGTCGTGACGCGGATAATGGAGTCGGCGGGCATGCTCTCGCCATCCTCTGATGTGGCGGACTTCTCCCTAGGGCTTGAGGAGTCGGTGGAGCGGGATGCCGAGTCCCAGGCGTTCATCTCGGAGATGGTGGTTCAGGCCCGCCGGCAGCCTAAACTCCGACCCCTGGTGGCTCACATGTACGAGGCGTTCCGTGAGTCAACCAGGGTGCAGCTGCAACAGCGAGGTCTCGGTGACGATCCCGCACTGGCCGCGGTCGTTTTCGCGGCCTTGGATGGGTTGGTCTTCCAGCAGTTGGCACTGAATGACCCCGCCACCACGCGAAGGGCCCTAAATCGGCTGAACGAGGTGCTGGCGATCCTGCGACACAGTCAGGTTTAGGGCAGGCGCTTCGCTTCCGGGTGCCTGACCACGGGCGCTGCGCGACCAGGCAGATGCGGCGCGCCCCCGGCATGAAGCCGCTTCTTGTAGGCAAGTGCCGCGAGAGTCTCGAACACCACGCGGTGCGCATTGTTGACCGTGACGTCAGCGTGGTCGAAAGGCGGTGAAACCTCCATGACGTCCAGCGCTACGAGAGGTGTCTCGAGCGCGATGCGCCGCACAGCATGTAGTAGTTCGATGGGGCTCATCCCGCCTGGCTCGGGCGTGCCCGTCCCGGGGGCATGGCTCGGATCGAGTACGTCGATGTCCACGGAGAGATAAACGGCAGCGCAGTTCGCGACCATGCGATCGATGACCAAGTCGAGTACCGCGTCGATGCCAGATTCGCGGACGTCCTCCATGAGGAACCATCGACCACCCTGGGACGCGACGAACTCGAAGTCCTCGGGAGGTGGCCAGTATCCGCGCAGGCCGATCTGCTCAAAGTGACCTTCCTTGAGTGCGCCCGACTCGAGCAGGTGCCGCATGGGCGTCGCGTGAGAGGCGAGGTTGCCGTCGAGATGCGTGGCGGCATCGGCGTGGGCGTCGAAGTGGATCAGGCCGATCTCACCCCATCCGTACGTCTCAGCCACGGCAGAGGCGGTGGGCCAAGTGATCGAATGGTCACCGCCGAGGAAGACAGTGAACGGAACGGCCTGGGCGATCCTCCGCGCCGCCAGCCGAGCATTGGTGTGCGAGATGTCCGTCATTCCGTGCGGGCAATGCACGTCGCCGGCGTCCACCACTGAAAGCCATTCAGTGATGTCGACGCCCAGTGAAAGGTGGTGGTAGCCGGAGGTGAAGGCCTGCGATCGCATGGCTCGCGGTCCAAATCGGCAGCCGGGACGGTTGGCTGCCGAGTTGTCGTAAGGAACACCGAGCACGGCGACGTCGGCTGCATCCGGGGCAAGCTCCTGCCAGGGCACGTGGGGGAAGCCGCCGAAGGTGGGGATCCCCGCGTAGGGGGCCATGCCATCGACATAGTTGCCCGAGAATTCGTGATGGGCGCCCACCGCTACATCACCTCTTCAGCGAGATCAGCCAGCGCCTCTGGGCTTAGTGAACGCCTCCGGAGCGCATAGAGGCCAACGCCGAGCAGGAACGCCACGATTGCTGTCGAGGCCAGCAGTAGCGCCTCACCCTTGGGCGTAGCCACCAGGACGTCTAGATTCGCCACGATGTTGTATAGGACCACTATCAGGATCAATCCCGACAACACCGGTGCGATCGTGGTATTCCACGCTCGCCTGTCAACGTATGGGTTGCGACGGAAGTACACGATGATTGCAACGGCCGTGAGGATGTACACGGTAACGATCGAGACGACCGCGATGCCCGATCCCCAGAAGAAGACGACGAGGATGGGATCGGAGTTCGTGATGACCGCAAGAATGATGAGGGCGAGGGCTGTGCCAGTCTGCAAGAACGAGGACATGTACGGAGTACCGTTGACGTTGGTGCGTGAAAGGATCTTGGGGAAGATGCCGTCACGCGCGAGGGTGTACTGGTAGCGAGCGATTCCGTTGTGGAACGCCAGCGTGCACGCAAAGAGGGACGTGATGACGAAGATGCTCATGATGTCGGGCGCCCAAGGGCCCAGGTACGTCGCACCGGCGTTGAATACGTATTGCGCGGGGTCACCCGATTGCAACGAAGCAGCCGCTGCATCGATAGCGTTCGACGGCCCGTATCCGACGATGAGCATCCAGCCGGTGAATGCAAAGAATGCAGTGATCATCGCAATAGAGATCACCGTCGCTCGCGCTACTGCCTTCTTGGGATTACGCGCCTCCTCACCGTAGATCGCTGACGCCTCGAACCCGAACATCGACGCGAAGGCGAACACCAGGCCGATGATGGCAGCGCCAGAAACGAGGCCGATTGGCGACCAGACCTCTGAGACAGCGAATCCCTCGCCGGCGCCACCTCTTATCAAGATCGCGAATGCCATGACCAGCATGACGGTCCACTCCAGGACCATCACAACCAGAAGAACCTTCGTGCCCACCTCAATCTTCAGATAGCCGAATATCTGCACTAGGGCGATGAGCCCAATCGTCGCGACATACCAAGGCATCTCCACCCCCCACCAGCTATTGATCGTCCCGGTGAAAACCACACCGAAGAACCCGTACGCGGCGATCTGGATCATCGTGTACGCCCACAGAGCCAAGCCCGCGGCTCCCAAGCCCATCGGAATCCCGAGACCTCTCCCGACGTACGCGTACAGCGCGCCCGCGTTTGTCACCTGGCGCGACATGGCGACGAAACCGATTGAGAAGAGCAGCAGGATCGCACCCACGGCGACGTACGCGAGTGGAACCCCAAGGCCGTTGCCCAAGACCATCGCGCTCGGCACCGCTCCGGTCAGACCGATTAGCGGACTCGCGACAGAGAGAACTAAAACCACAATCCCGAACGTCGAAATTGCGTTGCGGGTTAGGGCCGTATTGCGCTCGGGCGTTTTGGTGGGATTGGACACGGAACCTCCTAGGGTCAACTCCAGGCGCACCGCCTAAAGTGAGCACAGTATGATACATTTGTATAGTCCAGTCAATAGCGAGGAGTAGGGTTCTTGGCGACAGCGCAAAGTGGCCGCCCATGGCCTATGCAACATGCATCGCAAGCGAGCAACGAAAGCAAACCTCAAGGCAGGCACTGCCGGAAATTAGGGGCAGTTCCTCGGCGGCATATCTATGTATATTCAAGTAACAGAAGTTAAGACCCTCGGGTCAAGCCTGATACTGCGTTGATTCGATCTTCCTGCAAGCCTCTGCCTGCTGAAACCGAGTGACTCGCTTGCCCGCCGGGGGGAGGTCCGAGGAGGCCGGTCCGGCCGCCAGTCACCTATCAGTCACTCTGCGCAGTGACACAAACTGCTTGGCAGTGACACGACATGCCCCTGCTTACGAGGGAATCTGCCGGCTCCTACTGCCAGTCCTCACCCTTGGGCACGTTTCCTAACCTTCTTATCGAGACTTACCGCTGCAGCCTTGGCCACCTCGCGGACCCACCAGCACGCGAAACCAGGTACTGGCAACACGTCGTCAATTACTGCGGTCTTGACCTACCGGTGCACCCAGGTCAATGAACACCCGCCCGCCAATCACCCACACCGTGCACCACCACCACGGGTGGGTTAACCAGCTACGCCCACTCACCTACTATCTAGTGCAACACCCTTGATTGTTATTGTAATTAGTGACTCCCTGACTCCCCCCACCTGCAACAGCTTCAAGTTGTTCGTCGCTGAGGTCAGGGTCGCGTAGACCGGGCACGGTGATGTTCAGTTCAGCAGCATCACCTTCACGTGCAGTCACCGTGAACCACTCCGGCAGATCCAGACCCGCGGCTGCCAGTATTGCTTTGGGGTCGGCAAGGAAACGTTCCCGCGCATCCGCATCAGTCACCGCCGGGGTAAGAGCTGCTAAAAAACTTTGAGCACCCATGCTTCCTCCACATGTTAAGTACTTAGCCAAACGATACGCCGCAACAATCAATTGGGGGAAACAATGTGTGTATCACTTAGTGAACCCCCGACCAATATTTAGTAATAAGAGTGGACTAGCGCAGCAGTTAAGCAACACTGTTCGTATTGGGTCATTGCGAAACGACTTACTCAAGAAACGTTACATGCCGGGTCGTACTGGGAACCGGAGACGGGACCGAAGCCGACTGAAAATCGGAAGGTCAACGGTTCGATCCTGTCTCTGTGCTTCTTGTCAAAAATCAGTGAACGACCTGTCTAACATTTTGTCTAACAATCCACCCTGAAATGCCCTGAAACAGGGTGAATCACCATGCACATATGCTGAGAAAACTCATGAAGCGTTGTGATGCATAGTGACTCACCTTGCAACAGTCGACAGACACTCGTAATTCGTAGGTCCGGGGTTCAAATCCCCGAGGCGGCTCCAAAGGAGATGGCCCATTTCGTGAGGGAAATGGGCCAAGCAGCACGGCTGTAACTTCAAATAACAGTCATGCTGTCTAACATTTTTAGCCGCTGAGCTATCCGTTGCCATCTCAAACATTTGCAAAAACATCCTCAGCGGCTGACCGTGCGGCAGATCCAAAGAATCATTCGAAGTTTGAAAAGTGTTGGGTCGTGTCTTGATAGATTAAGTGCAATGGTCACAAAAGTGCAGGGCTCAGGGCTTGCAAATAAATGTAGGGGGTGAATGATTCTGTTTGCCAAGAGAATGTCATTTGTGGCAATGACGGCAGCAGTTGTACTTGGGCTGATTGGTCTTGCCCCACCGGCCTCGGCAGCTTCTAACGCTGAAGTGACTTTGAATATTGTGGGTATTAATTGCGAGGGTTGCACAATCACGTATGCGCCTGACTCGAACGCAACGGGCACGACAGTGACAATCAAAAACGATTCAGCGACATTTACTTCTGAGAGTGGCCCGTTACAGCCTGGCTATTTTTCAATAGATGGTGACCGGTTTGCAAATCTCAATGCCAGAACAACGATTTCGTTTAGGTACAAGGGAGCAAAGTCAGGGTCCACGGTTTCCCGATCCGAGGCCATCACGTCCAAGAAGGTTTTTCCCTGCTGGGCAGGAACTGACTCCACCGAGGAGTTCACAGTTCGAGTGGGCACTGTGGTCGACCGGAACGCAACGGGCAAAAACAAGCGTGCTGTCATTGCTTGGGTACAACCAACGCCAGCATCAGCTGATGTGTCTGGAATCAGTTATCCGGCGAATAGAGGCAGGTTCATCCTTAATGGAGATATCACCTGCTCCTCCAAGAATGGTAAAAACATCCTTCTTCCGATGTTGTAATGCCCAACCAAATACCCGTAAGAGTTTTGTACGCATAGGGTTAATGGAGCACCCATGATTTCTTTTTCAACGGTTACGCGTCAGCCCCACAAACCTCCGGGTCAAGATGGTGGCCCAAGAGTGTTTTAAGGCACCATCTCCCCAGTCACTCCTGAGTCACTTTTCTATGGACAACTCAGAGTGACTGGAGGTGACTGGGTACCCCTCCGTCATTCATGTTTGTGAGGCGATTCTTCGATCTCCTCACGATCTTGTGTGTTTCCTAAACCGTGCGTCGCATGTTCGAATCATGCCGGGGCCACTAGATGGTTGGAAACCTTCCAACAAGGCATGTTGTGAATTTAGGCGTCTAATTCTACTGACCTGGCTGTTATCAATGCTGCGTCAATTCCTAACCCATCTTCGTCACGTATGAGTCGATAATCTAGAACTGTGACTTTTTGGACTGTCAAAGCTACCTGAATGTAAATAGCGTTTTGGCGTTCAATGCAAGTTTTAAAGGAGATTTCAGGTGATTCGAGCAGGAAAGAATAATCATCTTCAATAATGGTTCGGAAATCCTTTAACGTCACAGCCTCACGAAACTGAATAGACGCATACGCTCGCGCTTTCTTAAATCGCCCAAAGTTGAACTCCATTATTTGCCCTCTAATCACCTCTTCTGCCTCGGAGTAAGTACGAGCAGAGCAATTTTCCACAACCATGGGTGAATCAGTAGGTTTGATAGGAGACTCTGAAACACTCTGTTCCGCATTGATCTCAGTTTTCGAAGCCGCCAGCTCTGAGCACCCTGTGCCCATCAAGGCGCATCCCAAAAAAATAGCCGCGGATACCACTGCCTGATTCATTGAGGCCCGACCAGATGGAAGATGCCGTGGCGCATATAGAAACTTTAACAGAAGTAAGCACGGTTGCTAACGCATCATTTCGTGCCTAAATGTTGCACGCAACAATTTAATTTATAGCTTCCACGTATTGCTCGTAAGCGTAAGCAGCCAAAGATTGGAGAGGATCCGTGGTTGCATGGAGCAACTCGATCATCTGTTGGTTGGAGATCTAATTTGACGGAGGAGCACGTGCGTATACCGTAATGATCCTCTCAAATGAGGCGGCTCCATAGAAGTTCTGCAAGTCTTCGCGCACGGTTCGCAGGGACTCTGAACCGTTCTAGGGAAATGTCTCGGTCAGCCCGATAATCCAACCATGTCTAGGCTTTTCGCGGTCTCGGTAACCGTACTTACATTGATATTGGGTGCCCTTTCATTAGAGGTTAGCCACGCTGCCGAACCTCAGCGGTACGCATTCTCAGTCCTTGCTTCGAGCTCCCAGGCCGAAAGCCAACTCATCGTTCGGGTGGTCCAGCCCGCTGGCGAAGATTGTCCATCTCTTAATACGACAGTCGCGGGTGCACCAGTCAACGTCGGACTTACTACGCGGCAAAGTCCATCCAATACTGGGGCGTCATTCGCGTCGGTGACGGTGTGCGAGATCGCCGCCCCCTCGAATGCCTCACCATTCAGTTCAATCACCTACAAAGATGGAACGGTCGCATCCGTACCGACTGCGATTCAGCCGGTCACCTCTCTGGCGCTGATCGGCGACACAGGATGCAGACTGGTTCATAACATCCAGCAAGAGTGTGACTCGAATCGTAAATGGCCGCTTCGTGTCTTCGCGCAACAGATTGCAAAAGCAGCACCACAGGCGGTAGTACATCTGGGTGACTACATTTACAACGAATGGCCTTGCGAGGACGACAAGATTTGCGGTGACGTTCCCCGGGTAACCGAAGGAGAACCCTTCTTGGATTCGGCCGCGAGTTTTGAGTACTCATTCCTGGCACCGTTCGCTCCCGTATTCTCCGTGTCTCCGATCCTGCCTCTTCGTGGTAACCAAGAGAGCTGCAATGTCGGAGGCATTTCCTACTTCTACATACTCGATCCGCAATTCGGTACATCGCAGACTTGTGATCCGATCGGGCGTAAGGCCCCAGAGCCAATACTCCAGCCTTATGCGGTAGATCTCACGACCGACCAAGCGAAGACCCTCCGTTTAGTTGCAACCGACAGCGCATACGCAAACGACCAAGTGGTGGATTCATGGTCAACGAAGATGCGTCCAAAGTTCAAAAAGGCACAGAGACTGGCCAAGGCCACTCCCCAGCCCGGGAACGCCTGGCTTTTGACTCACCGACCGATATTCGCGGTTAGGTCCACGATCCAGTGTGGAAATGTGCGATGTGCGCCCTTTTCTCGAGACCCGAATATCAGCATGTGGGTGTCCGCGGACACCGCGGCTGCAAGTTACGGAACGCTCAAACCGTACTCAGCGATCATCTCAGGCCATGTTCATCTGACACAAGCAGTTCAGGTCACTGGTGCACCCGCTCAAATTGTTCTTGGGGGCGGAGGAACGGCATTGGATCCGACATCCGGCTACAAGAAACCGGAGTTCGGCGTGCTGGCTACCGGACGCGGGCAGCCAATGCAGTCGAAGTTCAAGCCCTACCCCACGGTCAGGCAGTGGACGACCAAAGTCGTCTTCTCCTACGCTATGGCGAAACCCCAGCAACTAACCTGGGAATTCCAAGCGAAAACGGTCAAAGGCAAGACCTTCGCGAAATGTCTTCTCAAGGGGAGCAAGATTAAGTGCTGAAGCGATTTTCAACTCCACAACGAGACTTAGTAAACCTTTCGGTTCACTAGCAGGTAACCACATCGAGATTCCCCACGGCATCCGTATCGGGAGTAGTTCGTAATGACAACCTTTCTATTTCCCGCCATTCTTGCTTCGGAATCTGTCGCGACAGATAGCGTGAATCCAAGATTGGCGCACAAGAATTGCAACGTTGCACGAAATCGGCGTGAGCATATTTTTCACCGCGCTCCTGAGTTAACCGCGGATGGCTACCCTTCACGTTGGCATCACATCGAACTACACCCGGACATGTGGCGAGACGACTTTGTTGCCAAGGCCAGAATCGTTGCGAAACAGCGCGAGGCCACACGAATCGAACAGGAAAGGCTGCAAGCTGAGAAACGTGCACAACGCGAAGCCGAGATCCGTTCTCAACTCGTAGTTCTCCGGGAGAGACTCCACGCCAGCCAAAACCAGCTTGGATGTCTCGCCCAGACCATGATGGCACGTCAACCCGGGTGGTGGAGCGCACCACTGGCACCATTATTGGAATCGGTCTATCTATCTTTCTCGTTGATTGGGTGGGAACCGGGCAACTAGGGTTCGTGCTATTCGCGGCTTAGGGAATATTTCTCCTCATGGCTTTTATCAACGCCAACTACTCAATTGCGGTCATAGGAATCACGCTACTTGTTATTTCACTCTTTGCTCTCGACGGCCTTCCAGTCTCAACAACAGGTCCGATCAGGATCTACTGCACACTCATTGCAGCTGGAATCACCGTTGCAGCCTCGTACCTCTTCGTTGCAAGAAATCCAAAGACAGCACTTTCTTGAGTTTCTTCCGTAGGGCTAGCCCTTACGGTTTCTCGTTAAAAAAAATAGGGTCTCAAAGCGGAACCCCAACGGCCTGACGGACCGTTTTGAATCTATTTCCAACAAAGAAGGAAGACTTGCGAGGTGGCAAGAAGTTCCGTCCGTGAATTGTCAATTCAACAAACTAACCTGAAATGATTCCTTGCTCGACCAAATAGCTGTTAGCCACGACTGATGCTTCCTCACCATCTGCTGAAACCCGTTTATTCAGTTCGGCCATTTTGACATTGTCCAGAGGCTGAAGGATTGCAGCAACAATTGCTTCGAACTGATCGGGTGCCTGATCGTAGGTTTGCGCCCGCATAGTCGCGGAGACGTTGTAGAGAATATTGATGCCAGGATCGTCCACAAGTGTCAATCCGAGTGCTGGAATGCGACCGTCAGTTGTGTAGACCTCGCCGAAAGTACAGTTATTGGACGCCGTTTCGGTATAGATGACACCGGTGTCCAAAATGCTGACCTGTGCGTCAGGCATTTCAATTCCTGTTGCGGTTTCGGTCAAAATCAAACCGTCTGGACGGTCTGGAAACTCAGTCTCCATGCAGACAAGTGCATCGGGATTGTCCCGCACGTACTCCATGAAGGACTGGGTGGTGAACGGCCCACCATTTGCTTCGGTGACTTCTGGGCTAGAAACGAACCCGTATGTGTTGTTAAATGGAGAACGCCCAATCCACACAATCTGATTCTTATCAAAATCCATTTGCTTGACGTTTGCCGTCAATTCTTCCGAGTTGAAGCTGGGATCTTCTTGTTCAAGGTGCACCGCCCAACCCGTTCCGTTGTATTCGGGGTACACGTCGATCTCGCCAGACGTCAGGGCTGTCCGCGCGACACCCGTTCCACCTAATCCGACCTGATTGGTCACGTCAGCACCCGCAGCGCCGAATGCCTGAACCAGCATTTCACCAAGGACCAGCCCCTCGTCAAAATCCTTGGAACCCACGGTGACCGGGATTCCTTCAAGACTGTTCACTCCAGCTATAGCGTCACCGCTCGCTGCATCACTCGAACTTGAATCACTTGAACAAGCGGTCAGCGCAAGCGCCGATGCGGCAATCACGATAGCAATTTTCTTGTGGATTAGTTTCACTCTGAACACTCCCATATTTGCTGATTTACGTAATTACAACGGCAGGTTTGTATCTCACGTGAAAGCCTATGTTGATTCTTGAGCCTTGACAAACCCGCAACGCAGCCGGAGCTAAACCTGCTCGATGAACTGTTCACACACCACCAATGCGTCCACTGCAACCGCACCATTCTTAGCGAGAATCAGGGGATTGATGTCGGCCTCGATAATGCTCGGGTGGTCAACCGCGATCCGAGAAAGCACTAGAACCGTGTAAACGATTGCGTCAAATGTTTCCTCTGTAGTGAGTTTGGCTATCCCTGGAGCCTTGCGCACTAATCGAACAGCCTGGTCGTGGGTGATCGGGGCAAGTGAGGAGGCCGTTAAAGAAAGTGCTTCCGCGTAGCGCCCACCAATACCCACGGCAACGACCGGACCGAAGTTAGGGTCGCGCACCATGCCACAAATTACTTCTGGCCCAGCTGCAATTTCTTGGGCGACCAAAACTGAACCACCGAAAGCTTGGGTTGCAACGGAAACTTCCTCGGCAGAATTCAGCCCCAAAGCCACTCCACCCAAACTTGCTTTGTGAGCAGGTCCGTTCATTTTGACAACCACCGGGAAGCCGAGCTCCTGAGCGGCCTTGACCGCCTCCTCAGGGCCTTCTGCTATTCGTCGGTCGGCCATGGGTATTCCATATCGTTCCATAATCTCCGCGGAAATATGTTCGCTCAGTGCACCCGGGACAAGGAGGTCGGAGAGGTCAATACCTTCGTGCGGGTCGAGATCTTTGCTGGTGAATGGGTGCCACATTGAAATCGCGGCCAACGCTTCAACGGAGGCACGTGTTCCACGCAGGAGTGCGACACCATTTGACGCAGCAAAGTTAGCGATTCGCCGCGGTGGGTCGGTCACATGAACTGTCGTGACCGCCGGGAAAATCCGACGATCTTTGGTGGCTTGAGCCAGGCCACGAACGATTGCCAGACACCACTCGTTTTCCGTGTCGCCCCGATATTGCGTGATATCTACCTGCGCCGGCAGAATGTCGAATTCACCCGAGTGAGCCATCAGTTCCAGTGATTCAGGAAAGACGATCTCCGCCTCGTCGATCATCCATGCATCGAGTGGGTTCTGCGGGTTCAGAAAATTAGGAAAGCGCTCTTGTAGGGAGCCAACAAGTTCATAGGGCATGGGTGGGAACTCGAGTCCCGTTGGCTCTGCTGCATCTGCCAACATTCCGCACTCGCCACCTGACTCAGAAATTGCACCCATCCGAATTCCCGATGGCCACTTAGGCTGGCCCAATATTTCCAGCGCCTCCATGAAGGTTGACGTGTCGGACACTTCGATTCCACCGTGATGTTGCACGAAATTGGTGAAGGCGATACTTGAGCCAACCATGGCTCCCGTGTGCGCGAGAGCTGCTTGCGCGGCGATCCGAGAGCGCCCTACTTTCATGCACACGACCGGCTTGCCTGCTTCGGCGCAGGCACGTAGTCCGTCCGCAAAAGCTTCTGGCCTGCGAACGGTTTCCACGAACAGACCAATTGCTTTGGTTTGATCGTCTTCCGCCAAGCCCATGAGTAGATCGGCTGCGTCACGGTTACCTTCCGAGCCGGTGGAAAAAACTGCCCGAAATCCCACGCGAGGTCCGCAATTCAGCATTGCGTCGGCTATTGATCCCGACTGAGCAATGACCGAAACATGACCACGTCGAAACGATTTTGGCACGTTGGCAACCCACATTGAGCCCCCCTGCGGAACTGCCATTCCCATGCAGTTTGGGCCAAGGATGGCTGCCTCGTACTGGTCAGCAATTTCGAGCACTTGGGCGAACGTCTGCGCACCGTTTGCCCCAGCTTCAGCACCGAGACCTGGGATCACGAACGCTCGGATCCCAAACTCAAGTGCTTCACGCATTAATTCAATGATCGGTTCGTGCCCCACCAACATAAATGCGCAGTCAGGTTTTTCCGGTAAGTCTTTGACGGAGGTATACACGTCTTCCCCCAGGATTGACTCTCCTGAAGGGTGAACCAAGAAAGACTTTGTGCGCCCTGCAATAGCCTCGGCGACCACCGCAGACCGGCGGGCACTGGCGCCAATCACCACGATTGAGTCTGGGTCGATTAACCCTTTGACACTGCGGTGGGCAGCGCGCTCGGGAATAGGTATCAAAGTGTCAACTGCAGTCATGAGTTCTCCGTAGGTGCCAGTAAGGATGGGAGTAAGTGAAGGCACCGGAGAAGGGAGTGGACTAGGCGACGCTGGAAGGCATGTGCCGGCGTTTACAGCGTAATGGTGATTCACTAGGTTCACAAGCCTGCGCTCCGATAGTCTTCCGCGCATGCATGCAATTTACGCCTCAGGCGTTGACCCAGAAAACCCACTTTCCGTCCTTGAGATTGGAGACGTCGAACCTAAACCAACGCCCGAAGAGTGGGTTGACGTTGATGTCAAGGCCATGAGCCTGAACCACCACGACGTGTGGGCCCTTCGTGGACAAGCGCTGCGTGCAGAGCAGGCACCAATGATTCTGGGGACCGATGCAGCTGGAATCGCACCCGATGGAACACCCGTTGTCATTCATGCAGTGATCGGGACACCTGTGCGGGGCGACGAAACACTTGACCCAAAGCGTTCGCTGCTCAGTGAGGTATACCCGGGTACTTTCGCGGACAAGGTACGCGTTCCTGCTGGGAACCTAATTGCGTTGCCCGAAGCATTGAGCTTTGAACAGGCGGCCTGTCTACCCACCGCCTACTTGACCGCCTATCGAATGCTGGCCACCAAGTCGGGCACTCAACCCGGTGACACAGTGTTGATCCAGGGAGCCGGTGGAGGAGTCTCCACCGCCGCTGTTGTCTTAGGAAAAGCCATGGGCTTGCGTGTGTGGGTCACTTCGCGTGACTCGGAAAAAGGCGAATGGGCTAAGTCAATCGGAGCGGATGAAGCATTCGAAGTCGGTGCTCGCCTGCCAGACCGAGTCGATGCAGTCATTGAGACGGTCGGTGAAGCAACGTGGGATCACTCACTCAAGTCCTTGCGGCCAGGCGGAACGATCGTTGTATCCGGTGCAACCTCAGGAGCTATGCCTCCCTCACAACTCAACCGTGTGTTCTTTCTTCAGCTGCAGATCGCCGGCTCCACTATGGGAACCGCCGAAGAATTCAGCCGCCTTCTTGCACTGCTGGCTGAGTCTGGCGTGAGACCAATTATTGACCGCACCCTGCCCATGGATTCAGCTCGCGAAGGTTTCGCCGCAATGATTGATGGAACATTGCGCGGCAAGATCGTAATGACCCGATAACCATGAACGTTGGCACCTACCGAGTCCGCTATCGAGATGTCTATTCCGCAGGAGTCGTACTCAACTCTCGTTTCCTAGACATTTGCGACGAAGCCTTCACCGAGTATTTTCGTGCATTGGGTTACCCACCCGAAGCGTTGTATGCGGTTCCCTACAACGGGGCACTCGCCCACATGGACGCTAATTACCATGCGAGCGCGAGTATTGACGACGTACTGGACCTCGACGTCACATGCGATCACGTGGGTAATTCGAGCTTGATTCTCACATTTTCCTTCACCCGGGAGGGCGCTAAAGTTTTTACAGGCACCGCGCGCTATGTCAACATTGATGACGAAGGGCTACCAATACCGGTACCCGACGCCGTGCGCACCGCCGCGGCAACTTCCTAGCGGCGAACCCGAACCTCTCCGCCTAGTTCCTCCAGTTCGGTGTCAACCATTTCTGCGGGAAAACCGGGAGCGACTACGTCAATTCCGTAGTCGTCTTCTAGTCTCCTAATAATGTTGGGCGACCACTCGCGCGGTCCGTAACGCTCGATTCCGTCGTCAAAGATGCCAGCCACCAGATCGGCCAACTCCAATTGCATGCCAGCTTCGGCAGCCATCGAAATGAATAAGCCGACATCTTTCTTCACCAGGTCCATGGTGAAATTAATATCGCGTGATCCGTTCAAAATCACTTGTCCCTCTGTCTCATGAACGAAAGACGTGCCGGAAGATGCCGCGATGGCTTCATAGGCAACTCCCAAATCAAGCCCCACTTTGGCGCAGGCCGCAAGAGCTTCGGTGACAGCCACCAGATTTGCGGTGGCCAAGTAATTTGTCATGACCTTAAGCTTCGAGGCGCTGCCGAGTTCACCTGTGTGAAGGACCCTGCGACCCATCACCGAAAGGAGTGGCAGTAGGCGCTCAAAAGTTGCTCGATCGCACCCCGCGAAAATTGAGATATTTCCCGTGGCGGCCCGATGGCACCCGCCCGAGACCGGAGCGTCAGCTGCATACCCATGTTTTTCTTCAACGAGCTTGCTCAGTCGAATTACTTCTTGAGAATCGGTTGTACTCATTTCAACCCAGACAGTGTCCGGACGTATTCCCGCCAGCACGCCGTCGGTTGATTCCATGACTTCGGCGACGATTGCAGGTGAGGGCAAACACGTAATAATTAAGTCGCACCTACTGGCAAGATCTGCAGGCGAACTGGCGGACTGGGCACCTACTTCAAGCAGTGGCGCCATGGCCGCAGGGTCACGATCAAGAACAATCGTTGTAACTCCGCTTCGGACCAGGGTCCCAGCAAGTTTCGATCCCACGTTCCCTAAACCAATGAATCCGACCGTGGTCATTGCGCCTCCTAGTGCAACTACTGTGGAATATTCTCGAAGTCGAGCCCCGAAGTATGCCAGACCTACGAGACAAAGTGGGTCGAATCAACCCGGTTCAATCACCCGGTTCAAAAACATTCGGTTGCGATTGTTCGACCACACCTGACCAAGTCGCTGAGGTGCCAGAAATTCCGGTGAGCAGTGTCAAGTAGCACATAAATAATGCCGCGAATATTAGGATTCCGCCGTAGAACTTTAGCCACAACGGTCGGTGACGATTCAAAGGTACTCCGCGGGCAAAAAGCCAAAAAACCACAAGCAATACCAGATATGCCACCCCAGCGAGTGGGTAAGAATTGCCGTAGTCAACGTGCTCCTGGGGCCAACCCACGCGCCCGGCCAATTCTTGCCCGGAATACTTGGCTACGAAACTGGCCAATGCGCCAACTACCGCGGCGATCACCGTTGCGACTCCAAAAAGTCGAAGTGCTTTTGGCCGAGCAGCAATGAGAATCGCACCGAGCGCCGAGAGCGGGATAAGAACTATCGGGACGTGCACCATGAGTGCATGTACTGGTAGCCCTGCGATGGTGTCAAACACCTGCCGGAGCCTACTTGCTTCTACGAGTTTTTAGTTAGAGTCCCTTTGGCTTGAGGTAGCGCTGTGCGATCCCACCAAGGAAGTCCAGGGCCAATGCGATCAGTGCAACAAGTACCGCTCCCACAAAGATTGCTGTTGGCCGCCCGTTCTTCAGACCTGAAGCGATGGTCTCGCCTAGACCACCGCCACCGATCAAGAACGCAAGGGTAGCCATGCCGACGTTGATAACCGTGGCGGTTCGGATTCCGCCCATAATCACCGGGACGGCAAGGGGTAATTCGATTTTTTTCAGGCGCTGGAAACCGTTGAGTCCCATGCCTTTGCCCGCCTCAATTACTGACTGGTCAACCTGCTCAAGTCCAACGATCGTGTTTCGCAATACCGGTAGCAGAGCGAAGGTGGCCAATGCCAGCACAACTGTCATTGAGCCTTGGCCGAATGCGACATAGAACAGCACAATCAAACCGTAAGCCGGAATTGCTTGCCCCAACCCAAGCCCTGTCACCAGGTTGTTCTTGAGTCGTGGCGCGCCCTCGCGCGTGACCACAATTCCGAGCGGGATAGCAACCACGATTACCAGTGCCGTGGACCAAAGCGCAAGGTAAATCTGTTGTTGGAACTGGGTCCAAAGACTGCTTGGCTCAAGAATGCTTGTAGTAGTTTGGTCAAAATCGGAGTACACCCATACCGTGACAAGCAGAATTGCCAGAATCGCGAAGAAAATGGGTGTCACGATCAGGTCCAATTGACCCACGATTTGATTGCGACGTGACGGCAGGATTCCCGCCGTCACTTTCACGTTTGCGGCGGTACTCACGAGCGAGCTCCGCTGTCAGTCCTGTCGACCAACATCGATGCCAAACTGTCGATCGTGCAGGTTCCCAGGTAGTTCCCTCTGCTGTCAACAACCGCCGACATTCCAGCAGAACTTTGCAACATGGAACTCAACGCGTCCTGCAGGGTATCTTCGGGCTGCAATTTCACGGTGATTCTGGAGGCTGCGCTATCGAGTGACTCAGAACGATTTAGCGCCCGCTCGTCGACCCATGCAATTGGTTGGCGCGAGTCGTCTAAGAGCACAGCGTAAGGAAAATGAGATTCCTGTAGTTGGGCAAGAGCTTCAGTACGGTTCGTAGACCGAGCAATTTCCAGTGGATGGGAAAGTTCAATGTCGTTGAGACGACGCAAGGTGAGAGTTTTCAGGATCGCGCCCGAGCCCAAGAAGTTTTCAACAAATGAGTCAGCGGGGTGCGTCAAAATTTCCTCCGGAACATCAATTTGAGCGATCTCAGACTGATCACGCAGAATCGCAATCCGGTCACCCATTTTGACCGCCTCGTCGATGTCGTGGGTAACGAAAACAATCGTCTTTTGCAAATCAGCTTGTAACCTTAGGAACTCGTTTTGCAGGCGATCACGGGTGATCGGGTCAATCGCGCCAAATGGCTCGTCCATGAGCAGGACATCGGGGTCAGCCCCGAGCGCACGAGCAACGCCCACTCGCTGGGCTTGGCCACCAGAAAGTTCCTTCGGGTAACGATCCCGGTAAACCTTCGGGTCCATCGAGATCAGTTCAAGGAGTTCGTCCACTCGATCGTTGACCTTCTTTTTTGGCCATTTCAGCAGTTTTGGCACGGTTGCAATGTTTTCGGCAATAGTCCGGTGCGGGAATAATCCAACTTGTTGAATTACGTAACCCATGCGACGCCGCAATTCATTGGGATCACCCTTTGTTACGTCTTGGCCTTCATAGATGATCCGGCCGGACGTTGGCTCGATCATGCGGTTAATCAGTCGAAGTGTCGTACTTTTGCCACAACCAGATGGACCAACGAGTACCAGGATCTCGCCGGTGGCGACTTCAAGGGTGAGATTGTCTACCGCCGGGTTTTCAACTCCCGGGTACTTCTTCGTGACATTCTCGAGAATGATTGAAGGGGTAGTCATGTTGATCTCCTTGTTTTTTAAGTTTTCTACGTTTTCTAAGTTCACGAACGAACACCACTTGGATTTGTGAAGCGCCCGACTGTTCGAAGGCTAAAGTCAATTGCAAGTGCTAGGGCTAGGGATAGAATCACACCCGTCCAAATTGCCTCAAGTGAATTCGGCAGTGGGAGTCGCGCAAGGCCGCTCTTAATAAAGTCGCCCAGACCGCCGCCGGCAACCAAAGTTGCAATTGCGGAGATGCCCACGGTGAGAAGTGCGCTGACACGGATGCCCGCAAGCATGATTGGCCAGGCAAGTGGCAGTTGCACTTTCAGCAGAATCTGCGTTGAGGTCAGGCCCATGCCTTTGGCGGACTCAAGAACGCTTGAGTCGACCGCGTCTAGGCCGGCCACCGTGTTTCGCATGATGGGCAGGAGCGCATAAAGAAAAAGTGCGATGAAGCTGGGGACAAAGCCCAAACCAACGATTGGAATAAAGATTGTGAATAGCGCCAAACTGGGGATGGTCAGAAACACGCTGGCAATTGAAAGTGAGAGCTCCTTAGCCAGTGGATTATGCCTTGTGGCAACACCCAGAATAATTGCAACGATGCTGGCGGAGATCGTGACGAGAACAACGTACGTCAAAGTTTGCAGCAGAGTTTGTGTAACTAGGTCTCCGCGGGTGGAGAGGTACTCAAACCAGCTTTGTATGCCTTCCATGCGAAACCCTTCTTGACCAAATTTGTTGGATCAATGGTGAGAGGACATGAGAGCTATGTCGAGCCCTCATGTCCTCTCTCAGTATTGATTAACCTGCAATGATTCCCTGCGTTACCAAGAAGTCCGTGGCAACTGCAGAGGGTTCTTCACCGTCTGCGGAAACCCGCTTGTTGAGTTCAGCCATTGCTGTGTTGTCAAGTGGTTCCAGAATCGCTGCAATAATCGCTTCGAACTGGTCGGGTGCTTGATCGTATGTCTCTGCACGCATCGCTGCTGAAACATTGTAAAGAATGTTGATGCCTGGATCTTCAACCAACGTCAAACCAAGTGCTGGGATCCGACCGTCTGTCGTGTAGACCTCACCGAAGGTGCAGTTGTTGTTTCCAGCCTCGGTGTAAATCACTCCTGTGTCCAAAATGCTGACCTGTGCGTCCGGGACTTCAATTCCGGTTGCAGTCTCGGTGAGGATCAGGCCGTCTGGACGATCTGGGAATTCACTCTCCATGCACACGACTGCGTCGGGATTGTCACGCACGTACTCCATGAAGGTTTGGGTTGTGAATGGTCCACCATTTGCTTCGGTGACTTCTGGACTTGAAACAAAACCGTAAGTGTTATTGAACGGTGAACGCCCAATCCACACAATTTGGTTCTTGTCAAAGTCCATTTCTTTCACGTTAGCCGTGAGTTCCACGGAATCGAAGCTTGGATTCTCTTGTTCGAGGTGGACTGCCCAACCGGTTCCGTTGTACTCGGGGTACACGTCAATGTCACCCGAGGTGAGTGCGGCACGAGCAACGCTTGTGCCACCGAGGTTTACCTGGTTGGTGACTTCAGCGCCAGCAGCACCAAAAGCTTGAACGAGAATTTCTCCGAGAAGAAGTTGCTCATCAAAGTCCTTAGATCCCACCGTTACGGAAATTCCGCTGAGGCTATTTTGGCCCGCAACGTTGTCGCCTTGATCTCCTCCAGCCGAGTCCGAATCACTCGAACACGCTGAAAGTGCCAGCGCGGAAGCAGCCAAAATAACTGCTATTTTTTTTGGAAACGCCTTCATATTTCGTTCTCCACTTCACGTAGGTAGACGATGTTCTGGATAGTGTGCCTATCCAGACGTAATTTGCTCTAATACAACCTAGGTGCATTTTTGGGGTGTGACATGTTAACGACACAACTGCGACTCAACTGGCGTCTAGTTCAACCTGAATCGTTATTGAATTGACATAAACACGACTATCTTCCCCGTCTCAACGAATTTGTCGGACCAACGATTGTTCCCGCGAATCCAATTCACGTAGTAGCGGTCGAGCAATTGAATCGGGTAAACCGTCACTATCTCGCATGCGAATCAGCTCTTCCTGCTCCGCATGAACCATTGAAATTGCAACATTGAGCATTTGCGCGATTTCAAGTTCTGCTGTCATCGGCGCTGTGGAGTTTTCGGCAATCGTGTTCGCTCGGAGCAGTCGAATCTCCCGATCCCGTCGCAATGTTTCAGCAGCCTCTGCGTTTAGTGGTGTTCCTTCTTGGGCCAACTCTTCAAGTGCTGTGTCAAGGCGAATCAAGGCTGCCTTGGCGAGTGAACCTTGTACTCGAATTATTTCGTCGGTGTCGTCGTCCACCGGGATCTTGAGCATGCGTGCAAGCGGACCGAGTGTTTCAGCGAGGATCAATGTAATGACGATCACCATAAAGCTCACGGCCAGGATCAAGTCACGGTAGGGGAACGGATCACCGGCAAGGGTGACGAGTGGGATTGAAAAGGCCGCCAGCCCTGAGATCGGTCCACGAGCACCCGACCATGCCATGATCGCGGCTTCCCGGCCAAAGGTTGCGTGCTGGGCAATGGGCGACTTGGTTAATCGCGTGACACCCACCATGCCGAAGACAAATACTGTCCGGGCAATGATCAGTGTCAGTACAACCGCGAGGGTGAGTAGTAGCGCTGTCTCTAGTTCGGATCCGCTGAGGCGTCCGATCACTTCCGGGATTTGCAATCCAATGAGGAAGAATGCGAGTGCTTGCAAGATAAAGGTTAAGTGACGCCACACCACCGCGCTTTGCACCCGCCCTGCCGCACCCGGTTCTGAATTTTGACGGTGCGCGACGAACAACCCGGCAACGACTATTGCCAGAATTCCGGAGCCTTGGGCTACTTCCGCACCTATATATATGAGAAATGGAGCAACTATCACCAAAGAGTTGGCCGGCACCAGGTCTTGACTGTGCCGCAGAAGCCGGCCCATTACCCAACCACTGAACAGACCAACACCTACGCCAACAACAACCGCGAGGGAGAAGTCGATCGCTACGTCGGTCATGGTGATGGAGCCTGCAACCGCTGCAACTGTTGCAACTTTTAGCGCGGTCAGACCTGTTCCATCGTTAACTAAACTCTCTCCCTCAAGAATCGAGACGAGACGCTTGGGAAGGGACGCTCTTTTTGCCGTGTTGCTCACCGAGACGGCATCGGTTGGGGCAAGCACCGCACCAAGCGCCATGGCGACTGCCACGGGAAGTGCAGCAACCCAGTAGGTGATCGCACCAACCGCCAGGGTTGAGAAAATAACCAGCCCAATTGCCAACACGAGTACCGGACGCGCAACTTTTCGCAGGTCTAAATAGGACGAGCCCAGGGCTTCACCAAAAACGAGTGGTGCCAGGACTGCAACAAGAATGATTTCGGGGTCCGGAACTTCGTTGGGACCAAATGGTGCAAGTCCAAGCAAAAGCCCTGCGCCAATCAGGGGTAGGGACATGGACCAGCCCAATTGCCGCAGGAAGGCAGCAATCACGACCGCGGTCACCCCGCAAATCGCAAGGGTGGTGAAGGCGCTGGACACAGGTAGACCTTACTTGCAAGTTACAGGTGGATAGGGAACGCTTCACACATGAGCGACGCGGCCACTAAGGAGATCAAGTCGGGTAAGAATTCCGTCAAGAGGGGTCGTCGAGCGCTCTGGTTGGCAATTGGCGCCGCGGTTGTGTGGTTGTTGATCGGTAGTTGGGCCGGACCACTCGCAGGAAGCTTGTCCGAGGTCCAAGAAAACGACAACGCGAGTTTCCTACCCGCTTCGGCCGAATCAACCGTTGTCAACGACGAACAGGCACTCTTCGCGGACAATCCATCTATCCCGATTTTGACCGTTATCACCCACCCGGATCGTTCACCATTAACCGCCGCAGACCAAGGCGTAATCACCGAGTTCCTCACGGGTGTCCCCGAACTGACTTTGACCGACGGCTCGCGCATTGGTTCCTACTTGGACTCCGAACAACTCTTCCCGCTGCCTTCAGAAGACGGGAAAGCGCTCCTGGTCAACATCTCGGTCAACGGTGACCTCGGAGGCGAGCGAAATGCCGACGGTGAATTCGCTTTCATTGAGATAACTAACACGATCCGCGACTACGCCACCGGTTTTGACACCCTGCAAATCAATGTCACCGGCCCTGGCGGATTCTTGGCCGACCTGATCAAAGTTTTCGGCGCGATTGACGGAGCACTACTTCTTGCCACTGCAATTGTTGTTGCGATCATTCTGATTTTTGTGTACCGAAGCCCTGTTTTGTGGTTAATCCCATTGGTTTCGGCCGGTTTTGCTCTCGCTGTTGCCAGTGGAATTGTCTATGTCCTGGCAGACAACGAAGTTCTCGTACTCAACGGACAAAGCCAAGGGATTTTGACAGTACTTGTCTTTGGTGCAGGGACGGACTACTCGCTGTTGCTTGTCAGTAGATACCGAGAAGAGTTACACAAATACTCCGTTCACACCGACGCAATCGCTGCGGCCATTAAGGGTGTCCGTGCACCGATTATTGCCTCCTCGGCCACAACATCCATCGGCCTCATGTGTTTACTGCTCAGTGAACTGAACTCCAATAAGTCAACCGGGCCCGTTTCTGCGGTTGGTGTTATTGCCGCGATGTTGATCATGCTGACTTTTCTGCCGGCCCTGCTCACCTTCCCCAGCTTCACCCTCCCGATTTTGGCTTTCCTGGTTCCTGCCGTCATTGGTTTTCTTCTTGGCCTATTCACCGATATCGCATTTGGCCCATTTGCCGCAGTGGGAGGCATTGCGGCCTTGGTAACGCTGATCATGTGGATTGTTTTTGGCCTGATGCGAGTGTTCTCAGCCTCCGGTGGCCCGTTCAATCGGGAGCGCTTCCCCGCTGGCCGTTGGGCTTTCTGGCCGAGAGTTCCCAAGCTCGGTGAGCCCGATAGCAAGCTCTCCGGAGTGTGGTCCAAACTCTCCGGACTCGTTGGCCGCCGGCCTCGCGCCACGTGGGTGTCAACTGCTCTAATCCTCTTGCTCTTCGCAGGTTTCAGCACCACCTTGAATGCCGGTGGCGTCTCCACCTCCGACTCGTTCACTAACCCTGAAGAAGTCGACTCCGTTATTGGACAAAACGTGCTGGCCGACCACTTCCCGGGTGGGCTTGGCAGTGAAACGATCGTCACGGCAGATCAAGGCAGCAGCGAAGAAGTTCTCTCAGTGATCGCCGCAACACCGGGCGTGGCCGACGCTATTCCTTACATAAACCCGCGCACGGGTGAGTCACCCGTTGTTGACGGCCGCGTACTTTTCTCAGTCACCCTACAAGCACCCTCTGATTCCTCTGAGGCCGAAACCGTGATCGGGGAGCTGCGCACCAGCTTTGAGTCGCTGCCAGATGCGCAAGCACGGGTTGGTGGTCCAACCGCTGTCGCATTTGATATCAACGAAGCAAATCTTCGAGATCGCAATGTAATTATTCCTACCGTGCTAGTTGTGATCCTAATAATCCTGATTATTTTGCTCAGAGCGTTCAACGCGCCACTTATTTTGATTGGGACCGTCCTGCTCTCCTACTTCGCAACCCTGGGCGCCTGCGCGATTGCATTCAACTACATTTTCGACTTCCCTGGAGCAGACCCCTCGTTCCCGCTGTTCGCGTTCGTATTCCTTGTCGCATTGGGTGTTGACTACAACATTTTCCTCATGACCCGAGTGCGGGAAGAAACCTTGCTACTTGGCACCCGCCAGGGGATTCTCAAAGGCCTCACCGTCACCGGCGGGGTTATCACTAGTGCCGGAATTGTGCTAGCAGCGACCTTCCTCGTCCTCGCAGTTCTGCCACTGGTGTCACTGCGTCAGGTTGGATTCGCGGTCGCGCTCGGTGTTCTCATTGACGCATTTATTGTGCGCACCACTTTGGTGCCGGCTTTGGCTTATGACATCGGTAAAAAAATCTGGTGGCCAAGTGCACTGTCCAAAAAACAAACGACAGGCGAGATACCAAAAACCCCCGAATTAAACAGTCTGAATTAAACGATCTCCCCGGTTGGCTCCGGAGTCCCCTCAACAAAAATGTTCTCAACGCGGGTTTCTACATCGAAAAGATCGGGATCAGGAACGGCGTCTTCCAACGGCACCCTCGAGTCTTCAAAACTTTGATTCACCAACGGTTGATTAACGGTGAAAGCAACCGGGTCTTCAATCGCTGACTGCATGTAAGCCTGCCACGCGTAGTTATGCAAAAGGTACGCTTCCTTGGCGGCTGTAATCCTTGTGTGCCACGGCAACACATTGACCGCGTCGATCACACGGCCAGCTTCACTGATCGAATCGAAACCTTCAACAGCAATCCCAGCAAGCTCTGCAACAGCATCGGCGGTTTGCTCATTGGTTGGGGCGCCCGTGAGATCCCCACCCTCAAGCTGGTCAAACACACCGCGAACTTGATCCTGTACGCCTCCCATTGCCGCCTCTGAAGCTTCAATCGCGGTAACCAGGCGATCCATCTCGACATTCCGCGCCAACCAGTCGGTACCAACCGCCCCGCCAATGCCCAGGGTCAGCAGGAATGCAACCGCTCCCGCGATCATTGCGATCAATGAGTTTCGTTTCACAGCACTATTGTCACTTATTCCTCAGCGATCCCCCGCACCTGAGCACAATCCGCTAGATTTGTTGGGTGAGTTTTGCAACGAAGTCCTCAAAACTGTGGCAGCCCGGATACCAGGCCGCCCTGAGCACCGTTGCCTCCCAACTGCGAAATACCCCGACAACCACCCCCATTCGCATCGCAAAAAAGACCAGCAACCTTTTCCGCGATCGCGCAGAACACTTAAGCCCAGGTCTTGATGTCAGCCAATTTGCCAGGGTTTTCGACGTGGACCCAATTACTCGTACAGCCGAAGTTGGGGGAATGACAACCTACGAAGATCTAGTTGCTGCCACTCTCCCCTACGGCCTCATGCCCCTCTGCGTCCCCCAATTGCGCACAATCACGCTCGGTGGCGCCGTAACCGGACTGGGAATTGAAAGTGCGAGCTTTCGCAACGGTACCCCGCACGAGTCCGTAATTGAGATGGATATTTTGACCGGAACGGGCGAGGTGCTCACCGTCACAGCCGACAAAGACGACCCCAACCGAAGCCTTTTCTTTGCATTTCCCAATTCATACGGGTCACTTGGTTACGCCCTGCGACTGAAAATTGAACTGGAGCCGACTAAGCCATTTGTGAAACTCACCCATATTCACTGTGACTCTGCCCAAGAACTCACCACGCTGATGAAAGATTTGGTTGAATCTAGAATTCTTAATGAAGCACCAATTGATTTCCTCGACGGAACAGTGTTTTCCCCAACAGAGCAGTACCTCACCGTTGGCACCATGGTCGGGGAGCTACCCACTGGGGCGGTTCCAAGCGATTACACCGGCATGGCGATCTACTACCGGTCCATTCAAACCCTCAAATCGGACTACCTGACAATCCACGATTATTTGTGGCGATGGGACACGGACTGGTTTTGGTGCTCACGTGCCTTCGGCGCTCAAAAGCCAACTATCCGAGCCCTCTGGCCCAAGACCAAACTCCGCAGCAATGTGTACTGGAAACTGATTTCACTCAACCGAAAATATCAGATTGCTGAAAAACTCACTGCCTTGAAAGGGCAACCACCACGTGAGTCAGTTGTGCAAGACATTGAAATCCCCGTGGACCAACTGCCCGCATTCCTGGACTTTTTTCACTCCGAAATTGGTATTGAACCGATCTGGTTGTGCCCCCTGAAACAACGCGCCCCAGACGCCCGCTGGCCTCTCTACGAATTTGACCCCAATGAGTTATATGTCAATGTGGGTTTCTGGTCCACCGCCCCACTGACCCAAGGCGAGAAACCCGAAGATGGCATAAAAAATCGTCAGATTGAAAAGGAAGTCACTGCGATGCATGGGCGCAAGTCTCTATACTCGACCGCGTTCTATGACAAGAAAGAATTCTGGGAGATTTACGGCGGCGACGAATACGAAGTAGTGAAGAAGAAGTACGACCCCAATGGTCGTTTCCTCGGTTTATTCGAGAAGGTGGTGCAAGAACAGTGAAATTGGCCGACGCATTTACTTTGGTCGCCGGGACCGATCGCAATGTCGGTTTCCGCGCCTACGACGGCTCCACATTTGGCCCGCAAGACGGCGACGCGATGTTGGAGGTCACAACCCCACGCGCGGTTGAGTACCTGGCCGCGGCACCCAGCCAACTTGGTCTTGCCCGGGCTTATGTCAACGGTGACCTTGACATCCCCGGTGACGTTCACGAAACCCTCATGCGCCTGTACCCCATGAACACCCGTCATCTCACCCTCAGCGACAAGGCAGCACTTGCCAAAACATTTCTCCCTTACGCCTTGAAGCGACCCAAACCACCCATGCAAGAACGAGTCCTCGGTGGAAGCCGTCACTCAAAGAGCCGCGATGCTGAAGCAATCCACCACCATTACGACGTGTCTAATAAGTTTTATCGTCTTGTTCTTGGACCTTCCATGGCATACACCTGCGCGGTATTCCCTGACCGTGATGCCACTTTGGAACTCGCCCAGGAAGAAAAGTTTGATTTGGTTGCTCGCAAGCTCGGGCTCAAACCCGGCATGAAACTCCTTGACGTGGGCTGCGGGTGGGGCGGCATGGTCCTGCACGCTGTCAAGAACTACGGCGTCACTGCAATTGGAGCGACACTATCCGAGCAGCAGGCAATTTGGGGCCAGCAGGCCATCAAAGAAGCAGGCATAGAAAACTCAGCTGAGATTCGATTTAGTGACTATCGCGATGTCCAAGAGAAAGACTTTGATGCAATTTCTTCAATCGGACTCACCGAACATATTGGCCGCGCAAACTACGCCAGCTATTTCTCCTTCCTATTCGACAAACTCGTCCCTGAGGGTCGCATGCTCAACCACACGATCACCAGAGCCGACGACTCTCACCCAACGCATTACCGCAAGTCATTCATTAATCGATACGTATTTCCCGACGGTGAGCTTTGCGCCCCCGGAGTGATTATGAATTCATTCAATGACGCCGGGTTTGAGATCCGCCACGAAGAAAACTTGCGTGAGCATTACGCCCTCACCCTCAAACACTGGAGTGAAAACTTAGAGTCACATTGGGACGAAGCAGTTGCAGAAGCCGGCCTAGGCACCGCACGTGTGTGGCGCCTCTACATGGCCGCATCACGCATGGGGTTTGACCTCAACACGATCCAACTTCACCAAATGCTCGGAGTTAAACTTGGCCCCCGTGGCAAGTCCGGCATGCCCCTGCGTGCAACGTTTAGTTGAGGGCGCTTACGCGCCAACAAAAATATGTACGGCTTCTTCGAGTGGTACTTCGGTGTACTCGCCACCGCTTCCGATAAAGACTCCACCACCGGACCGGTACGCCTTCACCCGAGCCCCTGGTAAGGCACCAACCCGGCGTAAGCGAGCCATGACTTCTTCGTCGAGTTGGATTGTTTCGGCCAACCGCCGCACCGTCAGTGTCACAGGGTCACTACCAACTACTTCAACGACTGACACGACATCTTCGTTACTCAATAAGACGTGCTCACCCTGTGGATCGAGTTCAGCCAACCCTGGAATCGGATTACCAAATGGCGACACGGTCGGTTGATCTAAAATCTCCAACAATCTCAATTCGACAGCGTCACTCATGACGTGCTCCCACCGGCACGCTTCCGCGTGCACTTCTTCCCATGGCATTTTGAGCATTTCCACCAGCATGCACTCGGCCAAACGGTGTTTGCGCATTACTCGCGTAGCAGCACTACGACCAGAAACAGTTAATTCCAAGTGACGTTCTTTATCTAAACTCACCAAACCATCACGTTCCATCCGCGCGACTGTCTGCGAAACGGTCGGACCACTTTGTCCCAATCGTTCAGCGATCCGAGCCCGCATGGGAGCAATACCCTCTTCTTCCAATTCAAAGATGGTCCGCAAATACATCTCTGTGGTGTCGATCAGGTCACTCATGGAGCAAACCTACCCGAAGATTTCAGGATCCACTTTCGGTTAGGCATTCGAGCAATATCCTTTCAGGGTGCCAAAGAGCCAACGCCTGCAAAGTCCAGGCCAAGGACTTGTTGCACTCGTGGGCGAACTCAACTTGCGAGCTGATCCGGTGCGAGCTGTGCCCATGGCGGCATATATGCGCAACAAGTTTCCTTTTCTTGGGATCTCAGCGCCCGATCGACGAAGGGTTGTCACTGATTCCTTCCCCACAGGGACCTCAATATGTGAGTCTGAAGTGGGAGAGCCGAGGTCCACCTAGCCTCAAAACGTTTGGCTCAGAGTGGGATTGAGGAATTCGTTGAATTACACCCTGAACTCACTTCCTTAGCTAAACGCGAAGCGCTCAAGCGAATTACTAGGCTCAAGCAATGACAACACGACGGGTATACGCAGCAGCTGCAATTATTACGTGGTTTGGCGTGCTCTTTGGATTGGTGCTGGCAACCTTCAACGTGTACCCGCCCACTGAGGTGGCGGTAGGTGCGCTGGGTAATAACGCGGAAGGAATCGCTGGGTTATTCGGCAGGGTCTTTGACTCCTTTAGTTACTTTACAAATCTGAGCAACATTCTGGTGGCGGTGGTTTTCACCATGCTGGCAATCAACACCAGCCGCAATGGCGCCATGTGGAATGCAATCCGCATGGACTCGCTGGTCATGATCACGATTACCGGATTGATCTACGTAATTGTGCTCGCACCCGATGCCCAAGTCGAAGGCCTCGACATAATCGTCAACACGATCAAGCATTACATCGTTCCTGTTATGACCGTAGTCCTCTGGCTGATTCTTGGACCACGCAAGCAACTCACCTTTATTTCTGTCTTCACTGCCTTAATCATTCCGATCGCGTGGGCTGGACTCACCCTGATCCGCGGCGCAGTAATTTCCGGTTACCCCTATGGCTTCCTCAACGTAGTTGAGCACGGTCTCCCCACGGTGCTAACGAATATTGTGGGGGTTGCGGTTCTCGGGATTGTCCTTGGAGTGGTGTTCTGGGCCGTGGACAGGTTGATCACACATCTCACCGCTTCCCGCTCGGTTTAGAGTTACCTCGTGTCCTCGGTCATGTGGTTTCGCAGAGACCTACGGGTCAACGACCACCCGGCTCTCTTGGCTGCCGGCGAGGTAGGCCCGGTGTACCCACTTTTTGTTTTTGACCCGGTCCTCTGGGACAAAGCCGGTCCCATTCGTGGACAGTACTTACTCGACAGTTTGGCTTCCCTGAACGAATCTCTCGGCGGTCACCTCACTATTCGCATTGGGCCCCCAGCAGATGTTGTCCCCGAATTCGCACGTGAGGTCGCAGCTGAAAGTGTTCATATCAGTGCCGATTACGGCCCCTATGGCAGTAGGCGTGACGCCACCGTTGCCGAAACCCTTTCGGTACCACTGGTTGCCACCGGCTCACCGTATGCAATCGCGCCGGGACGGGTGCGCAAAGGAGATGACACCGCCTACAAGGTGTTCACACCTTTTTATCGCGCGTGGTTTAAGCACGGGTGGCGAGCACCCGCAACCGGTCCGCTCCCAGAGCTTGTCAGCGCACCATCACATGACCTCCCAACCATTTCAGGTTTAACATTCAAGTTACCCCCAGCCGGTGAACATGCAGCTTTGGACCGCTTGGCTACTTTCCGCGAAAATATTTTGAGCGATTACCCCGAATCGCGTGACCGGGCGGACACTGATGGCACCAGCGCTTTGTCACATCACCTTAAATACGGTGAGATTCACCCGCGCACAATTCTGGCCAAACTCGGACCAGAAGACGAAGTATTCCGTAAGGAAATCTGCTGGCGTGAGTTTTACGCCGACGTGTTAGTTCACAATCCACAGAGCGCCTCTGAATCCCTTGATTCACGGTTTGACTCGGTCATGCCCTGGGCAACCGGACCAGAAGCAGACGCAGCCTTCACCGCGTGGACCCAGGGCAAAACCGGTTTCCCCTATGTTGACGCAGGCATGCGGCAACTTGCAGCGACCGGGTGGATGCACAACCGAGTGCGCATGGTTGTAGCAAGTTTCCTGGTAAAAGACCTACATATCCCGTGGCAACGTGGAGCCGAATTTTTCATGACCCAATTACGTGACGGTGACCTGGCCAGCAATAGCCATGGGTGGCAGTGGACGGCTGGTTGCGGAACAGATGCCTCCCCGTTTTTCCGGGTTTTCAACCCAATCACCCAAGGCCTCAAGTTCGACCCACAGGGTGAATACGTTCGACGATACGTGCCTGAATTGGCCCACCTACCTGGCAAAACAATCCATACCCCTTGGGATGCAACCCTTAGTGGACTCGGCGGGTATGACCACGGCTACCCCGAACCAATCGTGGACCACAAAGCCGAACGTGAGGTGGCGCTGGCCAATTACGCATTCATGAAAGACCAGATGAAAGACCAATGAAAGACCATACGCGCTAGCGTGATCTGTCCCTCCTAGGCTAGGGGCATGCAAACCTTGGCGGTGCTCTCCATGAAGGGCGGGGTGGGCAAAACCACCGTCACGCTCGGCATGGCAAGTGCTGCCTGGCAGCGCGGTGAGCGCGTCCTTGTGATCGACCTAGACCCCCAAGGCAATGCGACCATGGGACTTGGTGTGGCCAACCCTGAATTCACCATGAATGACGTCCTGGCCGACCCACGCCCCGGGATCGCGGCCGATGCAATTGTTGACTCCGCGTGGGGCAACCGTGTGCAGGTTCTGGCCGCTGACCGAGCCCTCGAGCACCGCAACACGATCGAAGGTCCACTTTCCTCCCAGCGTCTGCGTATTGCACTTGGCAACCTTCCGCGCCAATACGACCTCGTGCTCATTGACTGTCCGCCTTCACTGGGCGAGATGACCCGCAACGCCCTGCACGCCGCAACCGACGCACTGGTGGTTACCGAACCCGCATATTTCGCCCTTGCCGGCGCCGAACAAGCTGTTGAAGCTGTTGACGTGATTCGTTTGGCATCCAACCCGATGCTTAATCCAGCGCGAATTGTCCTGAACCGTGTTCGCCCAACCGTTGCCGAGCACCGAAATCGCAGCACAGAGTTGCGTGAAGCTTTCGGCCCGGTCGTTCTTGACATTGAAGTTCCCGAACGCAATGCAATCACCCAAGCAGAGGCTGCCGGAATGCCTATCCACGCATGGGATTCACCCGCCGGCAAAGAGCTCGCAACAGTATTTGACCAAGTAATTGCAATCATGTCGCCGAAGAAGAGGTTGTGGGGTTAGTCATGGCTAAAATGGAATTCAATACAGCGCCCCGACCTGCATTACGCAAGGCGAGCGACACTGGCGCGCACCCGGTATTGGACTCGGACTACTCGCAACCAAAACATATGGGGCAAGACGCCGCAGGCTTTGGTAACGCTAGCGATTCAGTTGCGCTACCCCGCAATGAAAAAATGGTCGAAATATTAATTTCAATTCCTAAATCCCTTCGCAAAAAGCTGAAGTCTGAGGCAAAGAAACAGAAAATGACTCTCGATGAACTGATCACCCTCCGCCTGCGCGACTAATGACAGCATTGTTTTACGACACTTGTTACGGAACCGGATGCCGAGCGTCGTAACGCAGAAAACCCCTGAACTTTGCGGCCAGCCCGACCGAAAGCCCAATACACACCAACCCACCGCTAATCACCGACAGTGCTTCACCTCCAAGGGATGCCACCACGCCCGCTTCAACGTCACCCAACCTTGGTCCGCCAGCAACCACCACGGTGTGAACGCCCTGAAGCCTTCCGCGGAATTCGTCCGGGGTTGCCGCTTGCAAAATCGTCATGCGGAAAATTGCAGACACGTTGTCCGCGGCCCCCGCAATTGCTAGGAATATTAACGAAATTATTAGAGTGCGCGAGAAACCAAATACGGTGATTGAAGCACCCCACACAATTATTGAAACAACGATCGCGCTGCCTTGCCATCGAATTGCCCCAAGTGGTCCAGAGAAAATCCCAGAGACCAAGCCACCGAGCGCGGGAGCTGCTGCCAACAATCCAAGGGTGAACGCTATTTCTTGGGTACTCCCACCAAACCACAGCGCAGCGATTGCTGGAAACAGCGCCCGCGGCATACCGAACACCATCGCGATTAGATCCTGATAAAAGGTCATCTGCAGGTTGATCTTTCCCCGCATGAACTCGAAGCCTTCTTTGACCGACTTCCAACCACGACTCGCATCGCCCGACTGGGTGGATGGAAGTTTGGGAAGCCGATACATCGCGTAAATCACGGCGCCGAATGCAACCACGTCAAGTAGGTATGGAGCGGTGATCGCACCGGTTGCCGCGACGAGAAATCCACCGATCAAGGGTCCCAGGGTGAACCCCAAGTTCCACGTGATGATCCCCAAAGCGTTTGCTGCGGGCAACAATTCCACGGGCACGATCCGAGGAATGATCGCGTGACGCGCGGGGTTCCCCACGGCAAAAAATGCCGACTGGATCGCAACCACCACATAGAGGAAACCAACGGACTCGAAATCAAGGAACGCTTGGGTTAAGAGCATTAACGATGTCAACCACATGCCGACCGCCGTGATCAAACCAACAGTTCGCCGATCAAAAGTGTCTGAGAGTGAACCTCCATACAGCCCGAAGCCCACCAGCGGGATCAATTGCGCCAGTCCGACCAACCCCACCATCAGGGAAGAGTTTGTGATTTCCCAGATTTGCAAACCAACAGCAACACTGGCCATCTGCTGACCGATATTGCTGACCCCGAGCGCAAGCCAAATGCGGCGATACGGTGCGCTGACTTTCAGCGGGGTGAGGTCGGCGAAAATTTTTGCCACGAACGGAACTTACGCCTGGCTTCACACCTGCGTCGCTACGGACTCAATCTTTCGTGCTGCCAGGTTGAATCCTGTTGCAATTCATATACGAACCTGTCGTGAAGCCGCGACTCGCGCCCTTGCCAAAACTCGATCCGGTGGGGGGAAACCTGCCACCCACCCCAAAAATCGGGAACTGGTATCACTGGGACCGCAGCAAACCGCAACTCACATTCCGCGAATTGTGCGTCGAGGGTCTCCCTATTTTCCAATCGGGTCGACTGCCGGCTAGCCCAAGCACCCATTTGGGATTGCCTGGGCCTACTTGCGAAATAGTCGGCCACCTGGTCCCGCGGAACCAACTCGGCGCGCCCAGAAATAATTACTTGCCGGTGCAATTCATACCAGGGAAAAAGTAGTGTGACGTTGGGATTCGCCGCGATATCGGCACTCTTTGCGGACTCCAAGTTGGTGAAAAAACTAAAACCCGCCTGCGAGAAGTCTTTGAGCAAGACCGTCCGAGACGCGGGACGCACATTGCCTTGTGAATCCACCCCCACGGTGCTCACCACCATTGCGTTGGGCTCAAGAATTTGCGACTCCAACGTCTGGGCAAACCAGTCACCAAACTGCTCAATCGGGTCGGCCGCCAACATATCCGCGGTCAGCACCCCGAGGTCATAGGAAATCCTAAGGTCACGAACGGGGGTCTGAGAGTCTCTTTCCATGCCCTGATCCCACCATGTCTGCCTGTGAACCACAATTTTAAACGAATTTTTCAAGACAAATTTTTTGATTCGCATCAACTATGCGATATGCCACTTGTGATATGTCGCGAATATTTATTTCAGAATTCGGCGACTTATCGCACGCTCACACCCCTCACTCACCTGCCTCACTCACCTGCCTCACTACCAACGCGCCCGCCGTTACCTGCCCGCAATAAACTTGCCCTATCTTTCAGATCCACCCCCGGCATCACCCAAACCCACCTCAAGGAGCAAAACGTGAGCGAAATCGTGATCCCAACCGAACTTCTTCCTGTGGACGGGCGGTTCGGTAGCGGTCCCTCGAAGGTGCGCCAAGAACAAACCGATGCCCTTGCTCGCGTGTGGCAGTCGTATTTGGGTACTTCACACCGCCAGTCAACCGTTCGTAATGAAGTCAAGCGACTGCGCGAGGGCCTAGCAAATCTGTTCGAACTACCCGAAGGCTACGAAGTAATTTTGGGCAACGGTGGCTCGACCGCGTTCTGGGATATCGCTTCATTCGGTTTGATCCGCGACCGTGCTCAGTTCCTGACCTTTGGTGAATTCGGTGCGAAGTTCGCATCCGGGTCGCAGAAGGCGCCGCACCTCGGTGAGCAAGATATTCGGACATCAGATCCAGGTAGCGCTCCGGTATTTCAAGCCGTCGCAGGGATCGACGCGTATTGCACCCCGCACAATGAAACCTCAACCGGAGTTGCGTTCACCCCCAAGCGCGTAATCGGAGCCGATTCGGATTCACTCATGATTATCGATGCAACTTCAGGGGCTGGCGGTCTTGCAGTTGATGCCAAAGAATTTGATACCTACTACTTCGCACCGCAAAAAAGTTTTGGTTCTGACGGTGGTTTGTGGCTAGCACTCATGTCACCTGCTGCGATTGAACGCGCCACCAAAATCAAGGAGTCCGGTCGCTGGATCCCTGACTTCCTTGACCTTGTTACCGCAATTGACAACTCACGGCTCCAGCAGACGTATAACACCCCAGCGCTGGCAACCATTTACATGATGGCCGAGCAGGTTGACTGGTTTAACACAAATGGCGGCATGGCTTGGACCACTGCGCGAACCGCAGAGTCGTCAAACATGATCTACGACTGGGCCCAAGCCAGTGAAGTGCTTAGTCCGTTCGTGAGCGACCCCGCGTTGCGTTCTGGCGTGGTTGCCACGATCGACGTTGACGACTCGATTGATGCAACCTTGATCACAAAAGCCCTGCGCGCCAATGGAATTCTTGACACCGAGCCCTACCGCAAACTCGGACGCAACCAACTCCGCATTGCCGTGTTTCCTGCAGTTGATCCAGCAGATGTGCGAGCACTTCTGGCATCAATTGATTATGTTATTGCGCAACTTACGTGAGCGAGGATGCCCCGAGCAAAGTTACTCCAGCTCGGCCCAAACGTGACAGTCCCACGTGGGCGGGTTACCTACTCATCACTTCTTATGCCTGGTTCATTTATGGGCTGAGCGCAACACAAGCTTTGATTCGAGACGAACAAGGAACCTCCCGGACGGTAGCTAGCCTGCATGCGGTCGCTTTCTCAATTGGTGGAATCGTTGCGGGACTTATCGCTGCTCGACTGATCCTGGCCCTAGGTCGCGGAAAGTTTCTATACATCGCCGTGTTTGGTGCGACAATCGGAATCCTGATTTACACGATTCCAGGTGGCACTACCGTCACATTAATCGGCGCATTCGTCGCATCTGTTTTTGGCACTTCAATCATTGTTGGGGCCAGCGCATTCCTCTTTGATTACCAAAAACAGGCGGGCCCTGCCGCAGTTACTGAAGCAAATGCCGTTGCCGCACTTGGCGGCTTTCTTGCACCGCTGGCGATTGGGATTGGTTCCATAATATTCCTAGGCTGGCGCGCCGGGATTTGGATTCTGTTCGCAGGGTTTGTTGTCAGCCTGTTACTTATGCGGAAGAGCCCGCATGTTTTCCGTGTTCCCATGGACGAACAAGTACGCGAGGCGAATCGAGTGCCCTTCCCGCGCAAATTCTGGTGGGCACTTGCCACCCTATTCCTACTGCTCACGACCGAATTCACCCTGACTCTATGGAGCGCCGACCTGCTTCGCGAGCGCGCTGGATTCGAAGCCGGTGCCGCAGCCGCCTCGGTCGCCGCTCTTACCGGAGGAATCTTTATTGGAAGGGTATTTGGTTCTCGCCTTGCAGAGTACTTCCCGGTTGATCGAATTTTGACCTACGCGATCCTTATTTCACTCGCTGGCTGGATCGTGGTCTGGAGCACCCCAATAGCTGCGATCATTCTTCTTGGACTCGTTATTAGCGGTGTCGGTGCGGCATTGTTCTGGCCACTTGGAATCAGTCGGGTCGTCTTGGCTTCTGACGGCCAGAGCGATCGCGCATCTGCTTTGTCCGCTGTGACAGGAGGGACTGCAGGTGGGATCGGACCCTTTGTTCTTGGCGCCCTCGCCGATTCAGTCGGAGTTCACACAGCGTTCTTGGTGCTCCCGGTCGCTTTACTCGCAGGCTTTTTCCTTATGCGGATCAAACCGGTCACCAACACGATTACCGATACGACCACTCCAACAAGCACCGTATAGTTTGGGCCCCGTTCAGCCACCACGATTTCCGGTGCTGAATTCACGCTTCCTTCACTCGTGCCACTTATCCCACCTTGATTTTCTGCTGCCACCGGGATCCCGGGAGCTTCAACTCGCAGCAGCCTGTTATCCCCTTCACTGGCAATTAAGAGCGCGTCTTCTCCTGGCAGCCAGGCAATTGCTTCACCTTGAGCTTGAGCGGGTAGTTGTATCTCTTCGGCGAGTTCACCTGTTGGCAACCCCGCGTAAAACTGCGCATCAAAGTAGTCACGCAGAACGAATCCTGATCCGTCGGGCTTGACCGCGCCGTCTGTGATCAGTCCACTCGCAGGGCCAACTTTTTTGGCAATATTTACTTCGCCCTTTTTCAATTTCTTAGGAAGTTTATAGACCGATCCACTGGCCATTTGCTTGGTGACTATCCAGAGCTGCTGGGAATTGGGATCAGCCAAAATTGTTTCGGCGTTATGCGGCCGGTCTTCATAGGTAAATCTGTATCTCTGAACTTGTGCACTTCTATTTCCCAAATTCCTTGGTTCACGGATCCGGTAAATTGACACATCACTCCATGAGTCCACATTGTCGCCAATGTCACCCACCCACAACACCGGACGACCTTGAGCGTCGACTCCAGAAGCGAGTCCCTCAAAATCGCGCGCAGAAACATCTCGCAATGTCAACTCGCCAACAACTGCACAGTCGGAAAGTCGCAGTGCGTAAAGTCTCGCCTCGTCACCTGAATCGTTGTGAACCCACATAACACCTGGGTGGACCTGTGACGGTGCCATCCCACTGATTTCATTCAACCTGGTGTCAGTGAATTCGCACATAACGTCAGGCGATGCCGCAACCACAAGTGGTACCGGAAGCGAAAACAATAATGCTCCAGCAACCACCGCACCAAGACTCTTGAGAATCAGAGGGACCCAATTGCAGCAACAAAAACACTACCAATGAGTGCAACCAAAACCACAATGGTCACGGCTCTGCGAAATCCTGGAGTCATACCACCACCCTAAAGCAATCAATCCCAATTGATTCGGCCCACTCACTTGAGCTACCGGTAACCTTGCGTTATGACCGCTGTGCACTCACCCTCGGACTCGAACGCGATTCTCCCGGTTCGAATTGGAACCGCAATCGCAATTCTGGCAACTGTGGTGGCCGGGTTTGTCGGTCCGCTCACTCCGAGTAGCGCGGGGGGTTCCCCGGTGTGGTGGTTCGGCGCCGGCATTATCGCCAGCGCAAGTGGCCTACTTGGTTTGGTTTTCCTGCATAGACGTGCACGCAAACTAAATCTTAATTAATGTCACTCTAAATCAAGACTTGCCGAACCTGCGCGCTCAACGGGCGTAAAACCGGGGTCAACGGTTCCTGAGTGAGCACCACACCCGTAACTCAACGCAACAACGCGACCGTCTGCCGGGGACAGCGCATTTGTGCAGACCGCAAAAGATTGTCCGAGTGGACCGGCCAGTGAGTTTTGGAAGCCACAACTGCTGCAGGTCGCTGGAGCTAGACGCGCCATTTCTGTCTTGGGACCAAACTCGCTTGAGTTCCATCGATCCCCTGCTTGCTCACGACCAACTACGGAGAGCACCCGCGCACGCCCAAGCCCTAATTCCCAACCGGACATAATGCCGCGATATTCCTCAACGTACTCAAAGTCCTCGTTGACATCAGTTCCGAAAAATTCGGCGAATCCTGCGGTTAGTCTTTCGTCGTTTGCGTTCACGGGTAAGACGTCACCCGCGCTGAGGTCACCCGGCTGCAGCCGCTCGCTCCAAGGGACCCACGGTGGCGCCAGAAGTGAATCCGGGCCTGGCAGCAGTACGACGTCCGTGACGGTGACCGTTGACTTGCTTTTAGGGGTTATCGCCAACGTAACGGCCCACTGCCAACCGAGGTAAGCCTTGTTGGTACACATGAAGATATGGGTCGCCAGATTCTTCGCTTCCATGACCATTCCCACGTGCTCACCAATAAAAGTTGAATTGCCGGCCTCAAGAATTGCAGCTTCATGTGCCAACTCAATTGCCTTAGCAAGGGTCGCTTCGTCTTTGAGGCCCGGGACCTGCGCCTGCAATGCTCGATCTGAAAGTGGCGTGCTCACGAGCCAAGTCTCTCCCATGAGGCGCGATGCATGGAACAGCGGGTAATGTCACTGCCATGACTTCACAGTTTCCTCGCCGCTCGGTCTCTAAAGGCACCGCCCTCCTGGCCGTCGCAGTCTCTGCTCTGTTCGTTCTCACAGGTTGCACCAAGCCACTTCCCGGGGCTACGGTTTTTTCTGGAACCAGTAGCGAAAACCGTCAAGCCACCTGCTGGGCATTCAATGCAGATGAACTAGGAGCGGGTGACTGCGCTCAGGATTTGATCGCGCAGGCGGCGGACGGTAACGCGGTCTCGGTTGTTTCGGTGGTCCCCGGCGAAACTGTCGGAATCAGCGTGGATCCCGCCGTGGCAGAAACAGGCTGGTACGTGGTGCTCGGCAACCAGCGCATGACAACCAGCCCGATCCAGAGTTTCTACTATCGCTTTACTTTCCCAGAGACCCAAGAGATTCCAGCCGAAGGAATTCTCCTGCAGATAGTGGCGAGCACCGGCATTGGTGCACGGGGCATCTGGGTGTTTAAGTTGGAGCAAGCGACCTAAAGGGGATACATGATTGCGGCATTTGCCAACTCGATTAATCCGGAAAATCCGCTTGATGCGTTGAGCGTGGGTGAAATAGGAGAACCGCATACCCCACCGGACTGGGTTACCGTACATGTCAAGAGCGCAAGCTTGAACCATCACGATATTTGGTCGCTGAAAGGCCAAGCCCTCAAAGCAGATCGGGTCCCCATGATCCTTGGCAGCGATGCCGCGGGGGTCACCCAAGACGGACGCGAAGTTGTTGTGCACGCCGTGATCGGCCAGATGCAGAACATCGAAAATAAAACACTCGATGAAACCCTAGACACCCAACGCACTCTTTTGAGTGAACGCTACCCTGGAACTTTGGCACAAGAGGTGCGCGTTCCAGCGCAAAATTTATTGGACAAACCCGATTCACTGAGTTTTGAGGAAGCAGCCTGCCTTCCCACCGCGTACCTAACGGCCTACCGCATGTTGGCCAAGCGTTCCAACGCACAACCGGGTGACACTGTTTTGATTCAAGGTGCTGGCGGTGGTGTGGCCACCGCTGCAATCGTGTTGGCCAATGCCCTCGGCCTGAAAGTGTGGGCAACCTCCCGTGATGCAAGAAAACGCGAGACCGCGAGCGCGCTCGGAGCCGAGCAAGTTTTCGAGTCGAATGCAAAACTTCCTGGCAAAGTTGACACTGTGATTGAGACCGTGGGTGCAGCAACCTGGTCACATTCGCTTCGAGCGTTGCGCCCAGGCGGCACGATTGTTGTTTCCGGAGCAACAAGTGGCGCCATGCCACCGGCTGATCTCAACCGCGTGTTCTTCCTTCAATTGTCCATTAACGGATCAACCATGGGATCTCGAGCGGACTTTGTTGAGCTCCTTGAACTACTAGACCGCACTGGCACAAAACCCGTAATCGACCGGGTCATGCCCCTACATGAAGCTAAGGTCGCATTCGAAGCAATGCTAAGCGGTGACGTGCGCGGAAAATTAGTCCTGAATCCCTAACCTAGGCAGTGCACAATTACACATCTAAGTCGTCAGCAACGGCACGCAACACCATGGCCGTTTTTTGTGCGACAGCATCGGTCGGGTACTTGCCGCGACGAAGTTGGTTGCCAACATTGTCCAGTAACTTGATCAGGTCTTCCATGATCACTGCTAGGTCGTCCGCTTTCTTGCGGTTGCCCTTAACAACGGAGGCAGGCTCACTGAGGATCGACACCGTGAGTGCTTGCTTACCGCGACGACCGTCAACGATTCCGAAATCAAGTTTGGTTCCAGGCTTGAGAGCGGTTACTCCGGCTGGCAGAGTCGACACGTGCACAAAGACATCTTCGCCTTCATCGCTTGAAATAAAGCCGAAGCCCTTTTCAGCGTCGTACCATTTAACTGTTCCTGTAGGCACGGCTCGCCTCACTCTCTCCAACTCATACCGCCCCCCAACGGAGCGTCCTCAAGGTTAGCGCAAGCGTGGATTTGAGCAGGCCCTAGGCTAGGCCAATGCCCGAAACCTCCGAAAGTGCACAAGTTGTACGAGCACAGCGGGTAATTCGAGCCGGGGCGATCCTCACAATTCTCGGGCTGGTCGCCACACTAATCGCGATCTTGCCACTCGTCACCGACCTTGAACTCTCCAGTGCGTGGTGGTTTTTATCGATGATCACCGGGGTTGGCCTCGCCACAGTAATTGCCGGTCTCACCATGTCAGCCCGCTCGCGGTCATCTCGTTCGACGGTGACGCGTTCCACCGGAAATAACAGCGGGTTACCCGCATGAGCATGAGTCGTCCACGCAGCCTTGCTGACTCCCTTCGCGGTCGCACTGAGGTTGAACTCACCGAACTCTTCCTGGGGCGTCCTGATCTTGCGCACCCGGCGCCTGCAGACATTTCGAGTTTGGCTCGCCGGGCAACCGCGACGCCGTCCGTGAGTCGGACCCTTGACATTTTGTCGGCTCCGCAATTGCACGTGTTATTTACTCTCCGCGAGAACGCCATGAGTAGCAGCGTTCTCTCTGAGTCCGTTGATCCAATTGTTGCTCCGAACCTCGATACTGAGGTCACAGTTTTGCTCCAGCTTGGACTTATTTGGGGGCTGGCCGACTCACTCAGTGCTGTCACCTCAGTGCGCGACACATTGAATGAGGGTTACCCCGACGCACTCGCGGTGCCGTCGATTCCTGAATCAAAGACCACAAAGCCCAAGCAGGACTTGCAACGTCAAGCTGGCTTAGCAGCGCATACGTTTATGTCGCTGGCGCACGATGCACTTTATATTTTTCGAACTGCGCCACTCACCGCCCTGCGTTCTGGTGGGATCGCAACAAAAGACGTTGATCAACTGGCAAAGTTTCTTGCGGTCCCACTCAATGAAGCCTGTCTGCTCATTGAAGTTTTGTACCATGCAGGACTAATCGCTCTGACTGCCTCACTGCAATGGGAAGTCACAACGAAATATGAAACTTGGCGCAATAAGTCCAAGGAAGCCCAGTGGGTTGTGCTTGCACAAGCTTGGCTCGACCTTCCCCTCATGGGCAGCGAGGGAAATAAGCCACTTTCTGGAGCTGGCGAGTCCCCAACCGTGGGCGTTATGCGTTGGCAGACTCTGCGCACCCTGCAATGGTGGAATGCAAACACCAGCGCAACACCAACCAAAAATTGGAAACTATTTGTTAAAGCACTCGATCACTTCTACCCGCGCCGTCGTGGCAACCGGCGCGAGGAAGTTGCAAAAGTCACCTTGCGGGAGGCTGAGTGGGTTGGCGTCTCTCACGGCGAGATCCTTTCCGAAGCAGGTACCGGCATCACTGCAGACAACGCTCCTGCCGCGAGCTCAGGCCTAAAACTGCCGACCGAAGTCACAGACTTTCTGATCCAGGGCGATTTAACCGTGATTGCTGCCGGTCCGCTGCCACTCGACGTTGGAGAGAAACTTCACGCAATCGCCGACATCGAAAGCCGCGGCGCCGCGAGCGTGTATCGATTCAGCGCCGAAACAATCGATCGCGGAATGCAGGTCGGCTGGAAAAAACCAGACTTCGCCGAGTTTTTCGAGCAATGGTTGAAGGGCTCAATCCCGCAGCCGCTCACTTACTTAATTGATAACGCCAGTGAAGTCGAACTAGACGAATCGGTGAGTAAACCCAAAGCCGCCACACCTGCCCGCCTCGGTCGCCACTCCCGTCGAATCACCGAACGCGAAGCCCAGCGGATTGCAAGTGCACTCCTGAAGGGCGAGGTCACCGAAGCGAACTTGGCCGAACCAGAAGAAGTGTTCACCCTAAACACTTCGGCGCTGATTGCACTCCTTAAGAGTGCCCAAGAGCACCACTCCGGCGTATGGATCGGTTACGCCGAAGCAGATGGCAGTACCAGCACCCAAATTGTCGAACCTATTCGAATGGGCGACGGCACCATGACCGCATTTGATCACGGCAGCGCCAATGTTCGCACTTTCGCAATCTCACGAATCAGCGGAATCGCACCCGCCCAGCTGAACGAGATCAACAACTAAACGTCAACACGTTCAGTCGCCGTTGACATCTCGGCAAGATTCGCAGCTATTGGTTCGATTCCGATTCCAGGCCCGGTGGGAACCGCCAGTTGACCGTTATCAAGAACGAAAGGCTCGGTGACATCTTCCTTGTAGTACCGGCTTGACGCGCTGGTATCTCCGGGCAATGTGAATCCGGGCAACGCGGCCAGCGCAATATTTGCCGCTCGACCAACTCCCGTTTCCAACATTCCTCCGCACCACACGGGGATTTCCTTCTCAACACACAGGTCATGAATATCGCGTGCCGTAAGGAACCCACCGACCCGGCCGGGTTTAATATTCACAATCGTTGTTGCGCCGAATTCGATGGCGCCTTCAGCCGAGTCAACGGAAAGAATTGATTCATCCAAACAAATTGGCGTTGACACCACTGAAGAAATCAGCTTGTGACCCAAAATGTCGTCTTCCGGTAACGGCTGTTCGATTAGTAGCAAATCGAATTCGTCAAATCTTGCTAGGTGCTCAGCATCACTGCGACGATACGCCTGATTCGCATCCACCTGCAATGGGACTCCCGGCCATTCATTGCGAACCGCGCGCAATGCATCTAAGTCCCAGCCGGGCTCCACCTTGAGCTTGATTCGACGGTAACCCTGTTCTACATACTGGCCGACCTCTTGGATTAAGTCCTCAATCGAGCTAGGAATCCCAACGCTCACACCGCAATCAACCCGGTCACGCACGGCTCCCAAAAACTCACCGAGCGAAAGATTTCGTTCCTTTAACCACAGATCTAGTAAAGCTGTTTCAACTGCACTCTTGGCCATCGGGTTTCCCTGCATGACGGCAAGAGCTGCGCGCACTGAATCCGGAGCCGGCGTTGAGTCAGCCGCACTTTCACCAACAAGCGGCGCCAATGTTGGGATCAAAAAATCGCGCATGACATTTACCGCACCGCGCGTGTATTCCGCGCTGTAACCAGGCCATGCCATGGTCACGCATTCACCCCATCCACTTACCCCGTTGTCGCTGACAGCTTCAACCAGCACGACGTCACGGACACTCTGTGAACCAAAACTAGTTCGAAACGGTCGAACCAGCGGAATCTCAAGACTATGAATTACAAATGAAATACTCATGTGCACACCCTTTCACTAATCACGAACCACGAACCAACGATTCGTTTTCAGTTATGTCGAGCACATAGTCACCATGTGGCGTGACTCCGATAATTTCCCGCCCTGCCGCAAACTCTCGCAGCAGGTTTTCTCGCATGACAAAGCGCCATTCGCGTGCAGCATCCGGATCACTTGCTCGCAAGGACACAATGTCTTCTGGTGCTTCCACCACGATCTGCGTGTCGGTCAGCTCAGTGACTGGGCCCAACTCGCCGCGAGCTGCCGCACGCGCTCGATCTCCTGTTAAATCCCACCATGCAAAAACTCGATCAGACTCTTCCCCTGCATTTATGGCATCTGTCATTGAGCCATAAAAATTCACTTCGTAGTCACGAACACTCACACCAAGGTTCACCAAGTTCAAGCGTGCATTTCGCGCAACGAGCGGGTCAAACGTCCACACAATCGTGTCGATCCCGCGGCTCAACGCCCACCAACGTTGGTGCGCCTTTATCAAGGTACCTATCCGCTTATTTCGATACGGCTCCAACACGCCGGCCATATGCGAATGCAAATGCAAATGATCTGGAACTCCTACCAAGCTTTCATGCACGCCGACAACTGCCAGTGCGGCGGCGACCGGTTCACCCTTGATATAAGCGGCTGAGCAATACCCACCAGAATGTGTGATCGCGCGCAGAAGATTCGGTGGTACCTGCGTCCCACCATTGAGTGGTGGCCAAACCAGATCAAATATTTCCTGGGCATCACTAATTTCTGTTGCAACTTCAAGGGATCGAATTTCGATCCCCGAATCGGCACATGCGTTCTTCCACATCTGCGCTGCCTCACTCACAATTCCAGCAACTTCCTTGTCACTGAGGCCGTTAAAGTGCATCGCACTACCGTAGCGTCTATGGCAATTGAACCAATGCTCCCCGCGATGCTCGACACACTCAAAGAACTCGTGGAGTGCGAGTCCCCCACCAGCGACTTGGCATCCGCGCATGCGGTCACCCGAGTAGCACAGCGACTTGGAAACGACTGGCTACCCACCCCCGCAAGAATTGAAGAACACGACGGACGCCCGGTGTGGCGCTGGGGACCAGATGCGCCAAGTGTCCTGCTACTTGGTCACCTTGACACCGTGTGGCCGGTCGGGACCCTTGTCAATATTCCCTTCGGTATCAACGGTGATCGCCTGACAGGCCCAGGCGTTTTTGACATGAAGGCCGGAGTTGTTCAAGGCTGGGCGGCAATTAAAGAATCCGGACTTACTGAGACAAGTGGTATCGGAATGCTGCTCACCACCGACGAGGAAACCGGATCACAGGCATCTCGCAGGTTGATAGCGCAGGCAATCACGAACGCGAAAGCCGTCATCGTTCTCGAGCCTTCACTTGGGGGCGCACTCAAAACGCGTCGCAAGGGCACCTCCAACTACCTCCTGCGATTTCACGGGGTGGCATCCCACGCAGGCCTGGATCCAGATCGCGGAGTTAATTCACTTGTTGCCGCAGCCGAATTCATCCTTGCAACTAAACAATGGGGCAGCCAGGAACACGAAACTTCGGTGACTCCGACCGTGAGCAAATCCGGCACCACCACCAACACTGTTCCAGATCTCGCAGAAGTCCACGTCGATGTTCGCGCATGGAACCGTGGCGAACAGGAACGCGTCGACGCGACAATCCGTGCATTCACTTCAATCTTGCCCGTGACTATTGAAATCGTTGGTGGCATTGACCGACCCGCCATGGAAGCCGTCATGAGTGTCGATCTATTCACTTTGGCCAAGCAGCTCAACGGTGAACTTAGCTACCCAGACCTCACTGAATGTGCGGTCGGCGGCGCAAGCGACGGGAACCTCACCGCCGCTGCCGGCATTCCCACGATCGACGGCATGGGCGCGGTCGGGGACGGTGCTCACGCAGATTTCGAGTGGGCGTCAATCAGTGCGATGCCCCACAGGGCCGAACTACTCGCCGCAATGCTTACGAAGTTACTCGAAGATTAAGCAATTACACGCACGTTCAACGCCAGCCACGGCCCCTGAACCCACTCCGCGGTAAGGTTGCCTGTTCGCCAGAAATAAGAGCCCGAAGGGGCTAACCCCCAAGCACGAACGACATGAGAGCAGGACATGACCGACGGCCCCCTAATTGTTCAAAGTGACAAGACCATGCTCCTCGAGGTCGATCACGCGGATTCTGCGGCCTGCCGCAAGGCAATTGCACCATTTGCCGAACTTGAACGAGCCCCCGAGCACATTCACACCTACCGACTGACCCCCCTTGGTTTATGGAATGCACGAGCCGCCGGGCACGATGCCGAGAGTGTGATCGACACACTCATTCGATACTCCCGCTACCCCGTATCGAATTCACTACTTATTGACATTGCCGAAACTATGTCGCGCTATGGCCGTTTACAGATTAATAGTGATCCCGCTAACGGACTGATCCTGCAAGCACTTGACGTTGCCGTCCTTGAAGAGGTACTCAAGAGCAAGAAAGTCGCGCCACTTCTCGGAGTTCGGATCGACGACACCACGGTTGTCGTGCACCCCAGCGAACGCGGACACCTCAAGCAAGCGCTCGTCAAACTTGGTTGGCCCGCTGAGGACGTCGCCGGTTATGTTGATGGCGAACGTCACTCGATCTCCCTCAAAACTGACTGGCAAGCAAGGGAATATCAAATCCACGCCGCTGACGGTTTCTGGCACGGCGGCTCAGGTGTTGTCGTTCTTCCATGCGGTGCAGGTAAAACACTCGTTGGCGCTCTGGCCATGTACCGCGCGCAAGCGACCACGCTGATCCTGGTGACAAACACAGTGAGTGCCCGTCAATGGAGGGATGAACTACTCAAGCGCACCAACCTCACGGCAGACGAAATCGGCGAGTACTCGGGCGCGAAAAAGGAAATTCGCCCAGTAACAATTGCCACCTATCAGGTCATGACCACCAAACGCCAAGGCATTTATCCGCACTTAGAAGTCTTTGATTCCCGCGACTGGGGCTTAATAATTTACGATGAGGTTCATCTACTTCCCGCTCCAATCTTCCGCTTCACCGCCGACATCCAATCCCGCCGGCGCCTAGGTTTAACAGCCACCCTCGTCCGCGAGGACGGTCGCGAGTCCGACGTCTTTTCATTGATCGGGCCCAAGCGCTACGACGCTCCTTGGAAGGAAATCGAAAACCAGGGTTATATTGCACCAGCGGACTGTGTCGAGGTTCGAGTCACAATGCCCGAACCTGATCGCATGGCGTACGCCGTCGCCGAACAAGAAGACAAGTACCGCATGGCTGCAAGTGCTGCGGAAAAGATTGAGATTGTTGAGGCACTCGTCCACCAGCATGAAGGTGAGCAGATCCTGGTGATCGGTCAATTCCTTGACCAACTTGCCGAGCTTGGTGAACACTTAGATGCGCCCGTAATCACCGGTGCAACGAGCGTGAAGGAACGTGAGCGTCTCTACAACCAGTTTCGCACTGGCGAGGTCAAACTCCTCGTTGTAAGCAAGGTCGCGAACTTTTCAATCGACCTCCCGGAAGCAACGGTCGCGATCCAAGTCAGCGGTTCCTTCGGTTCCCGACAAGAAGAAGCCCAACGTCTTGGCCGGATCCTTCGACCAAAGTTCGACGGCCGCACCGCGCACTTCTACTCGGTTGTAACCCGCGACACCCTCGACGCTGACTTCGCGCAACACAGGCAGCGCTTTCTTGCCGAGCAGGGTTACTCCTACCGGATCATCGACTCCGCTGATTTGGCATTAGGAAGTTAGGCGCACCGAACAGTGACGAAGCCATGACCAACCCGACAAGCACCGATGTCGTGTTGACCCCGAAAGTAATTGGCCTCTCGATCGCAATTGGTGTTGTCGGTAGTTTCTTCGGTTTCACGTTCCTTGAAATCGCAACAAGTGGGCAACGAATCCTGTTTACCGAGTTGCCCGAGCACTTCGGATTCGACCAAGCGCCCTGGTGGTGGATCACTGCCGTCCTACTTCTCGGGGCAACCGTCGTGTTCCTCGCCCACAAATTGCCAGGCAAAGCAGGTGAAGGCCCTCTTAACGGTTTCCACTTCGACGAGCCACCCTCCAAAGCACCCGGAATTCTCCTCGCCGCGTTCGGCACGCTGCTCTTTGGTTTCGTCCTTGGGCCTGAAGCACCAATCATTATTTTGGGAACCACCGTCGGCGCGCTCATGGTGCGCAAACAGCAACCAAGTGTTGTCACACTTGCCATGTTTCTCGGTGGACTGGCAGCTATCGGCACCGTGTTTGGAAATCCGTTCATTACGATTTTCATGGTTCTCGAGTTCGTCGCTGTCGGCGCAGCCCCCGCAGCAATCCTCCTCCCCGGACTGATCGCCCTTGGCGCGGGCTTTCTAGTTCAAACTGGACTCGGCAACGTCCCAGGCCTTGGTGTTCACAGCCTCTCGGTCCCTGGGATGCCCGAATACACGTCAATCACAGTGTGGGATCTCGTCCTTGGCGTTGCTGTCGCGGTCATTACCGCAATTCTCGTTGGCGCATTCAGACTTCTCGCCCTTACAATCGCAACCCATGCCAGCAGGCGTCCCACAGTTTTGATCTTCGGCTCCGCAATCGTCACGGCGGCCCTCGCAATCTTCCTTACCGAAGTTTTCGGCCTCAACCCCAACCTGCTGCTCTTCTCTGGCCAGACCGGCATGCCCGATCTGATCACACAAACGTCCCTCGGGACGGTCATTGCGATCTTCGTCGCTAAAGCATTCGCCTACTCATTTGCCCTCGGTGGCGGATTCCGCGGTGGTCCAATTTTCCCCGCAACTTTCCTTGGCGTCGCAGTCGGTGTGTTGGCAATTTTGTTCTTCCCCGAAACTAATCTCAGCCCAATGACCGCAGCCGGTATCGCAGCCGCAGCCGCCGTCATGCTCCGCCTGCCATTTACCTCCGCGATCCTGGCGCTACTTCTAGTCAGCGCGGGTGGAGCCTACGTCGCACCCTTCGCAATAATCGGTGCCATTGCCGGCTACCTCGTGCGCGTGCAAATGGATCAGCGAATTACCCAACCGAATAGCAACGCTCCTACTGACGGTCTCACTCCCAGGTAACTCGCCCTCTCGCATTTACTCAAAACTTGGGTTCATCTGGTGGGTCGGTCGTACTGGTGTTCACAGCGTTGGTGTTCACAGCGTTGGTGTTCACAGCGTTGGTGTTCACAGTGTCGGTTGCTACCAGCGGTGGCGGGTGGTGTCGGTAGATGAGCCCGTCGGGGCTGATCCAGGTGCAGGTCCCGTCGGGTTTGCTGTCGGTGATTTCCCACCGGCCGTGGGTTTTGAGTTGATGGTGGCGCACGCATAAGGCGCCGAGGTTGCCCACATCGCTGCCCCCGCCTTCATCCCAGGGTTGCACATGATCGATCTGACACTTTGTCGCGTTGCGATGACACCCGGGGAAGCGACACACACCGTCGCGCGTGGTGATCAGCCGGCGCAGCACCCCGGTGATTTGGTAGCGCCTACGTCCCACGTCAAGAACGTGTCCGGTATCACTGATGGCTACGGGTCGGGCAAATACTCGCACCGCCGGGTCGCTGAGTAGCTGAGCAAAATCACACCCCAGGGAGTTGGTGCTAGCACTGGCTTGGGCTTGAAGTTCGGTGATGGGCACGGTCAGATCCAGGGTCATATTGACAACGATCGGCATCAGATCAGTTGCACCACTGGGCGGATTCGTGCCCGGCGTGCCCGGGAGTATTGGCGTGCCGAAGATTAGGGCTGCCAGGGCGTGGCCGCGGCGTTCCCCGATCTTTTCATCACAGCTCCCAGCCTCACAAGGGCTGGTGATTGCGGGGTTGGTAACGGCGGCGTTGATCGCTGCCATGATCGCGTTCGCGGTGATGGAATCGAGCCGGGCGATCAGCGTGGAGATCCCGTCAGTATCAGGTGTGACATACACATCCCGGTGTCGGCGGGCTGCTTCCCTGCGGCGGGCCTGACCGGCAGCATCGATGACACTAATTTCCCGGTTCGCTTTGGATTTAGTTGCCGAATACCCCTGTCGGCGTGCGGTGGGCAGGACTTTACCTTGAAACACACCACAATCTGTGTTGAATGCTGACTGGGCTGCAATCAGCGCCAAAGCCACGTCCTGCGCGTTCTCGCCAGTGCTCTCCCCTTCAATTCCTTCCAGTCCTTCAGCGCGTTCACCAGCAATGATCGCGTTCTCAAGGGCCTCCCAACTGGATAGGCGCTCCACCGACTCACTCACCACTCGGACGTGCCCTGGAGTGATCTCACCCAACGCCAAAGCTTTCTGCGTGGGGGCTAAAGGACCTGCCAGAAGGCGTGCTTGATCAATACGAGCCTGGGTTGTCACCGGACCCCAACGCAGGGCTGCAGCGATTTCATCCCGGGGAAGTTCACGAATACGAATCTCACGCTCACTATCGGTTAAGCGATCCAACAGAATGAACTCCTCCACCGTAGGGGTCAACCCCGCCGCGGCAACCAAAGCAAGATTCGCCCGGCTGGCCCACCAAGAAGCCACCCGTTCATGGATTTGCAGATACCGCACCGCATCACGCGGGCTCAACGCCGCCGGGTCCACCATTTCCAACACCGACGCAACAAACAACCCCGGAGCAAGATCACACACATGATCCAACAACACCGACGGTGAATCCGTGAACGGATCAAAACCCAGACCGGCAACATTGCCCGCTGCGTTGCCGGATGCGTTGCCGGATGCATTGCCCGATGCATTGCCGGATGCTCCGTCGAATTCCATAAAACAAACCTATGACAGGGGTCTGACATTCAAGGACATCGAAAAAAATCTTGAAATTAGGCGATGCCGCGAGGCTATGAACAAAAGAACTTCACTACACCGCATTTGCGCGGCATTGACTCGCGAGCACTGTACCTATGGTTTCGATGAGTATGGATCGGCTACCAAAATCTAGAAGCAAAGCGTGAGCGATCCTTGAAGGTCGAGGCAAAGAGGCTAAAGGTTGAGATCGATTCTGCTCAACGTGCTGAATCGGTCAGTGCGATTGTCGACAATGAAGACTTTGCGGATACATGGCAAGGTGGGGCCGCGGCATCAGGCTTTGCCAGCATCAGTGACTGCTTCATCTTGCCGGTGAACCCTGTGGGGAACTGGTTTTTGAGATTAACCTGTCCTGTCGTATGGCGAAACCGATTAATGAAGGTGGCTAGCTTTGTGCGACGCTCAAACGGGCATCAATATCGACCGACATGTCGTCAACGGTTCCGATTCCCGGAATAGGAATATGGACTCGCCCGAAAGCTACCGAGCCAACGAGTTCGATTTCAGGTTGAGCCGAATTCACCACCGAAGTAATCACGAGCGAGATCTGAAGGTCTAACTGGCCAGCCTGGGCGCTACCACTGACGTCATACGCGTTGCCACTATGCGGCCCTGATCCTTGAAAAACTAGATCGTGTGCGTTGTATCCACCAATGAAGGTACGTGCGGCTGCTTCAGTCAAGAAATTTCCGGTTTTAAGTTTGTCCAGTGCGAGCACCAATTCCATGGTGGCAATTGAGTCAACGATATGCAGTGAACCCGAGCGAACCGGTGCTTTGACCTCGACGTTCATCAGGCCAGAGCTGCCGCTCTTTAGCCGGACTTCTGCCCCATCGATTGCCAGGATAGTAAATGATCCTTGTAGTTGCATGCTCACAATCTACAACTTCGGGCTGATCCCAACCATCAATGCGTGAAGAGTAGATGCCGATTTCTTGCGATGGACCTAAGAGCCATGTCAACATCTTCGCTATTGTTGTAAAAGTGAGGGCTGATTCTCAAGTTTCCGTCACGGGATGAGACCACGACATTGTCTTGTGCCATCGCATTAACGAGAGCATGCTCGTCCGTTGTCTTCACGGCCAGCATAGGGCCATGTTCGTCATCTCCTTCAGGAGTCGCACATTTGCCTCCCATGTCAAGGATCCCTGCGCGGAGTTGACTGTGCAGTTCGCTTGACACTCTCCAAGCATTCTCCACACCCACTTCGAGCAAGAACTTCAACCCTGCTTGAGCAGCATACAAACTGGGAACATTCGGCGTTCCTGCTTCAAATCTCCGAGCATCCTTGGCAGGGTCATATGCAGCAATATCCATTGAAAAGATATCTCGAGCAGCAAACCAACCCGTGGTTGTTGGTACCAATTCTGAAACAGTCTTGTTATTCACTAGCGCGAAACCGATGCCAGGACTACTCAACATATATTTGAGGACTCCACCGACAAGGAAATCCGCACCAAGATTCTCAAAATCAATGGGTACAGCGCCGGTGGACTGATACGCATCAACCAGAACGGGAACACCGCGCTCGTGAGCCACCTCAACTATTGCCTTGATGTCATTCATCGCACCATTTCGGTAACACACATGTGTCACCGAGACGATCGCGGTGTTCTCATCAATGGCTGCAGCCACACGCTCTGCTGGCAATCGGTTATCCAAATCCGCAGGGACGTGAACGACTTGCGCTCCATTACGTTCTTGGGCGTGCCAGATTTGTCCCACTGTGGGAAATTCAAGCGAAGTGGTAATTACTTTTTTCGGGCCATTTCGAAAATCAAAACAACTCGCAATAGCGTTAACTGCGGCAGATGCACTTGTTGTTACAGCGACTTGGTCGCCTTGCGTTGAGAAAACTTTTGCGAGTTGGGTTCTCACGTCTTCTTGGACGCCAACCCAGGATTCCCACAGCGAACCAAATTCTTCTAGCTGATCAAGGTAAAGGGTGTATGCGGTTCTCACCTCGTCTGCGAGTGCACCTTGTGAACAAGAGTTCAGATAAGCCCGCTGCTGGAAAATCTTAAAGTGATCACGCTTAATGCCGTCAACCTGATGAGCCTGCACAAAGTCCCCTTCCCGAGAGATCCCACCCGAGCGTACCGAGGGTCAAGTGTGCGCAGGCAGTTGGTAACACCAACGATTTAGACAACGCTACCCTAAACTCTCGCTCACAGAAAGACGAAATGAATCGAGCCAAAATACGTCATATTTGAATCATGGGACTGTGTTTACTGATTCGTATCTAATGGCGCCCAACAATGCCTTGAGCCTTATGGCTGGCGCCCTGCACACAAGTTATAAAAGTATGGGGAGCGACTCGAAATTCGAGTCGCTCCCCATACAAACTGCGATCAATCTTAAGTTAGGTGTAATAGCTCCGACTAGAAGTCCATGTTCACTCGGACTTCCCGAACCGACTAGAAGTCCATGTTCACTCGAACTTCCTGAACCGACTAGAAGTCCATTCCACCCATGTCGCCGCCGCCCATTGCTGGAGCTGCCTTTTCGGGCTTGTCAGCAATGACAACTTCAGTGGTAAGGAAGAGCGCTGCAATGGAAGCAGCATTCTGGAGCGCTGAGCGAGTGACCTTGGCAGGATCAATGATCCCAGCAGCGATCATGTCGACATACTCGCCGGTTGCAGCGTTGAGACCCTGGCCTGCAGGAAGTTCGCGGACTTTCTCCACGACAACTCCGCCTTCAAGACCAGCGTTTTCAGCGATCTGCTTCAACGGTGCGCTGACAGCAACGCGGACAATGTTCGCGCCAACTGCTTGCTCGTCGGTGAGGCCGAGAGCGTCGATCTTGCTTCCAGCTGCCTTCATTGCCTGAATGAGTGCAACGCCACCACCGGCGACGATGCCTTCTTCAACGGCTGCCTTTGCATTACGAACTGCGTCTTCGATCCGGTGCTTGCGTTCCTTGAGTTCAACTTCAGTGGCTGCGCCAACCTTGATCACTGCAACGCCGCCCGCAAGTTTCGCCAAACGCTCTTGCAGCTTCTCGCGGTCGTAGTCGCTGTCGCTCTTGTCGATCTCAGCGCGAATCTGGTTGACGCGACCCTGAATCTGGTCGGCGTCCCCGCCACCTTCAACAATGGTGGTCTCGTCCTTGGTGACAACAACTTTGCGGGCATGACCAAGAAGATCTAGCGTCGTGGTGTCTAGCTTGAGGCCAACTTCTTCACTGATGACCTGGCCACCGGTGAGGATTGCAATGTCTTGCAGCATTGCCTTACGGCGATCGCCAAAGCCTGGAGCCTTAACCGAGACGCTCTTGAAAGTGCCACGGATCTTGTTCACAACCAGAGTCGCGAGGGCTTCACCTTCAACGTCTTCGGCGATGATCATGAGTGGCTTTCCGCTCTGCATGACCTTTTCAAGGATCGGCAGTACGTCTTTCACTGCTGAGATCTTGGAGTTAGCAATCAAGACGTATGCGTCTTCGAGCACTGTTTCCATGCGCTCGGTGTCAGTGACGAAGTAAGGGGAGATGTAACCCTTGTCAAAGCGCATACCTTCGGTGAGCTCGAGTTCGAGTCCGAATGTCTGGCTTTCTTCAACGGTGATTACGCCTTCTTTGCCGACCTTGTCCATTGCTTCAGCGATGAGCTCGCCAACTTCTTGGTCGCCGCCAGCAGAGATCGCGGCTGTTGATGCGATTTGCTCTTTAGTCTCAACGTCTTTGGCCATAGAGAGAAGTTCGTCGCACACAACCGTGACTGCGCGCTCAATGCCCTTCTTGAGACCCATCGGGTTTGCGCCGGCGGCTACGTTGCGCAGTCCTTCGCGCACAAGTGCCTGAGCAAGAACCGTTGCTGTGGTTGTTCCGTCGCCTGCGACGTCATCCGTCTTCTTGGCAACTTCTTTTACCAGCTCTGCACCGATTTTTTCATATGGATCTTCGAGATCAATTTCTTTCGCAATGGATACACCGTCGTTGGTGATCGTGGGGGCTCCCCACTTCTTCTCCAGAACAACGTTGCGACCTTTGGGACCAAGGGTTACCTTGACCGCGTCTGCGAGGACGTTCATGCCACGCTCGAGTGAACGACGGGCTTCTTCGTCGAATGCAATCATTTTTGCCATGAGGGTGTTCCTTTCGGAAACTGCCGTAATTGGATTCTGCTATTAGGTACTTGAGTTGTCACTCTCATGGGGAGAGTGCTAACGGAAAAGTTAGCACTCTAAGGGTGAGAGTGCAAATCCGTGGGGGAAAAAGGGCCCTATCCCCCTACGAATTGGCCCAGGACTCGTCAAGGAATTACCGGGGTGTCTGCTGGCGCCGGGGCTGGAGCCGGGGCTGGCGCCGGGGTTGGCGCCGGGGTAAGGGCAACAATGGCGGCCTCTCTAGCCGCTGAGAAAGAGTTAGCCGCGGGGGTTGCATCCCCTCCACGGGTGCTGTCGCGCCACGCATACCCGAGTGAGAGTGACACCTGGCCCCATTCGGGGATATTCGGGTAGGCCGTAGCGCCTAGAGCCGCTGAGCCAAATGCAAGCAGCACCCGGTCAGGAGACGCCGCTGCGGCGGCCGTGTTGGCCGGCAGGCCCACATAAGGGGACTTCTCGTAGAAAGTCGTTTGAGCTTTTGCTGTGGTCACTTTGTTGGTAACGATGTCTCGCGAGGCAGGCAATACTTTGTGCGCCTTCGCGTAATTCGTGACTACGAAACCAATTGATTTCATGAATGGTGCGGCGTTAATGTCTTTAACGATTGTCGGTACCTGCGTAATGCGGTAGCGGAAAGTCAGTGTTTTCAAAGTCGCGATTTCTTCGGGCCCTGCTAGCCAGAATGGGGCACGTCCTGTTGTGAATGCGGCGCGCGCTTCCTCTGCCGTGAGATTGGAGTTGATCAGACCGCTTTTATTCCACTCATCAATTTGGCCTTGGTTCTTAACAAATTTCTTGTTATTGATTCCGATCTTCTTAGGGTTGTAGCTGCCCGTTGAAGTCGTTCCAAACGCAAAGCCACCCAGTCCCGCAAAAAGTGGGTAGGTCGAATACGCGTTGCCGTCAATGCCTTGTGAAACGGCGAAGGCCACGTCGGCGCGACCTGCAGCCACGCGCTTCAAAGCAAGTCTGGACAATTTCGCAAAGGTCTTGGGTTGGTTCGGAATCAAATTAACATTGGTGACCAGTGCCATATTTTGTCGTTGAATGGGCGTACCAAAAAGAGAGTCTGCAACCCGAAACGTATTGAGGGAAATACTCGAGAGAGCCCGAGAAGTTGCAGGAGTGATTTCAAGGGGAGTTATGAGGGCATTTGCGGCTAGTTCACCTACCTGCTCGCCCTCGACCAATACAATGTCAGGAGCTTTATTGGGTTTAACGTTTTGCAGATCAACCGTGATCGTTGACATGTCGTGGGATTTAACTTCGACGGCGCGTTTCTTATAGCCGTCCGCGAACAACGCAGTTGCGGCGTCCTTGTACTGGGCGTCAACCCACACCACAATCGCGCGCGGGGCCGCCTGAGCGGGGGCCGCGAGTAAGGCACCTGAGATGAGTGCCGTGGTGAGTGCGGTTCCGATCGCTGCTGCGGAGAAACCCTTGGCCAATCTGCGCTGCTGCACGGAACTTCACTCCCCTATAAGTCGTCTTTATATAAGTAGTAATTGCGCGAAAGCTACGCACTGTAGATACGCGTAGACAAGCACTGCGAAACTTCATGGTAAAACGGATTTCCTATGAAACAAAATGCTAGCGCGACTCGCGCGTGTTTCCCTGCAGGTAATCGCGTGGGTTAGCGAATATTTACCCGGTTTGCAGTGCGAGCAGCTTGACGGCTTGAGCGCATGCGGCGAAGCCGTTTGACCAGCATTGGGTCGAACTCAAGTGCTTCTGGGGTGTCGATCAAGGTATTAATCAACTGGTAATACCGGGTTGAACTCATGTCGAAAAGCTCACGGATTGCGGCTTCTTTTGCACCGGAATACTTCCACCACTGACGCTCAAACCCGAGAATCGCTTGGTCGCGCTCGGAGAGACCCGCGGTTGCGCTCACTGGGTTCGCACTAGCGTTTGAACTGGTGTTTGTGGCTTGATACATGAATTCAACCTCCCTAGGGTGACAATGCTATTGCCTAAATCACACAAGTGTTATTCGCCCCCGGAATCGCGTTTTGGTTCCCGACGGCGGAACCTGAGCAAAACCCATGAGAAGCCGTAACCCAAGCCATTTGTTGCCCAGTGAAAGCCCATGGGAGCCAAGACGCTGCCCGAAAAAATCCGCATAAACGTGAATAAGACACCCGCGAGGGTTGTTGTCACGACGCTAGCGAGAATCGCCAGAATGTTTCCGCGGCGACCCGCGCCGACCACACTGCCCAGTGCCGGATTGTTCTCATGCGTCCCGATACTGGGCAAAATATGCCAGAGCCCGAAGAGGATCGCGGAAACGACAATTGCCGTTGTGAGGCCGAATCGCCGGGCGAGCATCGAGAATAAAACTGCCCTAAATGCGATCTCTTCAAATAAGACTGTTCCCAAGGGGACTTCAATGAGTGACTGAAAAAGTAGTCGGCCCCCGGAAAGCGTTCCAATTCTCTCGTCAGCGAATGCCTCTCGCGTTTTTTTAAAAATTGCTCCGACGAGATACACGAGTGTGACTGCAGTAATTGAGATCCCCGCCCAAATAAGGCCAGGTAGAAGGTAGGAAAAGCCCAGCCCCATGTCGGTGAAGTCGTTGCCGTCGAGCAGACCAATCGCGAGCAGTACGACCGATCCAACAAATGCCCAGAGCAGGTAGTGCTCCTGCGGTGCAACGCGGTTGTTCACAATATTGATCACGATCAACGCCACACCCACGAGTACGAGCGGCCACCACGGCAAACCCGCCACCTGGTCTGGGTAGATCGCGCCGGGAAATATTAGATCCACGGGTTCGAGTCTATGTCGAGAAGCTCAGGATTGAGCACCTGCGAGACTGGGCGGGTGAGCACACAATCTGAAATCGCCCCAGCTGAATTCGCCAGCGAGGAATACGCCCGCCAGCGCGATGCCAAACTTGATCGGCCAATTGCCCGGGATCGTTACCACGTTCCAGTGGATTCAAGTGGCACTCCGATTTCTTACATGGCCGGTAACTCGCTCGGACTGCAACCAAAGTCAACGAGGGCCGGGATTGAGCAGGAGCTTGACTCGTGGGCGGACCTTGCTGTCCGCGGACATTCACATGGCGCCCACCCCTGGATGGCATTCCCATCACTGCTCGCGGAAGCATCCGCTCAAATTGTCGGTGCGCAGCCCAATGAAATTGTCATGATGAACAGCCTGACAGTGAACCTTCACATGCTGCTCGCAAGTTTTTATCAACCGCAGGACCGTCGCCGCAAAATCGTGATGGAGGATTACGCGTTTTCCTCCGACTCGTATGCGATCCGTTCGCACGTTGCTTTCCGCGGAGGTAACCCGGATAAAGATGTGATCAGACTCAAGCCGCGCGAAGGTGAAGACAGTTTAAGAACTGAAGATGTCATTGCGGTACTTCGCGAACGCGGTGAAGAAATCGCAACGATTCTCTTCGGCGCGGTGAACTACTACTCCGGTGAGTTCATGGACATTCCTGCAATCACCGCGGTTGCGCACGACGTTGGTGCTTACGCCGGTTGGGACTTAGCGCACGCAGCTGGCAATATCCCCATGCACCTGCACGACTGGAATGTCGACTTCGCTGCCTGGTGTTCCTATAAATACCTCAACGCTGGACCGGGCTCCGTCGCTGGCGCTTTTATCCACGAAAAGCACCACAAGTCTTCATTGCCTCGACTTGAAGGTTGGTGGACGAATAAGCCCGAAACACGGTTTTTGATGAACTCGGTTGTTGACCCCCTGGAAACCGCGGACGCTTGGGCGGTTTCAAATCCACCGCTGTTAATTATGGCGCCAGCACTGAGTGCACTCAATGAATTCACCGACGTTGGCATGCCCGCGCTTCGTGCACGAAGCTTGCAACTGACGTCTTACCTGCGCGAACTCATTACAGCATTGGACCCAGCAGCGTTGGATTCCAAGAGAAGAGTGCACGTGATTACGCCGAGTGATTCGGATCGGCACGGTGCGCAACTCTCCATTCGCGTTCCCGTTGAACCTTTCGCGCTGATCGAGCGCATGTATGAAAATCACGGTGTCCTGGGTGACGCCCGAAACCCAGACATTATTCGGCTGGCACCGATTCCCATGTACAACACATTCCACGACGTGTGGCGCGCCGTCACTGCGCTGTTCGTCGAACTCAAAGATTAGCTAGCTACCGGCCAACGGGTCGCCATAGTCCTGCACCTGGATTCACGGTCGCCACAACTGCGACCAATGGCAGTGCGAGCAACGGCAGCACTGGCACCAAACTCGCACCAACTGCAAGAGACACGAGCACTTGAGCGCACGCAATTGGGAGCCAGCACAGCGCAAGCGCGGCGATCCGGTGCCCACGGTCTGCGTTTCTGTTCAAGATTTCTCGCACACACCACGCCACCCACATGGCTGAGGCAAGTGCGGCAACTGCAACAACCACGGTGAATGGAACTCCTACTAACCCAGCTAGGGCAGGAAGAGAGATGGTGGTGGCACCCGTGATCACAAGTGCTGCCAGATGCTTGGGACGCTGTAAGACTTGGGACCAGCCTGCCCGCGGCTTGGGAACTGCCACAAAAATTGGGGCTGGAACGGGAAGAAGCAGAATCCGGCGGGCATGATCAAGCTGCGCAAAGTGTGCCGGGTCTCCGCCTACGTCTGGGTGCGCGATCCGTGCCCACATCCGCCAAGCATGCCGGACCGCGTCTGGATCAGCCTCCGGGGAAACACCGAGCAAGTAAGCAGCTTCGTCCCGGTTCATCGCAATCCCCTTTCGCGCACGCGATAGTCCCTTGGCACCACAATTTTTTGGCACCACAGCTTTCAGGACAAATCCTAAAGTTTTTGCGCTGATGCGCGCATCCGATCCAACTTGGCGCGAATTGCGGTCAATTGGCGTAATTCGCCTTCTCGCGGGCGTTTCACCCCTGGACGGGTAATACTCCCAAGCACGCACGGTCCGCGCATTCCCTTAACACTGGTAGGGGCAATCCTTGCAGGATCACGGTCCATTCACAGTGAAGTCATAACCGTATTTAGTGTTGAGCCATTAGCAACAGCGACATATGTCCCAGAGATTATCGAGGGATTTATGAGCGCCGATTCAACTTAGAGCGCAATTAATACGCGACTCGCACTGCCAGCCTCGATCTGCTGGTGTGCCGCTGCAATCTCGTTGAGTTGTGTGATGTGCATTGGTGGTTCTGTGAGTGCGCCGGCTGCCAGTGCTTGCTCGACAAGTTCGACAGACTTCCAGAACTTTTCTTGTTGGACGTTGTAGAGCAGCATGAATTCGATTGTGATGCACGCGGTCATGAGTGCGCGGCGGGGAAGGATTGGGTCCTCGCTGTCGGCGGCGTAGGACACGATCTTCATGCCGGGTTGGGAGATTGCGAGGTCGAGTTCGAGGTTTGCTGCGAGGTTGACTTCCACGATCCGCGAGATGCCTTGATTCTTGAGTCGATCTATCGCACTGGGGTTTGTGTAGTTGATAACAATGTCTGCGCCAGCGGCTTCGGCTACTTCAGCTTTGTCGTCATTGCTCACAGTTGTAAATACACGAGCACCCGCCCACTTTGCGAGTTGCACTGCTGCGCGACCTACCGCACCCGCTCCCCCAGTCACGAGAACTGATTCGTCGGCAATTAGTCCATCGGCAAATAGACAGTAGGCGGCAGTGACCGCTGGAACACCTAAAGTTGCGCCGAGTTCAAGTGAAGCATTATCGGGGAGGGTGCGGGCGAACTCGTTTTTTACCAAGCAATATTGCGCGGCGGTTCCATATCGGTTCCCACTCGCTGCGAGCATGACCCAGACGTGCTCGCCAATTCTGTTTGTGTCGACTCCTTCGCCGACCGCGTCAATTACGCCGCTGCCGTCGTGGTGGGGAATTTGGAATTCGTTGATCACCATGGGGACTTTGCCGCCGCGAGTTTTGACGTCGGTTGGGTTGATTCCCGAAAAAGCAATTTTGACTCGGACCTGACCTGGGCCGGGCTCAGGTGTAGTGACTTCTTTCACCTGGAGAACTTGCTCGGCTGGACCTGTTTGTTCAAAGAGGGCTGCACGCATAGGAGTAGTTAAGCGCATAGGTGAACTGGTCGGTTTGAGTTTTAAGTTGGCACCGCGCCGGTCTAAGGTAAAGCGTGATTCCGTTGCTCCGCCGCTACCTCGCGCCCCACAAAAAAGTCTTGATTGTGATTTCGGTGCTGCTGCTCCTGCAAGCCATTGGGACGTTGATCCTGCCCAGCTTGAACGCCGACATCATTAACCAAGGCGTGGTGGTTGGGGATACCGGGTTTATTCTGCAAACTGGCGGGGTCATGCTGGCCGTGAGCATTCTGGTTGGGATCGCGACCGTGATCGCGGTCTACTTCAGCGCGCGGACCGCGATGCGTGTTGGCAGGGACATGCGAGGTGATGTTTTTCGTAATGTGGAGAAATTCTCGGTCGCCCAAATGCACGGGTTTGGAATCCCCTCACTAATCACCCGCAATACAAATGACGTGCAACAAATTCAGATGCTGGTCATGATCGGGCTGACCATGATGGTGCTCGCACCTGTGACCGCTGTTGGTGGAGTGATCATGGCGCTGCGCGAGAACGTTCAACTGTCATCGATTCTGATTGTCACGATTCCCATCATGCTAGTTGTTATTGGTTTCATGGTCGCTAAAGCGATCCCGCTCTTTCGGTCGATGCAAGTCAAAATTGACGGGGTCAATGAAGTACTGCGTGAGAACCTCTCCGGTATTCGCGTGATTCGTGCATTCGTTCGCACCAAACACGAGGAAGCGCGATTCGCTGACGCGAACGAGGAGTTAACCGATGTATCGCTGCGCGTAACCCGCCTGTTCGCATTGATCATGCCGGTGCTCATGTTGATCATGAACGTCACAATCGTTGCCACGATCTGGTTCGGTGGGTCCTTGGTAAATGACGGCACCATGCCGATTGGAAACCTGTTGGCATTTCAGTCATACATTATGCAAATTCTGTTCTCGGTCATGATGGCGGTAATGACCATGATGATGGTCCCTCGCGCCGCAGCTTCCGCCGAGCGAATTAATGCTGTGCTTGATACCGAACCTGCAATTGCCGAACCTGCCGCACCTGTTCAACACAACAATTGGGCCGGACGTATTGAATTGGAGAATCTCACCTTCCGTTACCCGGGGGCGCAAGATCCTGTCCTGCAAGGCCTTTCGACGGTAATTGAACCCGGCATGACCACCGCAATTGTTGGCGGAACCGGATCGGGTAAGTCGACACTTGTGAATTTGCTGCCACGACTTCTCGATGTCACCTCGGGGCGAATCTTGATTGACGGGGTAGACGTACGCGATCTTGCTTTGGCGGATTTGTGGAACCTGTTTGGGATCGTTCCGCAAAAATCGTTTCTCTTTAGCGGGTCGATTGCAAGCAATATTCGATTCGGTAAAGCCGACGCTACCGACGCGCAGGTGTGGAATGCACTCGAGATCGCGCAGGCTTCAGAGTTTGTCGCGGGGTTGATTGACGGCCTCGAATCGCGGGTGGATCAAGGTGGCGTGAACTTCTCCGGTGGCCAACGACAACGGCTCGCGATTGCGCGCTGCATTATTCGCGAGCCCCTGATCTACCTGTTCGACGACAGCTTCTCGGCTCTGGACTACTCAACTGATGCTCGCCTGCGTGGAGCACTCACCGGACAAACCCAAGGCAAGACCGTAATCATCGTCGCCCAGCGCATTAACACTGTGCGGCATGCGGGCCGAATTATTGTGCTCGAGCACGGGGACATAGTGGGTGTGGGAACCCACGACGAACTTCTAGAGAATTGCACCGCCTACCGTGAAATTGCCGAATCCCAAGCCCAATTGGAGGCGGCGCCGTGAGCGGTACGAGCACCGCCCCGCCCCGCGGGCCTGCCGGTGGCGGACCCATGCGCGGCGGAAGCATGGGAGGTCGACCAGGTGGGCCCATGGGCGCCCCGATGGGTTCCAGTACCGAGAAGGCACAAAACTTCAAAGCGTCCTTGCGCAGGTTTGGCCAGCGGTTGCGGCCTGAGCGCGTTGTTATTACATCGGTAATTCTTCTCGCAACTTCGAGCGTTTTTCTTGCGGTCCTTGGCCCTAAACTTTTGGGTAATGCAACCAACATTGTGTTTGACGGGTTCATTAGTTCGCAATTCCCGGTAGGCATGACGCAGCAACAGGCGGTTGAATCACTGCAACAGCAGGGTCAGGCCGACCAAGCACAAATGGTTGAAGCTATGAACCTCACGCCGGGACTGGGCGTTGACTTCACCGCCCTAGCCCAGCTGCTGTCACTGATCGTGGTGATTTACGTATTGAGCTCGATCCTTAGTTGGGCGCAGAACTACCTCATGGCCGGTGTCACCCAGCGCACCATGTATCGCTTGCGCGAAGACGTTGACCACAAACTAGGCCGCCTGCCGCTCAAGTATTTCGACACTTCCTCACGCGGAGACGTGCTGAGCCGGGTGACAAACGACATTGACAACATATCCACCACCCTTCAGCAAACATTAACGCAGCTGATCACGGCTATTTTGACGGTTGTTGGCGTGATCGCCATGATGTTCTGGATCAGCCCGCTGCTGGCCATAATTTCATTAATCACAATCCCGCTGTCCTTTGGAATCACCATGCTGATTGCCAAAAGATCCCAGCCACAATTTATTAAGCAGTGGAAGTGGACCGGAAAACTGAATGGTCAAGTCGAGGAATCCTTCTCCGGTCAAGAACTCGTTAAAGTCTTCGGTCACCGCGACGCAACAATCGCTGAGTTCGACGACGCGAACGAGAAGATGTACCAAAGCAGTTTTCGTGCGCAATTTATCTCCGGGATTATTCAACCCGCCATGACGGTGATCTCCAACGTGAATTACGTTGCAATTGCCGTGATCGGTGGCTTGCGCGTTGCCTCGGGCACCATGTCCCTGGGAGATGTTCAAGCATTCATTCAATACTCGCGCCAATTCACCATGCCTATCACTCAGATTGCTGGCGTTGCAAATATTTTGCAGTCCGGTGTTGCCTCCGTTGAGCGCGTGTACGAACTACTCGACGAACCAGAGCAAGATCCCGACTCGCCGCTAGATACACACCTAGGTCGAGTTGAAGGTCGGATCGCTTTCGAGGACGTCGCTTTCCGTTACGTCCCTGATCGCCCGTTGATTGAAGGATTCAACCTCGAAGTTGAACCAGGTCAGATCGTTGCGATCGTTGGACCGACCGGCGCCGGTAAAACCACACTGGTCAATCTGCTCATGCGGTTCTACGACATTGATGCAGGTCGTATCACAATTGATGGAATCTCGATCATGGATCTTGACCGCGACGACGTTCGTCGGTCATTTGGCATGGTGTTGCAAGACACATGGCTATTTGACGGAACGATTCGCGACAACATTGCCTACGGCGCTGAAAATGCAACACCCGAGCAAGTCGATGACGCCGCGCGCGCTGCCCGTGTTGATCACTTTGTGCGCACGCTGCCCGACGGCTACGACACGGTGCTCACCGAAGCTGGTGAGAACATCAGTGCGGGTGAGCGGCAACTCCTCACCATTGCGCGGGCATTCCTGTCCAACCCTGCCGTTTTGATTCTTGATGAAGCAACGAGTTCGGTGGACACCCGAACGGAAATGTTGATCCAAGAGGCCATGGCCGAACTACGCGCGGGCCGGACCGCATTCGTGATCGCGCACCGGCTGTCCACGATTCGTAATGCCGACATCATCATCGTCTTGGAAGAGGGAAATATCGTCGAACAGGGTGACCACGATTCACTCCTCGCTGCCAATGGCGCCTACGCGCGGCTCTACCGCAGCCAGTTCCTCACCGGCAATTCTTAACTGGCAGTTCTTAACTGGCAGTTCTTAATTTTCGGGGACGGCACTCTGCCCCAGCACACGCGCGTCTCATTGTGTTGGCCTCGCTTTCACCCAAATGCAGGGGCGGCCACGCGATCGCCCCACCGCGGAATAAGTCGGGCAACAATCGCACCTAATAATGCGGCCGGAATCAACGTCCACGTTCCCATGAGGAATCCAAGTGCGACACCAAGTGCGATCACTACCGGCCACTTCATGGGAGCTGTTGCAATCACCGACGCGATTACGCCAACGACAATTGCTGCCGGGATGGACGGACCGTCACCGATCAAGAGTGCAACCAGCAGACCGGCAGCTGCTCCGATAAACATGGCTGGGAAGAACGGGCCACCCCGGAAACCTGCTCCCAATGAGACTGCATAGGCAATTGTTTTGAGCAGGATGATTGCAGCCACAGTGCTAGCCGAAGTCAATGTGGGCAGTTCGGTGATCAGTTCTTCACCGGAAGTCGTGACGTAAATGACACCTTCACCTGTCCACGCTTGCATGATCAAAGCAGTTGCCGCTATCACAAGTGCGGCGCCGACCAAGATTGATAGGTGCGGGCCACCACCGGTTGCGCGAGCGAGTAGGGCAGCGATTAATCGCGCAACAGTCACGGCGATCGTTGCAATGATTGCAACAAGAATTGCCCAACCGAGTTGATCGACCTCAATCGCGGTTGGGGTACTCCCTAATTGCATGTTCCCGGAAAGAATCGGTCCCACGAACAAAGCGAGAATGCCACCGAGTGCTCCAAGACCGACAACCTTCTTCACATCTTGCAGGTCGGTGACTTTGAATAATTTTGCTGAAAGACCACCAATAACAGACCCGGTCGCAACGAGCGCGACTTCGGGGCCAAGAACGATTCCACCCCAGAGTGAGGCAAGAATCGCAAGGATCGCTCCCAAGTATTCCTTTGGACTCAGGGGACTAACTTTTATGCCGCCAAGTGGTGAGTGGCCCGTGTCACCGACAAACTTGCGCACGACGTACACGAGCACCGCGGCAATGAGTAACACACCAATCACGTACCAAGCAGGCGTGCTGTCCCAATTTTCCGGAACGCTCTCCCAGACAAAGGCGATGCCAGCATTAACAGCTTCGAGGACTACATAGCCGAGAGCGAGGCTGACGACAGCGGCGATAAGCATCGCGGGAAGTGGTCGTTTAGTTTGCACAGACATACCTTACGGTCGCTGCTACAAAACTTTGCACAAACACGGCTGGCTCGAGGTAGCTCGTCAACGTGATCATGGGACGCTGATGAGTCATGAACAGACTCTCCCACAGTACTTAGCAGCAACTTCATGAAAAAATACTTTTTGCATTTCGTGCATCCAAAGTGTCCCTTTGACCGGTAATAGGAATAACACCGCGCACCAAGTGCGGCTTAACTTAAGGAGTAAGACCATGCGTACAACTTTCAAGCGAGTAGCCACGATCGGTGCCGCAGCACTTCTCGGAGCAGCAGTAATCGCACCCACCGCCCAGGCAGCTGACGGCGACACCTCGCTGGCAAGTGTGCTCAAGGTCGGTCAGTCCAAGTTTGATAAGGACTTCACTGACTTCGATATTCTCACCCGCGCGGCAGAGACCGTACTTGCCGCCAAGCCCGACAGCAACGTGAAACTTCTCGCTGACGGCTCCGTCGCCCTAACTGTCTTCGCGCCAACAGATCAGGCATTTATTAATCTTGCCTCGACCTTGACCGGAAAGAAGATCAAGACCGAAGCCGCAGCTTTCAAAGCAGTCGCAGGCCTTGGTGTTGACACCGTCGAGCAGGTTCTGCTTTACCACGTGGTCCCAGGGGGCCCGATTCTTTCTGGGGATGCACTGAAGGCCAATGGCGCAAAGCTCAAGAGTGCCGACATGAACAAGACCATCAAAGTCAAGGTCACAAAGAAGCCAAACATTATTCTGATTGACAAGGCCAAGAAAATTGCTAATCCACGCGTTAACTTGGATCAGGTTGACATCAACAAGGGCAATAAGCAGGTCGCCCACGGAATCAACGGAGTGCTGCTTCCCTTCGCTCCGTAATCACACGCGCTGTAACCCAAACCACCGAACGAGTGAGGCCCCCGCAATTGCGGGGGCCTCACTCCATGATCAATTCACTTTTTCCGACACTAAAAGGCCCAAACTTGGTTAAAGTCTGCATCGCATGTGGGACATAAACACTGATCGGTGAAAGTGAGTAGTTCGTGGGTAAATCATCGTGAATAGGGAGCGCTTATGACCATCTCGACGCAAAGCAGCGAGAGCAACAGCAGCATTGCGAGCGTCAGTTCATCTGATCCAGCGATTTCTGTTCGCAATCTATGGAAGGTCTTTGGACCTAATCCCAATTCCATTATTGGCACACCAAAGGCACAATTAAGTAGACCCGAACTATTGGAGCAGACCGGATGTGTCGCGGCCGTTAACGATGTTTCCTTTGATGTTGCCGACGGTGAAGTCTTTGTCGTCATGGGTCTTTCCGGTTCGGGTAAGTCAACACTTGTGCGATGTTTGACTCGTTTGATCGAGCCGACAGCGGGAGAAGTTTTCATTGAAGGTGAAAATGTTTTACAGGCATCAAAGAGTCGTCTGCGCGAACTGCGGCGAACCAAATTTTCCATGGTCTTCCAACACTTTGGTCTGCTCCCGCACCGGACGATTATTGACAATATTGCCTACTCGCTTGAAGTCAACGGCGCCAAGAAGGAAAAACGACACGCCCGCGCCAACGAAGTCATTGAACTCGTGGGGCTTACCGGGTACGCCAATCATTACCCCGAGCAGCTTTCCGGTGGAATGCAACAGCGGGTCGGTCTGGCTCGAGCCCTGGCGGTAAACCCAGAGGTCATGTTCTTAGACGAACCTTTTAGCGCCCTTGACCCGCTGATCAGACGCGATATGCAAAATGAAATTGTGCGACTCCACCAGGATCTGAAAACCACCATGGTTTTCATTACCCATGACCTTGCAGAAGCAATGCGGATCGGCGATCGGATTGCGATCATGCGCGACGGCGTCATGGTGCAGGTGGGAACTCCCACCGAGCTAGTCCTGCACCCCGCCGACAGCTACGTTGCCGACTTTACGAACGACATTCCCAAGGCGCACATTCTTCGGCTCGCGGATATTGCCAAGCCACTCGGTGCACATGTCGCGAGCGAGGCTTCCCCCTTGCCATACGACCTCATTGTTCGAAGCGTGATGCACCGAATCATGAGTGAGCCTGATCCCATCGGGGTGATTAAGAACGGCCAAATCATCGGGTATGTGGGCCGCGAAGAACTTTTGACCGTTTTCGCCGAGGACGTTGACGAGGAACTTAAGGGATGAAGGTTTGGGCCGAGGAACATGTTCCTGAAATCCTTCGCCGTAAGTGGGTCGCCATTGTTGGCTTGATTGTTGTGTGGTTTGCCTTGGCTCGATTTCTTAAAGGCGTTCATACTCTTGATCTTGGTAACTCACAGGACACACCAACGACCGAGTTCCTCGGCGAGGTTGCCTCGGGTATCCGGGGAGCGCGCGCTGAGAACCCAATATTTGTTTATGTTCTGAATCCGTTCCGCCAGGCGATAGAGATTTTCATCGATGCGATTCGCTCGGTTATTTCAGACCCCGCCCCTGGTGCTGTGATCCCGATCATTGGCTGGCTGGGTGTGTTGGCCATTATCGGCCTGATTGTTTTTGCGACGTCCAATTGGCGCATGGCACTTGTCTCCATGGCCTTGGTTTTCAGTTGCGGAGTTCTTGGCATGTGGACCTATGCCATGGACACCCTCGCACTCACCATGGGAGCAGTGTTCCTCTCCCTGGCAATCGCAATGCCGCTCGGTGTCTGGGCTGGACTCAACGACCGGGTAATGTCTTTCCTTCGGCCCATCCTGGACCTTGCCCAGATCACTCCCACCTTGGTCTACCTCGCACCATTAGCGTTGGTCTTTCTTATCGGGGTTGCCGCTTCAACAATCGCGACCATGATTTATAGCATTCCAATTGGAATCCGAATCACCGCCTATGCAATTCGCAACCTACAAAAAGGACCACTCGAGGCGGCCGACTCCATGGGGTCCACCCGCTGGCAAAAACTCCGCAAAGTTCAGCTACCCATGGCCAAACGAACCATCATTTTGGGTGTCAACCAAACGACCTTGGCTGCACTATCTTTCGTTGTCATTGCCGCTCTAATTGGAGCACCCGGTCTGGGTGAACCCGTTATTCGAGCGCTATCTATTCGCAATATCGGCGACGGTGTGACCGCGGGTCTGGCAGTCGTCCTGCTTGCAATCATGCTCGATCGCTCAACAACGGCCGCAGTGGTGCGCAGCGATCAAATCCCGGCAACCGGCCAGGCGCTGCTCTATCGCCGGGTTTCACTCGCTGTCGCGGGAATAGTAACCGTGGTGGCGATCATGCTCTCTCGCCAGCAATTATGGGCGGCGGTCTTCCCCGCCTCTCTGGATTTCCGCGACGAGATTGGAGGATGGGTTGACTCCTTCACCGAATGGTTCACCACCACGTTCTATTTCCTGACCACGAGTTTCAATGAAGTCTTTACGCTCAATATTCTCAATCCCATTGAATACTTGCTCGCAGACGCGCCCTGGTATCTCACGATCATCATGATTTCACTTTTAGCGGCCATTATTGGTGGGCGATCGGTAGCGATCCTGTCCGCCGTGTTGCTGCTACTCATTGTCTGGATCGGGTTGTGGAATGACACCATGATCACGTTGACACAGGTCCTCATCGCGACCTTGATCGTCATGCTGATCGGTGTCATTCTTGGTGTCGCGGCAGGAAGGAGTTCTAAGGTCGAGCAAGTCCTCAAGCCTTTCCTCGACGCCGGCCAAACACTGCCCGCCTTCGTGTATCTCGTCCCAGTATTGGCCCTTTTCGGTCCAACCAGATTCGCAGCAATCGTATGCGGGGTGTTCTACGCCTCACCGATTGTTGTTCGAATTATCGCGGACGGAGTTCGCGGGGTTCCCAAGGAAATGGTGGAGTCCGCAATCTCGTCCGGGTCAAGTACCTCGCAAGTTGTTATGAAAGTGCAACTTCCCGCATCACGAAAGTCCCTACTCCTTGGCATGAATCAAGGTTTAATCTTCGTGTTAGCGGTAGTTGTCATTGGTGGTCTTGTTGGCGCAGGGGGTCTGGGATACCTAGTCCTCCAAGGCGCATCAAAACCTGAACTCCAAGGAAAAGGACTGGCCGCGGGTTTAGCCATCGTTATTCTTGGAATCGTGATGGATCGGATAGCGCACGCCAGTTCGAAACGAAGTTAGCAATTTCGGCCACCCAACGTGGGCGGCTGATACCTACAGAAGGGTGAACCACATGAGGAGAAACCTCAAAACGCCTATAGCTGCAGTGTCATTATTGGCCGTTACCGGCCTAGTGCTCGCTGGTTGTGGCGACAGTGTCAACGAGGAAGCCGCACCGGAAACTGCGACAAGTGAAGAAACCACTGCAACCGAAGAAACCACAGAGTCCACAGAGACCACAGAGACTGTGGCCGATTGCGGCGATTGGGCAGTTGCCATGCACGGTTGGGTTGGTTACACCGCGTCTGCGCAGGTTGTCACTGACGTAGCCCGCGAGGCTCTCGGTTGCACAATTGAGCAAACTCAGCTCGATGAAGCTGCCGTTTCCTACGATGCCATGGAAGCTGGATCAATCGACCTCATCATTGAAGACTGGGGCGGCGGTCGCTGGCAAGAGTGGGTTGATCGGGGCGCTATTCAGGAAGTTGGCACGAACGGCAACATCGGCTTGATCGGTATGTTCGTTCCCCAGTGGATGGCCGACGAATACCCAGACATCACCGACGGTACAAACCTCAACAAGTACGCGGATCTCTTTACAAGCCCAGAAACCGGCGACAAAGGTGCCTGGTACGAAGGACCTCCCGGCTACACCACGATTGGTGAAAAACTCATTGAAGCCAATGACCTAAATTTCCAGGTGGTTTCCACTGGTTCAGAAGCTGCTCTCATCGAACTGTTCACCCAAGCATCAGAGAATAAGACTGCCGCCCTGGGTTACTTCTATGAACCACAGAACTTCCTGGCTCAGGTTCCATTGGCTCGCGTTAACTTCCCAGCCAGTGACTGGGCAAGCCCCGAGGAGGCAAGCGGCCTGACGGACTACCCCGAAACTCCGCTCATGAAACTAGCAACCACAACGTTGTTAGACTCCGGATCGCCATTTGCCACGTTGGTTACAAACTTCACGTGGACGAACGCGGACCAGAACGCGGTCGCAGCCGACATTGAAGGTGGCATGACCCCCGACGAAGCCGCTCAGAAGTGGATCGACGCCAACAAAGACACGGTCAATATGTGGCTTGAAGGCACCGGCGCTTCTATTAGCTAACGTGCATCAATATCGAGTGATTTGACATCACTGCATTTCACATAGGAAGCCCGGCCCAAGAAGGGTCGGGCTTCCTCGTGAAATCACGTCTTTTAGATAAAACCCTCGAGTCTCTCACGCCGGCGGAAACAAGTGAAAAGCCTTGCGCTAAGTTATGACAGCCTTACGCCCCCTTAACTCAGCTGGCCAGAGTGCCTCACTTGTAATGAGGAAGTCTGCGGTTCGAATCCGCAAGGGGGCCCATTTTCTTCCCGCCGCAGGAAAAACGTCTGCTCAGGAGCCACTCGCTAGGGCTCTCGCAACAGCAGCGGAAAACAATACGAGTCCAGTAATGCCGATCGTTGATTGACACTCGAGGCGCAACGGTGGTGGGGTGAAACCGATGAGGAACCCACTGCAAATAGGTCCACTGCACATTCGAGATCTGCCGATACGCGACTTGGTCTAGAGGTCTCCTCGAGCGAAACGTGAAGATGTTTGCCGTGCACCCGACGCCCTTCGGACCAACGGCCTTGGCAATATGCGCAACAGCGAGGTAAGTGCTTTGTATTGGTGTCCGGCGACACTGATTATTTTGCCAGATTTGGCATCCCGCATTGCTTGGCTAACAACTTGATCCACGTCGAGCCACATCCAGTCTGACACTGAGTCCATGTCCATGCCGGCACGCTCATGGAACTCTGTGTGGGTAAAACCGGGGCAGACAGCAATTGGCCTAACGCCCGTTCCCGCGAGTTCAACACCCAACCCTTCGGTGAAAACAGTTACCCATGCCTTTGCCGCCGAATAGGTTCCGCCGGTTATCCATCCTGCGACACTACTGACATTGAATATGTAACCTCGCCCACGATTCACCATGCCCGGAAGCGCTGCGTGGCTTAGTTGCATTACCGCCGTAATCAAGATGTCCAGCATTGCTTGCTCTTGATCCACGTTGGTGTCCAGGAAAGCGCCTTTAACTCCGAAGCCTGCATTGTTCACAAGGACATCGAAACTATCGTTGCGAATAACCTCCGCAATGGCCGTGATGTCAGATCGGTTAGTCAGATCAGCACTGATTGTGCGAACGTCAACACCAAACTCGTTTTGGAGTTCCTGCGACAACTCATCTAGTCGGACTTGATCACGACTGACCAGAACAAGGTCGTGTCCTTGCCCTGCCAAAGTTCGTGTGAATTCTTTGCCAATTCCAGAGGTCGGACCTGTAACGAGAGCTCGCGGCATGCGTGAATGCTAGCGCAATCAGGCAGCGCCATTTCCTACGTAGGACTTCATACAATTTCTGATTGCAAGCTTCGTTCCAAAATTTGAGTTACCACGCGATTTTCTGGCGGTAGGTCATAAGCGTCGAGCAAGAATGCCTTGACAGCGTTGGTTGCCCTCTGTGCCTTGATAGGCCGTAATTGTTCCCACTCGTAATCCTCTTCTGTCGCATCTGTTAATACACGATCGGTTGCTGTGATGTCATGAAAGTCCGGTTCGCTTCCATGTTCACGCCATTGGGCACCGAATGCGGGTTCTTGGTAGCCGATGGGAAGCGCAGTGTGACCCAACTGATCCCATTTCCAAATGTATTCGTCATAACTTTCCGCCATGACTGCACGTAATTCAACACCTCGGACCCGAGCCTCTTCCACGGAAAAACTCACCAGGAGCTCAATTAGTTCCTTAAGCCACAGATCGGGAAGACTACGCCTAACTTCCTTGTCCATTGCAACAAAATGCACAAGAATGGTTTCACGGTTGAGGTTAACGTCAATGACAAATTCTCCGCAGGCTTGACCATCACGGAAGGCAACCCAGACGTACTTAATCACTTGGTCAGGAAATTCGGAACCCTCGAGTAACAATCTCCATTGATCTAAAACGAATCCATATGACTCAAAAAACCTTGAGTGCACTGGGGAGACCTGCGCAAAAAGTGATTCCCTCTCTGTTCGACTGTGAACTGGATCAAAAAGGTTGACTAATTCAATCTGCCAAGTCGGATCAATTGGAATGGGCTGGACTCCCAGGAGTTTGGATGCCATGGCCCTATCCCTTCATACGCTCGCGTAAAATTCTGGCTCGCTCTGCCAACCCGGCAAAGTCGTCGTTGTCGGTGATCTCACGAACCGATTCCTCACGGCGTTTGTGATCAATTTCAATTTTCATTCGCTGCACTTCAGTTTTCAAGCTTTTTTCACGAGCCGCAACCTTGATCGCCATGTCTTGGAAAGATTTTGCCAAATCAGAGATCTCGTCTTGCAAGCGAGAATCGCCAATGCTGGATATATCAATGTCATATTCACCATCTGCCATGCGACGTGATGCTCCAGTGAGGCGTTTTAGTGGCCCAACAATACGAACGGAGATCAGCAGTACGACTCCGAGCAGGAAAATGTAGGTGACAAGCAATACGGGAACAACTGTCCGGATTACATCGCCTCGAACTTCATCTACATAGGCCAGTGGATAGTCGATTCCCAGACCTCCAACGCTTTCACCCTGCGCATTGAGAATCGGGGCATAGGCTGAAATCCAATCTCCATAAGGGTCGGTATAAGCGGGAGCGTTGGTAAGTTGCGTCAGACCCGCTTCCATAATTTCATATGTCGCTTCGTCGACTACCTCACCAACGGGGACCCCAAATTCAACCCCGAATTGCGGGTCCGCGAGGTATCCGTACGAAGCAGCAAAGTACAAATTGCCATCTTTCGCATCCTTGTAATACGTGTAAGGCTGCGATTCAGAAACAGTCTTATGGATATCCATAAGTGTTTGCGTCGAAGCCAGATACAAGGGGCTATCGGGATACCCCAAACCCGTAGCTGAGTCCGGGTTAATGACTTTAGGTACCGTGGAAATTAAGTCTTGAAAAGTTTGTGCATTAATGGTTGCAGAGCCACCAGAAGTGGTTGTGCTGAGCTGATTTACGAGTCGCGTTTCCGCTGAACCGACTGAATACAGCAAAATCCAAACCGCAATTCCAGCAAACACCAATGTGAATGCCCCCGCGAAAGCCACAAGTAGTTTCCAGCGCAAGGCAAAGCGATACGCCTTCCTGGCACTTGAAATTTCCTTGGGAACGTCACTTTGTGACATGTTGGTCTCCTTAATCGGGTTCGTCTATCAGGTCGATGAACGAAGATCTATTCCTCTTGCGGCGTCGCAGTCTCCAATTGAGAAGGCTTTCCTCCCAATCGCGTCGTACTTTGATGGCAAATGGAATCGCAATAATTGAAATAAGCACCCCGACTGCGGGAATCGCCCACGCTTGTCCCACGGCGAGAGCAAGTGCGGCCAATGGGCCCGCTATCAAAAGCCCGATTGAGATTGGAGCGAGATCAACTAAGAAAGATACGCGTGTGCGTCTTTCATCAGGGACGAGAGCCAACGCGCCCCGACGCGCATTCTCATCCAGGCTCCAGCGTGGGATGAACCAAGCAGCTAGACCAACTGCCAACAAGGGCAAAGACTGAGCAAGGATTCCGAAAACGAGTAGCACCCCGCCTAAGACGGTGGAAATGGGGAGGATCATGAGTGCGCCCGGGATGCCAATTTTTTCTTGAATTTTCTCTGCAACAAGGAACTGAAGTAGGAGGCAGATAATGAGGGATCCCAGCATCACTCCCCCGAAGAACATCTGAAGTTGTCCCGCGTCCTTACCAATAACTTCTTCTTGCCCCACGAGGAAGGCCAAAAATACGATCATGCCACCGGCAAATGTGATGATTGAACCAAAGAGGAATGTTCTCCAGACCGGCACTCCGTTTATGAATTCAAAAGCGCCACCAACGGCCTGTTTAAGGGACTCTGCTTTACTGCCGCCGAGAGCGGCACTCGACCCTCGCAGCATCATGGGTAACCAAATTCCAATTGCCAAGCAAATCACCGGGTCGATTACCAACAGTGCCGGCAGCGGCACATCAATCGCGTCTAAGATCGGTGGGCTAAAGGTCGCAATGACCAAGCCTAAAATCTGACCGCCATAGGTGAATGCGACAATCCACCCAAAGATCTTGCGTCCCTCCGCGACATTGAACATGTCACCGGCAAGGCTCCAAATCAGAAGTGGGATTAAGAAGTTCATCTGGTCACCCAGCAAATAAATCACGGACGTGGCCACTACTTGTGCGGTCCCGGCACCTAGTAAGACTAGGGCCACGATGAATAGAACCGCGTACAGCAACATCGAGATCCGAATTACTTTCAGACGGGCGTGCGCGTCAACAAATTTGAACTGGAGTAGGGCAAAAAGCAATAGGCCAACTCCACCCAGTGGATACACAATGAAGAGCACCGTCGGACCTGCCAAGGACACTATCTGAGTAGCCCCTACAGCTTCGGTGAGGAAACCAGCAACGGACACCAGTGCTAGTGAGAGGGCCATCGGCCAAGCTCGACGTTTAAGGCTCACTCCCCCTGCCATCTCGCCACGAAACTCCCCAGCGGCTCGCTTCACAGGTTTTTCAACGGGCTGTGCTTGTTCTTTGCGGCTGGCCAGGAAACCCCAGTCGTCATCTGGTGGGGGACTGGAATCAGAGTCGCTTCCTTGATTTTTCTGCGTTTCGTCAGTCACTTGGCCACTGCACTCCTTGACAATTTGCCCACTAGCCGGTCCTGTGGGTGCTCACAACGCATCACTTTGACCTTAGTTGTCCGTCTCGAATAGCACTACCGTGAAAGCACGGTGATGAGCGTCAGCCTCCCCCATGGACTGCTCCCCTCATGGGCTGTTCCCCTCATGGATTCCTCCCCTCATGGGCTGCTGTGTTGGGTCGAACGGGCCAAGCGACGATCGATCGGGAATAGCCCTTCCTGTTGTCCCGGCAGTAAGGTTCAACTATGTCGAATGAACCAGAAGAACAACAGGAAAAAAGCCATGAGGGAATGTCGCAAGACGAGGCCCGCCACGAAGAAGACGCCAAGCACCACACGCACAAGCCCGAAGACGAATAACACTTAGGACTTTTTTATGCGCATGGTTGGGACAGCGCAAGAGCCCGATCTTGCCTTTCTTCCCTGGGACACACCCCTAGAAGAATGGCCCGAGGATCTTGTTGTCGCCCTGCCACGTGGAATCTCACGACACATTGTTCGGTTTGTTCGGCTCAACGGAATTGTGTACGCGATCAAAGAAGCCGAATTTGAGCTCGTTGAACGTGAATACAACCTCCTTGGTGAGCTTCAGCGCCGCGCGGTTCCTTGCGTCGAACCCGTTGGCACCGTCAGTGATCGTTCTGATCTCCACGGAGAAGCCCTCCCTTGCGCACTGATCACCAAACACTTGCCGTTTTCACTCCCTTATCGAGCACTCTTCTCTTCGAGTTTGCGAGACGAGACAGCCGACCGGCTGCTTGACGCTCTCGCACTCTTATTGGTGCAGTTGCATCTCATTGGTTTTTCTTGGAATGACGTGTCACTCTCTAACACTTTATTTCTGCGCGATGCTGGTTCTTTTGCCGCCTACTTGGTTGACGCCGAGACCGGCGAACTACACCCAGCGCTCTCCATCGGTCAACGTGAATATGACTTAGAGACAGCCGCGACCAATGTCGCTGGTGAACTTATGGACCTTGCTGCCGGCGGAAGACTGCAAGAGGGAATTGATCCAATTGTGACGGGTGTTGGATTGCGGATCCGCTACGACGGACTCTGGGACACGATCACTAAGCCCGTTGAGTTCACTCGAGAGAATCGCCACTCCCTTGAGAAACAGATTCGCAAACTCAACGAACTTGGTTTTGACGTCGCAGAACTCCAAGTTGACGCATCCGAATCGGGCGATCAAATTCGGGTGTCACCCAAAGTGGTTGACGCAGGCCATCACTCTCGTCGGTTGATCCGGCTCACCGGACTTGATGTCGGAGAAAATCAGGCTCGCAGACTGCTCAACGATCTTGACTCCTATCGAATCAAACTTGGTTATGGCCGTGAAGACGAAGAAATGGCTGCCCACCGTTGGGTTAGTGACCGTTTCGAGTTGGTTCGGGAATCGATTCCCACTGAGCTTCGAGGTCGCCTGGAACCGGCTGAAGTCTTCCACGAAGTTTTGGAACACCGGTGGTTCATGTCCGAGGACGCTGGTCACAGCGTTCCCTTCACCGAGGTAGTACTCGACTACATGTCGAACGTTTTGGCACGCAAACCCGAAGAAAAGGCCGTCCTTGGTTCGCGAAGCGGTACACCTAGTGATGCAACTGCCGAACTCCGAATCGTGATCCCCGACTAACACCCACCACCACCTGCCTGACTTTCCCAGGAACTGGGAAAGTCAGGCAAAAAATGCTCCGCTACCCACCAAAATATCCGACTCATCCTGGTTTGGTGCGCAACAAAACCGTGCTCACCCTGAACCACAAGCTGGGTTATCCCCGGATGTATCGATCTAAATCCGGATGAGTAGGACAAAAATTCGGTATGAAATAACGAATTTGTCCGACTTTCCCAGGAACTGGGAAAGTCGGCATTGTGGGGTGGGTGTGGGGTTAGTTGCGGGCCCGGAACATGTCTTGCAAGACAATTGATGCAGCAACGGAAGCGTTGAGTGACTCATTACCCTTGGCCATCGGGATGTTGACCAGCCAGTCACAGTTCTCCTTCACGAGTCGTGATAAGCCAGCGCCCTCAGCACCAATAACAATCACAACCTTGTCACGCCATGTGTCAGCCTTGATGTCTTGTAGCGGTGTTGCGCCTTCAGCGGCAAGACCAATCACAGTGAAGCCGGACTTTTGCAGTGAGACCAACGACCTGTTCAGGTTAACAACCTGAGCGACCTTCACGCGGGAAAGCGCACCGGCTGAAGACTTCCACGCAGTTGCCGTGACACCGACGCTACGACGTTCAGGAAGAATGATGGCCTCGGCACCGAATGCCGCTGCCGAACGAGAGATCGCGCCGAGGTTGCGCGGATCGGTCAGTCCGTCGCACGCAATAATGCAACGTGAAGTTTCAATTGCCTTGAGGTCTTCATACTTATATTCAGGGACGGTGAGCACGAGCCCTTGATGGACACCGCCGTCGGTCATGCGATCCAACTCCGCTCGGGGTACCTCCATGAGGGGAATTCCCAGCGATAACGCGGTCTTCAAAGATTCACGGAAGCGGTCATCCGTGTCAGCCTTTGACTGAACGTAAAGGGCATTGGCTGGCACCTTCGCGCGCAATGCCTCAACAACGGAGTTGCGGCCCATGAGCAGGCTTGCTACCCGAGCCTTCGTGCGCTCAACCCTGCGCCCACCACTTCCGGTCGGTGATACGGCAGCACGCCGTTCGGCTGCCTTCTTTTGCTTTGCTTTGGGGTGGTGCGGGCGATCAACAGCTTTAGGTGTTGGACCACGGCCACCAAGTTTGTCCTTGCGGTTTCCACCCGAGCCGACGCTGGCGCCCTTTTTGGAACCAGGGTTGCGCATTGCGCCTTTGCGTTGGGAATTACCAGCCATCAGTTTGCATCCTTTGATTGCGGGGCGCGAATGCTAAAGCGCACACCCTCTTTTGTGTCTTCGAGGGCAATCCCAATCCGATCAAGTTCGTCACGAATTGAATCGGCTGCTTCAAAGTCTTTACGTGCGCGGGCTTCAGCGCGCTGGTCAATCGCGACCTGAACCAATTGCGCAATTACCTCTTGGTTGCCGGCGCTCTCCTGTTTCCAGTGAGCGTCAAGTGGGTTCATGCCGAGCACTTCAAGCATGCTGACCACCGACACCAATGCTGTTTGAACTGCATCTGAATCACCAGAAGCCATTTTGGAGTTTGCATCCCGCACTACCTCATGAATCACGGCAATTGCATTGGGGACACCGAAGTCGTCATTCATTTCAGCATCAAATTTCGCCGCCCGAGCATGTGAGTCAATCTCGACTTCGGAGATACCGAGGCTTTCCATTGCGCGGGTAATAAACCCACGGATCCGTTCGAAGCCAACACCTGCTTCTTGAACAGCGGCGTCGGAGAACTCCAACATTGAGCGATAGTGCGAACCGGCAAGGTAGTAGCGCAAGTGAAGTGGCTCAATGCGAGTGAGAACCTCACTGACCAAGAGTGAATTCCCCAGAGACTTGCTCATTTTTTCACCTGCAGTGGTGACCCATGCGTTATGCATCCAGTAGTTTGCAAAAGCGTCACCAGCCGCTTTGGACTGAGCGATTTCGTTTTCATGGTGCGGGAAAATCAAATCAATTCCACCGCCATGAATGTCAAAACTCATGCCCAAATATTTCCGCGCCATGGCAGAGCACTCAATATGCCAACCGGGGCGGCCAGGTCCCCAGGGTGTGTCCCAATGTGGTTCGTCGGGTTTCGCCGCTTTCCACATAGCAAAGTCGCGTGGATCACGCTTTCCTTGTGCCACCGCGTCATTGGCAGCGAGCATGTCGTCAATCTTCTGCCCGCTCAAGGAGCCATAGGTTGAATCTGATCGAACGTCGAAATACACGTCACCGTTTTGGGCATAGCCGTGGCCCGCGTCAATGATCTCTTGCATCATGTCGATCATTTCAGGAATGTGACCCGTTGCTCGAGGCTCCGCTGTGGGTGCTAGGCAACCCAGCGCTTCATAGGCCGCCGTGAAAGCCCGCTCATTTTTGAAAGCGACAACCCAATAGGGGACGTCGTCGTGGCCAGCGTTATGGATGATTTTGTCGTCTATGTCCGTCACATTGCGCACAAACGTTACGTTGTAGCCCGAAGCCGTTAGCCAGCGACGAATCACGTCGAATGCGACACCACTTCGAATATGACCCACATGCGGTGGCGCCTGAACTGTGGCACCACACAGATATATACCGACCTGCCCACTCTCAATGGGAATAAAGTCCCGAACGCTTCGAGCAGAGGTGTCATAGATCCGTAAAGTCACGGGCGCAACATTACTAGTGAGAGCAGGAAAGACTATAAACGCTTATTTTCCGAGGACACTGGCGACTGAGATCGCTGCAATTCCCTCACCACGGCCGGTGAGACCCAACCCGTCTGTGGTCGTTCCTGAGACCCGAACGGGTGCGCCAATTGCCGCACTGAGCACGTCTTGGGCTTCCTGCCGGCGGCTTCCCACCTTGGGTGAGTTCCCAATCACCTGGACCGAGGCATTGATGATTGTGAAGTGATTTTCTCGCACTAGCTTGGCTACGTGGGAGAGCAAGCTGACGCCGGATGCGTCGGCCCACTGAGGGTCCCCAGTTCCAAATACAGCACCAAGGTCACCCAGGCCTGCCGCTGAAAGCAATGCATCGCAGAGTGCGTGGGAGGCAACGTCGGCGTCAGAGTGGCCGTCTAGTCCTGGTTCGCTGGGCCACAGCAAACCCGCGATCCAGAGTGGTCGATTTGGTGCAAATGCGTGCACGTCGGTGCCGATCCCAACAAATGGGAATTTGGCCGTTGGTTGGCTAGGTGATGACACCGCTTGCCCTTCTCTTCGCAATGATTGTTTCAGCGATCGCGAGATCAAATGGTCTCGTGATCTTCATTGCTTCCACATGGCCTTCAATTACTTTAACCGTGATTCCCATGGCCTCGATTAGCCCGGCATCGTCGGTGAAAACACCCTGGGATTCCTCAAGTTGCGCGTGGGCCCGTTGCAGAAGTCGGCGGTCAAAACCTTGTGGAGTTTGAATCGCTCGAAGCGAAGTACGATCAATCGTTGCAAGTACTTCACCCTTGTCGTTGACTTCCTTGATCGTGTCGGTGACATAAATTCCAGGTACCACAGCTGGGTTACCGGCACGCACAGAAGCAACAACCGCGGTGACCAGCTCTACGGGTACAAGCGGCCTGGCCGCGTCGTGCACCAACACAACGTCGACGTCTTCGGGTAAAGCTATAAGGGCTCGTGCCACAGATTCTTGTCTGGTGTCACCGCCAGCAACAACGCTGACTTTCTCGGCAAAACTTTGTTGAGCCATAAGCGCGGAGACTGAATCGACGTCACTTTGTGGAGCCGCAACAACTACGAGATCAATGCTTTGGGTGGACGCTAAAGCACTCACTGCATAGATCAGGATAGGGACACCGGAAATTTCACGCAAAGCTTTTGGTTCCCCCGGACCCAATCGTTCCCCACGACCGGCAGCCGGCACAAGTGCCGCGGTGCGATTCACATTCCCAACTTTCCCAGGAAGCAGCGACTTAGGAAGCTAATACCTCGTCGAGAATTTCTTCAGCCTTGACTTCATTTGTCTTTTCAGCGAGTGCGAGTTCACTTACCAGAATCTGGCGGGCTTTTGCCAACATACGCTTTTCACCCGCGGAGAGTCCGCGGTCCTGCTCGCGGCGCCACAGATCTCGAACTACTTCAGCGACCTTAATCACGTCACCGGAGGACAGTTTTTCCAAGTTCGCCTTGTAACGACGGCTCCAGTTGGTGGGCTCTTCGGTATAAGGCTGGCGAAGAACACTGAAAACTCGATCAAGTCCTTCGGCGTCTACAACGTCTCGAACACCAACCAAGTCAACGTTGTCGGACGGAACTCGAACGGTGAGATCTCCCTGGGCCACACGAAGTACGAGATACTCGCGATCCTCGCCCTTAATCTTGCGCATTTCAACCGCTTCAATGAGTGCGGCCCCATGATGGGGGTACACAACTGTCTCGCCGACTTCAAAAGCCATATGGATGGGCCCCTTTCAGAGACGCCAACTTTACCACGGTGGCCGGTTTTCAGGTTCGGCAGTAACTGCCACTGCTGGGGCTATGAGGGAATGAGGAAATTCGTAGAGCGAATGACCTTCCCCGAGTCGATCCTTGTATCCTGCGACAGTGATTCGATCTTCAGTGAATTCCCGCCCACACCGCATCCGTTTCGCAGCCGTTGCTGCGGCAGGCCTGACCTTTGTCAGCCTTGGCCTCACCGGATGCTGGAACGGGAAAAACGCCGCGACCAACGTGCAATCAACCCAGCCTTCCGGCAATGGAAACCCCATGAAGGCGGGTGAGATGGTGGTCGACAACACAACGGTCGTCCAAGACGAGGCCGGCAACGCCACCGTTCTCATGAGAATCACGAACCAAGGGACAACGTCAGATACGTTGATTGCTGCGGTCCTTGCAGAACAACCCGCAGAAATCACTTCAGGTTCAGTTGAAATCGCTCCCGGTGAGTCGATCTCATTTGCATGGGATGCAATTCACTTTGTGAACCTGGCTGGCCTGAATGCTCCCATCAGTTCATATGTCCCGATTGGACTTCAGTTTGCAAATGCCGGCATCACAGGAACCGACATCATGGTGGTTCCACCAACGGGCATTTACGCCGACATCAAGCCATAATTCCGACGCACTAATTAATGTAGGCCGCGACGATCGCGGTCAAAATCGGAGCAACGATCAGGGCCGGCAACATGTCACCAACAGCCACCGATTTTATGCGCATAACGCGCAAGCCAACCCCGACTAACAAAACGCCTCCCGTTGCAGTGACAGAAGCGATCATGGCGCTGGAGAGAAACGGCCCCGCGAATACGGCAACAACCGTGAACAACCCCTGAACGATTCCAACAGAAATCGCTGACGCCATAACTCCCCACCCCAGAGATGCCGCAAATGCAATTGAAGCGAAACCATCGAGGGAAGCTTTAAGAGCCAACTGATCAATTCCAGTCCCAAGCCCGTCCGAGAGTGCACCTAGGATCGCAAGCGGGCCAATACAAAAAATCAAACTTGCGTCGACGAATCCTTCAATGAATCTCGCGCGACCGGCAGAACCTTCACCGCGTGAGAACTTCCCTTGAAGCCACCCACCGACTGACTCAAGTCGCGATTCAATTCGAAGAAATGACCCGATGATCCCGCCAATTATGAGCGATCCTAGAACGATCAAAAGGGTGGCAGATCCACCAACTTCGTCTATCCAATCTTGATCACGCAATGCAGCAATATTGAGTGCGGCGATCACCAGCACCAACATGCCAAGGGAATCGGTCACCACCGCTCGGGTGCGCTCGGGAAGCCTGTGACCTAGACCGACACCGATGAGTGAGCCAATTACTATGGCCGCGACGTTAATGATCGTGCCAAGGCCTACCACGTTTGAACCCTCACGGTGAAATCACGAACCGGAGGCTACCAAACTAAATATCGAATTTATATCCCAATCCGCGAACGGTATGAATATGAACGGGGTTAGAGGGGTCAATCTCAATTTTCGCTCGTAGCCGCTTGATATGCACGTCAAGTGTTTTGGTATCTCCTACGTAGTCAGCGCCCCATACTCGATCAATGAGCTGGTTTCGTGTCAGCACCCGGCCCGAATTTCGTACCAGAAATTCGAGGAGGTCAAACTCCTTGAGCGGCATGGTGATGTGCTCTCCCCGAACGGACACAACATGTCGTTCAATGTCAATTCGAACAGAACCCGACTCGACTGTTGGCGGCAATAATTCCTCAGGCTCGCCATGTCGTCGCAGTACGGCACGAACCCTGGCAAGAAGTTCACGAGATGAAAATGGTTTGGTTACGTAATCGTCAGCACCTAGTTCAAGCCCTACGACTTTGTCAACTTCCCCGTCTTTGGCTGTCAACATGATGATGGGGACGGTTGATTTCCCACGAATTATTCGGCAGACCTCCGTACCGGAGATTCCAGGTAACATCAAATCTAAAAGCACCAGATCCGGGCCGTGCTTGTCGAACTCGGTAATTGCAGTATTGCCGTCAGCTGCAATGAACACTTCATATCCTTCGCGCCGCAACATGAAAGACAATGCGTCGGAAAAAGAATCCTCGTCTTCGACAATCAGTACGCGCGTCAAGACTTTGCACCCTTCACAATCGTTAGCGGTTCAACGGTGAACTCACTGCTGGCACGATTGCCTTCAAGCATTGGGTCATACGAAGGCAATCGAAGTGTGAATGTTGAACCTGTCCCCACTTCAGACCACACGATTACTTCACCTCCGTGGTTTTGACACACATGTTTAACAATGGCTAATCCAAGACCGGTTCCACCTGTGCCACGTGAACGCGCTGGATCAATCCGGTAGAAGCGTTCAAAGATTCGGTCCAAGTCATGTGACGGGATTCCGATGCCGGCATCTTTAACCGAGATTTCCACGATCCCCTCAATCTCACGGGCAGTCACCGATACGCTGGTGTTTGCGGCTGAGTAACTGATCGCGTTTGTGAGCAGGTTGCGAAGTGCGGTGAGGAGTTGCCCCCGGTCCCCCAAAATGACGGACTCTTCGGGGCCACCTCGAATGATCTCGACGCCAAGTCCTCCGGCGAGTGTTCTTACTTCTTCGATCGCTCGATTAATCAGTTGATCGGTTTCAACTAATTCCGCTCGATTCATCGGGTCGTCACTTTGCAATCGGGAGAGATCAATTACGTCTTGAATTAGATTGCCCAAACGCTTTGCCTCAGCCTGCATTTTTTCAGCGAAGTGCTCAACCTGTTCCTTGTCGTCAGCTGCACTTAATACCGCCTCGGCAAGCAGCGACAGGGCGCCAACAGGAGTTTTCAATTCATGGCTAACGTTGGCAACAAAATCACGGCGCACTGCATCGACTCGGCGTTCCTCTGCCAAGTCGTCAATCAGTACCAATATTGCACCAGAGTTTAAGGGCGCGATCCGCACCTTCACTTCAAGTAATTCGCGACCCAATGGTGGACGGCGTACGCGAAGCACCTGCTCGCGCGGTGATCCGTCATTCGCGACCTTCATCACAATTTCAGCAATATCGGGAACCGCAACCGAACTGCGATTCACAATTCCGAGCGTGAGCGCGCGGGAGCTGGCCCGCAATACCGTTCCGTCCGGCGCCACAACCAGTGATGCCGAGGGAATAATTGAAAGGATTCGCACGATTTCTTCGGAGACGGCCGGGTAAATAGCGGCCGAGCGGGGGCTCTCACCGTCAAGCTCGCCTCTTCTTCGTAATGCCACGAGCGTAACCATACGGGTTTAGGTGGACAGCACTTCTCAAAAAGTGGCCAGACACGTGAAAGTTTGGACAAGGTTTCACTAACTGCACCTGGAATTTACCCAGCATTTGCTTGCCATTCACTTACCGTGCTCGCGCATCGAAATTATGGGCGTAGGCTAAGGGCAACAAGAGGGAAAGAGGCCGACATGCGCGAGGCGTATTACGAGCAGGTTGAAAACATCAACGCAGACCTAGTCGAAGTCACTCGACTCGTAGGTTCTGCGATGAACAGGGCAACCCAAGCATTGCTTGACGCAGATCTTCAGCTCGCCGAAGCCGTTATTGACTTCGACGCCAAAGTAGACATTCTCACCGCCAGCATCGACGAGCGCTGCTTTGAACTAATTGCACTTCAAGCTCCAGTAGCCACAGACCTTCGGGTCCTTCTTGGTGCAATGCGGATTTCCAGCTCCCTTGAGCGCATGGGTGATCTCGCCGAACATGTTGCCAAGCAGGCCCGGATGCGCCACCCTAAAGTTGCGGCTCCCCAATCCGTTCGCGGAACATTCGCCGAAATGGGTGGTTTGGCCGAAGCAATTGTTTCCAAGACCGGATCAGTAATTGCAACCAAAGATGTCAGTTTATGTGCCGATATTGCTCGTCACGATGAGGAAATGGACCGTCTTCACCGTGAACTTTTCACCATTGTGCTCTCACCCACCTGGAAGTATGGGGTTGAAGAAGCCATTGACGTAACCCTGCTCTCACGGTTCTATGAACGGTACGCGGATCACGCGGTGTCGGTGTCTAAGCGCGTGGTCACAATTGTCACGGGCGAACCGTATGTCGCCGTCTCCTTGACCAACTAAGTTCGCCTACATGCGCATAGCACTGCTCTCAATCCATACCTCGCCACTTGACCAACCAGGTACTGGCGACGCAGGTGGCATGAATGTCTACATTGTGGAGACCGCAAAACGTTTGGCTCAGAGCGGGATTGAGATCGATATTTTCACCCGCGCTACAACATCACACCTAGCCCCCACAGTTGACCTTGTACCGGGGGTAAAGGTCGTGCATATAACCGCGGGACCATTCGAGGGTCTGCTCAAAAACGACCTCCCCGGACAGCTATGTGCCGTGACAGCAGGAGTCCTTCGCACCGAAGCATCCAACGCCGAGGGCTACTACGACTTGATTCACTCTCACTATTGGCTCTCTGGCCAGGTCGGTTGGCTCGCATCCGAGCGCTGGCGCGTTCCACTTGTTCACACCATGCACACCATGGGGAAAGTTAAAAACCTCGAACTTGCAGCCGGTGACAAAGCCGAACCGGAAATGCGACTGATCGGTGAACAGCAAGTTGTTGACGTAGCTCAACGTCTCGTTGCAAATACCGAACTCGAAGCACAGGAACTCACCAAGTTTTATCAAGCAGACCCCCGCAAAATTGATGTAGTGAATCCGGGTGTGGATTTGGAACTATTTTCACCAGGTTCCCAAACGAAGGCTCGCAAGAAACTAGGAATCCCACTCGATGCAAGCATGCTGTTATTTGTCGGACGTATCCAACCTCTCAAAGCCCCTGATATCTTGATGAGAGCTGCGGCTGAACTCATCTCCATGCGGCCTGAGCTGCGCAGTTCACTGTTGGTCGTAATTTGTGGCGGGGTCTCAGGCACAGGTGCTGATCACCCGGAGGCCCTGCGCGACCTCGCGAGCGACTTAGGTCTTCTTGACCTGATTCGTTTCGAACCGCCAAGTAGTCGAGAGGAATTGGTCACTTGGTACCGCGCGGCAGACCTCACGGTGGTGCCCTCCTACTCGGAATCATTTGGCCTAGTTGCGATTGAATCCCAAGCGTGCGGGACTCCTGTCGTAGCCTCGGCTGTTGGGGGTCTAAAGACAGCTGTTGCTGACGGTGTCAGTGGTCGGCTGATTCAAGGCCACAATCCCATTGCCTTTTCCCACGTGCTTAATCAACTTCTCATGAATCCAACCCTTCGCGCTGAACTCAGTGCGGGTTCTCGAATGCATGCGGCGGCATTTGGCTGGGAAAATACGACGTCAGGGCTTATCAACTCTTATGAATTGGCTTTAAACAAATCTCGAGCACGATCATGACAGACGCTGCTAACGAACCAATCCTTAACCAGATCGAAAAATTCCTTATCAACTCAGAACTTGTCTACAACAAATCCGGGAACATTTTCGTGGTCACCATTCCCGGATCACACAAGCTCAGCACCACGTGCTCGCTCTCCGTTGGAACAACCGCTCTCACCGTCAATGCCTTTGTCGCTCGAAACCCAGATGAAAACCATGAGGCCGTGTACCGGTGGATCCTCGAACGCAATCTGAAGATGTACGGGGTCTGCTTTGCAATTGACAGTCATGGTGACATATATCTGGCGGGGCGAGTCCCGCTTGCATCCCTCGACGAAACCGAACTGGATCGACTGATCGGGTGCGTCTGGGAGTACTCTGACGGCGCTTTCAACACGATTCTTGAACTTGGATTTGCGACCGCGATCCGAAAAGAATGGGATTGGCGAATCAGCCGCGGTGAATCAACCGCGAACCTTGAAGCATTCGCCCATCTGGCTGCGCAAAAACCCTGATCGGGCAGGATACGCACATGAGTGAAACCACCTGCACGTTAATCCTCTTGCGCCACGGCGAATCCGAATGGAATGCGAAGAATCTCTTCACCGGATGGGTTGACGTTGACCTTAACGATAAGGGTCGAGGCGAAGCGCAAAAAGGTGGCGAACTCATTGCCGAGTCTGGTTTGCTCCCTGATGTCGTAATTACTTCACTGCTTAAGCGCGCAATCAAGACTTCCCAGATTGCTCTTAACTCCTGTGAGCGGTTGTGGATTCCTGTTATTCGCAACTGGCGACTCAACGAACGTCACTACGGCGCGTTACAGGGTAAAGACAAAGCTCAGACGCTCGCAGAGTTCGGTGAGGACCAGTTCATGTTGTGGCGACGTTCTTTTGACATCCCACCCCCACCCATCGATCCCCACAGCGAGTTCGCCCAAAATAATGACCCTCGTTACGCAAGCCTGCCCCCTGAAACCGTTCCCAATACTGAGTGTTTGGCTGACGTTGTCGAGCGCCTGATCCCGTTTTGGGAGGACGTGATTGTTGCTGAGCACCTGCGGCGCAATGAAACCGTCCTTGTAGTTGCTCACGGAAATTCACTCCGCGCGTTGGTTAAGCACCTAGACGGTATTTCCGATGAAGCGATCGCCTCCCTCAACATCCCAACCGGAATCCCCCTCGTTTACAAGCTTGATGAAAACTTGAAACCAATCGTCCCCGGTGGCGAGTACCTCGACCCAGAAGCTGCAATCGCTGCTGCTGCGGCCGTCGCGGCCCAAGGCACAAAGAAGTAATGTCCCAGCACGGGCGCACCCAGCGCCTTGAACTAGCCGACTCCAGTATTCGCACATGGGATGCTGAAGTAATCGCAGTTGACCCTGAATTGGGAATCGTGCTTGATCGCTCCGCCTTCTACCCGGGTGGGGGTGGACAGCCACCGGATCACGGTGTTCTGCTGTGGAACGGTGTGGAGACGAAAATAGTCGATGCCCGCCGCAAAGACGATCTGTGGCTGGTTCCCGCCGAAGGTGATCCGATTCCACCCGTGGCAACCAAAGTGACCGGGGCCCTTGAAGACGAACGTCGCTTTGCTCTGATGCGCACTCACTCCGGGCTTCACCTGCTTTCAGGCGTTGTCTTCCGCGACTTTGGCGCTTTGGTTACCGGTTCCAACATGGATCCACTCTCCGGTCGCCTCGACTTCAACCTTGACTCGGTTCCTGAGGGTTTCAAGGAGTCCATTGAAGCCGCATGCAATATCGAGGTGACCGCGAACCGCGCAATCACGGCCTATGAACTCAGCCGGAACGATGCATTCAACATTCCCGATGTAATCCGCACTGCCTCTAACCTATTACCACCGTCCATTGAGATAGTTCGAATTGTGGACATCAATGGGTTAGACGTTCAAGCAGACGGTGGAACCCACGTGGCCGCGACGAGTCAGGTGGGAACTATGCGGGTTCTCAAAGTTGAGAACAAAGGCAAAGGGTTCCGCAGAATTCGCATTGCCCTTGAAAACTAGGACCCACCCAGCAGCTGCTTTGCGTGACTGCGACTAGTACTTGCGACCAGTAATTTCAATCATCTTCGGGCGAATATCAAAGAGGTAGATCAAGGCAATAACTGTCCCTGCGATTCCAAAAATTGATAGCGCCAGCGAAGGGGCCAGCCCGGCGAGCACCGAAATTCCAGTGAGCGCCACCCAGAGTAATTTCGTTTGTCGGCCGATAAATGGGAAATAGTCTGCGGGTCTGCGGATTGCATCAACGAACGCAAAGATTTTGACGACCAAAAGGATCGCCCACAACGTGAGAACAATAAGTGATTCAAAGCCCATGTAGAGATGCTAACCGACACCCCCCTGAAATGCAGAATCCCGCCGGCTTCTCGGCGGGATTCCTACAACGTGACGCTGGGGTTGTGGCGCTTAGACCCCGATCGCTTCGCGGACAAGTGTCACAGTGTGACCGGCGCTCTGGCGGACCTTGACGGCTGCATCGGTTGCAGTCGAGTAGCTGCCCTTCGCAGCAGTGGTTGCGGCAGTCTTAACCGCCCCAAATGCCGTGTTGACGCCATCCAGGTTGACGGTTGGCACGTCGAACTTCGGCATTTCGACCTTGGGCATTTCGAACTTCGGCATTTCGAACTTCGGCATTTCGACCTTGGGTAGTTCGACCTTGGGTAGTTCGACGCCCAGGAAAGTAAATGTGCTTGATTCGTTCATTTCGTCCTCTTTCATTTCTTTATTCCTTTTCTTGAGTATTTGCTTCAGTGGTTGTTTCAGGTGCTTGGGCACCGTTCTCAGCTTGAAAGGCTGCGTAGATCTGCAAAAGTGTTACCCGTTGGCGCTCAGTGAGTGTTCGATCTGAGGCGATCGCCGTCGTCACAACTTCGTCACCCGCACGATCGCTGAGAATTCCCGCCTGCACGTAAAGGGTTTCTGCTGAAATACGGAGCCCTTGAGCAATCCGGTTAAGAATCTCAGCACTTGGCTTGCGCAATCCACGCTCAACCTGGCTGAGATACGGATTTGACACCTCGGCAGCTTTGGCAAGCTGCCGTAGTGACATTTCTGCTTGATCACGTTGATCTCGGATAAAGGATCCAAGTCCACTTACATCTATTCCGGCCATGACTCCAGTATGCACATAAGTGCTTGCAATTGCAAACGCTAGTGCTAACTGTCGCTAGCATGAGCGCGCGTCAACGGCTGAATACCCGATCAAGCATGCGATTCCCCCCTCAACGTGCCGCGCGGCCTGAGCCTTGAATTTATGTGGAATCTGGGCTGAGATTTGGGTGAATCGTTCCAACGATTTTCCCACCACCGAAAACCGGCTGGTGCAGATATGTGTCTAGTGCCGATTCGGGAACACCAAGATATGCAAGTAGCCCGGCCATCGCAGCATTGCGCCCGGACTCGGCACCACTTTCAATTTTTAGGGCAACTGCTCGCCCGTCTGAAAGGGATCCCGTGTACACCCCGAATGCGCCATCTTTTGCAAGCAATCCAGGAGTCGCTGTCATGAAATGGGTGACATCTCGCCTGGTTCCACCAACGTATTCTGGGTGAGCCCGCATTGAATCGGCCACGATTCGTTCGGGGCTTCCCGGGTCTGCGAGGACTGCAGTTTGAGACAGTCGAGCCAGCCCCGGAAGGGTGAGTGCGTGAACTGGGGCACCGCAGCCGTCAACACCTTGAAAAACTATTTCCTCACCCGACATTTCTTCCAGCTTCGACTTCATTGCAACCTGTAAAGGGTGCTCGGGAGCCAAATAAGTGTCAATATCCCAACCGTTGATCACACAAGTTGCGAGCATGCCAGCGTGTTTTCCCGAACAGTTCATGAGAATCGGGGAGGGCTCCTCTCCGCGGGCAATGCACGCGTCGCGCTCAACCGGATCGAGCGCGAAGTCCGGTGGGGTGTGAAGGGACGCTGGGGTTAGTTTCACACTCTCAAGAATTTTGCGGACACCATCAAGGTGAAACTGTTCACCAGAGTGAGAAGAGCCCGTGAGAGCTTGTAAGTTTTGCGGCAACTCCAAGCCTGCCTGAGCCATTGCACTTGCTTGAGCAATCTTGTTAGACGACCGCGGGTAAAACTCCTGGGTGATACTGCCCCAACTGCGAACAATGCTTCCGTCACGGTCAATGACTACCGCGTGTCCGTAAAAGACACCTTCAATGTGGTCATTACGTGTGTACGCGGCAAGTGGGACGGCAGAATCACGTGAGGGCGAACCACTTGCGTGTCCCGAGTCGTTGTGCATTGGCAGATCATGGCACGCTTGGGAAATGCGAGCGGTAGTGCAGCGGTCAATTGATGCAAAAGTCACGGTGAATCATGAAGTAGTTGGCTCATTCACTGGACCCGGCTTGGTTCTGCTGATCGGAATAACTCACACGGACACCAATAAACATGCCGATAGGTTGGCCGAAAAGATTCACGGCCTGCGCATTTTTGACCAGCAGTTTCTGTCACAATTTGATCAGGTCTGTGTCGCACCTGGATCCGCACGTGAACTCAGTGCCGGTGAACTCGGGTTACCAATCCTGGTGATTAGTCAATTTACTCTTTATGCGTCAACTGCCAAAGGGCGCCGACCAACCTGGGATGCTGCGGCTCCTGGAGACGTGGCCGAACCACTTGTTGAAACGTTTGTACAAAAACTGCGCGATTTGGGAACGGAGGTCTCCCAAGGGAAGTTCGGTGCTGACATGAACGTGTCACTTGTCAACGCCGGGCCCATGACTTTGATCGTCGACATGGATTAGGTGAAGCTTCCCACGCCCAAAGGCTCACACCTACAAGACCACGACTTCTTGATTTGCCGTGATTACATTGCCTTCGTGGAGTACGTGCAATGTTTCGTCGGTGGGTGTTGAACGCTTAATGACCGCGGTGGCGATTGGGCCAAGTTCAAAGTGTCGAGCGGCCGTTCCTATAAAACCGATTACTTTTCCCTGCGCTGTTGTGACTTCGTCGCCATGAGCAGGAAGGTCACTGTCACTACCGTCAAGGTGAAGGAGCACTAATCGTCGTGGTGGCTTACCAAGGTTGTACACGCGCGCGATAGTTTCTTGACCGCGGTAACAGCCCTTTTGCAGGTGAACACCTGAACCAATCCAACCTAGTTCATGTGGCAAAGACTTGTGGTCGGTTTCGTGGGCTAATTGCGGAACGGCGGCCGCGGTTCGAATCGCATTGTAGGCCCAGGTACCAGCGCGATTGGGGAATTGATCCAGCCGCTCACCCAACATTGCACGCGGGACAATTACCTGTCGGCCCACAAAAACTTCGGGCCGCGCTTGAACATACTTGTCAACGAAACCTTCGGCAGTGTTCGTAGTGTTTGCAGTGTTCGTAGTGTTCGTAGTGTTTGCAGTGTTTGTAGTTCCCGCGAATTCATCAGGGGTTAGCCAGGTAACTGCACCCACGTCAATTTCCCGGATTGGTTCCCACACCACCGCGAATTCGTCACTCACGTTAGTCACTTCAACGCGCAACATGAACCGCATTGAATTCAAATAGTCGGTCAGCGCTGGCGCGGTATTGGGTGGGGTGATCAACCACGTGGTGTCACCGTCGTCAACAACATGAAGCTCTTGTTCAACATGACCGTGTGGACTCAAAATCAGTGCAATACGTGAAATAGTTGGTTCCAAATTGTCAAGAAATGCAGTTGTCAGGCTGTGCAACCAACTGAGTCGGTCAACACCTGTGACGGTAACAACACCCCAGTGGGACATGTCAACACTTGCTTCACCTGCAAGAAGTAATCGCTGTTCGCGGTGTGGATCGCCGTAATGCCAAGCGACTCCGAAATCCAGATCAGAATCTGGTGCGGGGATTGGGGTGACACTCTTGTCACTCATTGTGTTTCCGTTCGAGAATCCTCAGAGCATTTAGTGCAGACACCGGTGACGGCCATATGTGTCATGTGGGCATCGAAACCATATGTTTCCTGGAGGTCGAGGGAAAACTCCGCGGCTGCTGCAGCTGGAACGCTAGTAACTTCCGCACAGCGATCACAGACAAGGTGAATGTGCGGGGATTCGTCCTGCGAGTGGTAGACAGGAGCGCCATGACCAATGTGCGTGTGTGTGATCAGGCTGACGCTTTCCAGCACTTCTAGCGTTCGGTAAATCGTTGAAAGGTTAACTCCCGAGGCAGTTTCTTGGACGGAAACAAGGATCTCCTCTGGGGTTCCGTGTCCCAAACGATTTACCGACTCAAGCACGAGTTGCCGTTGCGGGGTAATGCGAAAGCCTTGCTCGCGTAGTCGGTCTTCCCACGGTCTGGACGCCACGGCAATTACAGATCTTCAACTGCAGGGCGCAGCTTCGCCGACAAGTGGTTTTGCATTGGTTGACCCATTGCAGCCATGTCGAACGTCCACACCAGTTGGGAGTCAAAAAGCCCGTAGAGCCGCTCACCCTGCGTATAAGGCTTTGCACTTTCCGTGCGGGTGACAACATCGGTCTTCAAGACTGCGCGGGCACTTGTAATTTTTGCGTCGTCCAAACCGAGCACTTCTGTTGTGCCAACATAGATTTCTGCGACACCATTGGGGTGCGCAAGCAAGAGTTCTACGTTGTTGTCAGGTTGTGGACGCCAGTACCCGGACTCGATTGCGAGTGGCTTAATCCGCTCGCCCTCTTCGTCGAGGAGCCAGCTACGTGAAACATAGTTAATAAAAGGTCGTCCGTCACAGGAGAAAACAACTTCCTGACCAAATCTAAAGTCTTCAATTGTGGGGTACGTGCCGAGGCCGACCCCGACCCAACTTCCAATCAACCACGAGAGGGGCATGACCTCAACGGGCAACTTGTCCACGAATCAGCCTTGGCCTTTGAAGAGTTTGGCCACGACATAAAACGAGAAAAGTCCTGCAGCGCCGATAGCGATTACGAGGAGTGATGTGTAGACGAATTCCAACATGTTGGCACTCTACCCTTTAGCGCCTGTTTGCTCCGATCGGACATTGGCTCTGACGCCATTCTCACGAAGCCACTGCCCGATCTGAGTCAAAGTCTCACTCGAAATTGCAGTCTCCGCGTGACCAAATCCTTCCACCACGATCACTTGAGCATTCTTATTTTGGGAGCGCTCTATCGCATTTTCCAAAGCATGGGCGTGGTCTACCGGGAAATATTTGTCAACATCGCCGTGCACGATCAACAGCGGAGTATTCGACAACCGTTCCACAGCCATTTCTGGTGAAATGGGAGGCGGGTCGGGCCAAGGAGTATTGGTTACGTGGACACCCTTTCCTCGCAGTGCCAGGCGACCAGACTGGGTTTCAATGAGGCGGTGCACCACCCGCATAATTCGGGTGCCGCGGTAATTCCAGAACGCGGGCGCGCTGACGCTCACGACCAAATCGGGTGCGTGCGATCCCGCAGCCAATGCCGCCTGACGCAAAACCACCGATCCGCCCATGGAAAAACCGACCGTTGCGACACTGCGGTAACCAAAGTCGCGCGCGTGCGTAACCGCTGCGTCAACGTCCAGAATCTCGTCCATGCCCATGGTTCCCTCGCCCGTGGACTCACCGTGACCGCGAAGGTCCAGCGCGAGAACTCCACCAAACTCCCTCAGCGCGGTCACAACCTTCTTGACGTGATCTTGCTGGCGGTTACCGGTGAATCCATGCGCAACCACGATTCCGAGCGCTAATGGATCTGAATCAGACTTAGCGTGGGCAAAGGTCCAGTGGGTTCCAGCGATGCGGACCTGGTCGCGGGTAAACAGCGTGAAGTCTGAATGCACAGCCCTAGTTTGCCGGTTGCCGTTCACGATTAATCCGGCACCTATATTTACCTGAATCTCGAAATAGAATTTGGCCTTTGTAACGCGCTGTCTGGCTGATAGGTAGGCTTAAGCCCGATTGAGGAGGTCACATGCGGATAGCACTCTTGACAAGAGCCATGCACTCTTCCACCGAAGTACTTCCCGCGTTGGGGCTTCTAAACCACACCATTCGAGTTCTTGGCGCCGAACCTTCCTCGTTGCTCGCCGTTGACGGTTCCGATGTTCTCCTTGTTGACGGACGTATGGATTTACCGGCAGTTCGCAGTTTTACTCGTTTGCTGTGTGACACGGGCGCTGGCGCACCAGTTCTCCTGGTGACAACTGAAGGAAATCTCACTGCCGTCCAAGGGGACTGGGGAATCGACGACTTCATGTTGAACACCACGTCACCAGCTGAGCTTGAAGCACGCCTGCGCGTTTCTGTTTCCCGCTACAACCTCAGCCTTGGCATAGACGCGAATCGCAGCCCCGAAGAAATTACTCTAGGCGCCTTGCATATCGACGAAGTCAGTTACACGGTCCGGCTCCATGGGCGGCCACTTGATCTGACGTTCAAAGAATTCGAATTATTGAAACACCTTGCACAACACCCAGGTCGGGTTTTCACGAGGGCCGTTTTACTGCAAGAGGTTTGGGGTTACGACTACTTCGGTGGTACACGCACGGTTGACGTTCACGTCCGCCGCTTGCGCGCGAAACTTGGTTCGGAAAATGAAGCGCTAATCGGTACCGTTCGAAATGTCGGCTACAGATTCGTTCTCGATTCTGTCGAACAGGACAAAGAACGCGTCACAGTATTGCAGTCGTAGTTCGCCGTGAGTGAGCTCAATTATCCAATCTCAACGGTTGTGTATGAGCAACTCGACTCGACCTATATTTCAAAAATCAGCACCCTGCTCAATCAGGTAACCGAATTTGACGGGGTTCGTCCACTCAGTGAACACGCATGGCTGCACCTGAGAAAAAATGACGGGGGCAAGCACGTTGTTGGCTTTATCGGTGCAACGCTTGCCGGGTATGCCCATGTGGATATCACCGATCTGGTCGAAGGCACAAGCGCGGAACTTGCGGTTTCACCCGAGCACCGCAATCTCGGTGTCGGGCATGCACTGGTTAACAAAGCCACGCAGCTTTCCCCCGATGGCCGATTGCGCCTTTGGGCACATGGTCTGACCGCCGGCGCCCAGTCATTGGCCGACTCACTTGATTTTCGACTGAGTCGTTCACTGTGGCAAATGCGTCGCTCGCTTTTTGCACCACTCCCACTCGCGCACGTCCCTGAAGGAGTGCGAATCAGATCCTTTGACCCTGCAACCGACATCCCAGGAATTCTGGCGGTTAATGCCCGCGCATTTGCCGAACTACCGGATCAGGGTGGTTGGACCGAAAATGACATTGCCGTTCGACTCACTGAACCTTGGTTTACCGCAGTCGGCTTTTTTGTTGCCCTGGATTCGAGCGCAGACTCAATTATTGGGTTTCACTGGACCAAGGTTCATGGTTCCGGGCATGATCACGGTCACGCGGCAATCGGTGAGGTGTATGTACTTGCCGTTGATCCCGAGGCTCACGTTCGCGGGCTGGGTCGCGCACTGACAACCATCGGTTTGACCCATTTGCGCGGGCTGGGGCTCGGATCGGCCATGCTTTATGTCGATTCCTCCAATGAGCGGGCCATCTCCCTCTATGAAAGTCTCGGGTTTGTGCATTGGGACACCGACGTGACGTATCGACGTCCCGTTTAAGCGTGGGTCAGACAGGAAGTCTGCGCAGTATCCAGATTGGGCTTACCTTCCACGACGAGGCCGTGGGACTATAGCGACATGAGCATCTCGGATTTTTCGGCTGACGGTCCCCCTACGGGTGAATTCGCGGCAATAATTCTCAAAGAAGACTTCGCGAGCGACCTTCCAGCCGACCGATTCCTTGACCGGGAGCTTTCCTGGCTGGCGTTTAACAAGCGGGTGCTCGAGTTGGCCGACGACCCCGGCCTACCGCTACTGGACCGTACCAAGTTCCTCGCGATTTTCGCTAGCAACCTTGACGAGTTTTTCATGGTTCGGGTGGCCGGACTCAAGCGCCGAATCGCTACCGGGATCGCAGTTCGGGCAGCAAGTGGGCTTACCCCAAAAGAGGTGTTGGAGAATATTTGGGAACGTGCATTCGCTTTGCAGCGGCAACAGGCGGACTATTTCTTAAACACGATTGAGCCAGAACTCAACGAAGCAGACATCCATGTTTTGCGTTGGGATCAACTCACTCCCGTTGAGAAAACTGAAATGGATCTGTTTTTTGATTCCAAAGTTTTTCCGATTTTGACTCCACTGGCGGTTGACCCTTCACACCCGTTTCCTTACATCAGCGGACTTTCACTCAACCTTGCGGTCGTTGTTCAAAACCCGTCCACCGGGAACCGGCTGTTTGCTCGCGTAAAGGTGCCACCCCTTCTGCCTCGGTTTATTAAGGTCGGCGCGTCGCGTTACGTGCCACTCGAAGACATTATTGCCGCGCACCTGAGCGATCTGTTCCCCGGAATGGAAATTCGTGAGCACCATGCTTTCCGGGTAACCCGAAATGAAGACGTTGAGGTTGAAGAGGACGACGCCGAAAATCTTCTCAAAGCACTTGAACGTGAATTAGTTCGACGTCGCTTTGGCCCTCCCGTCCGGCTTGAAGTCGAGGAAAATATTGACCCTTACGTCCTTGAGTTGTTGGTCAGCGAACTGGACGTCACCGATCTTGAAGTGTTTCGGTTGCCTGGTCCATTAGATCTCACGGGATTGTGGACGATCGTTGGGCTTGACCGTGATGAATTGAAGCAGCGCAAATTCGTACCCAAGACTTCACGGGCACTTTCTGACGTTGAGAGTTCAAGCGCACCTGACATTTTGAGTATTGTGCGCGAGAAAGACGTGCTGTTGCACCACCCCTACGACTCGTTCTCAACGAGTGTTCAACTTTTCCTCGAGCAGGCAGCAGTTGACCCGAATGTCCTGGCAATTAAACAAACCTTGTATCGGACTTCAGGTGACTCACCGATCGTGGACGCCTTGATTCTTGCGGCGGAGGAAGGGAAACAAGTTCTTGCGATTGTTGAGATCAAGGCACGCTTTGATGAACAAAACAATATTGACTGGGCGAGAAAGCTGGAGCAGGCCGGTGTGCATGTTGTTTACGGGCTCGTTGGTTTAAAGACTCATAGTAAATTGTCAATGGTGGTCCGTAATGACGGTGACCAACTTCGGCGCTACTGCCATATCGGTACCGGGAACTACCACCCCAAAACAGCCCGACTCTACGAAGATTTTGGCTTGCTCACCAGTAACCCTGAAGTGGGTGAAGACGTGTCGAATTTGTTCAATGTTCTTTCCGGGTACTCGATGAACACCGACTACAACCGCTTACTGGTTGCACCACACTCAGTGCGAACCGGGTTGATCGCCCGGATTGATCGTGAGATCGCACATCACCTTGAAGGTCGCCCGTCCGGGATTCGATTTAAGTGCAATTCGCTCGTTGACGAGGCAACCATCGATGCACTTTATCGCGCTTCGATGGCTGGGGTTCCCGTTGATATTTGGGTGCGCGGGATTTGTGCAATGCGTCCGGGCGTTCCGGGGCTCAGTGACACGGTGCGGGTGGTTAGCGTGATGGGCCGCTTCCTTGAACACAGTCGGGTTTTCACATTCGCTAACGGTGGTAACCCTTCGGTGTGGATTGGTTCAGCAGACCTCATGCACCGCAATCTTGACCGTCGTGTGGAAACTCTGGTTAGTATCGCCGACCCGGAACAGATCGCCGAAATAGAAGACTTACTGAGTCTGGGCTTTGCCCCCGGGACGGCGGCGTGGGATCTCAACTCTGACGGAAGTTGGAGCAGGCGGTTATTCAATGAAACTGGTGAGCGCCTGACCGACATTCAAGAACTCTTGATCGCAATTAAGAGTAAACGCTCTAATGCCCTCGAGTCTGGAGTGCTGACCAGTGCCGACTCCTAACTCAACGAGGCATTCATCGATGCAACACGTAGAAACAGAATTCAAATTTCGGGTCCCCACAGACTTTGTAATGCCGAGTTTTCCACAATCACTTGGCACTTGGAATTCGGAACCGATACGCAATATGGATGCGACTTACTGGGACACGACCGATGCAACCCTGCTTCGGTGGGGAATAACCATGAGGCTACGCACCGGCGGCGGTGACGACGGTTGGCACGTGAAAATTCCGACCTCCACACATGAGAAGACCGGTGGGATCAGTGGAGCGAGTGTCCGAACTGAATTGCACAGGGATGCAACGACAGCGACTCCACCCAGTGATTTCGTCGAGCTACTTTCCGCGATCTTGCAAGGGTCAGAAGTTGTAGCCATTGCGCGGGTGCAGACGCACCGGGTGCCTCAAGTTCTCTCAGCTGCAAACGACAAACTCATTGAACTAGTGGACGACCACGTGACCCTCTCACGCGAAGGTAACGTGGTTGAAGAATTCCGTGAGATTGAAATTGAGTTGCTTGATTCGCAGGCTATGCCTGCCGCACTGGATCTCAGTGAGATTTTGCGCACGGCAGGTGCGCAAGCCAGTTCGGTTAGTAAAGCTGCCAACGCCTTTGGCCCGGCCGCACGTAAGCAACCTGATATTCCGCTGCTGCCGACACCTACCAAGACGGACTTACCCTGTGATCTCATTCGCTGGGCTTTTTCCCGGTCGGTGCGCGAGATCTTCCACGCTGAAATCACAAGTCGAATGACTCATGACTCCACGAATCTGACTCGCAATTTGATAGCGCTGCAACGGTTGATAAATGCGCTACAGAACTGGCTCAGCCAGGACGAACTGGAGTTTCTCCGTGAGGACCTTGAATGGCTGATTCAAGAGTTGAGTTTTGCTGCGATTCTAGATCGCCAACGTGAAAGAGCACTGGGAATTCTCGAATCACTTCCCGACCCACTTGATCGACATGAAGCCGCCACCGCGGTTGAACAATATTTTGTGGACAAAGGCGAAGCTGCTCGATCAAGTGTGCAGGCTGCCCGCCGAAGCGACCGCTATTTGTTAATATTCAACGACTTAATCGACCTTGGTCGTGTTCCTGCTGTAGCCCCGGCTGGTTACGAGCCCAACAGCATTTGGGACAGGATCTCGCAGGATCCCTGCGATCAACTTGCCATTGCAGAGAACTTCAAGGACATCTATAAAAAGAGAAGTAAGCGAATCCGAAAAAATTTGATGTGTTCAGATCCGGTCATCCAACCAATAGAGGCTGAACCGCTTATGCGATCCATTGCACTCTCAGGAAAGGTTGACCCCGCAGCAATCTTTGCTTTAGGACTTTCCCTCGTTGGCGAGCACGAGGCATGAGCGTCACGGTGTCCGCGGCCGGCACAATTCTGATTCGCAACAACGAAGTTCTGCTGGTTCACCGTCCACGCTATGACGACTGGTCATTTCCAAAGGGCAAAGTCGACGGCGGGGAACTCCTCCCCTTAACCGCGATCCGAGAGTGTGACGAAGAAACCGGGTTTCTGCCCGTACTTGGACCCCACCTTGGGATTGATCGTTACAGGGTTCCCGAAGGCGACAAGGAAGTGCATTACTGGCGCGCCAGTGTGCGAGAGGATCTTGGGTTTGCCCCAGACGAAGAAGTAGACAAGGTTGCTTGGATTCCCGTTGACCAAGTAGCGGCTCACCTTACCTACGAGCAGGATTTGGAGTTTCTTGAACGCGCAATGGCGCTACCTCCAACTTCACCCCTGATCATTTTGCGACATGCCAAAGCGGTCAAGCGTTCAGACTTCACGGGAAAAGACGACAACGCTCGGCCGCTATCAGGCCGCGGGCGGCGTCAGTCAAAAATTATTACCGAGTTGCTCGAAGGATTTGGGATTGAACAGGTAATCAGTTCACCCATGCAGCGCTGCCAAGAGACCGTCAAGAAGTTTCTCAAACAACTTTCGGCGACGGCTACTTTGGTAAATGTAATCAGTGAATGGGGTTACGAGGAACGACCTGAGGATCTTGAACCAGCAGTCGAACTGGCGATGTTCGACCCTGCACCCACCGTCCTGTGTTCACACCGACCAGTTCTTGACGCGATCCTGGAAACCGTAGCCAAGGCCGGAGGTGTTCCTAAGTCCGAACGCCGGGACGGGATCTGGTCGACCAAGCTCACACCTGGTTCATTCATTGTTGTGCACCGAGCATTTGTCCTAGCCGACTCAGATTCAGACGAAACTTCTGTGACAATTGTGGCCGCTGAGCATCATGTGGTGCCCGGGAACCAAGAGGCCTAATTCATTCGCTTAGATGTACTGAGTTGTTCACCTTCTGTTCACTTTGAAGGTCCATTATGTCCATTCGGTGAAACTAATTTGACTGCAAGAGGTCGGATCTGGCCGCTAAAGTGCACAATGAGATAACGAATCGGAGTTAATTGATGTCGCAGTCAAAGCGCATGCTTTTAGTGTCTTCACCCTTATTGGCCGCAGTTCTAGTCCTGAGTGCGTGTGGGGGCTCAAATAATTCAAACGGAGAAGCTGGTGGAAGCGGCTCCATTCGGATCGACGGGTCTTCCACGGTGTATCCACTCAGTGCAATTGCAGCTGAGGATTTCCAGATTGCAAATCCTGGTATTCAGGTCACAGTGGGAAACTCGGGGACGGGTGGTGGTTTTGAAAAATTTTGCCGCGGGGAGACGGATGCGAACAATGCCTCTAGGCCCATTAAAGATTCCGAAATTGAAGAGTGCGCCAGCACCGGGATTGACTACGGTCAACTTATTGTGGCAATCGATGCCCTCACGGTGGTTGTAAACAAAGATAATGATTTTGTCACCTGCTTGACCACCGACCAACTAACAAAAATTTGGGGACCGGATTCGACAGTAGCCAACTGGAATGAAGTTGATCCGTCGTTCCCCAGCGAGCCGCTGCCACTGTTCGGCCCTGGCACAGACTCGGGAACATTTGACTACTTCACCGGCGAAATCAACGGTGAAGAGGGCCTGAGCCGCACGGACTTCACGCCAAGTGAGGACGACAACGTAATCGTGCAGGGTGTTGCCGGCAGCAAGGGTGGGTTGGGCTACTTCGGATACACATACTTCGAGGAGAATGCTGACAAACTCAAGGCTGTTGAAATTGACTCTGGTAGTGGTTGCGTGGGACCAAGTGAGGCGAGCGCCCGCGACGGTTCCTACACACCCCTGTCACGCCCGCTCTTCGTCTACCCATCTGTTCAAGCATTGACCGACCCAGCGGTAGCCGATTTCTTTCAGTTCTACGTTGACAATGATGCTGAGATCGCAAAGGCCGCGCTATACATACCTTTGAGTGACGCGGACCAAGCAAAATTGGCCACCGACTTTGACGCGCTTATGACCCAAGCGAATAACCTGTAATCCTTAATCATGGAAATTAAATAATGGCAATAGGTTCTTCAACGCGGACTGCCGAAGGGGTCTCCCTTCGGCAGTCTCGTCCGCGTTATGGAGAAAAGTTGATTCGCGCACTGCTCGCCGTCGCTGCTCTCGTTTCGATCATCACAACTTTCGGAATCGTCATCTCACTCTTGATTCCTTCGATTGAATTCTTTTCAGAAGTCCCCCTCACTGACTTTCTCTTCGGAACAACGTGGACACCACTGTTCAAAAATGGTGAATTTGGCGTCCTGCCACTCCTCAGCGGAACGATCGTAATTACCTTGATCGCAATCGCGGTGGCAATTCCACTAGGGCTCGGAGCCTCCATCTACTTGTCAGAATATGCATCAAGCCGAGTCCGGAAAATTCTCAAGCCAACCCTTGAAGTGCTTGCAGGAATCCCAACCGTTGTCTTCGGCTTCTTCGCTTTGGAGTTCCTCACACAACTTGTATTGGTCAAGATTTTCCCGGGCATCGAGGTTTTTAACGCCCTCTCCGCCGGTTTGATCATGGGCGTCATGATCATCCCTACCATCGCCTCCTTATCTGAAGATGCAATGGCGGCAGTTCCATCCGGCTTACGCGATGGCGCATACGCTCTAGGGTCGAGCAAACGCCAAACTGCCGTGAAAGTGGTTATTCCCGCTGCACTGTCCGGGATTGTGGCGGCTTTTGTTCTTGGGATCTCTCGAGCTATCGGCGAAACCATGATCGTAACCGTGGCTGCTGGATTACAGCCACAATTGAGTTTCAACCCTTTAATTGGCATGCAAACCATGACCTCCTACATTGCAGCGGCGGGTTCAGGTGACTTAGCTACCGGGTCGATTGAGTACAAATCCATTTTCGCCGTAGGAATGCTGCTCTTTGTTTTAACTTTTATCATGAATATTTTCAGCGTTCGGCTTGTGCGACGATTTAGGCAGGCATACCAGTGAGCTACGCCCAAGTTCAGACTCAGCTCACCAGCAAAGGAACACCTTTACGTGATCGCGTCTTCATGTGGTTGCTTTTCATTTCGCTTGCCGTGGGTATTGTCACACTCGCTGTCCTACTCATCTACGTAACCGTTAAGGGTTGGCCACGGCTAGATTTGCGTCTCTTCACCAACATGCCCTCTGTACGCGATGCAGAGAATGCGGGTGCCCAATCAGCAATCACCGGAACAATCTGGGTTATTTCGTTTACAGCTCTTATTTCGATACCCACCGGCATCATGTCAGCTCTCTATCTGGAGGAGTTTGCCAAGCCGAATAGCAGATTCCAGCGGTTTATCGAGGTCAATATCCAAAACCTTGCCGCTGTTCCTTCAATTGTTTACGGCATTCTGGGACTTGCGATTTTTGCCAGAGCTTTGGCGTTGGGACAAAGCGTTATCACCGCTTCGCTAACTCTCGCGCTACTTGTTCTGCCAGTAATTATCATCGCCACTCGAGAAGCTTTACGTGCCGTTCCAAGAAATATTCGAGACGGTTCCCTAGCGTTAGGCGCAACCGAATGGCAGACGGCATACCGTCAAACTTTGCCGGCGGCAGTCCCTGGTATCGCCACCGGAACAATTTTGGCTCTATCTCGAGCAATTGGTGAAGCTGCCCCTTTGCTACTTCTCGGTGCCGTCTCGTTCATCACGTTTAACCCCAACGGGGTGCTCTCCGGTTACACCACGCTACCCATTCAGATTTTCAATTGGACCAAGGAATCCCGCGAGGAATTCCAAGTCCTGGCGGCGGCGACGATCGTTGTCCTACTTCTACTCTTGCTCGCTATGAACTTCGTGGCGATCTGGATCCGCAACCGAACCCAGAAGCGCTGGTAGTGAGAGGAACCCATGAATCAGCCAAATAATATTTCCATGCAACTCGACAAGGCAATGTCTGCCCGTGGAGTGTCAATACCTATTGAGGTACGCGACCCGGTATTCACTCTGGACGACGTCAGCGTGTTCTACGGCGACTACGAAGCAATTCGTAACGTTACTTTACCTATTGCCAAAAACGAGATCACGGCATTTATTGGGCCAAGTGGATGCGGCAAGTCAACGCTGTTGCGCAGCTTCAACCGAATGAACGACCTGATTCCAGGTGCTCGAGTTGAGGGTGTCGTCGCCTATCACGGAACCGATATTTACGGCCCTGACGTCGACCCGATTGAGGTGCGACGCAAAGTGGGCATGGTTTTCCAGAAACCCAATGTTTTCCCAAAATCAATCTATGACAATGTCGCCTACGGCCCGAAAGTCAATGGGGCAAAAGGAAACCTCGATGACCTTGTCGAGGAGTGTCTGACTAGGGCCGCCCTGTGGAACGAAGTGAAAGACGACCTTAAGAAAAGTGCGTACGCACTTTCGGGTGGTCAACAGCAACGCCTGGTAATTGCGCGATGCATCGCGGTGAAACCCGAAGTGATCCTGATGGACGAACCATGTGCATCCCTTGACCCGATCGCCACGGCAAAGATCGAAGACCTCATGGTTGAACTTGCAAACGACTACACGATCGTGATTGTGACGCACAACATGCAACAGGCAGCCCGCGTCTCAGACCGGACCGCTTTTTTCACTGCAGAACTCGACGACAAGGACATAAGGCATGGGCGTCTTGTCGAATTTGGGCGTACCCGTGAACTTTTCAGTTCACCGACAGACCCCCGCACAGAGGATTACATCTCTGGTCGATTCGGGTAATCCGGTCGGATTCGGGTAATTCGGCTGGATTCGGGTAAATTGGGGTAGATGCGAATCATTGCCTTGGCCCTAGTTGCAAGTCTCACTGTGGTTGGCTGTTCAAGTAGCACCACTTCCGATTCGCCTTCCGCACCTGAAACCGCACCGAGTTCGAGTCCTTCAGCAAATGCTCTGGACAGCGCGATAGAGGCAACGGCTGCTCGCGGCACCGCGGTACTCAATATTTCAATTGACTCAGCTGATCAACAGATTGCTGGAGTCGGCAGCGCGTATCTTGCCAACAACCGAGGTGAGATCGCGTGGAGCGATCAAAGCAGCAACGAATCCTGGACGGATTTGATTAACTCCGACGGGACCTACACGTTGGTTGACGGCTCGTGGTTTCTCGCGCCGACAGGCACGCAGACTCCCACTTCAGGAAATACATCTCCGCTGAGCCAGCTCGGGTCGGTCACCCCGAACGGTGAAAACCCACTGACCGGGAGTCTTCCACTTTCCATTGATTCAGGTATGAACTTCTCAGACGAGGAACTCATCGAGTTGGCCAAAACCTGCGACATGAGCCTTGCGGTTGAAGTCGGGCTTGACTCTGACGGTCTTATCAGTTCAATCGTTAAATCATTCGAGTGTCCCGGTAATGAAAGAGTGAGTGCGAGCGCACTGACTGACTTCGGTGCACCCATCAATTTGTCAACTCCAGAAGACGCCTTCGAAGTAGATCCAGGCCAGTAGCCGATTACTGCCCCAGCAAGTAAGCGGCTCCGCGCTGTGCAGAAGGGCCTTTCACGCGCAGTACACACAAGCCGTCTTTCTTCAAGGACACCCGTTTACCCGCAAGTACGCAGATCCCACGCGACGCAGGGGCGATCCGTACCCGAATATTTTTTCCAGTCACTCCGGCCCACCGTGCCACGGTTCGCTGGGAAACGCGTGCAGGTGGCGTCCGAACGGCGTTCACCACGACTGCGCCAATCGCTGGTGACTGGGTTCCCGCTCCCAATTCATTCACCGCCTGAACGGCAAGTGTTAAAACCGTTCCAGCCTTTTGGCCTGAAACAACACATTGAGAGATAGCCACCGTGCATACAGGTGTTAGTCCACCTGTTGGATCGATCGTAGAAACTAGGTAACCACTGATAGGAAGGCCGCCGTCGTATTCGGGAACATCCCATGAAACCAAGACTCGAGCTCGGGATTGCGATTCGGTGGCAACATTGAGTGGTGCACTCGGTGTTGAGGTCGGTGCGGGAACATACTGATTGATCCATGGAAGGAATGTGGTTACCCGGGTATAAATTCCTGGAAAGTTGGGCAACGCACATTCATTACCAACACTCGTGACGCCTGCAAGGACCGGGCCTAAATCTGTGGCAACAACAAGTGGTCCACCACTATCACCCTGACACGTATCGATACCTCCGCCAGGAACCCCCGCGCAGATACTCTCGTTACTACTGAATCCTCCGTACGCACCGCAAGAATTATCCCCCGGGGCGCTCAGAACCGACACATTTGCAGCCAAGAGCGCATCACTTGATTTACCACCAAAACTGGTACTGCCCCATCCGGTTACTTGAGCACTTGTTCCTGATGCCGGCCATAGTGCCGGATCTTGAGTGACCGGTAAGGCAATCGGTTGAATGGTCTGTGAGAAAACAAGCGGTGCTGCAAGTTGGAGCAGCGCTATATCCCCACTAAATGTGTTTGGATCCCAACTTGGATTAATGGTGATTCCCGAAACTTGTAATGCGTTCTGGGTGGAACGCTGGCTTAGGGTGCTGACTCCGACAAAAGCCGAAATGTCATTTGGGCTTGCTCCGCCCAAACAGTGAGCCGCAGTCAGGAGCCATTGGGTTCCAATAATCGAGGCGCCGCACAGGGTTGAATTGCGAATCAATAGCGCCGCCTGCCAAGGGACCGAGTCAATCGATACCTGGGCTCCGCCAACTACTCGGGGCGCCGCGGCTTCTGCACTGACACCGATTCCAGCGATGACAAGCAGTGAACTTGCCAGCGCAATCAATGCCGTAGATCTTTTACCCACCCTAGAAGTATGCAGGTACCCTTGGCCCATGAACAACAGTCGCTGGTCAATCGGATCCCAAAACAGCTTCCTCTCGATTTACAGCAAGAACAGTGTGTTGAGTGTCGGTTCAATTGGATCCGCCGGCAGCATCCTGTCCGTAGGTTCATTTGCCAGTTTCGCGAGCGTGATGAGCGCCGCTTCGGTTGCCTCCGTCATGGCATGGAGGTCATTCAGAAAGTGGTGAAGCTAGCTAATCAGCTGTAACACCTTTTCCGAGCACCACGATCCCACCGGGACTCACCGTGTAACGAGCCCGGTCGTGTTCAAGGTCAACTCCAATGTGTGCATTGGCGGGGATAACAACGTTTTTGTCCAGGATTGCATTTCGCACAACCGCATTTGGACCGATCCGTACACCCGGCATGATCACGCTGCCTTCAACGTATGAACCGGACTCAATTGCCACGCTCGAAGCCACAACAGAAGTCCGAACGTGGCCGCCAGAAATAATGCTGCCTGCACCGACCATAGATTCGTGGGCGTTTCCGCCTTCTACGAACTTGGCGGGGGGTAGTGGCGGGATATTAGACAGGATCGGCCAACGTCGGTTGTACAAATTAAAGACCGGGTGCACAGACACTAGATCCATGTGAGCATCGTGGTAACTATCAAGTGAGCCAACATCGCGCCAGTAACCCAGGTCACGGTCCATGGCTCCTGGGACAATATTTGAAGAGAAGTCGTACACGAATGCACGCCCCTGCTGGGTCAACATGGGAATAATGTTTCCACCCATGTCGTGAACCGAACCAGGATCAGATGCATCTTCTTTTAACACCTCAAGAAGCACGTCCGTGCTGAACACGTAATTGCCCATTGAGACGAAACTTTCCTCCGGTGAGCCTGGAATCGCAGGTGGGTCAGCAGGCTTTTCCAGAAAGTTTGCAATTTTGTGACCGTCGGGACCGACTTCAATCACACCGAATTCACTCGCGGTGGCTCGTGGCCTACGAAGTCCAGCAACCGTAACTCCTGCGCCGCTGTCAATATGCGCCTGAACCATCTGCATGGGGTCCATGCGGTACACGTGGTCGGCACCAAAAACGACGACGTAATCTGGGTTTTCGTCGTAGACGAGGTTGAGACTCTGGTAAATCGCGTCGGCGCTGCCGGTGAACCAACGAGGACCCAGCCGTTGCTGGGCGGGAACAGGTGTTACGTAATCCCCCAATAAAGTCGGCATGCGCCAAGTTTGCGTAATGTGACGGTCAAGGGAATGGGACTTGTACTGGGTTAATACACATACACGGCGAAGCCCAGCATTAATCAAATTTGATAGGACAAAATCGATCAGCCGATAGGAGCCACCAAAGGGAACTGCGGGCTTAGCCCGGTCAGCGGTGAGGGGCATCAGCCGCTTGCCTTCGCCACCGGCAAGCACCATGCATAAAACTCTTGGATCTGCCGCCATACCTAGAGCCTAAGGGTTCACGACCGAGCGCCGCACTTGATCAACTAAAGACTCCGAAATAGGAACCCGGCTCACCCAGCCCTAGTCTTTGCCCATGCGAATTGCGTTACTCACCAAGGAGTGGCCACCACATATTTATGGTGGTGCGGGCGTGCATGTTCAGTACCTAGTTCCAGCGTTGGAATCACATATTGGAGTTGACGTTCACGCCTTTGGTGAAAGTTTCCTCGATGCAACCGGCCACGTGACTCCGCAGTTCCTAAATGGCGCAAACCCAGCCCTAGAAACCTTGGGTACAAACCTTGACATGGTCAACGCGATTTCACACACCGATCTCGATCTCGTCCACTCCCACACGTGGTACACCAACTTCGCTGGACACACCGCCGCGCTGCTTCAAGGGATCCCGCTGGTCATTACTGCACATTCACTTGAACCACTAAGGCCGTGGAAAGAAGAGCAGCTCGGTGGGGGATACCGCATTTCCTCGTGGGTTGAAAAGAGCGCCTATGAAAGTGCTGCAGCGATTATCGCGGTGTCCGCGGACATGAAGGCCGATGTAATCGGTTGCTACCCCGGTGTTGACCAGAAGAAAGTTCACGTGATTCACAACGGGATCGACACCAATATTTACCGCCCTGATCCTTCCTATGCCGCGGTCGACAAATATGGCATTGACGTCCAGCGCCCCTACAGCCTTTTCGTCGGCCGCATTACTCGGCAAAAAGGTTTACCGCACCTACTACAAGCAGCAAAGAACTTTAACCCTGGGATTCAAGTTGTACTGTGCGCTTCAGCGCCAGACACCCCCGAGATTGCAGCCGAAGTTAAAGAACTCATTTCCGAACTAAGTGAACTCCGCGGTGAGCACAACGTTATTTGGATTCGAGAACAAGTTCCGCGGGAAGAACTCATTCAATTACTGACTCACGCAAGTGTGTTCACATGTCCATCTATCTATGAACCCCAAGGCATTGTCAACCTTGAAGCGATGGCGTGCGGAACCGCCGTTGTCGCAAGTGACGTGGGTGGGATCCCTGAAGTTGTCACGAACAACGAGACGGGCATTCTCGTTCACTACAACTCGCATGATCCCCAAGAATTTGAAAAACAATTCGCAGTGGAAGTGAACCGGGTCATCTTTAATAATGAGCTCGCTCGTGAGTTCGGACTTAAAGGTCGCGAACGAGCAATCGAACACTTCGCATGGGATGCAATCGCGCAGCAAACAATTGATGTGTATCGGTCAGTGATTCGTTGAGCGACGTTGCTGAACCCATACCAGGTATTCCCTTAGCCAAATCGCCGCATCCACTAGCGGGCTACGCCCTCTACCTCACAGCCTCACTGCTTTTCGCCTTCAATGGAACTGTCGCTAAGTCAATCTTGCTTACCGGAATTGATCCTGCACGGCTTTCGCAACTAAGGGTTACCGGCGCGTTTCTCGTTCTATTAGTCTTTGTTGCGGTCAGTCGCCCAAGAGCGCTACGCCTTAAGAAAGCAGAGATTCCGGTACTCCTGGCCTACGGAATTCTCGGCGTTGCCATGACCCAGTACCTCTACTTCGTGGCGCTGACCTACCTTCCCGTCAGCGTCGCGCTACTCATTGAGTTCACCGCCCCGGTCATGATCGCACTGTGGTTTAGGTTTGCGTGGAAGGAACCAACAAAGCGCACCGTGTGGATTGCACTTGGTATGGCGCTCACAGGGCTCGCACTCGTTGCCCAAGTCTGGCTGGGCTTCGCCGTCAATGCTGTTGGCGTAATCGCCGCACTGGGGGCAGCAATCGCTCTCTCAACTTTTTATCTTCTCGGCGACAAACAAATGCGGGTTGAAAACCCACGCGATCCGGTCTCGCTCACCATGTGGGGATTTGCGACTGCATCCCTGTTGTGGGCGGTGACGCAACCGTGGTGGTCCTTCCCCTGGAATGCACTCTCGGGTGACACCGAGCCACTGAGCAGTGCCAATGTCTCAGTACCCCTGTGGCTTGCGGCCAGCTGGATGATCGTGTTTGGCACGGTCATCACGTTCTCACTGGTGCTGGCCTCCATGAAGCACCTACGGGCGTCCCAGGCTTCAACCGTCGGTCTGACCGAGCCGCTCTTTGCCACCCTGATCGCTTGGGCGCTGCTCAATGAAGCACTCACAATAATCCAAGTAGTTGGCGGCGTACTGATCCTGATGGGTGTCTACCTTGCCGAACGAGCGCGCCTGAATACCTAGTCAAATGTCATACTGCTCACGTGAGTGAAAAAGAAGTCCTGATCGTCGGTGGAGGACTCGGTGGCCTGCGAACAGCTGAAGCTTTGCGAGGAAAAGGATTCACGGGCAAGATCACACTTGTTGGCGACGAGGAACATCAGCCTTACAACCGCCCGCCCCTGTCAAAGGAAGCACTAAGTTCTGGGCTCTCCCATGAAGAACTCAAGTTTCGCCAACGCGATTCAGTCGCAGACGTCAACTGGGTCCTGGGAAGTGCCGCTCAAAAACTCAATACGGCGAAACGCGAAGTCACTCTCGCCAACGGCAATACCCACAAATTTGACGCTCTCGTAATTGCGACCGGTATCCGCCCGCGTTTACTCCCAATCCCAGGACCCACCCAAGGACTATTCACTTTGAGAACCCTTAACGATGCCCACTCGTTGAAAGCAGCAATCACGCCAGGCAGCAACGTGGTGATTCTTGGCAGCGGATTCATCGGCTGTGAACTTGCGGCAACCGCAACCAAACTCGGTGCAACAGTTCACGTGATCTCACTCGATGCAGAGCCCATGATCATGCCAATGGGAAGTGAACTAGGTGCAGCAATGCGCACACGCCACGAAGCAAAGGGCATCAAATTTCACCTCGGTCACACCGTCACGCAATTCAATGGTGATACCAATATTGAAAGTGTCACTCTTGACTCAGGCGAAGTAATCAAAGCCGATGCAGTGATTGAAGCAATCGGTTCGGTACCCAACACAGAGTGGTTGCAAGACAATGAACTCAACCTTGACAACGGTGTTCTCGTTGACTCAAATATGCGGGCGGTTGGCGCAAACATCCCGATTTACGCGGTAGGCGACATAGCTAACCACCCCAACACGTTTTATGGCGACCAAACTAGACGCATTGAACATTGGAATATGCCAACGGAAACCGGCAAGCGTGCAGGAGCGGCACTGGCCGCAGAACTCGCAGGAGAGCAACCGCCCACCGACAATTTTTTCGCGCTCCCCGCGTTCTGGTCCGACCAATACGAGTACCAGCTTCAGTCCTACGGTCTTCCAGGTGCTGCAACCAGCAACAAGGTTGTTAGCGGAGAGCTCGACGGCCCCTGTATCGTCGAATATTTCAACGACGAAAACACACTCTGTGGCGTGATTGGAATCGACACGGTGAAGGAACTTATGCCCTATCGCAAACAATTCATGGAAATGAAATAACGCGTGTCCTCACTCTCACTTGGACCTGACCGCGACCGGGTCCTCAATCATGCCGCTGAACTTGTCTCAGGAATTTGGGCCGACTTCGATGAGGCACGCGACTCACACCCCATGACTTCACCCGGGCTCGAAAAGATTCTTAAAGAACAGCTTCCGCAGGATCCATCGGACCCCATAGCCGCGCTCGACTTTGCGGCTGAGGCACTGGATTCAAGCTTGACCCAAGCAAGGCCACGGTATTTGGCTTATATCGGGTCAAGTGGTCTTGAGATCGGTGCACTTGGCGACCTACTCGCTCACTCCCATGATCCAAATCTTGCACTCGATGCCGGAACGGCTTCAGAGATTGAACGCCAAACAATCACGTGGCTTGGCGAGTTCTTGGGCTACAACAATGCTCAAGGATTCTTCACCTCGGGCGGAACCGTGAGTAACCTCACTGCACTGGCAGCCGCCCGAGAACAAGCACTGCCAGACAGTCGAAGCACGGGCATGGGCACGCACACTCTTGCGCTCTACAGTTCAGCCGAAGCCCACTACTCGGTCAGGCGTGCAGCGGAGGTTCTAGGAATCGGTGGGGACAACGTGCGCTCAATCCACATTGACTCACAGCGTCGAATGGATCCAAGCGCACTTGCCCAAGCGATTAAGGCCGACCGCGAGGCTGGAGTAATTCCCATGGCTGTTGTCGCAACCGCCGGCACCACGCTGACCGGTGCAGTGGACTCAATCAACGAGATCGCAGACGTCTGCGGTGATATTTGGCTCCATGTTGACGGTGCTTACGGCTTGCCCGCTGCCGGCACGAAAACGGCCGGTCCCTTGTTCACCGGTTTAGATCGAGCCAACTCGGTCAGCATCGACGCTCACAAGTGGCTCTTCGTACCTAAGGCGTGCAGTGCGCTACTGGTAAAAAGACCTGAATTGCTCGCACAAGCTTTCTCCCACAACGAGGCATATATTCCCCACGAGCATGGGGACACCAACGCCGTTGATATCACTTTCGAGTACTCACGTCCGCTGCGAGCACTCAAACTCTGGCTGGCCTTTAAGGTTCACGGCGCGCAAAGCTTCCGTGACGCACTCGAAGGAAATCTTGCCCAAGCGCAATTGCTCTACCACTTGGCAAGTGATGCACCAGACTTCGAAGTTCTTAGCTCACCTCCCCAACTTTCCACCGTTCCACTCCGACATATTCCCGCTAGTCTTGAGGCGGCAAGTTCAACACAGATCAACAAACACACCGCACAATTGCAACTCGCACTGGTCGCTGACGGTCGGGTCTATATTTCACCAGCGCAAATCAACGGTGATACTTGGCTTCGCCCATGCTTCACGAACTTTCGCACAACAACCGAAGACGTTCACGTGTCATTTGACGTAATCCGGGAAGTAAGTAATTCACTCGGCAACGACTAGACCATAATGATCCAATGGGAACGACTCAATGGGCGTGAGCTTTCCGCAAGGCGGAGACAATAAGCGCAGCACAACTGCAACTGGTCGAGCAATTTTCGCCGACTCGGTACGCGCAATTGACCCAAGCCTCGCCGCCCGGATCGAACATACAAAAGACTGGCGCAAAGGCTATATCGATCCACTGCGCGAGATCGTGATCGCCGCTTCGCAAACCCCGCAATCTGCAATCGACATTTCAAATGCTGGTCTTGAGTCAGCCCATCGTCGATTTGTGTTCGCAACCAACGACGGTGATATTTCCCTCAATGAAGCGGTAAGCAGAACTGCTACACCCATTGATTCGGTGTCGGTGTCAGGCCGTGCTTCGCGCGAAGAGGAACTGTCAATCCCATACCGCGGGAAAAGAATTTTTGGTAATGACTTGCGCAAGCAAATTGATACGTGGGTCACCGAAGGGGTCGCCGAACCAAGTTTTGGTGTCGCGCTTCATCTACTTATGGACAACCCGGACTGGCTCGACCTCTCCGGTACCGACATCGCGGTTCTGGGTGCGGGTGCAGAGATGGCGCCCACCCGTTCACTACTTCGCTGGGGTGCGCGCATCCACGCGTTGGATCTTCCACGCCCTGAAATTTGGCAGCGACTGATCGACATTGCCAGAAACACATCGGGATCAATCCGAATTCCCATTAGTCAAAATGAAGCCGGAAGCATGCCCTTCGTCACCGGTGGCACCGTTCACACCGAAGACGACCAAGTCGTTGCCGGAGCAGCAGGCGTTGATCTACTTGAACAACCCGGTGAGATTGCGAACTGGCTCAATGAGATCAGTGACCCTTTCGTGCTGGGTAACTACACCTACGCCGACGGCGCCGTTCACGCAATGCTCAGCATGAGCGCCGACGCGATCTTCACAAAACTTAACTCCCAGCGTGAGGACATCACCCTTGCTTTCCTAGCGACACCAACCGACGTTTTCATGGTGCCCATGGCGTGCGTTACCGAGTCGCGCAAGCGCTGGGAAGCCCGAGGAATGGCAGGTTTCTTCCAATCGCCCCTGCGCATGTTCGGACAGTTCGAACCGAACTACCCCCGCACCTACCAAACCAAAACTGGGGTCGAAGTCGGACTCAACGACTCACTCGTCCCGCAACAAGGACCCAACTATTTACTGGCAAAAAGAATCCAGCGTTGGCGCGCCCTGGCTGCCCGAGCAAACAACACCCCTGTTTCACTCAACCTTGCCCCTGCCACCCGAACCCAATCGGTGATCAAGAATCGAGCATTAGCAGCGGCATACGCAGGGGCCGGAAGATTCGGTGTTGAAGTGTTCGAACCGGCAACCTCGACAACACTCATGGCAGCACTACTCGTTCACGACCTACGCAACCCACTCTCAGCCGCTAACCCAAGCACCACCCTCGCCAACCCCATGGACCTGTTTGTAGCGGGTGCCAATCACGGTGGCCTGTGGCGCTCACCCTATGCGCCCCGTTCAGTGCTCGGCGTTGCTGCAGTCCTTGGCATGTTTGAGTCAAGGGCCTAACCAAGTCGATGAATTAACTCCCAGGGCTTCAACATATTTTCCACGTTCTAAGACATGGTGGTTCGCTTGGTCATTGAGGGAAAATATTTGCCAAAAAGTTACGTTTTCCTTATTTCTATATTCCACAATGAAAAAGGAAAACCCGCGTAACTGGGGGGTTGTCACGCGGGCTTTCGATCAACTCAAGTGAATTGAGTGATAGACATAGTCTGCCCCTTTCTTTGGAATCTGTCCCCTTTTTGACGAACGTTGTGGAAACACACCAAGGTAGGGTTCACCCTGTGGATAAGTCGGATTTAAGTGTGGTTCTTCTGACGGGTGGAACAAGCCGACGAATGGGGACTGATAAGGCCCAACTCGAGTTTGGAACGGATACTTTGCTCATGTTTCAACTTGCTCAAATCCCTCGCGGAATTTCCGTGATTGTGGTGGGCGAAACCCAGGAGACGGTGCGAGAAGTTGACTTCACTCGCGAGAGTCCCGCCGGGAGCGGACCGGTCGCCGCTATCGCAGCTGGTTTGGATCGTGTGAAATCAACTGAAGTTGCCCTGTTGGCAGTCGACACGCCTTTCGCAGCAACCCACGTCTTAGAACTAGAACTCCCTATCGGGTCCGACGCGGTTATTCCCCAGGATCAGGGCGGCAAGCCACAATTTCTAGCTGGGGTTTACCGGTCGAAGTCGCTGCGAACCGCACTGGCACGACTCGGTTCACCGGCTGGCAAAAGTATGCGTGAGTTGGTCGCTGAAATACCAGAAATTGAGTACGTCCAATTGACCCAAGCCAATGCAGAATTCTTTCTCGACATTGATACCCCCGAGGATTTAGCCACCGCCCGAGAATTACTTGGTAAGAGGCCTAAAGTAGGCCCATGAAGGAATGGCTGCAGGAAGTAACCACAGCACTTGACTTGGACGAGGTCGCTGCCCACGTGAGTGACGCGGACCTTGCAGCGATCTTGGATGGTGCCCGACACGCGGCCCACGAAGTTGAACGCCCTGCAGCCCCGGTCACCACCTACCTGATGGGCATGGCGGTTGCCCGCGGTGGCAACATTCAAGAGATTTCAACCACGATTGAGAATCTCGCAAAGTCGTGGGCAGAAAAGAATAACTGAGAGTGTCCGGGAAGCACACAAGCTCCAATCACGCACAATCAGATTGGCAAGCGGCTCGCGAACTTGCTTACTCGCTCGTCCAATTAAGTAAACCTGAACTGCTCAGCCTTGACCAATGTGACAAGCGGGTATGCGCGCAAAACGTTACGGCATTGACCGACCTTCCCTTCGCCGATTCCAGTTCGATGGACGGCTGGGCTGTAAACGGCAGCGGCCCTTGGCTGGTGGTTGCTGCCGAAAAACTTGCAGTGAATCAAGCGAGCGTAATTACTACTGGAGCCGCGCTACCCATTGGGGCAGAAGGAATAATTCGAACTGAAAACGGAATACTGGAAAGTGAATTCCTCAGGAGTGACACTGCAAGTGCCGACGACATTCGCAGAGCTGGTGAGGAGTGCGGCACAGGCCAGCTTCTATGTTCTACCGGCGAAACACTAAATCCTGCAATGATTGGGCTTCTGGCTGCCACCGGATACGACGAAGTAAGTGTGTTTGCCCAACCTCGAGTTCAATTGATTATTACGGGAGACGAACTACTCACTAGCGGTCTCCCTTCCCGCCAACACGTGCGCGACTCGCTCGGAATGCAAATTCCCATGTGGTTGCAGCGCCTTGGCGCTCACTTGCTTCCTGTCGTTTACGTTGCAGACAGAGCCGAGGAAATTTCTCACGCAGTGTCGAGCTCGAGCGCGGATTTCGTAATTACGACCGGTGGGACCGCAGCAAGCGCAAAAGACCACTTCAAGACTGCAATCGAACAAGGCAACGGTGAAGTTCTGGCCAGTAGCGTAGAAGTACGTCCCGGTCACCCCATGAAACTTGCGATAATGAGAAACCCTTCTGGTAGGGCGGTACCTGTCGTGGGGTTGCCTGGGAATCCCCTTGCCGCAATCGTTGCTCTGCTCACCTTTGTGTCTCCCTTAGTTGCCAAAATGCTTGGACAGGACATCGCCGCACTGACTCCCGTCGCGACCTCGGCGGTTCTTAAGGGAGCCAAATCTGGCACGCGATTAATTCCGGGTTCCGTTTCCAACGGGATATTCGCTTCAGCCGAATTCAGCGGTTCAGCAATGCTGCGTGGGTTGAGTTGCTCCACCGGTTTCGCGGTTGTCACCACTGCCGTTGACGCTGGTGACTCTGTTGATTTTCTTGCCTTACCGCTCTAGGTGCTATTCGCAGACGACCCCGTCGCTGTCCCGATCGATATACCAGGAGTACTCGGGGTCAACAGATTTTTTGTAAGGGCCAAAGCCGGCAGAGATCGCCGCACCACAGGTGCTAAAGCGTGGGTCGGTTTTCGTATTCGAACCACTTGAAGGCTGCGTGTTCGTCGAGATGGCAGTTGAAGCTCTCGGAGGAACCTTCACGGTCCCCGTGCAGTTTCCCAAAATTTGGCGGAGTTTACTCTTCTCGCGAGCGTCGACGGACAGGCGCCAACGAAACTTCACACCGATCCACGATTTTGCATAGAGACAGCGTTTGGCGATTGGCAACCAGTCGGCTGGGTCGCGGTCACCTTTTGAACGATTGGAACTTGCACTCACCGCAATGAGAGCCAGAGCGTAGCCGAGGTCATTGGCGAAACGTTGCCGAGTTGAACTGTCCCAACGCCAAGCTCCGGAGTCCCATGCTTCCTTGAGCGGTACGAAGTGATCAATGTCAAAGTTGGTTGCATTCGTTGTTACGGCTCCGTCGTATTGGGATACCCATGTACCGTTGACAACTTTGCAACCAGAAACTTTGCCGCTCACGCGCTCTGCTATCAGGACTTCCTCCCGCGTGTCACAACCGTCAGAGTCAAGGTCGGACCAGTGCCGAAATAGATCACGGTTGTAGCCCGAAGTTACTTCATTGGATACCGGTAGGGAGTTCAGCAAGCGAAGTGGATCAACTTTAGTAGCCCCAAAAACCCCGGGGGAGAACCCGAACGAGAAGGTCGAGAAGATCACCGCGATTAACGCGATTAACGCGATTAACGCGATTAACGCGATTGAACCAAAGCCTGATCGATGCACATTGAACATGCAAAACCCCCTTGTTACAAACTATAACAAAGGGGTTTGCGAAAACTTAGCCTTCTAATGGAATCCGGATTTCCTCTTCACGATCGATCACATTTCCGTCAGCGTCGTATACCGTGATGATCTCGTCTTCAACGACCAGTCCGCCATCAGCATCAAGGACGTCAATGATTTCGTCGACAACGCTTCCCGCTTCACCCGTTGCCACGATTATTTCGTCCGATACCGCGCCAACTACTTCGTCGTTCTCGTCGAGCACGATCTCAACTACGAGGTCATCTCCTATTTCAATGTCACTGGTATCCACAATCTCGTTTTCCATTGCTCCTGCTTTCACTTAGTTCAATCGGGTATGGGTCACACTTTAGTGAGGCGAATGTCCCTGACTCGATTGCGGGCTTCCATGGCACCGGTGTCATTTGCCGCCGAGTGAGCAGCCAATTCCGCTGCTACCCGATCTTGGTAGTGCTTAAGTTCGCGTTCAACATGATCCTGGTCCCAGCCGAGTTCGGCACCCATAATTTGAGCCACTTCAAGCGCGGCTTCCAAGCCTTGGTCAGGGGTTTGGATTGATAGGTGGGTGCGCCTGGTGAGAATGTCGTCAATGTGAAGGGCACCTTCGTGGGTGACGGCATAGACAGCTTCAACTCTAAGGTAGCCGGCCCCACCTTGAATCAGTTGCGCAAGTTCGGGCCGAAATTTCAGAATTGCCGTGAGGTCACTTGACATTGATCCGTAACGGCCCAGCAGGTGATCAATCCCTTTGGCATTGAGCCCAAAATTCTTACCTTGTGCACGTAAGTCGGTTTGAACCGATTCCAAATCGACCGCACCGATTAACAAGATGTTTGCGGTGTCTGATTCCGGTACTTCCTCGATCAAGCCACGACTTTGCAGGTCTTTGATCGAAGCATTTACCGCGTCCTCTGCCATGACCCGATAGGTCGTGTACTTACCACCGGCGATTGTGGTGAACCCGGGAACAGTTGTTTCAACAGCGTGCTCGCGACTGAGATCACTGGTTGCGCCTTCCTTGCCCTTGATCAGTGGCCGCAGGCCCGCATATACGCCGTCAATGTCGTCAACGGTCAGTTCAACATTGAGAACTCGATTGACATTGCGTAAGAGGTACTCAATATCCGTTGCACTCGCGGCCGGGTGGTCCAGACCTTGATCCCAAGGGGTGTCGGTGGTGCCAATGAGCCAATGCGCACCCCAAGTGCGGATAAACAGGACGCTGTCCTCGGCCCTAACAAACACTGATACTTCCGAGTCAATGCACTCCCGTGGGACCAGAATGTGAACACCTTTGGATGCTTGAACGGAGAAGTCCGAGTTGCCACCCGCCATTTTCTGAATCTTGTCAGTCCACACACCGGTCGCATTGATGATTGTCTTGGCCTTGATGTGAAACTCACTTCCACTTTCTAGATCCTTGACGTCCGCACCCGTGACGACACCTGAATCATTGTGCGAGATACCAATCACTTTGAGTGCTGGAGCCGTGAGCGCGCCGTAGGCCGCGGCGGTTCGTACCAGTTCAAGGGTGTGCCTGGAGTCGTCTACCTGGGCATCGAAAAATGAAATTCCTCCGACCAAACTTTTTTGGGCGAGACCGGGTGCGCGCGCGAGAACTTGTTTGCGACTCATGTGATTGTGACGTGGGACTGCACCTGCACCACCAATCGTGTCGTATAGGAAAAGCCCCGCTCCCATATATGCGCGCTCCCAAATTCGGTGTTCGATCGGGTAAATAAACTCAATCGGATTTACCAAATGAGGACACAGTTTCTCTAGCATGAGGCCACGTTCCTTCAATGCCTCACGAACTAAACCAAAATTGAACTGTTCGAGGTAGCGCAGACCACCGTGGAATAGTTTTCCTGACCGACTAGAAGTCCCTGCCGCCCAGTCGCGCATTTCCACTAGGGCAACATTGAGTCCACGCGATGCAGCATCGAGTGCGGTTCCCGCCCCGGTAACGCCTCCCCCAATGATCAGAACATCAAATTCCTGCTCGGCCAACTTGGCGAGCGCTAAGTCCCGTTGACTTGGGCCAAGGACCGAACTACTTAACTCCACCCCACCATCTTCGCAGGTGCTGCTTCGCTCTGCCCGGTGCCGGGTGATCAGCTGATCCACTTTCACTTGACTCCCCCTGTTTAAATTGTCGGGAAAGCCGGGCAGGCAGCGCAAAGACTTTGGATTCGACTTAGAGTGGGACGGTGAGTTTTTCCAAGCGTCCCTTTGCGCTCATCTTGGTGTTAGTGCTTTGTGGATTGTTCTTGGCCCCACCGCTCCAAGCGGCTGAACCCCCTGAATCTCTCATCATCGCAGGGGGTCCGGCCTCGGCAACGGATACAACCCCGGTTGACCTAGATGCCGACCTGTACTTGCCTGAAACGGTTCCCGCCCCCGCAGTTGTCCTTGCACACGGATTCGGTGGAGATAAATCTGGCGGTGCTGACCAGGCGGGGAGACTCGCCGCGGCGGGGTTTGTGGTCTTGACCTATTCCGCCCGTGGGTTCGGTGAGTCAACCGGCCTGATTTCCATGAACTCACCCGACTTTGAGGTCGCTGACGCGTCCAAGTTGATTGACTTTTTGTCCGAGCGACCCGAAGTCACCCAAGACGCGGAAGGTGACCCTCGAGTTGGGTTCGCAGGTGGGTCTTATGGCGGCGCCCTTGCGCTACTTGTTGCCGGTTACGACAACCGTGTTGATGCACTTGCCTCGGACATCACGTGGAACAACCTTGAGACCTCACTGTTCGGTCAGAGTATCGACGGTTCAACCCAACTGGGTGTGTACAAAAATTTGTGGACCGGATTCTTTTTCAGTGTCGGTTTGCGGAACACCGACGGGCAGGTAACACGTTGTGGGCGCTTCAGTCCGGAATGGTGTACCGCTTACACCGAGTCCGCCACCACCGCCCAGGTCACCGAAACGACCCGAGCACTCATGCGGGAATCCTCACCGATCAGCATTACCAACCGGATCACCGCGCCAGCGCTCATTAGTGGTGGACAAGCCGACTCACTTTTCCCACTCGCTCAGACGAATGCGAACGCCCAACAAATCATGGCTGCTTCACCCGAGACACCCGTCTCAGTCCTCTGGCACGGAATGGGCCACGACGGTGGCACCAACGAACGCGAGCGGCTTGAAACATCGGTAATTAATTGGTTCGAAAAGTATTTGCTATCAGACCCGGAAAATACTGCCGTTACCGAACCATTTGAGGTAACCCTGACTTCAGGTGAAATTTCAATTCAAAACAATCAGCCGCAGCCCAGTGTTCTCGCTGGAGCCAACTACCCCGGTCTTTTCGGCAGTGAACAACAATCAATACCGGTGCTTGGGCCACCGCAACAAATTCTTTCACCTGCAGGAGCAAGCCCCGCCGCGATTAGTTCAATTCCTGGGTTCGGTGGATCACTCGCTGGGAATCTGGGTTCACTGGTCTCCAATTCCTTCCCAGGCCAGAGCGCTTTTTTCCAATCCCAGCCGCTCACCACTGCCACAGAAATAATCGGTTCAAGTCAAGTTGAGGTTGCGTTCTCCTCCGAGCAACCGGTCACCGACGCTGTCTTCTTTGTAAGCCTTCAAGTTGTCGGTGCCAACAATCGCGCCAACCTGCCACAAGGACTCGTTGCCCCCATTCGTTTTGATTCACTTGGAGCAACACCGGAAGTCGTCACCGTTGATCTCCCGACAATCGCACTGAATGCAAATGCAGGTGACTCAATCCGACTCGTGGTCAGCACCACTGATCTCGCGTACCGCATGCCACTCAATGAGCGGCTCTACACCGTCGCCGTAACGCAGGGCGCAGTGAGCGTTCCAATCGTTACCGGTTTGACTCCCATCGGTGGAGAGGATGCAACATTCGCTTGGCTGTTACTCATAATCCCCGCGCTTGCAATTGCTGGTGCGATCCTCTTTGTATTGCGCCCGCGTGAACCAAAACTACTTCCGCAAACTGCTGAACTTGAATTAATTTCCGATGCACCTGTGGTGATCGAGGGTCTCTACAAAACGTACAAGGGTGGCTACCAGGCAGTAAGTGGAGTCAGCTTCGAAGTTCCGCGTGGTGTTGTTCTTGGGCTGCTTGGCCCCAATGGTGCCGGTAAAACAACCACAATGCGCATGATGATGGGCCTGATCAAACCAACCCAAGGCCAGATCACCCTCTTCGGACATCCGGTGTTTTTTGGTTCCACTGTTTTATCCCGGGTTGGCGCACTCGTCGAAGGTGCCGGCTTCTTGCCTCACTTAAGTGGTCGCGAAAATCTTGAGTTGTATTGGAAGGCTTCCGGCCGCGAGGGCGAACCATACTTCGAGGAAGTCCTTGAGATCGCGGATCTGGGCACCGCGATTGACCGCAAGGTCAAGGCTTACAGCCAAGGGATGCGTCAGCGTCTCGGTATCGCACAAGCAATGCTGGGCAAGCCCGATCTACTCATGCTCGACGAACCCACCAACGGACTTGATCCACCGCAGATCAAAGCGATGCGCGAGGTCATGAAGACTTACGCGCAAACGGGTCGCACGGTAATTGTCTCCAGTCACATGCTCAGCGAAGTCGAGCAAACCTGCTCGCACGTCGTTGTCATGCACCGCGGTCAACTCATTGCGACCGGCGAGGTCGCTGATCTTCTCGCAGGTCGCACTGGAGGCAGACTCGAAGACGTATTCCTTGACATGATCGGTGAAGACTTGACGGTGGGTCAATCGTGAAAACAAAAACAGCACTCCCATTCCGCATTGAGTTGATTCGTCAGCTCAAGCGCAAGCGGACCCTTGTCGCGTTCATTCTCTTAACAGCGCTGCCACTGATTGTCGTCGCCGCGGTCAAATTCGGCCCGTCCTCCAACGACAACGGGGGTGGCGGTTTCGGTGATGGGGATCTTGACCTAGTGGGCCTTGCCACTTCGGGTGGGTGGAACTTCGCGCTCACCATGATGTTTTTCGCCTCAGGCTTCCTACTGCTGATCCTGGTAGCAATGTTCACCGGTGACACCGTTGCCAGTGAGGCTTCGTGGTCGACACTGCGCTATCTCTTGATCGCACCAGTTCCCAGAAGACGCCTGCTCACCATCAAGCTCGGAGTCGCACTACTCCTGTCGTTTATATCAATCGTAATTCTTGTCGCATTCTCGTACTTGGTCGGTGTGATTGCCTTCGGTGCAGGGGAACTGTCCACACCAACCGCCGGTATTTTCAGTAACACTGAGGCTCTCTGGCGCATGTCGATTATTTCGGTGTATATCTTCATTACATTGCTCTTTGCCGCTGGCATCGCGTTTCTCCTCAGCGTGCTCACAGACGTACCCCTCGGAGCTGTTGGCGGTGCGGTTGTAATCGTGATCGTGAGCAATATCCTCGACGCATTAGACGCTCTAGGTGACCTGCGGCAATGGTTGCCGACCGATTATGGCGCCGCTTGGGTCGGCGCACTGAACCGCGAAATCGATTGGACAAGCATGTCCCGCGGTGTCGCCTACTCGGTTGTGGCTTTCATCATCTTCGTGACGATCGCCTACCTGCGCTTTGACCGTAAGGACATCACTTCCTAGCATGACCAAGATTCAGACTGTAAATTGGGAATTAGGTGGAATCCGAATACCGTCCAAAGACCTGTACCCGTCAACAGTTGAGGAGAAGTCATGATCAAGATCGATATTGATATGGATAAGTGCCAGCATTACGGCCAGTGTGTTTTTGAAGCTGAAGACATTTTCCAGCTCGACGACGACGGAAACATCCAGTACACCAAAGAAGTTCCAGACGACCGCCAAGACGATGTGGACAATGCGGTTGACGTCTGCCCTATGCAGGCGATCAGCTTTACTACTTCCTAGCCGGGATTAGGAAATGAGTCCCAGCGCCACGCGCGCTTGGTGAAATCCTTCAACGGGTGAGCGCGGATCCAGATGGACTGCCACCATCCCGAGCGCTTCTGCGCCTCGTAGATTGATTGGCTGATCGTCAACGAAAACAGTGCCTTCAACGGGAACGTTAAGCCGCTCACACATCAGTTGATATGCCGCAGGATCCGGCTTGAAAATTGAGTCTTGCCGTCCATCAACCATGGCGTCAAACTCGCTTATGATCGTGATGCCCGCAATCCAACTCGCGTCATGAAAAGCCGTTAAATCATTAGTTAACATCCCCACGGGGATCCCCTGTGCTTTGGCTTCGCGCAGGAGGTCACGCGCCTCTGGACGAATGAGTTCTGATTCCGAACCCGAATACAGTGGAGCCATGAGCTCCTGCATGGTTGTTTCCCTTCCCATAATCTCAGTGAATTTATCCACTTGCAATTTCCAGTATTCACGCTCGTTGATCAATCCGTTTTGGAAATCCTGCCAATCGGAATCTGCGTCTGGATCAAATGGTCCCGTCCACGCAAGAGTTCCGCGGCTAAGACCCAATCGATCCTCACCTTGGTGTCGAAGCTCAAATGGCGTGAGCAGAACAGGTCCACCGAAATCAAAAACTAATGCGGGCAATGAATTACCTTTCTCGTGAAATAACAACTCGATGCGGGGATGAACCTGAAGAGGGACTTGAGTCTTTCATGGTCAGAACACTCTGGATCGAATGTCCGGCCATCAAGGGAATGGGAGCGCACAAACCACCGGTTAGGACAACGTCTCCCGGCCTTAGTTGGCGAGGAGTCCTGAGTAGTGACTCGCGCAGCCAGTCAATGCTTGCAGCAATATTGATATCTGTTGATTTCGGATCCCACAAGACAGGTTCACCACCTGACAATCCGAATTCCATAGTGGCGATCAAACCAAAGAGTTCCTCCTGTGACACGCGCCGATTTAAGGCTGGGTTCAATAAATCCGGCCCTAGTACAGCGAAAGCGCTCGAAGATTGATCTGCAGTGTTGAGCGCCCACGTGAAGTTGTAGTCCCGCCAGATCGAATCAACAACTTCAAGGGAAAGGTAATACTTTTCAGGGTCAAGATTCTGATCGAGGACTACCGCGATTTCTGGTTCAACTCGTGGCGCAATCAAACCACCAGGAAGAGTGCTACCACTTTGAAGGAATGACTCTGCAAACAACGGAGCGTAATTGGGTTCTGTAATTCCCATGGAAAGTCGCATCACTTCAGATACGTAACCGAGTTTCCAACCGATTATTTCTTCGCCCGAGTCAAGTCGCTTTTGGGTATTGATCCATTGAATTTCATAGGCCAAAGAGTCCGGAACCGCTACCTGGTCAGCCACCAAGGTTGTTTCCCGCGTCCGTGCGCTGCCAATCAAGTCAGCAATCGCTGCCGAGTCCACAACGAAAAACTGAATCTAGTGTTCTTCTTCGGTGATTGTCACCAAATCGAAACGCACAATTTCGCCGAACCAGCCGCAGTCACCACACCAAGTCATGAAGACACGTCGATCAGCAGACCAATACTCCGTTGAAATTCCCCCCATGTTCTCAATCTCCACCGCGCACATGGGACAGAACCTGGGCCGATCGAGTAAATGACGTTCCGCATCCGAACCGAACCATGAGCCTTTTGGTGGCAAACGGTGAGGGTCTGGGGGTAGGGCAGCGAGGTCGGCCTGACGCTGCTGAGATGACATGGGGGTGTCTGTCAGAGGTCGACCGGATTGCTCAGGCACTGGTCCCAGCACTTTCACGCGCGGCCCATGCGTCCTCGTGCAGATCGAGTAGCTCCTGCTTTATTGGGCTATAACGCATTGAACCACCGGTGATCCACGCGTTAGCGAATTCACGCTCGGCGCCAAACTTGTCTTTTTCACACGGTAGATCTATGCGATCGTGGGGAACGCGGATAGTGCCTAAAGGATCTTTACCATCTGCCACTTTTTTCATATTTTCTTTAAACATTTTGCGTAACATTGCCACACCAGCGTCAGATCGACCCAGGTGCTCTTGGCTACGGTCAATAATTTCACCTTGAGAAACCCAAGCCATGGTGTCTTGACCTTCTACGTAGTCGGTGATGAAACGACCCTGTTCGTCTTTCCACAAATACTCGTAAAACACTGGGCGATCCTGTACGGGCAGTTCAGCACCCTTCGGTGAATGCGTTGAAAAGAAAAGAGTCCAAGTGTGGGTGTCGTCAATTGGCACCCGGATTTGCATTTGATTTATGCCAGCGCCACCAACTCGCATGAAATAGGGGAAGACCAATGGGTGCCCGATTTTCCAATCATCATTTTCTTCGGTACCACCCTCAAGGACTCGTCGCTTGAGAATTCCCCACTCAATTTCCTCAAAACCGGTCTTCATGTGCTTTTTCTGAAATGCCTTTGGAGCTTCAAAACCTTGTGTTTGACCGAGGAATTCAAAGTAGAGACCGTGCAACCACTCCACATGGTGTGGATCTACCGAATTTTCCATGATTTGTAACCAGTTGCATGGCAGGGTCGTATAACCACAGTCTTTGACTCCATCCATGACGAATACGTCAAAGCGTGGAAGTTCCGGTGCCGGATCTGGGCCAACATAAACCCAAACCATCCCCGCCATTGTCTGTGCTTTTCCTGACTTTTGTTGAACTCGATCCCGGAAATTTTGATTATCAGATTCAGCTGGTTGCTCAACACAACGGCCGTCGAAGTCAAACTTCCACCCGTGGTAGCCGCAACGGATTCCATCTTCGTGGACAACGCCGTAGGTCAATGATGCACGGCGGTGGGGGCAGTGCTCGGCAACAATGCCGTACTTGCCACCAATCGGAGTTTTGAAAAGTGTCCAGTTCTCACCCAATAAGCGCACGGTCTTGGTGGGCACGGCATCAAAGTCTTCTTCAAAAGCGATCGGGTACCAATACCGTCGAAGTAGTTCCCCCATAGGCGTACTGGGGCCTACCGAAGTCAATTCTTCATTTTGTTCAACAGTTAACATGGCTACTCCTCCGCAAAAAGTACTGATTATCCTTAAATCTTAATTCCACCCTCTCAAGAGTGCGGATGATTCCTTCGGACGGCAAGTTTTCCGTCCCGCCCGAAGGAACCTATTAATTATTTCCGCTGCTCAGTCAAGGATAGTGACCACGCCGTTAGTTCCATCGACTCGAATTCGCTGGCCTGTCTGTATTTTGGCCGTCGCAAACCCCGTGCCCGTAACCGCAGGAAGCCCATATTCTCGGCAGACGATCGCCGCATGGCTCATCATGCCACCAGAGTCGGTAACCGTTGCTTGAATTCGCCCGAAAATTGGTGCCCAACTAGGAGCCGTGAGGGGGGCCACGAGAATTTCACCCTCCTGCATTTGACCAATATCCTCAGGAGAAAGGATCACTCTGGCAAGGCCCTCCACCAGGCCAGGAGACGCTGCCATACCGCGGAGTTCGCCTTCTACTTGTTCTCCGCCGCCCAGCCAAGAGTTTACGCTGTCAGAGGTGATTCCCCACAGCATTACCGTGAATGGTTCGGTGATTACCTCTGGTGGCTCACCAAGCGCTGGGACAGGCTTCCAATTTGCCAACGCCGAACACATGCGCCGACGATCGGCAATGATCGGCGGCCAGTATCCCGGTCCCGCTGGGGCCTCAGGTGTCGCCCATGACACGAAATAGTCCCAGAGCATCTCTTCAACTTCGACACGCTTGAGATAGAAAATGTCATCTGGTTTCTCCCAGAATCCCTGATCAACCATGATGGCGCCGAGTTCACGCATCTTGCGCCAGATTACAGAGTGCGCCCAATGCTCAACATAAAAGTTGTGGTTCTCCACGTACGGGAACACGGTCCGAGCAAGTCCCAGTTTTCCTTGGAATGCTTCGCGGTCTTCATCGGTCTCGAGGAATTCAATGTATTCATTGACAACCCGATCCCGCTCGGCCCGAATAGCTTCCACCGGGCGGTTAAGGTCCTTACCATCTTTTAGATTTTCGATGTAACTGCGAATAAACTCAAAGGGGACCTCAATGTTTTCAATCCAGATCTTGTCCCGATGATAGAAACCGGACCCCGTTGAAAAATTGAACCACGGTTCCGCTGACTCTTGAAATGATGCAATCCACTCCTGACCGTCCGCGCTACTCTTGAGAATCTCGCACGTTGCATCAACATCACCAGCAGAAAATGCCTCGGCAACTCCTGAGTCGACTGCTTTGCGGGCCAACCTTTTGAGTTCGTCGTCCGGCCGGAACAGGTCCACGTCAACGCCAGCAACCATTTTTGCAATAGCTTGATCCGGAATACTTGGGAACACCGTCTTACAGAACATAAAGAAATCTAGGTAAGCGGCATAACCCAAATTAAGGAACTCAAAGTGGTAATTCCATAACTTCAGACCCAAACTAACAATCCGGTGGTAATTCTCTTGGATTTGGTAGCCTGATCCAACACCCGCGCCCGACTTGACCACAAGATCAGCGTCTTCAATCGCAGGAAGAGCCGTGAATTGAATTGCTTCCAATTCACCAATGAGATCTCGGATTTTCACCATCCAGTTGGAATATAGGTCATCCCAATTCATGAAATAGTGACCCGCGCGATCGGTGAAGTTTGCAACCCGTTCCTCGATAGTAGAAGGGTCTGCAGCGACTGGACTGAGATAGCAGTAGCCATTTAAGATTCTGAAAGCAATGCCGTCAGCGGGTGGCACCTGCAAGTGTCGAGAGTTGTATTGCGATAGAGATGCAAGTGCGAATTCCAGAAACGTTGCATCCCACGGAGTCAATACATTTGGCCAATGGACTCCGTCTTGGAACCAAAATGTTGTGTCTTCGGACTTGCGTCGGTGCTCGGAAAACAGTGAGGAATATACGTACATATCCTCCCAGCCCTCGGCACCCTCTGGAGTTTCAATGTCAAATGGACTTGGAAAACGATCGACCATTTCATTTCCTTTCGCGTAGTTACCCGTAAATGTGCAGTTACTTTTTTGTATGAAGTGGATTCATCAATGTGGAAACGATGCTTGCCATAAAATCGCCGGAAGACTGAGCACCCTGTGAAGTGGATCTCGTTTTCTTGCTCCAGACGGTTTCTGGACGCGACTGCAGAAGAACAACATTGCTGCCTTCTGGTAGATCTGCGTCCACGGCCCATTCAATATCTTGTGGGCAGCCATAATGCTTCTCGGCGAGTTTCGCCAGTTTCACGATCGCCTTGATTTGCGCGTCTGTCAAACTTGGTGACTTGGCGCGTTCTTCATCTAACTCAGCTCGTTCCACGCTGTCGTGATCACTGAGTTTGAACTCCATTTCCTTGACGGACACCTTGCGTTGACCAATTTCCATCAAGACTTTGTCGATTAAGTAGTTGTCGGGGGTAACTTCACCCGAAACAACTGACTCACCAAAACCCCAAGCAGAGTCGATGCACACTTGGGATCGATCTCCATTGACGGGGTTGAGTGTGAAAGCAACTCCCGCAGAGATGGGGTGCACCATTTTTTGAATTACGACACTCATTTCAACAGATTTATGTTCGTATCCCATTTCAACCCGGTAACAAGTTGCGCGGTCGGTAAAAAGACTTGCCCAACATCGGCGGACTGCATCGATGACAGCTTCCTCACCGCGAATCCACAGGTACGTGTCGTGCTCTCCAGCGAAGGATGCATCTGGTGAATCCTCACTTGTTGCTGAGGAACGAACCGCTACCGGGATGTCTTGCGTTCCAGAAACTTGGCAAAGTTCCCGATACGCATTGCGCAAATCAACTTCAACCTGAGGCACCATCGCCATTTTGCTAAAAGCTTCTCGTATTTCGCGGCAACGTTGTGTAACCATGTCCGTGTTCTCGGTGTCCAGTTCAAAAAGTAGTCGAGCAATATCTTCGTCGAGTTCGCTCTGTTCCTTGCTCGTGCGAAAGGCCGTGCACGTGAGCGTGAAGCCTGGCGGTACCGGTAGCCCAGCTCCTGTCATTTCACCGAGACTTGCGCCTTTTCCACCTACCTCGCCTTTGAGGCCTTTCCAATAACCGTTAAACCACACAATATTTTCTGACATTTTTATTCTCCCTCCGTTCGTAGCGAAATCGGGAGGGCGCGACCACTGAGGCCGGACCACCAGTCGGGAAGCTCATCTAGGTTAGGAACCATTACTTCTTGCACACGATTTCGATACGCGATGAAACATGAGTTGTTCGACATCATGCGGACAATGATTTCTTCAGTGTTGTACGGTTCCCCGGGGTCGTAGCCGAAAGCACTGATGGCAAATACCCGAATCGGTCCGGAGTGCGTACCAACGATTATCCGTTCACCGGGATACTCGGCCATAATCCTTTGGATCCCTGCCCAAAACCTGCGCACGGTTGCCGAAGGTGGTTCAAAGTTGAGCATGGGAATCTGAGTCCACAGTGTGATCGGATCTGCTCCACCTGCCTGGGTGCTCCAGAAACGATCCATCTCGACCAGCCACGTGGGTCGATCACCCATGGCCACCCGTTCGTACTTTTCCATTTCCTTTTTGTATAAACGAAATGCCCCTGTCACATCTCGTAAACCTTCCGGAGTCCAAACCTGGAAATTGCGAAACTCCGGCATCGCCGTTACTTCACTGATTTCTGCCGTTCGATCCCACATGGTCAGACCATCGAGCAAACCTTTGCGAATTCCCTCAGACGTTTGTCGAGCCCTGTTGGTATCCGCGCAGACGATCCTGATTCGGTCACCGTTTTTAATACTCTTGCTGATGTCAAAACCACGGCGGTGTACTTGCCAACTGCCCAACGGGGTCAATCCGCTTTCAGTGGAATAGCCCTGGGTTTCACCATGTCGAATAATGTGGACTTGAGTAGTGAGTAGCGCCCCCGCTTGCTCTGGAGACTCAGGAACGATTTCTTTCGTTTTTGTTATTCGTGAGTACGCGTTTGTGACACCTAGATCATGACCCTCCCACATTGGGACGTGCTCTTCCAATGGATTCGCACCACTTTTTCGGTCGCGGAATCGGCGCAAATACAGCGGGGTGGACTCAGTTCGATCGAGATCCAACATCTCAGCCGTCGGCGCTTGAGCTCCTCGCGCCTCGCGCTCGAGGTAGCGCTGCAAATAGCCAGGCGGGTCAGTGCGGTCCATGCGCGGGAGGGCAGAGCGCGTGGCGCTCCCAGTCGGCTGCGAGGTTGAATCTTTAGTCGCCATGATTTTCCCTAACTGTGAACCGTGAGGAACTTTTGGTTCACCACGCCGTCGTAGTAGAAAATTGCTCGTCCCATTTCAGCCTCGGTCCAAGTGACGGGTGGTTCGTCATGATCAACGTAGTAACCACCGGTAAAAGTCTCGTTACGGTTGCCCGCGGGGTCGAAGAAGTACAGACAATGCCCGCGAGTTGCACCGTGTCGCGTGGGATTCGTTTCAATGTTCACACCGTGATACGCCAAAATGTCCGCAGCATCACGGATTGCGGTCCAATCTTCAACGTAATAGGCGAAGTGATGCAAACCTTTGTCTTGTCCAGTTACCAGTGCAATGTCGTGTGACTGATTCGAATGCTCAAGCCACGTTGCTACCTGGAAACCGTCGTCACCCAACACTTGCTCTGTCATGTGGAAGCCGAGAGCATCTTCAAGAAATTTAGTGTTAACTCCAACGTCTTCACACGTCAGAAAAATATGGTCAATCCGAGGGGGTGCAATCCCGACCATTCCAAGAGGTTTGGGTGGCGGGTTAGTCAGTGGAAGCAAATTCCCCACCTGGTCCATGCCATAAGTGAGTTCCATCTCGTGGCCACTGGGCAATTCGAAACGGATCGAAGAACCACTACCCGGGCCAGCCTGTCCAGGATTCAACCTGTCGACCTGCACTCCGACTGCTTCCAGTTTTTCCTGATAGTAATCAAGATCTTCGAGGAACTGCAGCTTCCAACCCATCCGAACCAACCCATAGGTTGGAGCGCTCTGCAGGATTACTGAGTGATGCTGATGTTCATCCCAACATTTAAGGAATACGCGGTCCCCCTCGCGAGCGGTTTCGAACATACCAACAACCTCGCTGTAGTAGGCCGTAGCTAACTCGAGATCCGGCACCCGAATCTCAACATGAGATAAACGAAGAATTGCCATGTGAACTTTTTCCGCCTTACGTGTGAACGTTCATGAATCGCTGATTGAGTTCGCCCTCATAGTAAAAAATTGCACGTCCGATTTGATCCTCGGTCCACGTAATCGTGGGAAAGTCTGGGTCAGGCCGGTAACCACCCGTGAAAACTTCATTGCGAGTGCCCAGCGGATCAAAAAAGTAGATCGTGTTTCCACGTGTAATTCCGTGACGGGTTGGGCCCACATCAATTTGAATTCCGTTGTAGGCCAGAACATCGGCTGACCGGCGGACGTGATCCCAATCGTCTAACCACCAAGCAAAGTGGTGAAGACCACCGTTCTTACCACTGACAATTGCCAAATCATGCGGGCTGTGCGAGACCTCCATCCAGACTGCTGACTGGTGTCCCTGGCCGTCCAAGAGTTGCTCGGTAACTCTAAATCCAAAAACATCCTGGTAAAACTTTGCCGAGTCACCCACTTCTTCTGCCGTAACTAATACGTGGTCAAGCCGAGGCGGCGCAATGCCCTTCAGCCCTTCTACGGTGAGCGAGGGGTTAACAAGGGTCGTTGCCCGACCCACCATTTCAAGGTCGTGAACGAGCTCCATGGTTTGACCCGAGGGGGTCTCGAATCGAATTGATTCCCCTTGACCCACGTGGTCGCCCTTTGAAACCCGTCGCACGGGGAACCCATATTTCGTCACCTTGTTTTCGAAATTGGATAGGTCGTCTTCTCGGTCTACTTTGAAAGACATTTGTTCAAAGCCAACTCGCGGACCATAAATCAACCGAAGCGAATGGTGATTGGGTTCGTCCCAACACTTGAGATAGACCGAGTTTTCGTCGCGTTCGGTCTCGATCAGACCAATCACCTCTGTGTAGTAGGCGGTCGCAAGATCCAGATCAGTGACCGTTACGTCGACATGGGCTAGACGTTGCAGTCCCATTTTCACTCCACTTCCTCAACGCTTTGAGCTAACCGATGTGGGTTAACTCACATGTGTTGAAGCGGACGTTAGAACGATTGTGTCCCGCATGGAAGCACATTGTCCCATCTAGAGGAACACTTCCTGCTAACGTCCTGCTGCATGGGAGCTGAGTTCTCGCAAACTGCGCCAGAAGACATGCGCACTGCTATGGCTGTCTACATTCGAGCCAGCCACCAGGCATACGTGGACGCCTGCGCTTACCTCGCACCTGCTGATCGTCTCCGATTGCCACTCTTTGCTGCTCCTCAATTCACCGTCACCGCTATTGGAACCCGATACCTTCACGTTGTTGGTACTCAGGAGATTTTGCCGGCACCGCAGGGCCATGAAGTCAGCATGGATGACAGTGTCGGGGACCTACATTGGGTGCTGCGGTTTTATGACCCAACCGTGATTCCCAACTTAGGCATGATCGACGAAACTGACGGCCCGGCGATCATTGAAGTTCAGGACGCTCTAGGGCTGCGGTCGACCCTGTATCACCTGAGCATTCCACCGGGCAGCGATCTGAGTGCTCACCACGCACAGCACGCGGGGACGGGACTTGCGCATTCCCACGCCGCCGCGATTCGGGACTTTGACACCATTGCGGCCCTCGCACCGCACAAGACACAGTTAGTTTTAGAGATGAACTCTGCATTCGTCAACAACTTAAGCAATGCGCACGCGCTCCTTGCGCGGGCAATCGATCCTCGCCTTGACACTGACTCACTTGACTTTGTCATGGTTCGTAAGGACTTGATCAAGGGACTGCGGGGTGCCGGTAATGGATGATCCTGTGCGTCGATCCCACTCCACTCTTTCCAGTGTCTCGAATGCCGCGCGACTTCTCAAAGAGTACTCAAAAGGAAATCGTGATATCGGCGTGACCGAACTTTCACGTAGACTTGGAATTGGAAAAAGCACTGCTCACCGACTAGTAAATACCCTTGCTTCAGAAGGGATTTTGGAGCAAGACCCGCACACGGGCACCTACCGTTTGGGGCTGGTCATGTACGAACTCGGAGCCTCGGTATCCCTGCATGCTGACTTACACGAAGCGTGTAGTCCTGTGATCGATCACCTTCGCAATGCAACAAAAGAAACGGTCCAGATCGCTGTTCTAGACGGGCGTGAAGTTGTTTACGTTGAACGGCGGGAAAGTCAGCAGACGCTTCGACTTTTCGGCCGCGTTGGTTTTCGCAATGACGCCCACTGCACCAGCACCGGGAAACTATTATTAGCAAGTTTGCAACCACATGCGCTTGAGGTGACTCTCAATGGGTGGCGACTCAAGCCGCATACCCCGCACACGATCCTACGAATTGACCTTCTTCGCGCCGAACTCAGCGAGATTCGCAGGAAGGGCTGGGCCGAAAACATAAACGAGTCCGAAATGGGTGTTGCATCGGTAGCCGCACCGGTGCGAAACGGAATGGGTGAAGTAATTGCCGCAGTCTCTGTCGCCGGCCCCCTTCAAAGACTCACCGGAGACTCACTGCGTCGCTTCGCGCGGCCCTGCATAGACGCCGGTGTCGCAATTAGTCGTCGACTCGGTTACCACGATAAATCCAAAGGAAGGCCATGATGAAACTTAGTTCTGATCAGAGTGCCGCAATGGCACTCGCTTTGCTCAATGCACGTGCATCACTCAGTGCAATACCGCCATTCACGGAATCCGATCCCGAACTCGGTGTTGCGGAGGGATACGCGATTCAACAACACCTTTTGGCACTGCTCCTTAAGCAGGGCGAGACGCTCGCGGGCTACAAACTGGGACTGACATCACTTCCCATGCAAAAACTCCTCGGTGTCGACCAACCAGATTTCGGTCCCATATTTTCCTCAACGATCTACCGTGACGGCGCAACCGTTTCGGTGAGCGATTTCATCGCACCTCGAGTCGAGGCGGAGATCGCGGTTATTCTCAAAAAAGACTTAACCGGACCGCACTGCACCCCCGCGCAGGTGTATCAAGCAACTGATGGTTTGCTTGCAGCGATCGAAATCGTTGACTCCAGAATCACCGACTGGAAGATAAAAATCGCGGACACGATTGCCGACCTGGCAAGCGGCGGTGCGATCGCCCTAAGTAGCACCCTCATTCCGGTTGATGCGTGCGATCCTCGACTGATCGGCATGGTATTCACTAAAAACGGAGAAATCATTGCAACCGGAGCCGGGGCAGCAGCGTTAGGGGACCCACTTGCTGCCGTCGCCTGGCTCGCGAACACGCTAGCTCCTTTGGGAGTCACCTTGCGCTCTGGAAGCGTGATCATGACCGGAGCACTCCACGCCATGGTTCCGATCTCCCCCGGTGACACTTTTCGCGCAGAATTTGCGCACCTAGGACCAATCACGCTCCGAATAGCCGAATAACAGAACAACCAGACAATATAAGTAGCACGCCGTCTCACAGCGATAGAAGGGAAATATTCATGCGATGTGCCATCATCGGCTCCGGAAATATTGGAACGGACCTCATGGTCAAAATGATGCGAAGTGACGTTCTCGATCTCGTTGCACTTGTTGGTATCGACCCCGACAGTGACGGGCTTGCAAGGGCTCACGCTTTAGGACTCGAAGCGCCGCACAGCGGCCCCGAGTGGGTTCTGGAAAACGCAAAAAATCTTGACATGATTTTTGACGCCACAAGTGCCTATGTTCACGTTCGTCATTACAAGCAATACGCGGCCGCTGGGATAACGGCCGTCGACCTTACTCCCGCTGCTCGTGGGCCGAAAGTTATCCCTGCTGTAAATCTTTATGAACACCTTGATGCACCAAATGTCAACATGGTGACCTGCGGAGGACAGGCGACCACGCCCATGGTTTACGCCATCCGTCGAGCCATCGAGGAACTCCCCTACGCCGAAATGGTTTCCACGGTTGCTTCAAAATCCGCCGGCCCCGGCACCAGACAAAATATTGATGAATTTACAAAAACAACGTCCACCGCATTACGCGAGATTGGGGGTGCGGTTCATAGCAAGGCGATCATGGTGCTTAACCCGGCAGAACCACCAATCATGATGCGCAACACCGTTTTCGCGGCGATACCAGAAGGCTCCGACCATGCTGCGATTTTGGAATCGGTGCACGAAATGGTTGCGGGGGTTTCACAATATGTACCCGGCTACCGTCTAAAAAATGCGCCTGTCATTGAAGAGGGTCCTTTTCACACACCCGGCGGGGTCGTTCCGCACCGTGCCGTAGTGCTGCTTGAGGTTGAAGGCGCCGGAGACTACCTACCTCCCTACGCGGGAAATCTCGACATCATGACTGCCGCCGCGATGCGCGTCGGGGAAGCAATCGCTCAATCACGTAAAGAAAAGGAGGCCTCAGCGTGACCACCACTACGCCTACAACTGATTTCAGACTCATCGACTCAACATTGCGTGATGGTTCACACGCCATCAGTCACCAGTACGACACCAAAGACGTGATCGCGATCGTCAAAGGCCTTGATCGCGCTGGCGTTCAAGTAATTGAGATCGCTCACGGGGACGGACTCGGTGGCTCAAGTTTCAACTACGGCTTCTCCAAAGTCGACGAAAAGGAGTTGATCGCCCAGGCCTGTGACGCGACCACCAACGCGAAAATCGCTTGCCTATTGCTTCCAGGAATTGGCCTTGCGGACGACCTGCGCGATGTTCACGAACTTGGTGTTGGCATGGCCAGAATCGCAACACATTGCACAGAAGCAGATATTAGCGAGCAGCACATCAAAACTTCCAAGGCTCTGGGCATGGAAACAATCGGCTTCATGATGATGGCACACATGAATAGCCCGGAAGGACTGGTCGAAGAGGCCCTCAAGATGCAGTCTTACGGGGCCGACGCAATTTATTTTGCAGATTCCGCGGGCGCCATGACAACCGAGGATGTACGTCGCCGCGTCAACGCACTGGTTAATGCCCTTGAAATTCCAATTGGCGTTCATGCACATAACAACCTGTCCATGGCTGTGGCGAACTCGATTGCCGCTTATGAGGAGGGTGCTAGGAACCTCGACGGAACAAGCGCGGGGCTCGGTGCGGGAGCAGGTAACTGTCCAACTGAAATCCTGGCTGCCGTCTCCGATAAATACGGAATCACAACGGGGGTAGATGTTCTCGCTCTCATGGATGTCGCCGAGGAAGTCGTTCGTCCCTTGATGCCGCGCCAACAAGTCATTGACCGTGCAGGACTGATCCTGGGATACGCCGGGGTCTACGGCTCATTTCTCCTGCATTCACAGCGTGCCGCCGAACGCTACAACGTTTCCCAGGCTGACATTCTGTTGGAACTGGGCAGGCGGAAAGTTGTTGGTGGCCAGGAAGACATGATTATCGACGTCGCTCTCGAATTGGCCAAGAAGCACTCGGAGGCAGGGAAATGACACACTCACACCAGGCGCAACAACTCATCGACGCAGCGCGCAACAGGACGGCAACGACCGCACTGACGGACAAAGAGCCACACCTCGACATCGCCGTTGCGTACGACATCCAGGCCGAAGTTGTACAAGCCCGGATTGATTCAGGACACGTGATTGTTGGGGCGAAACTGGGGCTGACCAGTGTTGCCAAGCAGAAGCAGATGAATGTTTCCGAACCGCTCTACGGATGGCTGACTAGTGACATGCAGATTGATACGGGTGCACAGTTAGCCTGCGATACGTTCATTCAACCCCGGTGCGAACCCGAAATCGCCTTCCTCTTGGGTAGCGATCTCCATGGTTCTCACATTTCTGCCGCGCATGTCTTGGCTGCAACGCAGTTTGTTTTTGCCGCCGTTGACGTCCTAGATTCCCGCTTCGCCGGGTACTCATTCACCCTGCCCGACGTCGCCGCCGACAATTCATCCTCCGCTGGCTTCTCCCTCGGTGGCACTGCGATTGATCCAGAAAGTGTCGATCTTCGAACACTTGGTGGCGTGTTTGAAAAAAATGGACAACTGGTTGCAACAGCTTCAGGGGCGGCAGTCCTTGGTCACCCAGCGGCCAGTGTCGCGTGGTTGGTTCGCAAACTAGCTTCGCGCGGGGAAGGGCTGAAAGCAGGCCACATTGTGCTCTCTGGCGCTATGACCGAGGCCGTCGCGGTGCAACCTGGTGACTGCATCACCGCTCGCTTCGATCAACTCGGTACGGTCGAAATTTCGTGTGTCTAATTAGAAGGAGTTTAAATGCCGTTCATTCAAGTAACAATGGTTGAAGGTCGCACAGCAGAACAAAAACACGATCTCATGAAGAAGATCACTGATGCTACCTCCGAATCACTTGGCAGCGATCCTCAGAGAATTCGCGTTGCGATTTATGAAGTTTCAGCCGATGAGTGGGCAATTGGTGGAGAGCCAATATCCAAGCTTCGACCCGCGTAACGAATGCTTTTCACGTGACCTGGCACCGAGCCCTTGAATCAAGCGAACTCCCTGAAGCACAATTCGTAGGAACAATCGTTAACGCAAGGCACATACTTCTTTCGCGCAATTCTGGGGTCGTTAGCGCGGTCACAAATGTATGCCCGCACAACGGCGTACTCCTGAGCGAAGGGGTTGCCCGTGAGGGTTGCATTAGTTGTCCGGGGCACTTTTGGCGCTTCAACCTTGCCACTGGCGAAAAACAGGGCGATCCGAGTACTCACCTCGCGGTGTACTCGACCCGGGAAAGCGAAGGCTGGATCGACATCGACCTGCCCGAACCCACCATGCCGAAGTCCTTGCGCGAAATCCTGCTGGCAAGTGCGCGAGGCGAAGATGTCTCAGGCGAGGTATCCAAATGAACACAACTCAGGCCCAAGGACTTCTCCTCGACGTTGGTGTCGTTTTCTTCAAGTCCGCGTGGGAAGTCGCCGATCAATACGAACAACTCCGAGGCCTACCTCCAGGAACAGTGGTTGGCCGTGGGCCACTGGATTCGGGCACCGACGAACGCTGGGACCGCTATCTCCAAGGTGAAGCAACAGAACGCGAGTACTGGCTTGATTTCGCAGCGAAGGCGCAGGCAAATGGCGCTCCACTCGACGGCCACCCAACAATCATGCGCGCCATATTCCAAACCCCGGGTGTTGAGATTATTCGACCCGAAGCACTTGCGCTAGCCCGCGATGCCAAAGAGACGGGACTACGTTTGGGAATCTTGACGAACGAACTGATGGACTTCCAAGGTCGTGAATGGGTGGAAAGTCAAGAGTGGTTTTCACTGTTCGACATCATTATTGATTCCTCGGAGATTGCAATCCGTAAACCTGATATCCGTGCTTACGAAATTGCCATTGAGCAAATGGATCTGCCAGCGGGTGAAATTGTTTTCATCGATGACAATCCGACCTATGTGCAGGGTGGGATAGCTGCCGGTCTCATTTCACTTCATCTTGAAGTGACGAGCCCCGACAGTGTTTTCAAAACTGCTCGAGACCATTTGAATCTTGGTTAATCTTCCTTGCGGTTGATCTGCATGACAACAGCCTTGGGCTCGGTGAAGAACTCCCTGCTGAAATTCCCACCTTCCCGACCGACACCAGAATCTCCCACACCACCGAATGGTGCGCGCAGATCACGAATAAAGAAGCAGTTCACCCACACGGTGCCCGCTTTAAGATTTTCCGCTACTCGGTGGGCACGGCTGAGGTTCTCCGTGAACACCATGGCGTTAAGACCATAGGGGGTTGAGTTGGCTTCCCGCACTACTTCGCTTTCTGAGTCAAACCTTTGCACCGCCACCACGGGGCCGAATATTTCTTCTCGGCACACACGTGCACTCGCCGGAGCATCGACAATAATTGTTGGGCTGACATAGAGACCTTCCGCCGGCCCACCGGTGAGAATTCGGCCACCATCTTCTTTAACAGTTGAAAAATAACTTGTTACTTTTTTATGGTGTTCCGCACTCGCCAACGGTCCAAATTCAGTTTTCGGGTCTTTCGGATCGCCCACCAACATGTTCTCGGCCGCAGTCTTATACCGGCTCATGAATTCATCGTAAATACCGTTTTGAACGAAAAGTCGACTCCCCGCCAAACACACCTGCCCCGCGTTGCGAAAAATCGCCTGAACGGCCCAGTTGACGGCGTTATCAATGTCAGCGTCATCGAAAACAATATTTGCGCCCTTCCCACCTAGTTCCAAGCTCACCGGAATTAAGTTCGCCGCCGCCGCCGCACTAATAATTTTCCCTGTGCCTGATTCGCCGGTGAAAGTGATGCGGTCGACATCAGGATGATGGGTCAACGCTTCACCGACCGAGTCGGGACCAAATCCGTGCACGACATTCAAAACTCCGGGCGGGATACCCGCCTCAAGGGCCAGTCGCGCCCAGATTGTCGCCGACGCTGGTGTGTCTTCAGCCGGCTTCAGCACGACCGTGTTCCCCCAAGCCAGTGCAGGCGCAACTTTCCACGAACTCATCATGAGCGGGAAGTTCCAAGGAGAAATCGCAACAACAACACCCGCCGGACCGTAAGTGGAATATGCGTGGTGGCCCGAGTCCATGGGATAAGTGTCCGCCATGCTCATGAGCGCGTGGTCAGCAAAGAAGCGAACATTCCACGAACTGCGCGCAGCGTCATGCAACGCCTGCGTGATGGGTTTGCCCATGTCCCTCGTGTCCGCCATGGCAAGTTCATGCGCGTGCTCATCCATCAGATCGGCAAACGCGTGCAATATTTTGTGCCGTTTATCAAACCCCATGCGTGGCCATGGACCGTTGTCAAAAGCATCTCGAGCAGCCGCGACGGCCTTGTCCGCATCAGCTCGACCGCCAAGTGCGACATCGGCCCACTGCTCCTGGGTGTACGGGTCAATGTCGGGCATGGTCTGGCCGTCCATTGAGGGGACTTCGCTGCCACCGATCACATGCTGAAACAATTCCATGCACTGAGTGTGCCTGCTTCGTCCCGCCAAGCGGATCTATTTCACCTTCTCTTTCCGCCAAGCGGGACACATTTCACGTGCTTATGCATGAGTGACTAAACCGTTGGGTTAACCTCAACGAATGAAGTCACGACTACTTGCCGTTGCTGTTACCGGTCTACTCGCGCTTACAGCATGCTCATCAAACGAGACGGCTGTTGATTCAGCGATCGCCTCCGACGACCAAGCGCATTGGATGTTCGCTTTGAATGCCGAGATCAACACCGAGGAGCGCGACGGGACCGAATACGTCACCTTCAGTGACCCCTCCGGCGTTGAGCTTTTCACCGAACGCCCTAATCGCGCTTCAATCGAAGTTAATGGAGAGTCCGTGGTGGCGATGTGGCAGCTCTTTGGTTTCTCTGAGAATCCGCCCAATGTCGCTCTGATGGTTCCTGGGAATTCGCCGATTATTGCAACACTCAATTATCCAGCGTGGACTTCGAGTGATTCAATCCGGATGGAGGTAGTGTCATCTGCTGATCCAATACCAACAGGCACCGGAGCAGTTGTCATTGACGGATCCGATGCTGTCAATTCGCAGGTGACCGATGCGATCACCCAGGCAAACACCAAGATTTTAGGCGATGCTCCAGCAGTAGCCTCTGGCAACCTTTACGAACAAACCGCACAAGCACTGCAGAACGCGGTAGACCAACAAACCGCAACCCAAGAGTTTTCACAGCCAATGACTGTGCCCACCTTTCAAGGCTCCACCATAAATTCGGCAGCGGAACAAATCTTGAACTTCAACGGTGGGCAAGGTGTTCCAGGGGCAGCCACGCCAACCGACTAAACCAACGAAGATGTCCAAGTGAGCACCAAACATCATCGTGATCTACTCATCAATTGACTGTTTAAGATAGTGCAATGTCCACAGATTTCTCGTTGCCCGCAGTGTTGAGCGAACTACGCCCCGAGGCGTTGACCCTTCTTCGCCTTGCCAACGAATGTGCTGCGCAAACGCTAGACCCAGATCTGCTGGACCTTCTGCAGTTGAGCATCGAGTCACTGATTGGTAACGCCTCATTCACTGGGCACACACCGATTGACATCCCACGTGAGCGTACTGCTGCGCAGATGGCTGCCATCGCTTTTTCCGAGCAGTTTGTGATTGACGTGAGTGGAATAACCGATTCTGACCGCGAGGCATTGGCTACGCATTTTCCTGGCGAAGAATTGCGCGATTTTGTCACCGCCCTGTACATTCTCGAATTCACTTATCGGTTATCGCTAGTGGCGGCCATGTTGTTCAGCGAAGACTTGGTCCGGTCGGACTCCAGCCCCAGTTCAACCGATACCGCCAGTTTCCACGAGCACTCAAATATTCGACAGGTGATTAAGGACTACCAGGATTGTGTTGTCAGGGGAGCCGATCTTGATCCGGTGACCACCGAACTCGTTCGGTTACGTTGCGCTCGAACCCATAACTGCCGAATTTGTCAGACGCTACGGCTCTCCGATGCACGGGCAGCAGGTGCCGATGACGAGATGACTGCAAAAGTGGATTTCTATGAAAGCAGTGACCTCGATGAGTCGCACAAAATTGCCCTTCGAATCACCGATGCTTTAATTACTCGACCCGACTCGCTTAGAGCCGAAACAATGATTGCAGCTCACATGAACTTCACCCCCTCACAACTCGCTGAGTTGTGCCTTGACATCACGAAGTGGAGCACTCAAAAAATCCACGTGTCACTAGGAATTGATGGAGCCGATACAGTTCCCAAAAATGAGCAAGGAGTTAGCTTTTTTGGATTCGACGATCTTGGTCAAGTCACCGGCTACTCCGCAACACCGAGTTGACATTTATTTAGACCAAGACTCAAGAACATTGTGCAATAAACAAAGTACACTCGCGATCAACATAAGTACACACCTATTCGTGAAACTACCTGGAGGTAGCCGCACATGTCTCACTCGCGAATTGCGGTTATCACCGGAGGCGGCACCGGTATCGGCGCCGCTGTTGCGCACGCGCTTGCGCACTCATGTTCGGTAATAGTTCTGGTTGGTCGCCGACAGGATCGACTCGATGCAATGGCCAGCGAACTCACTGACGCACACCCAGGTGTCACTGTTCACGGTCGCAGTGCGGATCTTTCCGATCTTGATTCGGTGAAAGCATTCATTGATTGGGCGCACCAGGAATTGCCCATGGTTGACATCTTGGTCAACAATGCTGGTTCTGCTCAACCTCGCATTGAGGCAGGTCTCACATCTGTCGCTTCAGCATGGGAGTCCACTTGGCGGGCAAACACACTGAGTTCTGTCCTGGTCACTGAGGGTCTGAAGGACTTACTCACTCGCCCAGGGGGTCGCATAATCATGATCGGGTCATTTGCCGCGGAACTTGGCACCGGTAGCCCGGCCTACGCATCGGCGAAAGGGGCTCTTCAGGCTTACACGATTTCCCTCATGCGCGAACTTGGCTCAGATGGAATCACCGCAAACGTGGTGGCACCCGGATTCACCGATGGAACCGAACTACTGGCGGGTCGAATTTCACCTGAACGCCGTGAACGACTGTTGACCAGCATTTCCGCCCGCCGACCGGGAACCCCCGCGGAGATAGCCAGCTTGGTCGACTACCTCGCATCGCCGCAGGCGGGCTTTGTTAATGGCCAACTTATTACGGCCAATGGCGGTACCTACCTTTCCGGGTGATTAGCCCCGGTGATTAAATGTTGAACGGACGCAGAATAAATATTCGCCGATAAACCAAGGAGTGACATGAGTGCATTTGATGAAACGGATCTTGCTCGGATCGAAGTGGCGAAGGCTCTATTTGCTGCTTGGACGAGTGGTGACGTTGACGCTCCTCGAGAGTTCCTCACTGAGGATCCCGTCTTATGGGACAGCATTGGTGGGCTCAAAGAAGGTTGGCCCGCAATCCGCGAATATTTCGGTCAAGGACTTGAGCGCTACCCCGACCTGACACTCGTTCCAACGGGTGAGTTTTGGGCTCGCCCTGACGGACTTGCCCTGCAATGGAACTTGGGTGCCACTGTTATCGATGACTCGCTAGGGGAAGAGCACGTGGGGAAAAAGTGGTCGGCACCAGGCTTGTCATTCCTAGTATTTGACGGCCTCAAAGTCGCTGCAGAATACGACTACCACGACAAGGGTGCACGCCAGCGTTCATTAGAAACTGACTAAGCACATCATTTCAGTTTTGGAGTCCAGCGCTCCAACAGTCGCGAATGAAGATCGTCGACCTGCCGGGGTGTGATTCGATTTTGTGTCACAACCCGACGGTAGAGAAAAGGTGCGACCAGATCCTCAACGCATTGGGCAATATCAAGGCTGTCGTCAATTAGTCCTTTTTCCTGCGCTTTACGAACAATTGACCCAGCACGTGATCGAGTTTGTGAAAATGCTCGGCGGTGCACTTGCGCAAAAGCGTCGTCACGCCAAGAACCTTCTATCAAAGCAACCAGCATCGCGGTGTAGGTAGGGTCATTAAGTCGACGCGCATAATCACTGAGATATTCATGTAATCCTTCGCGCGGATCCGCTGCAAGGTTGATGGATTCTTGGTGCATCAACTCGTCGAATGCCTCACAGGCGAGGGCAGCCAGGTCGGGCCAGTTGCGGTAAATAGTGCTGCGAGCAATTCCCGACTCGGCAGCGAGCCGGTCGACGGTCAACCCAACAAGTCCTTCTGAAACCAGAACTTGGCTGACAGCTTGGTAAACGGTTGCTCTCGTGCGTTCAAAGCGTGCGTCCGTCATGCGCACGTGATCTGTGTTAATTGTGAAAGGAATCGCAGATGCACGGCTATTCCGATTGATAGTTGATCAGTTGTTCGGCGCGGACCACGTTCAAATACTGACTTGGCACTCAAGTTCACGCAGGCGCCGCGATAATGGTTGAAAGCCAACCACTGCTGCCACTGCTCAGTTGTGTATTCAACTCCTGAAACACGTACCAAACGTGCCTTCCATGCGTCTGCATCCATGATTCGACGGCCACGAATAAGTGCGAGGTATGCCCAATCTTCTGCTGCATCTCCTACGTGGGCGAACTCCCAGTCGATTGTTGTTAGACCCCGCTCCGGATCAAATAATGCATTGCCAGGCCCTGCATCCCCGTGCACGATTACCGAAGGGCCCGTGGGAAGTAAATTTTTATGCAACCACTCTGCGCCATGTTCGATCAACGGCGATTCGGGTACGTAATGCCGGTACATCTGCCGCCAATACTCAATGTTGTCGTGGACAACACTTTCAGCACTTCTACCAGAACTGTCGAGCACTGAGATGGGAACCTGGTGCAGTTCCGCAACAGAGGAAATAATGTCGTCAAGACCTTGATTATCGAGTCGAACAACTCCAGGAACCGCTTCCATGACAAAAAAAGGTTGTCCCAGAATTTCACCACTGGTTTCCACCGCCAACACTTTAGGGACGGCGTGACCAACATTATGAAGTGCTCGCATGGCTTCCACTTCCGTGACCGTGTCGGTGCCAAACATTCCGCCTTGTTCGATTCGCACAATGACCGCAGTTGAAATGCCGTCAATGACTAGGTTCACCCGCCACATACGACGGGAGAAGCCACCCCCAATAGCCTCGGCGTCAACAACGCTCACTTCTGAACCGGTGTTTCTACCAAACCAAGAAGCCATCGCGCCCACTTCTGCTGGTGGTACGCGAACTACTGCATGTTCGATACTGGTGTCGTGACTGGTAAAGGCCTCCATTAGTGGCGCAGCCACCAAAACATCGGTTGCCAACCACTTAAGAAGTTCTGTCAGCGGAACCGAGTTCAATGCGAGTTGCGCACGTCGCGCCGGCCAAGGATCAATACCTCGATCATTTATATATTCGGTTACAGCGATCCACTGTTGTTCCGAACCGAGGCTGGGATCAGTTGCACCGTCCTTGATTGCCTGCCGAATAAGTTCTTCGGGAACTCGGTCGTGAATCGCCTGCATTAACGTGCTCGCACGGCGGTTGCGATATGTGATTCGAGGGCAAAATCGTAGCCCGCCCCCCACACTGGATCCGAGAGCGTGTCGGGTGCATCTACTAATGCTGTTGTGCAGAACCATTCATATGTTTGCGTGTATCCGGATAAGAAACCACGCTCAACGGTCAGGCCCAGTGAAGCCGCTTTTGCCACTGAAAGGATTCCGTGGTGCTTGACGCCGAAAAGGTGACCGTAGATTGGCTTTTCTTGGGTGAAGTCGGTGGGAAGTTCAATAATTTCTGGCTCAACACCAACGATCTGGGCGAGGGTCTGGGTGAATGCTCGGGCCGAACAACCTTGACCGGTGATATTGACGACCTCGCCGATCGCTGCCGGGAGTTGCGCCATTTCGAGCAAATTGCGACACAGATCGTCAACGTGGCCGTAGCTGGTTGTAACCAACCCTTCATGCGGGAGAAGAATTGGTAGTTCCCGGCGAAGTCGCAGGAACATTGCGGTCTCCATGTCGTGGATATTGTTTTCTGGTCCGTAGATTGCGGCCGGTCGAGCAATCGATCCCGGAAACCCTGTGGTTGCGAAGCGTTCGAGGATTGCTCGCTCGGCGTGTGCTTTAAACCCACCGTATGTTGTGATCGGGTCGCTCGTTTGAGATTGGGCTTCAATCCACGGCATTACGCCACTGGGTTCATAGGCCATGATCGACGAAACGAATACATAGGCGCCCACGTTGCCGTCTAACATGGCGAGAAGTTCCTCAAACTCACCACCGCCCGCAGCCATGACAAAGCCGGATACGTCGATAACCGCATCCCACTGGGTTCCTTCTAGGGCAGCTTTCATCGATTCTGTACTTGTTCGGTCCCCAACTAGTCTGGCTACACCGTCTTGCAGGTCACCTGAAGTCTTTCCGCGATTTAGGACCGTTGCCTGGTGTCCCTCCGTAACGAGCAACTCCACCATTCGGCGCCCAACAAAAGTTCCACCACCCAAAACAAGAATTTTCATACTCCCGACCTTACAGGACATTTTGTCCCATAGTTATTCAGTCTGCGATATCATGCCTAAATGACTAACTCTGGCCCGTTGACAAAGATGGATGAATACCCGCGACATCAGATTGGCGGAACCTTCGACAGCGTCCAGAGTGACTCGGTTCACTGGAATGACGGCTTCTACTTCACGCTTGGAGACGAAGCAACGGGGGCCACGCTGTTCGCTGCAATCAGGCTGTATCCCAATACCAATGTCATGGATGGTTTTGCCTGCATCACATTGGACGGACGCCAGCACAATGTGCGTTGGTCACGCAGATTACGCCCCGAAATCGACAACATCGGTGTTGGTCCTTTAGCCCTGCACATAATTGAACCTCTCCAAAAATTGCAACTTGAGTGCGCAGAGAATGACTATGGAATCTCATTTAACCTCATGTGGGAGGGGCTACATGAGCCGTATCTGGAAGATCGAATTGTTCGCTATGCCGGTGGGCGCAAGGTTTATGACCGAACGAACTTTGACCAGTGCTGCTCGGTAACTGGGACGATCAATGTCAAGGGGCGTACCTTAAACGTCACTCCAGAAACTTGGATTGGCGTAAGGGATCATTCGTGGGGAATGGGGCGCACGGGCGGAGGAGTGTCCGGCGCAGTTGCACCTGACAATTCGCGAGACCCTCGTCGTGGATTCACCATGCGCCAGTGGACTATGGTGAAAATGCCTGATCGCATTATGTTCTGGCAATTTCACCAGCAAGCCGATGGGAGTTTTGATCCTCTCGAAGCCGTGGTGATTCCACTAGACCACAACCAGCCGCAATGGAAATATGTTGATGCTCAGGTGAGCGCCATTCGAATAGAGGAGCTGCCGCGGGCACAAAGCACTCGAGTGAGTCTCACCCGACCAGATGGCATCGTTGACGACTTTGAACTGACTCCGGTAAGTGCACCCGTATATTTGCAGGGTGGTGGTTACCACGACGGCTTTACCGACCGACTTGGTCGTGGCGTATATCGGGGTGACAACTTCCACGAGGGTGAGATCTGGGATGTAACGCATCCGGTGAATGTGGGTGATCCGGACGGCTGGTTCCGTCAACGGCCAGATGCCTGGGCCGAGCAATTCGCTGTCTGTGTCAACTTGAATAACCCCGCTGATCGTGGCTTTGGACACCTCGAGTGTGTGCTGGCACCATGAGTGGTCAAGCGCTTGAGCAACTGATTGATGAAAGAGATCTACGTGATTTGGCCGCAACCTACATGCGGGGACTGGATCGACTTGATCCTTCACTTCTGCGGTCGGTCTTCACCCCTGATGCCACCACGCACTACGGCGCATTTACCGGTAGCCCTGATCAAATGGTCGCCATGGCAATGACTGCTTTGGGTGCCTATCGCACGACCCAGCATTTTCTTGGACAAATTAACCTGACAATTGATGCAGACTCAGCTACCGGAGAGGTCTACTTTCAGGCGTTTCACCAGCACGCAACAGAGAATTTTGATCGGTTTATTTGCGGGCGATACATAGATCGATATGCGCGCAGGGATGGACATTGGCTCATTACGCACAGGACCGAGGTTGTGGATTGGACCCGGACAGAGCCAATCGCAGATGACTACTTCACTGGCCGTCCACAGACAGTACGTGGCACCCGAGATACAACCGACCTCAGCTACCGCCCACAAGAAGCATGAGAATTACGCTAAGAATTTACGCTTCAATCGGATAAAACTTCTGCGCGCGATCAGACAGTGTTTCTTTGCCTGCATCAATTACTAACACAGCACCGCTCATAAACTCCGATTCGTCACTGGCCATGAACAGTGCCGCATTGGCCATGTCTTCGGGCTTGGGTGCGCGACCACCCGCATACTTTGACGACAAACGGATGTAAGCATCATCGAGATTGTCCGGGTCACCGGTCACGACACCTGCGGTGAGGGACGAAAGGGTTGCACCGGGGCATAAAGCGTTTACCCGAACTCGGTAGGGCGCTGCTTCCACGGCTACCGACTTCGTGAGCCCAATGACACCATGCTTGGCGGTCGTGTACGCGTGGGCGCCAAGACCGCCCTGGACTCCTGCCGTGCTCGAGATATTAATAATCGATCCAGATCCTTGTTTGCGCATAACCCCGAAAGCATGTTTGGTTCCCAGAAATACACCTGTCTGCAGAATTGCAATTGTGCGTTCCCAATCACTTTGCTCCGTTGTTTCAATGGACCCGGTAACGCCAACGACACCAGCGTTATTCACCATGACGTCAAGTGAACCGAATGAGGCGATACACCTATCTATCGCGGAGACGATGTCACTCTCGAGAGTTACATCGGTGCGAGCAAACACAACCGAGTCACCCAATTCAGCAACCAGTTTCTCTCCGGCAGCGACATCAATATCGGCTATTACGCATCGGGCTCCTTCAGCGACAAATCGACGAACAATTCCCTCACCAATCCCACGTGCGCCACCAGTGACAACGGCGCTCTTGCCTGCAAGCCGAGCCATCAGTGACCGTCACTCATGGTGAAACGCTGGAGCATTGTCAGGGTTGATTCGTCACGCCCGACTGCACCTGCCGCAATAATCTGTCGGGTTTTCATTTTCCAGCCTTCTGCACTTTTGTACCAAGTGTCAACGTAGCGGCCGTGCAATGTCCATTCTTTGCCTTGTGAATCGCGATGCCACGCAGTGATAAGACTCTCTGCGTTCGCGTCGTCGGTGCCCGTGAAAGTTATGGAAATATTCGTAACCGCGTGAGAGGTCTGGGCATAACGCTTGTAGGCACTCTCCCATGCTGCACGCAATGCATCATGACCCTCGAGCCAGTTGTCACCGCTGAAATTCACTCGACAATCAGTATGGAAAAAGGTCAACTGCGTTTCAATGTCAGCCATGTCAGCTGCTTTGGCGTAGCCGTACATCAGTTGCTCGATATCAAAACGGTCAGGAATTCGTAATCCATCAAGGCGGGCGCTACTCATATTTCCTTCTTTCAGTTGGTGCGGCTGGCAGTGAGGACGGTGTCTAATCCTTCTGCAATGTGACGTGCGGTGAGGAATGGGTCCTGAGCCTTGAGCTCTGTTGCGATCACTTCAATGGAGAAAGTTGAATCTGGGCGGTAAGCATTCCTTGCTCTGATTAGTGCCACCAAATCGAACTCGCCTAAGCCAGGGATTCGACGGTTGCGCAGACAGTCTTCGCGCAAGTCCTCGGGGAATTCACATTCAATTGTTCCGTCATTGAACTGTACGGTCGAAATATATGGCCACAGTTCGTCGAGGTGAGACAGTGGCAACCCCATTCGATACAGGTGCCACACATCCATGCACATGGAGAGATTAGGGCGATCTGCGCGTTGGATTATGGCGGCTGCATCGGCAGGGGTCTGCATGTTTGTAAACGGCAATGGTTCAAGCACAACATCAACATTCCACTCGCCGAAACGGTCGGCCACCCGGCCAGCTTGGTGAGCAGCGTCATCTGTTGAACCGGCATAAGGCCCAACGGCCTGCAATCGTGCTGGTCGCAAATGCCCAGCCAACATCGCGGCGAGGTCTTCGAGTGGGTCCTGGTCTTCGCCCATGACGCGAATGGCTTCAAGTTCAGCAACCCGCAGGCCAAATTGATCAAGTAACCCATCTAGTTCGTTGAGATCATGGTTTTCTAGCCAGATTTTCATCCAACGAATACTCAGTCCAATGTCGACAAAGCCAGCATCACGTGCCGCCGCGAACCGTGTCTCCATGGGCACTTCGGCGAGGCAGTTGAACGAGAAAGTGAAGTCGGCAACAACCGGGGCCACACTCGATGAGTTAATTACCGGCGAGGTCACGCGCAATGCCCTCGTCGATGAGGCGCTGGATTTGGTGGTGAAAAGCAGGAATCTTGCATTCACGATCGTTGAAGAAGTTCCGCTTGTAGTACGAGGATCGCGATGTAGCTGCGATGTCTTCCCACGTCCAAATGTCTTCACCTACAACGATCTTGAGGTGATCCCAATGTCGCTGCGTTCGGTCAAGGTAATCCTGGTCATCTGTTTTGTACCAGAGTTCCCACGTTTCGAAACGGGTCTTGTTGTGCGTAATAGGGACCGCACGGAAAAGCTGCAGGTGTTCCGGGTTGTTGTTGAAAACAGATGTTGGGAATATTGTGTAGTGACAGATTGCGAGTGACTGGTGGTCTTGAGACTCTTGCAATCTCTCCAGCGTTCCTTTCAATGGCACGACCATCATGGAGTGGCGCTCGAATTCAAAAATGCGCATCTCGCGACCGTCTTTTACGTCCTGTGGTGGAAGATGATGCAAGGCTTGTGCGTGGTAGAACTCGTTGAATGCGTCAACGACTACTTTCCAGTTGACATCAACATCCCACGTCACTTTTTCACGCAGGTACATGTCTTGCATTTGATATGCGCCCAGATCCGCCACAATTTCTTCACCGAGGTATTCCACTAAGGGTGGTGCAACTCCTGGGCCTGCAAGAACCGCCCATACCCATCCACCCCATTCGGCAACTTCAACCTTGGGTGCTGCCAGATCGCGGAGAACTTCCGGGTCAAAATCTTCGCGGTCTGGGACGCCAATTACTTTGCCATCAAAGTCGTAGGCCCAGTCATGCCACGGGCACTTGAACCGGCGCGCACATTCACCGGAGTCGCGCACAATGCGAGCACCTCTGTGCTGGCACACATTGTGAAAGCCCGTTACCGAGCCATCATTTTTTCTCGTGATGACAACAGTTTCACCGTGTCCTTCCCAGACGACATGGTCTCCCGTGTTTTTAAGTTCCTCGGACCGGCACAGAATTTGCCAGTTGTTGTTGAGAACATATTTTCGTTCGAGTTCAAATCGCTCCGGGTCTGTGTACCAGTTAGCGGGTATAACCTCGGACTTACCGGGGGTGTTGGGAATCTCCGGCGCAAATCGAATTGGTGCATCGCCACGTGTAGGTGGGGTGAATATGGTCATGGGAGATTCCTTTCACGGTGGGACAGGCCATCACTCTACACTTGTCTAGACAACTTGCACAAGTGTTTTTCTGATCACAGACCGCTCTTTGGGACCTAAATATCCAATACCAGTCGGTCGCCCTTGCAGCGTGATACACAGGGCATCATGTAAATGCCTTCATCTCGATCTTCTTGCGAGAGGAGTGAATCCCGGTGGGCAATATCCCCTGAAATCACCTTGGTTTCACACGTGCCGCAGACGCCTGCAGTGCACGAGGACATTACTGGGACCCCCTTGTCAAGGAGGACTTCAATGATGCTTCGGTCGCGAGGAATCACGTACTCTGCGCCAGAGCTGTTCAACACGACCGTGAACTCGTGATCTCCGGGGTCACCCGTGGTATCAACAGGTTTGGCAGCAAATCGTTCAACGTGTGGGACCGGCCGGCCAAGTCGCAAGCAAGCTTCTTCAACCGCTGAGATCAGTGGCTCAGGTCCACAGCAATACACCGCGGTGTCAGGCGCAGCCTTGCTCAGTATTTCGTCGAGGGGTAACAAGCCTTTTTCATCTTGCGGCCATAGGACTACACCGAGAGCCTCGAGGCGGTCACGAAATGCCATTGAATTTCGAGTGCGCCCGCCATAGTAGAAAGTCCATGGTGCATCTTTGTCGAAAATAACTTGGCCGAGCATTGGGACCATGGGAGTTACTCCCACCCCACCGGCAATAAAAAGATATGAAGGAGCGTCGACCAACGGAAAGTTGTTGCGCGGTCCGCGGGTGCGGACGTGATCCCCAACATTTATGTTGTCGTGGACATAAGCGGATCCACCGCGACCATCAACCTCTCGCAAGACGGCTACCCGCCAAGTATCAGCACCGAAGTGACTGCACAGCGAGTACTGGCGTTCAATCCCGTTTCCCAGTTCCACATCGATATGGGCGCCAGGTTCCCAGCTGGGGAGCTTCTCACCTGTCGGTGCGCCAACTCGGATGGTAACCACGCCATCAGCTTCTTCGACGCGCTCGATCACGACCAAGTCTCGGTACTCCTCGTAAACATAGGACATGCGATCAGGGTATCGGAGCCAATGTGTGACGCAACAATTACACCGAGAAACAAAACAGCGCCCGCACTCGAAATAGAGTGCAGACGCTGTCGAGAGAAAATTTAGAACGAAGCTGAACCGCCATCAACGTTGTAAGTCGCGCCGGTCATTCCGTTGCCTAATGGCCCCGCGAGCAGGACGGCCATGCCAGCAACTTGCTCAACTGTCTGCAGTTCCTTGGTGAGGCAGTCGTTAGCGAAGTCCTCCAAGAAAGCTTCGTAGGTGATGCCGGAAGCTTCAGCAACCTGAGCACCTGCATCTTTCATCAGTTCAGTCTCAATCGGACCCGGGCAAATTGCGTTGCAGGTGACTCCGCTTGTGCCGTACTCCACCGCCGTTGCCTTGGAGAGTCCAATCATCGCGTGCTTGCCGGCAATGTAATGGCTAACCGCGACCTTTGATGCCATCTTGCCCTCAATGGATGCAATGTTGATGATTCGGCCGTAGCCTGCAGGCAGCATGTACTTCAAAGCACGACGAGTACCCCAGAATGCTGTACTGGCATTCCATTCAAGGCCTTTCAGCCATGCTTCGTCACTGAGGTCGCCCACGAGCGCCCAGCCGTCAGACCCACCGGCACAGTTGACCATGATGTCAATTTTTCCAAATTTCTCAACGGCGTAATCGACGAGTTCATCTACTTCGGTACGAACGAGTGCATCACACGTCTTGAACAGAGCGCGATCACCAGCATTCAAACGCTCTAAAGCATGGGCGCCTTTTTCCTGCGAACGGTTACCCAGTACAACGGATGCCCCTTCTGCAATGAATGCTTCTGCGATACCGAATCCGATTCCGGTGCTACCTGCGGTGATTACCGCTACCCGACCCTCGAGACTTCCACTCATAAATTACTCCTGTTGCTCGTGGGCAGCCGGTTGGCTGCCTCCATGTTATTTACTCCCTTGAATGAATTACTCAATTTGACACCAGTTGGTGACCTCTGTCAACGAGAACCACGAAGTACATGTGTAACCGATATCTCATTAATCCTGAACGACACGAGGAAGCACAGCCTTGCTCAGATCGCCGTTGTGTACAGCCTGGGCGCCCTCGTGCATCAAGCGGTTAATAGTTCGGTGAACATATTGCACACCCGGCTCATTACGGCCAAAGATCTGAGTCTTACCGCCAGTAACCGCAACACCTTTTTGCACGCCATATCCGGTGATGTAGTCCTCGTCGTAGGTGACATCGTAAAACCAGTCACGCATTACTTCTAGTTCGTGTTGCTCGCGCTCGTCGTCTGTGATGGGAGTCCGAACCAAAATGCGCTGTTCGGTCAATGACTCATTCACTTTGGTGGTGGGCAGTGGGAAGGCAACCGCCATGCGTTGGCGCCAACCACCTGCGATCGAGAGCCCGGGGAACAGCCAATTGATGGTGCCAACGTTGATTGTGGGATCCCACGTGTCAACCGGATCATCGAGATGGTTCTCAATTTCCCGCAATGCAAATGCAACCCGCTCATGCGCCCCGTGACCATCAAAGGTTGCCGTGTTGCTGAGGTTGGTTTTGAAAACAGTGTCCTTATGCAGTGAAGCGAAGTGGTATCCCTCAAGATATCCCTCGATCGCAACCTTCCAGTTAGGTCCGGGCATCATGCGGGTGGAAAACAGGTGACATTCAGCGAGTTTGAGGCTTTCCAAAATAGGAGCGAAGTCGCCAAGCCACGAGTCAATATCAATCACGAGATCTGGCGTGAGACTAACAAAAATCACACCGTGTTTTTCAACGCAAGGAAGTTTGATCATGTTGCGCTCGGACTTGTCGAACTCGCCAAACGTACTCTCTCCATAGAGCCCTTTGAGCTGACCGTCCATGCCGTAGCTCCAAGCGTGGTACGGGCACGTAAGCGCTCGAGAGGTACCAAGGCCCGCCGCGCAAATCAGTGCACCACGGTGACGACACACATTGAGCATCGCGTGGACTTCACCCTGCGAATCACGAGTGATCACTACTGGAACACCAACGACCTCAATGGCTTTGTGGTTATTCTTCTCAGGTAATTCACATGTCAATGCAAGGGGAAGTGGAATCCTCTTGAAGATCAACTCGATCTCACTTGCAAATAATTCTTCGTCGAGGTAATTCTCGACCGGCTCCTGGAAAGTGGTTTCAGCCTGGTCCGTGGTCTTATTTTTGGTGTGGGAGATGAGTCGGGCCATCATGGCCAAAGCGTCCTCGCGCGCAGCACCATCGAGGATCTTGCTGGGCAGATAGGCAGGTGTGGGGGCTGGAGTCTGAGTTGCTTCAGTCTCAATGATCTGGGTCATGCATGACTCCTTCTCTACGAATTAGTCCAGTGTATCAACTTGTCTAGACAAATACTAGGCCTGATCGAGGTGCGCTGTCTCATTGATGCTCATCAGCACAAAACGGTTGTCGGGCCACACCTGTACCCGCGAGATAGAGGTGTAACCCGGGTTGAAAAAGAAGCGGCGGGGACTTTCCAGGACACCCGCCAAGAAATTATTTGATGCACCGCCGTGACTCACGGCCACTATTCGCTCGCCCTGGTGGGCCAATCCAATGTCCCGGACAACCTCAAACATATTTGCTCGTAGTTCGTCATGGTTGTGTTCTGGGAGAAAACCCTCTTCGAATCGGCCCTCACGAAATGAGCGGGCACGATCCACGTCGGTCAGATTTTCGACACCTACATAGTGGGTTGCATTGGACTTCCACTCTTGCAATCGCTCGTCAATGACAATTTCGTATCCAAGGCGATGAGCAAGTGGGGCGGCGGTTTCAACCGCCCGCTTGAGCTGACTTGAATAGATCGCGGAAATACCCTGAGTCGCTAGGTACTCGCCGACCTGTTCTGCCTGTGAACGACCAATGTCACCTAATGCCGGGTCTTTTGTTCCATCTGGAGCGGGCAGTGCATGCCGAACAAGAAGTACTTCGCAGGCTTCACCCATCAAACTGTTGTGCCAAAGTTGTCGAAATCATCGGGGGAAAGGAATTGCAGGCTGAGCAATTCAAAGTATTCCATCAATCCATGATGGCCAAGTTCACGGCCAATTCCGGAAGTTTTGAATCCACCGAACGGTGCATTGGCGTTGAACCTACCGCCATTTATGGAGACCTGACCCGTGCGCAATTGTTTGGCGACACTAACCGCTGTCGGAATATCGGCAGCAAACACCGCACCGGATAGTCCGAACTCGCTGTCATTAGCAAATTCGATACCCTGATCTAGACCGTCGTAGCCAATAATCGCAAGGACCGGCCCAAAAATCTCTTCTTGTGCAACTCGTGCTTTCGGGTCTACTCGGCTGAACACCGTTGGCTTAACGAAGTAACCCTGATCAAGGCCCTCTGGAGATCCTGGGCCCCCGGCAATCAATGTGCCCTCAGCCATTCCGATGTCTATGTAGTCCGAGACGATCTTGTGTTGGGCAGCTGATGCGACGGGGCCTAAATCAACTTCGGGATCGAGCGGGTTCCCAATAGTAAATGCGTTGACCAGCTCGGCTACCCGCTTCTCAATTTCCTCGATCATTTCATTGGGAACGATTAATCGTGTCGTGGCCGCACATGTTTGACCGTTATTAACAAAGCAACCCCGAACCGCATTGGGGAGGGCGACGTCAAGATCTGCACCCTCAACGATGAGGAACGCTGACTTCCCACCTAGTTCCAGTGCCACCTTTTTCACTGTGGAAGCAGCCGCTTGTGACACGCGCACACCTGCACCTGTTGAACCAGTGATGCTCACCATGTCAACTTCAGGGTGTGAGGAAAGTTTTTCTCCAATGAGAGCTCCCGGACCCGAGACCAGGTTAAAGACGCCCGCAGGCAGTCCAAGACCGTCAATGATTTCAGCCAGGATGAAATTGGAGAGTGGTGCTACCGAACTTGGTTTCACAACAACCGTGCAGCCGGCAGCAAGTGCCGGACCGACTTTAGCCGCCAGTTGGTACAGCGGATAGTTCCAAGGTGTGATCGCACCGACAACGCCAACTGGAACCCTTAGAACAATCGAGTTACCAATGCGCTCCTCTGCGGGTAAATCGCGGGCCGCCTGCGCAATTGATTCAAACACGGATGCTGCAAGACCAACCTGGACTCGCACCGAAATAGCCAGAGGAGTTCCCACTTCTTGAGACATGATTCGAGACAGTTCGTCTTCCCGCTCACGCAGTCCTACAGCAATTGCCGAAACGATGTCGGCGCGCTCAGTGATGGGAACCTGCGACCAGCTACTAAATGCTCGACGAGCAGCGAGAATTGCGCGCTCTGCGTCTGCGGCATCGCCTGAAGGCACTGTTCCCATTGTTTCACCCGTTGCAGCTTCAATCACCGTAATGGTGTCGCCCCCAGATGGTGTAGCCCATTCGCCATCGATATACAAAGCGTTGCGCTCTATCACGGTTCCTCCATTGGGTTGAGTTTTTATTTTCCTCATTTTGATTCTTGAAACTTATTCAAGTATTCGAGCCTGCAAAGACTCGATGCTTTCCTGGGGAACATCTAGGGTGAGAACCCAGTCATGTAGTCCACCATGTTCGAGCGTAACCCTTGACAGAAAGATTTCCATTGCTCCTCGAGGTGCGCGCAGTAGGTCATCGGTTTGATTCATCATGGGGTGATTCTCAAAATCTTCACGCGTCTTGAGCCAACGGACTAAGGCAACAACTTCATCTCCACTTAAGGCGAAGTCATCGGCAATGTCGCTGTCACTCACCCCCAGCAACGAAAGCAAAACGGCAGCGACGAAGCCTGTACGATCTTTGCCCGCCATGCAGAAAAAGATTGCCGGGAACGCGTCCTGCTGTGCCAAATGCTCCACAATGTCGCGTGTTGTTGTTGCTCCCAACTCGAGCATCACTTTGTAAACGTCAGCGAGATGCTCATTTGGATCCGAGCTGGTCTCACCTTGAGCACGCTGCCATTGCTGAGGGAGAATCGGTGCGTGAATTGGGCTGTCAATAAAAGTTGGGAGAGGGAAAGCTTCCAGCTCACTCTTGTATCGCAAATCGAAAACCGTAGTTGCGCCGAATTCAGCCCACGCCTGCTCATCTGTCAGTCGGTGCAAACTCGATGCGCGGTAAAGCATTCCGGAACGAACCACGCGACCATCTTGCGCCACCATGCCGCCTAAGTCGCGGACGTTGTACACACCGCCTAGTTCTACACTTCGATCAATTGTGTTTTCGATCATCCGGGGTACCCGGGAAAGACCCGCTCAAAGTCCGGCAATTCTGCAGTGGCCGGCGGACGACCCGGCCAGCGCTTGCGTTCTTGATCACCGAGTGCACCGGCGGACAGCTCTGACAGCGGCATGGAATACACACTCAGGACGAAACGCTTAGCGAACCGCCATACACCGTCCTCGCGCCGGTAGTCATCTTGGTACCGAATAGAAGTTGCCAGAGTCTGGCTAGATTGTCCAAGCTCGGCATAACCAATGACCGTGCCTCGAGCGTGATCTTCATCCACTAAGTTCACAACGATTCCGTGCGGATCATGCCAGGTGGCCGAGAAGGGTGCATGTTTTACTTTGAAGTTTTCAATTATTGCTGCCCGCCCGGTTGTCGTGCTGCTCACCGAAGCGAACACTGCATCTAAGGTGAACAATTGCGCGAGATTCTCCCACTGAGCGTCGTCGAGCAACGTTGCATAAGTGACCACTAGGTCATTTATTGCGAATCGATCTTCCAACCGAGCAACTCGTTGTTCTAAAGCCTGATGTCCTAAAGTCTGATGTCCTAAAGTCTGCGGCACAACCGGAGCGTACTGCAGATAGCTAGTGCGCAGTACCCGTCCGCTAGTAATTTCTGAAGTCCCTGTGATTCACCACGAACATTCGTCCCGATACCGTCACGCCATGGGTGAAACTCCACTGTACGAGCAAGTGCGCCAATCCATTGCGCAAAAACTCACCGACGGCACATACACACCCGGTGACAAGCTCCCAAGCGAGTCCCGCTTGGCCGAAGAGTTCGGGGTGAATCGGCTCACCGTGCGAAGGGCTATTGAAGAACTCGCCCGGGCCGGAGCGGTGGAGTCTCGACAAGGTTCGGGCACCTATGTCAGTGCCAGCATTATTCGGCTTCCGCTATCCCAGCGATTGTCGACCGACTCCCTTGTATCTACGCTTATCGGCCAGATCTCAGAGCAGGGTCTCACCTATGAAGACATACTGTTGGGCTCAACGCAGGTAGACAATCCAAAATTGAACGTCAGTTTGGAACTCCCACCCGGCCGCCTGTGGCGCGTTGACAACGCGCTGGTCGTCAACGGCGCCACCTGGATGTGGTCAAGTTCTTGGTTTCCGCGAAGTTTGCTCACTGATCCAGCCGGCAACTGGGACAAAGTCACCGGGTTATACGGCCAACTCAATGCGGCGATGGGCGAACCACGCCCCGTGTGGCGGGCAATCTCAGCCGACACCGCCACACTTTATGACGCGGAAATCCTGGGTATTCGGGCCAGCGCACCAGTACTTGTTCGGGATGGGCTTACCGCGGGGGAAGACGGTGAGCCCCTGCTTCGAGTTTCCCGGCGGGCCCGGATGGACCGGATAAGTTACGTTTTGCGCTACGACCAAGGTTGAGGTCAGCGCGCCATCCACTCGTCGAGAATTTGATGGTAATGCCGAATTCGATTCTCTTGGTACCTAGTTAGTCGCACCCCCGGGCCTCGCATTGACTTCAACCCTTCTTGAATAAATGGCATATTAGCCATATCTTGGTCGAAGACTGGTCCTAGTAGGCCAATTTCAGTGATGTCGGAAAAAGTCTCACCCGGTTGCAGCCATCTTGGTTGCGCAGGCTTGGGGTGTGAGCCGTCAGCGGGCTCTTGCGCCAGTAAAAATACTTCGGCAATGCACTTGTCCGGATCATTGCCGTGCGGACGGAACCGGTACACAGCATTGGTACGTGGGCCGGCAAAAACATAAAAGTTCGGGAACACGAAATACTGGATTCCGTCCAGGAGTTCGGAGTCGGTCCAGTGATCTTGTTCGTTCCCGAATTGAGCAGCCAATGCCGAGCGCATGGCCGAGGCGAGTTCCTTACGGGCGGTTGAATCCAGCGGCACCTGCGGAGTACCTTCGTCGCCAACGGCGAGGTCGCGACCTTTTCCTTGTGTGTAAAAGGCCCGCGTTTCATAATATGAATCGAGAACTTCTTGCTCGCTAATGTGGTTTGCAATCGTTGGGCTTGGTACACCCTGGGGCACAATTTGTCGGCTCCAATTTTCACCTTTGATCACGTCGTACTGGGTGTTTTCGTCTCCCAGCCACTCCATCATTTGGGGGTGGGTGGCCAATGAATGGAAGCCCTCGATGAAAGCTTCGCCCGCAACCTTCCAATTGCAATCAATGATCCCACCAAAGTGTGAGTACACCACGCGGTCGTCGTAATTCCAGCGATCCCAGTCGTTCAACATGGAGCCAAGGAAACTTTCAAGGGATTCAGCTTCAGGATCTTGATTAATAAAGACGAAGCCATTCCACACTGCAACCTGCGCTTCTGGCAAGGGAAGGTTTGTCGGGTCAATCTCTGGGAAGTCCCATGCGCATGGCAAATTTTTCAGAGTACCGTCGATATTCCAACTAAAGCCATGGAACGGGCAGCGCAACTCGCTTACCCGACCGCCTTCTTGGCGTAATGCCCGACCGCGGTGTAGACACACGTTGTACAGCGCCTTGATAGAGCCATCACCTTGTCGCATAATGAGCAGTTTGTCGTCAGCGATGTCATAGGTGATGTGGTCACCGGCGTTCGGGATATGGTCTTCACGACATACAAACTGCCACACTTTGCGCCACACTTTTTCAACTTCACGGTCATGGAAGTCGCGAGAAATATAGCGTTCCACCTCCATTGGGGCTGTACCAAGATCCTCATTGATGTCGTATCGGAGTGCCGCAGGGACCGGGCGGGAGTCTTCGTCCAGATACGACTGCACACTGATCCCCGAAGATCGTGGACTTGGTGGTTCAGTTGATTCACGCTGGGAAGATGCAAGTTCGGTCATGGGTGGTGCACTCCTCTTTCCGGGTATGACTTTTTCCGGGTACGACGCCTAGATTCCACATGTTATAGGACGTCAAACCATAATGCTAGGTCAACAAAGTGAGAAAAATATATGTGGGCCCGGCCGATTCGGCCGGGCCCACATATCTAACTACTGATTGAGACTTACTTTACGCCCCAGATGTTCTTGAACTGCTTCTGGTAATCCCTGACACCCAAGTAGTCACCTTCTTTGGTGAGAACCAAAGACTTTGCATTCTGCTTGGTCAGGATCTGTGTTGGAAGTTCGTTCTTGAGGTATGGCATTCCAATTGAATGGCGCGCCATGCTGTCCACAACGGACCACCCAACGATCGGGAGCGAATAGCCGGTCCATGCGGACTCACTGCCGTCCTTGAGACCCTGGACATTAGCTTTACCAGCGGTCAGGCCACCGATTGCGATAGCAGGATTCTTCAGGGCAGCTGAGACACCGGTGACCCAACCACCGAGGTCAGAGACAATCCAGTTGGTGCCGGGGTTTGAAGCAACAATGTTGACGGCGGCCTGCGGAACCTTACCCGCGAAGATGTCGGTCAACTGCTGATCATTTTCTTCGTATGTGCACTTGGTTGGGCACAACCGCTTCAAGTTCTTAGCAAACGAAACGTCAAAGCGACGAAGGATTGGGTACAAAGGCACTGTAATTCCCTGTGCCTTGACGTTGCCCTTTGTTGCAGCAACCGTGTAGGCAGCAATCATCTGGCCCCAGAGATCAATTGTCTTTGGACCAGCGATGTGGGTGTCCTCCAGAGCAGAAGTTGGCTTGCTCATGCATGCTGAACAGATGACGACAACGCCTTCCTTCTGTGCCTTGGGCAAAAGGTCAGAGAGTGTGGAAGGCTCGATTCCAGAAATGTGAATGTAGTCTGGCTTGAGCGACAGCGCCTGTGAAAAGAGTGACCGTTGGGTCTCAGGGCTTACAGCACCGACGAGTTCCCGATACTTCCACTTAAGAACCTTGGCTGCGTCAGCGATCGACTCGTCAAGGACCTTGTTTTCGTCTCCACCGTTTGACAGGGCGACAACAAATTGGCCTCTAGGAGGTTTCTTGGTCAACTTTGTCGTAATTCCAATGCTGGTTGGAGTTTTGTTGTATTTAGCCACAATTGCGGTAGCCAGATCGACACCCTTATCTTGCGGATTAGCGGCAAAGGCCGCGGGCGCGAGGCCCGAAACCAAGAGGGAAGCGGCTCCTATAAAGGCAACCGCGGTGGTTAACTTACGCATTGACACTCTCTCTTCCAGTAGTGGGAATTAACCCCGAATAGACGCACAGTACAGAATCGAGCCCCGCAAAGTAAGGGGTTTTCCCAATTCGTTATAAATGTAAGGGTTTCCGATTAATTCACGCCCCACAAACCGGTGAACTGCTCGCGGTAGTCGGCGACACCCAGGTAATTTCCGCTCTCATCGAGTGCGGCCTCAGCAACATTTGTGACCGTAAGCAGTTGGCTGGGTAGGGATCCGTCAGCGAGGGCCTCACCGGCCAAAATACGGGCAAATTGGTCGATTACGCGCCAGCCCATGACCGGGACAGGTAAACCCGTCCAAGCTTGGAGCGCCAAAGCCGCCTCCGGGGATGCATCGATTGTTCCCTTTTCTGGGGGAACCGCACCGGACGCCGCGAGTTCTTGCATAATCGCAATATCTCGTGCGTTCGCTCCGCGACCAATCAAGACAATCGGCTCAAAAACGAGTGCATCGGCCAACGCCGCTGGTACGTCAGTCGAAATTTCACCAGAGTCAAGAACTGCCCAGCGGCCAAGGCTGGTACTCATGGTGTCCGCAATGAGTGTTGGTGCGAATTCAAGGTCATTTACATCCACGATAGTTTCAATGACGGAACAATCGCGGCACAGGTTTTCCATATTGTCAGCGAACTCCAAATTGAATGTCAGCAAGGCGGGAGCCGGCAAGGCGAAAACTTCAATACCGGCAACTTCTTCAGCACTCTGATTCTCAATAATGTAACTGGAAAGGATCTGACCCCACACAGTGTTTTGCGCATCACCATCAATGCTGGTGTCCTTAATGGCACCTATCGGCTCGCCCGAACACCCGGTGCAGATTACAGCGACTCCCGCGTTTTCAGCTTCAGCAAGCTGAATTTCGAGAGCGTCGACATAATCCCCCGAAATTCGAATACCCGCGGGATTCAGAGCAAGTGCCTCTTCGAAGGCCGCGGGAGCTGACTCAAGACTCTCCGCACCCGTGACTTCAGCGAACTCCCACCCAATTGCAATGGCGGCCTCGGAGATTGAGGCGTTAAGCAGTGTGTCGAATTCGGAGCCGTCTGAGAGGCTGACAATGAGTGCGCCCGCCTCAGGCGGTGCAGCCAGCGGAATGTCAACACCGATGCTGGTCGGGGTAACGAGTGCTTCAGCGAGGAAATCAGCGTCCACCTCCGGATCTGCTTCGAATTCCTCATCGATGAGATCTGCACCTTCAACGAAATTAGGGTCGTCGGCTGGCATTGCGCATGAAGACAAAATAAGAGCTGCGGAGAGGGCGACTACACCCGAAAGAATTGGTCGACGCATGGCACTCACTTTCGAAGAAGGAGAGCCTTAGCTAAAAGGCCCTATCAAAGTGCCAAAACTACATGCATGTCCAATGATTCGCCGCAGCGACTCGGTTTCACATTCATTACATTGTGTACGGCGTGCTGCCAGCGCCTCACTTGCTATTGTTCAACTTCACCGACTCAGCTGACGAAACCCGACTCACTCTTGGAGAGCCATGTCATTCGAATTGCCCACCGCGGCCCTTGATCTTGACGAATTAGCCGAGTTGCGAAGCACCGTTCGCTCCGCTGCAACCGAATCGGGGTATCCGGGCGAAGTGCGCGAGCTTGAACTTTCGACCAGCGGACTAGACCCGGAACTGTGGTCCTTGCTCGCCCAAGACATCGGGCTTGGCGGGGTCGGCTTGCCGGAGACGGCGGGTGGGTTGGGTGGCCTCGCAGAAATTCTCGCGGTCGCGGAAGAACTGGGTGCGGCTTTGGCACCGGTTCCATTCGTGACAAGTACGGTGTTGTGCGGCCAAGTGTTGGCCGCTTGCGGAGATGCCGCAATGCCATGTGTGGAACGTATCGCTTCTGGTGAAATTGCTGCGCCGGCTTTTACGAATAACCGAGGTTTGTGGTCTCCCACTGACCTCTCGTGTTCTAGCGACGGGGTAAGCGTCTCCGGGTCGATCCGGTTCACGCCATTTGGCGCAAATGCAGCGTTTTTTGTGGTTGGCGCCCGCACGGATGCTGGAATTGACGTGTTCGTTGTTGAGGCCGCAGACGCGCAGGTGCAAGCACTGCCCTCGTTAGACTTCTCGAGCCCTTCAGCTACTGTCACTTTTGACAGTGCGCCTGCAATTCGGTTGACGCATGACGGTAGCGGTGAAGGTGCTATCTCGCAGGGAGTCGACCTAGCCCTGCTCGCCGTTGCCGCCGATCAATTGGGTGGCTCGCAGGCCTGCTTTGACATGACACTCGAATACATAAAGGTGCGCCGTCAATTTAATCGTGAGATCGGTAGTTTCCAAGCGATTAAACACCGCATGGCCGACGCACTTATGCTGGTCGAAATGCTGAGATCCGGTTTGGAAAAAGTGACCTCGGGTGGTGCAGACGATCTCGCTGTAGAAGCAGCAGTTAACAAATCGTGGGGGTCAGACTCCTACATTGCAATGACCGCTGAAGCCATTCAACTTCACGGCGGAATCGGATTCACGTGGGAACACAATGCGCATCTGTATTTCAGGCGCGCTCGCTATGACTCTGCATTCTTGGGTGACAGCGTCTTTCAGCGTGAACGACTTGCAACATTGCTCAACTGGTAAAAAGAGACATCTCAGACTTGTCCAACTATTTCGTTAAAAAGCTTGGCTAAGATTTTGCAAGCTGTGAAAACGGTGCACGATCAGAACGATGCTCAGCGGGAAGTCCAAGTACCCGCTCCGCGACGATATTTCGCTGTACTTCGTCGGTGCCACCGGCCAGCCGGTAACCCGGTGCCCCAAGAACATGCTCGCCCCAAGCGAACTCGCCCCACTCGCCTGTATCGGCGACCAGTGCGGATCCAAGCAAGTTCGCAGCCGAATTTCCAAGGCGCACAAGGTTGTCAGATGCCAAAAGTTTGCCTAGGGATCCTGCAGGTCCAGGGTCCCCGCCGGTTGCACTCGCCCGCGCGACCTTTGTGACCATTGCCGCGTGCAATCGGGTACGGATTGTTATGTCGGCAAGGTCTTGACGCGTCACCGGATCTGATGCCAGGCCTAGGTGCTGTGCCAGAGCAACAAGATCAGCAGCGGTCCCGCCTTTGCGCCGGTGACCCGACCCGGAAGAAGTGCGCTCAAAACTAAGAGTCGTTTGGGCCACTTTCCACCCTGCGTCGACCTCGCCTATCCGCATTGAGTCCGGGATTCGGGTTTCGTCAAACCACACCTCGTTGAAAGAGGCTGGCCCACTCATTTGACGAATTGGCCGAATCTCAACACCGGGGGCGTTCATCGGAACTAAAAACGCGGTGATACCGCCCTGCTTGACGGCATCAGGATTGGTGCGGGCCAAGATAAAACCGTACTCGGCGAATTGTGCATTTGAACTCCAAATTTTTTGCCCGGTGATCAACCAATCGTCGCCGTCACGAACTGCTTTGGTCGACAGTCCAGCAAGGTCGGACCCTGCCCCCGGTTCACTGAAGAGCTGGCAGCAGAGCAGATCCGTGCTCAGGAAAGCCTGAGCGAATTGCTCGCGTTGTTCGGGTGTACCGAAAACACTGACTGCAGCACCGACCAAGCCGGTGGTGACGGAGACAATTTCAGAAGATGGAGGGACGGCAAATGCGCGCTCTTCCTGCGCGAAGGCCACCGAATACACACTGGGTAACCCGGCACCCCCGAACTCAACGGGAAGTGAGATCGCGCCATAGCCTGCTTCAAATCGTTTACGCCGGTACTCCCGAACGCGGGTTAAAAAGGCAACTTCCTCTTCGTGACTTAATGCCAGGAAGATTTGCAGTCGTGGGTCACCCTCTCCCCAAACAAAGACTTCTTCTTTAGCCGGAGCAGCAACCGATGCAAGCCAAGAACGCACTTCCTCGCGCCAGGTGTGCAGGTGGTCGTGGTCAAGATCGGTCATGGTTGAACTCCTTCGTTGATAAGGACCGTACATGCGCTAATACCGGGTGCTCCGTAGACGTGGGTAAACCCAATACGTGGGCTTCCCGGAACTTGCATACCGTCCGCACGTCCCTGAAGTTGCCGAACGATCTCGTGCACTTGACGCAGCCCTGATGCCCCGACCGGCTCTCCGTTAGCGAGTAACCCACCATCGGTGTTAACCGGAAGTCGACCGTCAATGTCAAAGTCACCGTTACGGTAGGCAGCTTCTTGATCGCCGTGGTCAACAAGTCCGGTTTCACCAAGGTGAATTACCTCGGCTCCACTATCGGTATCTTGGAGTTGAGCGACTTGTACGTCCGCGGGAGTGATGCCGGCTTGGTTGAAAGCTGCTTGTGCCGCGTCAATCGAAGGACTGGTGCGATCCCCCGGTGCGAGCCAGGGCGAGAAAACTTCAAAAGACCCAGGGCGACGGCCACGAAGTGCCACTGAAGCCAGACGTATCGGTGTTTCACACAGATCAAATGCTCGGGAGCCACGAGCAAGAATCAAAGACACTGCGCCAGCGTCTGGAGAGCAGAACATAAAACGGGTGAGGGGGTCGTTGATCATGTCGGCATCCATTGCTTCGGCAACGGAAACTGGCTTGCGTCGCCATGCATAAGGGTGCTCTTGCGCATAGGCAAATGCTTTAGCAGACGCGTATCCAAGAGTGCGTTCACTAATGCCATGTTCAAATAAGTACCTGTGAATTTTCAGAGCGAAATACGAGGTCGTTACCATCATGCCGGTCTCGCCGTACCACTCTCCTATTCCATAACGAGCAGGGGAAGCACCAAAAGCCCCTCTCGCGTGATTGTCGTAACCCACAACACATGCAATGTCGAGGTCCTCGGCAATCAAGCCATTGCGCGCGCTCATTAAAGCTACAGCTCCGGTCGCACAGCCGTTCTTTACGGTTACAAATGGAAGGCCTGTAAGCCCAAGTCTTGAGACTAAGTTGTCTGGTTTCGTTTCACCATTTGTGCCACCTACAGCAAACTGAATGTCGGTCCAGGAAATACCGCAGTCATCAAGCGCGCCACGAATACCCCGTTCGGCAAGGTCATTGTCTTCGCCGTCGAATCGGCCAAACTCCGTACGGGCCGCTCCAACTACGTAAATATTGTCCTTACTATTGTCCTTTTTTGCACTCATGTCAGCTCCTCATCGGTCCAAAGCTTCAAAGCCGTACGTGTACACCGGACTACCCTCGTGGGTCCAGGCCTTGGCAAGCGTCAACCGAACAGATTCACCAATAACCCAATGAGTTTTACCCACCAGCCAACCTTCCACGATCACCGGACCCAAATCTACATAACCGATGCTGAAGGGAGCGAATTCATCGGTGCGAAAGGGTGCCTTGGGAGGGAGGTGCTGGGTCGTCCAGGACCAGATCGTTCCCATTGTTGGCAGAGCAATTTTTGTGACATCAACACTTGAGCATGTTGGGCACGAACCCATTGAAGGGAAAACGTGCGAGTTACATACACGGCAAACAGACCCGGCAAGCGCGACCGGTTCAACCGACATGAAAAGTGTTGAGTCAACGACCTCGATATTCACTTGGCCTCCGCATAATTCAGTCTGAAAGGCGCACAAGCGCCTTACCGAAATTAGCTCCCGAAAGGAGGCCCTCAAGTCCCGCTCCTGCGGCAGCTATGCCTTCAACAATGGTTGCGCGGTCTACAAGTTGGCCTTGCGCAAGCCAGTCACTCACTCTCGCCTCAAACTCTGGCCGAAGATCCTCGTAATCTCTTACGATGAAACCGGTAATCGTGAGCCGGCGAAGTACTGTTTCAATGAGTACAGCGGTGGAGGGCTGCTCCTGTGTTCCAAAGTTTGACACTGCGCCACACATACTGATCCGACCACGGAGCTTCATGTTGTGCAAGGCTGCGGCGAACTGCCAGCCGCCGACATTGTCAAAAAATAAATCGATGCCATCGGGCGCGAATTTAGGCAATTCCTGTGCGAAATCTTGATCACGATAGTTGATTACTTCGTCGAAGCCGCATTCTTCTTTGAGCCAGTCACACTTAGCTGCGCCGCCGGCGCTCCCGATCACCCGACCGGCTCCCATTAGCCTGGCGAACTGCCCGACCATGCTGCCAACCGCTCCTCCAGCACCCGTAACGAGCACCGTTTCACCGGTTGCGAGCTTACCCACCGGCAGGAGTCCGGCATACGCGGTGAATCCAGTTTGGCCCATTGAACTTAGCCACGACAGGGTCGGGGCTTTTGTAAGATCGCAGATCGTCGCCGTTGCATCGTCGACGACGGCGTACTCACGCCACCCAAGCCGATGACGAACTGTTGACCCGACTGGCAGCAGCTCAGACGCGGATTCCTCCACTACTCCTATCGCAGATCCATCAAGTGGTCCACCGATTTCAAAATTGGTGGTGTACTGCTTCTCACCCGGGTCCATGCGACCACGCGTGGATGGGTCCAAACTCATGTACTGATTGCGGACTAGGGCTGTACCCGGTGTCAAAGCGGGTAAGTCAATAGTGCCAATGGCAAGATCACTAGCTACAAAGGTTTGAGATGGTCGTACGGCAAGAATGACCGCGGTCGTCTGCTTCACTCGCCGGCCTCGCGAAGTGCTCGAGCCTCGGGTGTGCGACCCACCCACCCGGTTGCCTGTAAATCCACATCAAGTTTCTCACCTTCGTGCCACACTCCATTGTCGTCGAATATGCCGACCCGGCCCGTGGCAGGGTCGTCGACTTTGACCAGGCCCACTTCATTAACGGAGTAGACGTAGCCGGAAATCGGATGCTTGTAGACCTTAGACACAACAACTCCTTGAACGCACAGACATAGCGAGTAAGACTCTCAGACTACACAAGCTAGACCCCGGTAGGGTGAGGATTCCACACACGTCAGTGTGAAACGGCACACTCACCTAAGGGATACCCCACATGCCAAACGCAGCCAATCCACAACAAGCAAACCTTCCGGCAAAGCTCGTGCAAATCGCGTATCGAGTTGACGATCTCGAGGCAGCGTGCCATGAATGGGCACAAAAGGTTGGCGCTGGCCCTTTCCTTGTTCGACACCACTTGCCCGTCATTGCCACCCACAATGGTGAACCCGCGATCTACGACCACAGCGCTGCTTTTGGCCAGTGGGGACCGGTCATGCTCGAAATCATTCAAATTCACGAGTGCGAACCGGCAAGTATGCGCGAAGTTCTCGAGCACGAAGAACCCGGTCAGATCAATCACTACGCATGCTTCGTTGACGACCTCAATTCAGCAAGTGCTGCTCTGATTAGTCAGGGGATTCCGCTCACCATGTCGCTCACTTCCTCGTCCGGCATGGAAGTCCACTTCCACGATGCTCGTGATTTGGTCGGCGGGGTTCTCGAACTTTATGTCGGCAACGAACACCTTCGTGGTTTTTATGACAAGGTTGCAGATCTGGCCGAAGGTTGGGACGGCACTGACGTAATCCGATATGTGAACTAGCCGTGCTCAACGGTTAGTGAAGAGCGTTCGATCACCGAGAACATGTGCGTGGTCATTGAACGAAACCAAGGACAAACCTCGAGCGCCTGCCACAATGCTGGTAATCGATGCATTGACACTCACTCGATTCATGGCGATCACGCCTTGAGAATTCGCGCCCAAGAGCCGGCCGGCCAATACCGCTGTTATCCCAGCAGATGTTGCGACAACAGCGTCCGATCCACTCGGCAAACTTTCCGCAAGTTCGGTCAGCGCGTCATAGGCGCGCTGGGAAAACGCTTGCCATTGTTCATTTCCACTGCTTATCCAGGACGTCATTACCGCATCAAGATGCTGCTGGAACTCAGAAGATGACATTCCATCTGTTGCCTGAGAATCACCTAGATGCTCATTGACTGCGGCATGGGCATCGAATTCGTCAAAGCGAGAATCGATGACTGGTGGGTCCACAGAGAGAACTTCGGCCGCGATAGTTCCTGTATCAATTTGCCGCCGCAAATTCCCACTCATAAAAACGGGGGCACGAACACTTCGTCGCAGCAACTCATGACCCGCAATTTCTGCTTGGCGCCTGCCTAGTTCTGTCAACACGTCGTAGTCGTCGGTGCCAAAACTCGCTTGCCCGTGCCGCAGGAGGTAAATAGCCGGCATAGCGTGTTAAGAAACCAAAACTAATGGACGATCCAAAAGCTGAGCGATCGTTTGCAGGTACTCGGCAGCCGGTGCACCGTCAACGGCACGGTGGTCAAATGTCAGGCTGAGCGTGAGCACTTGGGTACGGACGAAATTCTCACCCTCCCACTTGCCCGAGTCACGCAGCCGACCGACACCCAAAATACCGACGTTGCCGGGGTTGATTACAGGCGTAAAGAAGTCAACTCCATAGGTCCCAAGCGAAGTCACTGCGAACGTTGCACCGTCAAGTTCATCTAAACTTATTGAGCCAGAGCGGCACCGCTCTGCAACGTCTCGGGTTGCTCGAGCCAACTGCGGAAGTGAAAGTTGATCGGCGTCGTGAATGACGGGGACCATTAACCCTCCGGGAACGGCAACAGCGAGCCCCATGTTGATACGGCCAAGGAGATGAATCTCTTTGTCAATAATCGTGGCGTTGAGAATCGGATGCTGGCGTAATGCGAGTGCCGCAGCTCGAACAACAAAGTCGTTGAGGCTGGGAACCGCCACGCCCAAAGCGGCATACTGTTCCTTCATCTCGGACCGCAACTGCACAACGGAATCCATTGAAACTTCAAAACCGTGCGTGAGCTGGGCCATTTCCGTGAGGCTCTGTTGCATGCGGGCGGCGATCGTTCCCCGCATTCCTTTCATCGGAATTATTGATGTCGTTTCTACGTCGGCAAACTGGCTAACCGAGCGGGAATCCGAGGTTGTAACTAAAGCCGCTGCTGCGGCGCTCTGAGGGGTCGAGGCGGCTGCTCCCCGCACATCACTTCGACGAACTACGCCGTCGTCAGTGGAGATATCTTCGGTGTCAATTCCAGCGTCGCGGGCATCGCGTCGGGCTAATGGTGAGATGACCTTGCCCGGGCGAACGGTGTTTGCGTCCTGTGAATTTAGGGCCGCTGCTTCAACAACGTCTTCGGAAACAATTCTTCCACATGGCCCAGTGCCGAACACTGCCGCGAGATCAACCTGTAGTTCGTGGGCAACCCGACGAGCATTGGGACTGACAAATGCACGTCCCTGTGTTAATCCAGCGTTGTCATTCGCTACTGCACTTGATTGTGTATCGGGGCTTGAATCAAGGTCGATGGTGCTGGGCGCTACCTCACCTTCAACGAGCAACCAACCGAGTACAGCCCCGACTTCAAGCGATGTTCCTCCTGATACGGATCGAGCCAAAATTCCATCTGCTTCGGCTTCAACGTCAACGTCGATCTTGTCGGTTGCCAAGCGAAGAAGTGGCATGCCGACTGTAACTACAGCACCCTCGTCAACGAGCCACTCTTCAACGGTTCCTTCTTCCATGGTTAACCCCAGTTTGGGTAGAAGGATCTCGATAGCCATGTGCTACTTCCGCTCGAGAAGTTGTCGGATAACCACTTCAATGCGAGGAGCATCGGGTACATACGCGTTCTCTAGAATCGGGGCAAAGGGAACGGGCGCGAATGGGGCTGCAAGCCGAGCCACGGGTGCATCTAGGTAGTCAAATGCGCTTTCCTGAATCTGTGAGGAAATCTCGGCGCCAATGCCACCGAACTCAACGGCTTCATGTACTACAAGCACCCGGTGCGTCTTTTTCACAGATGAAACGATTGTGTCTATATCGAGGGGCTGCACTGATCGTGGGTCAATGATTTCGACGGAGATTCCGTCCTTCTCCAAATTTTCCGCTGCTTTTTGCGCTTCAACTACCATGCGACCGATCGCAACGATCGTTGCGTTGCTGCCTTCTCGCACGATATTGGCCACTCCAAATGGAATTGCATAAAGCTCTTCCGGTACGGGGCCTTTAACTCCAAGCATTTTCTTGTTCAAAACCACGATGGTTGGGTTGTCGTCACGGATCGCGCCAACAATTAGCCCCTTGGCGTCGTGGGGGCTAGCCGGCATAGCTACTTTCAAACCAGGAATGTGCGCGAGCCATGCTTCCAAGCTTTGACTGTGCTGGGCGGCTGCTGACATGCCAGCACCACCGGCCGTTGTAATTGTCAACGGTACTGAGACGTTGCCACCAAACATGTACTTCATCTTGGCTGCTTGGTTAAAAATTTGGTCCATGGCAACGCCGACAAAATCCATAAACATGAGGTCGCATACTGGCCTGAGCCCGCGTGCCGCCGCACCAACCCCAAGACCAATGATCGCCTGCTCAGAGATCGGAGTGTCAACGACGCGGGTTGCGCCGAACTCGGTAAGGAGCCCGTCGAACATATGGAAAACGCCGCCGTAGCCCGCAACGTCTTCACCGACGAGAAAGACGTCGGGATCCTCGGCCATGACCTGATGCATGCCCTCGTTGAAGGCCTTTACGTAGGTGAGTTCACGCGTTGTCACTTGGAGTCCCTCCGGGATTACATCGGGCTTTCATTGGGCAGATCAGGTTGTGAAAAATTAGTAGGTATAGACGTTGTCGAGGATATCTGCTGGATCAGGGTCCGGGCTTGTCCTCGCGAACTCGATACCGTCCTCGATGTCAATTTCTGTTTCGGCCCAGATGCCGGCGAATTCCTCGGCGCTCACAAGCCCACGCTCAACCCCGATTGCCTCGATGAGGGTGATGGCATCGCGGGTTTTCCAAGCCTCGACTTCGGCTGGATCGCGATAAAGGATCCGCATGCCCTTGATTCCTTGATGGTCGAAATAGCGGTAGGTCTTAGCCTCAATGAGAGTGGGACCTTCACCGCGTTTAGCCCGCTCGATAGCTTCAAGTGCGACCTCGCGAACGGCCAGAACATCCATACCGTCAACGATCACGCCGGGGATCCCATAAGAGGTCGCGCGCTCGGCAATGTCGGTCAATTTCATGTGTCGATCCTGAGGGGTGAACTCGGCATAACCGTTGTTCTCGATAACAAAAACCACGGGGAGGTTTAGTATCGCAGCCATATTCACCGATTCGTGGAAGGCGCCAATGTTGGTCGCCCCGTCTCCAAAGAATGAAACTGCAACGGATCCGTCGCCCCGATACTGGGACGCGAATGCCGCACCAACCGCAATCGGAATTCCGCCGCCAACAATTGCGTTAGCTCCGAGCATGCCCCGGTTCATGTCGACAATATGCATTGAGCCACCCCGGCCCTTGCAGTAACCCGTCGTCTTGCCATAGAGCTCGGCAAACATGGGACGGAAGTCCGCACCTTTAGCGATCGCGTGACCGTGGCCACGGTGGGTCGATGTAATTTGGTCTAAGTCGGTCAGAACCGAACAGACACCGGCGGCGACAGCTTCCTGACCAACATAAAGATGTAGGAACCCGGGCATGTCACCCGACTCAACCAATTTGCCAGCACGCTCTTCAAACCGTCGGATTCGCACCATGCGGCGATGTAAATCTAAGACCAGTTCACGAGTGGTCGGCATGACCTGCTCAAGGGCTTCCGTGGATGTGGCCATCAGAGGTCTCCCGATTCGGTTAAAAAATCTTGTAAATGACGGACGAAGACTACACTAAATGAAATTGCATAACTAGGACATCCAAGTAAATTGTATCGGGAGCACCCATGAGTCGTCGTATCCTTGTCGTAACCGGAGGCCACCGGGTCGCTATCGAAGAATTCCTCAATGCGATCGCTGATATTTGCGCCGAGCGTGGCTGGGTTTGGGCGCATGTAACTCAACCAAGTGCGCAAGACTGGCTGAGCGGTGAATTCGCCGGTCAATGGGATGCGATCTTGTTACATGACATCCCGGGATTGACGCTCAAACGAGGAACAGAGCCCGAAGTAGTCGGTCCAGACCCAGAGACAGCCCAACGGGTGGTAAATCTCCTCGACGCTGGTCAAGGAATGGTGGTGCTGCATCACGCAATTTCGGCGTGGCCCGGATGGGAAGGGTGGGCAGAAGTAACCGGTGCCCGATTCCTTTACCGACCCGGAGCATTACGTGGGGTGAACCTGCCTGCATCCGGTTACCGCATGGGTCGGTTCACTGTTCGAGTAACCGACCCAACCCACCCGATCGCGCACGGCGTAAGTGACTTCGAGATCGACGACGAAATCTACTTCGCACCATTTCTCAATGATCGGCTGACGCCATTTCTGGACAGCGATGCAGATATGGACGGCGCACTGTTCCAAGACGCCTTCGACGAGGTCAGCAATGGGGTATCAACCGGGGTCACCTGTGCCGACCGAGGCCAAGATGGCGGACTACATGGCGGAAGTTCCCAAATGGGCTGGACAACAACGGCCGGCATCAGCCCTGTCGCTACCCTTCTTATGGGAGACGGTCCCAGCACTTTTGCACACCCAATGTTTCGGCTGCTGCTCGCGAACTCTCTGGAATGGGTCGGATCCGATCAAGCGGCACATGACGCCAGGGAAAATCCTTTTACTATCCCACTCCCTTAGCTATCCCAATTCTTGGCTTACCCCAGTTTCTTGTTAAAGATCTGAGGCAAGCCCCGAAAGGTCAAGCTTGACGTCGGGCAGTTCTGGCTGCCAGGGCAACAGCCACAATCAGCGCCGCGCCATTGAATAATTGGGTCACATAAGAAGGTGCACCTGCCAACTGCAGACCCGTCACACCTGTGGCCAACAGGAAAATAGCGACGAGAGTACCGAGTACGTTCACCCTTCCTGGCCGAATTTGAGTGGCTCCCAGGAATACCGCGGAAAACGCGGGCAACAGATAGCCACTACCGCTATCCGGTGTTGCCGTGCCAATCGTTGCTAGATAAACGATTCCACCGAATGCAGATGTCGCACCCGAAGCAACAAAAGCGATCATGGTGACGCGACCCACGCGAACGCCGGCAAGGCGGGAAGCTACCGGGTTGCCACCTACTGCATAGAGATAACGACCACCTGGCGTGTACTCCAAGATCCACCAGAAGACCAATGCGATGAGCGCGGCATAGTAAACCGAGCGTGGTAGTCCGAACATTTCTTCTCTGGCAAACTCAAAAAATGGCGCGTAGCCTGAAGTACTCAGCACAATCTGGGAGCTGTCGGTGATCATGTATGCAAAGGCGATCAAGATACTGCTCATGCCCAGCGTGCCAATAAAAGAGTTGACCTTGAGTTTGACCACGACAAGTGAGTTGGCGAGCCCGATCACTACACCGATCAGGATGGAACCGCCGGCAGCTACGATAACGCCGTGACCGTTTGTTAATGCCCATGCGGTGAAACAGACCGAAACGGTCAGCGTGCCCGCAATTGTCAGGTCGAAGGCCCCCGCGGCGACTGGCATGATCAGACCCAATGCGACGATCGCACTGATGGCTTGGAAGGTCAACACCTGTTTAAATGTGCTGGTTTGCAGGAACAGGTCCGGGATCCACAGCGAGAAGACCACGATCAGTAACGCCCAGACGTAGAGGCCGCTGTACTTGTCAAAGCCGAAGTTGATGCGGCGGCGTTGGGCTACTGCTTGCGATTCAGACATGGGATCCGCTCTAGGTCTCGGCGACTTGGTGTCGACTATTGGACTGACTGTTTAATTGTGGAGCTGCTCTGCACTGCTTGTGGTCGATTTCATCAGGCTGCTGGTTCAGACGTGTCACGGCCAATGGTCGCCGCAGTAATTCTTTCTGTATTGATCTGGTCGCCGCGAAGGATCTCGGCAACACGCCCACGGCGCATGATGACCAGACGGTCACAAAGACGAACCAGTTCTTCATGGTCGGTCGAGCACACGAGCACTGCTGCCCCCTGAGTAGCAGCTTCGTCTACGAGCGCGTGGATATCCGCCTTCGCACCGATGTCAACTCCCTGGGTGGGCTCGTCCAAGATCAAGACTTTCGGTTCTTGCCGAAGCCAGCGGGCCAAGATCACTTTCTGCTGGTTGCCACCGGACAACTGATTCAAGGTGTACTCAGTTTGTCCACCTGGCTTCACCGAAAGTTTATCCAGCCAAGCGCGCACGTCGGCCTTCTCCGGATTGCGGCGCAAGAAACCCAAAGACATGTGACGACTAGGGTCCACCACGGTAATGTTTTCCCTCAGCGTCTGATCCAACAGTGACGCATTCGCGTGCCGCTCCGCCGGTACAAGTGCGATACCCCGCGCAACTGAAATATCAGGTCGGTTTTGGGGCAATACCTTGCCACTCACCGCGATCTCGCCCGAACGGCCGTGACCCCCGAAAACTAGTGCAGCCACTTCCTCACGGCCAGAACCGGTGATACCGGCAACCCCCACTACCTCACCTTGGTGAACGGTGAGATCCATGCCCGTGACATTGCGTCCACCAACACCCGAAAGTTCGAGAACCTGCGGCCCGCCCTCACGTTGAGAGGCCTCGCCTTTGTCATGCTCTTCAATCTTGCGGCCAACAACGAGTTCAATTAACTCTTCTTCGCTTAACCCTGCCACTGGGCGAGTCTCAATCAGTTTTCCATCACGCAGCACAGTCACCGACTCGGCCATCTCGAAAACTTCATCGAAGTGATGTGAGACAAATAGCACGGCTATGCCGGAATCTGCGACTCTGCGAACCAACTGATAGAGCCGTTGAGCCTCTGGACCGGGAAGGTTTGCCGTGGGTTCATCAAGGATCAGCATCCTAGGTGGGGTTCCACGCTCGGACATTGCTCGAGCGATCGCCACCGCGGTTCGTTCAGACATTTGAAGCCCTGCGACCGGCATGCTCACGTTGATTTCGTATCCCAGTGCTGCAAGCGCCTCGCGGGCCTTTGCCCGCTCCTTGCGCCAACTAATCGTCCTGGTCGCGTTGGTGATGTAGCCCTGGCCTAAAGCCAAGTTGTCGACCGCGTCGAGGTTTGCCACCAGGCCTAGGTCCTGGTGGACGAAGCGCAGGCCTGCAGCTTCGCTGGCGATGGGGTCGCCAATTGCCAATGACTCGCCACCAACAAAAACTTCGATTCCCGGCTCAGGTTCATGAAAGCCAGCGAGGATCTTAATCAAAGTTGATTTACCACAGCCGTTTTGGCCAACTAAGGCTCGCACCTCACCTGCCGCTACTTCAATGCTCACGTTGTCCAATGCAACTTGCGCACCGAAAATCTTTGTGGCATTGCGCACACTGAGTGCTGAAGTAGCCGATGTCGCTGTGGTCATTGAGCCTCCCTAATGGTCGAGCCAAGGTTACCCACAAATTTTCCAGATGCAAGGCTTTCCAAGTATTTTGCTATCACGATCCAATATCGCTTTTTTCGGTTGTCGTCGTTGACGAGTTGGCGGCACCAGCCGATCCCGATCGGCCTACACGAGCGTGAGCGGCGGCAAGCCGTGCCACCGGTATACGTGAGGGCGAGCACGACACGTAATCCAGTCCCAGCCGCTCACAGATCGCAATGGATGACGGATCGCCACCGTGTTCACCGCAAATTCCCAACTTGATATCCGGTCGCACCGATCGAGCTTTGTCAACCGCGTAGGCCATCAGGGCTCCGACCCCGGATTCGTCAAGCTCGGCAAATGGGCTTGCGGTCATGAGTCCCTTTGACAGGTATGTGCCCAGCATGCGCCGCTCAACGTCGTCGCGGGAGAAGCCGTAGGTCAACTGGGTTAAATCATTTGTGCCAAAGGAAATGAATTCTGCCCATTGGGCTAGCTGATCCGCGAGCAGCGCTGCCCTTGGAGTTTCGACCATGGTGCCGATTTTGAACGGGATTACCAGTCCAGTCCGTGATGAAACTTCCTGATTTACTCGGCGGACTAAACGAAGCATCATGAGTAACTCTTCTGGGATGGATACCAATGGGATCATGACTTCGAGTTCAGGCCGGGCTTCACCAGCAGACACAACGTCAACCCACGCGTTGAAAAGTCCTTCAACTTGAGCCGGATACAAACCTTCATGCATTAACGCGAGCCGAACACCCCGCACCCCGAGCATCGGGTTCTCTTCGTGCATGTGCTCCAGCATCCGGGCTTGATACTCGTTCTCTGCTTGAGCTGCACTTGCTGGGAGGAATTCGTGCATGGGGGCATCAAGTAGTCGGACAGTCACGGGACGATCCCCAACCGCACGCAAAAGGTCACGGAAATCTTCACGTTGTGCATCAGCCAATGCGGCTAGTGCTGCTTCCTCGGCGTCAAAGTCGTGGGACAGAATCACTCGCCGTACAAGTGGAAGACGTTCACCCATGAATTGGTGTTCGGTGCGGCATAAACCAATTCCTTCAGCCCCACTGTCCATGGCAACTGTTGCGTCGGCGCCCGTGTCTGCGTTGGCTCTAACGCTCAGCCTTCGTAGGTCATCTGCCCAACCCAACAAAGTGGTAAGGCTCGCCGAAGGAACGGGTGGTTCAATAATCAATTCACCGATATATGCGACACCGGTTGCACCGTCGATTGAGATGACGTCACCGGCGTGCAATTCGTGCGAACCAGCGGTGACGGTCTGCGTTTGGTGATCAATGCGCAAGTCACCCGCTCCGCAGATTGCAGGACGTCCCATTCCGCGAGCAACGACGGCGGCGTGTGATGCCGAGCCACCGTTAACGGTCATGATGCCGGCTGCCGCCATCATGCCGGGCAAATCACCCGGGGTTGTCTCACTCATGACAAGCAGGACGGACGCTCCCTCTTCTGCCAAGTCAACGGCACTTTCACTTGTGATTGCAATACGTCCGACCGCTGCTCCAGGGGATGCGGCCAAACCGGAAACAAAAGGAATTTCGTCGCCAGTGAGCTTGGGCTGTGGGTGCAACAACTCGAGCACATGGGTTGGCTCTGCAGCTAACACGGCCTGTTTCTCGTTGGAAATTCCACGAGTGACAAGGTCAACGACCAGGCTTGTAGCCACGCGAGCATTGGGCGTGCGCATCTGTTCTAGTCCCACTAGGGCCAGGCCTTCTGGACCAAATTCGAAGTCGACAATTACCGAACTTTGGAGACGACCCTCGAGCTCGGCGAGCACACCGGTCAGCATTTCAACTCCGTTGGGCAACTTGCTTAGCGGATGGCCAACTTGCTGGCGTTCACTGCTGGCTCGAAAACCATGCCGGAACAGTCCATTGGGGGCAAACTGCCCCGAGTCCATATCGCGCGACATAGCAAAACCATGTCCCTCTGCATCATGCTCGGTAACAACAATTGTTTCCAGGTGCAGGGCTAAGGGGAGGTCAGCAGGAAGATTTTGTTTACGTCGAGCTCGTGCAGCACGCGGCGAATTCCAACGCTGAATCATTGCTTGGGCCCCAGCGGCGACTTGCTCACTTCTCTTGGTGGGAAAGGGCGATGAACCTTTTTCTTCACACAGTCTGCGAAAAGGCTCAACCCGCTCGACAAGATCCGGATAGTCGAAATCAAGTGAGCCAAGGTCTTCGATGGGAACACCCAAAGCATGCTCAGCAATAAATGCCGCGGTTTTCCACCAGGCAATACCCAGGTCACTCCGAGCTTTGGCACCCAAGCCTTCAGGGATGACACTGCGCTTGAGTCCCAAACAGGTGAGATCAGGCGGTAAACCTGCGGCAGCAACGGGTGCGCTTGCACTTAACCGCAGAAGTACTAGTCCGCCGGTCTCGGTAGTCGAACTGATTTCGCGACCAGATATGTTTTCGACCAAGTTCATCGCTGCCTTAGCCCGGTCAGAGGATGTAAAACCCGGGACATTGGGAACAGGGATTGTGAGCCCCGCACCAACGGGGAGTCCAACGCCAGCAAGCGTTTCTAGTTCAATCCCTCTCGTACACAATGAACGAGTATCAAGTCCACGCTCAATGCCACGGCCGAACGGGACGAGTCCAACATCGTCGATCGGCCGCAATGGAGATGCTGGACTCACGCCCGACTCTCCGCGACGAGGCGCTCTTCAAGTTCCTCGTCTTCTTTGCGTGACATACCGATTGTCAAAATAAGCTCTTGATGCAAGTGCATCCAGACCGTGTGGTACGAATCAATTAGTGGCGATGCAAGCCAAGTGTCTTCACCGTCATCAAGTTTGGCCAAGGCGGCTGTGAGTTTCTCGCGGTAACCGGCCATGCTGGGAATGTCTTCGGAGAATCTTTTAAGCAGCGGTGCTACAGAGTCATCAATGTCGTCAAGGCGGTCACGGATGTCCGCGTCGTAGGTTTCATCAGCGTGGTCATTGACGCTGCCGTCAGGGCGAACCTGCCACGCCGTGCACAGGTCGCGCAGGGCGCGATTGACCGGAAGGAAACGGTGGAAAGTAGCCATGATGCGCTCGCGCTCGGGAGCATCGTCGGGCAGTCGCAAGCCTTCTGCAACGAATGCAGTTCCCGCCGGAGTAGGCATCATGATCGGACCTTTGATCAGAATCAACCCAGCATCGGCCAAAGCCTGCTGCTGCGTTGAGACCTCGCCACGGGCCATGCCCCGAATAACCAAGGTCACGAGAGCATCGCGCTCCCCTTCTGTCAGGACCACGTCACTCATTTGATTCTCCGCACTACGGGGCCGCCGCGCGAGCGACTGACCGGTTAATAGGAAGTCCTACTATTGCAGAACTCGCCCCCATTTATATAGGAATGAACAAAATAGGCAACCCCCGGGTCCTGCACGATCCTTAGAGAAACCATGACGAAACCATGGAAAAACCAGTAGGAAAGTTGCCTGGAAAGGTCCTTCCATTTCGCTTCACCTGGTTCGCTTCACCCGCGTCCCACTCTGTGCCATAGTTTGACGTGACCATTCATGCCATGAACCCACTCGAAGCCGCCCTCCAGCCGATCACGGTTGGCACCATGAACCTTTCACATCGATTGTTCGTGCCAACGCACGGCGGCGGTGCTGGATCACTCACAGGTGATGACTCCCGGTTCGAAGCAATGCTCGACTACTGGCTCGCACGCGTCAATGATGGTTTCCAGTGGATCGGCGGACCACCCTGCCATGTCAGGCACCTGCAAATCCCCGGATTTGAACCAACCGGTATCGGCGCACTGGGCAAAGAAGACGGAAACTTCCGGCACCCGCTTTTTCGCGACCGCATGTCGCATTTCGTTGAGCGCGTGCATGATGCCGGCGGTTACATGGGATTACAACTTCTCCAGCAGGGTGGAATGCCCAGTGCACCCTCCCCCACCTTCTCCGGATACCTCGACCACCGCGGTGTACATGTTATGAATCATGATGAAGTGCAGTGGGTTATCAATGAATACATCGAATCCGCGGTAATTGCCGAACAAACCGGCGTTGATTCAATTGAACTTCACAGTAATCACGACGACATTATTGAATGGTTCCTGTCTCCACTTACCAATACACGAACCGATGAATACGGCGGCTCGTACGCCAACAGGCGGCGCTTTCTGCGTGAGATCACCGACGGAATTCGCGCCCGCGTCAAACGACCGATCACATTTGGTTTGCGACTCGCCCTCGATCAAGACATGGAGGGTGGCTACGGTCTCGACGAATGCTTGCGTTTAATGCAAAGTTTCGAGGCCGATGGCACAATCGATTATTTCAACCTCGACATGGGCGGTAACTGGGGAGCGATTAGTTACTTGCAACACGGCATCTACCCAGAAGCTGCGTGGGCACACATGTGCGGTGAAGCAAAAGCGGTCACGAAATTACCCGTGCTTTATGTGGGTCGGGTTGTGCACGCGGACACCGCCGAGAAAGTAATCGCAGATGGAAACGCCGACATGGTCGGAATGGTTCGTGCACTGATCGCAGACCGCGAGTGGTTGCGCAAAACACTTGACGGGCGCCCCGAAGAAGTACGTCCATGTATTGCATTAAACGATTGCATCCATCGGTATACGTTGGAAGGTCTGAGCTTTGGCTGCGGTGTTAACCCACACGCGGGTCGTGAATCACTCCCTCCCATCACGACAAGTGAAAAAGCTTTACGCCTACTCGTTGTCGGTGGTGGCCCAGCCGGGATGGAACTCGCTGCCAACGCCGCAGAGCGCGGACACGACGTTGAGTTGTGGGAAGAAAAAGCCGAACTCGGTGGTCGCTTCGCGGTCGCAGCCCAGCTACGAGCAAACCCGACCTACCAAGACTGGATCAACTGGTCGGCGGCCCGACTGCCACGACTAGGAGTCAACACTTACCTTGGTCGGCGCGCCCAGGTGCGCTCAATTCTTGATGGCGACTTCGACGTCGTTGCATTCGCGACCGGCTCACGCGCAAGACGACCAGGTATTCCCGGGGAATATCTTCCGCATGTCTTTGAAGCGGATTCAGTAATTCGAGGAGTCACAAAACCCTTGGGAAACCGGGTACTCGTTATTGCAGCAGACGACGGCCCCGCTCCAATGTCGGTGGCCGACCATCTGGCACACCTTGGCCACGAGGTTGTGCTCGCCTTTGAAACTCCTGGACCTTCACCACTTGTGGGCAAGTACTCTGCCGGCGCAATGTTTGAAAGTTTGGACGAGGCCGGAGTGGAAATTTTACAGATGGCAGTTGCAAAGGAGATACGACCCAACGAAGTTGAATTCGCAAACGCCTACAGCCGACGCAGATTCACCGTCGGTGGAATTGACTCGGTAGTTCTTGTCACCGGTGGGATTGGCAACGACGCCCTGTATCGATCGGTGTCCATGCACCACTCGCGAACGCACTTATTGGGAGATGCCTGGGCGCCGCGACGGATGACATTTGCGACCAAGCAGGCATTCGAACTGGCCCAGCTGCTGTAGCCGGGCCAGTTCGTGAATGACTAAACGGTTTCGAGAACCTCGATGGTTCCTTGTGCACCGTCGACGCGAAGTAGGTCACCGGTCTTGAATATCTTTGTTGCACCCGGCAACCCTGCGACACATGGAATTCCCAGTTCACGAGCAACGATCATGGCGTGCGAAGCCATTGAACCCGTGTTGACCACGACGGCCGTTGCCACCATGAACAATGGTGTCCAGGAGGGGTCGGTCTGCGGCGCGACCAAGATGTCACCTGGCTCAAAGTCCCCGATTGCATCGGTGCCGAGCACGATCCGAGCGCGCCCTTCTACGACACCCTGGGACGCGGCAGCACCGTTGAAGATTTGACCCACACTTGCGCGATCTACCGCAACCGAACCCTTCAGTGGTAGCTCAGAAATTGCCGGGATTGGCTTTCCACTATCAAGGAAAGTCGGAACCTCAAGATCCTTGAGTTTCATCCACTCGGATTGACGTTCGCGAATACTCGGAAGCAGGGTTGCCTCGCCAAGAGCGAGGGCGTCGAGTTCACTATCCAGTGCGATGAAGATCTGTCGCGAATCATCGAGGACACCCTGCGCCTCGAGTCGGCTACCTAACTCGATGAGAGCCATCCGCGCCTCGTTCATAATCTTGATGCAGGAGGACTTTCCGCTTTCGCGCCAACCAGCGAACCGTCGGGCTGAACCAATTGCCCCGCGGAATGCAGCCTCGGTGGCCTCGTCCATTCCTTCGGTGGCTTCAAGCATGGCTTGATCAGTGGCCGCGGCGTGAAGTGCCTGCTTTGCTGAGGGTGACTCAGAGTCATCGAGTTGACGCATCTTGTCAACGAGTGCGAGCGCGAGTGACGGCTTAGATTCCCATGACTCAGTACCTAAGTCCCACTCAGATGGACCGCGATAACCGAACTCTGCGATAAATGCAGCAAACTCATTCCAGAAACCACCGGATGCGGTGGGGAGTTGAGCCAAGACCTTGTCCATTCCACTGTTAAACAACGCTGTCATCTCTGGGTTTCCCTTGACCGTGCGTGAAAGTGACCACAGCGAGTAGGTGGGTGCTGCAGACTCCACGTCACCGGCGTAGCCGAGAATCGTGATCAGTAGGTGGGCTTTATCCGCGCCCAAAATCTGACCGGCAACGGCAGGGCCGACCGCGGCGTTTGAAGCGCCAATCTGTTCCGAACGCCAGGCCAAGCGTTCATACGGCATAACGGAGCGAGCGCGAGCAACGAGTGCGCGATTACTCATAGCCTTGAGGTTGGGGCGATTACGACGCAAGTCATCGGCTATCGCGGAGTCCTCGTCGGCGCCCTCAAATTTCGAGGTGCTCAGGACCCAGCCGGCGCGGGCAGGTCCCAATGCTGAAAGTGACTCGTTGGCATCCGTTGGTGAAGCCACGTGTGGTGGAGCACCGGGGGAGTTAAAGAAGATCGAGTCGATGATCTCCGGGGTCATGCCCTTGCGAACGCCTAAGACCCGAACAGAACTTTGATTGATATAGAGGTATCCGTAAAAGAAACCAGCAACGGCTGATTCTTCGGTAAGTTCGTCGGCTGTGAAACACACGTCTTCCACGTAACCCGAAGCCCAGCCGGGAAGCACGTTCGGGATCCAACACATAGTGGCACCCAGCGGGGTTATCGGGTCAGACATAACGTCTGCGGCATTGAGGCGAGTAAAAATGGGGAATCTCTTGCTGGGCTCAGTATCTGTGAGCCACGCCTTTTCTGACATGTGAACGTCCATTTCGTGAATAAGAGCGGATAGTGGGTGGAGCCCAAGCTAGTAGCGCATGGGGTTCATACGTTACCACCATTAAACATGGACTACCTAGGAAATTCCATTATCGAGGACCATGCACCGGCTCACTAGCCAACAGTCTGCGAATCGTCTCATGGGCGTGCTGAACGGCAATCTCATTACGGCCAATAATCATGTGTTTATCAGCTATCGAAGCAAGGCCGTTTTGGACATCGGTCTGAGCTGTGTAGTCCTCATCGCGGAAGGCCGCAAAAAACCACTCGGCGGTTTTCTCTGCTTCCATGAACTCTTCGGGGGTCTGGGGTGGAGTGCGCAGTAGCGTTGTCTGCCAGGTCATGGACTCACCCCATGAATCACCGGGAAGCATAATCGAAATGACGGTTCGCTCGCGCAATCCACCAGCGATCGCCATTCCAGGAAAGACCCAATACACAAGGCCCATTGCCTCCGCCGGATCCCATTCATCACGTGGCTTATCTATCATTGAATCAAGGGTTTTCAGTGCGAACACATTGCGCACGTGCGGACCGAATGAATCCATTGTCATGCGATTGGTGTGATTGGTAAGAGCGACTGTTTTAGCGTGAAGTGAACTGAAGTGATAGCCCTCCAAGTACCCGTCCAGTGTTACTTTCCAATTCGGACCGGGCAAAGTTTTTGTGGTGAAGTGCGTGCACTTATCAAGCTCAAGTGCCTCGAGGTGCGGCAGTGCGTCTCCGAGCCAAGCGTCGATTCCCAAATCCATGCCGGGAGTGAGTCCAATAAAAATAAAACCTGCTCTTTCATCACAGGGAAGCTGCACCAAACTGTAATCTTCCTTGTTAACGTCACCGAAAGTGTCTTCCCCGGGAACATTGATGAGTGTTCCATCGGTGTTGTAGGTCCACGAGTGGTAGCCGCAGGTGAATCGACGTGCACTTCCACAGCCGTCGGGTAGCAATTTCATCGCTCGGTGTCGGCAGACATTGAGCATTGCGCGCATAGTGCTGTCTGTGCCTCGAATAAGAATTATCTCCTTACCCACTACCCGCATCGTTTTAAAATCGCCGGCATTCGCGAGCTCAGCCGAAGTGCCTACCGGCAGTGGAATAGCGTGAAAAATTTCCTTGATTTCTCGCTCCCACAAATCTTGATCCAGGTACTCTGCAATAGGCACCGAAAGTTGTTCAGGGGCCATGTCGGTGGTCTGGTTGCGCAGATGGGATGCGAGTCGATCAAGAATTGACATCGCCTCTTCGCGGCTCATCGCGGTGTGCGAGCCGGAGGTGTATTGGGGCACGGTCTCCGTCATATTAAAACTCTAGTCCTTATCCGATTCAGTTCGACTAGTTTGTGCGAATACCTTCATGCAAGTGCTGACTCTCGTTGATCGAGTGCACCCGACGAATGTCTCCCTTGATCCAGACCCTGCTTACCGAACAGTGCGACGGCAGGAAAAACATGTCGTCTTCGATTCCCAAGATCTCACTTATCACTGCATTGATCACGCCACCGTGACTCACCAAAACGATGTGCTGCCCTTCGTAATCTGCAATCAAACTTGAAAGCGCTCCCATAATTCGGGTGCGGAACTCTGTCGAACCCTCACCGAAAAACATGTGGTCCCACATAACCTGTCGATAAAAGGCTTGCTCTCGCTCAGACCATTCAACGGGATCAACCAATGTTTGCGGGTTAACCCCCGGCGCAACATCGCGATATGACTGGATCTCAACAAAGTCAGCTCGCACTTCGGGTGTAAGCCCCAGTGGGAAAGCAATTATCTCGGCAGTTTCCTTTGCTCGATGCATTGAACTGCACACCACAACATCAACATCCTGCTCGGTCAGCACCCCTGCAAGGGCAGCTGCCTGGGTACGGCCCAGATCACTCAACAAAGGGTCTTCCCATGCGGTGTGGTCGAACTCTTCCTCGGTCGGGAAGTTCTGCTGGGCATGCCGAACCAAAGTTATTCGAGTGACGCCTTCTTCGAGGAGCAGGAACGGGATCCGAACGGAAAACGGTGGTTCAGGAGACGACGGGGGAAGAACTACTTTCATGCGGACTCGACGACGGTAACGGTGCCCGTGGATCCATCGAGTTCAACCAACGTGCCGCTTGGCAACGAAGTGCTAGCACCTGCGAGTGAGACAACACAGGGAACTCCCAGCTCCCGACTCACAATCACTGCATGACTTGCCTGGGCACCGATCTCACAGATAACCGCCCCAGCAATCATGAACAGGGGTACCCAGGACGGGTCGGTGGTGGTGCAGACCAAAATCTCACCCGGTTGCAATGAGTCGGCATCTGCCAGGTCCAAGATCACCCTGGTGCGGGCCGTGACTCTTCCCTGTGAACCCGGAATACCTTTCATTTCTGACCCAACTACGCTACTTACCCCTCCAGAAGATCGCCGTCGTTTGGGCCATTCACTAATGGGGGGTATTTGTTGGTCATGAATCACGACATAGGGAGGTTCTACTTCTGCAAGCGTTAACCACTGCGCGTGACGTGACTCCAGAATTTCGGTGAAGGAAGCTGGGTCGGCAATGAATGCATCGAGTTCACTCTCGAGTAATTGGAATACGTGCATCGGGTCTGTGACCTTGCCTGCATCGTACATCCGGCGACCAAGTTCGCGGAATGCTAATTTGGGCTCTTGCATCAGCATGACGCTGGCGTTCTTGCCGGCTTCGCGGAGTCGATAAGCAGACTGACCTGCAGCTATTCCCGCAGCCAAGAGTCCGGCCGTGGCTTCATCTGCTGCTACCGCGGCGGTGAGTTCTGCTACCGCTGATTCACGGCGTTTGGCTGATTCGCCGGCACGCACGCTCGGCGACATTGCATCTTCTTGTCGGCGAACCCGATCGATCATTTGGTAGGCAAGAATTGGGTTGATCAACCATGTCTGCGCGCTTATCTCCCATTCATTCACGCCACGATGACCGAACATGGAAATCAATTCATCAAATTGTGCATTGAACATTGCGGCCGCTGGCTCACCGTTCAGGCGTTCGGGAAGGTTTTCCGTACCGGCATCAAAGGCAGCCGTTAACTCGGCTGATCCGCGGACCACGCGGGACAGATCCCAAACTTTCTCAGGCATCCCGGCTGACACGACAGCGCCCAAAGCACCGAAGATCTGAATTGCTAACTCGGATTTGCCGACTGAGTCAGCAACGCCCTGCACAATTTGCGGTCCAACCGTTGCGCCTATAACGAGTTGCGCATACGCGTCCCAACCGGGGCGTTGCCACCGGGCTGAAGTGCGCCCGTATTCAACGAGTTCGGTGTCAGAAATAGTTGCAAAATCTGGCCTGCTCGCTTGCCACTTCGCGGCGTTCGCAATGTATTCCGCGGCCAGTGCCTCTTGAGCGCCACCGACAATCGCACCAAAACTCTCGCCCAACTTCACCGAACACGCTTCATTGTCATCACGCGGATCCTGAACGTAGGGTGGAACCGTTGGGTTTTGACCGAAAAATGAAATATCAATTGCGTCTGGGGTTGCACCGGGCATGCGGTGACCGAACACTCGGCCAAGGGATACTTGGTTGTAGAAGTAGCCGCCCCATGATCCATATGTTTCTGGTTTGGTCCACAAAAACTCGTCTGTCTCAAAGGTACCTAGCGCGATCCAAGCGTCCGCTGTCCCCGGCGCGACACCCTGTTCCCACGTGAGGGTCCAGTTTAACGGCGTGAATGGTTCTGGCCCAACTTCGTCGGCATTCGCGCGCGTGTAAATAGGAAAACGCTCACTGGGCTCGGTGTCAGCAATCCAAGTTTTCATCGATCCTCCATATGTTAATTAATATGTGCAAGTTTTTACCGAAAAAACGATTGATCAGGATGCGCCCGAGATGACCTCGCGGTTACCCTCTTTCCACATCCGATCCAACCGACGGTAATCGATCCGCCAACCCTCTGGGGTACGAACAACCCGATCCGCGTATTCACCACCCAAAGCGTAATGCTTCACATCACCGGGTGTTGATTCCCTAATGTGCTGGGAGATCAAATACGTCTTCACTTCGGCCTGCTCACCGTCGAGTTCGATAAGACTTTTACCAATCAAGTGCTGGGTTGAATCCAATCCGGTGAGCGTACCTTCAATCATCGCCCGGATTTGTGGAGCGCCGGTAGGGCAGCCAAGACTTCCACCGTCAAAAGTCGCATCGGGGGTAAACAGGGCCTCGAGGGTGTCGAAGTCCTTGGAGTCAATTGCCCGCGCATAACGAACAAGCAGTTCCTCGATCTCAATGCGATCTATTATGTGCGCAAGATTCATGGTCATAATGGAGAAAATAGACCGTGACTCCACATAATGCAAGGACTTCCAATAAAGTCTGCATCAGGTGATCAACGGATTCCACAATCAAGGAGAACTTCATGTCCGAAAAGGCAAAGAACTGGGAGGACGTCAAGTCCTACACACTCGATGAACAAGATGAGCAGGAAATGTTCGATGCTCAAATTGAATGCACCTTGATCTGGGCGGGTAAAGAAGGATGGCCCATGGGAGTGATCGTGAATTACATCAATCGCGATGGCCGTTTCTGGTTGACTGCAAGTGAAGAGCGCCCCCGCGTGAACTCAATTCGCAAAGACCCTCGCGTTAGTATTGCTATCACGTCAAAAGGCTCGCGAGTGATTGAGCGACGCTCATTGACCTACAAGTGCCGCGCGATAGTGCACACTGACCGTGAAACCCTTGACTGGGTAATTCCTGAGTTCGCCAAGGCTATGCGTCCGGGTGAACCCGAAAAAGCTGAAGCTTTTCGAGAGATGCTCGACTCCCCAGGCCGCGTTGTTTTCGAACTTATTCCTGAAACCCGAATTGGATTTGACAGCGCCAAAATGTGGAAAGCCTCTGAGGCTGCACGGCCGAGTGATTCACCCTCGGCATCACACTAAAAATTCAACCAAGAACTGACCAACCCAATAATTGAGAGGAACACCATGCGCTTTGAAAACAAGGTCCTATTTGTCACCGGAGGAGCAAGCGGAATTGGCCGCGCAACTGCAGAGCGAGTAGTTGCAGAAGGTGGGCGCGCCGCACTCGTTGACCTCGATCTCGCAAGTGCCCAAGCGGTTGCAGCCGAAATCGGTGGAGGTTGTATCGGTCTTGCCGCAAATGTCGCCGACGAAGCGCAGGTGAAAGCAGCCATTGATGCGACGGTTGAACAACTCGGTGGAATCGATCTCGTACTTGCAGCTGCAGGCCACGCAGAATTCGGACCTCTCGCAGAGTGGGACTCAGCCCGCTTCAACAAGATGATGGAAGTTCACGTTGGCGGAACCTTCAACGTGGTCAAATACGCAACCCCCATTATGAAAGCGCGTGGTAATGGATCGATCGTGACAATCGCATCTGTTGCTGCATTCAAAGCAAACAACTCCAATGTCCCTTACGGTGCGGCCAAAGCTGCGATCGCCGGTCTGACTCGCCAGTTCACACTCGAGGCACTCCCCGAAGTTCGCATCAACTGCGTTGCACCCGGTCGCACAATCACCGGGATGACCACCCCACTCATGTTGGCTCGTGGCGGAGACATGGAAAAAGGTGAAGAAGTATTTGGCTCAGCGGTGCCCATGAAGCGCATGGCCCGGGCCAATGAATTGGCCGCCGCAATTTGCTTCTTCCTCAGCGATGAAGCCTCTTTCATCACGGGACAAACACTGCTCGTAGACGGTGGAGAAACTCTCGCATAACGAGAATTCCCCTTCGAATTTTCAGAATTCGTGCAATACTCGTCAAACCAATTTCACAGAACTCGTTATTAACAGGTCGATCGGAGAAATTATGCCTCAGCACGAAAACATTGACCCGGAATCTTTGGAACCATTGGTAGCGCTTTACGCGGCTCTGCCAGGCGGTTTCAACGCAATTCCGGACATCAATGCACGCCGCGCAACGCTCAACGGCATGCTAGAAGCGATGACGGCGGACCTGCCACCCAATGAAAATGTGCTTTTCGAAGATCGAGTCATTGCTGGGCCCGAAGGCAACCCCGACCTCGGCGTTCGTATATACCGCCCGGTCGGTGCTACCGGCCCATTGCCGGGCATCCTGTTTTTACACGGTGGTGGCATGGTCATGGGAACTCTCGACACGGATCACCTCACCGCGGTGATGCTGTGCGAAACACTGGGCGCCGTCATTGTCTCCGTTGACTATCGTCTCGCCCCCGAAAATCCTGCACCTGCTGCAATTGAAGACTGCTACACCGGATTGCAATGGATGGCAGCCAACGCCAATGAACTGGGCTACGAACCCACAGATCGCCTAGCTATTTATGGTGGGAGCGCCGGTGGTGGCCTCACAATCGCGACAGCTCTCGTGTCTCGGGACCGGGGTGGACCTGGCATTGGATTCTTGATGGCTCCTTATCCAATGATCGATGACCGAAACGTGACGCCTTCCAGCCAAGTAATTCTCGACATCGGTATCTGGGACCGTGAGGGCAATATCGAAGCTTGGGAGTGGTACCTCGGTGGCAACCCGGCCGACCAGTACTCGGCCCCCACCCGCGCGACAGATCTCTCTGGTCTGCCACCAACCTTTATCGACGTCGGCGACCAAGACATGTTCATGGATGAAGACGTAGAGTTCGCTGCCAGGCTCAAGGACGCCGGTGTTCCTGTCGAGTTGCACGTGTACCCAGGCGCGTATCACGCTTCCGAAGTCTTTGCCCCAACCGCCGAACTCAGCCAGCGAATTTGGGCAACGCGCATTACGGCTTTGAAAGCGGCTTTAGCCTGAGCGGATTCACCAAACATTCTTGCTAGTGCAGAAGGGTTTCGCGCAAGCTATCGATCTTGGCTTGACTCAGTCCTTGTGAACGTGCCCATTCTTCGGCGCTGCCGTGCGCGTTTGTCATGCGGGCAAGAAATGTACGCATGGTTTCCGGCTCTGATTCAAAGATCCAATCGGGAGCCCCTGCTAGGCCAGTGTCTTTGAATACTTGGGTGCTTCGAATACGTTCGATAATCGGGGCCATGTTGGTGCTGGTGACGTGGTAGTCGGCCACGATATTCTCGTGCTCCACACCAAGAATGTCGAGTAACACTGCAATGACAATTCCGGTACGGTCCTTGCCCGCGGTGCAGTGAACAACCAAGGGACGGTTCTCCGGATTCGCCATCAACCGCAGAGCCTCAATGATTGATGGGGCGTTGATCTCGATCTGCTGCAGATAGTCGTCAACTAAATTGTCGGCGCCCCCCGCTTCGATTTGTTCCGGGGTAATTCCTGACTGAGGAAGCATTGGGAGGTGGACCATCTGCGCAGATTCATGACCGATTGTGTAACCCTCGTGGGTGACTTCGAGCACCATGCGTAAGTCAACAACGAGTGCTGGCGCAACGAGGTTGGATAAGTCCAACTGACCCTGATCGGTCATTCCCTTTGGGTTATCACTGCGGATCACTTGACGCGACCGGATCACCCGACCGTCACTCGTATGCAATCCGCCGAGATCACGAACGTTTACTAACCCATCAATGCGAAGTTCTTCGGCACGAGATTCACTCATGTGGCTACACCTGCAACTCGGTGGGCAGATGCGAGCATCTCGCGTGCCAGGGCGAGCGGATCAGTCGGATCGGATCGCCCTTTCAATGGAGATTCAACGGAAAGGATTGTTTCGGGGGCAAGCGCAGCCACGAATTCACTCACCGGGAGGTCACCCTCGTCGGGCATCAAGCGCCCATGCACACCTTCACTGCGCGCAGTCTGCGGATCGGGTGCGGCCCCTGCACCCGGGGCACCGCAGATCTGGGCATAATGAAAAAGCTCCGGTGGGTAAAGAGTCAGATCCCTTGGGTGTCCACCGGAGCGCGCCAGGTGTAAGGAATCTGCGAGCACCACAACATTGGGCGCCCCACACTGCGTGACAATCTGTACACACGTATCAAGATCTTTCGCTGCCGAAAACAACATGAACTCAACCGCGATAGAAGTGTTGTGTTCAGCCGCCAAATCGGCCACTTGTGCGAGTGTATCTAATCTGCGCACTGGGTCTTCGTCTTCAACCGTGGCGATCACATACCGTGCCCCTAGTGCTTGGGCGGCCTCAAGTAACGGCCGTGATGCGTCTACAGAAGACGGGTCCGTCATGCGGATCACTTCAACGTCAAGAATGCCGATGTCCTCTTCACTGACTGCGCGACACAGCGACTCAAGTGCCCGGTCGTTCCCTAACACTGCGTGGTCGATTCCGGTTGAAGGACTCGGGGTGAGCCGAAAACCGGTGAAGTCGAACCCGGCCGCAGCGGCGACTGCCGCAAGTCGATCAGGAGGAACCGACATCATTGATAGGTGTGCAAGACCAAAGGAGCGCGACATATCACGTACCCACCAGTCGCTCGACAATCGGAAGATACGCATCCAGATGTGCGTCCCCGACCGTTATATAGGAGAAGCCGTATTCCTCGCGTCTACGCTGCAATTCCTCACATATTTCCTCGACGCTGCCAACGGCCGCATGCGGGAAGCGTTTTAGTTCGGCAAGCTCCATGCCGGTTCGAGCCACGACAGACTCTGCCGTGATTTCAGATCGGCCCTCAACTGAGATGAAATAGGTGGCTGTTTCCAATTCAATGTCACTGAATCGCTCACCCGCACCAGCCTTGATCCACTCGATTTTTTTGTGGGTTTCCTCTTCTGTTGAAGACGAAATGCTTCCCGCACCAACGGTTCCGCTGCTGTTATTGAAATTCACGCTGACAATGTCGGCGAGTTCCCCGGCTAATCCAAGAACTTTAGGTGCCCCACCACCGATCATTAGTGGTGGCCACGGACGCTGCACTGGTTGCGGCACCGCACGGTACCCCGATGAATCAATGAATTCACCGTGGTAGTCGACCTCCCCTTCGTCGGCGTAAGCCATGCGCATGAACTCCGCGGTTTCGCGAAGCAGTTGAATGCGTTGCCCTGCCGACTCAAATGGAATCCCAAGGGCTTCGTACTCATTCACCAACCAGCCTGCGCCTAACCCGATCTCGAGCCGGCCTTCGGAGAGAACATCAATTGAGGCCATCTCTTTTGTCAGGACAGTAGGTAGGTGGTAACTCACGCACGCCATTCGGGAACCGATTCGCAGTGTGGTCGTGGCCATTGCTGCTGCCGTCATTGCCGGGATGATCGCAAGTGTTTGCACGCGGTGTCCGGTGCCTTCGATTTTGCTCCCGGGACCTAACAGGTGGTCGGCCACGTGCAGGGTTGAATACCCGCTGTCCTCTACTTTGCGCGCAAGGTCAACCCATTCCTTTAATGAAGTGGAACTGAATGCCTGAATCGAGAAACGAAATGGACGGGTCACTTATGCGCCTTTCGTGCGGAGCGGAAGAACGAACCTTGCGAAGCCGTGAAGCCGCCGTCAACAAACAGCGTTTGCCCGGTGATCCACGAGGCCTGTTCTGAACACAAAAAACTCACTGCATTAGCTATGTCTTCCGGTGCACCCATCCGATTGACGGGGAGCACGCCCGCTATGGCGGCACGCGCGCTCTCGTCACCGTAATGTCCAGCGGTTCCTTCGGTCAGCACCGTGCCGGGACCAACCGCATTACAGCGCACGCCAATCGGGGCAAACTCCACGGCCATTGCCTGCGTGAGTTGGTTTATCGCAGCTTTGGACGCAGGGTAGAGAGATGTTCCCGCAGCGTGGGCTTGGGAAGTAATTGACGAAAGATTGATGACAACACCACCGCCGTTAGCCGCCATCACGGGGACGAGGGCCTGGGCCATCAGGACTGGACCAATAACATTGACATCGAGAATTGCATGCATTTCATCAAGTGTTGTGTGTAAAAGGTCTTGATAACGTTGGATCGCAGCGTTATTAACAAGTACCCGAACGTTCGGTGCAAGTGCCGTTACCGCACCCACTGCTTCACTGTCCGCGACGTCAACCACAGCGGTTCGCACGCCGAGTGACTCACGCACTTCATGAAGTGGACCCTGTGCCACGTCCAGGGCCAAGACTTCATAACCGTCGGTGACGAGTATTTCTGCAATCGCCCGACCAATACCTTGGCCTGCTCCAGTAACGACCGCGGTTCCTTTGTTACTCATGCATTCTCCTCATCAGAGCTTTCATTGTCCAAATTCTTCTGCCAAGCATCGCCGTGGACCGCCCACGCTACACATCGCCGTAACACCTCGCGGTATTCCGCAGATTCCCACGCCACTCGGTCCACAACACCCGTGTCGGCAATTCCCAGATCAGAAACGTCGAATCTCCCCCGGCAGTGACCGAGCGTGAAATACACAACTTCACCCTCCCCCTCAACACGAGTGAAGAGAACAGGGTGCCGGGTTCGAGAGCCCGAATGTGAAACCTCAAAACCGGGGCAGTCCCCGGTGAACTCAGTGTCAAGGATTACGTCAAGGTCGTCACGCAGTTCCATCACGTACAACTCGTCCGTGGTCACAAAAGATGGCACTCCCGCAACGAGTGGGTGTTCGGGTTGAACAACTTCAATGCACGTTGGTGCAATTTTTGGGTGAGCAAGAAACCTGTTTCCCAGCAGTGCGGTGAACTCTGGCATGGCGTCGGGGGTATAAAAGATCTTTGCTTCACTTGCAAGCGGTGCGTCAATCGCCGAGTTTGTGGCGTGCAGTGCCAAAAGACGTGCGCCTCCGCGAACTGCGCGCGCGAGCGCCAATGACTGTTCCGCAGTTGGTCTTACATCACACGTATAAGCAATTAGGGCGTCAGCGTCTTCCAGCAATTCGATCTTGGAGTAATCGGCGTGAACTGTGCAACGAACACTGTTGTACTCGCCGAGCAAAGTCAGCAATTCGAGTCGAGCAAAATCAACGTCGTGCCAGCGACCGCCGACAACCAGAGCAATATTGATCTGATTGGTTGCTGTGATGTCACTGATGTCGGGGGCGGCGCTGCGCACTTGATGTGGCATGCGATCCGCCACCCCCTTCAACACCGCTCAATCAGTTGTGGTTACAAATTTCGAAATGTCGTCGCGATTAGAACTGGGTTCGCACTGTCATGCCGCCGTCACACACAACGTTGGTACCAACGCAGTAACCCATGGCCGGGCTGGCCAAACCGACGATTACCGCAGCGACCTGGCTGGGCTCTCCCATACGACCCAACGGGATTGAACCGAGAACCTTTTCGTAGACCTCGGGGCGGCCAGCTTTGATCTTGCTCCAGTCACCCTCCTCGAAGTACACCGGTCCGGGTGAAACCGTGTTTACTCGAATCCCCTTAGGTGCGAGGGCGTGTGCTGCAGCGGAAGCATGTCGCACGATGGCTGCTTTGAAAGCGCCATAGGAGTTGGGGGAACTCGGCCACACGTTGTCAAAGCCAAAAGTTGAGGACAGCGCGATAATCGAACCGCCACCTGCGGCTTCAAGGATGGGGGTGGCTTCGTCGATCAGGTGTACCAACGGCAACAGGTCAAGTTCCAAGCTCTGCTGCCATTGGTCTGGTCCCTTGATTGAGCCACCGGTGACATTGGAAACCAAAATGTCCAGGCCGCCAAAGTTCTCAGCCGCATCGCGGATGAACCCCTTCAACTGATCTTCCTTGCTCACGTCGATCGCCCGAGCGAAAACTGTGACTCCGGCATCGCGCAACTCCGCAGCAAATGCCTCAACGGCTTCTTCATTGCGAGCGCAGAATGCGACGGATGCACCTTCGGCTGCCAATAATTCGACGGTAGCGCGACCAATTCCGCGGGTGCCGCCGGTGACGAGTGCGCGTTTTCCAGTGAGACCTAGATCCATGTTGTTCCATTCCTTGGAGTGTTAGACACTGACCGTGTCAAAGCTAGGATGTCCATGTTATCTGATCTGAATCTCAGCACGCTGACGTTTCCCGATTCTGATCAAGTGCCATTCACCACAATTCACAGGAGGCGCCCATGAATCACGTGAGAGTCCTGCCGGTCGGTCTTGAACTCGAAGTGGCTGACGACCAGACCGTGATGCTTGCGGCACATGAGGCGGGCTACATCTGGCCCACTGAATGCGAAGGAATGGCCTCCTGCGGTCTGTGCGTCAGCATTATTCGCGAAGGGGCGGAGAATTGCACCCCAATGCTCGATGAAGAACGAGAAACACTCGAACGAACGATGGGCATGATTGATTCATCTCGGCGACTTGCCTGTCGGCTCTGCGTCACAGGTCCCGTGACCCTCACCAAGCGTGGCGTTCGTCTCCGAGACGAGGCTTGACCCATGAGCGAATGCGCAAATATTGAGGCACTGGCCGAACGTCTTGAACGGCTCGAGACAACCGAGGCCGCCCGAAGTGCCCTTTACACTTACGCGCAGGCAGTGGACACTCGAGATTGGTCAGAACTCGCTGGTGTGTTTACCGAAAGCGCTGTCATGGAAATGCCCGGATTAGTGTTAACGGGACGAACCGCGATCGTAGAAGCAATGCAGGGCATGCTGCCCACCGGACTTCTTACCCGACACTTGATTGTCAACCCGCAGGTAACCTGGACATCACCCAATCGAGCCACCGTCACCTCAACTATCTACTACACGCACGAAGGCAGTGGTTTCGAAGCTATTGGTTGGGGTGATTACACAGACGAGATCGTTGTCACCAACGGTGTCGGAGCTATTGCGCGCAAATTATTCACGCCAGCGCAACACCTCCCGGGCACTGTCGCAACGCTCTCAGCACGTTTAGAACAACTTGAAACTGCAGAACTGGCCCGCGCTGCTTCATGGCGCTACGCAAATGCTGTTGACACGCCAGATTTCGAGTTATTGAGAAGTGTCTTCACCGAAGATGCTGTCCTGACCACGAGTAAGGGCTCACGCACTGGCCGCGATCATGTAATCGACTACTACGAAAAGGCACTTGTTGCCCCGGTCAAACGAAAGCATTTTTTGGTGAATCAGTCGATCACACCCCTCGGTCCTGATGTGGTGTTACTAGAGTCCTATTTTCTGTACACATTCGCCGGCGATGACACATCCATTCTTGGTTGGGGTAACTACGTCGATCGCATCAAGATCATTGACGGCGTCGGTTACATCCAAGACAAGCGGATCACAGCGGAAATTCACGCGGACTCCCGCGTTGGTTGGGCGCGACCGTGAGTGATGCACTCAAAGCTCACGACAACCCGCCATACAACCTGGTGCTACTCGATCTCGACGGCACAATTATTGATTCCGAACCTGGCGTGCAGGCTGCAGTACGCCACGCTCTCATCACTGGCTTTGGCATAACACCCACCCAGGCCGAACTCGAAGAGTTTATGGGACCACCCCTCTCGGACGTGCTACCGAGAATTTTCGGGCTCAACGATCCGGCCGATGAACAACGCTTCTTCAAATTGTTTTGCGAGGTGTACTTCCACGAAATGGAGTACGACTTTGATGTGTACCCGGGAATGCTTGATTTGGTCACCGACCTGTTCGATGCGGGGGTTGCAATTGCCTTAGCAACAGCCAAGCCCTCTGAGTCTGCGGAGCGAATCTTGCAGCACGCAAACATTGACCATCAATTCACTTTCGTCGCGGGATCCGCTTCTGATGGTTCGCGTCAAAACAAAACCGATGTACTCGAACATGCTTTCACGCAGATGCAGGTCAATCCCGTGACGCATCGAATTGTCATGGTGGGTGATCGCGCTCTTGATTTACACGCCGCTCAAGCCCATGGAGTAGACAGCATCGCAGCCTATTGGGGTTACGCGCCAACAGGTGAACTCGATGATTGTGCGGCGACCCACCGGGCAACAACGGTTGCAGAGTTAAGAAACGTTCTGTTACCGAATTGAGCTAATTGTTCAGCGACTAGAGCACAGCAGCGTCAAGTAACGGGGCAAGTCGATCTGGTATGCCGATCCAATCCTGCGGTGACAAAATTGTGGGATCAAAGTTCGCATCGATGGAAACTGCGTCAACTCCTGCTGCGGCAGCAGCGGCTACCTCGGTACACAAGTCATCAACACTGAGCGGTCGCAGATTCGCCACAACCACCGGTGGATCAGTGAATAGGTTCCAACACATTTTTAGTGGCGCAAGCTCAGCCGGACGCATTGTGGCCAGAAGGTTCATGGTTTCCAAGTGCTGTTCGAGTGTCCCCGAGGCAGGATTCCACCAGTCGAACTGTTCGGCGGTCCGCTTGAGGCCAATCTCTGATCGCATGCCCGCCATGAGTGGCGGATGTGGCCGCTGAATTGGTTTGGGGTCAACATCAGATGCGGGGATGGAAAAGAATTCACCTTGATGACTCACAGGATCAGGTCCCCAGCAAGCTTTCATGGCGTCAATGAATTCTCCCGCGCGACGACCCCGCGTGCGCGGGTTCACGTCGTATTGCGCGTGCTCTTCGTCGGACCAACCAACACTGAAACCGAAAACAGTTCGACCACCCGAGAGCACATCAAGTGTTGTGATTCGCTGAGCTAGATCAACCGGGCGGTTGTAGCCGGCCACGAGAATACTTGTTCCGACAATGATTTGCGTAGTCCAACCCGCGACAACCGACAACAATTCAAGTGGTTGCAGTACCGAGCGGTACGCCTCGGGGACCGCAAGACCTGGACGCGCGGAATAACCCGACAGAACTTCGTGCGGGTAAAACAGATGCTGTTGCACAAATAGATGCCCGAACCCGAGCTCCTCTGCCCGCTGGGCGAATCCGCGCACTGCGATGGCATCGGCATGAGGACCCAATTGGGGAAGTGCCAAGCCAACGCGCATGCGATTGGTCACGGCCAAAGACCGCCTCCAACGGTAACGACCTCACCGTGCATGTAGGGAACTTCGTCGCTTAGTAGCCACGCTGCGGTTGCGGCAATCTCTTCTGGCTCGGCGTACCTGCCAAGGGGAACGGCAGCACTCATCGCGCCTTTAAATGTTTCAACATCAATGCCGGCAAGACCTGCAAGGCCTTCCTCCAATGGACGCATCATGCGGGTATCCACCACACCCGGCGCCACTACGTTCACGCGGATTCCTTGCGGACCAGCTTCTTTCATGAGGGACTTCGACATTCCGATCACCGCATGCTTGCTTGCAACGTAGGTGGCAACACCAGCATCGCCTTTCAGACCAGCGATGGAAGCGGTGAACACGATCTTGCCGCGATCAGGTTGGGTCGCCATTTGTCGCATCGCGGCAGATGCTCCCAAGAACGCACCGAGAACGTTGACTGCAAAAACTTTTTCGAAGTCGTCAGGATCAAAATCAGCAACGGTGCCTACTTTGCTTTCAACCCCGGCGTTCGCGTAGAACATGTCGACGCTGCCAAACTTCTCGACCGTGGTCGCGAAAAACTTAGCGGTGTCTTCCTCACTCGTGACGTCAGCGCAAACGGCGAGGACTCGATCGCCTAACTCTGCCTGCAGTGCATCAATTCCAGCTTGACTGATGTCAACGGCAACAACATTTGCCCCTTCAGCGTGCAGTCGCCTTACGGCAGCGGCGCCAATCCCTGCAGCAGCGCCAGTTACTATCGCAGTTTTTCCAGAAATTCCTTTTAACATCAATTCTCCTTTATAGTGACCAGCAAACGTCCTGCGCTTTTTTGATTGTTACTCACGAACACCTCCTAATTTACCCGCAGTGAGCATTCCTGTCAGGCAAAATAAATGTGCGTAACCTCACTTCGCTTAACCGGCGATATTACGATCCCCATCCCAATAAGGACGGCGCAATAATTTCTTGTCAACCTTCTGCATCTCATTGCGCGGCAACTCTTCGATGTACTCAAAACGGCGCGGGATTTTGTAAGCCGCCAGACGCTCCCGACAAAAATACTGCAGGCCCTCGGCTGACGGTGGGTCCAACGGATTAGCCAGGACAACAAATGCGAGAAGTTGCTCGCCAAGATCAGTTGACGGAATTCCAATAATTGCGACCTCAGTCACACCTGGGTGTTCGCGTAATACGTTCTCACTTTCGGATGGGTAGAGGTTGACTCCACCGGAGACAACCATGTCCGAGAGTCGGTCGGTAATAAAAATAAAACCGTGTTCGTCAACGTGGCCCATGTCGCCCAGGGTGAATGCTCCCGGTCGCACGTACGCCTTTGCTGTTTTTTCCGGATCTTGGTGGTAAGTCGGACCGAAACCATCAGGTGCTTGGAATGCCAGGATCCCGGTCTCAGCTATTGGTAGTTCGTTCCCAGCCTCGTCAACCACAATTACCGTGAATGGCTCAACCGTTCGACCGACCGATCCTGGGTGTTCCAACCACTCAGGTGAAGTGATGCGACACAAGGTTCCGGTTTCACTGCCACCGTAGGACTCCAACAGAACGGGTCCAAACCAATTGATCATTTCCCGCTTAACCTCTGGTGGGCAGGCGGAACCGGTATGCGCAATGAGTTGCACGCAACTGACGTCGAAGCCAGCACGCACCTCGGGGTCAACTGCCAGCAGTCTTTGGAAATGCGTAGGCACCATGACCGATGAACTGACACGGTACGTGTCGATCAGGCCTAATACCGCCTCTGCATCAAATTTTCCAACAACAATGACCGGGCGTCCGAGTAAAAGGTGACGCACCGCGGTGAGAGGACCGTTGTGTTGCAAGGGTCCAACAACAATATGAGCGCCCTCGGGGAACTGTGCACGTTCTCGCAATTTATCTAGATACTGCTGGTGATTCTCGACCTGCACGAGCACCCAGCGAGTCGAAGTTCCGCGAGCACGGCCAGTCGTGCCTGACGTGTACACCATGGTGGGGCAGGCAGGTCTTTCCTGGAAGTCAACGTTAACGGGTGCACCTGCCAGCCAATCACTCCAGTTAATTATTCCGGAGTGATTCGATGAAGAAGTAGCCCCTGAGTGCAGAACGACCGTGTTCACCAGCCCAGCTTCGAGTGCCGAAACTGCGCTCGCAGCACCGCCAGGACCGGTAATCAAGCCAACCATGTGTGAATCTTGAATTTGATCGCTCAATTCTGGAAGCGTGAGTTGACGTGAAACGGCAACCGTGCCAACCCCAGCCATAAGGCCTGCGGCATGAGCCAGAAGTGTCGGTGCAGCGTTGTCGCCGAGAATGCCCCACCGCTCGTGCGGATCGGGTGCTCCTTCAAGCATTGCGGAGGCAACACATAGAAGTTCCTCAGCAGTTTCAGCCCACGTACGGGTCGACAACGCGTCAACGAGCGCGACACTTTCGGGTTCCGTTGTGGCGATCTCGGCAATCGGCCCAAGATTCAATTCAGCCACAGCACGCCCTCTTTGTCGGTCACCTATTTTGATCATTTAGAAATCACATGTTGTGCCACAAAGAGCACAGGCGAGAGATTACTCCCTCTGATAGTGTCCGAAAACTGTCCCACCACACATTACGGATTAATCGGAGTAAACATGGACTTCCAACCCAGCGAGAAAGCCCAGGAGCTCTCAGCCCTGATGTGGGCATTCCTTAATGACAGAGTGCTACCCGCCGAAGCGGAATATGACGCCTACCGCGCTTCCGTTGGACAAGATGACTTCACCCTCCCGCCCGTTGTTGAGGAATTGAAAAATGAAGCTCGAGAGTTAGGGCTGTGGAATCTTTTCTTACCTGAATTTAGCGGCCTGACCAACGTTGAATACGCGCAGCTCGCCGAAATCTCAGGGTGGAGCGTTGACATATTCCCTGAGGCAATCAACTGCCAAGCCCCTGACACGGGCAACATGGAAACCATTCACCGCTTCGGTACCGAAGAGCAAAAAAAGCAATGGTTGGAGCCGCTTTTAGATGGAACGATGCGTTCCGGTTTCGCAATGACCGAACCGGATGTGGCCAGTAGTGACGCCACCAATATCCAATGCTCTATCACGCGCGACGGTGACGATTACGTAATTAACGGCACAAAGTGGTGGACCAGCGGTGCAATGGATCCCCGTTGCAAAATCCTGATCGTGATGGGCAAGACCGACCCTGACGGCCCAGCCCACCGCCAGCAATCAATGGTGCTGGTCCCCACCGACACCCCAGGCGTTCGCATCGTGCGCTCTCTCACCGTGTTCGGTCGTCAAGATCAGCACGGCCACGCGTGGGTCGAGTTTGACAATGTTCGGGTGCCGGTCAGCAACATTCTTGCAACAGAAGGTGACGGGTTCATGATCGCTCAAGCTCGACTTGGGCCTGGGCGCATCCATCACTGCATGCGTTCAATTGGCCAAGCCGAGCGTGCCTTACAAATGATGATCGAACGCGCCAATTCGCGTGTCGCATTTGGTGGGCCACTTGCCGACCAAGGTTCCATTCAAGAGTGGATTGCCGAGTCACGAATCGAGATTGAGCAAGCACGCCTGCTGACCTTGAAGGCCGCTTGGATGATTGACCAAGGTGGAGCCAAGTCCGCTAAGACCGAGATCGCCGCGATCAAGGTTATTGCTCCACGAGTTGCCTGCAATGTGATTGACCGGGCCATCCAGGTCCATGGTGGACTCGGTATCTGTGACGATATCCCGCTGGCCAGGATGTATGGCTGGCAGCGCGCCCTCAAAATTTTCGATGGACCCGATCAGGTGCACCTGCGATCAATTTCGCGCTGGGAGCTCAAGAAGCCTCAGCCGGTGAAACTGCCAACCTGATCCCGCACACATCCGGGCGGACAACTTCTTGGAAAGCTTTTCTTCGAAATCCCTCTGTTTGCCCTATAGTTTTGTGGATTAGGGATTGCGGAGATGCGAGAACGCGAAGTATATTGATGTCCTATAGTTTGAATTCCACAGGACTATCCGGTGTTGTGCCGGCATGCAATTGATTGGGAGCCTCCGTGAGCGACACAAATACCGTGAATCCTGACCGACCGACGATCAATCCGGTTCGTTTTGTCACGGCCGCCAGTTTGTTTGATGGGCATGACGCCGCAATCAACATTATGCGCCGGATCTTGCAGTCACAAGGCTGCGAAGTAATCCACCTTGGACATGACCGAAGTGTTGAAACAATTGTTCGGGCTGCAATCCAAGAAGACGTTCAAGGCATCGCAATTTCGTCGTATCAAGGTGGACACGTCGAGTACTTCACTTACCTTCGTGACCTGCTCGACAGTAGGGGCGCAGAGCACATTCGCATTTACGGTGGTGGTGGTGGAGTAATTGTTCCTGAAGAAATTGCGATTCTTGCGAAAAAGCGAGTTCGCATTTTTTCCCCCGAAGACGGTCAGCGCCTGGGACTCGTTGGCATGATCGCCTCGATGGTGCAGGAGTGTGACGTCGCGCTCACCGAAAATATCCCCCCACTTGACGCGGTGCTCGCAGGACACGATCGCGAATTGGCCCGAGCGATCACCCTTCTCGAAGAAGGAAGCGCACCAGCAGGCTGGTTGGAAAAAATACGAACTGCCGCTGCTCAAGTTTCCACGCCCGTCCTCGGCATCACCGGCACTGGTGGTTCAGGAAAATCTACTTTGACCGACGAACTCCTGCGACGCTTTCGCACCGATCAAGAAGGCAAACTCCGAATCGCCGTCATTGCAGTTGACCCTACAAAGCGCAAGGGAGGTGGCGCACTCCTTGGTGACCGAATCCGCATGAACACCATTGACCTTGGATCTGTTACTTTCCGCTCCCTCGCAACCCGAGGTGCCGGCTCGGTAATCCCGGAAAACCTTGCAGACGTGATCACTTTATATCGAGCCACCCACGATCTCGTAGTTGTTGAGACTCCCGGAATCGGCCAAGGCGACTCTGGCATTGTTCCCTTTGTCGACACGTCGCTCTACGTAATGACACCTGAGTTTGGCGCCGCTTCGCAACTTGAAAAAATTGACATGCTCGACTACGCAGACGTAGTAGCGATCAATAAGTTCGAGCGACGTGGCGCTGAAGACGCCCGTCGTGACGTAGCCCGCCAACTCGTGCGCAACCGCCAAGCGTTCACTTCCACATGGGAAGACATGCCGGTCTTTGGCACCTCAGCGGCCCGGTTCTCAGACGACGGAGTAACCCACCTCTACCACTACATCTACGACCTGCTTGTGTCGAAAGGTTTGGTCAGCAATCCAGGCGTTCTTCCACGCCTTGACGGAATGGAGCCCACTGGACTCACCACGATCGTTCCAGCCGGCCGCGCCCGCTACCTGGCGGAAATCGCCGAAACCGTGCGTGGTTACCACGCCACCACCGAAGATCAAGCCAGCATTGCCCGACGTGTTCAACACCTTGGCACAGCTGCTGAAATGCTCGCAGCGCAAGGAGCGGACACCACGGAGGTTCTTGCGTTGCGGGAATCACAGGAACTTGAATTGCAGCGGGAGGTTGCCTCACTTCTCCAGGCATGGCCAGACGTCCGCGAACAATACACTCAAGAAGAGCTTGTAGTCACTGTCCGAGACACAGAACTGCACACGAACCTCTGGAAAGACACACTTTCCGGCTCCCGTATCCCCCGCGTTGCACTCCCTCGCACCGAAGACTCCGGAGAATTGGTGCGTTACCTGCGGGAAGAGAACTTACCGGGCAGCTATCCATTTACCTCAGGAGTCTTCCCCTTCAAACGTGATGGTGAAGCACCTGCTCGAATGTTCGCTGGTGAAGGGGACGCGTTCCGTACCAACCGTAGATTCCACCTGCTTTCCTCGGGCCAACCGGCGACACGACTCTCGACCGCATTTGACTCCGTGACCCTGTACGGCCGCAACCCAAATGAAGAGCCGGACGTGTACGGCAAGGTCGGCACCTCTGGGGTGTCGATCGCCACCCTTGACGACATGAAAGTTCTTTACTCCGGCTTTGACCTGTGTGACCCCATGACTTCTGTCTCAATGACAATTAACGGTCCCGCTCCCACAATTCTCGCCATGTTCATGAACACCGCGATCGACCAGCGCCTCGACGCATTTACCGAGCGTGAAAACCGAGAGCCCACCGACCAGGAAGCAGCCGAAATTAAAGCTTGGGTGCTCAACAATGTTCGTGGGACCGTTCAAGCCGATATTCTCAAAGAAGATCAGGGACAAAACACCTGCATCTTTTCAACCGAGTTTGCACTGCGTTGCATGGGCGATGTTCAGCAGTGGTTCATCGAAAATAATGCGCGGAACTTCTATTCCGTGTCCATCTCGGGCTACCACATCGCTGAAGCTGGGGCGAATCCGATTTCGCAACTGGCATTCACCCTCGCCAATGGTTTCACCTATGTCGAGGCATACCTGGCTCGCGGAATGAAGGTCGAGGACTTCGCTCCTAACTTCTCATTCTTTTTCTCAAACGGTATTGATGCCGAGTACACGGTTCTGGGTCGAGTCGCCCGACGAATCTGGGCAATCGCAATGCGTGAGCTTTACGGAGCCGACGAGCGCAGCCAGAAACTCAAATACCACGTGCAAACTTCAGGGCGGTCCCTGCACGCACAAGAAATGGACTTCAACGATATCCGGACGACACTTCAAGCATTGTGCGCGATCAATGACAACTGCAACTCACTGCACACCAATGCGTATGACGAAGCAGTGACAACCCCCAGCGCGCAGTCAGTCCGCCGCGCACTCGCAATACAAATGATTATTGACCAAGAGTGGGGTCTGTCCAAGAACGAGAATCCGCTCCAGGGTTCCTACATCGTGGACGAGTTGACCAACCTTGTTGAAGAAGCCGTACTCATTGAATTCGAGCGGATCTCCGACCGCGGTGGTGTCCTTGGCGCCATGGAAACCGGCTACCAACGCGGACGAATCCAAGACGAATCGATGCTATACGAACACAAGAAGCACGATGGATCTCTGCCCATTATTGGTGTCAATACCTTTCTCAATACCCATGACTCCGATGAAGTGCAGGCGGTGGAACTAGCACGCGCCAGTGAAGAAGAAAAACGTTCACAGGTTGATCGACTAGCGGCGTTCCATGAAAAGCACCGAGTTGAATGTGAGCCAGCCCTCGTGAAATTAAAGGAAGCCGCCTCAACGGGAGAAAATACGTTTTCCTCCTTGATGGACGCGGTTCGGGTATGCTCAATGGGTCAAATTACCTCGGCATTTTTTGAGGTCGGCGGCCAATACCGTCGTAATGTTTGAGCAACCAGTGCAGTGCATCAACAACTTAAACAGCCGAATCAACCTAAACGGGGGACCTTGTGACAATGAGTCGGACACTCGACAGCGATCCGATCGACGAGGCCCGGCGCCAGTGGGTGAATCACGACTGGGCGCAAGCTGCAGACGGTATGGCGGCCGTGACCTCTATAGTGCGGGTGCAGCAGATTATGTTGCAAAGAATCGACGCTGTACTTCGACCACTAGACCTTACATTCGCGCGCTACGAAATCCTGACACTCTTGTCTTTCACCAAACACGGCTCCCTTCCCATGACCCGCATGGGAACCCTCCTTCAGGTGCACCCGACCAGTGTCACCAGCGCTGTCGACCGGTTAGAGGCGCAGGGATTTGCCGAACGACTACCCCACCCTTCGGATCGACGGGCAGTCCTAGCATCCATTACGAAATTGGGGCTCAAGCAATCTGCGAAAGCAACGACCGCACTGAATGCAGGAGTATTCGAACAACTCGGACTCACTCCGGAACAGATAAACTCACTACTGGAAATTCTGCGGACAATGCGAACGAATGCTGGCGACTTCTAAACACAGCCGCTCAACCGTTATTTCACAATCTCACTCACCTGAAGAAAGAGAATAATTAATGAATCGTCTTGGTGTCGTCGGCTGCGGCGTTATGGGTGCCGGAATTGCGGAAATTGGGGCAAAGGGTGGCTGTGACGTAATTGTCGTTGACGCTTTCCCAGAGGCACTCGAGAATGCAAAGAAGCGAATGGCGGCATCACTGGCTAAAGCCGAAGCTTCCGGCAAACTCTCCGAGTCCGCTGACGCAATCATGGCCCGAATCCAATGGAGTACCGACATCGCGGCACTCGCCAACTGTGAGATCGTCACCGAAGCAATTCGGGAGACCCTTGCTGACAAGGTTTCACTGATCGCTCAACTCGATGCTGTCCTTAGCCCTGACGCAATCATTACGACCAACACCTCTTCTATTCCAGTTGCTCAAATTGCAGCAGCGAGCACCCACCCCGAGCGCGTTCTGGGTACGCACTATTTCAATCCGGTCCCCGTCATGCAATTGGTGGAAGTCATCTCTTGCCTTCAGACTGATCCCGCGGTCGCCGACGCAACCCACGCCTTCTGCGCCGATGTATTAGGCAAGAAAGTGATTCGCGCCAAAGACCGTTCCGGTTTTGTTGTCAACGCGATTCTTGTTCCCTATTTGTTGGATGCGATCCGCTCACTGGAAAATGGTGTTGCCTCGAAAGAAGACATCGACGAAGGTATGGTCGCGGGATGCGGTATGCCGATGGGCCCACTGAAATTGTGCGACATGATCGGACTTGACACCATGCTGTTGGTTTCTCAAAGCCTGTACGCAGAGCACCTAGAACTGCGCTTCGCTCCCCCCGCGTTGTTGAAACGCCATGTTGAGGCGGGAATGTATGGCCGCAAGAGTGGGCGAGGATTTTACGACTACTCGAAGTAGCTGTAAGCCACGGGCAATAGGCGCTATCGCGCTAGATAGCCACCGTCAACAGCGAGTGCATGGCCGATTGTGAATCCCGCAGCTCCAGAACACAGCCACAGCGCAGCCGAGGCTATTTCGTCGGGGGTGCCAAAGCGTCCAATTAAGGAAAGCCGATTAGCGACCTCTTGTGGGTCGCGGCCGCGCCGCTCAATTGCATTGCGCAGCATTGGGGTATCAATGGAACCAGGACAGATGGCATTAATCCTGATGCCTTGGGGGGCGTAGTCGACCGCGGCGGACTTAGTTAATCCGAGCACACCGAACTTGCTGGCCGTGTACGCCGACTGGTGCGGCTGTGGCCGGTATGAACTGGTGGAAGCAATGTTGACAATTGCGCCGCCGTTGCCCGCCGCAAGCATCGCGCGGATTTCGTACTTCATACACAGGAATACTGATTTTAGGTTTACATCGAGCATTCGATCCCATTGATCCTCGGGCAGATCCGCGAGGAATTCAACTTCGAACTCAATAGCTGCTGCATTCACGGCAAAGTCGAGGCCACCATAGGAATCAATGCACGCCGAGACCATGGCTTGTACGTCGTCGCTTTTGGAAACATCGGTGTGCACGAATTGAGCTTCGCCACCGGTCGAATGAATAAGAGCAACGGTTTCCTCACCGCCGGCATCCGCGATATCGCTAACGATAACGCGGCTGCCGGCAGCAGAGAAAGCCAACGCAATTGCGCGTCCCATCCCTGCAGAGCCACCGGTGACAATCGCACTGCGACCCTCGAACCACTGGTCTACTGCCGAGAAGTAGGACATGCGACCACCCTTACTGATAATCGCCGATTAGTAAGGGGAAGCGCCACCGTCAACGTTGAATGAGCCACCTGTCATGCCGGCGCCCTCTTTGGAAGCAAGGAGTGTGCACATGGCAGCAACTTCTTCAACGGTGTTGGGTCGCTTGATGGCTGTCGGGTTGTACATGATGGCCGCAAGAGCATCGAGGTCTGGGAGTCCCATCGCAGCAACGGTTGCGGGTCCGGTCTCAAAGAACATGTCGGTCTCGACGAAACCTGGACACACAGCGTTGACCGTGATGCCTTGAGTGCCAACTTCGTGTGCTGCTGCCTTGGAGAAACCGATGATCGCGGCCTTGTTGGTGATGTAACCGGCGACACCAACCGTGGTGATTTTGCCGAACATCGATGACATATTAATGATCCGACCAAAATTTTGCGGAGCCATGTACTTGATTGCCCGGCGGGTACCCCAGAAGCAGTGATTGAGGTTGAAGTTCAGTTCGTATTGCCATTCTTCGTCACTGAAGTCAGCGAGCATTGAAGTGGCGGCAACACCGCCTGCGTTGAATACCGCGATGTCGACCCGACCGAAGTGCTCAACGGTGCCGTCAACGAGTGCTTCAACGTCTGCTTGCTTGGTTGCATCACATGCGATGAAGTGGACGTTCTCGCCGCCACCCAATTCGGCCACTGCAGCGGCACCCTTTTCTGCGTTTCGGCCACTCAGTACGACCTTTGCGCCTTCGTCTAAGTAAGCCTTGGCAATTCCAAGACCGATGCTGCGAGTGCTGGCAGTAACAACTGCGACCATTCCGTCAAGCTTTCCCATCAGATGTGCTCCTTCGATAAGGGGATCCGGGCTATTTCGCACCGGCGTTTAACTACTCGAATTTTAGTGGTTTCCTCATGTAACTGTCCGGATATTACCGGAATAGCCCCACCTACATCCCGGTGAATTTAGCCGCTCTTTTCTCCTGAAATGCGGCCATTCCTTCGACGAAATCAACACTGAGCAGCAGCGGCTCTTGGCCATCTCGCTCGGCCTGAAGGATCCCGTCAAGAATAGAAATCGTTGCCGCATTGAGTACCCGTTTGGTTGCAGCCAAGGCAAGTGGTGGCCCGCTCGCCAACTGTTTGACAATTTTTTCTACTGCACCCGCGAACTCGGTATCAGGGACCATTTCGGCTATTAATCCCCATTCAACAGCGGTTTTCGCACTGATTTTCTCGGCAAGCAACGCCATTCGCATAGCCCGGGCCCGACCCGCTGCTGCTGGCACGAACATCGATGCGCCACCGTCAGGCATCAGTCCGATTTTGGTGAACGCCAACATAAATCCAGCCGACTCGGACGCAATGGTGAGGTCGGCAGCCAATGCGATGGAACAGCCAAGACCAGCGGCAATTCCGTTCACCGCAGCAACAACCGGAATAGGTGAGAGCGTGATGGATCTCACTAACCTGTTACCAGCGTCAAGGGTGTCTAATCCGGGGGGAGTTCCATCTGCACTGACATCCGCGCCGGAGCTGAATGCCCGGCCAGCACCCGTGAGGACAATCACCCGGGCGCCTTGTGCAGGTGCTGTATCGATGGACTCGGCAATTACATGCACTATTTCGGCGGACAGTGAATTCAACCGATCGGGACGGTTGAAAGTGATGCGAAGAATGTCATTCTGCATTTCAACGATCAGACCTTCGATAGACCCTTCAATGGACCCTTCAATGGACCCTTCAATGGACATGGCCACTCCTTTTCACATTCACGACTTCAATCTTCGAGGTTACGACTCTAACGGTAGGTTCTTTCCATGCAATCAATTGTCGAGAAAGACGTTGTTGTCCTCGGCACTGGAGCCGCGGGCCTAACCGCTGCGCTCAGTGCAGCACTAGCGGGCGCCGATGTTGGTCTCTACGAAAAGTCCGACCTTCTGGGTGGCTCAACCGCGATCTCCGGCGGTGTCACGTGGGTCCCACAGAACCATCATCAAGACGATGCAGGAATTGCTGACAGTCGCGAAGATGCCATAAATTATTTGGATTCACTTTCACTAGGTCGCATGAACCCTGCACTGGCGCAGACATTTGTCGACAACGGCCGCGCCACCGTCCAGTGGCTCGAAGAAGTCACCGAACTGCGTTTTACACTGCTACCAAACTACCCCGACTATCACCCGGAAAACCCTGGCGGCAAACCAAACGGCGGTCGTTCACTTGACCCCGGTCTTTTTAGTTACGCGAGTTTGGGCCCATGGCAAGACAAGGTAGGCCGCAGTAAGCGCGGTGCACACTTGAAAATCACCGACACGACACTCGGCGGTGGTGCAGGTTTCCTCGAGCCCGACGAACTGCAGCACCGAGTCGACAACGACCTGCGTGGTTGCGGCAGTGCACTCATTGGCCCAATAATCAAGGCCTTGCTCGACCTCGGGGTTGAGCCCGTTGTTGGCGCCACTGCAACAGATCTCATTGTTGAAAACGGCCGAGTCACGGGTGTACGACTCGTGATCAATGGTGTTGAACACACCGTGTACGCCCGGCGCGGTGTCATCTTGGCAACCGGCGGCTTTGAGTGGAATAACGAACTCGTTAAGGAATTTCTGCGTGGCCCAATGACCGCGCCAACTTCGATCCCCACCAACACCGGTGACGGACTCCTGATGTCAATGCGGGCTGGCGCGCGGCTTGGCAATATGGGCCAGGCGTGGTGGGTTCCCGCGGTAAAAATTCCTGGAGATATTGCTTTTGGTGCAGAGCGCTCGAACTTGGTTAACCGCGAACGGACACTGCCTGGCTCGATCATGGTCAATCGGTATGGGCGGCGTTTTACCAACGAGGCCACCAACTACAACGCTCTGGGTGGTGCATTTCACCAAATGGACCCGATGTCATTCGGCTACACCAACCTTCCAGCCTGGTTAATCTTTGACGGTCGAAATGCACAGCTGTACGGCTCATTTGGCACACCTGCCGGGGAACCTATTGCAGAGTGGATCCCCCGTGCGGATTCACTGAAAGCACTTGCGGAGCAGGTCGGTATTGATCCTGATGGACTCGAGGCCAGTGTGGATCGCTGGAACAATTTTGTTGACACGGAATCAGATGCTGACTTTGGTCGCGGTGACAGCGCCTATGACCGTTGGAGTGGTGACGGTGAGTACCGGTTCACGAAGGCCTCGACACTGGGACGGATCGATGAAGCACCCTTCTATGCCGTACAGATTGAGTCCGGCACTTTGGGCACAAGTGGTGGTCCGCGAACAGATACCGCCGGACGCGTATTGGATACCCACTCACAACCTATTCCCGGGTTTTACGCGGTAGGCAACGTTGCTGCGGCGCCCACCGCGATGGCTTATGGCGGCGCTGGCGGAACCCTTGGCCCGATCCTGGTATTTGGACGTTTGGCGGGAATTAGCGCTGCAACAAATAACGCAGCGAATTAGGTACCTAGCAACCGGTCACCGCGTGGACGGTCAGCCTCGCCGGTACGAAAGTTTGACATGTCACCCACCATCGGGGCGTGGGCAATTGTGGTGGTGGCTTCGTGCACGCAAATCCGATGCACAATTCTCCACTCGCCATCACGCTGCTCATAACGGTCTAGGTATCGGCCCAACCACACTGACCAGTCACCACCGTCACGTGGCACGAGGTAGGTGATGTTGTAAATCTCACCGCGCGCGTGATCGCGATCGTCGAACTCAATGGCGTGCTGCATATTGCAATGCATAGTGGCTTGCCAGCGGTCATGTGTTCCCACAACTCGTTCCGCGAACTCCCAACCGTTACCGACAAACCGACCGTGATCATCGGTTGCATCAGGCCAGTAAGCACTTTTCATCAATTCAAGATCAAGTCGATCAACGCCTCGGGCGTACCGAGACGCTGCCTCGCGGATCGCCTCACGTGATGCGATGTCACCAATATTGAACTCTGCCATGGCGCAATTCCCTTTGACTCGATTGACGATTCACTAATCCGTTGACAATGCAGGCGGTGCAAAAATTCCAGCATTGGCAGTCACTCCACCGTCACACATGAGCACCGCACCCGTGATGAAACTAGCCGCTGGTGAAGCGAGGAAACAAATTGCTTCGGCCTGTTCTTCCGGTGCAGCAAGGCGCTGCAAGGGAATATTGCGAGTAAGTTCGGCAAGATGCTCAGGAGTGAGCTTTCCTCCCTGAATAATTGACGTCATGGTGGGACCCGGCGCCATTACGTTGACGCGCACTCCGCGCACACCCCAGTCGAGTGCCGCCGCGCGAGCCAGATTGATCGCTGCTGCTTTTGAAGCGTTGTATGCGAAACGCTCCGGGTCAGCGCGAACACCGGAAGTGGATGCAACAACAACTATTGAACCGCCACCGCGCTCTGCCATTTTCGGTGCAGCGTGCCGAATGCCAAGAACAACACCACGCGCGTTCACCGACATGATCCGGTCGTAGGCATCCACTGCGTCTTCTGCTTCCCAGTGTGTGCGCCGCGCAATGCCAGCATTGAGAACAAGCACATCGAGGCCACCAAATGTTTCAAGGGCTGCAGCAACCATTGCTTCGTTGTCTGACTCAACGCTTACGTCAGCTACAACCCCCAACAAGCCTTCGACACCGACTGTCCACGCAAGTGCCTCAGTGTTGAGATCAACCACAACAACTTGGTAACCACGCTCATGTAGCATTTTTGCGGTCGCTTGACCAATTCCCGCTCCCGCACCGGTCACGATTGCGACGTGCGACATCAGCGAACCTCAAACATTGAGTAAAGGATGTCCTCGCCGTCACTTCGTCCTTGGCCGACCGCCTGTATCACGTTGAGCCACGCATAGCGTTCGTCATCTGTTTCAAAAGTTGGTGCAACCGTGTACGTTCCGCGTTCTCGATCACAGCGACCCTTGTAGGTGACGTAGACCAAAGCTCCGTCATCGGTCCGAACCAATTGCCGGACGTCGAGCAGCATTACTTTGCCATCGGTTGAAGGGATTGCCCAGTCGCCACCGGGCGCGATAATTTCTCCGCTGAACCGTTCACCTTCCCAGCGACCGTTGGCAATGCTCCCAATTACACGCTTATTGAACGCCGTTTGTCCAAGTCGGTAGACGTCACCGCGGGTAACGCGGACAGTTGCGAGAGGAACGAGTTCAAGTGCGGGTTGGTCGGTCATTTCACTCCTACAGATGAGGTTTTATTTCGGACACGAATGGGTTCGGTGACACCGTCCCAATTGTGGTGCGCTTCACGGATCTCGGTGAAAAGTTCTTCAACGTCTTCATTGAGTCCATGCAACTCAACAAAAAATCCAAGTGTGCTTCGACAGTCAATGTAAGCAACGGGCACATATGAATGAAGTGTTGATGCAACTTCGTAGCCGGCGTCAACGAAGCGCGCGACCTCTGCCGGCATGTCAGCTGCCGGAACGAGGCAGGCAACGTGATGAAACCCCTCAACACCGGGGGCAAACATGTCTCGGTACACCGACGGACTGTCATCCATGCATTGGATCAACTGAATCTGTGCCGGGCCGGCTTGCCCGAATGCGTAGGAGAACACCGCTTGATCCTGTGTTCCCCGGTACGTGTGGTCGCGACCTCGGTGATTGCGGCTCACAAAAAATGGACCGGCGCCCATTACTTCAACCCAGTGTTTGATACCAGCATCAAGGTCTTCAACAACGTAGGCGTATTGCACGATCGGGTAACGGATCAGTGGCTCGCGCATTAGACACCGACTTCGGGGGATCCATCGCGCAAGCGAACAGGGTCGGTGTAGCCATCCCAGTTCACATGGGTCTGTGCCACCATTGCGAAAAAACCTTCAGTTCTCTCGGTGCGTCCGTAGAGTTCAACGAAATGCCCTAGGTCTTCGCGGCAATCGAAGTAAACGGCAGGCACGGTTGTTGTTAGCGTTGACGCACACTCGTAACCAGCTTGTGTGAAGCGCTTTATCTGCGCATCCCATTCATCGAGCGGTACGAGTGCACACACGTGATGTAAACCGCCTTCTCCTGGGGCGTACATGTCCCGGTAGATCGATGGTCCGGGATCATCTTGTGAAATCAGTTGAATCTGTACTGGACCGCTCTGCCCAAACGCGTAACTAACACGAGTCGAACTCGGTGCTCCCCGATATGTGAGTTCATTGCCAACGAAGTCGCGAACAACAAAGAACGGTCCAGCCCCCATTGTCCGCGTCCAGTGCCGCATTCCTTCATCGAGATTGTCGACTACGAATGCGTACTGCATAACAGGGTAGGCCAACAATGGCTGACGCATATCCAAACTCTTGTTTTCGATGATCTATTTAGGCAAGTGAGTCGATGGTGACGGTGCCGGTGGAACCGTCAACGGTGATGATCGCACCTTCAGGGATTTTGTAGGTCGCCCCTTCAAGGCTGGCAACGCAGGGAATACCCAACTCGCGGCTAACAATCATCGCGTGACTATTCGGGGCACCAACACCAACAACAACAGCGCTAGCAACCACGAATAGGGGTGTCCAGGACGGATCCGTTTGCGGGGCAACCAAAACATCCCCTGGTTCAAAAGCAGTGATCTCAGAAGTATCAGTAATGATCCGGGCCCGACCCGTTGCCTTACCCGCAGCAGCACCAGTACCGGTCAACGTGTCACCCACCGAAGCAACAGTGAACTTCTCACTGGACATCCGCTTAAGGTCTGCGATCGGAACACGCGGTAATCGCGCATCAAGGAACAAGGGAACATCAAGATCGGCGTACTGCTTCCAATCCGCTTCACGCTGGGCAATAGCTTCGGTAACAAGATCCGGCTGCAAAACAAGACGATCCAACTCACCATCGAGTGCCATGAAAATCTGTCGCGGGTGAGTGAAATGACCTTCGCTGGTCAGGCGGCGACCCATTTCCAGCAAAGCAACGCGTGCCTCGTTAATAATCTTGATGCAGTTACTTTTACCCAACTCGCGCCAACCAGCAAACCTGCGAGCCGAATCAAGACCCATCCGTAGCGTGCCCAATGCTTCATCGTTACCAGCTAAACCCTCAACGATGCTGGCAACCAACACTTCAGCTGCTGAAGTTGCCTCACTGCGGCGTGCCGCTGGTGACTGGTCGTCACTGAGTTGACGCATGCGGTCAATCAGTCCCAACGGCAACTCAGGACGAGTCTCCCACGAGTCCGCGCCCAAGTCCCACTCTGAAGGTCCTCGATAACCAAACTCACGCAAAAATACCTGCAACTTCTGGTGAAAATCAGGATGCTTGTCTTTGAGAACAGAAACAATCCCAGCAATCCCCGAATCAAAAAGCGCATTGAGTTCTGCGTCATTACGAACAAGACGCGACAAATCCCATAAGGCATAAGAAGGTGCCGCCGAAACAACGTCGCCAGCAGGTCCAACTAAATCAAATGGTGAGATTCCTGAATCGGGGGGCAAAACCGAACCGATAACAGCCGGTCCAATTGCTGCTTGCGCTCCAGCAACGAGTTCACCGCGCCAGGTCATGCGCTCATAGGGAGCCAAGCTGCGGGCATAGGCAACCAGTGCCGCATTCGACATTTCGTCAAAGTCCGGCCGCTGCGAACGCAACCGGTCAGCAATCCGGGTGTCTTCTTCTAAATCGGGATAGGAGGTGGTGGTGAGTGTCCAGCCTGTGCGTGCAGCTAATCGCTCTGACGTCTCGGGGTCACCGTCGGTTGGGTGGGTTTCATGCGGTGGCGCATCAGGGTGACTTCCGAAGAAGGAAACATCTATTGCTTCCCAACCCAGGCCGCTACGAATTCCGGTGAGACGGGCGGTCGTGACGTTGACGTACATGTGGCCGTACCGAAATGCTGCCGCAGGAAATGCTTCCGGGTCAAGGTTTGCTTCAGCAACTGAGATCGCTCCCATGTCGGCATAGGCATTGGAAAAGCCCGGTAAAACCTGTGGGTTCCAAATCAGGTCAGCGCCCAATGGTGAGATTGGATCGGGCAGGACGTCATTTGCGTTGAACCGAGTGTAGATCGGGAAGCGCTCATTGAGCTTCGCGCTATCGATACACCATTCGTCACTGAGTTGGCCTACAGGCGTCGTGTTAGTCATAGAGGAAACTTAGACCATTAGTTCGAATGGCACCACGTAAACCTAGGAAATCCTTGTATATTTCGGTCAGCAAAAACGCCACTACGGCAACGAGTCGATTGTTACCGTTCCTGCGGCACCGTCAACGGTGACAATTGCGCCTTCGGGGATCTTGTGGGTTGCTCCTTCAAGACCGGCCACGCATGGAATTCCCAACTCACGGCTGACTATCATCGCGTGACTATTCGGAGCACCAACGCCAACAACAACTGCACTGGCTACGACGAACAATGGTGTCCAGGACGGATCCGTTTGGGGTGCAATGAGTACATCTCCTGGCTCGAAGGCCGCTATCTGCCCGGTGTCAGTAATGATTCGGGCTCGGCCAGTTGCTATTCCAGCAGCCGCACCGATTGCGGTAAGCGTCTCACCCACCGAAGCGACGGTGAATTTTTCACTGGACAACCGCTTGAGTTGTGCGACGGGCACTCGAGGAACACGACTGTCAAGGAACAACGGAATGTCGAGGTCTGCATATTCCTTCCAGTCCGCTTCCCGTTGAATAATCGCTGCGGTAACAAGATCGGGTTGGAGGACAAGTCGATCTAGCTCACCATCGAGTGCCATAAAAATCTGTCGCGGGTGGCTGAAGTGACCTTCACTATTCAGGCGCCGACCCATCTCTATCAGTGCGACTCGGGCTTCATTGATCACCTTGATGCAGTTGCTTTTGCCCATCTCACGCCAACCGGCAAACCGGCGGGCCGAATCCATACCCATGCGCAAAGTTCCCAAGGCCTCTTCATTACCAGCAAGGCTTGCCACCACACCGGCGATCACCTGGTCAGAGGCAGCCGTTGCCTCACTGCGTCGCGTCGCTGGTGACTGCTCATCATCGAGTTGGCGCATCCGGTCTACCAGACCCAGCGGCAACTCCGGACGCGTCTCCCACGAGTCCGCGCCTAGGTCCCACTCTGACGGCCCCCGGTAACCAAACTCCCGCAAGAACACCTGCAACTTCTGGTGAAATTCGGGGTGCTTTTCTTTGAGCGCAGGAACAATCCCAGCGATTCCGGAGTCAAAGAGTGAAGTGAGTGCTGTGTCGCTGCGAACGATTCGCGACAGATCCCAGAGCGCATAAGCGGGCTCCGCCGAAATAACGTCGCCCGGCGGTCCTACCAACTGGAATGGGGAAATATCCGAGTCCGCTGGTAACACGGAACCGATAACGGCTGGACCTACAGCGGACTGTGCACCAGCAATAACTTCGCCGCGCCACATCATGCGTTCATAGGGAGCCAAACTGCGCGCATAAGCAACCAATGCCGCATTCGACATTTCGGCAAAATCCGGGCGTTGTGAACGCAACCGATCAGCAATGCGGGTGTCTTCTTCCAACTCCGTAAACGAAGTGGTTGTCAAAGTCCAGCCGGTACGAACCTGCTGAATCGCAGTCATTGCCGGGTCGTCGTCGGTTGGGTGTGGCTCGTGCAGTGGCGCATCAGGGTGACTGCCAAAGAATGCAGCGTCAATTGCCTCCCAGCCAATCCCAGCACGGATGCCAAGTAAGCGCGGGACCGTAACGTTGACGTACATGTGGCCGTATCGAAATGTTGCGGCCGGAAATGCATCCTGTTCTAAGTTCGCTTCGGCAACGGAGATCGCACCCAGCTCTGCATAGCCGTTCGAGTAACCCTGCACGATCTGCTGTTTCCAAATTAGATCGGCTCCAAGTGGTGAAATTGGGTCAGGCAGCACGTCATTGGCATTGAACCGCGTATAAATCGGAAACCGCTGATTGAGTTTCGCGCTGTCAATACACCAATCGTCGCTGAGTTGCCCCTTGGGCGTTGCATGAGCCATGCCAGAAACTTAGGCCATTAACACTCACAGCACGTGAAGAATGAAAATAATTCCTGATGATCTCTTAGGAAAGACCGCCACCGGAAAACCACCGATTCATGCGTTCTTCATTCGCTTCTGCAACAGGTTCCAATAAAAAACCAGATGGCGAACGTACATAAGAAAAGGATCCGAATCCTTCATCGGGTGAAACTTGACTGCACACCAAAGTCCAACCACGCGAGATCAAATCCGCTGTAAGACTGGGAACGTCTGCCCAAACACCAGCATGGTGATTATTCTCCGGATCCCCATGCCACCAAGGAGTTCCCTTGGGACCTTGAATCAACTCAACATGCTGCGGCCCTTGGGTTGAGTAACAAAACTTCAATGGCACCAGTCGTTGCCCGTCTTCGGGTGTCCAGATCCGCTGGTCTTCGCGAGAGACAACATCGGTCCATTCCAAACCTAAACCAGCACCCATCTCCAGCATTGCTGCATCAATGTCGGCGACCAAGTGGCCAACGTGGAACATGCGAGTTGTGTAGTCGAACATTATTACCTCCGGGTTTATTGCCGCTGGGATCTGTACGTGTCTAAGTCAAAGTAGTCGCGCCACAAACTTACTTTGTCACCACGTATTTCGAAAACGGCCGCTATTGGGATTTCAATCCAACGTTCGTCAACGAGAAATCGGTCGGTGCGCTCATTCATCACGGTGTTGCCCGCTGCTACTTGACGGTGAACAACCCACTCGACTTGTGAAGCGGCCTGACTCACACCTGCGGAAAGAACTCCAAGGACTCCGTCGGGTCCGAATACTTTTCCAATCGGAACGTTGTCATATTCAATGTCTTCGGTGACTAATGCAACGACTGCATCAAGGTCACGGGCTTCGCATGCACGAATGAGATCGGTTACTACTTGCTCAGGTGTCATCCGTTTGCAGCGCGGCGGTGTACGCGGATAGGTAGTCCGGTGAGTCCACGAAGTGCGTAACTCGGGCCGTAGGTCAATGCATCTCGGTCAACAACTTCCAATGCAGTGACGTTATTGGCCAGTGCACGCAAGGCAGATGCAGACTCAATGCGAGCCAGGCCCGATCCAACACATACGTGAATGCCGTGTCCGAAAGCAAGGTGTTCTTTCACATTTTCACGCAATGGATCAAATGCATCAGGGTTCTCGAACGTGGCATCGTCGCGATTAGCGGATGAGTATGCGAGGAAAATGGTGCTGCCTTTAGGAATCACGGTTCCCCCGAGTTCAGCATCGCACGTTGTCACGCGGAACAGGCCCATGACGGGAGATGCAAGTCGAATTCCTTCTTCGACAACCCCACGACGAAACACTTCGTCATCACGCAAACGGTCCCACACGTCGGGCTCTTCAACTCTGCGGTCGTCGATATACAACAGGATATCCGCGAGTGAGCGGATTGTTGTTTCATTACCAGCAACAATCAACTCTCGAATGAGCCACACCAACTCTTGGTTGGTTAGTGGAATCTCGCCTTCCTCAGTTTTCACCAAGGTAGACAACAAGTCGTCTTGCGGGTTTGCACGACGTTCATCAAGAATTTCACAAATGACCTGCTGGAACTCAAGGATGTCGCGTTCAACTTCGAGCCAACGCTCCGCTGTCAGCTTTCCGCCCATTGACGCATTTGATGAGTCCGACCAACGGCGCAGGTCAGCCCGGTAACGGTCGTCAATGCCGAGAATGCGCATGATCGCCCACACAGGTAGTGGGATCGTGATCTGCTCCATTCCGTCAACGACTTCGTTGTCCGGCAGGGCGGCGGCCAACTGGTCGGCAACTTCGTCAACCAAAGGTTCCATCCAGGCGAGTGCTCGAACCGTGAAGGCACGGTTCACCATTTTGCGGTACCGCGTGTGCTGAGGTGGGTCGTTCGTGCCAAGCGCCGGGGTATACGGGAAGCCCTGTGCGCGAATCGCTTCGATTTCTTCAACTACTTCGGCGGGTGGTTCAGTGCGCCGAGCAGGTGGCAAAATATTTGAAAAACGAACCGGGTCCATCAGTGCCTCGCGAACAAGCGCCCACGTTGTGACAAAGAAAAGACCGGGCTGGTCGGGGATTTCATAAACCGGGGCATCTGCTCGCAACATCGCATAAGCGGGAAATGGATTTTGGTAGAAATCTTCAGAGTGCGGATTCACATGCGGCAGCGTTTCGGTCATCACAGCACAGTAGAGGAAACCAAGGTCTGAGGCAATGGAGTTTAGGTGTTCTACCTCACGCCATGACTTACATTCAATCACCTTCACCGCTTGCTAGACGCTGATACCGTTCCGGAAATGAGTCAGATAAACGTGCCCCGTGAGGTGATTGCAGACCTGCAGGAACGTCTCAAGAAAACCCGCTGGTTCGACGGAATCCAAGACTCGGGTTGGGAATACGGCACCGACCTCACTTACCTGCGTGAACTCTGTGATTACTGGGCGTCAGATTTTAATTGGTATGCGGTCCAAGACAGATTCAATGCATTCGACCAAGTTGTCACTCACGTTGAAGGCCAACGTGTTCATGCATTTCACCAGCGTTCCCCTCGCCCCGATGCCACCCCGCTGCTACTCGTTCACGGCTGGCCCGGTTCTGTAATCGAGTTCATTGATGTAATCGGTCCACTAAGTGATCCTGATCGCCACGGTGCACCGGGCGCCCCTGCATTTCATGTTGTGTGTCCTTCCATTCCCGGCTACGGATTCTCGGGACCGACCCAGGAACGCGGTTGGGACGTAAGGCGAATCTCCACTTCACTGGACACGTTGATGCAGAGTCTGGGTTACACCCAATACGCGGGCGCAGGTGGCGACTGGGGTTCTAACATTCTCACCGACCTTGCCCGATCAGATCGTGCATCTTCACTGAACGCACTTCATTTAACGATGCCCACGGGGCTTCCGCCCGAGCCGGGGGTCGTGGAGGAACTCAATGAGTTTGAACAAGCTTCTCTGGCGCACTGGGACCACGCGGTCGCTACTGGTCGGGTTAATCACGTGAACACCAACACCTTCCGACCCCACACAATGGCAGTGGCGGTAAACGACTCCCCCGCTGGTCTGCTGTCATGGATGGTGGATATGTGTCGCTCATTCACGGTGTACGAGGGAAACGTGGAAGATGCTCTAACGAAAGACCAGTTGCTTGCAAACGCCACGATCTACTGGGCGACAGGAACAATTAGTTCAGCCATGCGACTGTATTACGAGTGGGCCAAGCAGAAGGCCGCCCAACCAAACCCTCCATTTGTCACCGTGCCCGTTTCAGTATCAATTTTTCCCAATGACATTCGACGCTGGCCACGTTCATGGGCTGAGCGTTCACTCAATATTGTTGGCTGGGAAGTACTTGAGGCCGGGGGTCATTTCGGATCATGGGAACAACCCGACTTGTTTGTTGACGCGGTTCGGCGCTCACTCGGCTGAGTAAATAAAATTTGGGTTACATTCAACCCAGGGTCTGGAGCAGGCTCCGCGCATTAAGTGTTCAACAAATATTCGAAGGGACGGTCTGGGATTTGTGGTTAAACCCCGAGTCGTAATTATCGCCAACCCCAGAGCAGGTGGTGGCCGGGCACGCGATGTTGCAATAGCGGCCCAGAACTCCCTTTCAGAATCAGGCATACAGGTAACACTTCACCTTTCCACAACACGTGAACAACTCCGTACTGAGACAGCGCATGCCTGCGAGTCAAAACCTGCTGTCGTCCTTGCCTGCGGAGGTGACGGGACGGTCCACGACGTACTGCAGTCAACAATCCCTACCAACACCCCTTTAGGGGTAATTCCAGCCGGGACGGGAAACGACATTGCGCGATCACTTGGGCTCCCCGGGAAAACAAATCAAAAATTCTTTCAGAAACTTGCGTACTCAATTCACCACCACGATTTCGAATCTATCGATGCCTCGCAAATCACTGTTGAAGGAAATCAACAGTGGTCCCTCGGAGTGATCTCAGCGGGACTAGATTCTGACGTCAACGAGCGGGCAAACCGCATGACCCACTTTCGCGGTACCACTCGTTACACTCTCGCGTTACTCGCCGAACTACGCGCGTTCCCACTGCACAATTACACGGTGACAATTGATTCAACAAAGCGAACCGGCTCGGCAATTTTGATCGCGGTCGGTAACGGCGGACAGTACGGCGGAGGCATGAAAATCTGTCCACAGGCAGACATGACCGACGGCTTGTTAGATATCACCTGGGTTGACCCCGCTCCCCGCAGAACAGTGCTTCGACTCTTTCCACTCATCTACTCGGGGCGACACGTAAACAGCCCACTCGTTCACACCTATCGAGGCTCAGAAATCTCCATTGAGTCACCTGATTCAATGATCTACGCGGACGGGGAACGAATCGGCCCAACTCCAGCACTTATTCAGGTTGTACCGAAGATCGCGCGCGTTCTTTTATTTCGCGAGCAAATGAGTCCACGTAATTCATTCCACCGGCCGAGAGAATCTCGTTCTTAATCACGTCAACAACTTCTGCTCCGGTCATAGTTGTCAGATCAATGTGCAACCGCTCGGAGAGATAAACGCGTACCTTGTGTCGACCAAATTTTTTCGCGCCATACACGGTTGTGATCGTATGCACCGGAACGCTCGGGTTAGCTTCAAGGATTGGGATCAAGACCCGTCTGTGTATTTTGTGCAGCGACTTCTTGTCCGGGGAACGGGTTCCCTCAGGGTATAAACCCAGCTTGCTTCCGTCTTGCAACAGTTGATGCGCTTCGTCGAGAGCCCAACGCGTGGACTCTTCGTCGCCTCTACGTAGTGGAATTTGCCCCATCCAACGGAAGAACGCGGCGCCACGACTTTCAAAGACTTCGACTTTCGCAAAGGCCGTTACGCGCCACCACTGTTTCATCACGATTGCAACCGGGTCCATTGCGTCCACGTGATTCCCCACCAAGATTGCCGGCCCGCGCTTAACGTGTTGCGCACCCGAAACCTTGACCGACCAACGGAAGTTCAACGCTCTCATCAAAAATATTGTTAACCAATACGTACGTGCCCGTCCTGGTCTACCAATCCGAACACCCGGATAAATCAGCTTTCCGCGGTTCAACAGATCTTGATACGTCTCTGGGTTCGAATTTTCCACGTCGCAATCATGGCGGTAAACACTCGGGGTCGCTCAAGGGCCTTCCAAGGAAACTCCACCTTGATCATCTTCATGCAAGTCCCGAACCAAGAGCACCGAGGAGCCCGAGTGACGAGCAATCGCACTGGCTACCGACCCAACCCGCAGCCGCGGCAAACCCGTCAACCCCCTAGTTCCCATCACTATCAGGTCAGGCTGAAGTTGTTCGCTCACTTCCAAGATCGAGGCGCGCGTATTCGTGGTGATTGACTCCGGGTCAGGTGAAACGATCCGGATTTCAACTTTCGCTCCCGTCGCCTCGAGTCGCAGAGCTGCAGCTTCGGCACTGGCCCGGACGTCGTTGTCAGCTTCGATGACCGACAGAACACTGATGTTGGTCGCGTCAATCCATGGAAAATGTGTAAGCAGCTCGACGGCGGCATCTGCATGTGTCGATCCGTCGATACACATCAAGATCCGCTCGGTTCGGACCGGGCTGCGGGCTATCAGCAAGGGAGTATTGGGGCATTGCATAAGCCATTCCGTTGTACTGCCAATATGCAGCGCCTTCATTAGCCCTTTCCCACGCGCACCGACAACGAGCAGTGTGGAATCTGGACACTCTCTCAGAACCAATCGAGGATCATGGGACGCGGTCAGGTACCGAACCTCATTGAAGCCACACTTCGCAGGCAATTCGCGCAGATGATCGGTGGAAGATGGGCTAGAAGATGGACTAGGAGATGGACTTAGTGAGTCGTACCCCGAGGCTGAAAGCGTGGCCGACTTGTTTCTCGAATCAACCGAAATGACATCTAGATTCCACCCGGTCCAAGTCTGCGAGGTCACCCACCCCCAGGCCTTGGCAGCACCTTCTGAGTGGTCTTCACCGAAAGTTAATTTCTCTGACATGCCAACTCCCATCGCTTTCACGAGTGTGACACGACCGCCATTTTCGTTGCAACTTCAGATAGCGAAATCATGGCATCAATCTGGATAGGCAACCTGGATGAGATGGCCAAAATTACGAGTTTTGCGGTGCTTAATGGCCGACTTTCCCAGGAACTGGGAAAGTCTTGCAAATGCTAAAAAGTGCGCCCGTAGGGATTCGAACCCCAAACCTTCTGATCCGTAGTCAGATGCTCTATCCGTTGAGCTACGGGCGCCAAGCACGTACACGTACACGTACGATCCGGGAGTCTACTGACCCACGAAATAGACGGCGGAGGCGGAGGGATTTGAACCCTCGATGGGTATAAACCCAAACCGCATTAGCAGTGCGGCGCCATAGACCACTAGGCGACGCCTCCACGCCAATTCCAATTCACGTGCCGGTTTTTTCACCAGAACAAGAGCCGAAAGCAGCCCGCTTAGCCTAATGCCTGAACAATTAGGGCACACTTGCCGGTCATGGGCGGTGATATTCACACTCTCGCAATTGATTGCGGGGGCGGCGGGATTAAAGGATCCGTGCTCGACGAAGCCGGGACCATGCGCAGCGCACCAATCAGAGTGCCCACCCCGTACCCACTCACCACCGAACTTTTTGTTTCAACCTTGCTGGATTTGGCGGCACAACTACCGTCAGCTCAACGCGCGACCGTTGGCCTGCCCGGCATGATCCGGCACGGTGTGGTGATTACGACCCCGCACTACATCACTCGCTCTGGCCCCCGATCCAAAATCCTGCCCGAGTTGGTTGTGCAATGGGAAAATTTTGATGCCCGTACAACCCTGACGAATGCGTGGAATATGCCCACAATCGTTCTCAACGACGCTGAAATTCACGGGGCTGGGGTGATCGCTGGATCCGGCCTAGAGTTAGTTCTCACTTTGGGCACCGGTTTGGGGAGTGCAATTTTTGACGGCGGTGTTTTGGCGCCTCACTTAGAACTCTCGCAGTCACCCGTTCGTTGGGGGCTTTCCTATGACACATATATAGGTGAGCATGAACGCAAACGCCTCGGCGACGCCCTCTGGTCTCGCAGGGTTGCCCGAGCAGTTGACGTGTTGCGCCCCGTGTTTTTATGGGACCGGCTCTACCTCGGCGGAGGTAACGCTCGAGCACTTACACCAACTGCAATCGCGCGCCTGGGCGACGACGTTGTTATTGTTCCTAACACCGCTGCCCTGGTGGGCGGTTCTAGAGTTTGGCAACTGCCCCAGCAATAAGCACACCTGTAGTAAGCACACCTCAAAAAAAAGGAAGTCACGTGAAGGTTTCTGCATACGCCGCACCAAGCCCCGGAGCACCGCTCGAGCCGACAACGATCGAACGTCGAGACCTGCGCCCACATGACATTTTGATTGACATTAAATTTTCTGGGATCTGCCACTCTGACATTCACCAAGGCAGAGAAGAGTGGGGCCAGGCAATTTTTCCCATGGTTCCCGGACACGAAATCGCGGGTGTTGTCACCGAAGTTGGTTCTGCTGTTACAAAATTCAAGGTGGGCGACCACGCCGGTGTTGGTTGCTTTGTTGACTCGTGCCGCGAGTGTGACAACTGCAAGGCTGGCCTTGAGCAGTACTGCCTAGGACACGTTTCGGTGACCTACAACGGCCGCGAGGCAGACAAGGAAACCCCAACCTACGGTGGCTACTCAACCGCAATTGTCGTTGACGAAAACTACGGACTAAAAATCCCAGACAACCTTGCACTCGATGTTGCTGCGCCACTGATGTGCGCGGGCATCACGCTGTACTCGCCACTACATCGTTGGGGCGCCGGCCCAGGTGTTCGCGTTGGCATTGTTGGCTTGGGCGGTCTGGGTCACATGGGCGTCAAAATCGCTCACGCAATGGGCGCTGAGGTCACTTTGATCAGCCACTCCGCCCACAAAGAAGACGACGCCAAGCGGCTAGGCGCCAACAACTTCCTGCTCTCCTCGGATAAAGACGCAATGAAAGCAGCGCGTTACTCATTCGACTTAATAATCAACACCGTCTCAGCAAAAATCGATATCGACCGCTACCTGTCCCTACTCACCCTCGACGGAACCATGGTCATGGTGGGCGTACCCGAAGAGCCACTGTCCTTGCGCACCTTTTCCATGATTATCGCCCGTCGCAGTTTGGCCGGCTCCAATATTGGTGGCATCAAGGAAACCCAAGAGATGCTCGACTTCTGCGCGGAGCACGGATTCGGGTCCGACGTTGAAATTATCGATGCCCAAGACATCAACACAGCCTGGGACCGGGTGGTCAACAGTGACGTTAAGTATCGCTTTGTGATCGACACTTCGACGATTTAGCCAATCACGTCGCTCAGACCAATCGCTGACGAATCTGCACGAGTCGCAGGCGATTGGCTCTCAAGATTAAAAAGAACGATGTGTTTCCGCTGATCTGAATCACCATGAATAGCAAAGTCAGGTACCACGGGTTGAAAAATGCCAGTGGGACCCAGCTAAACAGCGAGACCCAGTGCACCCACTCGGCTCGGCGTAATTCGATGAGGTAGAGATCGATCTGTGCCGCGTCTCGCCCAGGGAGTTCACTCTTTGCTTTCCCGCCGAATGCTGAACCAAGTTCAGGCAGTCGCTCGGCTAATTTCCGCGTCTTAAGTGCGCGAAAAAACTTGGGGGACTCCCAGGGGGCAAAATGCAGCGGGCCATAGTCTTTTGTGAGCCAAGCCCCGCTCCAGCGCGGCGCCCATGCGCCAACTCCGATTGAGATCCCAGCCACGACCACAATATCGATGACCACGAGCAGCACCAAATAGAGCACGCTCGCAAGCGTAACCACCCCCGCCGACTTTCCCAGTAACTGGGAAAGTACGTCAAATACTGTCCACGCAAGCGCAAAAAACGCCAACTTTCCCAGTTAAAGGATCCAATATTTTCCGATGAGCAGCTTCCAAAACCCACAGGGAGGCTGTGCCCGCGGTGGAGGCTTGAACCAGCGGAACGGATAAGTCGGACAAAAATGGCGCGAGTTCGTGCCATTTTGTCCGACTTTCCCAGTTCCTGGGAAAGTCGGCTGGGGGTTGCGGCGAGGGAGGGATTTGAACCCCCGGAGAGTTTCCCCTCGGGCGCTTTCAAGGCGCCTGCATTCGGCCGCTCTGCCACCTCGCCTGGTGTGTGAGCGCCTTAACCATAGAGGACGCTGAAAAAAAGTTTTCAATTGCTGCATCCAAAGCTGCCCATTCACCGGTAAGGGGGGTAACGCTCGGAAAAAGCCCGATCGTGAAATGCACCAATAACTAGGAGAAGCCATGAAAACCTCTCGAACCAAGACCCGGTTACGCGCATCCGCGATCGTTGCCGGTGCCATGATCGTCCCAGCAGGCTTGTTTGCCGCACCAGCAATGGCTGCAGACGACGCAACCGTTTCAGTACTTCACGCAATTCCAGCAGGCTCGGGCGCTGACGTAGTAGACGTCTACGCGGGCGATGCAATGCTGATCGACAACTTCACCCCAGGATCCCTCGAGACCCTGACCGTTCCAGCAGGAAGCTACGACCTCGGTGTGTATGCCGACGGAGCAACCCCAGCAGATAGCGATGCAGTCCTGTCAGCAATGGGCGTTGAAGTTCCAGCCGGTGCAAATGCAACAGTCACGGCGAACCTTGACGCAGATGGTGCACCAGCACTCAATGTGTACGTCAACGACATCAGCGAAGTAATGGCTGGAGACACCCGCCTGACCGTACGTCACATTGCAGCAGCACCAGCAGTTGACATTCGCGCTGACGGCAACGTAATCGTGTCCGACCTGGTGAACCCAGACGAGGCAATCATTGACGTACCAGCAGGCCCCTACACGGCAGATGTTGTGCTCGCAGGGACTGACACCGTTGCCCTTGGCCCAGCAGATCTTGATCTGACCGAAGGCACCAACACAATCGTGTACGCATGGGGATCAGCAGAAGCTGGCAACCTCGCACTCGCAGTCCAGACAATTGACGGTCTTGACGGAATGCCAGGCGGAGTCCCAGCCGGTGGCGGCGCAGCTTCCGGTAGCGGAACCAACTCGGCACTTCTTGCAGCAGGTCTCATGACCGTCGCCGCAGCAGGTGTCGCCGGTGCAGCAGTTCGCTTGAACCGCAGCCGCGCATAACAATTGAACACACTAAATAAAACATGACTACCAAGCCCCGCCCCGCCCACATTGTGTTGGGAGTCAGTGTCCTCACGCTGATCGCCTCTGCAATCTGGTTCATCGGGGCGGGGCTTGGCCAGTCAAACGCCACAGATTCAGCTCAACTAGAAACAACGGGCGCTTCCCGCGCAAATACAGAAGCCAACACAACTTCACGTGACACAACTCAACAGAGTGCAGCAACAACACCCCGGATCGGGCAGGTTGTTCCGGAGCGGGAAGTAATTACCGGTTCGCCTCCCATTGGTTTGGAGATTCCAGCCCTCGACCTCGTCTCCGAGGTCGTGCCGGTTGGCGTCGATTCAGACCGGCAGGTTGTGATCCCAGAGGACATTGCCCAGGTTGGCTGGTATCGATTTGGAGCCACTCCCGGAACCGGTCTGGGATCCAGTGTGATTGTTGGCCACCGCGACGGACGAAACTTCGGAATCGGAGCCTTCTATGACCTAGATCGGCTCAACGTGGGAGACCCCGTTTCGGTGACAAATGAGGCGGGCGAGTTGGTCTCCTACGAGGTCACCGGCGTGGAGAGCATCAAGAAAACCAAACTGCCCATGCGTGAGCTCTTTCGAGAAACCGGTCCTGAAACTTTGACGTTGATCTCGTGTATTGGCTTCTATGAACCAGGAGTGGGTTACGAGGCCAACATAATTGTTAGTGCAAAGCCAGTTTTGTCCGATTCAAATCCCGCAACAGATTCGCCAAAATCATGATTTTGATGCACACTAAATCCAATGAAACATTTCGGAGTGACTCGGGGGCTTCGTGGGCCAGTAGGTCGAAGTCTGTGAAAGAGGAAGCTGACCGCGAGCTAACCGAAGCTTTCGCACTCGGACACGAAAGCGCAATGCGTGGAGTCTACGAACGCTGGTCGAGCTTGGTCTACACGATCGCGTTGAGGTCAACTCGAAACGCAGAAGATGCAGCCGACGTGACCCAACTTGTTTTCATTGCCGCTTGGAAAGGTCGCGCAGGGTTTGACCCAAACTCAGGAGCCCTGCCCGCTTGGCTACTCGGGATTTGTCGCCGAAAGATTGCTGACTTCTACGCTGCCAAAGCCAGAGTTGAAATAGCAGCCTCAGAAACAGTTGAATCAGTAGATGCCGAAACTGTGCACCAGGTTGCGACAGATTCAATCGAAACTATTGTTGACCGCGTTGTTTTAGCCGATGAATTGGCCAGACTTGGTGACCCACAACAAAAAATTATGGAACTCGCGTTCTTTAACGACTTAACCCACATACAAATTGCTAGTGTTCTCGACCTGCCGTTGGGAACAGTAAAGAGCCATATCCGTCGGTCACTTGATCGGCTGAAAACTAGATTGGAGGCGAACAGTGTCACACATTGACCCCAACACCCTGGCACTGATCGCCCTTGGCGAGAGTGCATTACCAGCTGATCTTGACCACATTCGCGGATGTGTCATGTGTCAAAGCGAGGTTGACGAGTTGACCGCTATTGCGGCGTCTGCTCGCTCTATCGACGCTGAAGACCGGCCTATTGCTCCCCCGGCATTTGTGTGGGAGAACATTGAATCCGCATTGAACGCGGATTCACCCGCTCACGCAGGGTCTGCAACTAACTCGACGAACCCAGCTAACCCAACTGACCCAGCTGCCACGGTCACCGTGCGCCGCAAGAGCCGCAGCATGTTTGCTCTTGCCGCAAGTGTGGGCGTGCTGATCGGTGGCCTCGGTACCTACTTTGTGGTGTCAACCGATGACAGCAGCGCGCGGGCGACAGTCGTTGCTCAAGCAAGCCTTGATCCAATACGTGATGTGAAAGAACCTGCTTCAGCGTCCGTGCAACAGATTGACGGGCGCGAGGTCCTTAACGTTCAAGCTTCCGGCTTGCCCGCAACCGACGGTTTCTACGAAGTGTGGTTGCTCGCACCGGATTCAACCAGCATGATTTCAGTGGGAATGCTGGACGCGAGCGAAGGTGGGCAGTTCCCGCTGCCCGCTGGGATTGACCTTGAAGCCTTCCCAATCGTGGATATTTCACTCGAGCATTTTGACGGTGACAGCACCCACAGTGCCGACAGTATTTTGCGCGGCACGCTCATTATTTGATCCCACGCGCTATTCGGCAGCCTCAATGGGAATGCCAACCTTGGTCGCTTGCCTGCGATCGAGGATGAACCCGACAACGGTGAGTGCCAGAGAGACGGCAACAACACTTGTCACGATTTCAGCGACGGAGTTGTGACGCCAGCCGACCACTATGACGGCCAGAACAGCAAGCGCGCCCCAGACCGCGAGCACCGCGCGTCGATCTTGAGCGGCTAGGCGTGCGTAGAGCAGGACTTGGACGAGTGCGAATGCTGAGCCTTCAAGCGCGAATAGCCAAGCTTCTGAGCCAAGGTCCTGGTACTGCGAGCCGCCAAGGATTCCAATAATCAGATCACCTGCGAACAGGCTGGCGAGCGTGATTACAACACCGACCATCGCGGTTAGGCCCGTCGCTATATATAGGGCCTTGTGTGAATCTCCACTACTCATTTTGGGGAAGAGAACAATGATGATTGCATTTGGCAGGAAGAACGCGATCTTGGCGAGCAGGACTCCAACGCTGTATTCCCCAGAGAGATCCTCGGTGAGGAATATGCGGGCGAGCAGGACGTCAATATTTGTCAGGGTGAAAAGCACTATTAATGCGTGGGCAATGTGGCCGAATTCGATCCCGATTCCATCGGTCAGTTTGAGACTAAATGTTTTAGGCGAAATAAGTTGATATGCGATCGCCGCACCTACCGCGCAACCGATCAAAATTCCAAAGCCAACGCCGGTGACGCTCTGCAGAACAACGACTCCGATTATTCCGCCGGCTGCTCGGCCCGCGGTATTTGCAATAAAGGCAACGGAAAGCTTGATGTGTTCCTCACGCCCCTGCGCGATTCCCATGGCGGCCGACCCGATTACGACGAAACCAAGGGATGCAACGCCTGTGAATACAGCCAGGATTGGGATCGAGAAAATTATGCTCACCGGCCACGCGATTGCCGCGGCACCGATAAAGATTGCGAAAGCAACAAAAACCGAAAGCCTGATCGCCTGACCTTCAACATCTTTGCGCTCAGATTGCTGAGCCGTGGACACCCTGCGAGCGGTGAGAGCCTGGGTGGAAATTCCCAGGGTCGCAATAATCACCAAAAGGCCGAGAAGCGCCCCAAGCGCCCCGAAATCAGCAGGATCTAAGATTCGGGCCGAAACCATGCTCAGCAAATAGGCGGTTCCGTTGCCCACAAGAGTCGCTGCCCCCACGAAGATCATGCCTTTTGCGACAACTGATCGCTGTGAGGTATCGGGGTTTTCGGCTGGCTGATTCACGGGCTTGAGCCTACCTGTGCAACCGTGCCAACGACCACGACCGCGCCAACGACCACGTGAACCGCGTGGCCAGAACGACCAAAAACCTCTATTTCGCAAGGGACTTTAGTCCCAACGATCTATGAGGAAGCACTCGTGACTTATGTCACAAACTTGTTGCAAAGCCGTCCGATAAACGAACGTTACATTTCCGTTATCTTTCAAAGCACCATAGCGTCCTACTTCTGACCGAGTGGCTGGGATCAATTTGGGATCAAATTGGGATCAACCACAAACTCCCAACGGGGGCGAGGAGATCAGATGTTTCGCACCATGAAGACCGAACCTACTTCCCTGGGCTCGGTAAACGACCTTTCGAAACTCACCAGAATTTCGAAACTTTCCATGCTCACCTCAATGCTGATAAGCGTGATGGCCCTGGTCACCGTCACGTCAATCGCCGCCCATGCAAGCACACCGACCCTGGCCAAGCGCTCCACGGTAATTCAGTCCGCCGACCGAGCGGCAGCACCCGGTGAATTCAGAGTCCGTGCTGTGGCTGCAACCAAGAACGAAACCAAACGGCTGACCAAAACCAACCGGGTTGCCAAAAAGAAGGCCGAAGTTCGTACGGTCCGCAACAAGATCGTGAAGGTCGCTCGCAACCAAATCGGTGACCCCTACCGTGCCGGCCGCTCCGGCCCCAATGCTTTCGACTGTTCGGGCCTGGTGCGATTTGTCTACAAACAGGTCACCGGGAAAACCCTCCCGCATTTCTCCAAGGCGCAATACCGCCACGTAACCAAGGTCAAGAAAGCCAAAGCGCAACCTGGCGACCTGGTGTTCTTTTTTGAGAAGGGTGCTCACCACGTTGGTATTTATATTGGCAAGGGAAAAATGATCGATGCCCCTAATGCCGGCGCCAAAGTTCGAGTTAGCCCGATCAGTGGTTCCTGGTGGGGCCGTAGCTACACCGGAATGGGCCGCCTTCTCTCTGCTTGAGGGATGAAGGTTTAAGCGACTAGGGACACGTAATCCGAGACTGTTGCCGGTCGGTCAAGTAGTCGACCGTCCGGCAGCGGCACTGCAACGGGCGACCCGCTTTGATCCACGAATGCAACGGTTCCTAAGCCTGCACCGGTAATACTCAAGACAACCTGACCCAGAACCAGCACCTGCTCATTGGGTGGAAGCGTCGCAAACTCTGGTGAAAGTGCGATATTCACATCGCCTGGGATCGCGGTCTCCACCGGTTGATCGGTAAAGACCGAGACTAATGGAAGTCCGGTAAGCGGGTCGACCACCACCGTGCGCAATTGTTCATTTTCGGGGGGACCTGCGACCAGTCCTGCCACAATCGCCTCCGCGCTCTCTGCCGGGGTTACTGGGGTAAGGACCGGCACTAAGCCAGCATCGCCCGCGAACCACAGCTTGACCGCTTCCTCAGACGGAACGGGCGTTGGTTCAACACTCTGCGAATCAGTCGGGCTCGGACTTGGAATCGCCGGCACGGCGGGTGGTGCGATCACGCCACTGGCCAAGGGCTGGGCGAGTTCCTGGGTGGGAACACCACAGGACACCAATGCCAGACATAGGGCCGCCGTCGCGCTCCAAGCGCCAACACAACGCAGGGAAATATTTCGATTAAGCCAACACCTATTCATGTTCATGGACACCAGCTTCACGAGCGCTCATTGGAAGGTCGCCATTTTCTTGTTCGTCGGCAACCGGGATCTCCATAACGAAGCGTGCGCCGTGCGGTTCAACGCTCTCAACGCGCAATTCAACTTCGAGCAGATGCGCCTGCTCAATTGCAATCGCCAGACCAAGGCCTGCACCTGATGTTTCCTTCGCATCTTCGCCACGGGTGAAAGGTTCAAAAAGTTTGGGTACTTCGTCTGGTGGAATCCCTGGTCCTTCGTCTTCAATGGCAATGACGATATGTGCCGGGTCAGTGTCACTCGTGCGGGCAATCCGAATCGCGGTGACACCTCCACCATGACGATTCGCGTTGTCAATCAAGTTACCAACAATTCGCTCGAAGCGTCGCGTGTCGGTGGTAATCAAATGCTCGTCGGTGTCGTCGACATCAATCAAATCCTCGGACAAACCACGGACGTGGATCGCGTCCAGACATAAAGTCGTCGCACTCACGGTTTCTTTCAATAATGGATCATCGTTACCAATTCGGCTGATTTCCAACAAATCCAGCAGCATTTGCGACATGCGCGCAGTTTGAGTTTGCAGAGTCCCAATCAGACGCTGCTCACGCTCAGGTAAGTCAAGAAGATTGCGTTCGAGTAGTTCAACGGTTCCAACAACAGCGGTCAATGGTGAACGCAACTCGTGAGACACGTTGGCACTAAAACGTTGTTCACGCTTAATACGGGACTGAACCGACTCAGCCATGCCGTTAAATGAAGCAGCAATCGGGTCGAGATCTGGGTCGCGCATAAGCGGAATACGTGTTGAGAATTCACCACTTGAGATCCGTCTAGCTCCAGCTCCCAAGCGAAGCAGCGGGCGAATAATGCGTGCGAATGTGTAACGCCCAATAAAGATGCCGATAATTCCCGCGAAAAGTGTTTGAACAACGAGCAACCAACCACCAATCGTGAGCACCAGGTCAAGGTCGCGCAGCGGGAATACTTCAACATAAATGCCGGTGTCGAGCTGGATCGCAACGAGTAAATACTGTTCGTCGCCGATGGTGGTGCGTTGCTGGGCGCCACCATCTTTGGCTGCAACCGATAAAAGCGACGCTGGCAAAGCATCCGGCGGAACCGTCACACCTGAGGTGTACCAAATCCCCTGCACCTGAACCATGGGCTGGGACGTACCAACGGAAGGAACCTGTTCGAGCGCGACAACAGGCGTAGACCCCGCCGCCAGTGAAGCGGCGACCGAACGTGAGTCAAGCACCGCGCGGGTGATCGCAAAGTCTTCGCGCTGATTAAGCAGATACCAGCGAGCAACGGAGTAGGTCGCCCCAGAAACCGCGCCAGCGATCACTAGCGAGAGCAAGCCAAATGCCAACGCGACTCGGGCTCTTAGGCCGAAACGCATTTAAGCCTTCATTCGGTAACCAAAACCCCGAACGGTCAGGAGCAGCTCGGGGTTTGCCGAGTCGTCTTCGATTTTATTACGCAAACGGTAAATCAGGTTGTCAACAACCCTGCCGTCTCCCGCGTTGCCGTACCCCCACACCTTGCGCAGCAGGTGATCACGACTCAAAACCCGGCCCTGCGCGCCGATCAACTCGGCCAAGACATAAAACTCAATGCGCGAAACTGGAATCACTTCACCATTGCGAACAACCTCAGCGGTATCCATGCGAAGTTCGATCGGACCGCAGACTAATGACTCGGTAGCGTCGTCTTCCTGGGTCACCCGGCGCAATTGGGTCCGAATCCGAGCCATGAGCTCCTTGGCCACGAAAGGCTTGGTCACGTAGTCGTCAGCGCCGGCTTCAAGCCCAGCAACAACGTCGTGGCTATCAGTTTGGGCGGTCACAATCACAATGGGTACCGAACTCGTGGCACGAAGGGACCGAACCAGATCCAGCCCATGAATCCCGGGCAGCCGTAGGTCCACCAACACCACGTCAGGCTGTTCGTCTTGCACGATCACGAGCCCTTGCTCGGCGGTCACCGCCTCAAGTACCCGGTACCCCTCGTCCTCGAGGTTCGTGCGAAGGACCATTCGGATTGCGTCGTCGTCTTCAACGACCATTACCGTGCGAATCATGTCCCTATTTCACCGTTCTAACTTGAGAAGTGGAAAGCAGTGACCTCAACCCTACCTCGCGTTAGTCACCCGTCTCAATCACATTGCGACATAAAAACGATATTTATGAGATTTTTTGATGTACTTCAGGGAATTAACCGGCAATGCCAGAAACAACGTACTTGGCGAATGCCAGTGAGCTTGTCCAGGCGGGCGAGACGGCATTAAGAACATGCGTTGACTTCGTGCCTGGTTCCACCACAAAGTCCATCTCTAATTTTCCTGTTGGCACATGAAGTAGTTGGGCTCGTACTCCCGGGCGACCCTTTTCTGTGAAGTCTTTCGGTTGGACGCTGGGAGCGAGTCGTTGGGCTTGTTTGACCAGATGCTTTTGGGAATATTTAGGTAGCTCCGTGCGAATCAGCCCTAGGACGTCGTGTTCTTTGCTGGCGAGGAAGCGGGGGAATGTGCGGGCCACGCCTCCGAATTCGCGGGCGTTGAATCCGCTGACCACTCCGTAGTCCTCGCGCCAGAGCGAGGGTATTGCGGTCGGCCCGATTTTGACGCGCCCATTAACGGTCACGGTGAGGTGAACACCAAGGAAAGGGTTTCGGGAATCAGGTACAGGGTAAATATGCCGCTGCAATGTGTCCACCGGCCAATTGCCATACCAATACAAACCCTTAAATGGCAACATTCGGTAATCCAACCCAACACCAAACCAGTGGGCGACCGTGTCGGCGTAGAGCCCTGCGGCATTAATTAAGTGACCGCATGAAATAACGTCACCGTTTTTCACTGTGATGGAACCGGGTTTGGCACTCACGACCTGAGCACCCAGTTGGATTTCCCCACCGCGATCTCGCACTCGTTGGGCAAGCGCCTCAACGACTTCGGCCGGGTTGGCAACGCCCGTGGTTGGTGACCACAGTGCCGCAGACACCGTTCGAGCCAGTGGCTCCAATTCACGAAGTTGCAACTCGTCGATTCGTTCCAGTTCGACACCGTTAGCCACGCCGCGTTCATAGAGTGTGTTTAACGCGGGAAGTTGTTCTTCTGAAGTTGTCACGACGACCTTGCCCGGATTCTTAACCTTTATGCCTGCCTCAGAACAGAATTCACGCAACATCGCGTTTCCGTCACGAGTTAACTGGGCTTTGAGTGTGTCCGGCGCGTAATAAAAACCCGCGTGCAGTACTCCACTGTTTCGGCCAGAAGCATGCTGGGCTAAACCACTTTCTTTGTCCAACACAAGAACAGAATCGGTTGGATTAACTTCAAGCCAGCGGTTTGCCAATGCCAGACCCACCACACCTGCGCCAATGACAACAAGGTCAGCGCTCTTGCTCACGAGCGTGAACTCAAATGCTGGTCAATCTTCGCGGCCAATGCCGGCTCGGGCTGAGCTCCAATAACACGATCCACGACTTGGCCGTCGCGTACTATCACAAGGGTGGGGATTGAGCTTGCGTCGTACTTCTGGGCCGACGCGGGGTTGTCGTCCACGTTGATCTTGACAATTTTTACTTGCCCGGCATAACGGCTGGCTAACTTTTCAAGTATCGGCGCGACCATTCGGCACGGTCCGCACCACGGAGCCCACAGATCTACAAGAACCAGTTGCTTTGTGTCTAAAGCGGAAGCGAGCTGGGCGTCGCTGGTGTCAGCGATCCACGGCAGGGCTTTCTTGCAATGCGCACATGTTGGTGTTCCCTTACTTGATGCCGGTACACGATTCTTGGTACTGCATGCGGGGCAGACCGTGATTCGGGAGTCTTTCACTGAAGTTGCCATGAATCAAGGGTAGTTCACCCAGCGCAGGGAAGCGAAACGATAACTTCAAGCCCGGTGGGGTCCGTGTAAGTCAACGCTCGGGCATCTCCGCCGCACGCTCGGGCGCTTTCGGCGACGAGCGCTAGACCTAATCCGCTACCGCCAGCGATCGCGCCACTTCCGCGGTAGAAACGTTCAAAGATCAGATCGGGGTGAGAACCGGCTGCTAAACCGGGTCCGTCGTCTCGCACGCTAAGTTCTGCATTTCCCTCAACTTGAGTCAAAGTGATCTGAATGCGGGAGCGTGCATAACTCAATGCATTACCGAGAAGTTCGTCAATGATCCGCTCACTGGTTCCTGGGGGAACAACCACATTGCACTGCGCTAAGTCACTCACAATCTCAATATCGTGATCAGCAGCGAGCACCAATGCCGCGTCAATCCGATCAGACACAATCGTGCCCAATGATTCGGTAATTTGTGAAGTCACGCCTGAATCCGCTCGCGTCAAAGCAAGAATCTGGTCAATCCGGTGACCGAGTCGATCGACTTCGGCAATGGCAGCATCCGCATCTAGTCGTACGTCCTGACTTTCACTCAAATCAGATATCGCCTCAAGCCGTAATCGTATTCCAGTGAGTGGGGTCCGCAGGTGATGCGATGCGTCTGCCGCAACGCGGGAGGTTCGAGCAACAATTCCCTCTAGCCTTGAAGCTGTCTGGTTAAGCGCTACCGAAGCTTGCCTGATTTCAGCTGGTCCAGATTTCTCGTCAGCTCGAACGCCAAGGTCAGTCGGAAGTTCATCCACAACCTCGGTCAACGCAATAACTGGTTTGGCGATTGAACGGGAGAGCAACCAGGCAACGAAAGCGGCAGCCGTAACGACACTTGCAACAAATAGCGCCAGCCAATACTGGGCGATTCGAGCCTGTTCATAAGCCTCTGTTTCACTCAATGACAGTCGGACGGCGGCCACGATTTCGTAGTTCTGCACAATTGGTGCCGCGACGTATCTCAGGTCACTCACCAACGTCTGTGAAAACCTCACGTCGGATGCGAGTTCACCTGCAAGTGCATCTTGAATTTCTGGCCGTTGAAATACGCGATCAAGTGTTGACCCACCGCTGTCGGCAACCAAGTTCACATCGGAGTCAACCACCACTACTCGTGCCCCAGTTTCCTGAGCAACAGAATCCGCGGTGCTCTGCCAATCAACATCGGGTTGAGAAGACATTACCGAGGACGCTGCAAGTGTCTGGATTTGAAGCCCTGCGATGAAACTCTCAAGTTCGTCATCTGTGATCACTCTCGCCAGCGGAATTGCCAGTGCAAGGGAGACAACGGCAACGAGAGTCGCCATGACGATCAAGAGCCGTTTAGTCATTGGGGGTCCACGAACCGATAGCCGACCCCACGCACTGTTTCAATGTAGGTTGGATCACCCAATTTCTTTCGCAGACCGGCAACGTGAACATCAAGGGTCTTACCGCTGCCGATCCAGATCGGATCCCACACTCTGGAATACAACTCTTGCCTGGGAACAGTCCGTCCCGGTTCTTCCATGAGCACCGAAAGCAATTCAAATTCTTTCATGGTCAACTCAATGAGTTCACCCGAAACGCTCACCTCGCGACGGTTCCGGTCGAGGTTGATTGAACGGCTAACAATGGGGGCTTCAACAACGCGACGTCGAGCGATCGCGCGAACCCGGGCTGCCAACTCACGCACCGAAAAAGGTTTGACGACATAGTCGTCGGCGCCAATCTCCAGGCCAATCACTCGATCCATCTCGTCTCCACGGGCCGTGGCAATGATCACGGGTATATCCGACTGCTTGCGAATCGCTCGCAGTACCGAAAGTCCGTCGTCGTCGGGCAAGCCCAAATCCAGTATTACGAGGTCCTTTCCTGGCAACTCATCCATGACCAATGCGGCCAGGTGAACGCACGTCGCTTCAATTCCATTGCGCTGTAAGCCAGCCAATAGTGGTGTTGAGATCGCTGGATCGTCTTCAACCACGAGAACATGCACGTACATATGTTGCCACGGCACTGGCAAAATTCACGAATCCTTACCTGTACTTAACCTTGGTGAACATTGTCCTAACCATCACCATGTCACTGTTAATTCATGAAAAGGAATAGTGCTATCGCAACAACAGTCGCAGTAACAGGCGTAATTGTCGCCGGGTCGCTTGCCGGAATAGCCATGGTCACCGCAACAGCTGAGACCTCGAGCCCGCCACAGCCAATCATCATGGTTGCGCAGGGCCAGCCAGATCCTGTTTTCGAAGCAGCCGAATTACCCGCTTTGAACATAGAAACGGCGGCACCAACCGCCAATCCAACTCCCAGTAATTCTCCGTCAGAACAGCCGGTCCCGACGCCAAAAACCAACACGATTTCTGCGAAAGAGGCACGAGCCGCTGTTCAATTGGCCACCGAGGGTTCGGTGACCGGGGTCAAGAAGACCAAGCGCAGCGGAGCTAGTGCATTTGCTGTCACCGTTTCACGGCCAGACGGTTCGGTCGTCACCGGTTATGTGGATGCCTCCACTGGAGTTGTGTTCGACTGGGTTGTCAATACTCCCGCACCACAACCCACTGCGGGAATGACCGACGAAAGCTCAACCAAGAGCGACGATCATGACAACGATGAATATGACAACGACGATCATGACAACGATGAATATGACAACGACGACGAAGATCACGACGAAGATCACGACGATGACTAATCCAACCCCCGCAAAAGCGGCAAGAAGAACCGGTGCTTCTCGTAACTCCAAGATGCTTTCGGCAAGCCTCGCGGTTGCAACAGGTGTCGGTGTTGCCGGCATGGTTGCGGTTCGCATGGCACAGGATGCTTCAGCTCAAGATTCGGCAACTGTAACAACTGAACAAACCATCGAGGTGACTACAAGTTCCGACGGCTATACCAAAGACCAGCTTGATTCCTACGCTGAAGCACTCTCCGCGGAAGCAACTCGATTACAGGACTACCGGGACAAACTCGCTGCGGCAGCAACAAAGTCACAATCCAAAGAGCTCCCTACAATCAAGAGCAAAGTACAAGAAGTAGCCCAACCCAAGGCTGCCACAACGACGAAGCCAGCACCTGCCGCCGCACCAGCGCCCAAGGTGCAGAAAGAAAAGCCTGCGCCTCAATCGAAGTCACAGAGTTCCTAATGCTCACCGGCATCCAAGTAGATACTGAGTCCACCACTCGAGGCGTGGCAGGTCACGCGATCTCCACTTTCCGCGCCATGGGCAGTGACCTGGAAGTTCAGGTGTGGGGTGAGCTTGAATTATGCGAGTCACTCACTGCACTCGCGTTAACACGGATTGAGATTCTCGAACAATCGTGGAGTCGCTTTCGGGTCAACAGTGAACTCTCCCGGGCGAACTCAATGGCCGGCCTCGGCCCGATCGAGATTTCACCTGACTTTGCCGAGCTCATCAGTTCAATGTTGTCAGCAACCAAAATCACGAACGGTCTGTTTGACCCGACAATGGCGCGAGTCATTGAGGCTCTTGGCTACCGCGTTGACTTCCCTGAACTCGGTGAATTCACCCCGGCAACACACATCCCTAGTTTCAGCTCCATTAGTGGTGTTTCCCTAACAGGGCGTGTTCTTACTCTTGATGCGGGCGTCGCACTTGATCCAGGTGCAATCGGAAAAGGACTTGCAGGCGACATTATTTGCCGTGAGTTTATGCAAGCCGGCGCTACAGGAGTTCTCGCAAATATCGGAGGTGACGTGGTAATTGCCGGCACCCCCGGGGACGACTTTTGGCGTATCTCTGTCGGGAATGACCAACACCCAGGTTCAGGCGCGACCTTGGGAACAATCCAAAGTGCAGTCGGTGGGTTCGCCGTAGCGACGAGTTCCACAGCCAAAAGGACTTGGGGCGACGGCCTACACCACGTAATTGATCCCCGAACCGGAGCCATGAGCCAGACCGATCTGATCCAAGCAACGGTAGTTGCACCGTCCGGGTGGCAAGCAGAAAGTTATGCGACCGCAGCACTCGTCCTTGGCTACGAAGAAGGTGCTCACTTCCTTAATAAACGCGGCCTCACGCATTTCCTGGTGCCTGCACCAGCGTTTTCATCCATCAATTAGTTCTTTTCTGAAGCAGGAGTTAACTCATATGAATGACATCGCCTGGACCTGGTTACTAATTCGCGCTAGCGGCGTTACCGCGTGGGCACTACTTACCGTCGTTGTTTTTTGGGGTTTATTCCTGCGCACTCGACTTCTCGGCACAAAAGCAACACCAGTGGCACTGCTGCACATGCATCGGTGGGTCGGTTCACTTGCACTTCTCGCACTCGCCGTCCATATCGGCACCCTGCTAATTGATCCGGTTGTGAGTTTTTCTATCTCGCAAATTCTGATTCCAGGAACAGCACCGTGGCAACCCTTCGCCACAGCTTTAGGCACCATCGCTTTGTATCTCATGATCCCCGTCTCAATAATCGGTCGGATTCGCACCAAGCTCGGTAAAAAGGGCAATGCCTTCTTTAAACGCTCCCACCTGATCGCCTACTTCGCGTGGCCATTCGCAACCGCCCACTACATTTTTGCGGGCACCGACGCCATGGCTGAATGGTCAATCGGACTCATCATCGCCGCGAGCACCACCTTGATTTTTCTTTTCCTGGCCCGTGGATTCGTCCCGCCGCCAAGCCGCAAGCGTGCCCCAAGTCCCAAAACCGAAGTGGCTCAAGTTGAACCCGATAGAGTCAGCATCAACGCCTAACTGCCACCAAAAAGGGGATTCACGTTGATTGAGTCAAGGACATGACCCAGTCGGCACTTGGCTTGGACGGGTTACTCTCCTGGACACAGGCACGCCTCGTGGCACACGCAGCAGGCAAACCACTCCCCTTCGCAACCGCTCGACTCGACGAATCACATGGTTCACTTTTGGGTGAAGCATTAGTTTCAATTTCCGATGAACCAAGTGCTGACGTTGCAGCATTCGACGGCTACGCCGTGTGCGCCGCAGGTCCTTGGACAGTTATTGAACTTGCCCCCGAAGTAGCCCTCCCCCAGCACTACGCGACGAAATTGCGCGCACATGAACCAACGCCACCGCACACCGACGCGGTCCTGCCAATCGCCCAAGGCCAACTTCGCGAGATCCAACCCGGTGATCACCAACTCATCGCATTTGATTCACTCAATGGAACGCCCGATGAAAACGCCCGCCCAGACTTCGGCACTGGAATTATTCGTCAGGCCGAAATTGCAAGTGCCGGTCGCGAGCTCGTTGCAGCGGACTCCCTCATCACTCCCGCAGTGATTGCCCTTGCAGCTGCAGCGGGTTACGACCACCTACGAATCTGTCGCCCACCAGTTGTCAGCACACTCATAATTGGTGCATCACTCTTGGAGCAAGGACAACCTCGCGCCGGGCGCGTGAGGGACGCCTTAGGAATCAGCATCCCGGCATTTGTCGGAGCGCTAGGTGCTCGCGGGAATCCGCATGTTAAAGCACCTGAGTCACGCGACCTTCTCCTTGAAGAACTTGAAGACTCCCAGGCAGACCTAATCATTACGACCGGTTCAACAGCCCCCGGTGGCACAAATCTTTTGCGAGGTGTGTTGCGAGACCTTGCGGCCCACTGGTTAATTGACGGAGTCACCATGTCTCCCGGAGCACAAGTTCTGCTGGCCCGCCTGCCCGACGGCAAACTCCTATTGGGACTGCCCGGTGACCCACGCAGCGCACTCGCTGCACTCATGACCGTTGCGCCACCACTAATTGCTGGACTTCGTGGCGCCACCTGGCAAGAAAGTTCACAAACAGCTGTCCTAATCAACGAAACTCCATTAGCGGACTACGCCGAAGACACCGCACTGGTTCCCGTGCGAGTCACTACGACACCCGCCGGACGTACCGCCCAAGTCCTGGAGTCCAGCGGACCTGCAGGACTCACGGGCTGGGCTAATGCCACCGACTTCGCTGTTGTCCCACCAGGCATGGGTGCACCCGGTGACGTAGTTTCGACTATTTCAGCTACGAATTCAATGAGTAATTAATGCGCAATTAACAGCGCATAACTAATTCGCCTGAAGCCCAAATGGGGTGCAACGACGCATCGCCTGTGAGAAATGCATGCCCACCGGCAGGAATGAACACAGCTGTGATGCGACCGGTTTCGTCAAATACTTCATAGACTCCCCAGCCGCGGTCAACTTGTCGCTGGGCAATATTTTCCGAGAAGTCAGCGGTTGTGGACCAACCAAGTAGGCGATACCCCGGCTTTGATACCTGTGTTGAATCAGGGATTTGCACCCAGGAATTTCTAGCCGCCTCTGTCGTGGTCTGCATTCCTGCCCAAGACAGACTCACCATTTCCACCGGGGCGGTAACCGGTGAAGCTGGACTCGCTAATTGCGAAGAACCATAGAACGTGAAAGTTATATAACCACCCACACCACTTGCGCCACCTGCCGGAGAAAAACTTGCAGTGCCATTCACAACACTTGAATCCACAAAAGACCCTCCAGCGCCCCCACCTGCATTAGCTCCGCCCCCACCTCCGCCATAACCAGAACCACCACTTCCGCCGACCCCGGCAAGGCCCGCACCGCCGGCACCACCGCTACTCCACGCTGACCCTGGGGTCTGCGCCACGCCGCAATGCTCTCCTGCCGCACCCCCGTTACCGCTTCCGTCGGCTCCACCGCCTTGATTGGCCAAATCAAGGTTGCTGGTTGTCCCGTTGCCACCGGCCTCGGTGTTCGTGGCGGAGCCACTGCCTCCAACACCGATCCCGCTTGTCTCTCCACCGCCACCACCACCTGCAACAACTAATGCATTTGACGACACGCGCGAGCTACCCCGATAGACCGCTGTAAATGAGCCTCCCAATCCTGCGCCACCCGCTGAACCTGTCTCAATTGAAATGAAAGATTCACCTAAAACATTGATTTCGGTGACAACTCGTGCACCAGTTCCACCTGCTCCACCACCAGAGCCTGCTCCGCCACCAGCACCAAGCGCATCGATTTGCACTACGGCCGCACCCGTTGGAATAGTGATCACGTCTTGACTTCCACCTGCACAAACAACGCGGTCCCCAATTGACGGTGCGCTCAGGCTGCACGGCGCGGGAGCGGCACTTATCGACGTTGCTGGGAGCATCGCGGCAAAGAGCAATGAACTTGCCAGCACGATGGGCGACTTTTTCCGAATTGAACGGGACACCATAAATACACGGTACATCAAGACCCGCACAGTAGAGTCAGAGATCTATGAGCGAGCACAAGCACCGACGAAATAAGGATTCCGCTGAAGACAGCGACGAATTCTTGGCTGAGGACTCCATCCGCTCACTCCTATTTCGTGGGCGCAAGCTCAGCCCGATCAAAAATGTAGCTGTCCGACTCTCTCTAGCGGCTGGCGCTTTGGTCGTCACCGCCATGGTTGTGTATTTTGAACGCGGGTGTTACGCAGACCGTGGCGTCACCGGAACACTCACCTGGATTGACGCTATTTACTACTCAACTGTCAGTCTTTCCACGACCGGTTACGGCGATATCGTGCCCATCTGTGAGTCGTCTCGGATCGCAAACGTTCTCATCATTACTCCGCTTCGGTTCCTCTTCCTGATCGTCTTAGTCGGTACCACAATCGAAGTTCTCACGAAAAAAACTCGAACAGAAATTCGTTCACGCGCTTGGAGGAAGAAAGTGGAAAACCACACAATCATTATTGGATACGGTGTTAAAGGTCGCAGTGCTGGAAAGGCACTCCTGGACGCCGGCTACGACCCGAACACGATTGTCGTTGTCTCACCGGACCGCGAGTCATGTGATGTTGCAACCCGCGACGGCCTCGTCGCATTCGTCGGTGACGGAAGACAAGAAGAAGTTCTTAAAGATGTCTCAATCGAGCGGGCCGGCCAAATAATTGTTGCTACCAACGAGGACGACACTTCGGTGCTCGTCACTCTCACCGCTCGCCGGCTCGCACCAGCGAATGCAAAGATCATTGCCGCCGTTAGGGAGTCCCAGAACGCCGATGTCCTGCGACAGTCGGGGGCAAATAGCGTAATCCCAACAGCTGAATCGGCGGGGAGACTAATGGGTCTCTCGGTAATCAGCTCGGAGGCCGGCGCCCTCATGGAAGACCTCCTAGATTCCTCCCGCGGACTTGAAGTCACCGAACGCGCGGTGACAAAGGAAGAACTCAGCATGTCACCTGGAGACCTCAACGAAAAAGGTCTGATAGTTCTCGCCATTATTCGCAACGGAATCACCCACCGCTTCTACACTGAAAGCATTCGATTCCTTGAACAGGACGACCGCATGGTTGTCATTAAATACAACCGGGAAGAGGCCTAACCGTGTTTGCAATCAATCAAAAAGAATTCGGCGGACCTGAAACGCTCATTTGGGAAAAGATCGCAGACCCAAGACCCGAACCCGGTGAAGTGATTATCGACATCACCTCAACTTCGGTAAACCGCGCTGACCTCCTCCAGCGCCAGGGCAGTTACCCACCTCCCCCCGGCTCCACCGACATCCTCGGACTTGAATGCGCGGGCACAATCGTCTCTGTTGGTGCAGCACTCACCATGGACCGAATCGGTGAACGTGTGACCGCACTACTCAACGGTGGCGGGTACGCGCAGAAAGTTGCCGTCCCGCTCGGGCAGGTCATGAGTGTCCCTGAAGGGGTAAGCCTCCTTGACGCCGGCGCTCTCCCCGAGGTTGCTTGCACCGTGTGGAGCAACCTCACCAAAGTGCTTCAACTACATGAAGGCAGCACCATTCTGATTCATGGTGGCGGATCCGGAATTGGAACGTTTGCAATTCAAGTTGCTAAAGCGCTCGGTGCCAAAGTCGCAGTAACCGCCGGCAGCCAAGACAAACTCAATGTCTGCGCATCCCTTGGTGCCGACCTACTCATCAACTACAAAGACCAAGATTTTGTGGACGTAATCCGTGACACCTGGGGCGGCACAGACAATATTTTGGACAACATGGGCGCAAGCTACTTAACAAAGAACGTTGAGGCCCTCAAGCGCAATGGCCACCTAGCAATTATCGGCATGCAAGGTGGCACCAAAGTCGACTTCCACATTGACAAACTGCTTCGCAAGAACGCGACAATCACCGCAACGTCACTAAGAGGGCGCCCCGAATCTGAGAAGTCAATGATCTGTCGTGAAGTTGAAAAAATCGTGTGGCCTTGGATCACCGACGGAACAGTCAAGCAGGTGATCGACCGCGTCATGCCAATCGAGAAAGCTGGCGACGCTCACAAGGTAATTGACGCGGGTCAGGCAACCGGGAAAGTAGTCCTTCAGGTCCGTTGATTGACGTACCGTCGCTAGATTTCAATGGATTCATTCTGAGGTTTGATTGGTCCATTTTTCGGCGGCAATGCATTCGATTACCAACGCTTCGGTGAGAAGTCGGACATCATCATTTGAATCGTTGACATAACGCAATGTCATTGAAGTTGAGGGAAGTTCACCTCCGACAACTGCCACAGTTGATCCACGCTGTGAACACCAGTCAAGCAGTTGCCCTTCCCAATCTGAACCGGGAAAGACCAGCATCCGGTAGTCCGTTGTCTTAGTTAAGTACACATCAATGTGGGACCAGTCACCTGTTTCACAGGCAATTGCGGGTAATCGGGGGCCTTCACGCAGCATGAGTGCACTTTGTTGCGCACTCGCGAGTCGCCTAGATGGAGCAACAATCGTTGTACCGTCTGGGCCCAGCAGGATTTCCGAGAGAGGCGCGAGCCATTGCTCCCTGCTATCAAGTAGATCTTGTGTCGATTCCGCAGCCAATGTAACAATTTCACTCGCTCTGGGTGATCCAGTCAGTACTTCCAGTAAAGCAAAGTGGAGTGCGAGGGTGTGGGCAAAAGAACGGCACGCAACGCCACCCTCCTCGATTTCCGCCATCATGGAAATATGTGAATCGCAAGCCTGTTCAATCAGCGAACCGCTGGTGTTTGTCACCGCGATAGTCTGACATTTTCCAGAAAATTTAGTTATCGCACTCACTGTCTCTGCAGAAAATCCACCCGCGGAGACTGCAATGACAAGGTCGTTTTCCTTGACTGCTGGAAGTGGGTCGGTACTAGCAAGCGTCGCAAAAGCCCAAATTCCATGGGCTTGTAATCGCAACGCCAAGACGGAATTTGCAAAATGCGAGGAACCCATTCCTAGTAAAACTATCTTTCTACCCGACTGATCCCCAGCGCTCAATAAGTCTCTCCACGGATTTCGGTCACCGATCGTAATAGCGAGTGAGCGAAGGGTCTCCGGGGTGCGCTCAATATCTCGTTGGAAGAGTTGAGGATCCACGTTCTAATTCTCCTTTGGAAACATGCCTGTGAGTACTGCGTCTGGAACATATCGCCAGTGTGGTAACGATTCTGCTGCATAAATATATTCGCGGCACTCTTGATTAATAATCAATGGTGAAATTAGACGTTTATCAAATATCTCTAGATTCCCGGAGCGAGTGAGTGCTTCGACATAAGTCTCGATAAATGCTTGCTGGGCCTTTGGGATCCAATCAACTGCAATACTTGTGTCAATTTTCTCCGTTCGAAAGTTGACGACTCTGGCTACATGATCAATAGATGCCAACATTCCGGCAATGTCACGCGCAGCCGGGGCTGGCAACATCCTCTCCGTTGGTGGTAGTGCTGGACTTCCATCAAAATCTACAATCGCAAATCGGTCGGACCCCCCTTCTGATGCCCGCAGGACTTGCCCAATGTGATAGTCCCCATGGATATCGATACTCGGTGTCGAATCCATTGTGCGCAACTGATCAAGTTGGTCAGTTATGGCATCTGTCCGTGCCCTTAACCTTTCGCCCTCCGGCCCATCAATCACATGAATGGCCTTCTGCAGATCAGCAATACTTTGGGCATGCAACACCGCTAGGTCTGCTGCGGTGAGTTGCCCCACTCCATGCTGCGCGAAGACGGAGTGCATATTTGCTGTCATCTCGCCGAGGGTTCGCAATGGCCCAATCGGATCAACTGCCTCACCCAATGCAAGGGATCGAACGAGTTCGACCGCCCATGTCCAGCCATCGGTCGCTTGTTTGACGTACTCAACTGCCGTGAGAATGGTTCGTTTTTGACCATTCTCAGATTTCCACGTCACAATAGCGTGAAGTTGAGGCGTGATTTCTCGACCATTTAGTGCGCGAAGGCGCTCAGAGGCAGGTGAAACTACCGCATCAAGTTGCCACTTCACCATCACGCTTTCAGCAGCGATTACTGAGTCATTACTTTGATCAACCTCAAGTTCGCGCATTGATCCTGCAGGTATTCCTCCGTTGAAAACTTCTACTTCAAAGTTCCCATACAAGCCTGCGCGCAAAATATGTGCGATTCCAGGATCACGAACTAGCTCCCCCTCAATGACAAGGGCAGGGACAACTATTTGTCGGCCACCCCACTGCACGATTGCGATATAGGCCTGTCCTGCGCTGGTCGAACCTAGAGAAAGAGCATCAACCAGGCAGAGTGGGGGACCAGAATCTCCACTCCGCGCTAACTTCGATTGAGGGCGAAGAGGAAGCAGTCTCTCGATCTTGGCTCGCTCAACAGCCGCGTTGAGCAGTGTCGTGGTCAATTCGTATTCGTCTTATTCAGGTGCTCGCGTGCTACCTGCTCAATAACATTAGCGCCGACTTCGGTGCCATTTCGCAACCGGATATTTTCTCCGATTACTTTCATTCGATCCCTGAGCTCCTGGTCGTCCAGGAGCGCTGCAATTGAATCAGTCATTTCCAGATCCGTGAAGGCATAGGTTGCAAGTCGCTTGCCAAATCCGAGTTCATCCATTCGCTGCGCGTTATCGTATTGATCCCAGAACAGCGGCAAAAGGATCATCGGTTTACCAAAATGAAGCGCTTCCGTCACCGTGTTGTTACCACCATGCGTAATCACCAAATCAACTTTCGGGATGACCTCTGTTTGGGGAAGGAATTCGGAACCAACCATGTTGTCCGCCAGTTCAATTTCATCAAAAGCCGGACCCATCGAAACTATGAACCTGTGTTGGGTTTTGCCCAGCACCGAGATGATGCGTTTCATTAGGTCAACATCGGCACTTCCCAGGGAGCCTAGTGACAAATACACCAATGCACTGCCTTCTGGTCTCTGCGCAATCTCAGTTGGAATGTCATAGGTTTCATCGGTGCTACGGACTGATGAGTCCATCCGGGTCCACTTCGGATCCAATGGACGTTCATTGATGTAGTCAGCCTCGGCTGGATATACGTATAGATTTGCAAAATCGGAGGTATGAATGAATTCGAGATCGGGTAACGTGGGTGCGCCAGAATTGATGACAAACTGGTTAAAATTATTCCACATTTCCCGGTGGGTTTTCTCATACTCGGTTCGAAATTCATTCCAGCTACTAGAATCTTCCTGCGAGTACCCGGAGAGTGCTGGGGCAACTGCAGCGCCTTTGACTTCCAATGGATTACAGGAGACGATGCGCACGAATGGAACGCCCGCCGTAACAAGCGCGGGGAAGCACACAACATTGTCCTCGACGACCACGTCTGGTTTAACTTTCGCAATAATTTCGCGCAGCCGCGGTTCGCAATAAATTGCTCCGTCAATTAGCGCTTGGAAGGTTGGTTTTACAAACGTAGTCAATTGCTGGATCGTTGGTTTACGAAATTCCGGCGAAGTTTCTCGAATAAATTCTTTCCAAAATGCACCAGCGTCTTCTCCAGCAGAATCACCTTCAGGTGGTTCTGCTAGGTCCACAAGTTCTTCTTCGAAACCATATTGCTCAAGCTTTCCTCGCCATGATGATTCGGCAGCAAAAACTACTCGGTGTCCTCGATCAAGCAATAGTTTGCCGATTCCAATGCACTGATTTGTCGGGCCATAGGCGGACTCTGGCCAAAACAAAAAGGTAAGTGGAATGCTAGTCATGGATGGTTCCTTTCATTTCGAGTTGTCTCACGACGCGGCCCTAAGTGTGGGTGGCCGGTGGCGAGTTTGGCGTAGTCGAGAATCAAATCAACCGTTGTTGCGTAGTCCAGTCGTGGGTGGTTTGCCATTATCCGGTAGCCATAAGCGTCTTCCAATGCGACTAGATTTCGAGCGATCGTTGCCGCAGGCTGGGCCAGCGCAAATGCACCCGTTTCTGCGCCTATCTGAAGGACGTCACAGTACATGCCAACTTGGCGGTCATAGAGACTTGTGAGAAGTAACGCAAAGAGGGAATTCCGAGCAGCCTCTCCACCCATTGAACACAGCAATCGAACTTCTTCATCTTCGGGTCCGCTTGGGACACCTAGCGTGATGGCAACATACAACCTCTCGGCTGGATCAGTTATTGAGCCAATTGCTTCTAAACGTTGACTATAAAACCGCTCCATGCCAGCCCGATTGGCTTCCATGAGTAATTCTTCGATTTCGGGGTAGTGATAGAGAATGGAACTTGAACTTACGCCAGCCACTCTTGCAATTTGGTTCAGGCGCACGCTAGTGCCATGTTCAGCAATTGCGCGCTGGGCGGCAATAAGTAGTGTCGCTTTTCTCTCGCTTGGGCGTCCCACATCGCGACTCTAGAAGTTTTTGAACGCAGATTCAAGAAAACCAAAAAAATCACCCTCTCACGCTTTAAGGTGGGGAAGGAAAAAGATCGAATCACTTAATCCAATTACAGCCCAATAAAGAAATCAAAATCGTTTTCCGCAACGGTGCGGACTAGCAAAGGAGAATCAATGCACAAAAATTTTCGCAAGGCAGGCCTCGCACTCGCGGGGACTTTGACGGGCGCTTTGATCTTGACCGCCTGTGGAGGAAGTGATTCATCAGAATCCTCCCTAGATCCAAATGCGGATCTGACCACGCAAACTCTGACCGTTTCAAACTGGGCTGGGTATTACCCAGAAGACCAGGCGGACCAAATCGAAGCCGCAATCGGTACCCCGTTGACTATCACCAACCATGCCACTAACGAAGAAATTATGGCCAAATTGACAGCCGGTGGCGACTCCGGAATCGATGTTGCCTTCGTTTCCGGACAGTTTGCGCAAGCACTCAATGAAGCAGGTCTCATTGAAACAATTGACCCAGCCTTCGTCCCCAATATTTCAAATCTCTACCCAGAGGCTCAAGAATTGGCTTACGACCCAGGCAATAAATTTTCGGTCCCCTACGCATGGGGAACAACCGGCATTTGTTATCGAAGTGACTTGGTTGATGCACCCACAAGTTGGAATGACATCCTCGAGCCATCTGATGAGAACAAGGGCAAAGTAACTGCGCTTGCAACCGAGCGTTGGCTCATGTTGCCAGCTCAAAAGGCCCTTGGCTTCTCAGCCAACACAACAGATGAAGCTGAAATGCAGCAAGTGAAGGAAAAACTGGTTGCAGCCAAGCCTGGTCTTCTCGCATATGACGACTCCACGTTCTACTCGCGCCTCGTATCCGGTGAAGCCACCATGGTTGTTGCATGGGACGGCTGGTGCAACTACGGCACTGCCGAGGATCCCAACATTAAGTTTGTGATCCCCACGGAAGGTTCCGACCTTTGGGCAGACACCATGGTCGTGCTCAAGACTTCGAAGAACAAAGAAGCAGCAATGGCCTACGTCAACTACATCCTTGATCCAGCAAACCATGCATGGGTCGCAGAAAACATTCTCTACAAAGTACCGAATGCTCCCGCAATGGAGGCTGTCGCAGGTTTGTCTGCCGATTACCCCAACATGGGAATGACTCCAGCAGATCTACTTGAGGGTGAAGCCCTTATCGATCTGGGTGAAGCTGGTCCCAGCTACACGAAAATTGCCACCGAGGTCACTTCAAGCTAATTCTTGATGCCGGCTTCAACGAAAGCACGCAAAAACTCAGGGCGTGACGCCAACCGGCGTCGCGCCCTGAGTGCGCGTGCAATTTTTGCAGGTCCAGGACTTCTATACATAACAGTCTTTATGTCCGTCCCACTAGTTTTAATTTTCGTTTATTCATTCTTTACCCGCGGCCGGTTCGGTGGGATCGTTTGGGAGTTCACTCTTGAGAATTACAGTCGGCTATTTGAGTCTGTATACATCAATGTTTTTGTAAGTTCCATTGTTATCGCAGGAACAACAACAATTTTGGCTTTGCTTTTGGGATACCCGACTGCATACGCGATCACTCGACTGTCACCGAAATGGCGCACAATTGCTCTTGTATTAGTCGTATTGCCTTTCTGGACAAACTTCTTGATTCGCACCTACGCCTGGATTATTCTTTTAAACTCTGAAGGCCCGGTGAATTCCACACTATTGACGCTGGGAATTATTGGAGCACCGCTCAATTTGCTCTACACCCCCGGCGCAGTCATTGTTGGATTGCTTTATGCGTATCTCCCACTAGTCGTGTTACCCATCTACGCATCATTGGAACGTGCTGATCGGCAATTATTAGAGGCTGCAGGAAATTTGGGTGCGAGCAGATTTCGAGCCTTTTTCGATGTCACTCTCCCACTTAGCCTTCCCGGCGCCATGATCGGAGCCATTTTTGTCTTCGTGCCGAGTTTGGGTAACTTCGTTGTTCCCGAACTACTCGGTGGCGGGAAAACCGTGATGGTTGGTAATTTAATTCGTGACCAGTTCCTTGAGGCTCGCGATTGGCCATTTGGTGCCGTGATTGCATTATCTGTTGTTGCTCTACTCGTTATTTTGTTCGCCATTCAAGCTTCAATAGCGCGAAGAATAAATGGTAAGCAGGTGACCCGTGCCTAAAGTTGGTTGGCTCCGAATGCCATTAATCCTGACCTATCTTTTTCTTTACACTCCGATAGTTATTTTGGTAATCATGAGTTTTAACTCCAGTAAGACACCGTTTGTGTGGAAAGGGTTTTCCACCAAGTGGTATGGCGAACTCTTCCAAAATGATCTGATTCGCCAGGGCTTTATCAACACCATTATCGTGGCGGTGGGGGCAACTGTCCTGTCAGCGATTTTAGGGACACTACTCGCGATTGGAATTTCACGTTACTTCCGCTCCGCAATTTTGGAAGCTTACGCACTAACGCCAGCCATAATCCCAGATTTGGCTCTAGCGATTGGTCTCTTGGCATTCTTTAGCCTTATGGGTGTAACCCTGAGCCTTGTCTCCGTCTTACTGAGTCATGTTGTCTTTGGCATGGCGTTCGTAGCTGCGGTAGTTATTGCTCGAATGGGGCAAACAGATTCCAGCCTTGAAGAAGCAAGCCGTGATCTTGGCGGGGGTGCGCTAGCAACTTTTTTTAAAATTACTTTGCCTAGTTTGGCGCCGGGGATAATTGCTGGTGCGCTGCTCGTTTTCACTCTTAGTTTGGACGAATTCGTGGTCGCCTACTTCACTGACGGGCCCTCCACTCCCACTCTGCCGCTCGTGATTTATTCAATGGTTCGTTTCGGAGTTACTCCAGAGATCAATGCTCTTGCTGCCTTGCTTTTACTTGTCAGCTTCACCTTCGTGATTTCCGCCCAGCGGATCACCCGACTTACGGACTCGATATGAACAACAATGCGGACAACAACACGCTCCTGCGAATAGAAAATGTCTCAAAGGCCTATGACACTACTCAAGCTTTAGATGACGTCAGCATGGAGATCAACAGTAATGAATTCTTTGCACTACTCGGACCATCGGGTTGTGGAAAAACAACTCTACTCAGGGCAATTGCCGGTTTCGAAGATCCAGATTCAGGCACAATCGTAATCAGAGGCGATGCTGGAAATGAATCAGATCTACTGAGTCTTCCTCCAAATAGGCGTCCAGTGAACCTGATGTTTCAGTCATACGCGCTTTTCCCACATATGAATGTCCGCAAGAACATTGCCTATGGACTCGAGCGAGAAAAACTGCCTCGATCGGAGATCGAAGCACGAGTAGATGAAGTACTAGAGACAGTTGGACTCACCGAGAAATCAAAAGCCCGCCCCGCACAACTTTCCGGTGGGCAACGGCAGCGTGTCGCTTTGGCAAGAGCGATTGTAAAACGCCCTCGACTTCTACTACTCGACGAACCACTCTCGGCTCTCGACCGTAAAGTACGCGCCGAAATGCAACTAGAACTTAAACGACTACAGCATGAGGTGGGCATTACCTTCGTCGTGGTTACTCATGACCAAGAAGAGGCAATGAGCATGGCCGACCGAATCGCCGTAATGGATAGTGGGCAAGTCCAGCAAATAGCCGACCCGGTCACGCTCTATACCCGCCCCAGCAATATTTTTGTCGCCGACTTCATCGGAAGTGGAACCCTCATTCCCGGTATAGCTTCGCCGACTGGGTTTACAACAGAGGTAGGCACCTCAGGTGACGGCAGTCACCTACTTCCTGCCATAAATCCCAGCAACGTGAATGGCTCAGCCGTGATTATGCTCCGGCCCGAAGCTGTTCATCTCAGCCATGAACAGCTCAGCGGTTCGTTGCCCGGACTTGTCGTTGAAACCCACTTTTATGGTGGATCTTCAATTTCTACCATCACGGTCACCGGACTCGACCAACCAGTTATTACCCGCCGACCTGGACCCCCAGAGCACGCCATTGGCGCCCGCATTTTCCTCAATTGGTCTGTTGAAGACGCAATAGTGTTGAGCGCGACCCCCGATCAAATGCAAGGGTCACTGTGAAAACCGCGATGACTAATGTTTCACATTCCCTTCAAGACACAGAACATGTTGTCTTCTGGACCGACCAACCGGGTGCGCCATCCACGCAGCCTGGATTAACTTCCAACATCTCAACTGACTTGGTCGTAATTGGTGGTGGGTTTACGGGACTTTGGACGGCGATTTGTGCCAAGGAAATGAACCCTCACAGTGATGTCGTTTTGATCGAGTCAAATGAAATTGCATTCGGTGCAAGTGGCCGCAACGGCGGATTCATTTCTGGGTCATTGAGCCACGGGCTCGCGCACGGTGAAGCAATTTGGTCTGCAGATATGACCAGCTTGGTGAAACAGGGTCGCGACAACTTACAAGCGATTGAAAGCTTTGTTAGCCATCACAATATTGATGCAAAACTCACCATGGTCGGAAAAACTGCAATCGCGCTCAATGACAATGCATTAGCGGCTTTGCCTGCAATGTTTAGTCTGCACCAAAAGTGGGATGAGAATGTTGAACTAGTTGATCAAGATTCAATGCAAGCTGATGTTCACTCAAAGTCATACCTTGGGGGTCTGCGCGTCCGTTCTGGCAGTGGACTTATGGACCCGGCTAAATTGTCATGGGGATTGAAAGATGTCGCGCTTACTATGGGAGTTCGCATTTTCGAAAATACAAAAGCTACCAGAATGAAACGTACTAATAATTCCGGGCTAGCAGTTTCAACAAGTCATTACACGGCGACTGCGGTAATTCACTCCAAGCAGGCGGTTATTGCTACAAATGGTTACACACCGCTGCTACGCCGATTGCAATATCGCATGCTCCCCATTTTTGACCACGTCCTGGTAACGGAAGTTTTGACCCAGAGCCAAACAGACGACATCGGTTGGAAAGAAAATCAAGGGTTAACCGACATTGGTAACCAATTCCACTATTACCGCCGAACCCCTGATAACCGGATCCTCTGGGGTGGCTACGACGCCATTTATTATCGAGGCAACAAAACCGATCCGCGTCTGGAAAAGCGAGATGTAAGCCACCGGTTAATTGCGTCCCAATTTTTTGACACATTCCCCCAGTTAGAAGGCCTACGTTTTACCCACAAATGGGCTGGAATTATCGACTCAACTTCACGGTTCACCCCTGCAATTGGGACCGCTCTCGGTGGTCGAGTGGCTTACGCGGTCGGGTACACGGGTTTGGGAACCGCATCCTCACGGTTCGGAGCACTCGCCATGCTGGATTTACTGGCTCGGCGGAAGACAGAACGCACCGAACTGGCAATTGTTAAACGTAAACCATTCCCATTCCCCCCAGAACCAATTCGCTATCCACTCGTTCAATTCACCCGCAGCCAATTAGCCAAAGAAGACAGGACTGGAAAACGAGGCCTCTGGCTTCGCATCTTGGACTTTTTTGGTCTTGGTTTCAACAGTTAGGCGCCAATAATGTCTGTCACTTCACAGCCCGGGATTCATATTGCTGGTGTCACTAAAGCTGGACACGGACCGATCGTCGAAATCATTAACCCAGCAACGGGTGAAGTCATTGACGCTCTCTCCAGCGCAAGCCCAATGGACGTCGCTGAGGCAACAGACAGTGCACGGCAGGCACAGCACAGTTGGGCCAGAAAAACTCCCGGTGAGCGCAGTAAAATTCTGCTTGATTTAGCGAGCTTAATTGAAAGTGACTCCGAGTACCTGACGCAACTGGAAGTGAATGAAACAGGGAAACCTCGCGCCGTTTTCCAAGATGGGGAGCTTCCCTTTGCAGCCGACAATCTTAGATTCTTTGCAGGTGCTGGCCGCTCACTTGAGGGGACGGCCGCAGCCGAACTCAGCCAAGGTTTCACTTCGCTACTTATGCGGCAACCCATTGGCGTGATCGGATCTATCGCCCCGTGGAACTTCCCCTTAATCATGGCGATCTGGAAGATTGGTCCGGCACTTGCGACCGGTAACGCGGTGGTTCTGAAGCCTGCTCCCAATACTCCACGCAGTAGTTTGCGTCTCGCGGAACTTGCGATTGAAGCGGGGCTTCCTCCAGGTCTGCTCAATGTCGTAACGGGTGGAAATGCTGTCGGTGAGGCCTTGGTAATCGATCCCAATACATCGATGATCTCGATCACTGGTTCAACGCGCGCGGGTCAGGCCGTGATGGCGGCTGCCAGTCCGTTTGTCAAAAGACTGCACTTGGAACTCGGTGGTAAAGCACCGGCGCTTGTTTTCCCCGATGCCGACATCGAATCAATGGCTCGGGCACTCACCCTCGGAGCGACTTACAACACTGGCCAAGACTGCACAGCTGCAACTCGTGTGTACGCCCAGAAAGATATCTATCAAGACGTGGTGGATTCATTGGCTACAACTATGGCCAAAGTCAAAGTTGGGGATCCGTGGGCCAGTGATACCGATATTGGTCCTATCGTCAGCGCCGCGCATTTGGATCGTGTGCATGGTTTTGTTTCACGCGCCGAGCAAGCTGGCGCCACGATCGCCGCTGGCGGCAAACGTTTGGACACGACCGGCAATTACTACCCACCAACGTTAATCACTGGCGCCAAACAAGAGAGCGAAATAGTCCAAGGTGAAGTATTTGGACCGGTGCTTGTTGTGGTTCCGTTCGAAGATGAAGCACATGCCCTTCACCTTGCCAATGACTCCCAATTTGGTTTGGCAAGTTCAGTCTGGACCACTGATGTTAGCCGGGCCCTGCGCGTGAGTCAGCAAGTTGAGGCCGGGGTCACTTGGGTTAACGACCACCTACCGATCGCCTCTGAGGCTCCGCACGGAGGCGTCAAGGCAAGCGGATTTGGTAAAGACATGTCCCATGAATCTTTACTGGAGTACACCGTGACCCATCACATTATGATCAAACATGCCGAATCGGAAATTCATGACTCTTTCCGGCCTGCTTAATGCCCTAGGCTGGAGACTCTCCTTCAGGTTCGCTAAACGAGTGAGGTAATGCGACTCATAAGGTACGGGGAGAAGAAACCCGCGTACTTGGCTTGCAACTCTGGCTTACGCCAATCCATTCCGGTCACAGTTCCACGGCAGGTTGACAATTCGCATAGGCACGCGAACTCGTCGTAATCTGACGCATCGCACATTGCGTAGTCGAAGGAAAGTTCTTCTCCCGGGTCAATATCTCGCATGGCGACCAAAACCTGCGAACCAACCATCCCACAATTCGGCTCACATGCATGATTCAGCATGTCACCCGGCTCTGGAGTTATGTTGGAAACCAAATACAGGTCGTGGTCAATTTGAATTGACCTGCCTTGCCGATCCTCACTCATTGAATCCAAGGTGCCGCGGTCAATCACCCAGCCCCCAAACGCGGCCACCGTCTCACCCTGGGCAATTCGCTCAATGGCAAATGAGCCCCAACCCTTGTCGCCTGCGGGTCTAGCCTGCGCCTTTGGTGTTAACCAGTTGTAGTCCAATGACGTTCCCTTCAACTCTGTGCCGAAGCGCCTCCCAGTCCTTCACTGGTAGGCAAAGTGTGGGAATAGTGCCACATCAAAATGACGGGCCTGCAATCGCCCGGTTTCAAGGCGGTTCCGCACTGCATTCCCACTGCATTCCCACTGCGACACCATTCACTTGCGCATAGCAAAAGTCCCGGCGGGCTCTATTGAGAACTTCGGCGATTGCCAGCGCCAATCCTGGGCAACGAGAAGGCACCCACACCCCTGCACCCGGAGCGCAATAATTCTCACCGATTCGGTGAAAAGTAGAGTAGGACTGTGATTGATCCTAATATCTTGCGTACAAATCCTGAGCTCGTTCGCGAATCCCAAACTAAGCGCGGTGAAGACGCCAGCCTGGTTGACCAGTGGCTTGATGCCGACATCGCGGCGCGTGAGGGGCAACGTGCGTTTGACTCGTTGCGTAACGAGCAAAAAATTCTTGGTAAAGAGATTGGGCCACTGCAAGGTGCGCTCAAGAAAAACCCAACTCCCGAGTTAACCGAGCAGGTCAATGCACTCATGGCGAAAGCTTCAGATTTAGCCGCACGGGTAAAAATTGCCGATGAAACTGCAACAAATCTCAACGAAAAAGTTGCCGCAATCGCCGGTGCTTTTTCAAACATAGTCGACCCACGCTCACCCGTTGGTGGTGAAGAAAAATTTGAACTGATTGAACTTGTTGGTACACCGCGTGACTTTTCGAAAGAAGGTTTTGCACCCAAGACCCACCTCGAAATCGGTGAAGCGCTCAAGGCAATTGATACAGAGCGTGGAGCCAAAGTTTCGGGTTCGCGTTTCTACTTCCTGACCGGCCAAGGCGCACTGCTCGAGTTCGCACTTCTCAACCTGGCAATGGCGCAGGCCACCGCAAATGGATTCATTCCCATGATCACTCCGGCACTCGTACTTCCCGCAGCGATGGATGGCACCGGTTTCCTGGGCCAAGCCGAAGAGAATGTGTATCGGGTTGAATCTGACGACATGTATTTGGTGGGAACCTCCGAAGTCCCACTGGCCGCGTATCACTCTGACGAGATTATTCCTGCCGCGGATCTACCCCTGCGTTATGCCGGCTGGTCAACATGCTTCCGGCGAGAGGCTGGTTCCTACGGGAAAGACACAACAGGAATTATTCGCGTTCACCAGTTCGACAAGGTCGAAATGTTTGTGTATTGCAACCCAGCTGATGCCGAAGCAGAACACGCACGGTTACTGCAGTGGGAAAAAGACTTTCTCGATGCACTGGAGCTCCCCTACCGGGTCATTGATGTCGCCTCGGGCGACCTTGGTTCAAGTGCTTCCCGCAAATTTGATATCGAAGCATGGATACCAACCCAAGGCACCTACCGCGAAGTGACGTCGACCTCGAATACCACGGAGTACCAAGCCAGACGTTTAAAGATTCGGATGCGTGACTCTGAGGGAACACAACCTCTTGCAACTTTGAACGGAACCCTGTGCGCAATGCCACGCATTATTGTTGCGATCCTAGAGAACCACCAACAGGCCGACGGCACCGTTAATGTGCCAAAAGCCTTACAACCTTTCTTGGGTGGAAAGACGGTGCTTGCATGAACGAGAATCCGACTGCCGCCGAACCCACACAAATTCCACTGCATGTTCCTGGGGAGCCCCTTCCAATTGATTGGCGCCCGGAACTCATTGCACTCGACATTGACGACACTCTCGTTCAACACATGGGCAGCCTTCCCGGTGTCGCCGTTGACGCGATTGAACGAATCACCGAAGCCGGCATCATGGTCACACTCGCAACCGGCCGGTCGGTGAGCACAACCTTCCCCGTTGCTCGAGCCGCTGGAATCGAAGACTTAGTTGTCTGTAGTAATGGTGGAGTACTCGCCATGGTTGAAACCCACCGAGTGTTAGAGGCGGTGACATTTGATGCCAGCCAAGTACTTGACCAACTGTCAGAACTCGTGCCCGATGCCGTTTTCGCGGTCGAAAATTTCCACGGTGATTTCCTCACAACGAATCTCTTTGATACTGGAGCTCTTGGAATCAACATCCGCCAGGTTGAACTTGCTGAACTGGTCGCCAATCCAGTAGTCCGCCTTGTAGTCCGAAGTCAGTCTGCGACCACGCGCGAGTACGGCAAAGTTGCCAAGGAACTTGGATTCCACTCGGTCGTATTTGGAATCGCGGACGTCGCGTGGATGGACATTGCACCCAAGGGTGTTAACAAGGCAAACATGCTCAAGGAAGTCTGCGCCCGTCGCCAGATCGACCCAACGAAAACGATCGCAATCGGTGACTCGTGGAATGACATTGAGATGCTGGACTGGGCCGGGCTGGGAGTTGTCATGGGAAGCGCCTCGCCGAAAGTCGCCGCATATGCGGATCTCATGACCGCCCCGGAACCTGGCATCGGTGTCGCTCAAATTCTCAACGCAATCCAGATCTAAAGTCCCTCCTGCTCGCAAAGAGCAGCGGGGATTCCGGCGATCACACCATGATGAGAGTTGATTTCTGGCTTACAGCGTGGCTGAATCGATCTCGTCAATGACGTCCGAGAGTGCAGCACGCCAGTCGCGCATGGGTTGCATACCGACCTCAGCCCAGCGCTCGTGTCCAAGAACCGAATACGGTGGACGTGGGGCGAGTTGCACATAGCTTGAAGAATCTGTTGGCAGGACTCGCTCAGGATCTTCACCGATTTCTTCCATGATTGCTCGCGCGAACTCGAACCAGGAAGTAACCCCACTGTTTGTTCCGTGGAAAGTACCCGCACCCGAGAAGGTATCCAGCAAAGTGACGATCTGGTCAGCAAGGTCTGACGCGGATGTTGGTTGCCCGACCTGGTCGGTAACAACACTCAAGGTCTCGCGCTCACGCTGGGCCCGAACGATGGTTTTGACAAAATTGTGTCCAATCGGGCTATACAGCCAAGCAGTCCTAATAATCACGTGGTTCTCGGGCAGAATCTCGCGTACAAAATTCTCGCCCGCAAACTTAGTTCGACCGTAGGCGGTGACTGGCCCTGCATGCGCATCTTCACCATATGGCTCGCTCGCGTCCCCCGAAAAAACGTAGTCCGTAGAGATGTGTACTAAGCGTGCACCGACCTGCGCGCAATAGGTTGCCAGGATCGCCGGTCCTTCCGCATTCACGGTGAATGCAGCGCTTTCCTTTTCCTCCGCGGCGTCGACAGCAGTCCATGCCGCGCAATTGATCACGAGGTCTGGAGCCATATTTGCAAAAGTTGAAGCAATCGACAGCTCTGACGTAATGTCAATATCGGGTAAATCGCCCGCGAATACTTCGTCATCTGGGCGATCAAGGTAACGAGCCACCAACTCGGTGCCGAGTTGTCCGTTACTTCCAGTGATCAAAATTTTCATGTCAACTACTTGATCGCTGCCTTTGCTTGCAGTGGTCGCCACCAGGCTTCATTGTCTTTGTACCAAGCGATAGTTTCTGCTAGGCCGTCTTCAAACTTGTGCTGCGGCTCGTAACCCATCGCGCGAAGCTTGGAGTCGTTCACCGAATAACGGCGATCGTGGCCTTTGCGATCCTCGACCGGCGTGACCTTGGACCAATCAAAACCCATAGTTTCAAGTACTTTTTCTGTGATCTCTTTGTTGCTGAGTTCCAGACCTCCGCCAATGTTGTAGGCCTCACCCGGTTCACCCTTGGCAATCACAACTGCAATTCCGCGGCAGTGGTCGTCAACATGTAACCAGTCGCGAACATTGAGTCCGTCGCCGTAAAGCGGGACGTTTTTGTCGTCAATCAAATTCGTGACAAAAAGAGGAATAAGTTTCTCTGGGAACTGGTGGGGGCCATAGTTATTGGAACACCGAGTCGACGAAACATTGAGGCCATAGGTGACGAAATAGGAACGTACCAATAGTTCCGCGGCTGCCTTGGCAGCCGAGTAAGGCGAATTGGGTAGCAGTGGTTCATTTTCATCCCACGAACCTTCGTCGATCGAACCGTAGACCTCGTCGGTGCCAATGTGGACAATTCTCGGAATACTATTTCGTAAGCACGAGTCGAGCACAGTCTGAGTTCCAACGACGTTGGTCACAATAAAGTCCTGAGGTCCGTGAATTGAACGATCCACGTGTGTTTCGGCCGCGAAGTTCACAACAACGTCATGGCCCGGGAGAACCTGATCTAGTAGGTCACCGTCACAGATATCGCCGTGAACGAACCTGTATCGGGGGTCAGTTGATACAGACGTCAGATTTTCCACATTACCCGCGTATGTCAATTTGTCGTAGACGGTCACGCCATCTACCTCACCTAACCATGGATACGAACCTGCCAGCAGCTCACGCACAAAGTGGCTTCCAATAAAACCGGCTCCGCCAGTTACCAGAATTTTCATTCGATGATCATTCCCATGCCGCAATTCAACCACTCGCGCAGACACCCGAAGACATACGCCCGAAGAATTTATTCGAGTAACCCTTCCGATCGACTACGACTACCGGGTGCACGTTGTAGAAGTGTGCGAACTGTGCGGATTTTCGGGCAATAATCACCTGAATTGTCACTTTTCACGCGTTAAATCCGCACAGTTGGGCAACTGTCCCCATATCCGACACGAATTCTCGGAATGGAGATTTACTCATCAAATCCGCCAGATTGTGCTCAATTTCGCTCGATTACCGAGGACCCAAGAGGTAAATCCGTCAAAATCTGCCAAGGATTGGCACGTCAGGGGTGCGCTGACAACGAGAAAGCACACATTTGATGTGCGGATTTTGGGGCACAAAATACTGTTTGTACTAGAAATACTGTCTGTACTAGCGCTGGTTTTTCAAATTGCCGAGCCAAGATTGTGCGGTCTCAAAATCCGAATCCGTGACGCCATCTCGCAAGACCGGCGAACGACCGTCGTGACGGGCATACGAGCCTAAGAAACGAATATCGAGGCACACCCTGTGTAGACCCATCAAGGCTTCCTCAACCCGAAGGTCGTTGACATGACCCTCGAAGTCGAGACTGAAGTAATAGTCGCCCAGGGATTTCTTGGTTGGGCGCGACTCCAATCGGGTGAGGTTGATCCCGCGTACGGCAAACTCGGTCAGGATTTCAAGCAACCCGCCAGGATGGTTGCTGCGTTGGAAGACGCTGAGTGTGGTCTTGTCTGCACCCGTTGGCGCTGGGAGATTCCCTGGAAGCTCGACAATCACGAAACGTGTGTGTGCGTCAGAACTATCACCGATGTGGTCGGCCAAGATTTCCAAACCGTAAATCTCAGCGTTAAGTGCTTGACCAATAGCTGCATCAAATGGTGGGTTTTCGCCCACAAGTGCAGCGGCGGCAGCCGAGGTGGACATGGCCGGTATTACATCCGCGTCAGGCAGATGTGTACTCAGCCAATTTCGCACCTGCGCTTGAGCATGTGGATGCGTACTAATCGTCTGGATCTCCGAAAGCTTCGTACCCGGGCGTGCGAGAAGTGAAAACTCGACAGGGAGAACGACTTCGTGTGTTATCACAAGACGTTTCCCGCTGGCGAGTTCGTCCAGGGTGACACTTACCGAACCTTCAACAGAGTTTTCGATCGGCACCAGAGCAGCGCTCACTTCACCGTTGCGAACAGCATCTAATGCATGCAGCACCGACTTTGCAGGTACCGGTTCACTACCTCCTGCTAGATACAAGGTCGATGCACGCAGGGCGGCCTCGGAAAAAGAACCAGAGGGACCGAGGTAGGCAACTTTGCGCGGCGAGTCGCTCATGCGCTCTTCTCCATATTCTTACTCGTCTCCAAAGAATCAGTTTTCAAAAATGCTTTGGTCCGACCAAGCGCCGTTGTGATTGCATCACTTTCCTCGGGAGAAAGATCGATCTCAGATTTACCGCCGGTGATCTCTTTGAGATAGGAACGCGTGTCGGCCCTACCGTGAATCGTCGTGATGATCAGACCGTCGCCATAGTCATCAACGATGGCTGCAGAGAACGAGTACCGTCCACTGAGGTTGTCCAAGGCGTCATAACGCACAACGGCAATGTGATTGAGCGAGTCACGAAGGCCTGACTTGAGTTGCTTGATCGCGTAGTCCTGGGCCAGCATCTCGTCTTGTACGAGGGCAAATTGCTCCAAGGTGCGAGAAAGCAGGTCAATGTAATTCTCTCGACCCTCTGCAACTTCCAAGAGGGAGTAGGACCTGTGCAGCCGCGAAAGCTTAGTCAGAGCAATCGTGCCAATTGCTACCCCGATCACCCCGACAACCACACCAATGAGCCCAACAATCGTGGCTGTTTGGGCATCAAGATTCACGTTCATTAGCGTACTGGCAGCAAATCACACTAAATGAACCGCACCAAATGGCGCGGATCAAAGTGGGCCGTGCAAACATTGGCACGTGAGTGACTTCCAATTCCTGCTGGTCGACCTATTTTCTAGGACCGCGGCGACCCTGGTTGGTCTCTTCCTGTTCGTTATTACGACAATCAGCCTGCTGCGCACTGTTGTTGTTCCGCGCGCCCTTACCTCGGTAATCTCAGATGCTATTGCGCGAAGTATCACGCAAATTCACAAGTTCATCGCTAATCGACGCAAGAGCTACGTTAAACAAGATGCGGTGTTAGCGTGGAATGGCCCCATGATCATCGTCGGACAACTCGCGAGTTGGCTCCTGCTTTATTTTGCCGCCTACGGACTGTGGATTTATGGAATCGGCGGGGTTGATTTTGGTGACGCTTTCCGTCAGGCAGGTTCGAGTTTGTTCACGTTGGGCTTCGCTGACTCAACAAACGCAGGTCCAACAATCTTGGCTTTCCTGGCTGCTGCAACCGGACCAATCGTGATTGCACTCTTGATTGGTTTCCTGCCCACAATCTACGGTGCATACATTGACCGTGAAGTTAATATTTCCCTCCTAGGGGTTTCTGGTGGACAACCCAGCTGGGGGCCGGAGTTACTCGCACGCATGACACTCAACGACCAACTAGACGACGTTCCCAGTCACATGAATACCTGGACGAATTGGTTTGGAAACCTGCGCCTGACCCACACGACCTACCCGGTACTCGTGCAAATCCGTTCGGCATCCCCTTACAGACATTGGGTTATCGCAAGCCTTGCCACACTTGACGCCGCTTCAATGCAACTCTCACTGACGAAGACGCTACCCCGTGCCGAGTGCGCGCAAACAATTATTCACGGGACGCAAACACTGGAAACTCTGTACGCATCCCTATTCGTTCGTAAAAAGGTTCTCAAAAATCTTCCATTCGTTGATCGTTTTCTTGGATCTCCGACTCCAACACCGCGCAACATTATGAAAATGCCTGGATACCGACCGGGAACAATCGCCGTGGAGCAGGCCGCCAGTGCTGACTCTGCTCGAAGCTTCTCCGCTGACGCTATTCACTTAATGAGCGAGGGTGAAAAAAATGGTATTCAGATTACGCAGGAAGACTTTAATAACGCGGTTGCCATGTTGAAATCCTCCGGTTACCCCGTTGAAGTAGATCTCGAGACCGCATGGGCGCAGTTCTCCGTCTCTCGAACTCGCTACGAATACGTTGCCTACCAGCTCGCCTACACACTCAATGTTGTCCCAGCACCCTGGAGCGGCACACGCAAGAACAAGTTCGACACAATCTGGCCAACCTCAGCTGTTGAAATCTACGAAGATACGACCAAGCACGAGGATCCCCCTACAACGACTTCCTAAACGGGGCAGGTTTGATCAGGCGCTTCCTATGCGTCGCGCAGGTTTGATCAGGCGCTTCCTATGCGTCGCGCAAAGTAACCTGTCGCGAAGTCAAACCCGCACGGGCTCGACGCTCGGAATCACTCAGCGGCTTGGAAAGTTCTAGTGCAGCAGCAAGTCGCTTACCAAACTCGGCTGTAGGTTCTTCGATCGCAGCCGCACCACGACCCAGTGGAATATCCCAGACGGGAACCACAAGTCCTTGGGCGCGGAACATGCCGACCAGCTTGGTGTCTGGTCCGATTGAATCTTCACCTGCTGCGTGCAGCCGAGCAAGTGCGTTCAGCAGTTCGTTCTCCGGTGTGGACATGATCCAGCGCAGGTGCTCTTTCTCACCCATCTGCGTCCAGTAGCCCGAATCAATCGAGTCAAGCTTCACTGTTGGGTTCGCATACTCGCTAGCGCGCTCGAGGGATGCTTTCACTTCGTCGGTTACGTCGGTTCCCTGTTCCATCCAGAAATCAAAATTGTCATGGACGACAACGTCTAAGACAACAGATTGGTCAATAAATTCCTGGGCCGAAGGCGAATCTGTTGTAACGCGCTCCAGCCCAACGGGCTCACCGAAAGGTGCTTCCAATGCGCGCTGCAATGCATTTGCAAGATCGCGTGATGGGTCGCCGCTACCCGTGTTGACTTGCAGTCCCAGCAAAATATCGCCGTTCGCGCGGACCAAAGCCGGATAGGCCATGGGTAACACCGTTGCCAACGTCACCTTGCGACCGTCCGCAACGCCTGGCTTCAGCGTCAATTCTGCGGTGGCTGACGGGATGAGCTCACGCATTGCGACGATGTCGCATTCACTTGCAAAACCTTGAAACGGGCGATTCGGTGCCGCAACAGCCTTAGATGCCTCGCGTCCGTGGCACGCCTTGTAGCGACGACCCGAGCCGCACGGGCATGGCTCGCGCATTCCTACGACGGGAACTTCACCCTCAAGCTCTATTACTGCGGACTCTGCTGCGCGACTCTTCTTTGCCATAGTGCCGAAACTTACCTGAACGCGCGAAAACCTTCCTCGCACGGCTATCGTTTAGATATCGGCCGACCATTTATTTTCATCGACTGAATTTACGGAAGGAATCATCATGTCCAGGAAAGTATGTGCAACAGGTTCGGCGCTACTCACGTTTGTGGCCCTCTCATTGGGATTATCCGCTTGTTCAAGCAGCGACGAGGCAGTAACCGATCCGAATGTCGGCGGCGTGGCAGAGTGTGATGAAGCAGCTCTTTCCGCAGCGATCTCGCAGGGTCTTGTTGCAGAAGGGTCTGATACTTCTCTGATCTCCCTGGACGGGTTCACCTGCCTTGACGGTTGGGCCACGACTTTCCCAACGATCGGTTCGGATGCAGATACTGCTGTCACCGTGACTCAGGTGTTCCAAGCCGAAGGCCAATTTTGGATTCCCAAGGATCGCAATGACGTGTGCGGAACAACCGACATGAACGACCCGACAATCTACCCCTCGGATTCACAAGTGCCCGAAGGCATTTGGCAAGACGCATGCCAGACTAATTAACTCTTGATGAGATCTCGTCTGTTAAAAAGTGGATAACTTGAGCCCACTACTAACGCTGTTGCGACAACCAGGATCACGATTCCTTCGATAGTGAATCCAGTGTTGAGGGGATCGGTTCCGCTGTACCAATAGAAGGGTGAGAGTTTCTCCCACCAGCCGGTGTTGATTGCACCCATCGCACTAATCACCTGCAACACGATCGCTGATCCTGCACTGATTCCGATCGCGATACCGACGCGGCCTGTGGCAGCGCCCAGCATGAACGCAACGCCACCGAATAGGTAACCCAGAAGCAGCAGGTTCACACAGGCCGCCAAAATATTGAGGTAGTTCATGCCTAACCCCGACACCAAGCTTGCGAGCGAAACACCGGCGAAGGTCGCTAGCGCGACAACGAATCCCCAGATCACCATCGCGATCAATTTTTGCGACAACAGGTGGCCACGCGAGAGTGGGTTGGCCAGGAGCAGGCCCAGCGTCCGATTGTTTTCTTCCCCTGCAATTGCCTTGGCACCAATTGAGATAGTCACGATCATGATCGCGATTGGGCCGACCAGTCCAAAAGTTTCCAGCTGGAAGAAACCCTCGGCGCTTGTCAAGTCACCTCCACCGAAAAAGGCCAGCAACTCCGGTGGAAATGATTCGCCCAATTGCGCCATGTTCGGTTGCATGTACGCGTAGATCGGGCCCATGAGCAGGCCCATCAGGGTAAACATGAAAAACGACACGAGCAGGGTCAGGTTTTGAAACTCTGAAACGCTCTTGATCCAAATCTTAGAAACCAAGGTTCGCCCGGCAAATCGATCAGCGAGTGTGGAAGTGAGCGGTTTCTCTCGCAAGCGATCAAGGATTCGGGTGCGCACCGAACGGGATCGAAGGTCTCGACGGTAAACACCTACCCATGCAACCGCGACGAGTAGCGCACTAGCGCTGGTCAAAATCGCTAAAGCGCTGAGATCAATACCGTTACGGAGCGGATCCCCGGCGCTGATGTAGTACCAAGGAAAGATTCGGGCCAATTCTTCCCAGCCTGCAATAAGTGGCAGCAAGCCTGAACCAAGGAAAGAAATGATCAAAACACCGGTACTCACCCCGATCGCGACCTGTGTCTTGCCGGTCCATGCACCCACTGCGAGCGCCAAGAAGCCGTAGAACAACGTTCCCAGAACCAGTTGCGCAATAAATGCCACAACGTTTAGCCCGCTGATACTGACGTCAAGCGCTACGGGTGTGAGGAGGCCAACAGCAAGTAGCACCAACGCAGCTGCAACATAGAGGGTCAACAATGCCAACGCGCCTTCCAGTGCGAGTCGGCCGCGACTGATCGGGTTTGCCAGCAGTAATCCAATAGTTCCATCACGCTCACGCCCGGCGATCGCGCCGGATCCGATCATGATCGCCATGCCGCCAAGAATGAGAGCGCCGTAGGTGGAAAAGATCGCGTTATAGGCCAATGATGCGACATCAGCGTCGGGACCAATACCAATTACCGACATCACGCTGGCGGGCATTTGATTAAACAGTGACATGTCAACACCGCGATACACGAACATGCCAAAGGCAAAGAGTGCCGAAAGCCCAACTACACCAATCGCAACTGAGCGCCCACGAGAAATGACCGTGCGCCCGTAGAGTGAACTCAAAGGCTTGGAACTCAAATGCTGGGCCGAACCGACGCCGCTCACGCGAAAGTCACGATGCTTCGTCGTGGTAATAGGTCAGGAAAACTTCTTCGAGGTCGGCCTCGTTGGTGCTAACGTCGACCAATTCACATGAACCCATGACGACGGAGAGTAGGTTTTGCATTGCGCCTTCGTAGGCAATGAATACTCGGTTGTGCTCGATCAGCAGGCTTCGAATCCCAGGGATTCCGGTAAAAATCTTTGGATCAGGTTCGCTGGCTAACTCGATCTCGATTTTTCGAATTCCTTTTGCACGCAAACTCGCAATCGATTCTTGTGCGATCAGTTTTCCGTTTCGAATTATGCCGACACGATCAGCAACCCGTTGCACCTCGCTGAGGGTGTGACTGGAAAGGAAAACGGTTCCACCGGCGTCTGCGGTTTCCCGCATGAGAGCTTGGAGTTCGCGTTGGATCAACGGATCAAGGCCCGCACTTGGTTCATCTAAAATTACGAACTCGGGGTTACTCATAAAAGCTTGAATGATTCCAATTTTTTGTCGATTACCCGAGGACAGGTCACCGATTTTCTTCGACATCTGTGCATCAAGGCGTTCACTCAGGGCGTTTACATATTGTGAATCAACACCCCCGCGAAGGTTGGCAAAAAATTGGAGGAGGTCGGTTCCGGTCATGTTGGGGTAGAGCGCAAGATCGCTGGGCAGGTATCCAACTTTGCGGTGAAGCGCCACGCTGTCCTGGTGAACGTCGTGACCCAAAATCGAAGCAGACCCTGAACTTGATCGAATTTCGTCCATGAAGACGCGGATTGCTGTTGTCTTACCAGCACCATTAGGACCAAGGAACCCAAAAACCACACCTGCTTCAACGGTGAGATCCAAATCTACGAGCGCTGCAAGATCCCCATAGTTCTTGTTTAGACCTCGCGTGACGAGTGCTTGCTCCATTTTTCGACTCTAGCAATTACGTCGCCGGGATGGTTACTAATAATCGCATCTACTCCCAGTTCTAAGCAGAAATCAACGTCTGGGATGTCGTCGACCGTCCACACATGCACCTGGTGCCCACATGATTGTGCGCGAGCTACGTAGTCTGGATCCTCCTTCAGCAGGTGTACGTCAACGCCGGAAATGTTGACCCCTTCTGGCAGAGAACCGTCACGGTAACGACTGGGCAATCTCGCCGCCAAGTAGACGACCTCCGTCAGTGGTGAAAGTTTCTTGAAACGTTGCACGGCCATTTTGCTGAAACTCATGACCCGCGCCCGTGGAAATTCGTTGCCGTTTTGCGGCGTGGTCAGGCCGTATCTTTCCAAAACGTCAAATAACTCACGTTCAACGTACTTTCCGTAGCGCACGGGGTGCTTGGTTTCGATCGCAAACTCGATTGTTTGTGAGTAGTCCAGAATCGTGGTGAGCAGGGTTTCCAAAGTGATCAGCCGCGTGCGGCTTTCGTCGGGCCGCGGATCTTCAAAGTCGATCCAGTTGTCCAGGCTGCCGCTGAAGTCGTTACTTACCAACTCCGACAGCAGTTGGCCCGATACGGAACCACGCCCAGAACTCGTGCGGTCAATTCTTCGATCGTGAACACAGACGAGTGTCCCGTCATTGGTCAATCTCACATCACACTCAACGGCGTCCACACCCAACTCAATTGCACGCAGGTACGCGGCGAGAGAGTGCTCCGGCTCTGTGTCGTTTGCACCACGGTGGGCGATCACTTTCGGGGCTGACATGATTGCCCCATGCTAGGGCGTGAAGTTGATCTGATCCTGTTTGACCTTGACGGCACGCTGACAGATGCGGGTCCGGGAATATTGAATTGTTTGGAATACGCGCTACAAGACCAAGGGATCCAGTACCCCGACAGGGAGGCGATGCGGTCTTATCTGGGTCCGCCGCTGGCAGTGACTTTTGCGAACGAGTTCAACATGAATTCCGATCAAGTGACTCAAGCAATTGATAAATATCGGGAGCGCTACCACGATATTGGACTGTTTGAGAACAGCGTTTATCCCGGGATTCCCGAACTGCTCACTTCACTACAGACAGCAGGCTTCCGGCTCGCAACAGCAACTAGCAAGCCCGAGTATTCAGCAACCCGGATCTTGCAGCACTTTGAACTTGATCAGTATTTCGAGTTCATTGGTGCCGCAGCACTTGACGGCTCACGTGATTCAAAATCACTCGTGATCGGGCACACTCTAGAAAGCACCAACACGCACCCGACTTCCCACAACCTGCTCATGATCGGTGACCGTCACCACGACGTGCACGGCGCAAAAGAACACGGGATCGACACCATTGGCGTGCTGTGGGGCTACGGCGACGAAAGTGAGTTGCGTGACGCCGGGGTGATTTCCATTGCCGAGACCCCAGTGGAACTGGCGGGTCTGCTACTCGATCCCACGCGTGGCTAAATACTCAGCCAGGAGTTCACGTGTTTCTGGTGTGAATACGTCAAAACCCCACACTTGTTCGCAGATTTCCCACACCTGATCAAGGGTCCTGATTTCTAAAATGTCCGCAAGAACGCCAACGTCTTCAAAGTCGCGCCGACCTCGGCTGGCGCGAGCCTTCATGGCCAGCAAGAACTCGGGGGATCCAACACTCACACTTAGCCCCTCGATTTCTACCGCCTCCCACGCACCTGTGTCAGTTATTCGAGGCAGTAAAGGCAACACTTTTGAGTTGAGCCAATCAACTGGCAATGACGGGTCAGAGGCATGCATGTCCGAAACGATCCGTTCAATTTCTGCAATCGGAGTAAATATCGCATCAATGTCTTTGGTGACGGTGAGCCGGTTGTATCCGAGCAGCATTGCCGTTCCTCCAACAATGTAAATCTCACCATGAATGCCCTGCGCGCTTAGGCGGCTTCCCAACTCAGTAAGAACTGCAATGACTTTTTCACGTGATGCGAACATTAGACCGACTCCAAGTTTGATTCTGCCAAAAAAATTCCGCGGGCACGCAGTGCTGGTACACCGCGGGCAATACTGATCGCGCGTGCTAAGGGCTGGCGTTCGTCAAGGCCCATGAACCACACTTCACCCAGATGTAACCGCGGATTTCGAGTCCAATTCGGCACTCTGGGAAGTTGTGCCTTGCGTGTGAGGTGTACCGCCAAGCCAGCAAAAGCAACGTCGGCGCGATGCTCACCTGTTGGTCCAGGCCGCATGAGAAATAGCTGCTGCTCTGCTAAACCGTGGAGTGATGCGAACCTGTCGTTGGAATCAATCAATGAACGCAGGATCAAGGAGTCTCGTGTTGTTGACTCGGTAAATCGCGGTGAATCCAACAGGTCCCTTAGCTCCACAGACTGCGACGCCAACGTTGGAATGTGAACTTTATGTGTGTCAGTCTGAACTGAAACAGCAAGCAGAGCTGCGAATCGTTGCTCAACTACCGAGCCTGGTTCGAGAACCCCGCGCTCATAGGCACTGATGTTGGATTGTTTGGTGCCCAGCAACCGAGCAACCTGGGCTTGGGTTAACCCGAGTTCCTTGCGCTTTGCTCGCATGTGATTTTGATCCGGGTTCATATAAAAAATATAATCTATAGTCAAGATTATATAAACAGCACCCCTGGGTTCATGATTCCTTGGGGGTCGATCGCGCTCTTGAGCGCTTTCATCATGGAAATCTCCGATTCACCTCGGGACAGGTGCAGGTAGGCGGCCTTCATGCGGCCGATCCCATGTTCAGCCGAGATCGAGCCACCTAATCGCGCTACGAGTTCCAAGACTTCGCGTTCTATTTCCTGATCCGCTGCTGGGGTTGTGAAAAATAAGTGGAAATTCCCGTCGAGTAGGTGCCCGAAGATCACAACTTGAGTTACGCCATCACGATCGAGTAGATCACACAACTGCGTGTAGGCGTCCCCCAAAGTATTTTGCGGGAAACTCACATCGAGTTTATGAGAAACCCCGACCTGTTCGGCGGCACAACTTTCGGTGACGCGTTCACGCAGAGCCCATAACTTTTCACGGTCGGTTGCATCAAGTGCCACGATCACATTGTCATGTTGTCCTAATACGTCAAAATCCAACTCGCCCCGCACTTCGATTAACAGGTGTAAAGCTGATGCAAATGGAATCGAAATACCCGCGACTCGATTAACGGACTCAACACTCGGGCGGTCAATTATCTCGGCTGCAAAAATACTTCCGAGGAAACCAGAACAAATATCGAGTGCTTCGGTGATCGAATCAACCCCGAACACCACAAGAGTTGAGACAACCGGACGGTGCAGTTGGACGCGCACTTTTGTAATCACGCCAAGCGTTCCTTCAGAGCCGCAAAACAACTGCGTTAGGTCGTAACCCGTATTGTCCTTTGCCAGTCCGCGCAATGTTGAGATCACATCGCCGCTGGGAAGTACCGCTTCCACTCCGACAACTTGCTTGCGCATCATGCCATTGGCGATCACGTGAATACCACCCGCATTTGTCGCGGCCATTCCACCGATTGTTGCCGAGTCCCGCGCTGCTAGGTCAACCCCAAATTCCAGGTTGTGGCCGAATGCGAACTTTTGTAACTGGGCCAGAGTCACTCCGGCCCCGACGGTGACCTGGCCGCTGCTTGCATCAAAATCCTCAATACCTGAGAGATGAGCAGTGGAAAGCAAAAGTCCATCAAGTGACACGGACCCACCAACCAGACCCGTGTTACCACCTTGGGTTGTCACCGCGACCCCATGCGCGGAACACACATGCATGAGCGCAGAGACTTCCGCGGTGGAGGAGGGCCGGACCACAGCTAATGCGTCTCCGTGAAAATTCCCAGTCCAGTCGACCAGGTAACCGGCCATGGTTGAGGGCGAAGTCAGCACGGCTTCAGGAGGCAGTACCTCCCTAATTTTTTCGATCAATTCAGCCTCGCGCATGGGACCCGTATCAGAGGCATTTCTGGGCATACGTGCATCGTCGTACATGACCTGAGGGTATTGAAAACTTTGGGAGATGTACGCGCTGACCCGCATACCGGCAGACTCGTGAGACCCTAGCCTTGCTTGCGGTACCCCGGCTCGGGTTATCCTGAGAGAAGAAATGTCAATCAATGCTCCAAGTATTGGGGGTTTCACGTGGTTCTCGCCCAGGTTTGTGGTCATAAGTCCCGCGCGATCACCGTTGGCTTGCTCGCTATTTCCATGCTCGGTTTCTCAGGGGCCACGGGTACAGCAGCAAGTGCCGCAGAGTTTTCCTATGACAATCCGAATACGCAAGACGCCACCGGGGCATTTGCTATGACAACCGGGCCTGGGATCATGCCCGCTCTCACCTCTGCCGGAATCACATTTGAAGCTATTTCCCCTGGCACCCGAACCACCTCGGTCACCACGGCAACCACTCGTATTTCACTCCCGGTTGTTGCAAAGACTAGGACGGCTAACGCGACCGCTGGCGGTTTCAAGTTCACCAACACGAAAACTCGCGAGTCCGTTAGTTGTTTTATTCCCACGATTGATACGCGCGCACGCGTGATTGACTGCAAACTCAACACGGGGTACAACGACATTTTTTTCGAGATCGAGGATATTGAATCGCGTGAGTTTCTGAGCAACAATTCGATCCGGACTTCGGTCTTCACCGGCATGACGATCAAGGTAAAATCAGAATTGACCGCGCAGACCCTCAACGACACGCTTTCTACAACCGTTTTCAGCAATAGCGTCACATTTGCCACCGGCAACCTCACAGTTACTCGATTGGCGCCTTGACAGATTCAAAGTCCACCCTTGCCCGAAACTCGCTGTGGTGGGAAACTGCCATCACAGCGCTCCTGTCGTTCCTGCTGAGCTTGATTGCAATCGCTCCCGCATTACGCAACATCGCCTCGGCTTGGGGGGCCGGGGACACGCTCAGTTCTTATGTGAACGCGAATCAATGGAACTGGTTGTGGTTCAGTAACAGCACTTCATTTGGTTACCCATTAGGCATGAACTCGAACCTCTTCCCCAGTATTGACATCACCCAAAACACGTTCGCGCAACTTGTCAACACGATCTCGGGAAACCCGTATCTGGGAATTAACCTGTTACTGGTCGTGAGTTTCCCCCTCGTCGGCGCTTTGGCCTACTTCTCTATCCGCTTAACCGGTTTGCGTGGTCCTCTAGCCATCGCGCTTGCCGTTTCATTCACCATGATCCCCTTTCATTTCTCGCGCGGGATTGGACACGTCTATTTGGGGGTTCTCTATAGCGCGGTAACAGCCGTGATCCTGGCGCAATTAATTGGCAGTGGGCAGGTCAACAATTGGCTCAAGCACGATCAAATGCGTAGCCGAAGAACTACGGTGGGCAAGCGAGCGGCGCTCGTGGCGCTCGTGCTGGTCACTGCTTGGTCGGGGATCTACTTCGCAGTCTTTGCTTTAATACTCATGGGAACCGCGTGGTTGTGGAATCTTGCGCAAGGTCAACGCGGCACCGCACTGATCCGTAATGCCATTCCCATAGTCGCCACAGCTTCACTGGTTGTGCTGGCCTACATTCCCGCGCTCATGGCTAGAGTCATGGACCCACCCTTTGCTCCGCTAGCCGTGCGTCTGCCATATGAGTCAGTGATTTTCGCTGGAAATCTGGCTGCCGGGATCCTCCCGGCCCCGATTGGTTCCCTTGATTTTTACAACAACAACATTCTTGAAGCTTTTGCCGCGGCACCCGCTTTGGAGAACACCGAGGTCGCCAACTTCGGGACCGTGATCACGCTAATTGCTCTAATCGGGATTGCCCTGGCCGTTTTCACACCACTTCGACGCAACCTCGGCTTACTCACCTCGATGCTCGCTGTTTCCATCTTGTTTTTTGTCCCGTGGGGCCCCAACTACCTTTTCGCGGCACTGCTTTCTCCGCAAATTCGGGCTTGGAACAGATTTCTTCCCATTATTTTGCTGATTGTGTTGCTGCTCGCTGCAACCATCTTGGCAAACTGGTCACAACATAAAAAACGTAACACGACAATCTGGGTGATCTCCGCTGGCATTATTGCCCTCACAACTATCACTCAAGTCCTTCCCTTCAACAGCGTCTACCGAGCAGTCACCGACGCAGCCGCGCAGACAACGCAGCAGGCGATCGAATACACCGGCCAGATCAATAGCCTGATTGAACAGAACTGTGGTGTGCTGCAACTGCCCGCAGTGAAGTACCCGGAAAATGGCCGGATTTTGGAAATGAATGATTATGAACATTTTTGGCCAGCGCTGAACGACCCAATAAAATCGTGGACCTACGGGGCTGTGAAAAATACTGCGGCTGCAGCCTGGTACAACTCCCTGCCGGAGATCCCTGACAGTGCGACCACCGAGTTACTCGCCCGCTCGGGATTCTGCGGAATTCACGTTGACCTACGCGCCTTTGTTCGTCCCGCCCAAACACGAGTACTGGCTGAACTCACCGAACGATTCGGTTCTCCGATTCTCAAATTCAGCCCCGAGGGTCAACCGTTCTGGGCTTTTTTCACCATCAATCCCAATGCCGAACTTATGCAGCCATCCCAGTGGGATCAAGAGCGCAAAAACTTTTTCTATGCCCCCGCCATCACACGTGACCCGGACTCAATTTCACCTCGCGGGTCAAAGGGTGCCGACTACTGGTGGTGGACCACCAAGCCCACGGGAAGTTTCCAACTCACCCAATTGGATTCCACCGTTCCCATGAACTCAATCACCGGGTCAATCCAAATCCCCGAATGTGCCCAGGAGAGCACAACCCCGGTCACCGTCACCGTGAGCCAAGGCTCACGAACCCCGGTCAATAGATCCCCTATTGAACAAGTGCAGCTCACCGCCCCAGGAACTTTCACACTGGAAACCAGCTCAACAAGCCCAATCACCATTGAAATCAGTTCGAAGGTGCCCGGCTGCACCCCAAAAGGTGGTCTCTTCGAGCAATTTGTGCAAGTGACCAACCTCAAAGCACGCTAAAAAGATATCCACAGGAATTTATTGCTTGTTTCTATCTGCGTGATTCTGGGTAAACCTTGGATATGAAAACAAGACATTTTTATGCCACCGCAGTTGCCCTTCTCACGCTCTCCGCACTGACAATCGGGGGCGCCGCCGCCGCCGAGCCCACACCCGGCGGGGTAGTGATCGCCCAGGGGACCAGCGCTCCAGCCCAGGAAATCACACTCAGCGCAGCCCCCACAAAGCCCGGCCAGATCACAGTCAAAGCTCAACCACGAGCTCAAGTGAAATTAACCGCCAAAGGGGTTAAGCAATCTAAGAAGGCCAACAGCGCAGGCATTGCGGTCTTCACCAAACTCACCGCTGGGAAGACCTACACCCTCAATTCACGCGGCCAGTCAACAAAAGTGACTGCTCTCAAGACTGTCGCCCCGGCAACGGATCTGACCGTGCGAACCACCACGATCGCCGACTCGGTTGCACTGAGCTGGAAGCACACTGACACCAAAGCCACCGGTGGCAGCAATCTGAACTACCGCGTCACCGCAAAGGCAGATACCGGGGCAATCAACTCCGAATCAATAAGCACCGAGACAACAAGCACGGCCACCATTGTTTCAGGAATCAATCCTGATCTGCTCTATACATTTACCGTCACACCCATTAACGCCATGGGTCCCGGTCAATCAACCACCGCAACAATGTCGGAAACCCTGAGATCTTTAATGGTTGGCAAAGATCAACCATTAACTTTGCAAAGAGTCGCCGAGACACCCCCTACCAGCGCAACTCCAACGCCCCAGCCAGCACCAAAACCAACACCAGCACCAAAACCAGGCACAAAAACAATTTATGTCTGTCCCAGTGGTTACTCAGAGACAGGGAGCAGTTGCACCAAGACCCTGCCGTACACCTAGACGTACACGCCCTACACCTACCGCACCGAAGTGACCAATCGCGCCTACACGTATCACACTGAAACAACGGGACCAATGCCAATGATTGACTCTTTTGAAACCCAGAACGTGTGCCCGAGTGGTTACAACCTTGAAGACTACGGAGCAAACGGTAAGTGGTGCCGGCTTTACGGTCCAGCTCCAACCGCGCAAGTGAAAGACGCTGCGCCAGCAGGATTCACCGACAATGGCAGTAACTACACCAAGAGTGAACAGGTGAAGAACAATCCTCCAGCCGGATATACCGACAACGGAACCCAGTGGGTCACCACCAACCCCGCCCCAGCCGGTTACACCGACAACGGAACCCAATACGTCGCAACCGCAGCCAAGGAAGCAAAGATTGTTCCCGCATAAACACCGAAAACCCGAGACAGGCTAGGAACGCGAAACCGAAGTGGACACAACCTCGAAGGTGCCCTCCCCGTACCAACTCACCCGCAGGGTAAAACCCCGTGGCTGGAAACTGCGAAAGGGAATCACTTGCGAAATGCTCGACACATCACCAGTGGTGGCCGGTAACTCACCGGCCGCCACTGGTGTTCCACCTGCGGTTTCCAGTAACTCCCACTTCCCAACAACCCCCAACGACTCGTCACCGACCCAGCGGTAATCAACACTCCACGTGTAGTCACCCTCCCGCATATTCCAGGTCGGACCACCAGATACCACCCCAGAAACCTCCGCGGAAATATTCTGCTCAACAACAACACGTTGATCACCTGGAACAGAGACAACTCCAGCGAGTACAACCACCGCAGCAAAAACCCCCGCGACAATCGCGAGCACCCGAGCGGTCAAAGAAACAAATGAAATTGCAATAACACCAATGAGTGCCGCAGCCCACACCCAGTTAACCGAATAGGTCCACGCCCACGCGGGGTCGTAGAAAGCGGGGAAGAGTTTTTGCAAGGGAAAGAAGAATATTGAATACGACTCAAGCCAGGTGTCCGTTGCTTTCGTGTACAAATCCAGCGCCACCGGACCACCAGGGTAACTCCCGCCAATAAAGACTTGTGTTACAAAAATCCATGCAGAGAAGACCAAACTGCCACCCAGGACGCCAATGAGCCAGCGGCGCGACAAACTGGCAAGAACAAATATGGTCGGCACGAAGAACAGCAGCGCCGCGCCCCAGCCGTAACGGCCAACGAAACTTCCACCACCGTAAGAACCCGGGTGCGCGGCACTAGGAATCAAGAACAGCAACACGCTCACAAGCCACACGACACCGACAAGGCGAGAGAAACGAAAAAGTGGAACTATTCCGAGAAGTCCGAGCCACAACAACGGCGAGTAAAACAAGAAACCTTGATTTTGGTCGAGCACCAAACCCGACAGTCGCAACCAAAACTCCGGGCCGTATTCGACAACTCCCTCTGCGAACGCACCAAAGGGTGAGTCGTAGGCGTACCACTGGAATGCCATGAGCAACGCGGCGCTCACTGCGCCCGCCAGCACAACCGACACCTTTGACTTGGAAACAATTAACAGTGCAATCAAAATAACCGCCGCTATCGGTGCGTACTTAATTCCCACCCACGGAAGTAATGCAACCAAAAACGCGATAACAAAGGTCACAACTGGTCGCGCTTTTGCACCTTTAACTTCCCAGATCAACCAGTAAAGACCCAGTAACGCCAACCCACCCGCCGGTAGGTCAGGGAAAATTTGATTTGAGGCAAGTAGCAGCGGATAGGTCAACACCAGGACCAGGGAGACTGCAAGACGCAAACGCACCGAAGTGAAAATCTGACCGCTCAGTAAGTAAACAACCCAAGCGAAGCCAGCACCCAATGCAATCATGGCTATTTTTGCGCCAAGAATTCCAAATAATCCCAACGGCACGGCAAGGAACCAACCCACCAGCACTCCGTGCCAACTGAAAACTCCATTGGAGCTTTCCACGACATGACTCCATGACCAGTCCGAACCCAATGAAACACCACTGGGCGCTAGGCCAAGTGAGTAAAACTGCGGGATCAACGCTTCTTTGAGGTAAGCAGCGCTCACGTCAAAACTACGAAAACTCCACAGTGCGTCGGAGATCACTAGATAGTGGGGTTCATCCCCACTCAAGCCGTAAAGCCCACGAGCGTTCCAGATCAACAGCGCTGCAACGTTGACCACAAATGCCACCGCAACAACAATTAATCCTGCGTTGCGAGAGGAAATTCCCCTAACCTGGTTCACTCCAGCACCGCGTAACCCTCGGGTGGCAGCAACGCGGTATCAAGTTCAAAGAAACTTTCCCAACCCCCGTAAAGCAGAGCCCCTGACCAGATCACGGGTACGGGAACAATCGATGCAACCAAACTGGTGTTTCGCCATGCGCTATCAACGTCACGTTCTTCAAGCAGATCTGGCAACGCGGCAACAACACACAAGACCGCGGCAAATAGCGATAGTGCAACGGTTCGTGAAGTATCAAAGGTGATCCAGGGCAATATCAAAGACAGTAGTACCGCTTCTGCGATCAGGATCCGAACCAGACTCAACCGCGCAAAGCTCGGGCGTAGCAACACAAACCACAACACGCCAAGGGAACTGAAAAACAACAGGGGCATGGAGGAGAAGAACCCTTGAACGTATTCGTCAAAGGACTGCTCACTAAACCAGTCAAGCCGTGAGGTTGAACCACCCCACGCATCCATGAGGTACCCATTGAGGAAACCACCAAATGCAACACCGACCCCGGCGACAGCAATTCGCACCACCGAGCGATTACTCCACCACGAAACGATTGCCCAGACCACAAGCGCAACAATTCCCACCGAAGGGTGATTCAGGGTTGCAATGAACCAACCAAGGCCCGCAACATATTTGTTTCGACACAGAGCGGCAAACCCCAACCCGATCAACGTGACCGCGTCATAGCCGTTCACCCAGAGCAAAAGAACCGGCAGCGTTGCCCCACCTGCAATCGCAATAAACATCAAGCGGGATCGCGCAACTGATTCACGAACAACCGGCATGAGAAAAGGCAGCGCGATTGCAAAAATCGCCAGCACCACATGAAAAGCAAAATGGGAAACCACAGTGGTGAAACCAAGTGCGCCAGCTACCCACGCTGCAACGAAATTGGATTGAAGGTAGTCGGCCGGTGGAACCATAAGTGGGGAAAGCGACGGATCAGACCAGTTCACCGACAGGTCGTACATGTAAATCCAGGACGGAAATACCCCGATCCCGTATTTCACTAAACCAACGAGTGCGGCTAAAAGTCCCAGCAGCAGGGAGATCTGCCACGGGCGCAATCGAGTTATTACACCCACTAACCAATCCCCCGAACCAAAACCTCAGTGGGACAGCGATACAGCGACACCAGCTCAGAATATTCGCCCGGCAAAGGTGAAATAAACCTGCACGAAGTGGAAACTAACTCGTTCACCGCGGCTGAACTGTCCCAGCTCTCACGTCCACTAGGTAGCGCGATCGTGCCCGAGGAAACCCCCACCAATACTTCTGGTGATTCAACAACTTCAACCGGCAGTGGCAAGCGGTTAAAGTTCGAGGTGATCGGGTGAACCTCACCTGCGGATGCGTAGGCAACCGGCAAGATCTCCCAGTAGTCCCCAAAAATTACCGTCACATTGCTGTCAACCAAAGACTGGGCGACCCCAGAAATTTCCTCTTGTTGGTTCAACTTCATTGAAATCGATTCAATCGTACTACCAAAAGCGGAGACCGAGTAAATACTCATTGCGCCCATCACGACAACAATCGGGATCGCAACCAACCGAGTTCCAAGGGCTGCTGTTACCCACACCAAGAAGCCCAGACTCAACCCGTAGAACCACACCGTTGGCACAACCGCTGACAGTCCGAGGGCCAGCACCAGGCCCGTAACCCACGTGATTACCAAGAACCCAACCGGTGATTTCCAGGTGTAGCGCCCGCGAAGAATGAAAATAGTCCCAACAACGATAAAGGTCAACAGCCCAAGAATGAGTGCGAGATTGAGAGAGAACTGAACACCGTTACTCACGCCCAAAAAAGTTGTTCCACCGTTTTGTATTCCCCACGCCCCCGGCAACATGGAAGTCGGCCAGGCAGCTCCAGACTCGCTGAGACCCAATAGATCAAAAACGCGTGGGAACTCTAGTTTCGCGGGCGACCACACCACCAACTTGTCCCCTTGGGTGAACTGCGCCAACGCCATAGGGATCAGCCCAACAGCAATGCCCAGTGCCATGCGCACCCAACGGCGAATTGCATACTCAAACCGAACAGCGATGGCGAATACCAATGGCACCGACATCAGGGCAGCGGACGCGTGCTCGTAAACACCCAGCCCTAGAAGTACTCCACCAATAAAAAGGAAACGCTTTCCCGCAATCAGATACACCCCAATTGCCGCCAGTAACCAACCGAAAGGATAAATGTCACTGATCGCCCGGAAGTCGTGCAACAAGGCGGGGCCGGCGGCGGCAGCTGCAGCGAACCACCACAGGTTCACCGAAGGGAAAGCCCTCCGCAAACTCAGAGCCAGCAACACACCTGTCAGGGGGACATAAAAAATTCGAATGAAAGTAAAGCCGTACGGGTTCCCGGGAGCAATCAACTCACCCACCGCCATGATCGGGTACTCAACAACCCCACCATGTAACTGTCCGGGGTAGGACCACACCCACGACAGATCCTGCATGAGGTCCTGGACCCCGATTGCCTCAACAATAATGTCGCTGTTAAACCGAACAGTGAGATACGCGTGCAAGGACCACAGAAACAGGACCACAAAGACGGCAACAACGGGCGCCCAGAAAGCAGCCTTGCTCTTGCCGGTAGTCATGAGCATGAGTCTAAGCCGATTCCCTCTAAGGTAGTGGCCATGACGCAAGCAAGGGACAAGCCAGACCGTTGTTTATCCCTGGTGATGCCCGTGTTCAATGAGGCCGCCACTTTGCGTGAATCCCTTGACCGGGTCCTTGCTCAACCATTTGTCGCCGAAGTAATTGCGGTCAATGACGCGTCAACGGACTCCTCACAAGAGATCCTCGACTCAATCACCGACCCACGGGTCAAAGTGATGCACCACGAAATCAACCAAGGCAAGGGCGCAGCAATCCGAACCGGAATCCAGGAAGCGACCGCCCCCTATGTCGGGATCCAAGACGCTGACCTGGAATACGACCCTGCCGACCTGCAACGACTACTCACCCCTTTGCAAGCTGGCCTTGCCGACGCTGTCTACGGCAGCCGATTCCTCACCACCGACTACCACCGCGTCCTGTATTACTGGCATAGCGTGGGCAACCGAGCCCTCACCTTGGCTTCCAACATGCTCACCAACATCAACCTCACCGACATGGAAACCTGCTACAAAGTCTTCCGGCGCGAACTGATCCAATCAATTCCCATCGAGGAAAACCGCTTCGGTTTCGAACCAGAAATCACCGTCAAACTTGCCAAACGCAAAGTAAGAATCTACGAAGTCGGTATCTCCTACTCCGGCCGCACCTATGAAGAGGGCAAGAAGATCAACTGGAAAGACGGAGTATCAGCGATGCGGTGCTTGATTAAGTACTCGCTGAAGAAGTAGCCGCACCAACTAAACGAAACAGTCGTTTTCACCGCAATGGAAACCTCAGGCGCAATTTTCTGCAAAATTTGCTCCAACTCGCACGTTTACTCCGAAGAAAGCGCGATGGACATGCCGAAACAAAGTAGGCTGACCCTGTGTATTTACTCGAAAAAAATCGTGAGAAGATCCGTTTCCGACTGGATCGGATCAAGCGACATCCTCGCAGTAAAGCGAGCAAATACGATCGAATTCAGTCTCTACTTGCCAACGGTGTACCGATAAATTCAGTTGTAGATGTCGGTGTACAGCGATGCACACAAGAGCTAGTCGAAGCAATTCCAGATAAACACCATCACCTCTTTGAACCAAGCGATATTTGGGAGGATTCCATCGAAATGAATTACCGGTCTGTCGACCATACTTTTTATCGAGTGGCCTTGGGTGAAACTAACGATGTTGCATGGTTCGTAACAATCTCACTCCACAATGATGGTGTTGCCACGCATTCGAGTATCCAAGCTGCGCCGCAAGTTACTGATGGAAAAACTATTCTGGATTGTCACCAGTTAGATGTTAGAACTCTTGATTCCTATGAAGGAACGTTTGGAACAGACTTCCTACTCAAGATAGATGTAGATGGATCAGAAATGAGTATCCTTCGAGGAGCAAAGAATTGCCTAAGTCAAGCATCTGTTGTGATAATCGAAGCCGATTACTCCTCGGTCACCGAAAGAGGCTTCTACCTAGAGGGAGCTGGATTCCAACTGATCGACATTATCGATCGAGTGATGTACGGAGAAGTCCTCTGGCAGTGTGACTTGGTGTATCTGCGCAATGATCTGATGAGCGAACGCCTACGCCCGCCGATGTTTGATCGCAAATACTGGAAACCGTTACCGTAGAGAATTGGTATCTAAGTCAACAGAACCCAACGTTTAATAATTAATCTCTTACCTTGCTTTGTCCTAGCTGATCTCGCTGCGATCGGGAACCTGCCGCAATCGCGAACAGAGATAGGACCCCCAGGAGCAGCAGCAACGGATCGATCTCAGCTCTAAAGCGCATGTTTTCGGCGTACTCCGCCAGCGTGCTTGCAGCCGCATGAAAGACCACAATTCCGAGGGCACCCCAGTACACAATATTGCGGCGAAGGAAAGAACTACGAACAAAAATCGCCTGACCAATTCCCAGAAGGATTAACACCACGAGGGCGGGGGCAAACACAATGCTCAATAGCCCGGTGATCGAACCCAGTGGCAGAACGGATCGAGGCTGATCCAACCAAGGGAATTCATCAGATGGATCTAGATAAATTTCGATTCCTGATCCCCGAGGACCGGTATCGGTGGTAATCGCCATTCGCACAAGTTGCATCGGATCTTTTTTTACGATGATCGTTATCAGCCGAGTCCACTCACCCGATTTCGCCAAGGCTAAGCGGGAGTTGTAATTCAACTCGCCACTGTCGCGGTACTCCTGATCCCACGCGGGAATACCTCGCTGCGCAGAAGCCACCACAGGCTGACAACCGGGTAGTTGCACCAGTCCACCTGGATCCCACACGTTCAAAGTTTGGGTTTCGTAGGCAACCAGCAGTGAGGAGAGGCAAGTGTCTGCGGAAATCTCTGCTCGAGCCGAATCCGTTACGGTCAATTGGCCCGAGGCGAGAAGCGCTTTGGCAACATTTTGGCCGCTCCAAGGACTCATCGCCGGTATTTGGTGGTTCGCCCAGTAATAACCTTGGGACAATAGGCTCAACAACAGAACAACAGAACAACAGAACAACAGATATTGGCAACGCACTGAGCGCCAATCGACGACCGGTGCGCGCCCGGACAAGTAGGGTGAATAAGAACACGCACCACGTAATTACGAAGACCCTAACAAAAGTCGAACGCATTAACTGCATTGTCAGCACTGCGCCGGCACTCACAGCCACACCGAGAACAGTCTCGGTGCGCATGCGGGCTAATCCCCACACCGCCGCTAATGCAAAATAAGTGTCATGTTGTGGGGCCAGAAGGTATAGAGCACTGTCCCAGACAGCAGCGCCAGAACAACGCAAGCACCCACTGCCCAGACTCTCGAGAGCCCAATCCGCACCAGCGTGGCTCCGAGCAGAGTGATCGCTCCAGTTCCGGCTGCCAGAAAGAGGAGAAGTAGGAACAGATGCGAGTTCCGAGAGATAGCCAGGTCAATGGCGTAGAGAGCATTCACACCCCAGGGCTGAATGTGCAGCACAGAGAGGCTGGCGATCGGCTCAGTCGAGAGGTAGTCACTGCCCAAGCTCTGCCACTGTGTGTTAACCGATTTGGTGGTGGCCTGGCGTAATCAAGGTGGAGCAGCACAAGCAACCACGACGCCAAGTAGATGACCAGTCCAGGGACGGCAACGGGAACTCGCTCAATCACCTTTGCCTCCCGTTAACTCTAATAGAGTGTGATAACCACTTCTATTAGTCTTGGCGAGTGACTTCGCGTATCAGACTGGCCACGGCTGCGATTGCACCTATGTCTTTCGCTTCCGTCACCATTTCGCTGCTACACACCAACAATTGGGCAGCATGGGGGGTTGAGGCCCTTCCAGCGATGACCCCGGCGACAGTGTCATTCGGTGACTTAGCCAATATCACCGCTACCGCCGACTGCCTTGCTAACCAAGTCGCCATTGACACCTGCGATCCTTATGGTCGCCCGTTTCAACCCTATGTGGAACTCCCCGCTCAATTACTCAACGCGGCGAACCTGGGAACCAACAGCACAGGCGCAGTCGGTATCGCACTCGCCCTCACCTTTTTGCTAACAATCACCCTTGTGAGTATCACCCTCGCCCTCATGTGGAAAAAGTCAACGATCACTCTCGCCGCCTCACAAGCATTAATTGCCGTGATCGCGATCTCACCGGCCAGTATGTTGGCTATTGAACGCGGTCAGATCGAACAACTCACCCTTGCTCTTGTAGTAATTGCACTGATCACGTTAAGCATTTCCTCCAGGTCTCGTTTCGCATCTTTCAGGTATTTAGGCTCGCTTGCTTCCTTTATTGCCACAACAACCAAGTACCTTTCCATTGGAATGTTCCTGCCATTTATTCACCGCAACATGTTTGTCAAGAAGAACCTCTCAGTGTTTATCGGTCTCGCGCTCAGCGCTGTTTTTGTTCTGGTTTCACTGCCAAGTGTTTTCCAGGCAACGGAAACCAGTGGGGCGCATGACCCGAAGACAACCAAATCCGCCTTTGGTGTAACAACACTTCTCGCCACGGCATTTTCCGGTGAAAATCTTTTCTATGAAGCCAGTAATGAAGTAATCAACAATTGGCAAACAGTCACTATCACTAGCTACGCCCTTTTTCTGGCTGCAACCATCATCTGGATCGCGATCCTGATCACTGCACGAACCCGGAATCAAGTAACAAAAAACGACTTGGCGAATGAACGGCAACAACTCCCTTGGATTCTCATGCTGGGCAGCGGCGGAGTCTTGCTTTTCCCTTATGTACTGGGAAACAATCATGACTACCGTTTAATTTTCTTGATTCCCCTGGCTGCAGGGGCGGCGCTACTCAGTGCGCAGCGCCCAGTCATAGGCAGCCTCTTGGCAGTCTGTGCTGGCATCACAGCACTGACCTCGGCACCAATGATTACTACTTCAAGTGGCTTCAGCTGGCCAACCCCCGCATTGGTAGTGGGTGACACCAGTTTGCTGATCCTGCTCTCCGGTATCGCTGCGCTCTGGCTCACCACCGCATTCACTACCTCTCAGAGAGAAGTAGCATGAACGTCTTGCGTAAATGGGGCCCCGATGCCGCAATTATCACGGCAATAACGCTGGTCATTGGATTAATCGCGCAGCAATGGACCGGCCTAGATACCCCTGACTCGAGTTTTTATTTCTCCTTAGCCAACTTCGGCTCCGAAGTAACCGACCGCGCTCCCATTGATTCCTACTACTGGACTCGACTTGGAGTGATCGCTCCCACCTATGCCCTGACCCAAGTCTGTGGCCCGTGGATCGGCTACTTCATCTGGCGCTTGCTTCTGCTGGCAACAATCATCGCAGCGATCTATATCGCAACAAGAAAATTCAATGCAACCCGCGACACCAGTGCCTTACTTTCCGCAACACTTGCCACCAGCACCGTGATCTTGAGTTACCTCGGTAACCCATATGTCACCGCAACCGCATTCGCTGCAATTGCAATCACCACAACCTCAGCACTGTTTACCGGCAAGCTAGCCACGATCACCAGTGGCGCGGCTTTGGGTTGGCTCGCCATGATCAACCCCTATGCCGCTCTCCTCGCCGGTTCAATCTGGCTAGCGATCACAATCCAGCATCACTTCGCACATAAACCCAGCACAAAAATCACTCAACTCCTCACAAGATTCACTCTCGCCGCAGCCAGCGCAGCAGTCACCTTTGGGGCGTTCCTTCTCATTGGTACCCAACTTTTCCCCGGCTTGAATTGGTTCAACACCTACCTAGAGTGGAATGCCAAACTCGATTACGGCGACTTCGCCAGCAAGTCCCCCATTTGGCTCACCGACCCCTCACTGCTGGTACCAGTGGCAATGTTGGTTGTTATCGCAATTCAATGGTGGCGATTCAAAACCCCAGCAACCCAGGTGGCCCTCACTATTTCCCTGACAACCTTGGGCTTCACCCTGGCGTTCCTGCCAGCCATGGCAGGTATCACCCTCGAAGCCACCATCTACACCTCAATGCTCTGGATCCCCGCATCCATTGCCCTTGCAATCACTTTTGCCGAGCGCATCATGGCATCCATCTGGATAACCCCGATTGCAATCGCAATCCTGATCGCCGCCGGATTCCAAGCAATTGACTTCAACGGCTACATCGCCGTAGCAGTCGCGATCATCACCACAGCCTTCCTCTCAACGACCAAGAGCAACGTACTGCTGATCGCCGCACTAATACTTTTCTTGTCAGCCACCCAACTGATTCACAACTCACGCGATCAAATCGGCCTCTACTACTCCAGTCCTTTTGCTTGGGCCTACCAAAGCAACCCCATCAAGCTCAAACTTGCCAACAGTCTCAAAGCGCAACAGTGGCTGATCAACAACACCAAACCCACCGACCAAATCCTCACCTACGTGGATGGCAACTGGCTTGACGGTGACCGAGACCTCTACGTCGCCGCCGCCATGCAATTCTGGGGAGAGAACCGCTCTGGAATCGACACAACGATCAGGCCCGAAGACCTCAAACGAATCACAGCAACCAAACCAACAATGCTCGCCCTATACGGAACAAACAGGATCAATCTCCAGGAATACACCCGCTACCTACCACAGAAAATCAACCTGGGCCCACTCACCTGCACTGACTTTGACTGGCCGACCTCACGGGAAGGTGCGAGCCTGTGTTTGAGCAGGGTTGACTAGCCGCGAAATCGCAGGGTGAGACATTGAACGCTCGTGATACGGGCTCAGCCTCCCCACTACCATGGTGACGTTGAACAGGAAGAAGCCTCGGGGGAGAAGTGGCTCTTTGACGTCATGGACGGAGACCGAAATTAACTACCGTAGAGCCATTCAAGGAATCTGGGATGCTTCCTGCTGGGTCATAGCTCTTTTAATTGCAACTTTTCTGCGTTACGACGGCAACCCAGCTGCACAGACCATCATTAATGCGCTAACCATTGGTGTGATTCTTGGCGTGGCTCAAGTACTTCTCGATTGGGCTGTTCAGCAGATCCGCGGTCGCCGAATCATTGGATCATTTGATGAAATATCGGTACTCACTTTTACTGCCGCTGCTGTCACCTTGATCGGTACTGCCTCTGTATTTCTGATTAACCCGGCTCCGATCCCTCGCTCAGTCCCCTTCATCGCCGGTGCTATCGCACTCACCTTCATGCTTGGCGGTCGTTTCACCGTTCGCGCTTACCGTCAACGATCGATCTTCAGTAATGAAGGCGAGCGCGTCCTTATTTATGGGGCAGGAGAGGTCGGGGACCAAATTATTCGGCAAATGCTTGCTATACCTTCTGTGAAATTCACACCTGTTGCCATCCTTGATGACAACATCAAAAAAATGAATTTGCGCGTACATGGCATTAGAGTCGTAGGAACGAGCGAAGACCTCGAGCAAGTCACGCGAAAGACAGGTGCCACGACACTTGTCGCCGCAATTGCTGGAATCCGCTCCCAACAACTGCTTGAAATCGATAGGCGCTGCAAAGCTCTAAATGTCGATTTGCGAGTAATCCCGACAACCTCAGAAATCATTGGTGGGGCGATCAAACTCGGTGACATTTCCCATGTAACCGACGAAGATCTCCTCGGCAGGCGCCAGATTCACACCGATGAGGCCGGTATTCTGGAAATGATCAAAGGAAAACGGGTCCTCATAACCGGCGCTGGCGGAAGCATCGGGTCAGAACTCACCCGACAGGTACACCGTTACCAACCTGCATTTGTGGGAATTTTAGATCGTGATGAGTCTGCTATCCACGCAACCCAACTCAGCATTGACGGTCAAGGTTTGCTTGATTCTGACACTCTAATTCTCGCTGACATCCGAGATCGTGATTGGATTCGCCAGGCGATGAAATCTGTAAAGCCCGACATAGTCTTCCATGCTGCCGCGCTCAAACATCTGCCATTACTCGAGCGTTACCCTGAGGAAGGGCAGAAGACCAACGTGATTGGCACCCAGAACGTTCTCGAGGCAGCCCAAGAATGCAATGTGAAAGTGTTCATCAATATTTCAACTGACAAGGCAGCTGACCCCAGTTGCGTGTTAGGTCGAACAAAACTTATGACGGAACGAATGACCGCAAGCGTTCAACCCAGTAATGGTGATCGATATCTGTCAGTGCGGTTCGGTAACGTGCTTGGCAGTAGAGGATCAGTTCTTACATCATTTAGGCACCAGATTGCCAATGGTGGTCCAGTCACGGTCACCGATCCAAACGTAACTCGGTATTTTATGACCATCTCGGAAGCGGTTCACCTTGTCCTGCAAGCCGCAGTCATTGGTGACCACTCAGAGACGTTGATTTTGGACATGGGTGAACCAATCAAGATCGACGATGTCGCAAAACTAATGATCGAGAAAAGTGGCAGAGACATCAACATTCTTTACACGGGATTGAGACCCGGGGAAAAACCTGCTGAAGTACTTTTTGCGACAAGTGAAGTCGCAGTTATCAGGTCCCATCCCCTCATATTCCACACTCATGTGGAGAGTATCCAGTAATTGATGCACGTGAATATACTTATGAAACAAGTTGGACTACTTGGCCGAATCGATCGCTGGGAGTAATTGTGTCGCGCATCTATCTCTCACCACCATCAATTGGTGAGAGCGAAAAAGCCGCTGTGGCGCATGCTCTTGAATCCGGTTGGGTCGCTCCGATCGGTCCTGAAATAGATGCCTTCGAATCTGAGTTAGCAACCCAGGCTGGCAGGTCTCACGCGGTTGCCCTAACGTCTGGTACCTCGGCGCTCCACCTAGGGCTTCTCGCTCTAGGGGTGGTTCCATCAGATGAAGTGATCGTTCCGACCCTGACCTTCGGTGCGACCGCCTTTGCGGTTATTCATGCAGGTGCCCGACCAGTGTTTTTGGATGTGGAAGAAGAGTCCTGGAATTTGGATCCAAACCTGCTGGAGTCCGAACTCAAGCTGCGGGCTAGAACTAACCGATTACCCGCGGCGATCGTTCCAGTCGATGTCTTCGGTAGAACATGCGACTACGAATCGATCCTGCGTATCAGCCAAAAATATGAGATACCGGTCCTCGTGGACTCAGCAGAATCACTCGGCGCGCTGCACGGTAACTCACCTGCCGGTTCCATGGGTGAGGCAGCGATCTTTTCATTTAATGGCAACAAAATTATCACCACGGGTGGCGGCGGTGCCCTTGTCACAGATGACGCCGAAATAGCTCAGAAAGTCCGTCATTGGTCCACTCAATCCAGAGAACCATTCCCTTGGTACCAACACGAGGAGATTGGCTACAACTACCGCATGAGCAACATTCTGGCCTCCATTGGACGGGCTCAACTCAAACGTTTGCCGGATATCGTTATGCGCCGACGTGAAATCAGAAACAGATACGCAACTGCCCTGGACACAATTCCCGGAGTGAGCGTGATGGGAGATCCGACATGGGGTACCTGGAACGGCTGGCTCACAACGATTCGATTTAGCCATTTAGATCACCCTGACGCTCCTACGCGTATACGCGAGGACCTTGCTGTCCAAGACATTGAGTCCCGTCCCGTTTGGAAACCCATGCATCAACAGCCGGTATTCGCGAGTGCCGAGTCAGTAATCACTGGAGTAGCTGATCAAATATTCGAGGAGGGCCTATGTCTCCCCTCAGGTACTTCTATGACTAACGCTGAAATCGATCGAGTGATCAGCGAAATCGTGAAAGCTTTGAATACTCTATGACGACTTTCTACCGCCGACGTGGAAAGCGACTCCTCGACGTTGCAGGAGCAACAACAGCACTTATTGTTACCTCTCCACTGCAACTTGCAGTCGCTGTAATTGTGCGAAATCGAATGGGATCCCCCGCTCTATTCAAACAACAGCGTCCTGGAATCAAGGGTGAGCCATTTACAATCCTTAAATTTCGAACGATGCGTACCTGTAAAAATGAGGCCAATATGGATCAATCCGATGCAGCCAGGCTCACTCCCTTTGGTCGATGGTTGCGCTCCACAAGTCTCGATGAACTGCCCGAATTGCTGAATGTTTTGCGAGGTGAGATGAGTTTGGTGGGACCAAGGCCATTACTCATGGACTATCTCGATCGATACACACCCGAGCAGGCCCAAAGGCACGACGTGAAACCTGGTATCACCGGTTGGGCTCAAGTAAATGGCAGAAATACCTTGACTTGGAACGAAAAATTCGCCCTCGATATTTGGTATGTTCACAACTCGTCATTTAAAATCGACTCCCAAATTCTTTGGCGCACAATTATTCAAGTTTTCAACCGTTCAGGAGTCACTGCAGAGGGTCATGAAACGATGCCCGAATTCAATCCAAAGGTCTAGCAGGAACTCCAACTACTGTTGAGTAGGGTGCTACATCCCTGACAACAACCGCTCCTGCACCAATTGTTGATCCCTCTCCTACGGACACTCCTGGTAACAGGGTAGCCCCGGTGAAAATTGTTGCGTTATCTCCAATGGTTACATTTCCAGCTATGTTGACACTCTGGGCCATGGTCACGTAGTCACCGATTCTGGCATCATGACCGACGATACATCCAATATTTAATTGTGCTGAGACACCAATCCGCACATTTGTTGTTAGCACCACATTCGCACACACAATTGACCCAGAACCGATTTCCACATCGGGTCCAATTTGGGCCGTCGGGTGGATGACTGTGAATGGCTTTAATCCTTGATGAGTAAGTACTTCGTCCATGTGGTGGCGGTGTTTCGGATTGCCAATTCCCAGCAGATAGAACCAGTGAGAAGAATTGGGAATGCGATCCACTAAGTCGTAAGGGTCGCCAAGGAATACCGCATCGAGTCGATCGAGTAGCAATGAATCAGGAAGATCTGAAGCCACAAAACCTTGGAATTCAATCGTGCCATGCGACTGCGTCTCGAAATCGTGAAGCAACCAATAGGTTTCGCGGCCCGCACCACCTGTGCCAACTATGACGACCTTGTTTGATTCCACAGCACGAGCGTATCGCAAATGTGATCATTAAAATCATTTGATTCGGCTAACAGCACGTTATTCAGTGATCTCTCTTGAGTCAGTGAAAGACTTGATGCACGACGGGTATCTTTAGTTCACGAATCAGCAAACAAGTTCAACTGAAGGTGCGTTCTCATTGATGATTTCTCGATAAACAACACTCATTCGAGAGAATGGACATGGGATCGCGCTTAATGCAATTTATTAATCGTTGCGCCTGGTCACGGTTGTCGACGACAATAACGTCGAAGTTCTCGAAAGTCTGTTTGAGAACAGAGGCAAATGTCTCTCTAATCAACTGCGACATATTGAAGGTTGGAATTACTATAGATACACGTACCTGAGTTTCAAGATAATCGCGGCCTTCAGCCACATCCACTGTTGCCAACCAATCTGTCGAATTAACATGAGATGAATTTGTATGTCAAGATCGATGGCAGACTTGGAAAATCGCGCCCCCAGGTTTGGCACGATGGACTGATTCCAGTTAAGGTAGCGGCAGTGTACAGTTCAGTTGCAGAGTTGAATGTTTTAGCCACAAAATCCTCATCGATTATTCAGCGCCAGTAAATAGTTCAAGTAGGCTTCCGTCAATCGTTCTTGACTGAAATTCTCGATCGCCCGCTTTCGCGCTCTCGCGCCCATGCACTGTCTGGCGTCATCGTCAGATATTAGCTCTTGAAGAGCAGAGGTTAATGCTTCCCGGTCTCCAACAGTAAACAGGATACCTGTATTCAAGTTTTCAACTGCGTCTTGTAGTCCATAAATGTCAGACGCCACTGCGGGAACTCCCGCGCTAGCAGCTTCGACGACAGAGAGTCCAAATCCCTCGCGATGGCTCGGCAAAACAAAAATGTCAGCCATGGCCATATATTTCTCAGGGTTAGACGTGTGTGCAACGAAATGGACCTGATGTGTTTGAATTAAGGGGAAGGTGCCCTTAAATTTACTCTTGAAATGATCCTCGTCTTGGCCGACAAGCACTAAGTGGATTTTTTCGTGAGATCTAAGCGCCGAGTGGGCGGCCAATAGTTCAGTCACTCCTTTGTCCGTGTTGAGCCGTCCCACGAAAAGCAAAACAAGATCTGCTTCTTCGATCTCCATTACAGCTCGTAGATCATGTCTTGCACCCATATCAGGTTTGAATCTATTTGTGTCTACACCACAGATGGACCCAACACCAAGAACCGTCATTTTTGATTCTCTTGCTATCTTTTGTTCAACTAAGAACTTCGCTTGGGTCGAACTATCCACTAAAAGGTGCGTTGCTAATTTTGCAATTAACTTATCGGTGATCTTCAGGTACCAGCGGGTGATTCCCTTTCGCGTGACCCAAACTTGTCCTGTCATCCAATGAATTCGAATTGGAACTCCGGTAAACCAAGACGCGAGCATTGCGAGTAATCCAGCTTTGGGTGTTACCGATTGCACAATTTGGAAATTTCCGTTCCGAAATGAACGTTTCAGTTTCCAAAATGCAGCCACGTCGGCCCCCATACTAGGTCGACGTTCAATTGTGATGTGTTCTTGTGATGTGGGTCTAAAGTCATATGCTTGGCCGCACGAGAAATTAGCAAATAGACGGATGTCAAATTGAGATTGAATTTTCCTAAAGTGTGGTAAAAGAAATACTTTTGCAGTCTCGGGAGAAGCGACCACGAAAGCTATTCTGGGTAATTTCTCCAATGCACCGCGACTCATGGCTTTACAGCACTTTTGGCCAGTCGATCATAGAGGTCTGAAATGTGGGGAAAGCCATTCAGGTTTTCTATGCGGATGGGAGAAATTCGCGCACGGGAAATAAGTCGATGTGACCCGCCGACGATTGCCTCTTGATCTGACGCGAACATCTCTGGCATTTTTTCGCCCGGCCGGATTCCTGTGAAGCGATTCTCAATATCTCTTCCTGAGTGTTTGTCCATGTATCGAGCCGTATCGGCAATATTGACCGGAGTGCCCACGTCCAAAATCAAAGTTTCCTGACTTTTTCCCAGAACCGATGCCTGAAGTTCAAGGTTGACAGCCTCCTTGATTATCATGAAATATCGAGTGACATTTTCGTTGGTAACTGTTAAGGGTCCACGATTTGCAATTTGATGTCTAAAGTTACGTAGCACTGAGCCCGGAGAACCGAGGACATTACCAAATCGAACCGATACATAAGCTTCATCCCCCGGCTCACTAACGCCCGCGGTTAGACGCTCAGTAATCAACTTACTGAATCCAAGAGCACTTGTTGGATCGGCAGCTTTATCTTTTGAAATGTTGAAAAATGCACGAGTTCCACTCTCTTCAGCCGTAAGTATAACATTTCTTGGTCCTAGTACATTTGCCATGTACGCCTCATGAGGGTACTTCCCAAGGAAAGGCAAATGCTTGAGTGCGGCCGAATGAAAAACCAATTCTGGTCGGACCTCGTCAAAGTTCTTTAAAATTCGTGCTTGGTCCCGGATATCTGCAATCATTAGACATTTAGGGTCAAGAGTTCCTGTCCAGTCCAGAGTCAATTGGACAGCATGAAGTCCGGATTCGTCGCGATCCAAGAGGTACAGATTTGCTGGACGGTATCGAGAAATTTGTCTACACAATTCAAAACCACATGAACCACCTGTCCCCGTAACCAGCACACGCTTTCCGCGAACAAATTCCTTGATTTGATGTTCATCAGTGATTATGAATTGCCTCCCCATGAGGTCTTCTTCTGTGACATAAGAAATGTCACCCAGATGAACGGCTCCCCCCGAACTTTCTGCAGCTGTGGGGACGATTCGAACCACGACACCCAGCGGAAAGCAAGTTGAATCTAATTCCACCAGTTGTTGTGCGGTTACCCTTGCCCTTGTCACAAGTAGAACTTCGACATCGTTATCGGCGAGAATATCTTGTAAGTCGGAATTAGTTCCTAGTAATTTGATCCCAGAGCGCCTGAGATGTCGCTTGTTCGGGTCATCGTCGACAAAACCCACGGGTTGAAAGGCATGGGTTTTATCTGACAGCACCAAGATCATCAACTTGGATCCAGCGTCACCAGCCCCATAGACCAAGGTTTTCGATCCTGGTTTACTAAGTGCCGATGTCTGGCGTGCTCCTCGCCAAACAAATCTTGCGCCCAACATTGAAGTGATCGAGATACCTAATGCAATGATTGTCGTAGATCGAGGTATCCCAATTGGTTGGACTATCACTAGTCCGATGAGTCCAAGGGCAGCCGTAAAAACGCCTGTAAGGACTACGCCAAGAACTTCATCAAATGACCCAATGACATAGCCGCCCCGGTAAAGTCGAAAGGCGAGACCAGTTATGACTTGAGTAACAGCAAGTACGCGGCCGAAAATAAGTGCCGTGGCTAGCGATCTGGCGGGTATTGAAAAATCATTCCTGAGAAGTAATGCGACTGGTACTGCAAATACCCAAGACCACATGTCCCATACCAACTGCATGACACGCATCTTCGCCGAAGTCAACGAGTGCAATGGCATAGCCCCCTAAATTTCGTTGCGATCCGATATGACTTCATTTTAGTTCTCACACCAGAACGTGATCCTTTTGAGCTTCTCAAGCCTAGGAGACATCACACGGCTAGACGCATCGATATTCTAAGGTATCGCGCCTATCATTCTGCCCTGTCCCTAAATCCCACGTTGCATCTCAACACTAAAAGTGGACCAAGATGTACTGCTCGTGCGATGGCTTTAAGAGTAATTTTTTTAAACACCAAATTCCAAGATCCCAAGGTCACTATTGTTATGCTGAATTTTAAGGGCAGAAGCAAATTTCTGAAGATATCGGTGCAGTTTTCAGCTAAAGATTAGACGACTGGGAACCAATTGTTGTTGATTACTCCTCAACTGATTTGACTCCAGCGATAGTGCATCAGTATGTGGAAATCGATCGGCGCATTCGATTTACAAGAACACACGAGAATACGAATCTGCCCAGGGCGGTAAGAAATGTGGGAGTTGCCTGGCTGGCATGACCATCTTCAGGAGAACGATTTTTCCTACTTGCCATAACAATCGAGCCTTCCCACCCGCATAGATTGACTTAATACTCTCAAATCACGCGGAACCACCGCAAGGGTTCATGCCACCAAAACCGCTAGGCACTCCCCAGGATGAACTTCGCTAATCGGGAGAAAATGGGTAAAAGGACGGGTGGGGTGGGTGTTTGGCCAAGATAGAGATATCGACAAAAAATTCAGTGAATTACAGTTTCTGGTGTTGCATGGGAAGCCGAAAACCAACGGCTTTCTGTTCCCTCGAAGTACTACCTCCAGATGAATCTAGATACCAAAAAATACAAAGATTTATGTGATAATGAAGCATGGGTGATTTACCGGAAATTAATTCATATTGGCAAGACAATATTCCACAGATTTGGTATTCGAATAAGGAACCTTTGAGCCTCGCTTGGTTTAATGAACTTAGTGCGAAAAGATACGAAGTCTACTATCCATACCTAAAGGACTATGCTGAATTTTATGATCATTCGGGCGAGGAAGTTCTTGAAATTGGAGTAGGGCCTGGAACCGATTTGGTTGAATTTCATAATGGTGGTGCGATGGTTAGCGGAATTGATCTGGGTCAAAATCAAATTGATCTAACCAAATTGAACTTTAAGAGTAGATCGTTGCCAATTCCTAATTTGAATGTCGGCAATGCTGAAGATCTTGATTTTGAGGCTGAAAAATTTGACTACGTTTACTCATTTGGAGTACTACATCACACACCCAATACGCAAAATGCCATTGATGAAATATTCAGAGTCCTTAAGAGTGATGGTCATGCAACAATAATGTTGTACTCAAGGGGCTGGAAGCACTATTTGAAGAGATGCTTTGTTCAAGGCATCATTAGAGGGAAATGGTTCAAGTACAAATCATGGCAGGGTGTGTATAATTACGCTTCTGAAGTTAACGGGGATTCACCGCTTACTCAGGTTTTTACAAAAAAACAAGTAAGAAACCTCTTTGCCAATTTTAATCAGGTTGAAATCTATAAATTGAGAATGGGTGAGTTCTTCGAATATGCTCCCTACGGAACCTATAAGTTTTGGAAATTCATATCACACACTGCCGAATTTTTGAATCTGCAATCTGTTCTCGGTGAGAACTATATTATTAAGGCGTACAAAGCTCCGGCTAAAGATAAAAACCGATTAATCGATGTACTCTTTAAGCACTACTGATGAACTTTGGCTGAGCAACACGGTTGGTACCAGTAGATCAGAAACCTGGGGTCGGTTTATCCGCTACACTACATTAGGGTTCTGACAGGATTCGGGCTTTGGATTTCCCATGAATTTACATAATTAACGTGGAGCGATATCCTCTGGGGATGGGTTCTAAAGTGGTATTTCTATTAGAAATCCCAACTAATTTCGGTGATCCAACACGTTTCGGATTTGAAGAGTTAGTCGCTGCTGGATTGGAACCAGTAATTTGGGATCTGTCGCCTATCTATCTCCCACACTTGATTCAGAGCGAGTTCACCCCTCCCCCCGGAGTAAAGGCGAACTTAGTGTTATCTGCGCGTGCACTGGGCCAACTGGTGGACACCCTGACTTCAACAGACACAATTATTTTGGTTGGTGCTAGCGCTGAGAGCAAAGTTTGGAAATGGCGAAGAAATCTCGAAATCTTATTCGCTGGACGTGCCCGCATCGCAGCCCTCGCCTTCGGCGCTGTTCCGATTGTAGCGAATGAACCTGACACCCAGAGTTGGATCAACAGAATTAAGCGAAGAGTGCGCGCCTTGCGAAAAAAGCCGAGCATATACAAGGATTGGCTCTTTCGCCTTTGGGAACGTTTGCTCATCAAGTCTCACTTTTTAAGATCACGTTTGGTGCCAAAATGGGAGTTGAATTACGTATGGGCGGGCACATACGCAGAGGAAATTTCACCACTTATCATTGGTCCCCAAACGAATGTTAAGTATATTCATGAGTTGGACTATGACCAGGTTCTCCGGGAATCATCTAAACCACTCGAAGAATGCGACTACATGGTGTTTCTTGGGTTCGGAGGTCAGGACTCTGACATTCTTAAAATCAAAAACACCATGCAACCCGAGAAAAAGGCTGAACACTTATCAAGGTTTTTTGATAAAATCGAAGGTGTTACGGGAATGCCAGTAATCATCGCCTCTCATCCGCGAAGCAAGCCCGGACGCTTCGAACCATTTTATGGTGACAGGCCTATTCGATATCACGAGACTGCTCACCTCATCAGTCGTGCTCGCCTAGTGCTCTGTGCCAATGATTCGACTGCCATATCGTTGGTCGCCGCATTCGGCCGGCCAATGCTAATGGTCTCTTCCCGATACTTTGACGAATCCCAAACAAAAGTCTGTCAAATGATGAAGCGACTACTAGGTGCCAGCACATTTTACGCGGAGGAGGAAATCGAACAATTTGATTGGCCCGAGGTGGATGATTACCTCTACTCAGCTTACTTTCATGAATTTGTAAAGCGACCAGGAACTCCAGAAATTCCATTTTGGAGATCCGTCGCTCAAGATATTCATGATGACAATCAGAAGCGCTCGCTGTCAGATGAATGCATTCGAGGAATGGATTAGTGATGATGCTATTTAACAAATTTGATTCGGGTGATGTCGCATGAACATCAGTATAGGAAGTCAAGTCGTCCATGAAGCGAAGCTGAACTTAGGCGATCTAACCGTAGTCCTAGCGCTCAAGGACCGACCGATCGAAACAAAGTCTTTTATGCAGCACTCCATCATCCCTGGAGTGAACTACCTAATTCTTGATGGTAGTTCTGATGACCAGAATGAAAACATTGTGCGAGGCAACCAGTGCGCAAGTATCGAATATCGACGTTTTGCTCCTGATCTCAACATTGATAAATATGTGCGTAAGATGGCTGAGGGCATAAAGAGCGTTCACACGCCATTCGTGGTGATGGCAGACAACGACGATGTTCTTCTTGAAGGCGGTCTTGTCGCCGCAGTCAATGCACTAAGGGCCAATTCCGATTCGGTATTTGCAGGAGGTGACATTGTTGGGTATCTGAGGTCAACTCACCAACCCAACAGGGTCAGTTGGCCGAAAACAAATGTTAATGCATCGCATCTTGATGGAATGCAAGGATTGGCGGCCATTAATCAGAGTCGCTTAGACTGGCGCCACATCTGGTATTCAGTTTTTCGCACGGACGTCCTTGTTTGGTGTTGGGATGAGATTATGAATAGTCCAGTGAGAGATCCTTATTTAATTGAATTCTTGATATGCGACTTGCCTTTCTGTAAGGGGCGTTACTCATATACACAAGTGCCTCAATACATGAGGCTTCAAAATCAAACTGATAGAGCCATTGCCACGTTAGGCTTACGATCAGTGGACAACGGTCGTCAGCCGAAGTCCTGGTGGGAAGAAAGCAACTTAGCGGATGAATTGCTAGCAACACACCTTGCTGTTGACTCATCTGAACTCAATTCTGCGTTCATCAGAGCCGCGGCCGTTGCGGGCCTTCGTGGATCATCATTTCGCCCACTGAGTTTGTATAGGGATCTTACAGTCGGAGCCGCAGACAGAATTAGAATTATATCGTTGAAATCGGCCATAAGGATTACTGCAAGCGGCCTTTATCGCGCAATTCCACTGCGGGATCGAAGTGGGCGATCGTAAGCTCGTTGCCTAGTTCACTTGTTCTTGGTTCTTTGAATAATGGTAGATTTCATCTGTGGATCATGCCTATGAATTGAACTTGCTTCATTTTCGTGAAGCCAATGGCTCAATTACAGTATTCGAAGAAGGATCCATCCCATTTCCGGTTCGGCGAACCTTTCTCGTTGAAGCGAGTGCGGGGGAAATGCGTGGGGATCATGCTCACAGGGTTTGCCAACAGCTACTCGTGGCCGTCAGTGGGGAAATCACCATCAAGGTGACTGACGGGAAAACCGAGACAACCCACCACCTAACCAACTCATCCTCTGGGTTGGTAATTCCTGCAATGGTCTGGGCAACCCAGCATTACCTCAGCAGTGAATCACGACTTTTAGTTATTTGCGATCAATTGTTCGATGAATCAGATTACATTCGAGACTACGCGGAATTCGTTTCGATTGTTGAAGGTGCAAGGTCGTAGCGTCACGACGCTCAAGATCGAACTTATTGACTTCCAGATATTGTTCTCTGGACCATTTTGGTAATTCCAACTTCTAGAGAAGTTATCGGTGCCCAGCCTGTCCCAAGTTGAAACCTGTTGGCATCAATCACAGCGTCCCTACGTTCTATGGCGTACAGATCATCAGAAGGGTCAATCGACACCACTGGAGCCATGATCCCTGTGAATTCGTAAACAATTTCGGAAATCAGTATTAAGGCCTGTCGAATTGTCGTCCCGCGACCGGTCCCTATCATGAAAGATTGTTCTCGAGTAAAATCTTGGTTTGTGGAGGCGGCAATGAGAGAAGAGGCCGCGTCTCCTACAAACAAATAGTCACGCGTATAGGTTCCGTTTGAGAAGTAGGTTAGGGTTTTTCCTGACAAAGCCCTTGTCACAGAGTTATTTAAGAATCCGCGGTCACTTTCACCACTGGATTGACCACCATACACATTTGCAAATTTGAGCTTACAACCATGGAGCCACCCTTCGCGTGCAAACTGGTGCATGTACAAGCTTTGGACTGTTTTTCCAACATCGTAGAAGGTCTGCGGATCATCTACTGCTGTGTCATCAATCGTTAATTTATCTACCATCCCAACTTCGGTGGCTGCTCCGGCAATTACGACAAAGGGGTGAGAACCCGCTTCGAGTGAAGCGAGTAGTACCTCAGAAAATCCCAATACGTTTACCTTTATATCCATCGCGAGGTCATCTCTTGCGCGGTAAGCACTCGTTTGCCCTGCAAGATGAAAGATCCAATCCGGCGCATTAATAACAAGATTTGGTCGGCGTTCAACCCCAATATTCCACTTGATCCATTGGCCAGGAAACAGCGGTGGAGCCGTCCCCCTTCCAATTCCAATCACGTGATGACCTTGGTTTGTAAGTTGAAGGCAAAGAGCAGTTCCGACTTGGCCACCTGCGCCGGTAACCCAACAAATCATTGATGACTCATTTCCACTAACCTACGCCGCTCGGAAAATCATTCTATGGACTTCCTTTCTTGCAGTAAACCATACAACTTCGCGTGTTTGGAATGCGATCATCTTCCTGACCCACTTGCATATCTCAAATTTGATACGACGCTCAACTCGATTAATGTGGAGTGTCCGGAGGTTGAAGTGTAGGTCTTAGTTGGTAAAAAATCAGGGATGGGTGATCGCAACTGCGGTTTGGAATGGGGCCGTACTGGCGTAACGCAATCGATGGCAATACTCCCGTCGCGGCCCGCCCTGCCACCAACAAACCCGTGGGATTCGATGGTTCGAACCCACCAGCCACTCTGCCAACTAGTCCTTCAAATCCTCCGATGAGGTGAACACTCGCCCCGGCGGCCACTTCGCTTCCAGCGTCCAAATCACGGTTCCCCAGGGAATACCCAATCCCCGAGTAATCCCCCACTGACTCAAGCCATCCCGGCGAAGATCAACCTTAATCTCTAGCCATTCAATGACTGACGTTGTGTAGTCAAGGCTTCAGGCGGCAACTCTTTCAATAAGCAAGAATGGCACTTTTCTAGGTAGATATGAAACCATACCAAAGATATCGAGATCTACGACCATCTAAGCAATCGGGGTTTTAATCCTCCACGAAGTCCTCATCCTCTTCACAAGAGCATGAGGTTTTACGTTCCGACGAGCGATTACTGTTACTCGATCTGCAAAAATTTTGCATCTATTTTCTGATCCACTCGCTAAAAAACATTCGGATATAAGAGTCGTCAGCACCTTTTAGCCCACCGGGCTCATATTGGTCAGAGATTAAGTTCCAAGATAGACTCAAGGTGTGTGCGGAGTACTTTTCACAAATCGAGTCGGCGTACAAGAGGTGGCCTTCAAACGGGCCTTGGCAAAACTGGATCATCGTGGTCCGGACGCGCAGGGAACTATGAGGGATGGAGAGTATTGGCTTGGACACACCAGATTGAGTGTCGTTGATCTCGACTCACGAAGCAATCAACCATTTATCTCTCAATGTGGGCGATTTGCATTGATGTTCAATGGAGAGATATTCAACTTTCGGGATTTAGCTGCGAAGCACCAAATTAAACTAAAAACGGCTTCTGATACCGAGCTTGTGGTTGAACTCTTTGCGATCCTTGGACCCAAAATGCTCGATGAATTAAATGGTATGTTTGCGATGGTCATCGTAAGTTTGCCGGCAGGTGAAGTTTTTGTGGCTCGCGATCGACTCGGAATAAAGCCGCTATACGTGCACGAGGACTCCTTGGGGATTACCCTTTCATCTGAAATAGCACCGATACTGGAGCTTATTCCTGCCCCGGATACTGACTTAGTGGGGCTTGAACAGTACAGAAACTTGCGGATGTTCGCGCAGGGCCGAACCCTCTATAACGGAATATCAATGTTTCCTCCCGCAACATTTTCCATCAATGGATTGCGTCAGCGATTTTGGACATTGCAAGATAGCGAATTGGGTCCTCCATCGGATCAAGAACTGTTCGAACTCATTCAATCCGTAATCGATGATCACAATAGTGCAGCGGTGGAGATTGGTTCATATTTGAGTGGTGGAATAGACAGTGCAATCATCGCAACATTGTCTAAAGTCAAGGACACTTGGTCTGTTGGCACGTTGAATTCAAATGAGTTCTTGGACGCGGCTAGGACTGCAACTTTTCTCGAATCTAGTCATTCAAATATCACGATTGGGACGGATGAATTTCTAATATCCGCGACGGAAATGATTCAATTTCAGCGGGAACCCGTATGTGTACCGAATGAAGTACTTCTCTATGCCTTAAACAAGCGAATCAAAAGTACTAATACGGTCATGCTGAGCGGAGAGGGTGCTGATGAATTATTTGCTGGATATTCGCGCATCTTTGATTGGGCGGCTAATAGCAGCACCTTTGACGTTAAGGAATTCGCTCAACTCTACTCCTACACAGATAATCCCAATTTCGAAATTATCGAGAGTGTCCTTGAGCCTCATTATGGGAAGACTCCTTATGAGACGGTGTCATCCTTTTTCCAGATTGACCACTTGCACGGTTTGTTGAGAAGAGTCGATAACGCATCTATGCGATGCGGAATAGAAGCCAGAGTTCCATATGTGGATCATCGATTGGTTGAGCGCCTTTTTTGTGTCGCTTACGAATGGAAAAATTATGAAGGAGTTTCAAAAGCACCCCTTCGTAGACTCTTGTCGAGATACCTCCCACCTGAAGTGTCAAACCGTAAGAAAATTGGTTTCCCTGTTGATGTAAACGCAATTTTGGCATCTCGTCATTGGGAAACTTTTGCAAACCCATATGATTCTTGGTATCGATTTAATGCCAATATCTTGAAAATTGATCAACCATTTGGATGAGGGGATTTTAATAGAATGTTAATTGGGTACACGACAGGCGTTTTTGATCTATTCCACATAGGTCACGTGAACTTGCTGCGTAACGCCAAAAGCATGTGTGACAAACTCATCGTTGGTGTGTCAACCGATGAATTGGTAAAGTATAAGGAGAAAAAACCTGTAATTCCATTCATTGAGCGGCTTGAAATTGTTCGTTCAAACAAATACGTGGATGCCACGATCCCTCAACATGAAATAGATAAGGTGTTAGCTTGGGAAAAACTTAAGTTCAATATCCTCTTTGTCGGCGATGATTGGTTTGAACATCCAAGTTGGCAAGAAATGGACAATGAGTTAAGCATGCGAGAAGTTCGAGTTGTATTTTTCCCCTACACACGAGGCACCAGCTCTACACTCATAAATCAAGTACTGACTGAAATTCGCGTATCCGGCACGGAATAGAAAAGAGAACCTGTTGATTTTCCCTCCCAATGACATTAGCCAATATGAATTGGTACGCCCAAACAGGCTTGCTAAGCAGATTGTGTTTGCCGATGGGATTGGGAGTTCCGGAAAGGGAATGCTTTCCCATCTGAACGCCAGTTTGCACCGTGTGGAAAAACAGTCAAATCATTCCGTCTTTGATTTTGTTTCGTATCTCCACTGGCTTGG